>Ga0180432_10000032_pt1 | contig 193016 bp, 186 predicted proteins | sample SS_ome_10_FD_132414 | JGI IMG/M metagenome (GOLD analysis project Ga0180432, IMG submission 132414) | Hypersaline lake sediment archaeal communities from the Salton Sea, California, USA - SS_1_MS_2 metaG | ecosystem: Environmental > Aquatic > Non-marine Saline and Alkaline > Hypersaline >... | reverse complement strand
GTATCATTCAGTTTGAATACCTTGATCGGCAAGTTATTATCTTTCACATAGCGGCTTATATACTCATACGGGTAGTTTCTAAACGCGAAGATGTAATCCGGTTGTAACAGTTTTATCTCCTTTGAAACATATTCATCGAGCATTAAATCAGTGTATTCTTCTTTTTCAGGACTTGCCACCATCTCGGGATGGAGATCGTTCTGGTTCTCCTTCCAGAGCGAGAACTTATAGAAATTAGTCGCTGACATACACTGTAATACTTCCGCCAGGTCTTCGATCTTTGTTTTGCCTTTACTGAATAAGCATAATCCTGTTAAAGCAGGTATTACCCCGCTGGCTATCGGACCCATATCAATATTGATCGTATCCGCTTCCCGGATAAACAATCTTTCCGTAGCCAGCTGTGGATTCTCAGCGTATTCTTTTCTATATTTCGTATTGACTTTTCCAAGATTCTGCGCCATTCCATAGAACAAGATTCTGGCCTGTTGCCCGTACTTCTGTCCTATGAAAGGAACATATGCACCCGGGTAGACTTTCTTGCCATTCACTTCTTCATAAACACATAGCTCTTTGATTTTCGATGGAAGATCTGGTGCATTTTTAATAATCCCCATACATCCCTGTTTTAACTCGGTTATGTTTGCCATTTTAATCGCCTCCTGCTTCTATAAACCATCATTTAACTGTATTCGCCAAGAAACATCATCTCTTGACCCGAACGCTATAAACCCAAACACCCGCCCCAACCATCTAGCTAAAACACTACTCAGGCAGAACTAAGCGGTAAATTCTCCTTATCGAAGTGTTATGGCACAAGGTTTTTCTTTTAGCCCTATAAAATTACTTAAATATTATAACACCGTATATATAAGGTGTCCATTTCCAGATTTTCCCGTGATAATACACCGTATGAATACGGGGATGAAATTAAGTAAACGAATTCGAGAACTACGGAAGAAGCACAATCTTTCGCAGGAGAAACTCGCCGAACTCTCTGGAATTGACTACAAACATATTCAACTGCTTGAGAGCAAGAAGCCCTCTAACCCTACTATCTCAACCATAGAAAAGCTCGCTAAAGCGCTGAAAGTAAAGCCTTCTGAGTTGTTAGATTTTTAATTGCAATTACTTCACAAGTGTATAGCTGATAGACTCATTCTTCTCTGAAACGTGGGATTGCTTTTCTTCTGTAGTTAGATGGACTGTATTCTTATCATTGGGCTTATACGTAATCCACACGAACTTCGGGAACCCATCAAATTTTGAATCAGCATTCTTTAATTTGCCGTCATTGAACTCGTATATGCTATAAGTAAAATAATTATGCTTCTGGCCTTCATGAAAACCAGTAATTATTAATTCATACTTCCCGTCTCCATCTAAATCTACAAAATCTTCAAGCCCCATCGACCAGCCATCAAATGCTATCTTCGAGTATTCTTCATCACTCTTTTTGAGAAATACCTCCAGCCTATCGCTGTGTGCGCCTAGCCCACATCCCCTGTAATTATAGAGTATGATGATATCTTCCAAACCATTCTTATCTACATCAACTTGATACACTGCCCAGGGTAAAGGCATTTCCACCTTAGACATTTCAGCAAGAACGCTATCACCATCCTTCACTAGAAAATCAAGTGTATCTTCAGTTTCTTTTAAGCGGGCTTCTATCCCGCCTTGCTTGAACTCCGCCTTGTCATGATCCACAATTGCTGATGTCTTTAGATATGGGAATTGACCTTCCTGAAATTTATGAGGTGGATACTTCTCAAAATAGGCATATACAGTATTAGCCATTAAGAGATTTACCATCAATATCAGGAACATTTTTCTTATCATATTCTTCCTTCAGACGCTGAATATTTTATCCTCAATAAATCCTATTTATCCTGTTAAGTTGTTGAGCTAAGACGGCATATCCTCTTGTTCTTCGGTCTGCTCTATATCTTCCGGCTCTTCATCTAGTTCCTGTGCATCACTTAATAGTTTTTCTGTTTCACCCACTGGAAGCTCCTGCACACTTTTCAATTTACGCTCAATAGTTCTAGATTTACGGCTTGCCACCTCTATAGTTCCCGCAACGGTTGTCAGCTGTTTGTGTGTCTTCTCGAGTAACTTTCCGAATTTTCCGAATTCTGTCTTTACAGCTCCTAATAGATTCCAGACTTCACTGGCTCTCTTTTCGATGGCAAGAGTGCGGAATCCCATCTGGAGACTGTTTAGGAGCGCCGCTATCGTTGTCGGACCTGTAACTATTACCCTGTAATCCCTCTGCAATGCTTCACATAGTCCTGGCCTGCGGATCGCCTCGGCGTATAATCCTTCTGTAGCTAAGAACAGTATTCCAAAATCTGTCGTATTAGGTGGAGATATATACTTGTCCCTTATATCTCTCGCTTCTGATTTTATCCGTCCTTCCAGAGTTTTACCTATCTCTTCGATTAGATTTACATCTCCTTTATCCTGTGCATCTAATAGACGTTCATAGTCCTCTTTGGGAAATTTCGCGTCAATGGGAAGCCATACTACATCTTCATCTTTACCCGGCAACTTTATGGCATACTCTACATTCTCCCTGCTTCCCTTTTTAGTCGCAACATTTTGAGCATACTGCTCTGGTGTCAAGATCTGGTCTAACAGCGTGCCGAGCTGGATTTCACCCCATGTTCCCCTTGTTTTGACATTAGTCAGGACTTTTTTGAGATCGCCTACCCCGGTTGCCAATGCCTGCATCTCACCAAGCCCCTCACGCACCTTCTCAAGCCTCTCACTTACGATCTTGAATGATTCACCAAGACGTTTTTCAAGTGTGTCGTGCAGTTTCTCATCAACAGTCTCCCTCATCTGCTCCAATTTCTTAGCATTATCATCCTGCAGAGATTTTAACCTTTCCTCAACTGTTTCCTGTATGTTCTTGAGCTTCTGTTCATTCAGTTGAGTAAGCCCTACAATCTGTTTTGTGGAACTATCGCTGAAATCTTTCAGGGATTTCGACATCTCTTCCCTGTTGCCGGCGATCTCGTCTCTTACGGCTCTTTCGAACTTCAAGAGCTTCTCATCAGGGTTTCTGGTCAGTAAAATGGACAGCAACACTATCGCCACTACTACCAGAACCGCTAGAACTATCATAACTATTAACATGGTCTACCTCCGCATTATCTCTTTAAAAACAAAAAACCTCCGCCTAGTCTTTCTGACTAAACGAAGGTTTTACTTATTTAGAGTCCAGGTTCCCCCTTCGAAACTCAGGACTATTAGTCATATCTAGGCTTATTTTATCACTATATCCAGTTTTGTCAACAGAAGCTTACCTTTGCTTTCTGGTATCGTCTTGTTGATCTCTCTTAGTCTTAACAAATTTCTCCAATTTGTCTATTTCCTCTTTCAGGATCTTTGGTTCTGGAGCTTCTCTCTCTCCTTTCCCTGCGGCTCTATCATGTAGATAGCTTGAGGAGAACGACATGGCCTCATCAATAACTTTATAATCATCATCGTCAAATTTTACTGATTTCAATCTGTTAGTTTCCACACTATCTCTAAATCTTTGTATCGTATCATTGAATACAACCTCTTCAATTGCTCGTTCCCAAGTTTCTCGTAACTTCTTGAAAAAGTCGTTCACTCTTATACTATATTCATCTTTAGACCCCGGATTTCCACTCAGACTTTCTATTTTCGGCAATAACTGTCCCTTTAAGTAACTAATCCGTGATTTAACGTTCTGGCCAAGCCAGGGTGCATTCGGATCACAATAACCAATCCCCTTTTTGCTACTCCAGATTGTTTGTATTTTGCAATCGACTCCTGCTTTCACTGCCGCTTCTTCAAGCGCAGTCAGGAATATAATGTCGTGTGTAAACACTACCGTTTGCCTATGGAGCGCCTCTTTAACCAACCGTCTTGCAACCTGCTCTCGTCTCGGATGATCAAGAGAAGATACGGGATCGTCAAAAACCATGCTGTAACAACTCCCTGACGCTTGAAGCTCCGCAAGAAATGAAGCTATAGCAATAGACCTCTGTTCCCCTTCACTTAGAACTTCCGACAAACTTATATTTCGATATGCATCGCTTTTGAGCTTAAGTTGATGAAAAGTAACGCCCGATCTTCCAGTTTTCTTCAAATCTACTTGTAAATAATTAATATCTAGAGATTTTAGTTCATTCGTTAATTCTTCTTTCAACTTCTCCGTAATCATGAGCTCCATCAATTCTGAACATTTTCTAGAAATCGCTGTTGTATCTGCTTCTCCTATGCATCTCTGTATTTTCCCACGCTTTATCAGCGTATCTATATAACTATTAGCTTTGCCTATGTTGTTACGTAAAAGCTCTTTTGAATTTAGTTCATTGTACTGTTTTTCTATCTTGCTCTTTTCTCCTGCTTCAGCAATACCCTCATATTCTTTTGCTTTTGCCTCCAAAGCCTGACAGATAAAACCTAACTCCACAAGTGGTAATTCGAGCTTTATCATTCCCATATCGAAATTTTTCTGTTCTATAGCCAACAAAATCTTTTCATGTCTAGTTTTAGCATTTTTAAAAAATTCCGTTACCATATCAGCCGTATCTTTGTGTGTTTCCTGGATTTCATTAATCGCATCGGTATTGTCACCTTCAATCTTTTCCTGTATTTGTTTAAGTTCTTGATATTTGCTATCCCATTTTTTCTTGTTTTCTGCGTAGGTTTGAGACGTTCGATCTTTCATATAATCTGAAAACTTGCCAAATCTTTCAATGGCTTCTCCCTCCAGCTTCTGGAAACATAGAACACATCTGGCTTCGTCTTCAACATTTGGAAATTCTTTTCCAGGGTAGGCATATTTTTCTGAAAATTCTTTAGCAGCATCAAATAAGATTCGCCATGGGTCTGTACCAACACCCTTTAGGGGTTGATCTGTAAATGTATTTTTTGAAGCAATTTCAACCGCTTTTTGAGCCGTTTCTAGTTCTGTTAACATTGCTTTAATGTTTTTTACTTCTTCATCGGAAATAGTTTTATCAATAGAGGAGATCACCTCTTTCAGCCTTTCTACTCGTCTCTTCCTGCGTCTTATCTCCTCCGCTTTGACCTTGGGATCCTGTTTTTGTATCTCATCTAACTTTTCTTTCAGAGCATTTAACTGAGTCTTTTCGCTGTCTGTTATGTTAGAAAGCTTTTCAATGTCTTCCTTCTTTGTACCAGCATTGACTTTGACAAGAAACTCTCGAATAGTTGTACCTTCTGGTAGTTCCTCTATGAAACTTGAATCCGGATTGCATAATTCAATTTCGTCTTTTAATTTTTTCTTAACTTGATTCAATAACTGGCACAGCTTATCAAATAAATCTAACCCATATGGAATATACGATACATCATTGGCTTCGTCCACATAAACTCTTGCACAATGTGAATCAAAAAATGAAATAGAACCTAGTTCATCAATGTAAGTTTCTTCATCTTTCCAAAGCAATGTTTTATCTTCAGCCCCTTTGCTAATATCAATTTTTGCTGACGGGGTTTTCCCCCCGGTAGCCGTATCAAAAACATTCGGCAACACTTCTTTAGCTTCTCCCCTGGCACGACATGCTCTTTTTAATACTCTGGCATAACCCGATTTACCAGCGGCATTCCTTCCATAAATAATCGTCAAACCTTTTGGCAAGAACTCTATCTTCTGGTCAACAACAACCGCGTTTACATTCTGAAGACCGTGCATAGCTTTTAATAACACCTTCTCCCCCTGACTAGAATTGACGGGAAGATGAGCTTTTGACACCCGCACAGCCTTTATGGATACTTCTTTTTCAGATAATAATCCTTCCGATAGTTTTAACAGTTGTAACACCTCTTCAACATCTTTCTCAGAATAGTCCCCTTGGACAATTACTCTTCTCAAGGCGTCACTCTTCCAATCGGGTAAAGAATTAGACCAGCCTAATATCTCCGTATATACATTAACTTGTCCATTTTCTTCTGACATTTTTACCTCTTTTCCCAGCGTGTTATTTTCGTGTCATCGATTTCGAATATCGTGGAAAAACGTTCACTGCGTTGACTGAAAACAAAAGCAGTTAACCCCTTTATTATAGACCTTTTGCGTCTATCTTTAAAGAAATTAACTGCTTGGGATTTTTATATGGCGGAGAGGGAGGGATTCGAACCCTCGGTAGGTTTTAAAGCCTACGACGGTTTAGCAAACCGTTGCCTTCAGCCAGCTCAGCCACCTCTCCGTAACACAGCAGATAATATCAGCGTTTGGCCAGAAAGAATTCCTGGATTATGGTGCGGCATTCCGGTTCCAGAATGCCTTTTGCTGCCTCGATGTTGTGGTTAAATAGGCCCGGCCGGACCAAATCTATCGCGGAGCCGCAGGCGCCTGTTTTGGAATCCTCGGCGCCGTAAACTATTGTGCGCAAACGCGCCAGTATCGCGGCCCCCACGCACATCGAGCAAGGCTCAATTGTAACATAAAGATCACACTCGTTCAATCGCTCATTTTCCAGCTGGGCCGCCGCCTGAGTGATCGCGATCATCTCCGCGTGAGCGGTGGGATCTTTAAGCATCTTTATCTGGTTATGGGCCCTCGCAATGATCCGGTCATTATATACTATTACCGCCCCGACGGGGACCTCGCCCTCGTCAAAGGCCTTCCGGGCCTCGGCCAGAGCCTGTTGCATGTACAGTTCGTGTTTGTTCATGATATAAAAATGGCGTGCCAGGCAGGATTCGAACCTGCGACCAACGGCTTCGTAGGCCGCTACTCTATCCGCTGAGCTACTGGCACGCAATTGTATGTCAAATACCTATTAAGCTGCGAGACAGCCGAAGGCTGTCGAAGTCCGCCGTAGCAAAAAAAATAAAGTAATCAGCGAAGGCGGAAGCTGCTGGCACGCATTAAACAATTGAGTTTTTATTGTATCATAACTATAATAATAGTCAACGCGCTCAAACATAACCTTAAACGGCTAAAATCATGCCCCATCACATTCAGGATTTTTCGCTGATAGAGACGATCTTATGGGAAAAACGCGATTTTTTCCTGCTGGACCTGCACCTGGAAAGATTGGAAAAAAGCGCTCGTTTTTTCGGTTTCCCCTTCGAATGGGACAAGGTCCTGGGAGCACTGGAAAAGACGGCTTCCACTCTTTCTCCGGACAAAGATCATCGCGTGAGAATGCTCCTGGGCCCCCTGGGCAACGTTTCTATCGCACACTCCCCTCTTGAACCCGCCGGGGAAGTACCTTTCAGGGCTAGTGTATCTGATAAACAGACCGATCCTGAAGATATCTTCCTGTATCATAAGACGACCAAACGCGATCTTTATGACACTGAACACGCTGAATGCCGCAAGGCGGGCTTTTTTGACGTGATCTTCCTGAATAAGAGGACTGAGATCGCTGAAGGCGCCATCACGAACATAATGATCAAGAAAGCGGAAGAATACTGGACCCCTCCTGTATCCAGCGGTCTCCTGCCCGGGGTTTTTCGAGAATATCTGTTAAGAATGCAGGCTCTTCCCTTAAAAGAAAAGGTCCTCCGGATGGAGGACCTTGAAAACGCCGATATGGTCTATCTGATAAACTCCGTAAGAAAAATAGTCCCGGTCGAGCTGTAACGCTACTCGCCTTTTTCAAGCTTTTCCTTCAAGAGGAACATCTCTTTCAGGTGGCGGATCTCGTCATCTATCAGCGAATCTACGGTGGTTTCCCCGCCGATAACGACATGCTGCTTAAGATCATGCAAAAAGAGCATGAAATCCTTCTCGAACGTGATCCCCGCCTGGAGGGCTTCTTCCTCGCTTATGGTCTTTTCGAGGGCCTGTTTCGTAGCTTTATCGCAGCTGTACGTATTCGCGTCGACAAGGGCTTTAAGATAAAGCGCCCGTTCGCCGGGATAGGCCTCTTCACGCCGAGACCCTCTAAGAAAATCCAACCATTTCTCAAGCTCGTGCTTATGCTTCTGCTCGTCCTTAGCCAGCTCCATGAACAGCCGTCCTACATGGTAATTTTCGCTGTTCCTCGCCAGCGTCAGGTACATCTCAACGCCCCTGGCCTTGGCCTGAGCGGCCATTTGCACTACATCCTTCGAAGTATATACATCACTCATACAATAAGCCCCTTTCCTCGTCAGATAATCAGAAAATATAGCATATCCGGAAGGGATTTTCAATTCATATCGCCAAAATAGCCAAAAAGTTTGCTTTTTCAGACGTAGCGTATATAATATAATAAGGAAAGGATGTAAACTTTACAAAATGAAGTTCTCATTGCTTAAAACACGTTATGTGGCATATCTCATCCTGCTTGCCGTCATAAGCGGATTCCTGTTCAACTTCCTGCTGACCCGGCAAAGTACCATAATGTACCGGTATTTCATCGAGAGACCGACTGGTTACAACCTGGAACGGGCGGAACGGCTTGCTTCATCCATATACCAGAGCTTCAAAAAAGAGGTCCCTACCCCGACTATTGAGAACATTCATCCTTTCATAAATAAATATAACGATATACCCTTTCTGAGCGTGAATTTCGTGTACAGGGATGATTCGGGCATCATGAAGAGCGTCCTGAGCGACGTCAAGGAGGTTGACATACTCAGCGCGGAATACGTCTATCCTATCAAATACGGCGACCAAGAGGTAGGCACGCTCCTTGTATATGACATAAACAAAGAATATAAAAGAGGCCTTGAGGAATACAGCAATATGATGAACATCACCCGGACCTACTTCATAATACTCCTGGTGCTACTTCTTTCGGTGCTGATCTTCCGTGAGTACAGCGCGAAAATAGAAGCGGAGAAGCGTATAGCCGAGTACCAGGCGGTCCATGACGGCCTCACCGGTCTCTATACGCAGAAATATTTCAAGGAACACCTTGAAAGGGAGATCAGCCGCGCGGAAAGGTACAAGAGGCCCATCTCCCTTATAATGTGCGATATCGACCACTTCAAACGCTTTAACGACACCTACGGGCATCTCGCCGGCGACAAAATGCTGCAGACAGTGGCCGGTATCATCTCCGAGAACGTCAGGACATCCGATATCGTGGCAAGATACGGCGGGGAGGAATTCGCTATACTCCTAATGGAAGCCGGCATAGAAGAGGCCGAAACGGTGGCGAAACGCCTGAAGAACCTGATGGAACAGGCGGTAGAAGTAGCCGACAGGATAAAGGAAAAAGTCGAGAACACCCGCGTGAAGATCGACCACAAGGAAGTAAGCACCACCATCAGCATGGGGCTCTCCTCCTACAACGGGCACCCCGATTACAAGGCCGAATATCTCATAGGTGAAGCGGACCACGCCCTTTATGAATCCAAGAATAGCGGCAGAAACATCATCACGGTCTTTAACCCCGAGACCAAAGAGTTCAAGGGCTTTAAATAAGCGGCTTAGAGGTAGGCGCCGGCCTTGAGGTAATTTACGTAATCCTTGACCGACTCTTCCAACGAACGGAACTTATGGTCACACCCGGCTTCCCTTAGTTTCCCCAGGTCCGCCTGAGTAAAATACTGATACTTCTCCCTGAGCGCTTCCGGCATATCGATATATTCGATAACGGGGGTTTTTCCTGCGGCAGAGAACATCGCTTTTGCCAGGTCGTTCCAGCTGCGGGCCTCGCCGGTCCCCAGATTGAAAATGCCCGTCTTTTTCGGGTTCAGGAAGAAATAATACATGACCTCGACGGCGTCCTTGACGTAGATAAAATCCCTCTTCTGCTCACCGTCGGCGTAGTCATCCCGGTAGGATCTGAACAGCCTGATATGCCCTTCGTCGCGCACCTGTGGAAAGGCCTTACAAACAACGCTCATCATGTCTTCCTTGTGATATTCATTGGGGCCGAAGACGTTGAAGAACTTCAGGCCCGTAACGCTGGCCGTCAGTCCGCTGTTAAGGACCCACAGGTCAAAAAGCTGTTTCGAATAACCGTACATGTTGAGCGGCCTCAGGCGGCGGGTATTCTCGTCGCTGTCACTGTAACCGTTACTGCCGTCACCGTAAGTGGCGGCGGATGAAGCATAGAGAAAATCCGCCTTCTGGGTAAGGGCCAATTCGGCAATGGCCTTTGAATAACCGTAGTTGTTCCTCACGAAATAGTCTGCATCGGTAAGAGTGGTGGAACTGCAGGCCCCCATATGGACAATAGAGCTCGGTTTCGGCAGCTTACGGGCCGAGGCCAGGCCGAGAAAATCGTCTTTCTGGATGTAATCGCGGAAGCGCTTCCCTACCAGGTTGCGCCATTTATTCGACTGATCGAGGTTGTCGACGACTATTATATCGCTTATCCCTTCCTCGTTCAGTTTGCTCAAAAAACAGCTTCCTATGAATCCCGCGCCGCCCGTAAGTACTATCATAAAAACTCCCCCGGATCAATCCGGATGATCCCTCAATAACTTCCTGAATTTAGAGGCGTGTTTAATAAGCAAAGACAACAGACCATACAGTTTCTTAGCGTCTCCGGCCTCCCGGTACGGATACCCGAATATAACTTCATTATCCCTGACATGCCCGTGAACACCCGTCTTCGCGCCGATCTTGACGTTTTTGCCGACAATAACATGATCCGCTATTCCCACGTTGCCGCCTATCATGGTATTTTCTCCGATGGTGGCGCTTCCCGCTATACCCGTAAGGCCCGCAATAAACACATTGTTTTGCACCTCAACGTTATGCGCGATTTGGACAAGATTATCTATTTTTACCTCTTTACCTATCACCGTATTCTTGAAAGTGCCCCTGTCTATACACGTATTAGCGCCTATCTCCACATTATCTTCGATAACTACCGTTCCCATCTGCGGAACTTTATATACCTTGCCGTCCTTCGGGATATAGCCGAACCCGTCCGCTCCGATCACCGTTCCGGAATGTATGGTCACCCTGTCCCCTATTATCACGTGATCATATATCGTCACGTTCGGGTATAAGCATACATTCTGCCCCACTTTAACGCCTTTACCGACCACGCAGTTGGCGCTTATCGCGGTGTTATCGCTTATTTGCGCTCCTTCTCCTATCACGGCATTAGGGCCCACTGAGACGTTTTTGCCAAGAGAAGCGTTTTCGGCTATGACGGCCGTGGGATGGACCACGCCCTTGGCCGGGGGTCTCATTTCCAACATGGCGTTGTAAAGCACTGTCATGGCCAGTTTCATGTCCTCGACCCTGAGAACCGTCTTGGGATAATCCGTCACTTCGGCGTTCGTAAGAACACAGGACGCCCTGCTCTTCCCGGCCTGCTTAAGGTCAGCTTCGCTCATCGCGAAAGTGATATCCCCTTCTTCGGCTAACGCCGACGGGGCAATGCCTTTGACCGGGGTCTTTCCGTCTCCCAGGACCTTCCCGCTGACCAGTTTCGCTACATCATTGACCGTAATCATAATGACCTTCCTACTAAGATGACCCCCGCCATCCCTAAGAACGGCGGGGGTCAGTTTCGTCGATCGCTCAGAGATATTAGAGGCTGCTTGACAGGTTCTTACCGGCCTTGAAAGTCACGACCTTCTTCGCCGGTATCTTGATCGCTTTACCACTCTGCGGGTTCCTGCCCATCCTGGCCTTCCTTGTCTTCATCTGGAACGTGCCCAGCTCGGGAAGACGGATGACTCTGTCGGTCGTGCCACCTTTCGATAGACGGCTGGACAGAGCTGTCACTACAGCGTCGTAAGCCTTCGCGGCTTCGGCTTTCGTGCCATACTTTCCCCATTTGTAGATGGATTCGATGAATTCTGCCTTGTTCATTCAACACCTCCTTTTTAATTTCTCTCAAGAAATCAACGGACAAAGTTCAATATACTAAATTCCACAAGTGCTGTCAATTATTAATTAGGATTGGCGGGGGTTTCCGAGCGTTGCCGCTCTATGCCTCTTGATTTATAAATGTTACAGCCTGTTATAAAAAATGATTCCCCCGAACGGGCGACATGATTTACAGAACACTCGAAAAGAAGTATAATACTTTCCTGATTGTTTTTCATCTTGTATACAAGTTCAGTCCCCGTAGCTCAGTTGGATAGAGTGCCGGCCTCCGGAGCCGGTTGCGGCAGTTCGAGTCTGCCCGGGGACGCCAAATAAAAAAAGAGCTCTGCATATGCGGAGCTCTTTTTATTTGACTGATAAATCAAAAATACAGAAATGCGGTGGGCTTTATCCATATCTCCGCTCGTTTTGCGGACCAAAGCAAGCTTCGTCCACAAACCTCGCTCCGGCATTGTCCCCGGTCAGGATCCTGCGCCCCTCGTTTAACTCGGGGCTGGTTTTCTGCCCGGGGACGCCAAATATAAAAGGGCCCTGAACTATCGGGGCCCTTTTATATTTCAAGAACTACCCAGCTTGTCTATCCTGCTGAACCCGGGTGTCGGAGCGGTTCGAGGAAGGCCTTATCGATCTCTTTAGCCAGATATTTGCAAATATCCTCCATTCGATCCTCTCCGAACTGCGCGACATCGGAAGTGGGACGGCTGTAGAACTCGCCGCGCACGTGGTAGGCTATGCTTATACCGAGTCCGTAAAAACGTATAGGCTCCTGGACGACAAGCGTCAGGTCCAGATAAAGTTGGCAGGCTGACCTGTCCTTGGTCACTTTCACATGCTCAAACGCCTTGAACTCTCTCGCCATTATATTTTCCAGGCGGCCTTCAAGACCCGTATTCCCTCTTACTTTTATGCAGACGTTGATCTCCTGGGAAAAAGCCGGAACGGCTACCGAGATCAATAAAAGCACCGCCACTAAACTCTTGAAAAACCTCATGGTCTCTCCTTTTTTAAAAACCCCGCGTCCGGACCGATATCGCAAAACTTTCAAGTATGTCCTTGAACCTGTGGATCTTTTGCGGGGGGTATGGATGTACGTCCTGGAAACGTTCATCAAAGGTAATGCCCGGGCTGAATTGCTGCAGACAGTAGTTCTTCGCGCCCCGGACGAGAGCCCCTATCTCCCTGAAATCCTCCTCGTCGACTATCCCGGGCACACAGGTGGTCCTGAATTCATAGGGAATAGTGGAAAGCATGACAGTATACACGCTCTCGGAAAGGTGATCGGCCATATTTTCAGAATCGGTCACAAGGTCATATCTTGACGGAGCGGTCTTTATGTCGATGGATACATAATCGATGAGAGACGCCCGCAACAGCCCCATGATCCTGTCCGGATTCGAACCGTTGGTGTCAAGTTTGACTTTTAGTCCCATTTTTTTCACTTCTTTGGCGAAATCCGGTATATCCCGGTAAAGAGTCGGTTCTCCCCCGGTAATAACGACACCTTCGATCTTGTCTTTCCGGTTCGATATACATGCAAGGACCTGTTCCTCCGTACACTCGAACTGGGCATCTAATGTGACCAGCTCCGGATTATGGCAGTATCCGCAGCGGAAATTGCACCCCTGCACGAAAACGGTCAGGGCGAGGTGCCCCGGGTAGTCAACCAGCGACAGATTCTGTAATCCGGCGATCACCATCTTTTGTCTCTGCCTCGGCCATGGTAGCCACGTTGAACTTTTTCCTGTCTTTGAACTCTTCCGCCTTGCCCTTGTTCCATGACTGGACCGGCCGGAAAAACCCGGTGACCCTGGCAAATACTTCCACGTTGCATTTTTTCTCGTTCATATAACGACCTCCTTTACGGGACTTTCTTCTTCATCAGAATGGTCATAGGGACATTTAAAATGCTCTCCCGGGATGTAGCCGTGTTCGGAACATATCGTGAACGACGGCGATATGGTAAAATACGGCATCCGGTACTGCTGAGCTATTTTCCTCACCAGCTTTTTGCATACCTCAATGTCCTCCACCCGTTCGCCGAGAAATATATGGAACACGGTCCCTCCCGTGTAAAGGGACTGGATATCATCCTGGTGCTCGAGCGCCGCGAAAAGATCGTCAGTATACTTCACGGGAAGGTTCGAAGAATTGGTATAATACGGCTCTTCATTTCCCTGGGTCATTATCCCGGGGAATTTTTTCTTGTCAAGCCTGGCGAGCCGGTAGGAAGTGCCTTCCGCCGGGGTAGCTTCCAGGTTGTAGAAATGCCCCGTCTCCTCCTGGAATTGCATCATGCGTTCGCGGATGTAGTTCAGCAGTTCCAGCGTGAATTCCCGGCCCTTTTCCGTTCCTATATCTTCCTTTATAAGATTGAGGCACCCTTCGTTCACTCCGACAAGGCCTATCGTCGAAAAATGGTTCGCCCAGTAGGTACTGTTCCTCTTCTTTATATTAGCGAGGTAATAGCGTGAATACGGATAAAGGCCCTGCTCTGTAAGCGTATCGAGTATCTTCCTCTTGGTCTCCAGCGCCTCTTTGGATATACGCAGGAGTTCGTCGAGTCCCCTGTAGAAGCTTTCCTTGTTGTCGGAAAGGTACGCCAGGCGCGGTATATTGAGCGTTACGACCCCTATCGAACCGGTAAGCGGATTGGACCCGAAAAGGCCCCCGCCCCTTTTGCGCAGTTCCCTGTTGTCGAGACGCAGCCTGCAGCACATGCTGCGCGCATCGTCCGGGTTCATGTCGCTGTTGACGAAGTTCGAGAAGTACGGGATCCCGTATTTGGCCGTCATCTCCCAGAGACCTTCGAGATCGGGATTACCCCAATCAAAATCCCTTGTGATGTTATAGGTCGGTATCGGGAAAGAGAATATCCTCCCTTTGGCGTCGCCTTCTATCATCACATCGCAAAACGCCTTGTTGATAAGATCCGCTTCATGCTGGAAATCGCCGTATTTCTTGTCTTTTACTTCGCCGCCCACTATGGCCGCTTCGTCCTTGAAGGCATCCGGGATGACCAGGTCCATGGTTATATTAGTAAAAGGCGTCTGGAACCCCACACGTGTCGGCACGTTTATATTAAAGATGAACTCCTGCATGTACTGCTTGACCTGCGGATACGTGAGCTTGTCATAATACACGAACGGCGCGAGAAGCGTATCAAAGTTCGAGAACGCCTGGGCGCCAGCCGCTTCGCCCTGCAAAGTATAAAAGAAATTCACTATTTGTCCGAGCGCCACACGGAAATGTTTCGGTGGTTTCGACTCGACTTTCCCGTACGCGCCGCCGAAACCGCGCGTAAGAAGGTCTTTCAGATCCCAGCCGCAGCAGTACGCGCTTATCGACCCCAGGTCATGAATATGAAGGTCTCCTTCCATATGTTTTTCGGCCACTTCTTTTGAATAAATGCGGTCCAGCCAGTACTTGTTCGACACGGCGGTCGATATGAAATTGTTAAGCCCCTGGAGGGAATATCCCATATTGGCGTTCTCTTTAACGCGCCAGTCCCTCTGCTGGATATAGTTGTCCACCATGTTGACGGCGTCGCTCAAGAGGGCTTTCGTCTGGCGCAGTTTGGCGTGCTGGTCCCTGTAAATGATGTAGGCCTTCGCCGTCTTGGCATGGCCGTTCTCGATCAGTATCTTTTCAACGAGGTCCTGGACGTTCTCAACGGTCGGTACGCGGTCACCCTTGTAAAGCACTTCAAGGAACGATACCGTCTGGCGTGTGATCTCCCTGGCTTTTTCGGTATCTTCCCCTCCTACCGCCTTTGCGGCGGCAAAGACCGCGCTTTCGATCTTTTTCGGATCGAACGGCTCGAGCCTGCCGTCCCTTTTTCGAATGAATTTAATATCCGTTGAGTACATATTACATCCTTTCCTTTAAGATATGGGGTGAATTGCGAAGCACGTCAAAAAATACCATATGTTGTTTAGTTTGTCAAGGGGGTACACAATATATAGTTAACCGCAAAAAAGTTGGATTTTCAGCTTGACTGGGGATTTTCCTAGATTTTCTGACATTTCACGCCTTTTTCCGTCCGTAATGAGGGGAATATACAAACCCTTTAATAGAAAAATATATGGCGGAGAGGCAGGGATCTTACATCCACCTAAGTCCGACCCCGGGCTCTCCTAAATATTCCTGAGGAGAATGGATATAAAAAAGTACAAACTTTTTTAGATCTATTCGACGAAAGAATATTAAGCAATTGCTCATTAGTGCAATTGCTTAGCCATTAAAACCATTGGTACCGTATTTTTTTAATGGCGGAGAGGCAGGGATTCGAACCCTGGGACCATTGCTGATCACTTGTTCTCCAAACAAGCGCCTTCGACCGCTCGGCCACCTCTCCGCGCAAAACGACTATACCGTTTTCTTGAAACTCTCTACTGCGGCAGTCTCGGTGTCATACAATTCAAAGACCTTATCGAGCTGGGTAATACGAAAAATACTGAACGCCTCACTGGACAGGGCGCAAAGCTTAACGTCCCCGTCCGCCTTTCTGACCTCCTTGGCAAAGAACACAATGGTCGCTATCACCAGAGAGGAAAGGAAGCCGACCTTGGAGAGGTCGATAATGAACCGGGCATCACCCTTCCCTAAAAGCTCGTTCAGCTCTTTCTTCAACTTTTCCCGCTGGTCAAGATTTATCTCGTTGAATATGAACTTTATTACAACGAGATCCTGGACCTTTTCAACATTAATGAATTTCCCCATTACGGCATCCCCCGTTTTATGTGCCCTACTATTCTACATATACGGGTACTATTTGTCACGGATTTTTATCGTGGAGAATTTTACGATATTTTGATACAATTACACCCGGAGAGGTGGCAGAGTGGTCGAATGCGGCGGTCTCGAAAACCGTTGTCCCTTCGGGGACCGGGAGTTCGAATCTCCCCCTCTCCGCCATCAGCCTTCGCCGAATTATTTTGACATACTTGGCTTCGGCTGATAGGCTGTGTGCATGGCTAACCATTATGTTTATATTCTTCGCAACGAATCCGACTTCACGCGGTATTATATAGGCCAAACTACAGACCTTAAAAAACGCTTAAAACAGCATAATAATGGAGATTTGCCCTATACCAACAAATATAAGCCCTGGACAATAGAAACGTATCTTGTTTTCTCAGATAAGAAACTTGCGAAGCAGTTTGAGAAGTATCTAAAGAGCGGTTCCGGTAGGGCATTTCTCATGCGAAGGCTGATGGCGATAGAAATGAAAAAGGCACCGAAGCCGAATAATATAAATTAGGTTGGCGAAGGTGTCTCCCCCTCTCCGCCATAAAAAAAGCTAAAGCCCTTTGACTATAAGGACTTTAGCTTGTGACTGACAAAAACATGCTTTTTCCTTTTACACACAGTTTTTCACTTCGCTCCAATCCCTGTCAAAACTACCCATATTGTTGTAAAAAATATTTTAATATCCAGCCAAAGAGACCATTCATCTATATATTTCAAATCGAGACGTGCCCATTCAGCAAAATCTGTTATTCTGTTCCTGCCTTTCACCTGCCACAGTCCAGTGATTCCCGGCTTCATACTTAAACGACGGCGTTGCCATCCTTCATATCGCACTACTTCCTCAAACAAAGGGGGCCTTGGCCCGATCAAGCTCATGTCTCCCTTTATTACATTCCAGAATTGTGGAAATTCATCTATGCTGAACTTTCTCAAAAACCTTCCCATCTTTGTAACTCTAGGATCTTTATCCATTTTAAAAACAGGACCTTTCATAATGTTGTCAGCTTCTAGTTCTTTTTTCGTTTTTTCTGCTTCCATGTACATCGTGCGTAACTTATAAAGTACGAATACCCTGCCATGAAGTCCAAGCCGTTTTTGTAAAAAAATAGCCGGCCCCTCGGATTCCAGTCTTATAGCAACAGCTGCCATTCCAATCACAGGAATGCTCAAGATGCTTAAAACAACCGCGATCACTTTATCAAAAACATTCTTCGCGAATAACTGCCAGGAAAAACTCGGCCCTGTCCGAAACACGATAATAGGCAGACCAAAAAGCTCATCGGTGTCAAATCGTGCTATTTTGATGTTAAAAAGACCGGCCGTAAGCCATAGCTCCACCCCTTCTTCTTCGCAGTGATATATAATATTTTCAACCTCTCCATAATCTCTTCTACTCAAAGCTATGATCACGTTATCTATAGGGTGCTCGTGGAGGGCTTTTTCTATGTCTTCCAGGTTCCCGAGTATTTTATTGTCCGAAATCCTTTCTTCCGATACCTCTGCTCGAGGAACAAGAAATCCGACTACATCTAATCCAAGAAATTTATTCTTCACTATTATGTCGTTTATCTCCTTAGCCTTTTCCACCTCTCCTATAATAAGAACATTTCTCACATTCCTGCCTGCGGTCCTCAAGAAACGTAAATACCATATAACTAAAAATTCTTTCAAGATTAAAAACCCGGTTGCACTAACACTAACTCCAAATACTAATAGCCGGCTAGCTTTGGATTTGAACATGAAAAGAATAGCAAGAATGATAACAAGTCCTTGGAAACTACTTTTAACAATGATAACCAGTGCCCGATTTATAGTTCTTGCCCTGTTCGTAGGATAAAGACCATTGACACTCAACAAAAACGGCCATAATCCCATTACCATGAGAAGAAGCCACCAGTAACGTTGGCAATACCTCGAAGAGTAGAAAGAGCCTGTAGAAATGTAACACCAAATAATTATGACCAACAAAAAAGATAGTCCCGACATTAAACTATCGGCACATAAGTTAATTCTTCGATATGTATTACGTATATGTCTGAACATTTCTATTCCAAGAGACGTTTAAGCACGTCGAGAAGGGCCTCGGCGCCATCGGTCTTGTTAATAAAAGCGTCGGCTTCTCTGGCGAAAACGGAATGCTGATAGCTGGTGTAACCGGTATATATGATCAGTTTGGAGGCCGGTGAGACCGAACGGACGGTCTCGAATATGCTTATGCCGCCCTTCTCGGGCATTATGAGGTCCAGTATTACGGCATCGACATCCTGTGTCCCCTTGAGGTAATCTATGAGCGAATACCCGTCGTGGACAAAATCCACATCGTACCCTTCTCCTTCAAGTATGGCCTTTAAAAGTTCACACAGCTGGATATTATCTTCGGCGATGACCACTTTCTTTCTGGTCTCACCCATCTACCTGCCCCTTCCTTTCCGCTCTATCGGCAATAATATACTGAAAACCGTGCCCCCGCCTAACTCGCTCGTGAACTCTATCCTGCCGTCCTGGTTCTCGACCATCATTTTCGCTATCGGAAGGCCTAATCCCGTTCCCTTGGGTTTTGAACTATACAGGGGCTCGAATATGAGCTCCCTCTGGTCCGGCGGGATACCGGGTCCATTGTCCTCGATCTCAACACAAACCTGGTCGCCCTTTTTGAGGGCCCGGAAAACAAGAGTGCCGTTCCCTTTCATTGCCACTATGGCGTTATTTGCAATATTAACCACGGCATGCATGATCTGGTTGCTGTCTATCAATATCCCCGGGAGGTCCTCAAACTCTTTTTCTACCTTGATAAGGTCCGGCACGTTGATCATCGAAAGGGCGTTCTCTATAACGTCCCTGATATCCGCTTCCTCCAGATCGGGGGCCTTGGTCTTCGCGAAACCCATGATATCGTCTATTATCGAATCTATTATGCTTATCTCTTTTTTCATTACATCTATGTACTTCATCACTTTTTCGTCTTTCTTTCCTTTTTTCTCACTGAACTTCTTGTCCAGGAAATACGCGGAGTTCTTGAGGACCGCCAATGGGTTGCGGAGCTCATGCGTTACGCTGCCCGCCAGCTTGCCGAGGAAAGCCAGCCGTTCACTCCTGTGAAGCTTCCTGCTTATATTAAGAAGCTCGTCCGTCCTTGACCTGACCTTGTCTTCCAGGTGGTCACGGGTGTCCTTGAGCTGGGCGCTCATCTCGTTCAGGTCCTCTATCATAAAATACATCGACTTCTGCGTCTTCCTGAGCTTCTCGATCTGGGCTTCGAGGTCTTTCCTGGCTGTTTCGAGTTCGTATTCCTTCTTCTCGATGTAACCCATGGTCGCCCTTTTAAGATATATGTTTTCGGCTGCCTTTCTCCTGAGGGTCTTTGTGATGTTCTCGAGTTGAAAAGATTTGGTCTCGAACCTGTTCCTGGATTCGCGCAGGCTCTTTTCCCTGTTCTCTTTCATCTTGGAAAAAAGCCCGGTGGCATAGGCCATCAGGAAGAACACCCCGCCCACGACTATGATATTCGTGCTGACGAGATATGTAAGATTATTATAGGAGGCATCTTCCAGGGGGAATATCCTCTGGTGAGGGATAATGCCTTTGTATTCGAGAAAAACGAGAATAAAATAACACAGGGCTATTAGGATACTGACAAGGGCCGACCTTGCCCTTTGTATAAGCACATTGGCATAGACCAGATCGAACAGATACACGAAGAACGCTATCCATTCAGCGCCCCCCAGATAGTGTACCAGCCCGGTAGCATAAGTGATGCCTAAAAAATAATAACTGAAATGCACATTATTGAGGACCCTCATAGTCTTGCAGATATTGGTCTTAAAGACCGTCAAATATATCGCGCTTGTGACCAGCCAAAGATAAAATATTAATAACACCTCACCCGGCACACGTACACCGACGACGTTTCCGATAATATGGGCACAGATCAAACCCACCAGGATACTGAAAATGCGTATCTCAAAAGAGACCGCTATCAGCCTTTTCTGGTGGTTGATATCGACCAGTGTTATATCCTGTATATCCTGTCGCTTATCAGGCGTCATTTTTTCTCTTTCAGAAGTTTGATCTGGTGTTTCGCCCTTTCCAGTTCTTCCCTCAGGTCCTTTATCCTCTCTTCCCGCGCGACCGAGGCCTTCCAGAAATCCTCAAGTTCCTTTTTCCTGCGGTCCTGTTCCTCCCTGCCTTTTACCAGTTCCGAGACGTCCTTGATGACCGCTATCACTATGTTATGTTCCTCAAGCTCCACGATACTGAGCGTCATTATCACATCCCTGTAGGTCCCGTTCTTGCACACTATCACCGATTCCAGACGCGTGGATCCCTTGAACAAAAGGTCATTATGCCCTTCTTTCAACCCCTTGCGATATGAAGGGTGAAAAAGCTCGTCAAAGGACCTGCCCGAGAATTCCTCGACCGAGTATCCCGTTACGACTTCCGTGACGGGATTAACCTCTTCTATAATATTGTCGTCGAACCTGTAGGCTATGACCATATCCCCCGAGTTCTTGAAAAGCTTTTTATACCTTTGCTGGCTTTCTCTCATTTTCTCATAGGAAAGCCGCTCCTCCGTTATGTCTTCGATGATCACTTCGACTATATCTTCGCGAAGATAGGGGTCTTTGATGAGATAAGCGTTGTGCAGGACCCACTTATCCTTGCCTTTCAGTGTCTTGAAATGATATTCGCGGTTCTTGATCCGACCCCTTTGCCTTACCAGCTTGCGGATACTTTCCTCTTCCTCGACATAGACAAGAAGTTCGCTTAACGACCTGCCTATCACCTCTCTTCTGGTCATATCAAGTTCGAGGATGTTAACAAACCCCTCGTTAGCGGCCAAAACCACCCCGTCCCTGGCCCTGTACTTGTAGTATCCGATATTGATATGCCCCATCAGCTGTTGAAAGCTTTCCCCGGCTTTCCTGGAATGGTAATATTTAGCGGCTAAAATTATTAGTATAAAGAGAGTTATAGAATAGGCGATAATTATATAGATCATGATCTTGTGTCTATTTTTTTGATCTTTTCGGACCGGGTTTCCGTCATGGTATAGTATACATTAATTAGATTTTCCTGGCAATTATTTGCGGATTTATATGGATATTTCCCTATTTTATTTTTTAACTTTCTTTTGTTGTGTTCTTGTAAAAAACCTGATTTCAAAAAGTTGCCTTCATTTTATGACATGCTATACTTTTAAATGAGGGCAAGAAATAATATTGCATCTGGATTTTTGGGTCTTTTATAGCTTTTCTCGCCCCCTTAAAAAAACAAAAAAAGGTTAAAGAAAAGCTAACTTTTTTCATAAGCAACCTTCATCGAAGGTTGCTTTTTTTATAAGTTATAGGTCTGAACTTATCCCCTTGCTTTCTTGCGCCAGCAAGAAGGGAGTGATAAACACCGATAAAAAATAAGGGAAATACTGCGGCAGGAAAGTCTTTGTGGTTAAACGTCCGTCTCCCGGAACTGCTCCCACAGGCGGTCGAACCGCTGGCCGTATATCATATCATAAAGGTAAGCCTTATCCGGGAAAAGCCTTTTGCACATTTCTCGCAGCTTGCCTTTCTCGATCTCTATGTCCACCTTTGCGTAATCCGTATGGAGTATCAGCATAACGATGCGTTCGGCCTCCCGGCTTAAAAGCTGCACCTTCTCATCTTCCTCCCGGGCCTCGATCTCATGGCAGAGGCTTTGAAGGATCGCCAGGTTGAGTTCCTTTAAAGGGCCCGTATGCTTGGCTATCCATTCAAACCTTTGCGCGTCGCTCAGCATATGGACGTTATTAAAAAGCACATAAATAGGGCGGTTCCTGATATGCTTCGCCTCTTTCTCACAAAGGTCCCTCAGGCGTTTCAGGTCGATACCTCTGTACTTGTAATTATAGCCGCCTATACCGTGAAGCCTGAAATACCTGATGCGCCCGTGCAATACGCTTCCCGAGAAAGGATCCGCGCAATGGACAAGGTCCAGCTCCTCGCACAACTGTCTTATATCTTTTTCATGCCAGGGAGCCCTCGGTTCCCAGACAAGACGGAACCTCGCCCGTTTGATCGTCTTGAAGAACTTCCTCATGTTATCCCTGTTGGCCTTAACGGACCTGAACGACGGGGGACATTGAAAGACTATCGTTTTCGCCTTAAGGGCCGCGGCTGCTTCCGCAGTCTCCTCCCAGGCCCTGAAAACCTCATCTGTAGGTTTAAAGAACCCGCAATTCTTTTTTGCGGAGGGTGTTAGCTTCATTTTCAATTTGCGGTAAGTCGGACTGGTCGGTTCGTGGGTAATAAGCTGCCATGCCTTGAGCGTGAACTCGAAATTCTCAGGTGCGGCTTCACGCCACTTCTTCACGATCGTAACCCTCGGGGGCTGGTAAAATGTCTGTTGGACCTCTACCACCCTAAACTTCTTGAAATATTCCTTCTTCCTCTGGGGGAAACCGCAACAACCGATTTTTAGCTTCATCTTATTCTCTTTTCCGCTCCGGCGCCCTGTCACGGACCATCGGCACGAACCTGACGGGAAGCAAGGTTTCCTTCTCAAAACCCTGTTCTGTCCGGGTTATCAGGTAAAGCTCCTGATAAAAGCTCCCCACCGGAACGACCATCTTCCCTCCGGGTTTCAGTTGACCGACCAGGTTCTCAGGTATTTTTTGCGGCGCCGCCGTCACTATTATCGCGTCAAAAGGGGCTTTCTCCGGCCACCCTTTGTGGCCATCCCCGTGCTTTACCGTCACGTTATCGTAACCCATCTCTTTAAGATTTACACCGGCCGAATCGGCCAGAGGTTCTATTATTTCAATAGTATACACTTCCTGCACTATCTCGGCCAGAACGGCCGCCTGGTAACCGCTGCCGGTCCCTATCTCCAGGACACGGTCGTCAGGTTCAAGACACGCGGCTTCCGTCATGAAAGCCACGATATAAGGCTGGGAGATGGTCTGATCGTATCCTATGGGCAGGGGTGTATCCTCATAAGCCATATACCTGAGGTTCCAAGGGACGAAAAGATGCCGCTCTACCTTCCCCATCGCCGCGAGGACCCGTTCATCCCGCACGCCGCGGTTACGTATCTGCTGCCGGACCATCTGGTCTCTCTTAGCGACTGAAGGATCGTCCTGGGCTAGAACGCAGGGTGGAAAACACACTGCGGCAAGCGCATATATCAGAGTTACCGCAAAATTCACCGATCTTGGCATTTTAGAAGTCCTTTCAGCTTTCTCTTATACCGGTCGTAACACTTCTCCATTATCCTGTCAAGGTCCTTCCTGTCCTCGAGAAGAAGCTCATAACAAAGGATCATAAGATCCCCTACTTCCGTGGAAAAATGGCCGTCCTTCCTTCCGTGGAGGTCCTCTATCTCTTTAACGTGTTCCCTGACCAATTTGAGCAGAATATCTTTATGCGGCCTTCTCCTGCCGTTATGCTCTTTTGAAAGAGCGTGCACCTCTTGCAGATTAGATCTTGCATATTTCGTAAGAGATTTTTTCATGATCTCGCCAAGGCGAACTCCTAACTACGAACTCCTAACTCCGGACTAATATCCGACACCTCAAATATCTTGTTGCACACGTCCATAAAATCGTCAGATTTGCAATCATAATTCACTATTTTAGACAGCCTGTCGCTGGAGGAATTGAATGCTATGGAATAACCGGCCAGTTTTATCATGGGGATGTCCCCTTCGCTGTCGCCTATCGCAATCATCTCGCTTCTTTTTATGCTGAAACGCCCGAGGATAGACTTTACCGTCTTACCTTTGGCGCCATGGCTGATGTTTATAGTAACGCCGCCGGTAAGCTTCCCGCCGCGCACGTTCAGCCGGTTGCCTAACACGTAATCGAACCCCAGTTCTCTTTTCACGCGTTCTGTAACGAACTGCAGCCCCGTCGATATGGCCGCCAGCCTGAACCCGGCATTTTTCATACGGCCAACGGCCTTTTTAGCGTTCTTTGAATAACGCACCTTACGGAATATGCCGTACAGTTTGTTTACGCTCATCCCCTTCCAGTGCGCGGCGTCCAGCTCACAGAACCTGCGGTAGCTTATCTTGCCTGCCAGGAACTGGTCCTGGTATTTCCTGGCAAGCGCGTCCCACAACCCGAGCTTCTCATGTATATATCTCCAGCTGGAAACGTGCCGGGTAATAGTGCCGTCAATATCGAAAACTATGAGCTTATAGTTCACAGCCAACTCATGTCTGTTCTCTGTCCTCTGTCTTCTGTCTTCTGTTTTCTGAAAACCCCGTTCCCCGCATGGCCGCGAGCTGACCGCACGAGGCCATGATCTCGTCGCCCCGGGACTTTCTTACCGTAACCGTCACTTTTTTTGCTTTTAAAAGGTTCTTGAACGCTGCGAGCTGTTTTTTGTCGATCCTTGTTCCTTCAGCCTCGGAAATAGGATTGCAAACTATCAGATTGACCTTGGCTTTTACGCTCTTCGCCATAGTGGCCAGCTCCCGGGCATCCTGCAACGAATCGTTCTTCCCGGCGATAAGCGTGTATTCGAGAGTGATAATCCGTCCGGTCTTTTCAAAATATTCCTTGCAGGCGGGGATGAGGTTTTCAAGGGAGTATTTGCGGTTCACCGGAACGAGCTCGTTCCTGAGCCGGTCATTGGCCGCGTGAAGCGAGACCGAAAGTTCTACCTGTATCTTTTCATTTATAAGTTTCCGTATGCCCGGAACGATCCCGCAAGTGGAAATGGTTATTTTTCTGGCCCCTATTCCGATGCCGCCGGGGTGATTGATGACCCGGATGGCTTTCATGAGGTTGTCATAATTGTCCAGGGGTTCCCCCATTCCCATGAAAACGACGTTCGTTATGCGCTGGCCGCACTCTTTCTGTACGGAAAGTAGCTGGCCCAGGATCTCAGATACCCGCAGGTTCCTCACGAACCCTTTCTTGCCGCTGGCGCAGAAGGGACACTTGAACCTGCAGCCGACCTGGGTCGAGAGGCAGGTGGTCCTGCGTTTAGCCTCTTTTATCAGGACAGACTCGATAAGCTCGCCGTCTTCGAGACGCCAGAGGAACTTTTCCGTGCCGTCCATAGCGACAAGGTGTTCGTCCGGGACGAGCTCGCCTACATAGAATTTTTTCTCCAGTTTTGATATAAACTTTCTGGAAAGATCGGTCATTGCCCCGAAATCGGCCGCGCTCTTGCCGTTAAGCCACAGGAATATCTGGCGGGCCCTGTGGGCGGGTTCTCCAAGAGAGGCAACCTCCTTCTCAAGCTCATCCAGTGTCAGATCTCTTATATCTTTTTTCACGTTCGGTTCAATGAACGATAATGCGTACTTTATAGATTTTAGCGGGTTCCTTGTTCTCTTCCCACGGGCGTCCGTACCTGAAGGTGAGTTTTTCCTGGCCCTTTTTGCGCGCTTCAAAACGAAAGATTTGAGTCCCTCCCGCTCCTATAAGGTCCGACTCCCGGATGTACTTGTACTTCCCTATCCGGCGCAACACTCCGCTGTCGCTAAGCCCCGAAAGGTCCCAGATATACCCGGTAGTGGGATTGGCTTTGAGCTCCAGGTTCAGGACCTGCCCTTTACGCATACCTATGACCTTATCTCCGCTTAACCGGACATCCAGGCTTTCAGGAGCGCGGCAACCCGCGAAGACGACCAGTATCGCCAGTAATATAAATGCGCCGCAAGTCCTTTTCACGTTCTCCACTATCAGACCCCTACTGTTCTTTAATATAGGAAATAGCATCCTTCCTTATAACGACTTCCGACCTGCCGTTGGCGATATCCAGCAGAAAACCCTTCATCCCTTCCATCAATATCCTTGCTTTGATACTCCTGCCGTTCTTGAAAACTATGATGACTTTTTTACCCATCGGCATATCCGATTCGATATCGGGTTTCGGGACGATACCGAGCGTTTTTCTTACCGGTTCCGGCAAGTTCATGGCAAACGTCCTCCACTTGTAACGTACCCGGTCCCAGTAATCGGAATACAGCCCCGGATCGGTCATCTTAGCGTATACTAAACCCCCGCTTATCAGGGCGGTAACAAGGAAGACATTCAGGAAAAAATAAAGCACGGCGTAGACAAATACGCACAGGAAAGACTTGAAAAACCCTATGCTGTACCAATTTATCAGTATCAGCACCCAGATCACCAGGCCGAAAAGGAACAAAAACGGCATCCCCCCCGCCAGGCTGAGTATGATCGCCGTGACGAACGCGTTGGTCAGGGTGTTCCTGTAATTACCCCTGTCGATGATCTGTATCGACAGATATATCAGTAAAGTCCCTATAGCAATATTTATCGCGTAAGACAATATCCACATCATGTCCCCACCTCGCTATCTTTGGTCCGGTACCGAACAGGGCGCCGTATCTATAATAGTATCACCTAAAGTATGGCCTTACAAGATTTAAGATACCTTATAATACGCGTTTTGCAAGCTCACATTTTACTGGAAAAAAAGCGCACTAAGGGCTAAAATGTCTTTCATCCGGTTTAAAGCCGCAAAGACCATGAAAACGAACGTTCCCATAATATTGCTTCTTGCCATCGCCTCGACCCTTATATTCACGAATATCTCCAACCAATACCTGTGGCAGGACGAGGCGGAAACGGCGCTCCTAGCCAAGAACGTGCTCCAGTTCGGCTACCCCAGGGCCTATGACGGCAAAAACCTCATCAACCCGCCCATAAGGACCGGTTACGCCGAAGATTACGGCTGGCGGTACCACCCCTGGATGCAGTTCTACATAACGGCGCTGTCGTTCAAGATATTCGGCCCCGGGACCTTCAGCGCGAGGTTCCCTTTCGCGCTATTGGGTGTCATCAACATACTACTTTTGTATCTTTTGGCATACCAGCTGACCCGGCAAAGGTTCGTGGCCATCTGTTCGGCTTTTCTCATGACCATGTCAGTACCTTACCTTCTGCTTATGAGACAATGCAGGTACTATGCCCCGGCGATATTCCTGATCCTTTTCGCGATACTTTTTTACTCAAAATACCAGGAAGAGAAGTCCACCGGGAACCTTGCCTTTTTCTCCCTGGCCCTGATACTATTGGGCTATACCGTGCACGGGATGTTCGTTCCGATGTACGCGGCGATAGGCCTGCATTATCTTACCTTCGCGTTCGAAAAAAAGACCTTTCCAAAGACCGCCGTCGCCGGAGTGATAGTCCTGGCCGCAGTTCTGCCCTGGTTCCTATACTCCAACAGCGGCGCGCACGTCGCCGATATAACCCTGGAAAGGATCAGGAAAAATCTTGAATTTGAGTTGAGGATGATCAACAAATACCTCTTCCCGGTCTTTTTCTTCATGGCCATGTATTTCGCCAGAGGCCTCTGGAAAAGGAGGTGGACGATCAGGCTCTTGCCTGCAGAGAAGAACGCACTGAAGATAATATCCGCAGTACTCCTCATGAGTCTTGCTGCCTTCGGTTTCGCCCAGGAAAGGAATCTGAGATATCTCGTCTACTTCATACCGCTCCTCTCTATCATCCAGGGCCTGATACTGCTTCGTCTCATGCGGTTCAACCGGCTGCTGCTCGTTACCTTCCTCACGCTTTCGATCTTCACCGGGGTTTTTAATATGGGCAGGTTCGAGATGTTTTTGCCGAAATACATTTATGAGATCACCCATGATTACGACGGGCCCATAGAAGGCATAGTTACTTTCCTGAACAAGAACGCCTCGCCCGGCGACGTCGTAAAGATAACTTACGGGGATATGCCTGTTATCTTCTATACGGGCCTGGAAGTAGACAACACGAGGATATTCGACGAAGAACACTTGCCGGAATGGATAGTCTTCAGAAGGTGGTGGGACGGAAAACAGCTCCTGTGGGACGCGTATTTTCAGGAGGTGAACAGGACCTACAACAAACATGTCCTTGACTATCCGGACATACCATGGGAGAACCGGCCGGGTGACCTGGGTTACCACAGGTTCTCTACTGACAGGGAAGCCCCTAATATCATAATCTTTGAACGCCGGGAAAAGGGGACTTCTTAAAGGCGGAAAAGATCCGAATAGATATCGTCCAGTTCACGCCACGGGCGTCCGGACTTATCGACTGCTCTGACCTCATCCTCACAGATCTCCTGTAACCGGGACTCTTTGACCGCCAGATCCCGGGATTTGAGCTCTCTCTCCACATAGGCCAGGTATTGGTCTCTTGTAATATCTTTCCTTCTGCTCCTGGCCCTTCTTACCCTCCTTGAAACCGCTGAGACAAAAGCGTACACGGTGGTAAACCCGAGCCCGCCTATAACCCAGTAACTCAAGAACGTAACGTAAAAACTCTGGTCCGAAGAAAAATGCATAAAACCAACCCTTCTATATTATAAAAACTTAATAATTATAATAAAAATAATTTTTCTCTATTTTACCTGTAAATCCCAAAAAGTCAAATACTTGAAATTAAAAAATCCAAGTTTTCGGAAAAAACCGCGATCCCAGAACACAACTTTAGGGGGTCCGCCCCATTCAACAATACTATAAAATAAGACACAACTTTAGGGGAAAAAGATTGCAAAAGGAAAGGGGGACGATTACTCCTATAAGGGAGGGGTAACAGCCCGCCTACGGCGGGCGTTAGAGGGGAACCGTAGGTTCCCTTCTAAAGAAAATCGGCGATATTAGCCCGGAGGCGAAGCCGGAGGGGCCGAAGGCGTTGCTGACTTATGGGCAACGGCCGAAGGCCCGATTTTCCTAAGGAGGGGGTGACAGCGAGCGATTGTTGTATTTGTACAAATGGAGTGAGCGTCAAGAGGGGGAACTGTAAGTTCCCCCTATGAAATTTTTCGAGGACTTGCCATAGCAAGTATTAAGGATCGGTCCAAGAAAAATGGCGGAGGAGGTAGGATTCGAACCCACGTGCGCCTAAGGCGCAAACGGTTTTCAAGACCGCCGCCTTCAACCACTCGGCCACTCCTCCGCTCGCATACCTGTCGTCTTAGTGGTTCATGCCCCGACAGGGTGTACTCGGCCACTCCTTCGCCGTGTTCGCAGAACAGTATCTTACCAGAGTTCCAAAGTATTCACAAATCCCAGCGTTTTCGAATACAGGTCGCGATACAACTCGCCTGTATTCGACGCTGATTGCTGCAGAAACTCCAGGAAAGAAAGATTATCAAATATGGGCGAAAATACCGCCATTATTATGACAAGGTTGAACACGAATATAAGCACAAGAGAAAAGACCAGCCCCGACTTGATAATATCCGGCTGGTGCAATTTCAGGACTTCCGTCGTCATCACGAAATGGAACGCCAGTGTGAGGCCTACAAGAAAAACAAAGACCGCGGACACCTTCGGCCCGTTCATGCCCATCGCCCTCAGGACCAGGAACGCGGGGCCAAGCAATATCGTATAAAGGGGCACGAAATATGGACTTAGCTCTATGAAAAAATTGCTCTTCGAAGTGACCACGTTGCCGTCGGAGGGCGAGATGTTAAAAGACACGACCTTGCCCCCGCAGAGCCATGTTGCCAGGACATGCACCGCCTCGTGTCCAAGGACATAAAGGTATGCGGGCCTGAATATGAGCACGTGGAACAAAAGATACGCCAGCACCCCTCTTTCCAGTATATGCAGCGTCCCGCTGAACAAGCTTATGTTGGATATAAGGGAATAGAACGCTTTGCCCGTTCCGATGGCGACAGGAATAAGAAGAAGTCCTATCAAGGTCTTAAAAAATTTAGCGATCATTTGGGTTCTATCTTGTCGGAACCGAAATAAGGCCTGAGGGCTTTCGGTATGGTAACGGATCCGTCTTTTTTCTGGTGTATCTCCAAAAGCGCGATGACAAGCCGCGCCAGCGCGACTCCGGAACCGTTCAGCGTATGCACATACCGGGGTTTTTGGGTCTTATCGGCCGGCTGATATTTGATGTTAGCCCGCCTGGCCTGGAAATCCGTGAAGACCGAACAGCTCGAGACTTCCAGCCATTTTTTCGTGCCGGGCGCCCAAAGCTCGATATCATAGCACTTGTGGGCCGCGAAACTTATATCCGCGGTACAAAGCGCCGACACCCTGTAGGGAAGTTCCAGGCGTTTAAGTATGTCCTCGGCGTCGGCCAGAAGCTTCTCAAGTTCTTCCATCGAATCCTCCGGGACCGTGAACTTGACCATTTCGACCTTGTCGAACTGGTGCACACGGATAAGGCCTTTCGTATCTTTGCCGTAAGAGCCCGCTTCCCTGCGAAAACAGGCGGTATAAGCCGTATAATAGATCGGCAGATCTTTTTCATCCAGGACCTCATCGGCATGCATATTCGTAACGGGCACTTCTGCCGTAGGGATAAGGAAAAAATCCTCCTCGTCGATCCTGTACATGTCATCTTCAAGCTTCGGGACCTGACCCGTGCCGTACATGCTCTTTCTGTTCACGAGGAACGGCGGGAATACTTCCTTATAGCCATGTTCCTTTATATGCACGTCCAGCATGAAATTGAGGAGCGCCCTTTCCAGCAGGGCCCCCCTTTCCACGTAAAGGGGGAAGAAGGAACCCGTTATCTTGGCCCCTCTTTCGAAATCGAAAAGCCGGTTGATCTGGCCCAGTTCTATATGATCCCGCGGGGTGAACTTGAAGCCCGGTATCTTACCGGCCTCTTTTATCCTTTCGTTGTCCTCCTCGGTCTTTCCGACAGGAACACTCTCATGCGGCACGTTGGGTATCCTGTCCAGCACTGCCCGGTATTCCTCTTCTACCTTACGGAGTTCATCGTCGAGTTTTTTGATCTTATCCGAAAGCCCGCTCACGGCGGCCTTGGCCTCGGAGACATCGGTTTTCTGCTTTATAAGTTCGCCTATCTTCTTTGAGGCCTCGTTTTTCTCGCGTTTGAGCTCCTCTACTTTCTGGATAAGGTCCCTCCGGGAAGCGTCAAGTTCAAGGAACCTGTCCAGGAGTTCCGTCTTGTCGCCTCTATCCTTCAGCGATTTCCGTACCGCGTCCGTATTTTCCCTGATAAATTTCGGATCAAGCATAACTACGCTCCTACTCGTGAAAATAAAAATAAGGGGACTGGTTTATTCCCGAAATTAAGCTACCGCAGTAAACCTGTCCCCACCATGCCGTTTCAATTATATATGCTCCTCCACCAATATGCAACTCATGTCACCCTTTGATGACCCCCAGGGGGCGCATTCTCGCTATTTTTCTGGAGATACCGGCACCCTGGACTATATCCACCACATCGCTCACGTCCTTATAGGCCTCGGAGACCTCCTCGTGAAGTGTCTGCCTGCCCGTATACCGCACGATTATGCCCTTGTCGGCCAGTTCGCGCGCTATGGGACGGCCGCGGGTCATCTTTCTGGCGGCTGTACGCGAAAGAAGTCTCCCCGCGCCATGGCACGTGGAATAAAAGGTCTCTTCCGCCTCTTCCGTCCCTGCCAGGAGATACGAACACCTGCCCATATCACCGGGGATGATGACCGGCTGTCCCGCCGCACGATAAGCCTCCGGAACGTCCTCATGGCCGGGCGGGAACGCCCTTGTAGCGCCTTTACGATGGATGCATAAAACCCTTTCTTTCCCGTCTATTTCGTACTTTTCTATCTTTGCGATATTATGCGCCACGTCATATACAAGGTGCATTCCCAGGGACCCGGCGTCTTCCCCGAAGACCTCCTCGAAAACTTTCCGGGTGAGGTGCATGATCACCTGTCTATTGTTCCACGCGAAATTCGCGGCGCTCCTCATCGCGCCGAGGTAAGCCTTGCCTTCCTCGCTTTTTACCGGCACGCAGGAAAGCTGCCTGTCGGGGATATTTATCTTATACTTACCGAGAAGGCCTACCATTTTCTCGGCGTAATCACCGCATATCTGGTGCCCGAACCCGCGGCTTCCGGTATGTATCATCACCGTGATCTGGTCCTTCCTGATACCGAAAACTTCAGCGATCTTCGGATCAAAGACCTCGTCCACCACCTGTACCTCGAGAAAATGGTTCCCTGAACCAAGGGTCCCAGGCTGTTTTCTTCCTCTCTGGTAAGCCCTTTCGGAAACCTGTGACGGGTCGGCCCCGGAAATGGCCCCTCCCTCTTCGCAATGTTCCAGGTCTCCCGGCCAGCCATATCCCCTATCCACGGCCCATTTCGCGCCCTGCGTCATTATTTTCCGCTCTTCCTGGCGGTCGGCCCTGATCTTGCCGGTGGAACCGACACCGGTCGGTACTTTATTATAGAGGGCGTTCACCAGCTCTTTTATTCGCGGCCGTACGTCATCCGCCGTAAGGCGCGTTCTTACAAGACGCACCCCGCAATTGATATCGTATCCAACCCCGCCGGGTGTTATCACTCCCCCTTCTTCTATGTCGGTAGCGACGACCCCTCCTATCGGCAGTCCATAACCCCAGTGTATGTCGGGCATGGCCATGGACGCCCTGACAATACCCGGAAGATACGCCGCGTTAGCGACCTGCTGGGGGGCGTTGTCCTTCACGATCGACTTCAGCATTTTCTCGTCCGAGAAAATAATACCGGGCACCTTCATCCCGGGCATATAGCCTTTGGGTATGCGCCACCTGTAATCATCTATTTTTTCAAGTTTTCCAGTAAAGGCCTTGGTCATGACCGCCTCCCTTGCGGAACTAGACGTCAAACACGACAGTGATCTCGTACCCTGAATCCGTCTTCTCTATCTTAAGGTCGTGGTACGTAGCAGCTTTTATCTCCGATTGCAGACGCCTGTTGTCCGCGCCGATCTTACCGCCCCTGGCTTCTGCCGACAGTTCCCTCTCCTGAATATTTTTCACGCGAAAATCGGTAAAAATAACCTGTTTTATATAAGCTGTATAAAGAAGCTCGTTTAGGAATGCAACAAGAAGGCTTTCCCTGTCCGGGGCTTCGACCCTGATCTCTATGGTTTCGCCCGTTCCCAGCCCTTCGAGGTCCGCCATCATGTCGAACATGGCAAACGCGGCATTCTCAAAAAGCTCCGCGAGGTCCCTGCCATAGACCTTTGCCGCAAAATCCGCGGTGTGAGGCACCTGTTCGTAGCGTTTCATGCCTCTATTATAACTATAAATACTGTTATATTGAAGGGATTTATAATACTTTGGCCGAATCAGAGACACAAAGAAAGATCTCTGTTTTTACTGTGGGTGTTCCAGCAAATAATAGAGGATGTTATCCGCGAAATTCGGGTCCTCGGTTATTCCCACGTGATCATTGAAAATAAACATGACCTGCGACCATCTTATCGGGGAGACCAGTCTGGGGGACCACTTGCCCCCTATCCGCTCGTCCATTAAGGCGCTTGACCTTAGAACCGTTCCGTCGCCCGGCGCTTTTTTTATCACCTCGAAAGACCCGTCTTCTTTGTTGACTCCCACTACGGCATCGGTCTGGATCGCGTCCCCGGTGAAAAGGGCAAAAGAGACGTTTTGAGGCGGATCAGCCGGCACGTCAAGCGCTTCCCAGAATTGCTTCGCCCTCATAAGGCATTTCCGCTGGTGGTCAAGCGCTATTCTCCTCCTCTCTCCAGGGTCTTTCACGTCGGGTAATAATATTTTTATCATTCCATCCTGTCCAGGCGAAGCCAGGCCCCACTGCATCCGTTCCCATAATTCAGGGTCATAAATATCTAACGGTTCACCTTCGGGGTCATTCATATCCACCAGCGACCTGTGCTTCGTATGAGGCATAAGCTGGTACAAGGACGGCATGGTGCCAAGAATGGCCGGTGAGTATTTAGGCATTAACGGACTATTCAATCCTTTGGTTAGAGATTCAAACGCCGAGATAGAGCCCGCGTTGGGGGTACTGACCATGACAAGTTTATCAATATACTTAGCGCCTTCCCATGTCGTAGTCGGTATCGGGCCGTGCTCCGGCAGGTCCGCCGCTCCGTACCTGAAATAATACCTCGCGATCAACCCACCCATGGAATGGGCGACAATATCGAACTTCACATCGTAGTTCTTTATACCGAACCGTTTCTCTATTTCATCCTGGACGTATTTCCGGTGTTCCTTTATGAATTCATCCAGAAGCTGAGCATTTTCCACTATGTCCCTTCTCCAATCATAGTCAAACTGGAAAGAAGTAAAATGCCCTTCCGAGTATTTGACCGTACCCGATTTGCTTATATCCTCATCCCTGTAACCGCCTACACCCAGTATTTTCAGTATATTATAGTACGCGTTAAGCCGTATGGGTATCAGCATGAAATTCAGATCCATGCGGGCTAAAGCCCCTCTTGGTTCGACACTATCCTTCAGATCCGCCAGGGGAACTCCCTCCTGCATCGGCAATGCCGCGAGACGGGCCCCCTTTTTTGTTGCCGGATCCGCAAATTTCCCGGAAAACGCCCCCCAGACAATAGTGTCAGTTTCAGCGTCCTGCAGCTTTGAACCCAACAATCCCGGTATGACTATAACAGGATTCCTTTTCGGTGTATCGATTTTATCCCCATTCGTGTACGCATGGTATGAATTAGCGGTCCTTGTGTACAGTACATCAAGGTCCGCTTTTTTAGGAGCCCCCTCGCACTCTGAAGAAACCAAAAGAAAAACCGAAATAAAGATCAATCGCGTAATTACATGTATTTTTCTGATCATTTTTACCTCCAAAATACCTGATGTTTTTCAAGTTTTGTTAAGTTCTAATGGAACAGTTTTCTGGTCGTTTGGGAGATCTTCCTTTTGCTTTTTATAGTAACATACCTGAACGCGGTATACGGAAAATTTATCATTTGCCTCATGCCACCTATGGTAGTAAAGTTTTGTATCTCTTTTCTCGTTTCGGATACAAGTTCGTTAAAAACGATCTTTTCGTCAACTTCCCCTTCCTCTTTTACCATAGCCAATCTGTGCATGGAATAAAGCCCGAAAAGAAAGGCGAACGCAAAAAAGAAATCCCAGGACTGAAAATTCAACGTCTCAACGGAGAACGTCTTATCAGGACCTGTCCATTTCAATGTCCATGAAAGCTGATATCTGGTAACTACATCGGCGAATTTACCCCCCAGTATCGGTGATATGCCTGCTGCTATTGAATTAATGAAATTATTCACGGTCAAAAACGCCGTTGCTTTGCCCTGAGGCGCTAATTTAAACCCGATATTCCCGGCTCCAAGATTAATCCCCGCGGTGGACATACCCATAAAGATATGTATCAAAACGACCAAAGGTGTAGTGAACATGTGTTTATCCGGCAAAGTGGTAAAAGTCCAGCCAATGATGCAGAAAAGAAACAACGGGCTACTTACCCTTAATACCGACTTATTGGAGAACTTATCGGTGAATTTACCCCAGATGCGTAGGAAAACAAGATGCGTAACCTGGCTCACTATCGAAAGCCATATAATATAAGACATGGGAAAATCCAGCCTTTTGATCATGTAAACCGTGAAAAACGGGGCGGCCAGATTGATCGCAAAGGTCCAGGAACCGGAAAAAGCCATAAGCCTCCTGAAATTCTCGTCCTTGAACGGAACTAACAAGATCCTTAGAAAACCTACCTTCTTTTCGGGAACCGTCATTCGGGGCTCCGGTATCGTTGAAAGAAAATACACGCCGATAATGCCGGCTATAAATCCCAAAATGAAAAGGACGGAATATCCTGTCAATTCCTGTTGAGGAAAATACTTTTTCCATTGGTCGATATAAATCGCGCACGCGAGACTCAATACTATTCCCAGAATGGTAGATACCATCATTCTTTTTGAAAAAAACTGCCCCAGCCTGTCTTGCGGGAGAATATCCCTCAGCCACGGTCCCCACGCGGTTCCGGATATTGCCCCAAAAACCGAATATAACGCGAGACCGATAACAAGTATTTTTGTTCCCACAGAAACAGGGAACAGAAAAGGTATGACCGCCACTAAAAGCCAGAAGGACCTGCTTACTAACGATGTGGAAACAACTATAGCCTTCCTGCTTTTTGCTTTCTCTACCAGGTAAATGGATGGGATCTGGATCAAGGTCATAAGGGGCGCGATGGCCGCCAGAAGACCTATTATGTAATTTGACGCGCCGAGCTTTAACGCATAGGCCGTCAGAAAAACCCCGCCCGTAAAAGTCCCCATCGCAGTTGAAGCGAGTCCGTCATTTATGACGGATCTCATACCGCGCTGGACATCATCTTCAGTTAAAGTATCTTTTACTTCAAACCACATATTTCCTCATAACAAAAACAGTAATTTTCTCATAATTTATATTATAGCTCCGCTGCAACATCCTGTAAACCGCCCCTCGAATCCCAGAAAAAGGCAAAAAAATCCCCTACCAGGGTACCCTGGTAGGGGACAAGATGGTGAGCCGCCTTGGACTCGAACCAAGCACACCCGCCTTAAAAGGGCGGTGCTCTACCGGATGAGCTAGCGGCCCATTATTGCATTATCTCTTTTTCTTTTTCCGCCAGGACGTTTTCGAGCTTCTTCGTGTAATTCTCGACCAGTTTCTGCACCTTGTCCTTTGTCAGGAACTTGTCGTCCTCGGTCATCATGTTGTCCTTTTCCAGCTTGGCAGCTTCTTCATTGGCCTGGTGGCGGGTATTGCGGAGCGACACTTTTCCTTCCTCGGCTATCCTGTGTATGACCTTGCCCAGTTCTTCCCTTCTCTCGTGGGTCAGCTGAGGCATGGAAAGGCGTATGAGCTTACCGTCGTTCATGGGAGTTATCCCCACGTCCGAGGAAAGGATCGCTTTCTCAATATCATTGATAGAGTTCTTGTCCCACGGCTGGATAACTATCAACCGCGGTTCGGGCGTCGTGATGTTAGCAAGCTGTTTGAGCGGGGTCTTGGTCCCGTAGTAATCGACCTTGACGCTCTCCACCAGAGTAGGATGGGCCCTGCCCGTCCTTATGGTGGAAAATTGCCTGGTCACGGCCTCGATAGCGGCCTGCATCCTGCCTTCGGCTTCCCTGCTGATCCTGTCGACCTCGGTCTGGACCATAAAGACCCCCTTCAGCTTATCACGGTACCTATCTTCTCACCCTTGACGGCGCGCCTGATGTTACCCTTTTTCCTGATGTTGAACACCACTATCGGCAGGTTATTATCCATGCAAAGGGTCACCGCGGTCGCATCCATCACTTTCAACTTCTTCTTTACGACGTCTATATATGAGAGCTTGCTGAATCTCCTGGCATCTTTATATTTGACCGGGTCTTTTGAATACACACCGTCCACCTTGGTCGCCTTGAGGATCATGTCCGCCCCGATCTCGGTCGCCCTGAGAGCGGCCGCCGTATCCGTGGTAAAATAGGGATTACCCGTTCCGCAGACAAATATCACGACTCTGTTCTTATCGAGGTGCCTGATGGCCCGGCGGCGTATATACGGCTCCGCCAGCTCTTTCATCTCGATGGCGGTCACTACGCGCGTATCCACCCCTACTCTTTCCAGGGCGTCCTGCAGCGCCAGTCCGTTCAGCATGGTCGCCAGCATCCCCATATAATCCGCGGTTGAACGGTCCATACCCTCGGTCGCGGCTGAAAGCCCCCTGAATATATTGCCTCCGCCGATAACAACGGCGATCTGGACACCGTCTTTATGGACCTCTTTTATCTGGGAGGCTAAAGAATCGTTTACCGCGGGATCGATACCGTAACCCAGATCGCCCATAAGCGCTTCCCCGCTTATTTTCAGAAGGACCCTTTTCGCGTTCCTGCTCTTTTTTGTCTTGGCCATATAAAACCCCTCTTTTTAGTTTCAGCTTCAGAACTCTTCGCCTACTTCGTAGCGAATGAACCTCTTCACCACGATATTCTCTCCCAGCTTGGCTATGAGCTGCGTAAGGAGGTCTTTGATCCTTATGTTAGGATCCTTTATGAAGGGCTGGTCGATAAGGCATACTTCGGAAAAATATTTCTCAAGTTTGCCTTCGACTATTTTTTCCACCACGTTATCGGGTTTTCCCGTCACCTGGCTGCGGAATATCTCTTTTTCCTTCTCTATAGCATCCTGCGGTATTTCCTCTTTGGAGACATATAGCGGGTTGGCCGCGGCCACCTGCATGGCAAGTTCTTTTGTTACTTTCCTGAAGTCGCCGTTCCTGGCGACAAAATCGGTCTCGCAATCCACCTCAAGAAGCACACCGATCTTGTTCCCCATATGTATATAGCTTTCAACGACGCCTTCCTTCGCGGACCGGGTCGCCTTTTTGGCGGCTTTCGCAATACCTTTCTTGCGGAGTATTTCGACCGCCTTGTCTATATCCCCTCCGGCTTCCTTGAGGGCGTCCTTACACTCCATCATGCCGGCGGATGTCTTTACCCTCAGTTTCTTTACAGCATCCAATATGTTCATATCCACGTTCTCCTTCATCATATTTTATTCTTGAAATTATTTTTCTTCGGGATCGTCGTCAAGCTTGATGTCGCCTTCCATGTCCTCTTCATCAAAGGTCTTTTTCGCCTTTTTTTCGGGCTCAGGGGCGGATTCCTCTTCGATCGTTTCTTCTTCGACCGTTTCTTCGGCTGCCTCTTCGGCTACTTCTTTAGTCGTCTCTTCAGCCGCTTCTTCCATGGCTTCGGGTTCTTCGGTTTCCGATGGTCCCGCGACGGCCTCCTCTTCCTGCGCGGGAGCGGCCTTCACCGCTTTTTTACTGCCGCCCATGTGCTCGTCCCTTCCTTTTTCGACGGCGTCGGTCAGGGTGGAAACCACATATTTGATAGAACGAATGGCGTCATCGTTGCCCGGTATCGGGTAGTCTATCATGTCGGGGTCACAGTTGGTGTCAACCAGGGCCACGACCGGGATGCCGATCTTGTTGGCCTCTCTGACAGCTATGACCGAGGCCTCGGCATCCACGACGATGAGCGCGTCAGGAAGAGTGGTCATATCGCGTATGCCTTCCAGATTCTTGAGGAGTTTTTGCTCTTCCCTGTCTATACTGGCTTTTTCCTTCTTGGCCAGCGAATCGTATACCTCGCTGGCTTTCATCTCCTGCAGCTGGTTGAGCTTTTCCACGCTCCTGCGGACTGTCGCGAAATTGGTAAGGCAGCCCCCCAGCCATCTTTCATCCACAAAGAACATATCACAACGCTGGGCTTCTTCTCTGATTATCTGCTTGGCCTGTTTCTTTGTGCCCACAAAAAGAACGGTCTTTCCCGAGGCGGCGATACCGTGCAGAAAATCAACAGCCTCCATCAGGGCGTTTTCCGTCTTTTTCAGGTCGATGATGTATATGCCGCTTTTTTCCCCGAAGATGAATTTCTGCATCTTGGGGTTCCACTTGTTCGTCTGATGCCCGAAATGGACACCATTCTCCAGAAGTTCCCTTATCACTTTCGATTCCACAGGCATTCCTTTTCTCCTTCTTTACCGGCCGGCCCGGACATTTTGCGCGATTACATGGCCCTACACAAGGCCACATCGCGCGCCGCGGGCTCAAGCCGCTTACATGATCAATGACAAAGCGCTTGAACGAATATTATATATAATTTAAATATAAATTCAAGTTTTTTATATGGTTGCTTATCAGGCTACGGCGTCCGAGAACTGCATGTTATAAAGCTTTTTATACAAAGGGCTTCTGTTAAGCAGTTCGCTGTGGGTCCCTATGTCCATGATCCCGCCCTTGTCCAGGACCACTATCTTGTCGGCATGCTTGACCGTGCTCAGCCTGTGGGCTATGACGATGACCGTCCTGCCCTTCATCAGGTTGTTGATCGCCCCTTGCACCAGCTGTTCGCTTTCCGTGTCCAGCTGGGAAGTGGCCTCGTCGAATATGAGTATAGGGGGGTTCTTGTAAATGGCCCTGGCGATGGCGATCCTCTGCCTTTGTCCGCCCGAGACTTTAAGTCCCCTCTCCCCGATAAGGGTGTTATACCCCTGCGGAAAATTCTTGATGAACTGATGGGCGTTGGCCATCTCCGCTACGCGGATAAGAGTCCCCTCATCAAGATCCTCGTGGCCGTAGGTTATATTCGCCTTTACGGTATCATTGAAAAGGAGCGTCTCCTGGGTCACAAGGCCTATCTTGTCCCTTAAGGACTTGACAGACAGGTCCCTCACGCCGATACCGTCAATACACACCGCGCCCCTTTCCGGGTCGTAGAACCTTGGTATCAGGTTGACAAGCGTGCTCTTCCCCCCGCCGGAAGGACCTACAAGAGCCACTATCTCGCCCTTATTTATGGTAAGGTTTATGTCCTTGAGCACGTGCTCCTTATCATATTTGAAGAATACGTCCTTAAAAATTATCCCTTGCTCGAAAGAATCTATTTTCTTCGCGTCCGGCCTTTCTTTTATGGACACCGGTTCGTCCAAAAGCTGGAATATGCGTTCCGCGGCGGCAAGGGCCTGCTGGTTTATCCCGTAAACATTGCTGATCTTCTTGACGGGCTTCATCATGGAAAAGACCGCAGCTATGAAAGCGCTCAAGACCCCCGCTGAAAGCTCGCCGCTTACAATGCTTTTTCCAGCTATCCACAGGACAACAGCGATGCAGAACACGGCGATCGCCTCCGTAAGGGGGCTGACGATCTTCATCCTCTTGACCTGCTTCATGGTCAGCTTGTAATATGCCTGGTTCTGCTGCCTGAAGCGCTCAAGTTCGTAATCCTCCATACTGAAACATTTTACCAGCTTGATACCGGATATGGTCTCGAGAAGCATGTTGCTTATGTCGCCGACCGTCTCCTGGGAACGCCTGCTTATCGTCCTGAGACGTTTGCCGATCCTCACCACCGGGATAAGGATGAGCGGGAAGATTATCAGGCTTACCACGATCAGGCTCCATGGCACCCCGAAATAGACCGTGATGCTGAAAAGCACCCCTACATATATCAACAGCTGGATGGGCTGGTAGAAAGAATCGGCGATCCCCGTGCTTATCGCATCCCTTATTACAGAGGCATCATAGGTGATCCGCGACATGAGCTTTCCGGTGGGGTTATGGCTGTAAAAGTCCATGGAAAGCTCCTGCAACTTCTTGTAGATCATGTTCTTGACGTCCCTGACGACCTTCTGGCTCACGGCGCTCATAAGATACGACTGCATGAATTCGAAAAGGCCCTTGAGCATGAAGATCACCACGAGCATGATGGTCATGATGTTAAGAAGCCTTAACGGCTGGAGCTCGTTGACCTTCATTACCAGGTCCGCGAGGACAGGCGGCGGTGTGACGTTCCCTGGCAGAACTATCTGTTTACCAGTCACTATCTTATCCACAAGCGGGATTATCATGCCGATGGGGGAGGCGCTGAAGGCCGAGCACAGGAACATGCACACTATGGCCAGAGCAAATATCCCGCTGTGGGGCAATATCAGCTTTACAAATCTTATATAGTTCTTCATGCCGGCAAAACCTCCAAAAGCCAAGCGCCAAAAGCCACTTAGCGTAAGACCATAAATTGTAGCATAGATGCCTCCGGTTGTCGAGCCTTTCGGCCCCCACCCCCTCCTGACACCTGAAACCTGACACCTTAGACCTGAGACCTGATACAGCTTGCCCTTGACATATAATGGTGATATAATTTTTGGTGGTAATTAGCATATAAAAAAATATAAATAAGGCGCTTAATGAACACACTTCGAGTAGGTGTTATCGGTACCGGTCATCTCGGATCCCTTCACGCCAAGGTATATTCGGCGATCTCCAAAAAAAAGGGTATTTCGCTGGTGGGCGTGTGCGACGTGAACGAAGATGTCGCCCAGGAAATAGCCAAAAGGTACAATACCGCCCACTACACGGATTATCACAGCCTCCTTGACAAGGTGGACGCTGTCAGCATAGTCGTCCCCACCAGCCTGCATCACGAAATAGCCAGGGACTTTCTCGAGGCGGGGATCCACGTACTCATTGAAAAACCGATCACCAAGACCGTCGAAGAGGCCAATGAACTGATATCCCTGGCGAAAGCGCGGGACCTTATAATCCAGGTAGGCCATATAGAAAGATTCAATTCGGCTGTCCGCGCTATCGAACCGCTTCTGCTTAAGCCCAAGTTCATAGAATGCCAGCGGCTGGGTTCCATCCAGACCAAAAAACGCGTCAAGGACGTCGGCGTGGTGCTCGACCTTATGATACATGACATCGACATCATTCTCGGTCTCGTCAACTCCAAGGTAAGGAATATCGAGGCTGTCGGCATAAGCACGGTATCAGACCACGAGGATCTTGCCAACGTGAGGCTAAGCTTCCATAACAACGTTATAGCCGACATAACCGCCAGCCGCGTCACCAAAGAAGAGACGCGCAAGATCCGGATCTTCCAGGAGCAGTCTTACATACTTCTTGATTACCTGCACCAGGAAGCTTTTATGTTCCAAAGATCCGAGAACGGGCTCGAAAAGAACAAGGTCAGGATCAAAAAAAAGGAACCTTTGAAAGTCGAGCTGAAGTCTTTTATAGACTGTGTCAGGAACGGCAGAAAGCCTCTTGTCTCAGGGCATGAAGGGCGGCAGGCCCTTCTGGTGGCGCTTGATATCCTCAAAAAGATCAACAGTAACGGATCTATGCAGATGAACATATGACCCCTCCGGAAAAGAACATACTTATCATAACAGGCGAGCCTTCCGGTGATATGCATGCCGGCGAACTTCTCAAGGAACTCAGGAAACTCCTGCCCGGTTTTTCTTTCTGGGGCATAGGCGGCGACCGCATGGAGGAGCAAGGGGTCGAGCTCATCGAACACGTCAAGCGTTTCTCCATAGTAGGAGTGTGGGAGGTACTGCGCAATCTTTCCAGGATACACGCGCAGTATAAAGATCTGACCAGGAACATCCGCAAAAGGAAACCGCTCCTGGCCATTCTCATAGATTACCCGGGCTTCAACCTGAAAGTGGCGGCGTTCCTTCACCGCGAAAAAATACCCGTGATCTATTACATCATCCCTCAGGTGTGGGCATGGGGCCGCGGCAGGATAAGAGCGCTGAAGCGATACGTCAATGAAGCGCTGGTCCTGTTCGAGTTCGAAAAAAAATTCCTGCAGCGATACGGTATATACGCGGAGTTCGTGGGCCATCCCCTTGTGGACAAAGAGCTTCCACACATGCGAACGGACGCGTCGGAAGAGCCGTTCACTATAGCCCTGCTTCCGGGCTCACGGCTTATAGAGATCGAGAACATGTTCCCGGTCATGCTGGAAACTGCCGAGAAGATACGCCGAGAGCGCAAGAACACGCGCTTTGTTATAGCCGAAAATTCCAATATCGACAGGGCGCTTTACGATTCGATCCTGGAAAAGCACCGGGAGCTCGATATCTCGCGCGTGACAGATGATACCTTTTCGGTTCTTGCGCGGTCCGATTTCGCCCTGGTCACCTCAGGTACGGCTACGCTTGAAGCGGCGATAATGGAAACCCCCATGATAATAAGCTATCGGGCTTCTCGCCTGACGGCATGGGTGTTCTTTACTTTCGTAAGGATACCGTTCCTCGGCCTGGTCAATATCATCGCCGGGAAGGAGGTCGCGCCGGAACTGCTGCAAGAGAAGGCTACACCGGAAAATATGTGCCGAAAAGTAATGGAGATCACCGGCGACAGGGCCAGGATGCAAAAAATGAAGGACGAATTAAGGGAAGTGAAATACTCTCTTGGAGAGAAAGGCGCCAGCCGCAGGGCGGCCGAGGCTATAGCAAAGTTTACAAGAGAACAGGGCCTTCCAGCTTGAACTTATTTCTTTTTATCCTTTCCCGCACAAGTTCCACGACCGAACGGTCTATTCCCTCTTCGACTATCTCGTCAACCGATTTGCCGAGCTCCAGATAGAACAACACCAGGTCGAGCTGAACATACGGCGCCCCTATCTCGTCCTCGTCCGTCTGTCCTTCCCAGAGACCCGCGGAAGGCTTTTTCTCTATTATCGAAGAGGGCACTCCCAGGAATCTCGCGAGCTGGATAAGCTGCGTTTTATATAAGGAAGCGAGCGGCGCTACCGCGCAGGCGCCGTCGCCGTGCTGGGTGAAATAACCCAGGCTTATCTCGGTTTTGTTGCCGGTGCCGACGACAAGGGCCTTGTGCTCCCGCGACCGGTCATACAAGATGGACATTCTCTCCCTTGCCATCTTGTTGCCCCGTCTTACCCTATCGGCGTCGGGGAAGCATGAAAAATACGCGTCTACCATGGGGGTAATGTCGACCGTCTCCGTTTTTATGCCCAGCATGCGCGCTATTTCTTCGGCGTCAGAGGCATCCTGGCCGTTATAGGGCATTATGAACGCTTTCACGTTCTCCCTGCCCAGGGCTTTTTCGAGCAGACAGGCACAGGACGCGGAATCTATCCCGCCTGAAAGGCCGATGACGGCCTTTGAGAAACCCTTCCCCTGAAAGACTTCTTTCAGCCTTTTTACCAGTTCTTCCGTCTTCTGTTCCGTGTCTATCTTAAGAAGGTCCGGATAATCGTTCATATCACACTCACCGCTATTTTAGCCGAGTCGGCCATCCCTACCATTTTTTCTTTCTCTACCAGGAACATCCTGCCGCTTTCTATCGCCAGGGCGCTAAAGCCCTGTTCGACGAGTTTTGCCATCGTCTTCGGCCCCACGGTAGGTACGTCCCATCTCAGGTCCTGATCGGGGCGGCTCACTTTTATCATGACGCATCCTTCCCCCGCCAGACGCCCGGCCCTTTCGATCGTGGCGTCAGTCCCTTCCATAGCCTCTATGGCCACGACGCTTTTATCCTTTATGACCACCGTTTGCCCGATATCCATGCCGGCGAGCTTCTTGGCCATCTCATACCCGAACTTTATATCTTCCCCCACGCGGGCGTCCGGGACCGTGCGGCTCAACACCCCTTTCTCCGGCAGAAGGTGCGAAAGATACTGCGTGCCCTCGATCACTTCTATCCCTATCTTCTTGAGGCGTTTTGTGATCTCGTTGAATATTGAACTGTCTTTTCTGTCGCGCAAACGGTTCAGTTCCGTCTTTCCCGCTGTATTGTTGCTCTTATCGTCATAGATCACGTTCTTCTTCACTTTACCGAGAAAGGCCAACCGGCGGATCCTTTCCTTCAAGAGCAGAAAAACAAATTTCCTGTACTGCCATATGTTGACCCAGTATACCCTGTCCGCTGCCTTTTCGACCGAGGGGTCAGCCATTCCTTCCAGGCCGAACACTATTACCCTTTCGCCCCGTTCCCTGGCCGCCCGGATGAATTCCAGGGGCAATATCCCTTCCCCGGCGATCAATCCCACCTTCCTCATGTCTAAGCCGCCGGCCCTTCCCTGTCGATCAAACTGAACATGAGATCCGCTTCGCACACTACTTTACCGTCCACGCTGGCTTTTCCATGGGTCTGTATGATCCTCCCGCGAACCACCTTTTTTACTTCCACGTGAAAAAGCAGTTGGTCCCCCGGAGTAACTGGTTTCCTGAACTTCGCGTTATCTATGGTCATGAAAAAGGCCAGTTTGCCTTTGGTGTGATCATCCATCATGGCAAGGATCCCGCCTACCTGTGCCAGCGCCTCGATCTGAAGAACACCCGGCATTATCGGTTCACCGGGGAAATGCCCCTGGAAAAAGGGTTCGTTCATGGTAACGTTCTTGATCGCCTTTATCCATTTCCCTTCTTCGTAATCCACGACCCTGTCCACCAGGAGAAAAGGATACCTGTGCGGTATCTTTTCCATGATCTTTTTTATGTCTAATGTCTTGCCGCTCATCACTAACTCCTTCCAACTATATACTTTTCATATATAATTCGCACCATCCGGGCATTGACCGCGTGTCCGGACTTCTCTGCCACGAACCTGCCCGCGACAGGCCGCCCCAGCATATAAAGGTCCCCTACAAGGTCCAGCACCTTGTGCCGCACGGGTTCATCGGGAAAACGTAATGTCGTGCCTATAGGGCCTTCCTCATCCATGACAAGAGTGTTGTCCAGGTTGGCCCCCTGTCCCAGGCCCGCACGGAGAAGCGCCTCCGCCTCTTTCCTGAGGCAAAAAGTCCTTGCCGGGGCTATTTCTCTCTCGAAGGACTCGCTATTCAATTCTATATGAAAATTCTCGCGGCCTATTGAAGCTACATCGTAATCGATAAGATAATCTATGCTGAAGCCCCCATCAGGAAAAACGGCCAGTGACGATCCGCCCTCCTCCACCCGTTGCGGTTCGAGGACCTTTATCGTACGCCGCTCGGCCGGCTGATCTTCCGATCCAGCTTCTTTCAGTCCCTTGAGGAACGTGAGCGCGCTGCCGTCGAACGCGGGGAGTTCCTCCCCGTCTATCTCCACAAGAACGTTGTCGACCCCGACCCCCCAGAGAGCCGCCAGGAAGTGTTCAACGGTCTGTATCTCGGCCTCACCCAGCCCTATGGTGCTCCTCCTCGAGGGGCCTTCGGACAACATCTGGCCTCCCACACGTATCGAAGGCTGCCCGTCAAGGTCCATCCTTTTAAAAATTATACCCGAATCCGGACCGGAAGGTTTACACACAACGTTGACCGCGCGCCCGGTCTGGAGGGCTTTCCCCGAAAAGTTCGCTTCCCGGCTGATAGTCTTTTGTTTCTCGGACATGGCAAGGCGAGGGTTTACTTCTTGTTAAGCCGCGTGACCACCTGGTCCGTCAGGTCGAATTCTTCCTTCCCGTACATGATATTCCGGGAATCAAGGATGTAATCGTAATTGTCCTTTTTACCGAGGTCCTCGACGACCTTTTGTATGTCGTCTATGACCTGCCGGAACATATCGTTCTTCTTGTTAAGAAGCTGCTGCCTGGTCTCCCTGTCGAACTCCTGCAGCTCGTTTATCTTCGCGTCTATCTCTGCCTGTTTCTGCTGTTTGGCTTTATCTTTGAGAAGTTCGGCCTCGTCCCTCATCTTGGTGATCACCTCTATCTTCTTGGTGCGGGCGCTCTGGCGCTCCTCGGTAAGAGCGTTAAGCTCTTCTTCGAAGGTTTTCGTCCTTTCATAGTCATAGAATGCGCGTCTGAGGTCCACGTAACCGATCTTTTCAGCCGAATATGCCGCAGGCACCAGCATGCCGAACGCTATGAACATAGCCACCAGGCCGACGAATATTTTTCTAAAGTTTCTACACATCTTCATCCTCCTCGAGTTAGAATCCGTGGCTCACACTGAACCAGAATTGGCCTTCCTTCTTGTCGTCATGGTTATCGTTGAGCGGGTATCCATAATCCAGTTTTACCGGGCCTATAGGCGTTTTTACGCGCACCCCGATGCCAACGTCGTTCTTGTAATCCGTTGTGGTGAAAGCGTCCTCTATCTTTCCCCAGAGGTTACCTACATCGTAGAACACCGCTCCTTTTATAAGGCCCTTCCATATCGGGAATGTCACCTCTGCGTTACCGACAACAACAGCTTCTCCTCCCAACGCCGTATTGGTGCCGAGATCCCGCGGCCCTACACCTCTTTGTTTATATCCGCGCAGCGTCGTAGCGCCGCCGGTAAAAAAGCGTTCATAAATAGGTATTTCGTTCGAGTCTCCGTAACTGTCGCCAAGCCCCAGACGTCCCCTGAGCGAAAGCACGATATTGTCCTCCCAGAAACCGTGATAGAAAGTGACATCCAGGAACCCCTTCACGAAATCCTTATCCCCGCCTATAAAACCTCCCGCGTTCTCAAGTGAGATGTTCCCGACCCAGCCGTGTGTCGGTGAATACTTATTGTCCCTGGAGTCATACCCCAGGTTCCATGTGACGCGGCTTATCCAGTTCTTGCCTTCTTCTTTTTTAAGATCGTTCGTCGCGTTATCCGGGATATTGCCTATATCGACCTCTTCGAGGTTGTATATGAGACCGGTGCTTAACTGATCCGTTATTTCCTTGCCGAACCTCAGGGCGCCGCCGGTACGGGTCTCATCGTACCCGTATCCGGTCTTACCGTACCTCTTATGTTCCTGCCGGTAGACATCGAACCCGAAAAGATACGGGTAATCGAATATCCACGGGTCTGTCCAGCTCAGGAGGTAATTGGTCCTCGCGCTTCCCATTTCGCCTCTTATCGTAAGGTTCTGGCCGCCGCCGGTGAACGTCGGGAAATTCAATATATCGAAATTCTTCTGGTTCACCTGGACAAAACCCAGGAAAGCGTCTATAGAACTGTAACCGCCGCCGAAGGAGAATTCCCCGGTCTTTGTTTCCTTGACGGTCACGTGGAGATCCTTGACGTTCTTCTGGCCGGTCGGTATGGTCTCGAAGTAGACGTCCTCGAAGAAGCCCAGGTTATAGATGCGTTCCTTACTGACCTTGAGCTTTTCACCGTTATATTTGTCGCCTGGGTAGACCCTGAGCTCCCTGCGGATGACCTTGTCCCTGGTCTTGGTGTTACCCAGGATATTGACCTTGCCCACGTAGACCTCTTCGTGGGCCGTGATATCATAAATAAGGTTCATCCTGCCCGTGGCATGGTCGTATTTGCGCTCGAGGTTTATTTCCGCGTTCATATAACCACGGTCGTAGTAGAACGCGCGGACATCCTCCATATCCTCCTTTATCCTCTGATAATCGAACGGGTCGCCCGGCCTTGACTTGATCATAGCCCGTATCTGGTGTTCCGGGAACGCCAGCTGTCCATTTATGGTGATATCACCTATCTGATACTGGTTGCCCTCCTCGATGATCACGGTGAGCAATATATCATTGTCCTCCTTGCCAAGATCGGTCTTACTCGTAACACGGGCATCCAGGAACCCCTTGCTCCTGTAAAGGGACCTTATCCTGTCAAGATCGGCCTGTAGTTTTTCCGGATCATAAGCGCCTTTTCTGATGAACCACCAGGCGGTCTTAGTGGACATGTATTTCAGTATCTCGGCGTTCGGGATGTGCTTGTTCCCCTCTATGGCTATGGACCTGATCTTCAGAGGGACTCCCTCGTTTATCTCGAAAACGAGCGTGGATCTGCCTGTATCCCTGTCGGTGTCGATCCTGTAATCGACCCTCACGTTGCTGTAACCCTCTTCTATATAATAATTTCTGATCGCGGCCACGTCGCGGGAAAGCACACTGAAATCCAGGATATCCCCTTCCTTGACCGATATCTTCTTCATAAGGCGCCCGGTCCGGGCCTTGGTATTGCCCTGGAACTCGATCTTGCTTACAATGGGTTTTTCGACCACGGTGAAGATAACAACGACCCCTTCCGGCCGGTCCTCGGTCTCCACGAAAACGTCGCTGAAAAAACCGGTGGCGTAAAGACGCCTCAGCTCCTTATTGAGCGCGCTTTCTTCGAACACATCGCCGGTCTTCATCTTCAGCTTGTTCAGTATCGTGATAGTACTTACGGAATAGTTGCCTTTTATTTTGATGTCACTGATGCGCTTTGAGTCTCGGGATGAAGGATACTGCGCCCATGAAGGAACGCATGAAAACACAATGAAGAGGACAAGGACCATTACTGTCAAAAAAGCTTTACCTCTCATCAAAAGCCCTCTTCTTCGTCTGTCCTTGAAAGATTGCTGAATTTGGTATATTCGGAAAGGAACGCGAGCTTGATCGTTCCGACAGGACCGTGCCTTTGTTTCGCGATGATCACGTCCGCGAGGCCTTTGTTCTCCTCCGAGGGATTGTAATATTCTTCCCTGAGAAGCAGAACGACCAGGTCCGCGTCCTGTTCAATCGCCCCCGATTCCCTGAGATCGGAAAGTTGAGGCCTGTGGTCGGCCCTTTGCTCGACCGCTCTGGAAAGCTGGCTTATGGCTATGACCGGCACGTTGAGCTCACGCGCAAGGGCTTTCATCGAACGTGATATCTCCGATATTTCCTGCTGGCGGTTTTCCGCGCCCGAAGGCCCTTTCATCAACTGGAGATAATCCAGGATCAGAAGCCGTATGTCGTACCTGGCTTTCAACCTCCTTGCCTTCGCCCTCAGTTCCAGCACCGATATCGCCGGCGTGTCGTCGATATAAATAGGCGATTCCGAAAGCTTACCGGCCGCGCTGACCAGCTTGGGCCAGTCCGATTGCGAAAAGAACCCGGTCCTTACCTTGTGGGCGTTGACCCCGGCCACCGAACAGAGCATTCTCTGTACCAGCTGTTCTTTTGACATCTCGAGACTGAAGAACGCGCAGGGGATCTTTTCCACCAACCCCGCGTACTCGGTGATGGAAGCGGCGAGCGCGCTTTTTCCCATGGACGGCCGTCCCGCGAGAACGATAAAATCCGCTTTCTGCAAACCCGCCGTCATCACGTCAAGATCGTGGAACCCGGTGGCGATACCTGTTATGTTCTCCTTCCTCTGGTAAAGGCGGTCTATGGTCTCTATGCTGTCCTTGACTATGTCCTTCATCTCGGAGACGCTCATTTCCCGTCTCTTGTCGGAAGTTATGTCGAATATCAGCTGTTCGGCCTTATCCAGAAGCTCCTCGACCTCGCTCGAAGGCTCAAAACTCTCTGATATTATCTGGTTGGCCGTATTGATAAGGTTCCTTAACAGGTACTTCTCCCTTACGATCTTAACGTAGTGTTCGATAGCCGTCGAAGTGGGGACCTTTTTCGTGAGTTCGGTGACATAAGGATACCCCCCTACCTTGTCCAGGGCGCTCCTTTTCTTCAGCTCTTCGGCAAGGGTGACGATATCCACTACTTCGTTGTTGTCGTAAAGCTTGAGTATGCTGCGGAAGATCTCCTTGTTGGCTTCGTTGTAAAAAGCCTTATCTTCCAGACGCAGTTCGATCGCACGGGCTATAGCATCCCTGTCAAGCAGCATCGCCCCCAGGACTTCGCTTTCCGCCTCTATATTGTGAGGAGGTACTTTCTCGATCAGAGCCTTTGTGCCCATTTTACGACCCTACTTTGTCGAGTTAAATCTCAAGGAAGGAAAATCTATTTTTTAACGACCCAGATACGTATCTGGGCCTTGACTTCCGAATGCAACCAAACGTCAACATTATACACGCCTAATGACTTTATAGGTTCTTCCAGCCGAACGTTCTTCTTGTCTATTTCGAACCCTTCACCGTGCAGGCTCTCGGCTATCATCTCAGAGGTCACGGAACCGAAGAGCTTCTCTTCTTCGCCGGCTTCCATGGAGATCGTACAGGAAACGTTCGCCAGTTTCTCGGCTATTCGCTCGGCTTCTTCCTTAAGCTGCTTTTCTTTACGTTCCCTTTGGTGCCTCTTCTGCTCCAGTATCTTAAGAGCGCCCTTTGTAGACGCTATCACGAGCTTCCGGGGTATCAGGTAGTTCCTGGCGTACCCGTCCTTGACCTCCACTTCATCACCTATATCGCCTAAGCCGCCCACTTCCTTCAGGAGGATGACCTTCATCTGTCCCCCCTGTCGCCCCTGTCGCCCCTGTCGCCTCTCCTGCTGAGCCCGGGTTTGATCTTTACGAACGGCAGAAGGGCGGCTACTCTCGCCTTTTTGATGCCTTTGGACACCATGCGTTGATGTTTGGCGCAGTTGCCCGAAACACGCGAAGGTATGATCTTGCCCCTGTCCGAAACGAACCTGCCCAAAAGATCGACGTCTTTGATGTAATCAATAGACTCCAGTTTCTCCTTGCACAGACGGCAGGGCCTTTTTTTGAATATTCTCCTGGTCTTCTTTACCTGCTTTTTTTTAGCCATCTCTTTCACTCACCTCATTACTTAAAACGGGATCTCTTCTCCCCCGGTTTGCTGGTCCATATCTATCGACTCTACTTCTCCGTACGTTTCGTTCACGGCCGCCCCGGCAGCGGGCCTTTGCTGCGCTTCGCCCCTCGCCCTGGCGCCTATGAACTGTACGCTGGTCGCCACCACTTCCATGGTGCTCCGTTTCTGGCCGTCCTGCCCTTCCCATGATCTTGTCTTAAGGCGCCCTTCCACCAGCACCGGCCTGCCTTTTGCAAGATACTCACCGCAGACTTCCGCCATCTTGCCCCAAACGACCACCCTTATAAAGGAGACCTCTTCCTTCTTCTCGCCGGAAGAATCCTTGTAAGGCCGGTTAACGGCAATAGTAAAGTTGGCGACAGCGGTCCCGCTGGGCACATACCTCAGCTCCGGGTCCCTGGTCAGATTTCCCATCAAGAAGACCTTGTTCAGACTGGCAGCCATGACGGCTCCTCCTATTTTTTGCTGTCTATCAGCACTCTCAGAATGTCCGCTTTGATCTCACACTGGCGTTTTATCTTGGCTATGACACCGGGATCCGCGCTGAAGACCACCTCGTAGTAGATACCCTCCGCCTTCTTCTTGACGGGGTAAGACAGTCTTCTCTTACCCTTAAGGGTCTCTTCCGTCACGTTCCCGGAATTGTCGCCGATAACAGAACTTATGCTCTTTCGCACCTCGTCTATCGACTCTTCCTTCTCGGGAGCGATTATAAACACTCCTAAATACGATCTGGCCTCATCCATGTTTTTACCTATCGAATTTGTTTGTTAGATGATAACACAACCCTTTTGTTTATTCAACTATTATATATACGCTAACTATTACAGCTGCTCATGGCCGTTTTCACGCCCTCTTTCAGCCATATTTCCGCGCAATCTGACGCGGCCTGTACCGCTTTTTCAAGGGCCGCCCTTTCCCCGCGCGGGAAAGAGGAAAGCACATAACCGGTCATGTCCGCCATTGCGCCTTCCCGTCCTATTCCGACCCTCAATCTGGCGAAATCGGGGCCCCAGAGATCTATAATGGACTGGAGCCCGTTATGTCCGCCTGCGGACCCTTTCTGCCTCAGCCGTATACTCCCCAGCGGCAGGTTCACATCGTCACTGATGACCAGAAGATCTTCACGGTCGCCCAGGCGGGAGGAACAGACGGCTTTCACCGCTTCCCCGGAAAGGTTCATATACGTCAAAGGCTCGAACAACATGACCTCCCGGCCCCCGATACGTCCCGTGCCGCGGCGGCCTCCGAAGCCCTTTTTCCTGATGTTTATCCCGTGCCTTTTAGCAAGCGTTCTTATGACAAAAAAACCGACGTTGTGCCGGGTGTTCCTGTACCTCAGGCCCGGGTTGCCGAGCCCTATGATGATCTTCATTATCAGCTTTCTGCCTCTTCCCTGCCGCCACCGGCACCACCGGCTGCTTCCTCTTCGGGAGCTTCTTCTTCCTCTTTCTTGCCTTTCTTGATAACTTCCGGCTCTTCCGCCTCTTCTCCCGGTACTTCGGCCACAACCTCTTCCTCTTCTTTCATCGGCGGGGAAACGGTCACTACCGGCTGTTCCGGGTCATCAAGGACCTGGATATTTCCCTCGATCTTTATGTCCCTGACATGGATAGAGTCGTTAATGTGCAGGTCTTCCACGTGAACCTCGATATGTTCGGGTATCTCGGTCGGCAGACACTCTACCTCGATCTCCCACAGGATCTGGCTTAAAACGCCTTCTTCTTCCTTCACGCCTGCGGCTTCACCCTTGACGATAACAGGTACTTTTACCTTCAGTTTATCTTTCAGAGAGATCTCCTTGAAATCCACATGGAGGAATTTTTCATTGATCGGGTCTACCTGGATATCCTTCACTATCACCGTTTTTTTGGCCGGTTTGTCGCCGCCCGAGATGTTCATCGTGATGATGACGTTCTCCCCGGCTTCGGTATGCAGTGCGTGCCACAGGTCTTTGTTGTCGACCTGGATGCCGAGGCCGCGCTTGCCGTCCTTATACACCACCGCCGGTATCCTGCCGTCTTTCCTCAGGTGCTTACAGGCGCTTTTCCCCACGCCTTCTCTAACTAACGCTTTCAATACCACCTTTTCCATCTATACCACCTTCCCTCTTTTTCAGAAATCAGACGTCAGATGTCAGAATTCAGAAGTCAGATATTAGGTGTTTGATGTTAAAAGATACTATGATCTGTTTTCTGTTATCTGTCTTCTGTTCTCTGTCCTCTGTCTTCTGTTATTCAAACAAGGCGCTTATGGATTCCTCGTTGTGTATCCTTCTTATAGCCTCCGCCAGAAGCTCCGCCACCGAAAGCTGTTTTATGTTCTTCAGGAACTTATCCTTGTCCATCGGTATAGTATCAGTCACGACCAGTTCCTTTACCTGGGAAGATCCCAATCTTTCCAGGGCCGGACCGCACAGCACCGGGTGCGTTATCGCGGCGTAGATATCTCTCGCGCCGTTTTTCTTTAGCGCGCCGGTGGCCTCCACGAGGCTCCCCGCCGTAGCCACCATATCATCCACCAGAAGCACGTTCTTCCCTTCCACGTCGCCCATTATATGCATGACCTCGGCGGCTTCGTCGTTTATCCGGCGTTTATCCACGATAGCCAGCCCCGCCCTGAACCTTTTAGCATAGGCCCTGGCCATCTTTATGCCTCCTACATCCGGAGAAACGATCACTATGTCCTTCAATTTTTTCCGCTCGAAGTATTGCTGAAATATGCTCACGGCGTACAGATGGTCCATGGGCATGTCGAAGAAGCCCTGTATCTGACCGGCATGGAGGTCTATGGTCAATATCCTGTTCGCTCCCGCCCTGCTCAACAGGTTAGCCACGAGTTTTGCCGTTATCGGCACTCTCGGCTGGTCCTTGCGGTCCTGCCGGGCGTACCCGAAATAAGGCAGGACAGCCGTTATCCTCTGCGCGGAAGCGCGTTTTATGGCATCCAGCATTATCAGCAGTTCCATCAGGTTCTCGTTCGCGGGAAAGCACGTAGACTGTACCACGAACACATCCTTGCCTCTGACGTTCTCTCTTATCTTGACCCGCGTTTCACCGTCGCGGAACCTCGCCACTTCTATATCTCCCGGTTCCACGCCCATGTTCTCGCATATCTTCCTCGCCAGGGCGGGATTGGCGTTCCCGCTGAAAATCGTCAGTTTATCCATGGCACATCTCCTTATTTTTTGCTGGAAACAAGGGGTCTCGCCGGTATCCCTATGACCGTCACTCCCGGGGGAACGTCCTTATTCTTGGTAACGACACTGCCCGCCCCGACAACAGCGCCTTTTCCTATCTTCACGGGGGCGACCAGCATCACGCCTACCCCGATGAAAGCGGCATCTTCGATCACCGTGCGGTGTTTATTCTTCCCGTCATAATTGGCCGTAATGACCCCGGCCCCTATGTTCACGCCCGAGCCGACCACCGTATCGCCCAGGTATGACTGGTGCTTTATTTTCGTGTTCTTGCCGACCTCTGTCCGGCAGAGTTCCGCGTAATTGCCCACTTCCACGCCTTCGGACAATTTCGTGCCGGGCCTGAGGCGCGCAAAAGGGCCTATCTTGCACCTGCCGGCTATTACCACGTCATTTTCTATGACCGTGCACGGGAATATGACCGTGTCCTTCCCGATCGCAACGGAATCGTCTATGTAAGTGGTCTCCGGATCCATGATGGTCACGCCGGAATCCATGAGTTTTTCCAGCGTCCGTCTGTTCACCGCTTTGTTGGCCTCGGCCAGGTCTTTCCTCGAGTTCACCCCGATGGCTTCCTCCGGGTCACAGCTGTGCGTAACTATCCTTTTCCCATTTTTAGTAAGGATATCCACGATATCCGTGAGATAGAACTCTTTCTTCTTCTGGTTCATCTCTATTCCACGGATATACTCTTTCAGATCGGACACGCGGAAACAATAAGTGCCGACGTTGATCTCCGTGATCTTCTTTTCATCCTCGGAGGCGTCCTTTTCCTCGACTATCTTAAGCACCTTGCCGCTATCATCTCTCACTATCCTGCCGTATGAATAAGGATCGCTCGTCCTGCAGGTCAAAAGAGTGCACGACGCTTCCTCGCCCAGGTGAGACTTCACAAGGAACTTGTACGTGGTATCCGTTATCAGCGGTGTATCCCCGCACGTGACGAGGACATCTCCCCTGTCTTCAGGCACGGATTTAAGGGCGGCCGCAAGAGCGTCGCCGCTGCCGAGGAGCTCTTTCTGCCTGACGAACCTCATTTCTCCCTTGAAACGTTCTTCCACCTGATCCGCCTTGTAACCTACGACCGCGACCATGTCGGTCGCGCCGGCATTTTTCAGGTTCGAGACTATTTTTCCCATAATAGTCCCGGACGACAGCGGATGAAGCGCCTTGGGGATATCCGTCTTCATCCTGGTACCCAATCCAGCCGCGAGTATTACAACTGTCATGTTCTCCATAATGCCTCTCTAGAATCGAACCTGCCGAAAAGCTCTGTTGTGTTCTTTGATATTGTTTCCCGAGAAATCGATAATCGAAATTCGACCGTATTCTTGATTCTCTATTCTCTCCGACTGTCGACTTTCGAATCTCGAATACTCTGCAAATTGCGCACAGCGCAATTTGCTGGCTGGCGGGCAAGGATTCGGCGCCTGCGGGCTTTTCTTCTCTTACCGTCCCTCACTACCGCTCGTGCCAGAAAACATTTTCGCCCTCCGGTCGGCCACCCGCTGCCTCGGTTGTTGTCGCCGCTCCTGCTCGTCGCGGCTCCCTATTTTCGGCTCGGCAGCTCCCTTCGAATCCTCGCTGCACAATTCCATGCCGATACTCGTTAAAACCTCATCACGCTGGCTGGCGGGCAAGGATTCGAACCTTGACGCGCAGCTCCAAAAGCTGCTGTGCTACCGTTACACTACCCGCCACCGCGGGATCAGCATTCTCAAAAATCACAATTCTATATCTTGCGCCTCGTCCACATCGCCGGGCCCGATGCCTTCGCCTCCGGGGGCAACCTTACCGTCGGTGGAAAGCTTATCGACCACCGCGTCAAGGTCCGCTTCGCTCGCGGGCCTATACGCGCTTCCTTCCGCCTTTTGCCTGTCTTTCTCGCTGTTGTAAGCCGCAAGTATCTTTTCCTGTATATACACCCTGCAGTCCTGAGTTACGGGATGGGCCACGTCCATATGAGCGCCCTGCCCCTTTTTTCCCCTGTCTTCCTGCGCCTCCTGCTGGGGCAAGGGCCCGCCGCACTGGTTGCAGTATTTGCTCCCTCTTGCGTTCTTGAACCTGCACTTGGGACAGGGGTCCATGGCCTTTCTGGAAGGCATCGCCACAAAAAGCCCGTTGTTCCCCTGTATGATCTTGACGTTCCGGACAACAAACCAGTCGTCGAAGGTCATGGTAGCGAACGCCTTCAGCTTGCCGTCCTTGCTCTCCGTGGGGAATATCCTGACTTCCGTGATCTGCATATCATTCTCCTTTCTGTGGATGCGTATGATCCGCTATCAGCACGTCTTAGCTGCAAAAATGCGCCAGCCTTCTTCTGCCCTGAACGCCTGTCTGATGAGCTTTTCCGCTTGAATGGCTTCCGTTCGGCCGAATATACCGAAAACAGTGGGGCCGCTTCCGGACAAAAGCACCCCTTGCGCCCCCGCTTCCCTCAATTCGGAAATAACCTCTTCAAGCACCGGGAAATCTCGTAATACTATTTGTTGTAAATCGTTACGAAGATTTTCGGCTATGTTCTTTGCGTCATTTTCTTTCAGAAAAGCGGTGATTATTCTATCAACGCCCCTTTCTTCTGTCAAGTCAAAAGCGGACGCCTTATCATATATATCCTTTGTGGATACCCCAAAGGGGGGAGTGACGATGATATGCCGGATACTGGTCTCTGTATCCACTACGCTGATCACGTCGCCGCGGCCCGTCCCCAGGGCAAAACTGCAATCACTCAGGAAAAACGGTATATCCGCTCCCAGGACGGCCCCGATATCCCGCAGGCTATTATCTTCGAGAGGCGAACCGGTCAGCTCGTTAAGCCCTTTAAGCAGCGCCGCGGCATCGCTTGACCCTCCTCCCAGGCCGGCGCTCACGGGTATATTTTTCTCCAAACCGATCCGGAAATGGCCTTTCTCGCCGGTCCGGTCCCTGAAAGCGTCCACCGTCCGTGCCATCAGGCTGTCGCCGTCCGTAGGGACCTTTTCGTCATCGCAGGATATTATTGTTCTGTCCTCTGCAGGCTCGATCGAAACGCGGTCAAAAAGGGAGACCCTTTCGAACAGGGTCTCTATCTCGTGATAACCATCTTCTCTGCGCGAGATGACTCTAAGGTAAAGATTTACCTTGGCGGGTGCGGTCAGGATCATGTTTTTTTCTTCAGGAGTTCTTCCGCTTCGCGCGCTATATCATCCGTGGTCAATCCAAAGTGTTTGAAAAGCTCGTCCGGTTTACCGCTTACGCCGAACTGGTCCCTTATCCCCATGAACCTCATCGGAACGGGCTTTCTTTCCACAAGGACCTCGGCAACGGCGCTTCCCATACCGCCATAGACAGTGTGCTCTTCTACGGTCAGGACAGCGCCCGTTTCCTCGGCAGCTTTCACAATGGTTTCTTCATCTATGGGTTTGGGGGTATGGAGATTTATTACCCTTGCGTTTATGTTCTTTGACTTCAGCCGTTCCGCCGCCTCGACCGCCTTGAAGACCATATGTCCGCATGCGATTATGGTAAGGTCCATTCCTTCTGTCAGAACCTCCGCCTTGCCTATCCTGAAAGGAGCCTTCTTTTCAAGAAAAGGCACGGGAGCCCGGCCCAACCTGAGATAAACGGGCCCCTGTATCTCTGTGGCCTGCTTGGTAGCCTGGCAAGCTTCGTCCGAGTCAGCCGGGACGACGACCGTCATGTTGGGAAGTATCCTCATCAGGGATATCTCCTCGATGGCCTGATGCGTGGCCCCGTCCCCCCCGACCGAGATCCCGCCGTGGCTGCCCGCTATGTTGACGTTAAGGTTCATGTATGCCACGGAGACCCTCACCTGGTCCCATGCCCGTCCGCTCGCGAAAGCGCCGAACGTGCAGGCAAAAGGGATCTTTCCGGAAAGGGCAAGGCCCGCGGCCGTCCCTATCATATCCTGTTCCGCGACCCCGTGGCTGACGAACCTCTCGGGATACTTATCCTTGAACCAGTGAGCCCTGCATGATTCGGTAAGGTCGGCTGACAATACCACCACGTTTTTATTGGTCTGGCCGAGTTCCAACAGTCCCTTTCCGAAACCGTCTCTCGTAGCTTCTTTTTTAACCACTTTCTCCTCACCCATCGAATGATCTCCTTCGATTGTCTTCAGTATTTACATGCTGGAAAAATAACCCTCCGGGGCTGTCACGATATCTTTGACCGCCAGCTTTTTCCGGTTGAAATCATAGACGTCCTCGCCTTTGACCGTGAGCCTGGCGTTCTCAAGCTGGTCATCCATGACCAGGTATTCAAAATCCTTGAACTTGTACCCGGTCAACACTACGTTGGCTACATGTAATATCTCCTGCACTTTTTTGACCTTAGGGTTCGTCAGTTCCGCGTCGCTCACCTGGTCGGCTATCTTGAACTTGATCATGAAAAATCCGCCTTCCGCGCCGGAGATATAAGTGCCTTCGGAAGATTTAAAATTAAAGTTCTCTTTCAGTTTATTTTCGCCCCTGAAATCTATCTTTACCCTGTTGGCTATCTGCGACGCCAGGAATTCCGGCATCGTAATATCCTTGAGGTAGAACCTGTCGCGCCAGTAGCCTATGTCGCTTAGTTTGGTGGGGGTGGTCCTGAAGAACTCGTTCAGCACCTTCTGGCGGGTCTCATCCTCAACTCCCAGCTTGTCGAAGACCTTCTCTATGGAACGTTCTTTCTTCGCCTGGGGCGTGAGGTTGATGCTGAAAAGCGTTCTCTTGAACGATTCGTTCCTCGAAATGTTGCGGTACATCCCGCGTTTCACGTCCTCTACGTACTTTATTATGACCACCTGGAGTTCCGGCAGTCTTGCGTCCTGCGTTATCACACAGTAGAATTTGATATCAGCATCCGTACTCAAAACAACACGCGAAGCGACGAGGATAAGATTGCTTATCTCGTCCCAGGCGCTTTCGCTTATGCCCAGACCCACGTCCAGAAGGCCTTTCATGGGGTAATAGATGCCCATTGTGGAATCCACCACGATGACGTCCACGTCCATATTGTATTCTGTCTTGCAGACGGATTGGACGGCACCGGCGAGTTTCTCTTTGGGATAAGTGGGCACACACGCCGGGAGAAAAAGCACGGCGACCGCCAAAAACGTCACCGCGGCGGTCAGCACCGTTACGTGTTCTATCCTTGTTTTACGCTTTTTCATCCCAGTTCCGATCCTGCGGCGGCATATCCCCGTCATAAGGGGTTTCCTTGAAGCCGTATTCCTCGAAGATCGCTATTATCTCGTCGTATTCCAGCTCTTCCCTCTCCAGGAGTTCCTTGGCGAACCTGTCAAGGAGCTTCTTGTTCTCTTCGAGCGTCTTTTTCGTTTCTTCAACGCAGCCGGTGACTATCGCGTTCGTATCTTTATTAAGCGCCAGTTTTATTTCCTCGGAAAGTTCTTCTTTAGGGATCGCCGAATAGTCGCCGACATAACCCGAAGCTCCCATGCCCAGCATCCATGTCATTGAATGGGCGATCAGCGTGGCCTTCTTGAAATCGCTGCTTACCCCGGTCGTCGACGTGCCGTATTTGATCTTCTCGGCGACGTATCCGCCGAGGGCTATCATGATCTCCGAAAGCAGCTGTTCCTTGCTTCTTGAATGCAGCTCTTCCTTCTCCGGCGACCATACCACTCCCAGCGCACCCCTCCTGGGGATGATGCTGGCCTTAAAAACGCTTTTTTGAGGCGCTTTCAAATATGTCACTATTAAGTGGCCCGACTCGTGATAAGCCGTCATCTCCTTTTCCCTGGGCGTCACCGTGAGACGGTATTTTATACCGAGGTCGACCCTTTCGAACGCCTCGCTTATCTCCTTCTGCCCTATGGCTGTCTTCTTGTTCCTGGTGGCGATTAGCGCGGATTCCTTGACTATATTGGCGATATCGGCCGGGCTCTTCCCCACGGCACGCCGCGCCAGGCGACCAACGTCAAGATCCTCTTCCGCCTTGACCTTGTTGAGATAAAATTTAAAAAGGTCCGCCCTGTCGTCCTGGGAGGGCTTGGTGATCATTATCTTCCTGTCGAACCGGCCGGGCCTCAGGAGCGCCTGATCCAGGTGCTCTTCAGGAGCGTTCGTGGCACCGATGACCACGATGTTCTCCTCTTTGCCCTTGAGCCCGTCCATCTCGGCAAGGACCTGGTTAAGCGTCGAGTTAGTCTCCTGCCCGCCCATGAAACTGAACGTCCTGGACCTTCCTATCGCGTCTATCTCGTCGATGAAGATGATGCACCCGCCGTACCCGTAGGCAAGGTCACGCGCCTTTTTGAAAAGTTTGCGGACGCGCGAAGCGCCCACGCCGACGAACACCTCCACAAACTCGCTTCCCGACATCGAGAGAAAAGGCAGGTTGGCCTCGGTGGCCATGGCCTTGGCCAGGTAGGTCTTACCGCATCCCGGGGGGCCGAGCATCAAAAGGCCTTTCACAACGCTGCCGCCCATCTTCTGGACGCCGGCCCTGTCTTTTATGAGCGAGACTACCTCGGCGGCTTCCTGCTTCGCATCCTGCATCCCGATAACGTCTTCCCAGCTGATCGACACGTCCCTCCCTTTTATCGGGGCCTTGTCCAGCTTGGCGAACCCGCCCCGCAGGAAGGTAAGGTACATAAAGACGAATATGCCGGCGTGTATGCCAGCCATTATGAACTGTACGGGCATCGTGGCCAGGGTCATCTTCCGGTAGAACGATTCCAGCGACATCATCCCTATAACCGCGAGTATCAGCAGGATGACCACTACTGTGACGAGGATGATGATCGTCCTGTATTGTCTTAAATACATTTTCATTTTTCTGCTAAGCATAACAATGTCTCCTTGTTAAAGCTGTTTTTCCTGCTCGTCCAATTCGGCAAGGGCCTTTTCCAGCTCGTCCTTTTTCGGGGCGATGCCGTGCCAGTTGACCTTGTTCTCCACGAACGATACGCCCTTGCCCTTCACCGTGTGAGCTATTATGACCTGCGGCTTGCCCTTTACCGAAGCGGCCTCTTCGAACGCCTTGTCGAGCTGGTCAAAATCGTGTCCGTCTATTTCGATCGCATGCCATCCGAAATGTGCCCATTTTTCTTTATACTGGCCGAGAGACTTTACATCGCAGCAAAGGCCGTCTATCTGCAGCTTGTTGAAATCTATTATCCCGCACAGGTTGTCCAGTCCATAATGCGACCCTGTCATGGCCGCTTCCCATATCTGGCCTTCGTTGGTCTCCCCATCGCCCATCAGGCAGTACACCCTGGCATTCACCCCGTCCATCTTATCGGCAAGCGCGAAACCCACCGCGATGGAAAGCCCCTGCCCGAGGGAACCACTCGAGATCTCAAGTCCCGGCAGGCCCAGCTGGGGATGCCCCTGAAGCCGTGATCCCAGTTCGCGCAGGGTCAACAGTTCTTTTTTCGGGAAGAACTCCAGGTCAGCGAGCACCGCGTACAACGCCGGGCACCCGTGCCCCTTGGAAAGCACGAACTTGTCGCGTCCTTTCCAGTCGGGTTTTCTCGGGTCAAAGTTCATCTTCCGGTAATATAATTCGACGAGTATCTCGACCATCGACAACGACCCCCCGGTATGGCCGCTGCCGGCTTTCTCCAGCATGCGCAGTATATCCCGGCGGAGATCTATGGCTTTTTTCTTCAGACCCGTGATGTCTTCTATCCTGTTCATGTCCCTCTTTTCTTTTATCTCGACCTTTTCAAGACCTTAAGTCTCTCTTTTGCCGCTTTCAGATGATCTTCTATCACCGGATCGTCCGGCATGAACTCCGCCGCCCGGGAAAGCTCCCCCAGCGCTTCATCCAGCATACCTTTCTTGTAATAAGCCCAGCCGAGACTGTCCAGATAAGCGCCGTTATCCGGATCATACTCCAGGGCTTTTTTTATCAGCTCGATCGCGCGGTCGAGCTTAACGCCTTCTTCGGCATACAAATAGCCGAGATAATTATAAGCTTCGGGAAGGTCGGGTTCCTTCGAGACCAGATCCTCGAGCATCTCTACCGCTTCGTCCCTCTCTCCCGAACGGTCCGTTACGACGGCGAGTGAAAACCGGTATTTCTCGTTCCCGGGAGCTTTTTCTATGGCTTCCCTGTAATAACGCGCCGCCTGTGCGTAATCTTCCTTAAGGCCGGCCAGATATCCGAAATTGGCGTAGATCACGGCGCTCGTTACGCCGTCATTCAATGCTTCGCGCAGTATATTCTCCGCGCGGTCGTATTTCTTCCCGGAAACATATATGCCGAAGATCTGCAGGTACGGTTCGGGAGAACGAACACCTAAAGCGATCAGCTCCCGGTTCTCCTGCACGGCCTTCTCTGTCTCGCCCAAAGTGTAATAAAGGTGCGCTATCCTGACCCGGGCTTCCCTGTTCTTCGGATCTATTTCGGTGACCGCTCTATACTGCTTTATGGCCTCTTTCGGATCTGCCTCTATCTCGCAGATAAAACCGAGCACGAGGTGCGCCTCAAGATAATCCTTATTTTTTTCGATGGCCTTCCTGAGGTTCGCCTTCGCCTTTTCCATCTGCTCCAGCTTGCTGTAAATGATACCGAGGTTGAAATATAGAAAGGCATCGTCCCCTCTTACCTCGATGATCCTCTGGTAGACCTCGGCCGCCTTGTCGAGTTTCTTCTGGATGACAAAAAGGTCGGACAGGAACGTCAGCACCTTGATATTTTCCGGCTCATGCCCCAGGGCTTCTTCATAGCGGGCCTGCGCCTGATCGAACTCGCCTTTCGCGGTGTGGACGATAGCCAAGAGCATATACGCCCGCACCGTCTTGGGTTCAACCTGGAGAGCCTTCTTGAGCACACCTGTCGCCTCGTCCATCCTGCCCAAAAGAAGAAGGTCGGAACCGAGCCGCAGGTAGATGTCGGCTATGTCATCCCTGTAAACAAGGGCTTTCTCATACTCGGCAACAGCTGACTTTACGTCACCGTTATTGTCATAGAGCTGCCCCATCAGATAATGGGCAAGTGCGTTCGAAAAGGTCCTGATAGCGGCATCTTCCACGCGGGTCTCGTCTACAAGCGTCCCTCCGAAACCGACAAAAGTGAATGCTCCCGAAACACCGGCAAATGAAAGAACAGAAAAAGAAAATGCGACGGAAAGTGCGACTTTTCTCTTCAAAGCCATGCTTTAGCTCTTTTTCTTCTTATGCCTATCTCTCTTCATGCGCTTTTTGCGCTTATGCCGCTTGACCTTTTTTATCTTCCTTTTCTTTCCGCAAGGCATGTTTTCGGTGTCCCTTTCCGATTTTTCCGGGCATGGCCCGGTGTTCTAGTCTATCACCTTGTTCAACGGATACTCTATGATGCCCTGAGCCCCGGCTTTTCTGAGCTCGGGTATCAACCGTTTCACATCTTCCTCGTCTATGACCGTGTCGATGTCCACCCATTCCCCCCCGAACAGCGGGGAAACGGTGGGCATTTTCATGGCGGGAAGTATCCCTACTATCTTTTCCACGTCTTCTTTTTTGGCGTTCATCTTCAGCCCTACTTTACCTTCGGCGAGTATCGCTCCCTGGAGAAGCATGACTATTCTTTCCATTTTTTCCTTTTTCCAGGGATCCTTCCATGCGCCGGTGTTGGCTATGAACTGCGTGGTGGATTCGCATATCGTTTCCACTATCCGGAGGTCGTTGGCCCGGAGGCTGGCACCGGTTTCGGTCACTTCGACTATCGCGTCTATCCCCATCTTGGGCTTCACTTCGGTAGCCCCCCAGCTGAATTCCACGTCGGCCTTCACGCCTTTTTTTTCAAGGTACTTGCTCGTGACCTTTACCAGCTCCGTCGCTATTCTCTTGCCCTGCAGGTCTTTTGCGCATTTCACGGCGGATGAGCTCGGCACGGCAAGCACCCATTTTACCGGCTTCATGCTCCTTTTGGCGTATACCAGTTCCGCTACCCGCTCGACCGTGGACGAATTCTCCTCTATCCAGTCATTACCGGTTATGCCGCAGTCGATGAGCCCGTCCTCCACATACCTGGACATCTCCTGGGCGCGGAACAGTATCACTTCTATTTCCTCGTCATCAATATCGGGAAAATATGATCTCGTTGAGACCTTTATCTTATACCCGGCTTTCCCAAAAAGCCTGACGGTCGTGTCCTGCAGACTACCCTTGGGAATGCCTAATCTCAATTTGTTCTCGCTCATTTCTACCTCTTTTCGGCAAAAGAACAGAAAAAATAATCCTCTTGCTGACGCCGGGCAGGGCTCACCCTTTCTGACCGGAAGCGTCAGTATATAATAAATAAAATTTTCGTGTCAATTGTATACCAAACTTAATATATAGTCAAGGCGTATAAGTATTTGCGGACGAGGGTTCATTTTTGCGGTTCAACGACCACTTTAATGGATTCCCCGGCTTCAGCGACAAGCTTGAACCCCAGGCCTGTCTCCGACAGAGGCAACCGGTGCGTGATCATTTTGTTCACGGGAATGCGACCGGTTTGGAGCAATTCTATAGCTTCGGCGGTATCAGACGGGCTGCTGCCATACGAAGGCATTAACGTTATGCCGTTACGCCAGAATTCATTGACCGGGACAGGGAGATCCACTCCCGGTTCCGTCGGCGCGAAGAACAGAACGGTCCCTCCGCGATCCACGGACTTCAATGCCTGAGTGAAAGCGGATAACGCGCCTGCGCACACGATCACCAGGTCGGCAAGCCTGTTGTCATTGACCTGCAGCAAATACTCAGCGGTATATTCGCGGGCGTCTATCACCGCGTCCGCGCCGAACTCAAGCGCCGTCTTAAGGCGATACTCGTTGATATCCGTCGCTGTCACCCGGCCGGCCCCGCAGGCGCGGGCCAAAAGCAGATGCAAAAGCCCGGAAATACCGCTTCCGATGATAAGCACGCTTTGCCCCGGTTCAAAACGCGCCAATCTCTGCCCGCGCACAACACAGGCCAACGGCTCGATGAACGTCCCATCCTCGTAGGAGACCTCTTCAGGCAGGAGAAACACTCCGCGGTCCACGTTAATCCGGGGCACCCGTAAGTATTCCGCGAACCCGCCGGGGATATAGTTCGTGGTATGCAGTGTTTCACAAACGGTATGATGACCTCTCAGGCAATAGCGACAGGTATTACAGGGTACATGGTGGGCCACGAAAACCCTGTCACCGGGCTTGTACTGTTTTACACCCTTACCCACTTCGACGATCCGGCCCGTGATCTCATGTCCCAGCACCAGGGGCGCCTTTTTGATACGATACCATTCCATCACGTCACTGCCGCAGATACCGCTGGCCATGACCTTCACCAACAGCTCTCCCGGCTCGATCCGCGGGTCCGGCATCTCCTCCAACCGCACATCCCGGTTGTTATAATACATCGCTACACGCAAGATCTCTCCTTACCCTTGGCTTCGTTGAACAGCTCATGGGCTTCTCTGGCCGTGGCGTTCTCGTGGATAATGGCCCTTAGGGCCCTGGCCATGGCTACCGGTTGAGCGTTCTGCCAGACGTTCCTCCCGAGATTTATACCGATCGCGCCTTTTTGCATGCCGTCATGGACAAATTCCAATACCTCAAGTTCTGTTTTGCATCTGGGTCCGCCCGCCATTACCACCGGGACAGGACAGCCGTTCACGACCTTGTCAAAATCCTTCGCGCACCAGTAGGTCTTTACCACTTTCGCGCCCAGTTCGGCGGCGATACGGCAGCTTAAAGCGAGGTAGCGGGCTTCCATTTTCTCCGTTTCCTTACCGACAGCCGTAACGGCCATCACGGGTATACCGTAATCTTCACATTCATTGACAAGTCTCGCGAGGTTCAGCAGTGTCTGGCGCTCATGATCGCTCCCCACAAAAACAGAAACGCCCACGGCGGCCGCGTTAAGCCGGATGATCTCCTGGATGGACGTAGTGATCCCTTCATTGGCCAGGTCCTTCCCCACCATGCTGGTCCCTCCCGATACCCTCAAAATGATCGGTTTGCTGCCCGCCGCTTTCACGGCCGAGCGCAACACGCCCCTGGTGACGAAGAGAGCATCACAATACGAGAGAAGTGGTTCGATAGTCTCACCGGGCCTCTCCAGGCAACTGGTAGGCCCCTGAAAATATCCATGATCTATAGGCAGAAAGAAACAATGACCATCGGGTTGGATAAGCTGGCTCAGTCTGTTCTTCATTCCCCAGTCCATTTTGCGTACCTCCTTATTTTACGGGTTTACGGGTTAGTCTAACATATAACCCCTTTACATTCAACAGGCGGCTCGAACAATTTAGGCTTGTCTCCGGGAAAAAATGGCTTATAATATACTCCTGCGACAATCTCACAATATCAAGGAGTTGATAGATATGGTAATGAGCGTCCTGAGAAGTAAAAAGTTCGCGAAGCGGGTCCTTTGGGGCCTGCTCATCCTCATTATTCCAGCTTTCGTCCTCTGGGGAGTAGGCAACGTCACCAGGAGCCCCGCACCGGTCGGCACGATCGGGGACAGGAAGATATCCATGGAGGATTTCGCCAAGAGCCGGCAGGCGACCAAAGTACAGATCCTGCTCACGTATTTCAACAATTATGAGATGCTCTCAAAACTGTTCCAGAACCGCCCGGTGATCAACCAGATGGCCTGGGAACGGCTTATATTCCTGGAAAAAGCCCGGGAAAAGGGCCTCAAGGCCACTAATAACGAGGTCGTGACCGCCATATCCACGCATCCCCTCTTTCAGAGAAGCGGCAGCTTCAACACGGAACTGTACACGAACATCCTGAGGAACAACCTCTCGATGACCCCGCGAACGTTCGAAGAACTCATCAGGGAGAACATACAGATACAGAAGTTCCGCCAGAGCATCATAGAAGACCTGGACGTCCCGGACGAGAACATACGGGACACCTTCCACAAAACCAACGACCAGGTCGAACTCTCTTATATATTCATAAGCAAGACACTCCCCCTCGGCGATACGACCGTTACCGAAGAAGAAGCGAAAAAGTTATATGAAGACAATAAAGACAGGTTCTATTCGCCGGAAAAGGTGGAGGTCGAGTACATAGAAATGGAATACGACGGCGTCGACCAGCGCGACCTGGCGGGAAAAAAGATCGAGGAGATCTACCCGGACCTCAAGACCTCTCCCGAAAAGTTCAGGGAATACGCGGAAAAACACGGCCTGCGTTACGGCAAGACCGAACCTTTTTCGCGCGAGGGCGTTATCCCCGGCGTAAACTATACGCGCGGCCTGCAGGAAATGGCCTTTGACATGGAGGAAGGCGATATCAGCCGGCCGCTCTTTTCATCGCCGCAAAAAGGAGCGGTATACGTGTTCCGCAAGACCGGTCATATCCCGACAAAACCCGTAAGCTACGAAGAGATCCACGACGACCTTATCCAGCTTCTTACGGACCAGAAACGCCTGAAGAACGCCGAACAGAAAGCGAACGAATATTTCGCGAAGATCACGGACGAGGGCATAACGCTGGAAGAAGCGTCCAACCTCATGGATATCCCGGTCATGAACATAGGCCCGCTCGCGGCCGGTGGTTATATCGAGAACGTGGGGCCCGCCAAAAATATCGTCTTTAACGCGGTAACCGCGGGCAAGGGCGAGGTGATCAGGCCCATCACTACCCAGAACGGTGTTATCCTGGCGAGGGTCGATACCATAATAGAAGCGGACGAAACCGTCTATGAAGAGCAAAAAGACGCTATCCGCGCCAATATCCTCATGCAGAAACAGATGATGTTCCTTGACGTGTGGCTGAAAGAAAACACCTCCGACGTCGAACTGAAGGCCAAGCTGGATGAGATATAAGAAGTCTACTCGAGGAATTTCCTGAGCTCTTTCATGAAGTGTGAGACGTCCTTGAAACGCCTGTATACCGAGGCAAAACGGACGTAGGCTACTTCATCGAGCTTGAACAGTTTATCCATCACCATATTGCCTATATCCGTCGATTTGATCTCCCTGTCGGCTTTTTTCTGGATCTCCCTTTCGATCTCCTCGACGATCTGGTCGACCTGTTCCATGCTTACCGGCCGCTTCTCGCAGGCCTTCATGATACCCGTTTTTATCTTTTCCCTGTCGAACCTCTTGCGCGCGCCATCCCTTTTGACGACCATGAGCGGAGCCTGTTCCACGTATTCGTAGGTCGTGAACCTTTTCGCGCAGCCCAGGCACTCACGGCGGCGCCTGATGCTCATGCCCTCGCCGCTCATGCGGGAATCTATAACCTTATCTTCCACGCTTCCGCAGAAAGGACATCTCATGACCCAAGCACCACCGTTTCTATTTTGGACTCCTTGAGGAATTGAAGGGCGAAGTCATCGGGGTAGTCCCCCTCGATAACGATCTTTTTTATGCCGACATTTATCAGCATCTTCGCGCAGATACTGCAGGGCTGCGTCGTTATGTACAGCGTACCGCCGGCAAGACTGGCGCCGTGCCTGGCCGCCTGCAAAAAGGCGTTCTGCTCCGCGTGCAAGGCGCGGCAAAGCTCGTGCCGCTGGCCCGAAGGGATCCCGAGCTCTTCCCTGAGGCACCCGACCTGGTCGCAGTGGGTCAGCCCCGAAGGAGCGCCGTTGTACCCGGTGGCCAATATCTGCTTATCCTTGACGACAACAGCGCCTACCTGTCTGCGCAGGCAGGTCGATCGTGTCGCGACAAGCCGGGCTATATTCATGAAATAATCATCCCAGCTCGGCCTGTTTATTCTTTCCCTTTTTCTTTGTTCCTTTATCCTTTTTCCTTTACCCTTCACCCTTTTTCCCTTATCCTTTATCCTTCTTTACATCCTCTCCATCTCGTCTATCCATTCCCTGTACAGCGGGAAATCCTTCAGGAACTCTCTCACCTCTTCGCGTATCACGGCGAGCCGCTTATCATCCCCGCACGCTTTCAGGGCCGAGTCGATGAACCCCGCTATTTTCGTCATCTCTCCCTCGCCCATGCCCCTGGTCGTCGCCGCGGGCGTGCCGATCCTTATACCGCTGGTGACAAAGGGTTTTTCCTTATCGAAGGGGATGAGGTTCTTGTTCACCGTTATACCAGCCTTGTCCAGACACGCCTCCGCGATCTTTCCCGTAAGACCGTTACCGCTCAGGTCCACAAGCATCAGATGATTATCCGTCCCGCCGGACACTATCCTGTATCCCCTGGCGGCCAGTTCATCGGCAAGCCGCTTCCCGTTACCCACTACTCTCTTCTGATATTCCTTGAACTCGGGTTTGAGGGCTTCCTGGAAAGCGACCGCCTTTCCGGCTATGACGTGCATGAGGGGCCCGCCCTGCATGCCGGGAAATACCTCCGAATCTATTTTCTTCGCGAACTCCTCCCTGCAAAGTATCATGCCGGCGCGGGGCCCTCTGAGCGTTTTATGCGTCGTTGTCGTCACGAATTCCGCCACCGCGACGGGATCGGGGTGCAGTTTCGCCGCCACAATCCCGGCTATGTGCGCCATGTCCACCATGAGCACCGCCCCTACTTCATCGCAGACCTCACGGAATTTCGGGAAGTCGATCTGCCGCGGGTAAGCCGATGCCCCGGCTATTATCATCTTGGGCCTCGCCTCTTTTGCCTTTTTGCGTATCTCATCGAAGTCCAGCTTCTCCGTCTGTCTGTTCACCCCGTAGAAGACCATGTTGAAATACTTACCGGAATAGTTCTTCTTGTGCCCATGAGTAAGGTGCCCCCCGCAAGCGAGGTCCATGGCCAGAACAGTATCGCCTATGTCCACCGTCGAAAAGAACACCGCCTGGTTGGCCTGAGAACCGGAATGCGGCTGTACGTTAACGTGTTCCGCCCCGAAAAGCTCTTTCGCCCTCGCTATCGCGATATCTTCGGCGATATCGACAAACTCGCACCCGCCGTAATAGCGTTTGTGCGCGTACCCTTCGGCATACTTATTGGTCATCGCGGAAGAGACCGCTTCCATGACGGCGCGGCTCGCGAAATTCTCGCTCGCTATGAGTTCTATCCCTTCGTTCTGCCTTTTCGTCTCCCCGAGCACGGCCTGGAATATCTTAGGATCGGCCTTATGTAAATGCCTCATGTTGTGCCTCCGTATACTATGCGTTTCAGAAATCAGAAGTCAGAAAACAGATAAAAGAAATGAACAATCTGTCCTCTGCCTTCTGCATTCTATCATCTGGCCTTCTTGAATACTTTCTTCTCGTACTCCTTGATCTGCCTTACGCGCCTGGCGTGCCGACCGCCTTCCGCTTTCGTCCTAAGCCAGGCCTTAGTGATATCAAGGGCTTTCCCGGGGCCGACCTTCGTGGCCGCCAGGACCAGCACGTTAGTATCATTATGTTCACGGGAAGAAACCGCGTCTTTCACGGAATTGCAGACGCCCGCCCTTACCCCGGGCACTTTGTTCGCTACGACAGCCATGCCTATACCTGTTTTACATATGATGATGCCCCTTGCCGCTTTCTTTTTCGATACTTCTTCGGCCACGGCAAACCCGTACTCCGGATAGTCGCACGATTCCCCGGAACCCGTACCCACGTCGTCGATCCTGTACCGCGCTTTTTTAAGCGCTTTCTTCAACTTCTCCTTGAGCGGGAACCCCCCGTGATCGGCCCCGATAACTATTCTTTTAGCCATTCTATCAACCCCTCTATCGATCGTTTTATTTTCCCGAAGGACGCCCTGTAAAAGGCAAGCTGCCTGCCTATGGGGTCAGGTATGACGATATCTCCCCCATCTGCGTCGAACTGTCCGAGGTAAAGGATCTTGTTCTCCGACCCCCGCACCATCTCTATGACCCTGTTCTTATGGGAAGGTTCCATGACGAGCACAAGGTCGGCCCAATCTACAAGTTCCTCCGTCAGTTCTTTAGACTCATAAACAGCCGCGTCTATCTCTTCTTTTTCAAGGACCATGACCGTTTCTTTCGTGGGCGTCATCCCGTCTATCCCCAGCGTCCCGGCAGACCTGACCTCGATCGGCATATCTTCCTCGGCAAGCCTTTTCTTCAGGTAAGCCTCAGCCATTATACTTCTGCAGCTGTTACCCGTGCAAACAAATAGTATAGCCTTTACGTCTTTCATCCCTATTTCAGCTTCCGGTTCTTCTCCCGGATCTTCCGGACGAGCTTTTTCTTATAAGTTCCCACCTTTTTGCCGATCGCGGCATTGTTCGCCCCGATTATCTGCGCCGCCAGTATCGCGGCGTTTACCGCGCCCGCCTTCCCTATGGATACTGTCGCTACCGGCACCCCCGACGGCATCTGCACGGTCGAAAGAAGCGAATCTATGCCGTCCAGCTTCGTCTCCATGGGAACGCCTATGACCGGGAGCGTAGTATGCGACGCTATCACCCCCGCCAGGTGGGCCGCTCCGCCCGCGCCGGCGATTATGACCTTTATGCCCTTCTTCCTGGCGCCTTTCGCGAAGACCGACGTCATGTCCGGCGAACGGTGCGCCGAAAGTATCCTCACTTCATGGGGTATGCTGAACTCCCTGAGAACAGCGCTTGCCTCTTTCATGACGGGAAGGTCCGAATCGCTTCCCATGACTATACTGACCTGAGGTTTCTTTTTCATATCATTCTCCCGGACATTTTGCCTTTTGAATTTCGACATTTGTCATTCATTCCCGGCCCTCTCAATGGCCCTGAAACCTATATCCCTGCGATAATGCATATTGTCAAAACGCACTTTCTCTACCGCCCTGTAGGTATTCGCCACTGCTTCCTTGATACCCGAGCCCATACCCACGACGTTGAGGACCCTTCCGCCGGAAGTCACCAGCTTGTCGTCCTCGAGACGCGTCCCGGCATGGAAGACTATGGCGCCTTCATCGGCCGCGTCCTTAAGGCCGGTTATCTCCTTGCCTTTCTCGTAGCCTCCCGGATACCCGCCCGAGGCCATCACCACACTGACACATTCCCGCTCGTCCCAGTTAAGCTTTACCCCGGAAATGTCCCCGTCCGCCGTCGCTTCCAGAAGTTCCACCAGGTCCGACTTAAGGCGCGGAAGTATCGCCTCGGCCTCGGGATCGCCGAAACGCACGTTGTATTCCAGCGTCTTCGGGCCCGAATCCGTCACCATGATCCCGGCGTAAAGTACGCCCCTGTAAACGATGCCCTCCTCCTGCAGACCTTCTATCGTCGGAGCGATTATTTCTTTCATTATGTTTTCAAAAAGCGCCTCGTCTATGACGGGCGCCGGCGAATATGCGCCCATCCCCCCGGTATTAGGGCCGGTGTCGCCGTCAAAGACACGCTTGTGGTCCTGGCTCGAGGCCAGGGGTATCACGTTCCTCCCGTCCGTTACGACCAGTATCGAGGCTTCTTCCCCTATCAAGCACTCTTCCACGATAATACTGCTGCCTGCCGCGCCGAACTTATTGTCTATCAGGCACGCGCGGGCGGCCAGCACCGCTTCTTCGACGTCCTCGGTCACGACCACGCCCTTACCGGCTGCCAGGCCGTACGCTTTCACCACTATGGGAGCGCCCTCCGAGCGGATATATTCTTCCGCCTTTTCGAGCTCGTCGAATATCCTGAAACGCGCCGTCGGGATGCCATAACGTCCCATCAGTTCCTTCGCGAATATCTTGCTGGACTCCATCCTGGCCGCGGCATAAGAAGGCCCGAACACCTTTATCCCTGCCCTTTCCAGATCGTCCGCTAATCCCACCGCCAGGGGCGCTTCAGGCCCCACGACCACTAGGGATACATCCTTCGCTTTGCAGAAATCCACCACCGCGTGGTGCTCGTCAACGTTCAGTTTCACGTTTATCGCTTCCGCCGCCGTACCCCCGTTACCGGGCGAGCAGTAAAGTTCCTTTACCTTCGGGCTTTGCCTTATCTTCCAGCACAGGGCGTGCTCCCTGCCCCCGGAACCTATAACAAGTATGTTCATGTGTTTATTCCTTCTTATCAAGTATCAAGTATTGAGTGTCGAGTATTGAGTTATACGAGCTCGACGCGTTTTTTACCTTTAACGATCTTGCCGATGACCCAGCTTTTCAGTTTGAATTTTTTAGCAAGCATCTTTCGCGCTTTTTCGGCGTCCTGCGGAGAAAGGGCAAGTACCATCCCGATCCCCATGTTGAACGTCCGGTAAAGTTCTTTTTCGCTTATCTTCACCCTTTCCCGTATAAGCTTGAACACTTTATGCACGTTCCAGCTTCCCTTGCTGATGACAGCTTTCACTCCGGCGGGAAGCATCCTCGGGATATTGTCATAGAAACCGCCGCCCGTTATATTGGCAGCTCCTTTTATCGTAACGTTCCGCGCAAGCCCGAGAAAAGGCCGCACATATATAACAGTGGGTTTAAGAAAAAGACTATGGTTCTTTTTCAGGTATCTTTTCGGAAAAACCTTCCTGAGGAGCGAATAACCGTTGGAATGCAGCCCGTTGGAAGCCAGACCCAGAAGCACGTCCCCCGGCCTGATCTTTTTCCCGTCGATGACCTTTTTCCTGCTTACCGCTCCGACGGCGAACCCGGCAAGGTCATATTCACCCTTCGCGTACATGCCGGGCATCTCGGCCGTTTCACCCCCCAGAAGAGCGCACCTGGCCTCGTGACAACCTATGACTACGCCCTTGATCACATCGCTCCAGACCTTTTCTTCGAGTTTCCCCGTAGCGAAATAATCCAGGAAAAACAGCGGGCGCGCGCCCGAGCAAAGGATATCGTTCACGCACATCGCCACAAGGTCTATTCCCACGGTATCGTGTTTCCCGGCCAGTTGAGCTATCTTGAGCTTCGTTCCCACCCCGTCGGTAGAGGCGACAAGTACAGGATCCTTTATCCCTGCGGCGGAAGGGTCAAAAAAGCCCCCGAACCCCCCGACCGTATCCATGCTTCCCCTGACTCTCGTGGTATTAACGAGTTTCTTCACGTCCCGGATAAGGCGGTCGGCCCTGTCGATATCGACACCGGCGCTTTTATAGGATATCTTTTTCATAAATGGTGAATTTATCGGGAACTATAGACCGATCTTCTTGAAGATGCTGTCAATATGCCGGAGATGATAATCAAGGCTGAAGCAATCCTCGATCTCTTTTTCCGAAAGGTACTTTTTTATTTTCTCGCTCTCAAGAAGAAGGTCCTTGAACTCTCTACCGTGTTCGTGGCTCTTCAGCGACAACTCCTGGACGATGTCATAAGCGTCGACGCGTGTCGCCCCTTTTTTTATAAGCTCGAGAAGCACGTGCTGTGAATACACAAGGCCTTTTGTCGCGCCCATGTTCTCCAGCATCCTGTCCTCGTTCACGACGAGCTTTTCCACCAGTTTCGTAGCTTTATCCAGCATATAATCAAGAAGGATAGCGGAATCCGGTATTATTATGCGTTCGACCGAAGAATGCGATATGTCCCGCTCGTGCCACAGGGCGACGTTCTCTATGGCCGCCATGGCGTTACCTCTCAAGACCCTCGCAAGTCCCGTTATGCGCTCGCAGATGATGGGATTCTTCTTGTGCGGCATGCTCGAAGAACCCGTCTGGCCCGAGGCGAAAAACTCCTGCACTTCGCCGATCTCGGTCTTCTGGAGACCGCGCACTTCAAGGGCTATTTTTTCCAGGGTCGCTCCCACGATGGCGATGGCGTTCAGGTACTGTGCATGCCTGTCCCTCTGAAGGACCTGGCTGGATACACCCGCCGGTTTAAGCCCGAGCCGCTTGCATACATATTCTTCCACAACGGGGTCTACGTTAGCGAAAGTCCCCACCGAACCCGATATCTTCCCCGCCGCTATCGTTTCCCTGGCGTCCTCCAACCTGTGGATATTACGGTCCATCTCTTTACAAAAAAGCGCCATCTTCAGGCCGAAAGATATGGGCTCGGCATGCACGCCGTGCGAACGGCCCATCATGGGGGTCTTCTTGTACCTGTGCGCTTTGTCTTTCAGCGCTTCCCGGAGGGCCTTTGCCCCTTCCAGAAGAAGGTCCATCGCTTCGACCATCTGCACCGAAAGGGCCGTGTCCAACACATCGCTCGAGGTGAGGCCGAAATGTATATACTTGGCGTCTTCACCGACATATTCCGAAATGCTCTTTATGAAGGCAACGACGTCGTGGTGGGTCCTGGCTTCTATCTCCTTGATGCGATCGACATCGAAATCGGCTTTTTCCTTGATGTTCTTCAGGGCGTCTTTGGGTATAAGCCCCTGTTTCGCGAACGCTTCGCAGGCCAGTATCTCTATGTCCAGCATCTTGCGGAACCTGTTCTCGTCCGCCCAGATCCTGCCCATTCCGGGGCGCGTATATCTTTCTATCATTTTCGCTCCCTCCCGTAAATAAAGGGGAATAAAAAACTAAATCGGAATATTTCTTATAGCATATATAATTAGCGGTGTCAATGGGTTAGGTATCAGGTGTCGGGTGTCGGGTTTCAGGTACCGGGGTAAGAAAAACCCGGCTAAAAATCAGCCGGGTTTTTATATTGGTTGCGGGGGGCGGAATCGAACCGCCGACCTTGAGGTTATGAGCCTCACGAGCTACCTCTGCTCCACCCCGCGTCAAATCTCGTTCAGAGTGTCAAATTATAGCAAATATAGAACTCATGCGCAAGGGTTTTATGCTGTGTGACCTGCTACCTGAAACCTGTGACCTGAGACCTGTATTACGCCCTGATCAACGCCTCGGCGCGGGCTTTATGAACATCCCCGAGCTTGTCTATCCCTACCTCTTTCGCGTCTGGTATCGGCAAATAGAATTCGCGGGGGCTGTCCGGGTCGGATATATGCTTCATCAATATCGTCAACATCTTGACGATATTGATGTCAAGATCCTTTGAAAGTCCTTTTTCCGGCAGCGGCACCTTCGCAAAAAACGCGCCCTGTTCCCTGCTCTCGCCCTTGAATTCCTCGAAAATGTCCGTTCCTTCGAACGTCTTTTCGGCACTTACTATCGCGATATTTGAAAGCGGTACTCCCGTCTTCCCGCTTTCCGTCCGGAGCTGCTCTGCTAACCCCTCCGGGTCACTATCATCCAGTAAAACGATGTCCTCCCGCCCTATCTCCCTAAGCGCATCTTTTATCGCCGCCAGTAGGGTCTGCACCATCGCGGATGAATGCCGCTGCTCTTCCGGTATCCAGCTTGTGTCAATACCGATCATCATCTTCTTGTTCTGCCTGCCGGATCTTCTTCCCAGCGCGTCGATCGTCAGAATAACCGCATCTATGAAATCCTGAGCGATCTTGTCCTCGCTGGCAATATCGACCACCGGCTTCTCATCCTCATCCGCTCGGGCGACCCTGGTATAGACCCTCATCTCTAAAGCACCGGGGTGCCCTTCGATCTGTAGTTTCTTCGCTTCGAACTCCGGATTCGCATTGAGTTCGTCCTCTATCTCGGGTTCATATCCCGCGTAGATCAATATCCTGCCACCCGGTTTGATCTGCAACATCTTCTTAAGCAGTTCTTCCTTCTTGCGCGTCCCTTGTGACTGGTAATAGATCAGCGAGTATTCAGAGAAATCCATCTCCAGAAAATCTTTATTGAACAAAGTCACATGTTTGTCTTCCAGCACACCCTCTTTTATTAACCCCTTTTGTATCAGTCCGGCGTACACGTGGAAGGCTTCGCTATATTCCACCGCCGTCGCGCGAGCGCCGAACAAACAAGCGGCCTCAAAAGATACAATAGCTTTTCCGCTTCCCGCTTCCAGCATTATATCACTTTCGTTTATCCCTAAATGTTCGAGAAAAATAGGAATAGCCCATGAAGGAGAAGGATGGTAGTAGCCTATGCTGGACGGCTTATGGCTATTCACGAAGGCAGCTATCACGGCTTCGTATTCTTTTGATGAATAAGTTCCCCGCTCTTCGTCATAAGATCCTTGTATGTCATCGGTAAGTTTTTTCACGACTCCTCTGAATTTTTCAATTCTGTTTTCCAATTCCGGTGACGGTCTTATCATCTCAAGCTTAATACTTTTTTCCGGGGCAAGAATCGGGAATATTTCTTTTTCGTAGACTTCATCGAGAAGTGCGACTTTCGGGCGGAGATTCTCACCGCGGAATTGGGATAGGACCGGGAGTATCCTATCGAGTTTCTTCTTCACGCTTTCCGGGACGTAATACCTCTTCTTTTTACCCGTCCCACCCGGAGGAACGACCTCCAAAAGATCCAGGTGCAGGCTCAACGCCCTTATGTCCGGCTCTATTGTCCAGGGTGAAAGCCCCAAACGATCTGCTGCCTGCTCCAGCGTAAGGGCTTTCCCAGGATCGGTTATGTCTTGATCACAAAAATAGCTGAGCACGTTTTCGATACTTCCGGCCGGAATATCGGCAGGAACACCATCGATCGTGCTCTCCTGACGTAATCTCCAGCCGTAGACAGCCAGTTTTTCCTCAATAGCGGCAACGGCACGTTCGCCGATCTTGGGGATCCGCAAGAGATCCTTTCTTGTCTTATCTAAAAGCTGGCCGATAGTAATAATACCAGCCCCTTCAAGGGCGCTATAAACATTTTCTGATTTAAAAGCAGAGATCCAAAGCTTTCTTATCGAATCCTCTTCCTTCAACGCGCTGTCAACCCTTAATTCTTTGTCATAATAAGCAAGAGTTCTCGTGATGATCTCCAGCCGCGCCTGCCCTATACCCTCGACCCTTTTTAGCTCTATTCGGGTCTTGTCCCGAAGCTGGCCGATAGTCTTGATATTGACCTCCCTGAGCCTTTGACAAGTATCGTACTCGTGCCAAGCGGGAAAAGGCAGACATTCTATGGGATCGTTGTTACTCACTGCAGCGGGGAACCTTAATTCCCAACCATGCGGCGCTACCGCCCTTCTTATGGCAATGATATGTCGTGACGCCTCTTTTCCCAGCCTATCCGCAAGCCCCCCTACCCCGATCTTCAAAAGCACCGCAACGGTGTTTACGCCTTTTTTCCTCAAAAGCGCATGAACCCTTTCCGGGTTTTCCACAGCCAGACTCAAGTTTTCTATAGGGGCGCTCCTCCCTAACGACGGCGAACGGAATCCTCCCAGGCCAGCTTCAACAAGCTTTTGCTTAGCAACAGAAACGTGCCAGGAATTTATTCCCGGCTGTTCCGCGAACTCGTTCTCCGTAAGATCCGAAAGCTCGATGACAGTATTAATGCCCATTTCCTGTAATCTGTAATAAAGATCCGGTTCGTCCCGCAAGATCAGATCCTGCCTTTCCGCCCCTTCCGTTCTCTGCTGGGCTTTAAGCCAGTTATAGATCTTCTCACAAGCTCTCTTCCTCGAATCGATCACGGCGGTCGTGGAGATGCCCATTTCCTCAGCGATATCTTTTACCATCGTTGCTACGCCGCTCTTGTTAAGTCCGCAATATTCCCTTAAAATGAATCTCTGATCATCTGAAATAACATCATCGGGCGCGTTGAGGATGATATCAGCTATCTCGTGTTCAGTGAGATCTTCCCCGCCCAACATTTCCCTGACAATACCGAACAGCTCATCTTCTTCCGGAACGAACTTTTTCAAATCACGGTGTTCTATGCCGCTATCGGTCGCGTTCGGTATATAAGCCCCTTCTGCAGCACCCGGTTTCTTTTCAATATCTCTTTCGTAATTCACTCCGATCGTCGCCCAGAAATACTCCCATCCTGCCTTATTAATACCTTCCCTGGGATTTCTGCCTTCCCCGGACATGTAAATATAAAGGCGGCTGTTCTCTGATACTCCCTGTTCCTTCAGCATTTCCTTCCAAGTCCTCGGGACCGCAACAGCAAGACCCTGATAATGGTCTCTTATTTTTTCGATCCGAAGGTCTTCACGTGTGCACTTCACACCTCTTGAATCCACTCCGTCAAAATACATCATGCGAAGCTCTTCAGATATACGTTCCGGCGTCCACTTGTGGGGTTTACCTTTCCATGGCATGCCGAGAGGGCGGTTGCGTTCGGGCGCTACGGAATGGTTATAATAAGCATGCGCGATAACGGCAAGCGGGATGCCGACCAGCGTAAAGGCAGGATTAAGGTTAAACACGCATACCATTGCGACAGGCAATAGCTGCAGGGATCTTGTCGTAAGTCCAAGAACTGTAAGGACGCCCATATCCTTCCAGAAATTAGAAGGCAAAGCGGGGGCAAATCCCCCTCCTTGAATATAATACCGTCCTCTAATATGTCCTGCCGGAAAAAACGGCACCGCGACCGCTGAAGTCACCAGAAGAGCTGTTATAAAAGGCATCCCGCAAAAATAACTTAACGCAAAAGCTGCCCCGTTCATGACCAGGCCCGCGATCCCCAGCTCTTCCAGGCCGCCTATCAGACCGGCGATCCGGCGCGCCGGCCAGTCCCTCTTCTCAAGACCTCTTTTTATCGGATCATAGACGCGCCACATCCACGGGAACATACCGGCCGGAGCCGGGGCCGATCCACCCATCTGTCGGGTATCACCAAACCCCTGGACAGATATACCCATATCCTGGCACAGACGCTGCCGGGTTGCTTCTAAGTAATTAATAACATAATCGCAGGCGGCGCTGGGATCATTTACAAGATCATTCCCCAACTGGACGAGAATCCTCCGGGTTGACGAATCATAATGGACCAGGGACATAGGACGAAATTTAGTCCCAGTTATCGTCAATCTATTTATCCAAAGCTCCTGCAACACCCTTTTCAGTTCCGGGTCCTTACTTAACGCATGAAGGCCTGTCGCCACACCGGGTGGCATACCGCTATCACGGATCACGATGCTGGTAGAGGCGCCTCCCTTTACGTAGCTCCCGGGAAGCATATTTGTCATACACCTTACCAGGCCCCTAAGAACCGCCATTCCCGTTATTTCCATATCCGTCTGGAAAAGAACACCCGTTTTCAAATTCAAATATGGCAAAGTAAGGCCTTTGTCGTGATTAAAAAGCAGTTTGACCTGCCCATTTTCATCCAGGAGCGAGCTGAAATTGGCCAGGTTAAGGTAAGTTTCTTCCGGATGTATTAGGACCACATCCATATTAGAACCCTGTTCTTCCAAAAGACGCAGAAATTCGGGGTTGTCTTTCACCAGGTTGTGATAACTCGGATCCATCAGGAGTTTGGCTCTGCCATCGCTTGTAAACTCCGGCGGAACAACACCCATGACTACATCAATGTGCCCCGTTTTAAGGATTATATTCCTTCCGGTAGAAGATATCCGGCATGTCACAAACCCGGGAGGAAGGACATAAGTAAATATTCCCAGTTTCCCCGCCTCAGCGGAGAAAAGCTCGGCGTCCGAAGTTTTTACGGCACCGGATACCAGTGTAAAGGGTGTTACCGCCCTTCCCGGAACAATGGCCCCGCCTTCACGCAACACACCCGGCCCATGCCGATCGTCGTATATCTCGCCGCCTTTCGGCATCAGATAATACCTGAATCCCGCGTGTATCCATGCCAAAAAGTCCCTTATCCATCTCTCGCTCGATTCCGGCCGGCATTGCACTTTAGCGGAGGAATTTATACGCCGTACCGCATCCAGTATCGCCCTGTACTCTTTACTGTCTCTTTCCAAGCCCTTTTCATGTTCAAGAAAGGAAAAAGCGATCTTTGCGAAAGTCCCTACATTTACCGATACATCTTCGTCAAGTCTGTCGAGAACAGGCGCATCACCGAGAAGGGCGGCATTTTCATGCTCTTTTTCTATATTTTCCAAGGCCACGCGCATCTCATCATGCGTCTGCTCGCCTCCGTAAATACACGCCAACAATATTATAAACTCCGTGAAATCACGCATACTGTTCACGGTGGCAATCTCAGTTCTCATTAGTTTCTCGGCATAATCCTGCTCGCTTGAAATGCCTTCTACAAAACCCCAGCACTTTTCAAGTTTATCCCCGCATATCTCTTCCGCTTTTTCTTTCAGAAAACGTTTATTCGCCGGGGATAAACCCTGAACTTCCTGCCAGCCCCTTTTGTACCAATTTACATCTTTCAGGTTTCTCAACGCTTTCCTGTAAAGCATCTCTTTTGCGGCCGGTAATTTCTCCGGCATCCGAACTCCTTTTCTCAAATCATCATCAGTCACCGCGTATAATGAGAGTTCCGCATCCGTGACTTCACGCGCTTTCATTTCCTGAACATACATAATAACGGGAACAAGTGTTTTTACATCGGCGACCTCGACTATTTCATAATCGTCCGAAAATCTTTTCGGGGAGGCTTTGACCGTACCTTTACCCTTCGTTCTGCCGGTTATGATCTCCGCATCCTGCCTCAAACACCGGACCATGTCCGGAGACAAACCCCTTCCTTCCAAAATCGATCTTATATCCTGTAGTTTGTTCTCATCTATATTCAACTGGTCCAAGATGTCTTTCCCTGCTTCAGATAAATAAGCGTAAAAATCTTTTGCCGCTTGTAGCATCTCAGGTTGTTCCCTGACGATCACCAGGTTATTTAAAGCATATCCCGCGCAGGAGATCAGGTCATCGTATGGTTTGGGCTCCTCTGCGGCCGGGGGCCGTTTGGACATCTGTTTCCTTCTTTTATTGGATCCCCTTCCTCTGCCCTTTCTGCCGGACTTGGACATCTCGAATACGATCGGCACCTGGAAGCCGATGTCACTGATTACTTTGTCTCCCGTCCCCGCAAGTTCGGCCTCCATGACAACAACTGGATCCCTAAATCTTATTCCCGGGAGTTTATCGGTGAATTCTTTTATCTTGTCCATCAAACGGCCCAGCGCTGAAACAGCCCACCTCTGGAGGGGTTTTGAGATAAGATCAGGCAAGTACTGGCGGTAGAAGAGGTTTTTAAGCGCGAGGGTAAGCTTCGGGTGTTTGTTGAGGATCACCTGGTAGAACCTTTCGTGGTTTATTACGCCGTAGACCATATCACATATGACCATGCCAGCTAATAGAATCAGCACCACCCAGGGAGATACCGCGCCCATTGCGACTAAACAGAACTTTTTTCGGTTTGATTTTCCGAAATCCGGGCCATGAGTCCCATCACCAAATCCTTCGGAACCTGGTGCATCTTCCTGCTCCTCAATGGCGCGTTTCATTTCTTCCGCGCTCTCGTAGCGGTCTTCAAGCTCCCGAGCGGTGGCTTTAAAAATAACACCGGCAAACCTTTTCCAAGCAGGCGGCAACATATCTTCGATCTTTTCCCGGGTATATGTCTCGTATGTGAATGAGACATCCCAATAAGAACCGTCATCAGGTGGGCCTGTCATGCGAGCCAGGTGGAACAGCAACACGCCCATCTGAAAAACGTCGTACTGCGGAGTTGTCACATCGTCAAGGACCCCCGGACCTTTGAGTTTTATTTCACGGTGTCTATCAGGCGGTAAATAGTTCGGGGTGCACGGAAGTTTATTCAATGGTATTGGGTCATGCCCGGGAACGCACGCGCCGACGAAATCTACTAGCTTCGGTTCGCTCTCCGGAGTAACGATAATATTTTTCCGGTTCACTTCGCGATACTGAATGCCGTTTTCATATAAGGCACTCATATGGTTGAGGACTTTCTGCACTATTTCTACTATATCTCTCACCTTCTCCTGCACACCTATCGTCTGATCCTGATATTTATCCGCTGCCCATTTCCACAATTCAACGCCTTCGAGCTTTTCCATAGCTATCCAACCATAACCTTTGGGATCATCGACGATATTCCAGTCATAAAAACCAGGCGCGAACGTGAACCCTTTTTTCAAAACATCCACTTCCCGTTTGAACAGCTTTATAAATTCTTCCGGTTCCGGCACAATAGAAAAATCCAGGAATTTTATCGCGACGTTCTTGCTCGTTTCCATATCCCTGGCCCCGAAAATAATGGCTGTTCCCCCGGTCGTTATTATCTCTTTGATTTCATAAGTATGCCCATCCTGCCCTTTCACCACAGTACCGATATCCGGCCTTAAATTCTCGGAACCGAACCCCCTGACCTTATGTTTCAAGGATTCAAGCTCCGCAAGATCCGTCGCCGGGATAATCTCAATACCGGAACCCATCGATTCTGTTCTTTTTATGATCCGCCATCCCGGCCCGAAGGCCAGCATCGATCTTGCGCCGCTTTCCACGGCCTTATCTACCACACCGCGCCATGCGATCGGCCTAAAAAACTGCGTCTGGATATCTTCCCTTACCTGGTCAGCGGTCGTGAGGATCTCCCCTGTCGCGGGCGAGATAACGGGGATCTCCGGATCGCTTATCTTCATTTCCCTGATCTGATCTACAAGGCCCTGCCCATAACGACTGTACCAGCTTACATGAGACCCTTTGACCAAAGGCTTTTCGAAATATTGCGCTCTTCTCGCTCCGGCCTCTTTTAACCGGTTGACCAGTTCTTCATGGTCGACATCCCTGCTTACAGCCAGGGAAATGCTGCTGGGAGAAACATCCTGGAACAGCTCGACCTTTCCGGGATCAAGAAAACCCTTGATAGCATCACTCTCAATGCCTTCCAGTATGACGACGCCATAATCGACCTTATCTACGACCGTCTCAAAAAAATGTCCACAAAACCGGGCAAGCCTGACACCGTCCTCCAAAGACACGGCGCCGCTCACGATAAGGGCTCCTATCTCACCCATACTGTTACCGGCCAGCGCGATCGGAGCATCATTCGTCTCCATTCTGCCGGAAAATGCCGCATACAGGGCTACCCCATACAAAATGTTGCCGACAGCCCACCGTTCGGTTATACCCCTGTTCTTTTCCTCTAAAAACAACATGGAAACATCGCACCCCAGGGCCTCTGCCGCTCTATCATAAATTCCCTGAGCTATTCTATTTGTCTCGTACAGTTCTCTTCCTGTTCCTCCCTTTATATCATCGGTGCCAACGTTAAAAATAAACACAGATTCCGATACGTCTACCCGGGTATCCTCTAAAATAACCCTGGCATTTCCCGTTCCGAGAGGTATGGACCGTTTCCCTATTGCCTCTTCAGGTTTATCCTCCGGTAAATAATAACGAAGGATCCTTGTCCGGTTGCCGCCCTTTTCGGTATAAGGAAGACAAAAGGTCTTCCCTTCTTTCCTGAGGTTTTCCCAATCAAAACTTACAGGTTCTATATGCAGAATGTGTCTTTCGATCAGCGTTCTTAAGCCTCTGTCGCTGATCACGCTACCGTTGGCAGCCAGGACCTTTCCTATCAGCAGGCTCACGTATATCAGCCCCGCGTCATTCTGGAGCCTCTGCGTGAGTTCCGTTTCATTTACTCTATCTTTGATCACGAATGGGAATCGTGACTGCGGAGAAAGGGTATGACAGGATCTTTGACCCGTGGTCGGTTCCAGCGCGAAGGAGAAATTATTCAGAAGGAACAGGCATACTACGCCTGTCGCAACTGTTTTGAACCACAATCTATGTATGTTAAAGTAATTATTCATATATTAGCCGCTAAACTTCAGTCATATTGGACATAGTTGTTAATTTAATAAATTTAAGTAGCGGCATTATAACATAAAATAGTTAGTTATGTCAATAAAAATCCAGCTTTTATGGCCTTAATTCTTTAATAATTATTGTGATTTTGACACAAGTGATTTATTAACAATGGTTTATTAGCTAATAGCCCTTGCCTTGTCCCCCTCTTCAGCCTGACCTCATCCGGGTGGTGTTTTAGAATGGTTCCCATCCGGGATAGGACTTGTCAGGCCAGGGGTGACGTGGTAATATTGTTCAGACATGAAAAAGAAGAAACATATAATATGCTGCGGGGAATCGCTTTTTGACCTTATAGTTAAGAAGAATGAAAAGACCGGCGATCTCGTTCTTGAAGCCCACGCAGGGGGATCGGCCACCAACACCGCCATCATCCTTGCCCACCTCGGGCTGCCTTCGGTCCTGATATCACGTTTGGGTGTGGGCTCCATGAGCTCAGCCCTTGTGGAAATACTCAGCAAACAAGGTGTAGAAACAAGCCATATAATAAGGGATAAAAGAGTACACGCCCCTCTTGCTTTCGCCCATGTAGACAAAAAAGGCAACTCCACATACCAGTTCTATGAATATGACGCTCCTTATAAAAAACCGGGCAAAACAAAACTCAAGGCCCTTTTCAGGGATACGGCGGTGCTGCACACGGGATCCTTTTTCTCCTACAGCGACCGCTTCTTCCCTCTTATCCGGGACCTCCTGAAACTCGCCAAAGAAGAAGACGTATTCGTCACTTATGACCCTAACTGGCGCGCTCCCAAAATACCCGATAAGAGAAACGCCAGGAGCAGGATAAAAAAGATCCTGCCTTTCGTGGACCTTTTAAAACTCAGTGAGACAGACGCGGTCTGTGTTACCGGGGCTAAAAGCCTGGACGGCGCCATCAAAAGAATAGAACAATATCTTAAAGGCGGACTTATCGTCACATTGGGCGAAAAGGGATCTTTCTACTGGGACGGAAAAAAGAAACTCCGCCAGAGCGCTTTCAGAGTACGTGTCGTGGACACGATCGGGGCCGGGGACAGTTTCACCGCCGGCCTTATTCACAGGTACTGTTCCGCGGGAAAAGACGTTTTCTGGGAAGAAATGAAGGAAAATCTGCGATACGCTTCTGCCTTATCCTCCCTCTCCTGCACCGGCAGAGGCGCTACCGAAGGCCTGAAAGACCCCAGGCGGGCAAGAAAATTCCTTTAGACAAGATCGATCATCCAGCGCCTGAGCGCTCTCTGCGACATGGAAATAATGATTATGCCCACCAGGATCTTCACTATGATGATATGATCCCAGTCGTTTATCACAAGCCCCAGGGCGATGCTGGAAGCTGGGGCATGTTCCGTGTTCGTTATCGACATCAGGAACATCGCCAATCCCACCGCCAGGACACCGGCGGCAATATGGATCAGTTTGAGCGTCATGTAATGGTGAACGGGAAAGACCGTCAGGTAATGGGCCGATGCCCCCACGACCATGCCTATTATGTACCCTCCTATGAGATACCGCGGGCCGGAGAATTTCTGCCGCGGTTCGGTGAACGCGATAAAACCGCTCGCGCCGAAAGAAGCTATCACAACGGGGTTACGGACAATATCGAACCAGAAAAGCGCCGCGCCTACCGCCATGCTTCCCAACACGGCCTGGGCGACATACCGGGTTTTATTCTCCCGGAACTTTTCATCGAAAAGGCGTATGTTCATTATTCCCGACCTTCCCCCCTGTAGATTATCTCGCCTTTTTTCACAATGCCGAGTTTTTCCCTGGCTTTTCTCTCGACATATTCCGGTTCCTGCTGGAGCCTGATAAGCTCCTCTTCCAGCTCCTTGTTATGTTCTTCGAGAAGCACTATACGCCTTTCGAGCTCGTCGTTCTTTTCACGCAGTTTCTGCCGTTCTGTAAAACCCGGCAGGAAGAGTGCGCCAAGCAGTATAAGAAACCCCAGCCAGTAGAGAATTACCCTCTTTTTTTCCATATCTTGCTGCCGTATACGGCCTTGGGACCAAGCATCTCCTCGATCCGCAGGAGCTCGTTGTACTTGCATATACGGTCCGTGCGGCTTGTAGAACCGGTCTTTATCTGCCCCGTGCCGGTCGCGACGGCGAGATGCGCGATCGTAGTGTCTTCCGTCTCCCCGGAACGGTGGGAAATAACGGCCGTGTAACCGGAATCGCGGGCCATTTTGATGGCCGCGAGCGTCTCGGTAAGCGTACCGATCTGGTTCACCTTGATAAGAACGGAGTTCGCGACCCCCATGTCTATACCTTTTTTGATGCGCTCGGTATTGGTCACGAAGAGATCGTCGCCCACCAGCTGGATCCTGCCGCCGAGCTTATCGGTAAGGTGTTTCCACCCGTCCCAATCGTCCTCGGCGAGGCCGTCCTCAATCGAAACGATCGGATATTTCTCGACCCATGCGGCGTAGAACTCTGTCATCTGCTCGGAGGTCTTTTTGGGTTCCGCCTCGGCGTTAAGGACATACACCCCATTCTTGTAAAATTCGCTCGAGGCCGGGTCAAGCGCTATAGCTATGTCTTTGCCCGCTTTATATCCGGCGGCGGCGATAGCCTCAAGTATGACATCGACGGCTTCCTCGTTCGACTGAAGGTTAGGCGCGAACCCTCCTTCATCACCAACGGCCGTTGAATGCTTGTTATCGTGGAGTATGTTCTTCAGGTTATGGAATACCTCGGATCCGTATCTCAGCGCCTCCTTGAAAGAAGGAGCGCCTATCGGCATTACCATAAACTCCTGCATGTCGACGTTGTTATCGGCGTGTTTACCGCCGTTGACGATGTTCATCATGGGAATAGGCAGCATGTTAGCTCCCGCGCCGCCCAGGTACTCGAAAAGCGGCAGCTTGCGTGATATAGCCGTTGCTTTCGCGGCCGCCATGGAGACACCGAGTATCGCGTTCGCGCCGAGCCGGCCCTTGTTCGGTGTCCCGTCAAGGTCGATAAGGACCCTGTCCAGCTCCTCCTGCCCCGCGGCGTCCATGCCGATGACCTTACCGGCTATTTCGCCGTTGACGTTGGCCACGGCTTTCGTTACGCCCTTACCCATGTAACGCGACTTATCCCCATCGCGCAGTTCGACCGCCTCATGCTCACCGGTGGACGCGCCGCTCGGGACCTCGGCCCTTCCAAGCGTCCCGTCCTCAAGCATGACGTCCACTTCGACGGTAGGATTACCCCTTGAATCCAGTATTTCTCTTCCCTTTATCGCGCTGATCTTTGTCGACATGTTTCTCTCCTTTTCTTTTTTAATCCAGTATCTTTACTCTTCTTCCTTCTATTTTCAGTTTACCCCGGACAAAAAGCCGGACGGCTTCGGGGTACATCCTGTGTTCCTCTTTATGGATCTTTTCTTCAAGCACTTCAAGAGTATCGTTCTCTTCGATACGCACGGACGTTTGCAGTATCACAGGTCCGGCGTCAAGTTCCTTGTTCACGAAATGTACCGTTACTCCCGTTACTTTCACGCCGTACTCGAACGCGTCCTTTATGCCGTGAGTGCCCTTGAACGACGGGAGGATGGCCGGGTGTATGTTCATTATGCGGCCCCGGTATTCATCCACGAAATGCCCGCTCAAGAGCCTCATGAACCCGGCGAGGACTATAAGGCCTGCGTTTTCCTCTTTTAATTTTTCCATGACCTTTTTATCGTATTCCTCTCTCGATGTGCATGCTTTGTTCTCGAGGAGGAACACTTTTTTACCTGCTTTTTTCGCACGCTCGTTGGCGTAAGCTTTGGGATTGTTCGAAACGACGAGGGCGATCTTTCCGCCGGCAAGTTCGCCTTGCGCTTCCGCGTCCATAAGCGCCTGGAGGTTGCTCCCGTTCCCTGATACGAATACCGCGATATTCATGTTTTCCCTGTTACCTGTTTCCTGCCACCTGTTTCCTAAATTTCCTTTATCACCTTCGTCGGACATTTGGCGGCTATGGGCCTTACCTTTTCGGGGTCGGCCTGTTTGGAGTAATCCGCCCTTGAGAGGTTGTCCGTTACCTTGAAAAACCCTTCCTGGGAAAGTTTCTCGCATATCCCGCAGGCTATACAGCCGACCTTGCAGATCTCTCTGACCCTTAAGGCCCCGTCATGCGTGCTGCAAGCGACGTAAAACAATTTCTCGAACCTTTTCTCCTGAAGGACTATGATGTTGCGCGGGCATGCCTCGACGCATTTTCCGCAACCGGTGCATTTCTCCTGGTCGAGCCGGGGAAGGCCATTTTCCATATGGAGCGCGTCGAAAGGACATACTTCGGCACAGTCGCCGAACCCCATGCAGCCGTATTCACAGTCCATGCCCCCGCCGAAGGCGAGGTTAGCCGCCGCGCACGTTTTGATGCCTTTATACTCCACTCCTTCTTTCTTCTTGTGCTCCCATTCGGCCGCGCACCGCACAAGCGGTATGTAGGGATAAGTCGTTTCGCCCTCTCTGCCCGTCAGCTCAAGAAGTTTTTCCCTGGTCTCCTCGTCCACTACACGGCATTTCGCGGGATCCTCCCCCTCCCTTACCACGTGCTCCGCAAGGTCGTGGCAGCTGAGGTACCCGCACGCGCCGCAATTGATCCCTGGTAGAAGATGGTTGATGACGTCCACCCTCGGGTCTTCCTCTACCCTTAATTTCGTGTTGGCGAACGCAAGGACCGCCGCGAACGCTATCGCCAGTCCCGCCATGCTCAATATCGCCGTTATCATCAGATTATCCATGGTTCATATTGTGTGTTCTGTTACCAGTTACCAGTTACCAGTTACCAGTTACCAGTTACCAGTATCAAGTGTTGAGTTGTAAGTTGTTAGTCATGAGTTGTACGACTAAAAACTAAGAACTAAAAGCTAACAACTAATATCCTCCAGACATCTACGTCCTTCTGTCCTCTGTCTTCTGACCCCTAAGACCTGACATCTAAACTCTCGATCCTCACGCAACGGATCACCTGCTTATAATACCGCCGAAACCCATGAACGCCAGGGCAAGCATCCCCGCCAGTATCAGGGTGATGCCCGACCCTTTAAGGGGTCCCGGGATGTCGGCGAACTCGAGTTCTTCGCGTATCCCGGCCATGAGAACAAGGGCCAGCGTAAAACCCACACCCGCGCCGAAACCGAAGATGACCGACTCGAGGAACTCGTAATCTTTAAGCACCATGAAAAGCGTAAGACCCAGAATTGCGCAGTTCGTGGTGATAAGCGGAAGGAAAATACCTAACGCCTTATAAAGAGGCGGAGAGACCTTCTTTATAAACATCTCCACGAACTGCACGAAACTCGCTATAACTATGATGAACGTTACGTACTGCAAAAACTCCAGGTTGAACGGAACAAGTATGTAATGATATATGATCCACGTGACCGTCGCGGCCATGGTCATTACGAACGTCGTGGCCATACCGAGCCCTATCGCGCTGTCTATCTTGTTCGATACGCCTATAAAGGGACATATGCCCAGAAAGTACGTCAGCACGAAGTTGTTCGTGATGACGGCAGCCAGGAATATAAGGATAAGATCATTTATGATCTTCATTTCTGCCTGCCCTCCCCTCTTGCCTTGACCTTATTATCTATCACGTTGAAGATCCCTACCAGAAGGCCAAGCGTTATAAAAGCGCCCGCCGGAAGGACCATCACGACCCATTTCGTGAACCCTTCCCACATAACATTGTAGCCGAAGACCGTGCCGGAACCCAGAAGTTCCCTTACCGCTCCCAGAACTATCAGCGCGCAGGTAAAACCTATACCCATGCCCAGCGCGTCCAGAAAGGACCTCCACACGTTGTGCTTGGAAGCGAACGCTTCCGCCCGTCCGAGTATGACACAGTTCACGACTATGAGCGGTACGTACGGACCCAGGGCTTTGCTTATCTCGTAAAAATTAGCCTTAAGAAAATAGTCGGCCGCGGTAACGAACGTAGCTATGATGACCGTGAACATCGGTATGCGGACCTGCTCCGGAACGAACCTCCTGATGGCCGAGATGACCACGCCGGAAGACACCACTACAAAGGTCGTGGCCATCCCCATCGAAAACCCGAAAAGGGCTTTTGTAGTCACGGCCAGCGTGGGGCACATGCCCAGCACCTGGACGAACACGGGGTTTTCCCGCCACAGGCCTTTAATGAGATCTTTTATCATCCTTCGCCTCTCAAAACCTTCTTGATCTCGCCTATCCTTATGTTCAGGATGTTCACCACGGCCCGGGAAGATATCGTGGCCCCGGTTATGGCCTCTATCTGGTACGGCTCGACCGGTTTCTGGTTCTTTACATACTCTATGGGATGCGTGATCGAAAGCCCCTCGAACTGGCTGCGGAACGGGGTCCCGGCTATTTCCGCTCCCAGGCCGGGTGTTTCCTGTGATTCGATGACCTCCATACCGTTCAGTTTCGTGAACTCCGGATCGACGCCCGCTATCATCTTTATGATCCCCTGGTATCCGTTGCCTTCGGCGGTGAACGCGTACCCGAGAAGTTTTCCTTCCTTGTCGGTGACCTTGAAAACGCCTTCTTCCTTCGTCTCTTCTATCTTGTCGGCATCCTTGAAGATCTCCCTGATGGCCCTGTCCTGGGCCTGGTTGACGTTGAATTTTATCTTATCTATCGTCGCGTTGTAGACCATTACCAGCGTCGCTCCCGAAACGACGCCTACCAGAGTCAGCGCGATTATCATCTTCACGACCGTGTTGCCGAATATGCGCCTGAGGGGACTATTTTCCACTTGTCTCTCCAAATCTTCCGGGCCTTGATATCCTGTTTATAAGAGGGGTGAACGCGTTCATGAAAAGTATCGAATACATCACGCCCTCGGGAAGCCCTCCCCACAGACGGATGAGCATCGTTATTACCCCGCAGCCTATCCCGAAGATCCAGCGGCCTTTCGCCGTGACCGGAGTCGTCACGGGGTCGGTCGCCATGAATACCGCTCCCAGTAAAAGCCCGCCCGCCAGTACGTAAAAAAGAGGTGACATATATTTTTGCGGGGCTATTAAGTAAAGAACCGTCCCGAAGAGCGCGACCGTTCCGATAAAAGCCACGGGTATCCTGTAGTCGATTATCTTATTGTATAAAAGATACACCAGCCCCAAAAGTATGGCCAGCGCGGACGTCTCACCGATAGAGCCCCCAATGTTGCCTATAAAAAGCGAAAGATACGGCGTCATTATGTGGTCGAATTTCGCGACCCCGAGAGGCGTGGCGCCGGTCATGGCATCAAGCGTTATGGGATGAGTCCACGTAGTAAGTGCTACGGGAAATGCCGCCATCAGAAAAGCCCTTGCCAGAAGCGCGGGATTGAACACGTTCTGTCCCAGGCCGCCGAAAAGCTCTTTCCCGAGAGCGACGGCGAAAACGCCTCCGAGGAACGCCATCCACAACGGGATGGCCGGCGGAAGCACCATCGCCAGCAAGAGACCCGTTACCACAGCGCTGAAATCGTTTATCTTTACCTTCCTCTTCCTAAGCTTCTGGAACAGATATTCGGTAATGACACAACCCGCCAGCGAGACCAGCATAACGCCGGCTGCTTTCCACCTGAAAAAATACAAGCTGGCAATGATGGCCGGGATGAGCGCCTTGACGACGCCTTTCATCATAAAGCGCGTGTCCATAGGTGAAACTATATGCGGTGAAACGCTCAACGCCAGCTTGTTCATCGGCTACTTTTTCCCCCTGTTATTCCGGGCCAGCACGGCCTTCCCTTCCTTGATGTAATGGACGAGCGGTATCCGCGCCGGGCAGATATAAGCGCACGCTCCGCATTCCATGCAGTCACCGGCGTTCAGCTCTTCCACCGCGTCCCACTTGTCCTTATCCACGTTCCTCATGATATCCGTAGGGATCAGATTGACCGGACACACGTCGACGCACTTGGCGCACCTTATGCACTGCCCTTCTTCACAGGTCCCGGCAAGCTGTTCTGAAAGGAAAAGCACGCCGGAAGTGCTTTTGAGCACGGAGACTTCCGTCTGCGGCTGGGCGAACCCCATCATGGGGCCGCCTACGATTATCTTTTTCGGTTCTTTGTAAAGTTCTATGCCGTACTGTTCGATGATATCCTTTATGGTCGCGCCTACTCTTATCACATAATTCCCCGGCCTGTTCATGCAGTCGCCCGAGATGGTGACCACCCGTTCTATGAGGGGCTTATTCAGGTAAACCGCTTCATATATGGCATTGATCGTCCCCACGTTATGCACCAGGAACCCTATGTCAAGCGGCAACCCCCCCGGGGGCACTTCCCTGTTCGCTACCGCTTTTATCAGCTGCTTTTCCCCGCCCTGGGGATATTTTGTCTTCAGACACGCTATCTCTATCTGGGATATAGCCTTATGTGTGGAATCCTTTATAAGTTTCTGGAAAGCGAAGATAGCCGCTTTTTTATTATCCTCTACCGCGATAATGGTCTTTTTCGGCTGGAGTATCTTCATCACGATAGCGATGCCCTTAAGTATCTCCCCTGTCTTACGGGTCATCAGTACGTGGTCACAGGTAAGATACGGCTCGCATTCCGCGCCGTTGACCACCAGGGTCTCTATTTTCCTGCCTTCCGGGACGTTAAGCTTCACATGAGTGGGGAACGCGGCGCCGCCCATACCCACGATGCCGGCATCCTTGATCTTTTCTACAAGGTCTTGCGGAGTAAGGTTTTCTACGTCCTGCTCGGCGTATTTTTTGGGTTTTTTTGTTCCGTCACGTTCTATGAACACGCATGGAGTATATCCTAATGAGGGGTGGAACGCCTTTTTTATCTCCGCTACTTTCCCGAATACAGGAGCATGAACCGGACTGGAGACATAACTGTCGGTCCTCGCCAAAAGCTGCCCTTCTTCGACCGTATCTCCCTTTGCCACAACGGGTTGGTTGGGCGCGCCTATATGCTGCGAAAGGGGTACTACGGCGACACGCGGAAGGGGGGCTTCTCTAAGCGGCTCCCGTATGCTGATATCCTTGAAATATTCGGGATGTACTCCCCCGGGAAACGTCAATATCTTCATGTTTTTATGCCGTTAACTGCCAGAAATCAGGGTGAATTCCCATTATACATATTGGAATGGGTTTGTCAATCACATCAGGTGCCGGGCCTCAGGTATCGGGTGTCGGGGTATTTTTATTGAAATACACGCATATTCGTTATATAATTAATTCACGATATTTAATATTACCGCTTAGATCATTACCTCACTAAACCACCATGGCCGGAAGACGTAAAAAGCTGAACTGCTGCGAAAAATGCCAATATTACTGGACCTGTGAGACCAAATGGTACCGGGGCGAGCATAACAAGGAGAACATCTGTTGTTCTCTTTGCACTTTCTATGACTCTTGCTGGTCGCCGTCACCCAGCCCGCTGAAAAAGAAAAGCCAGAAAGTGGCCAGATCTTAGCCTCCGGCCCTTCCCCCCGAGAAAAAGGCCTGTCCCGTAAAACCGATTATTATGAACATCGTTCCGCTGGCCAGTAATATCGTCAGGTTTGACACGTGCTTGGAAAGATACGCCGTCATGAACATGAACACGATAAACGCAAGGTGCATGACCGCCTCCATCGAGCTGAATATGCGTCCCCTTACCTCGTCGGGTACAAGGGTATGTATCAAAACGTTGGTGCAGGTCAATATGGGGGCGACCGCCGCCCCGACAAGCATGATCAAGAGCCCTCCTACCAGAAAAACAGGGTCCCTGCTTGAATAAAGCGCGAAAAGCGAGATCGCAACGCCGCTAAGGCCGAAACAGACGAATATCGCGCGTATCTTCGACATCTTCTGGCCATACTTTCCGTAAACGATGGTACCCAGGAAAAGCCCCGCGCCAAGGAACACCCCGAGAAGACCCAGATCCTCGGTTATAGACCCGAACGCCTGCTGGATAAAGACTATGATGATACAGAAGATCGATCCGGCGCCGGCCATCAAAAGGAACAAGGAGCTGGTAACCACCCTCATCTTGCTTTTTCCCATCATATGACCGATCCCCTCGACTATCTCGCCCCATACGTTCCTTCTGATGGATCTTGATATTATCTCTCCCGTCATCTGGATCTCTTCCCGCACGTTGACGAGTTTCCTTTTCGGGGTAATGATCGCTATAAAACCGGCCGAAATAAAATAACTCATGCTGTCCAGATAAAAACCCCACATGTACCCTATCCACTTTACTATGAACCCGGCCAGGGCAAAACCGAGAATGGTGGCGATCATGCGGGTGGTGTTGGAAAGCGAATTGGCCACGACCAGATCATCCTTTGCCACTATCGTCGGGATCAACGCCAGTTTGGAGGGAAGAAAAAATCTCGTGGCCGAAAAGATAAGGAATACTATTATGTACACCGGCCACATCAGGTCAAGACGCACAAAGACCGGTACGGCCAGCACCAGGAGTCCCCTGATTATATCGGATATGATCATGACCCTTTTGCGGTCCCATCTGTCGACATACACGCCCGCCACCGGCCCTATGACGAACACGGGTATAACGATGAAAAAAAGCAGATTGGCCATGGCCATGACGGATCCGGGGCTTTTTGAATAGACAAGCGAGATCAATGCCATCTGGTTCAAACGGTCACCGAATTCGGATATGATCTGGCCGGACCACAGGGAAAAGAAGTTCCTTTTAAAAAGGACGTCTCGAAAACGAGCCATGTCAGGAATGGTAAAACTGTGGAGCCAGCGAGTGGATTCGAACCACCGACCTAGGCATTACGAATGCCTTGCTCTGCCAACTGAGCTACGCTGGCTCCGCTACATGCGATAGATTGTATAATCAAAGGTGTTTTTTTTCAAGAAAAAGCTTAACAGAACACAGGACCATGAGGACCCCGAAAGCGACCTTTAAAACCTCTTGCGACAGACAATTGGCCGTAACGGCTCCCAGGATGACCCCAAGAAAAGCGGCCGGCACCAGGTATTTCAAGGGCCCGGCATCCAGGTTATTCAGCCTCCTATGGAACACGGCCCCGGCAAAAGTGGTCGGCACGACGATCGTGAGCGATGTCGCTATGGCCTCGTGTATCCCAAGGCCGAACAAAAGGTTCAGAAAGGGCACCATCACGACGCCTCCTCCTATCCCTAACAGGGCCGAGCAAACCCCGGCGGCCAGACCAAGGAGGACCAGCCCGGGGTGGACAGCCGTACTCGAGAGCACACTGATCGGTAATCTAACTATACCCATGAGTTTCAGGCCCACGAACGTCAGAAACAGGGCGAACAGCCCGGACAGCAGCCTGCTGCTGAGCCTGTTCCCCAGCCTGGCCCCGACCCAGGCGCCGGCAATAGCGCCGGGAGAGACCAGAAGGACCACCGGGAATTCGATATTACTGCTACATATCAGGTAATGCGTGAGGGCCCCCACAAGGGCAGTGGGAACTATCGTCGCCAGGGATATACCAATGGCTTTCTTGATCTCATACCTGCAGATGAGTACCAGCGCCGGGACCATGACCACTCCCCCGCCAATCCCGAACGCGCCGCTCGCAAACCCCGCCACAAAACCGATCACCAGCAAATAAGGCCCTTTCATCTCTTGTAAGTATACTGGCTTGCTATTCCAGATACAACTTGAGGGGGATGAAAGGTCGCAGGTGTCAGAAAACAGAGGTCAGAAGACAGAGGACAGAAGAACGTAGATGCCTGGAAGATATTAGTTGTTAGCTTTTAGTTCTTAGTATTGAGTCGTACAACTCATGACTAACAACTCACAACTCAACACTTGATACTTTTTCCTTTTTCCTTTTTCCTTGTTACTGGTTACTGGTTACTGGTTACTGGGAACTGGTTACTGGGAACTGGTTACGTATGGTTTACAGATGGAACACGAGGCTCTTCGGCTTTTTTCAAGTTTCTTCGAGTGATCTAGCCCTCAACCCGAACATATTGTATCTTGTCTTAAAACAGAACAAAATCCCGCCTCGTCGTTCCTGCAATACCATGGACAAGGAGCGGTAACCGCCCCAGCGCCAGCATAGCGAGCTAAGGTCCCGACACGTGGCATGCGATCCTAGAGACAACTTGAGGGGGCCTGTCCCATCCAGCAATAATATAAAGTAAAGCACAAATTTAGGGGAATATTATTCCAAAGAAGAAGGGGGATATACTTCCCCCTTCTTCTTTGATCCAGAAAGCAGGCATGATTCCTTAAAACCTATGGGAAGGGGGTGACAGGTCGCGAAGCGACCGTCAAGAGGGGGAAACTCTCGTTTCCCCCTATGAAGAACCGAATTGACAAAAAACCCGGCTGTAATATTAGCCGGGTTTTTTAATAAAATGGTGCCACGGGGCGGAATCGAACCACCGACACAGGGATTTTCAGTCCCCTGCTCTACCTGCTGAGCTACCGTGGCGCCACAATGCCAAGTCCTCTATATGCCAAATCCCTGCTCTAAATGAGGCCACAACTTATGGAGCGCCAGCGAACATAAGTTGTATGGCCGAATTTATCCCGAACCCTGAAAGGGTTCGGGGAAAATGAGACTGCCCGGTTGCTTTTATCCCGAACCCTAAAAGGGTTCGGGGAACCTGCTGAGCTACCGTGGCGCCGGTTAAAAAAGATTATAACATAGCACATGATTTAGGCAAGGGCAAATTCTACCCGGCGGGGAGAAGAACAGTGGCGGTAGTGCCTTCGCCCGGCCTGGACTTATACTTCAGGTCGCCGCCGTGGCTCTTGAGTATGCCGTAACAAACAGAAAGGCCCAGGCCGGTCCCGTTCTCTTTTGTAGTGAAGAACGGGTCGAATATCCTTTTCAGGTCCTCTTCCGCGATCCCGCTGCCGGTATCAATAAAATCTATGCGGACATTATCACCGTCCAGCGATGTCTTCACCGTGACCGTGCCTCCGTCCGGCATAGCTTCGGCGGCGTTCCTGAGAAGGTTCATGAAAACTTCCTGCATATGTTTTTCATCCGCCTTTACGCGGGAAGGTGACGGCATGAGTTCCGTGGCCAGGCGTACCGCGGAACCGCGGAAGTGCGGTTCTACCAGGTTTATCACGCTTTTGATCGTATCGTTTATATCTATCTCCTTTATCTCGCCTCTGCTGGGCTTGGAAAATTTGAGCAGCCTGTGCACGATGCTCTGGGCCTGCTCGCACTGCTGGACTATTATTTCAAGGTTCTTCTTGATCTTTTCGTCAACCTTTTCATCCCGCAGGTAAAGCTGGGCCCTTGCCGAGATAACTGTCACCGGGTTGTTCACCTCATGCGCCACGTCAGCGGCCAGTTTCCCCAGCTGCGCCAGCCGCTGGGCTTCTTCGATCTTCTTGCGTTCGGTTATATCACGAAAGACCCCCCTGCTCCCGGCAAACCTGCCTTGCATATCATAAATGGAGCTTTCTTTGACTTCCCCGTAGATCTTCCTCCGGTTCTTGGTCTCCCAGACAGGCTCATACATTACTTCCCCGTTCGTGACCAGCTGCCTGTGCTGCCCCTTAAAGGCCTCTTTTGTCTTGTCCTCCATGATATCGGTGATGTGCATGCCTCCCTGCATCTCTTGAACCGTATAGCCGAGCGCGCTCGCCATGGTCTGGTTCACGTATTTCAGCTCGCCGTATTTGCTTGTTATGTACATCAGATCGCTGGCCGTTTCCATGAACGTGCGGAATTTTTCCTCGGACTCCTTCAGCGCCTCTTCCAGCTTTTTTCGTTCGGTTATATCGCGGACTATCGCCTGCATTATCCCCTTCTTAAGGTCCACCACGCTGGAACTGATCTCGACGTTAATAGGCACCCCGTCGACCTTCCTGAGTTTGGATTCGAAACGCACCGCGCACTTTTCATCGCCTATCCTGCGCGCCTCTTTGGAGCTGGTAAGCTCTTCCTCTGTCTGCAGATCCATGAAGGGTATCCCCAGGAGCGTTTCTTTATCGTAACCCAGCATCTCGCATGCCTTGTTGTTCACGTCTATGAGCTTTCCGTCAAGATCATGTATAAAGACCGCGTCGTTAGAATGTTCAAAAAGATTCCTGAAGTGTTCCTCTCTTGCCGAGAGCTCTTTCTCGGTCTTGTCGAACCTGGTCCTTTCCATGTTAAGCACGTCGATCGAAAAACGCGCTTTTTTCAGGTCTTCCGCGATACCGTCAATATCCCTCGAGATCTGGCCGACCTCGTCGTTGGCCTTCGTGCCGATCTTGTACTCCAGACTGCCAGAACGCACGATACTGGCCCCTTTCGCCACTCCCGCGAGGTTCCTGAAGACCACCCCGCCCGTAAAAAGCCCGACAATAAGAGCCGCCAGCGGAATGGCCACAAACATCACCAAGGCAGGCTGCCCCAGCACTATGACCAGCCACCCTATCCCCGCAAGGACAAACCCGGCCGCAAAGAAAGATATGGTGATCTTTAAACGCATTTTCATTTGGTATATTTCTCCGGAAGGTTGAATTTATCTACAGGCGATATCGATCTTACTATGCTCCACTTATACTTCCCTTTCTGGTCTTTCTCGAGAAGATTGACAATGCGCGGTTCTTCCAGCTTGTCCCCTTTCTTGTCATAGAGTATTTCGACCTGCGGGCGTTTGATATCGAGCATGCTGGCCTGGATGACAAGCGCGATCTCTCCCGTGTCCAGTTCGACCAGCGTTCCGGGAGGATAGACCCCTATCAGGGAAAAGAAGTTCTTAACAAGATCCGGGTGAAATTTCGTCCCGGAATGCTTCATCATATCCTCGTACGCCTTTTCGGGACCGCCTTCTTCGTGGTATTCGGGGCTTGTCCGCAACTTATCGTAGTATTCGGATATGGCTATCATCATGCTGACAAGGTTGAGCTCGTCCTTACCGTAAAGCTTCTTCGGGTGCCCCGACATGTCGTACGATATACCATGCTCAAAGGCAGCTATCGCCGGCAGGACGCCTATGCCTTCCATCTCGAGAAGTATTTTCGCGCCCTGCACGTCCTGCTGGGACCTTTCATACTTTTCGTCCTCCGTCATCTCCTCTTCTTTCGGCCCTGCCTGTTCGCCGGCAGCGGAGATCTTACCTATGTCATGCAGGAGCGAAGCCATGCCTATATCGGCAAGATACTTCTTGTCGATACCGAGGACCTCAGCCTGCAGAAGCGTGAATATCGTCACATTGACACCGTGAACGAACCCCCCTTCATCATGACTCCGGAGAGAGGTAAGCATAAGAAGCATGCTTTTGTTCTTGAGGAGGTTGTTTATCATCCCGTCCACGATCTGCCGCGCGGACTGGACGTTCATCGGCTGGTTCCCCTTGATCTCCTTATAGGTCTTCGACAGGTACTCAACGCCTTCCTGGTACTGCTTTTTGGTCGCGTCGTCCATAGCGGCCATTGCCGCGGCTTCGCCGCCGGGACGCCCTCCTTCCGGTCCTTCACCCCCCACGCCTTTGCGAAAACCCAGTTCCCCTATCGTTATATTACGTATATTCGTCAGCTCGAAAAGTTTTTCCACGCCCCCCATCTTCTCGAGGAACTCGGCCTTCATCGTAAGCACCTTGCTGAACTCCGCAAGCTCCCCCTTGCTGAGCCCCCTGGCGAAACTTATCTTTTTGACCCCTATCTCCTTCAAGTGGTCGATAAAACCCTTTATCCTTTCGCTTACGTCATAGAAAGGTTCCTTTTCAAAAGCGATCTCGTCGCCGATGACCCCTATTGTCATCTCGTCCCTTTCAATGAAGACCCTCGCGAGCTTCACGAACAGGTCGTTTATGGCTTCTCCCGTGAGCCGGTGCGCTTCGCCGTACATGGCGCTCACTTGCATGACGCGTGAAAACGCCACTATCGCTTCCTCCACATGGCTTCTCAGATCGTCAGGTCTTGTATCTTCCGGCCTTTTATCTTCTCCCGGCATCGCCACCACCTTCTTTACTCTCTTGTTCTATTTCTCCCCTCTCATCGAGAAGAAGGATTATCTCGCACATCTTTTTTACCCTTTCCCGCTTATCCCTGAGACCGTGCTTTATGAGGTCCATGGCCTGTGTCGTGTGAAGGCGGCCCAGACTTGTCACCGCCGCCGCCCTGATCTCATCCCTTCTTTTCGTGCTGATAAGCGGCCTCTTGACGAATATCCTCTTAAGATGCGGGAACGATTCCTGTGACCGGATATACCCGCAAAGCTCGACAAGCCGCAAAAGCAGCCCCGGCCTGAAGAAGCTCCTCTCCGCGTAACGGAAAACCCTTTCGATTATAACGGGATCCCTTGTCTTCAAGAGTACCGCGGCCGCCTTTTTCTGGACCTCCCTGTCCCTTTCTCTCTTGAACATCCTGAAAACGGCCTCAAGTTCTTCCCCATCCCCGGGTTCAAATCCTTCCAGCCCTTCCCAGCGCACCTGCGGGTTCTTATGGACTATGAGTTTCAGGGCCACCAGATGCGCCTTCTCGGGCGCGTATTCCTTGAGTATCCCGAACAAGTCCCTTATCACGTACGGTTCACTGTATTCCAGACGGTCTATAACCTCTTCCGAGACCTCTTTTTTCATCCTGGAGAGCACCGTCCTGAATTTATTTCTGAGCGCCGGGTTCTTTTCCTGAATGAACGCGTCTATAAGCTGTTTCGCCGAACCGGCTCCGGACCTTTTAAGTATATCGGTAATATCGTCCAGCTCTGTATGCGTGGCGTCAGGTATGAAAGAGATAACACTGTCCTTCATCTCCCTGGTGGTTATCTGTTCCATCACCTCCTGTGTTTCTTTCGAGATCTTTTCATCCTCTTTCTGTTCGGGACGCATCTTATCTGTGAAAAACTCCAGTATGTCCTTTATCCTGTCTATCTCCCGGCCGTCGAGAAGCTCGGGGAGGACATCCACTATCTTGCGCCCGAATCTATCGAACTCGGAAAAATCGTTCTCGAGCCAGAGGATATTGAGGAGCAGCCATATCTCCTCCTTTTTCAGCTTGCCTTCCTCCATGGATTGAACGAATTTGTTTATGATAGGGGAAAGCCTCGCGACATAGACGAGGGTGTCGACCTTCTTGTTGACGACGGCATCTACCGTTATTTTGTAAAGCTCTGTCATGAAACTGCTTTCGGGATGGCCCCTGAATATCTCCTTGATGGACATCTGAAGCTTGGAGAGGGTGTCGGGGTTCAGGATCCTTTTCTGGAAAAGCTTGTCCGCGACCATCCCGACGACGTTGTCCGCCTTGTGCGCGTCCGGAGCCAGCTTGTCGAATACCTTCAGCAGGTTCTCGTTGAAAGTGTCCTCCCCGCTTATAAGGGTCTCGATAAAACCGGCTATATAACTGTCCGAAAAATCCCTGGTTATATCTTCCACCAGGTCGAAAGTCTCGCCGTCCACCACCGTCTGCTCGAAGAGCGTATTGATGAGGTCCGGATGGAGCTGGGAAACGACATGCATAAGCTTGACCTTGAGGTTTTTCGCCTCGGGCTTGGAGCGTTTTTCGAAATACTTGCATATCTCCGCGACCGTATGGCGTATCTCTTCCGCTGTCTCTTCGTCCTGGAGGTTCTTTACCGCTTCCTTGTACACCCTGTTAAGGACCTTCGCCGCGTTGCCGGTATTTTCGAAAAAGTTCACCATGAATTCCACTTTCGACTCGGGAATATCGCCTCCCTTGGTTTCCTGCGTCACGTCGAAAAGGAATTTCCAGATCTTTTCTTCGTCGGTCTTACCGCCGCCTTTGGCGCTTGTCAAGAGCGCGCTGTAATCCACTTCTTTGATCTCAAGATGCGGTATGGCTTTCAGGTTCTTCCGTATTCCCCCTTTTTTCCGTATCTCCTTTCCGCCCTGCTTGATAAAGCCGAAAAATTCCTCTAACCCTTTCTCGTCCAGCCCCGTCCGGAAAACGAGGGACACTATCCCCCGCTGGTGCAGATATTCCGCGATCTCGGTATAGCGTTCGGTCTTTTCTTTTACGTTCTCTCCATCGAGGAAAAGTTCATCCTGGGATATCCCGAGATTAAAACCGTCCTTGCCCAGGAACCACTTGTCAAGCGAAGATTTGAGGTTATTGATGGCAAGCGCGCACACGGGGTGGTCGGTGGAATACAGCACGCTGTTCTTTATGGCAAGCCCCAGGTCTCTTATTATCTGGTCGAAAAGCTTTATTTCGTGTTCCGAAAACGGCACTATTACCTCCCCTACAAGGAAGTAGTATACCATAAAATAAGCGTCGGTCAAAACGGCAAGACTTAAATGGAGGGCTTCTTAAGATATTCGTCAGAAGCTTTTTTGAAAGAAATGTCCTTATGTTCGTAAAGGTTGCTTTCTCTGTGGATCTCGGTTATTTCTCCGATCTCTTTCTCTAGCATGGCAAGGAACTCTTTCGGGGCGTTACAGAACTTCACGCCTGTATTATAGATCTTCTCTTTTATCTTCTTGGTGTATACCACTATCGCTTTCAGGATGAACATCCTGTTCTTCAGGAAAATGCGCAGGTCCAACTTATCGTCCTCACGCACACCTTCACCGGAAGTAAAAGCGACGCCCCCTTTACTTATATCGCGCAATGTAATAGAAGGGTCCTTACACCCCCTCCCACACTCGATCGGGTAGGCGATCGGGTATCTTTTCCATTTCCTTCTTTCAGTCATCGTGCCTGTATTATATCACAGAACGTGAAACCTGTAAAATAAAATTTATAAAAAGTTAGAATATTGCGCAACTGGATTGTTTATAATTACTTAAATAATGTCCTGTTTGCTTTTACCCAGTCCCATAGCGCCCGGACGCCCTCCTCTTTTCCTATCCGGGGCTCCCACCCGAGATATTCCTTAACCCTGTTGATGTCACTCACATATATCTTCTGGTCACCGGGCCTCCAGTCATCGAACGCGGGGTTCAACCTTGCACCGGACCATTCCCCAAGAAAGTCCACCAGCTCCAGGAGCGACATCTGGTTCGCGGCTCCGCCGCCCACGTTGAAAGCCATGCCTTTGACCCTGTCTATGTTCTCGTACACGAGATGAAAAAGCTCCACAAGGTCCTGCACATGGAGTATATCCCTTACCTGCTTTCCGTCGCCGTAAATGGTCAGCGCATGCCCCAGCACAGTGGCTATAATGAACCAGGCGACCCAACCCTGGTCTTCCACGCCGAACTGCCTCGGTCCGTAAATGCATGATTGCCGCATGCAAACGGTCCTCAAGCCGTATATCCTGGCATAATCCACGGCATACTGATCGGCGCACCCCTTAGAGCATCCGTACGGCGAATGGAAATCGAGCTGCCTGGATTCGGGTATCCCTTCAGGCATATCCGCATAGCGGTATTTTCCTTCATCTTCCACCACGACAAGGTCCGTCATTTCCCCGTAGACTTTGTTAGTCGAAGCGAATATGATGACCGGGTCCATGCCGTTCTGTCTGACGGATTCAAGTAGATTGAACGTGCCAAGGGCGTTTATTTCAAAATCTTCGCGCGGCTCTACAACGGACGTGGTCACCGCTACCTGCGCGGCCAGGTGGAAAAGGATGTCGACCTCGCCGCATTCCTTCACGGCGTTCCTCAACCCATCAAAATCACGGATATCCTGCTTGATGAACCGAACGTCTCCCAGGGATCTCAACCATTCGAGATTGGACGGAGCTCCTTTCCTGGAAAGATTGTCCAGAATGATGACCTCGTCCCCCCTCTCGAGGTAGAACTTGCCGACATTACACCCGATGAACCCGGCCCCTCCGGTGATGAGGATCTTCATGTCTTTTGCTGACCTTGCGCCCTTACTGCCCTAAAAGCTCTTCGAACAACCTCGTGAACTCCCAGGCGATAGCCCTCGGGGAATGGGCTATGACGAACTTCTCCGCCTCCTTGTAAAGGCGATCCCTTTTTTGCGTGCTCCCCAGGTAATCGCTCAGCTTTTTGTTCAGGGCGGTTATATCCCTGTAATGTACCACTTCGTTCTTGAAATTGTGGAAGAAATCCGACTGTTGCGGCACGAAGAGAGGGCACCCCGTGCCGAGAGACTGGTAGACGGTGGATGACAGCACAGCGTGAAAACGGCTTTGGAACTTGTGAAAAATGGCGGCGTCCGAAGCGAAAAGATAATCGTCAAACTCCCGCGTAGAAAGGGAACCCACTGTTCTTATGATCCGCCAGGGTTCCGGTGTGAGCGATTCGAGCATCTGGTATCCCCTGGGAATGACATGTAAAAGGATCGCCTTTTTTTTAAGTTTCGGAGGCAGGTCCCGGTAATACGAGTGGTATCCCCTCAGTCCGAAAGAATAAATTATTTTCTTGTCCAGGGGAAGGTTGAGCCTTTTCCTGGCGGTCTTTTTGTTGCCCTTTCTCAGCTTATAGCACGGGAAAGGTATATAGACCGCGTCGGAGTAAACCTTTTTAAGGAAATCCTGCCTGTGATCGAAATAGACCACGCGGTCGAAGTTTACTTTATAGAACCAGGAGTGATCGCACATCTTGTTCTCGTGGACCACGTGTATCACTTTCGCCTTTTTCTTGACCACCGACATTATATTGTTAAGCTTATCGACCGGCAACATGCCTATATCCTCTATCACCAATATATCGTACTTATGTTCCATGAAAGGGCGCGGATCGAGCGCGTTCGTGCCGGTCCTTGTGCCGAAACACCTTTTCACGAATTTTTCATCTTTCGCTGTTATCCACTCCCCGTGATAGTCGTTCTTGTGGAAGGTGAACACCGTCACTTTATGGCCCATCTCGATAAGGGCCTTCCCCACGGGTTCGGCATGCATGGCCACCCCGCTGTTGGTGTTCCAGGCGGCCATAATTCCTATTCTCATTGTGATTCCTTTCTTTTGATATGGACTTTTTAGAAACGATCGGGGGCCGTTGAAAGTCGCCCCAATATTATCATGTAAAAACTGTTTTGGCAAGGTGCGCGGCGCCTTCACGCCCCCTTATTCGACTTCTTCCCTTTGTTTCAAAAATCCGCGTACGGTATCCGGCCACTTCTCATATCCGAACACCTTCTTCCTGAAAGCCCAGTATTCGCATCCCCACAAAAGTATGGTATCGACCCCAAGTTCGCGGAACTCCCTGAAATACTCCTTCGTCATCTCGGGCCACCCGGTGGGCGGCACCGCGTGCGCCCTGTACACCAACTGTCCCGGCTCCCAGGGCTCCGCCTGCAGTTCCGTTATCCATACGTCCTTGCCCATATCCTTTATATAATCAATAATGCCTTTGTAGTAACTCTCTCGCTGTTTCACGCCGGAGAAGAAATAACGCTCCATATGCCATATCTTCTGGCCTATTACAGGATATACATTCAGGCCGATAATATCGCCTATTTCCGCGTATTCCTTGAACGGGTCCCGCCATACGAAAATACGCGCTATGAAACGCATGATCTTGTTGGGATACGTCGCCGCGGTCAGTATGATCGGCCTTTTTCTGCCGTCGAGAGAGCGCACCAGCCTGACTTCCTGCCCGAGAAAATGACTGCCGATATACCAGTATCTGGTCCCGATATGGTTGCGCGCCTCGTTCTCCACCTGCCAGTAGAGTATGATCCTCTCCGTTCTATACCGGGTCACGACCTTTTCGATGAACTTGAGCGTCCGCTCCCTCAGGTAAGGGTCTTTTGCCACATCCATGCCCAAAGGAAGGGTGACTTTTTCCAGTACCCAGTCCGGTATATAATATTCGGGCCAGCGCGGCGCTTTCATTCCCAGCGTAAGCACTACCGGTATCCTTTTTTCTCTCGCCTTTTTGATCTGCCAGTCCAGAATGGTGAAATCATAAACGCCTTCGGCTCTCTCTATCTCGCTCCAGTAGGCGCCGAGCCGGATAAGATCGAACCCGTAATCGAGCGTCTCGAGGTAGACCTTTTTCCAGCTTATACCCAGGTACACGCACTGGCGCGGGCTGAAAGTCGTGCCTATACGCAGCGGCTTGGCATGCGCCGTTCCGGACTGAAAAAATACAAGCCCGGCGGTAACAAGAGATATAAAAACCCTGCGCCGCCACACCCCTGTAACCTGTAACCTGTAACCTGTAACCTGGATCATTTCCTTCCTTTATCCGTCACCCAGAACGTCATGTATTTGCCCAGCATCAGCCTGGTCTGCGCGTCCAGGGCCGGCAGGGCGCTCAAAAAAACTATCGTAAGCGGGACCAGGAGCCACTGGCAGGCGAATACCGCCCTTTTCAACATGTGGTGCCTCTCTTTCTTTTTCGGCAAAAGGAGCAAACTGAGGACTATGCTGGTTATAAGCGAGAACGAAGCAAGGTTAAATATCGTTCCCGCTATGCGCGGCGCGCTATAATAAAAAACAGAATGAGAGAACGCCCTGCCCGCGAATATGGCCGGAAGCCATCCAATGATGGTAAGAAGGAACGCCCAGGTGGTCCATGAGATGTGCCCCTCGAACATCTTGAAAGAGTGCTTCAGCTTGGCAAAAAAGGATATTTGTTTGTCCTTCAGGAAAGCCCTCATTATTATAGGATAATTCTCCACTCCCCAGGCCCACCGCCTTTTCTGCTTATAAACGTTGATGACGGTCTGCCACCACGTGCCCGCCACCACCGCGTCCATGGAAAGCGTCGCGTACATCGGTACCACGTGGTACCGGCCGTCGAAATGAACGAACGCTTTCCAGAATATGGCCGAGTCGTCGGAGATCATGTCCACCGGCCAGTACCCGACATCCACAAGAGCCTTGAAGCTCATGCTATGACTTGAAAAAGTCACTAATTTTTCCGGGTTGGTGGCCTCGATGAGCTGGAAAAAAGAAGAGCCCGTCTCAAGAACACGCGTGATACCCGGTGCATCCCAGATATTATTATTGTACACCGGGACCGGCTGGAAACTGGCGCGGTCCCTTTCCGGAGAGGTCAGGTAATAATATGTAAGAGCCGCGAAATAATCCGGCGTAACGACAGTATCCGAATCAAAACAGGAAGATATGACGTTCCCGTAAGGGATGTCTTTTCCCGTCAGGTATTCCGCCGCTTTTTTTGCGGCAAAAGTGGTATTCGCCCCCTTGGCCTTCGCCTCGCCGGCTATCCCGTCCGGATGCACCACTATGAACATGTCGAAGAACCTCTCCCTGTAAGAGGCGCAAACTTCTTCTACGCCTTTTTTGACCTCATCTTTCGCCCTTTCTTCCAGCGCGAGCGCCACTATTATCTGCTTCGACGGGAACGTGCCTTCGTAAAGGCTCCTTATCCCGGGTTCAATGACCTCTTTCGTCTCTTTCATTACCGGGATTATCACCAGCTGGTAGATATCCGTCGAGAGGGGCTTTTCGCCGCCTTTAAGCGCTAAATTCCTCACCTCGTCGCGGAGAGCGAGAAAAGAGATCTTCTTTTTAAAGCTCCCCCCCGGCTTACGGGCGTGCAATTCGTCCAGGTAACCGTCAAGATCGTCCAGTTTTCTTATCCTCTTCATCCAGTCGGTATTTTTTTCCGCGGAAAGCCGGAAATATGAAATGATCAGGAAAAGCGTCATGTAGATAAGCCTGAGCAGCCAGTAGAAATAAAAAGCGATTATTATTATTGCCGCGATAAGCGGTTTTCCGAAGGCGAGGGCCGTCATCCCTATCAGTATGGTCCAGCTGGTCGCCCCGGGCAGGATCTCAAAGAACCTCTGCAATGCCCTCTCGCGCCCCTTAAGACCGCATCCGGAATACCTGAAATCCATTATCTTCCCTTCTCCCGCTTTTCCCGTTCTTCTTCTTTTTTGAGCTTTTCTTCTTCTTTCTTGGCGAACTGAGAAGGCACAATACTCTTCATGGGCACGACCTCAAGGGAATAAAGGTTCCCATTGCGTCCGATAAAATACAGCTGGCCCGTGTTCTCCGAGTAATAAACGTTGCTTTTGTCCAGGCAGTCGCAGACATGTGCCGGCTTGGTCTCGCCGTATGATTCCACCTCCGTCAACAATACCCTGTCCTTTTCCCGGAAAAGTATATGGGAGCCCTTGTATACCCAAAAACACCCCTCGATATCTTTCCCCCCGGTATAGACCCACCTGAGGGACGGGCCCTTTTCGAAGGCCACGTTCCCCGTTTCTTCCGTCGTGAAATCAAGTATTCCTATCTTGTCCTTTTCCCAGACAAGGACCTCCTCTGCCTGAAGATACGGTTCTATGCCTCTTACCCCCGCCCCGGCAAAACGGTAAGGCAATCGGTTGGAGATAAGCTGTCCGTCCTCCCCGCGAAAAAGGATAAATTTATCCGTAAGAACGTCTATCTCGTAAAAACCCTTCGCTCCGAATATGGTGGCGCCCAGCGCCGCCTCGTCCAGGAGGACCACCTCGCCCTTTTTGTCATATCCCATCTTCAGGATCCGGTTATCCCCCGTCAACACGTACAACTGGCCATCAAAAAGCCCGTACCCGCGTACGTTCTGGACATAATCGGGATAAACGGCGCCTTTCTCTACGTCAAGCATGTTCAGGGTTCCGCCCTGGAAAACAAAAACATCATTTTCCTGGCCGGCGAGCCATTTTATTGTTTCAGGCGTTACCGGGAAAAGGTCGGTTATATCCTTCGCGGTATTATCATCCTCCTTGATAGATACCCACAGGAACTTCTCGCCCTGTTTCGAGTCAAGACGCAGAAGGATCCCGGGGCTGTCCTCGGCGGTGAAGTATGACGTCACCTTGTCTTCAAGGAAAGGCGCGTCCTTATCAAGCAGCGGCCAGTCCTTGCCGTCCCTGAAATTATACACACGGATATCCCCGGCAGAGACCCCGGATCTTACGAGAAAGAGGCCGTTCCCCGGCATGGGTATCATATCCTTGAACGTCCCTTTAAGAAGCTCTTCCGTTTTCCACTTGTCCGGAAGGAGAAGTATCTTATCCAGAACGGTCGCCTTCTCGGCCTCGACGGGTACGGTGCGGACCCAATCAGCATGCTCCGCGAGGGTGACCTTGATGTTATATTCGCCCGGGATAAGGTCCCGGATAATGGCGGGGGCGGCCTGCGTGTAACGGCTGCCGTTCATATAGATGTCCGCGCCCGTCGGAGCGGTGGACACATATATGAGCCCCGTCTTGACCATTCCTTCTTTAGTCCCGGGCTCATATATGTATCCCAGGGCATAAAGTATCACAAGGGGGCAGAAGACGATATATATAGCCGCGAATATATAGAAAAGAATCTTTCTCAGGAGCAACATGTATGGCCCTTCCTTTATCTACATATCCTACATTCTTAACGCGGTTTTGGCAAGTTTTAGAGGCGAGTTAGAACACGGCTTTGAGTTTCGCGCCAAGGACATTGTATCCTGTCCATTTCCCGGGCTTGTCCTTGCTGGTCTGCCAGAGGTAAAAAATGTCGGCCTTGATATGCTTGTAGAGTTTTATCTGGACCCCCCCGTAAAGGCGGTTCCTGTTGAGGCGTGTGCCGTGAAAATCCACGAATATCTCGTCGGCCACGTAAGGCGCGACCTCGATATCCTTGATCTCCACGGGGTATGACATGGTCAGTTTGTTCCTGTATCTCCATTTATCTTCTTTGCCGTCCCGTATGCGCAGTTCCACCCTGTTCCTGTCCTTGAACTCAAGGTCCCACCACTGCCACTTGAAAACACCGTTGAAATGCGGCCGATATTCCTCTGCCCACTTGTATCGGGCCTTCTTCTCCCATATGTGGCGATAGTTTATGCCGAGATCGAGCCAGTCGGTAGCTTTGTAATAGATCCCTGTGTCGATATGGTCGTAATAAAGCTCGCCCATACCGTCGCCGAAACGGAGCTCGTTCTCCCCCTTCAGCGTGACCTTTTCGCCGAGCTTGGCATCAGCTCCGTACGTGTTCCAGAACTGCCAGTCGCCGTTCTCGAAGGCGAAGGCGCAAAGCGCCGGGAACGATCCCAAGAACAGTACCGCGACCATTATGACAATCCTCTTCATCTTCTCTTTAGCCATTTTTCCCCTAAAGTCCTATATCATGCTTGCATACTTTAAAGACCTGTATTTCCGGGGCGAACACCTTGAAAAGCTCGATGACCCTGTCGTCGTCATCGAAATAGATATCTATGCCGCTCTCCTGGCAGTACCTGACCTTCTGCCAGACAAATTTATGGTATTCATCCAGATCTTCATAGGGACAATCTTGGACCTCTCCGAGTTGTTTTGGTAAATGGTAAATATTATTGTAGGAAATGTCTGATGATAAGAGATCTTGAAGGGTTCTCTGCCGATCAGGTTCTGTATCGGGCCGGGTCGTGACAATGTGTACCTCCCAGCCCTTTTCTTTCGCGGCATGTGAAAGAAGGCTGAAAAGCTCGGGCTGCCTCATTATCGTGTCATCTACATCAAGCCCGATCTTCATGTATCGTCCTTACCGGAGGCCTTATCTTTCCAGGCCTTCCCAGATGGCCTCGATGCGTTTTTTGAGGTCATCGGTCGAGAAAGGCCACACCGTACGGCCGTAAAGCGCCTGCGTTATCTCTTTATAGGTCAGCTTGTTCATCCTGAACGGCGGGATCTTGTTGTCTATCTCAAGGCAATACCTCATGAGCATAAGCTGCCTCTCAAGCATCGTCGGCAAGAGGTAATGCTGCTGGACCATTTCCCGGCCGTGCCTTGCCATGGTCTCCCTCAATGGTCTATCTTCAAGGATCGACTTGATGGCACGGGCTATCTCCGCCGTCTCATGGGGGCCCACAAGAAAACCGTTGTGACCGTGCATGACCTGTTTCATTATGCCCCCGACCTTGCTGCCAACGACCGGCGTACCCTGCCATAGCGCCTCGGAGACCACAAGGCCGAACCCCTCTTTTGTCGACACATGGACAAAACATTCGGCTATGGCCAGAATGGATCCAACGACCGCGTCATTATTCTCCACATTGAGCAAGAGGTGGATGTCTTTCTCCCCTTCGGCGGATCTTTTTATCTCCTCGTACATCGTCATCCCTTCCGGGTCATCGGTAGCGGAGTTACCTACCATTATCAGCACGGGGTTCACTCCCTTAGCCAGCTCTTTCTTGAGGAGCTTGAAAGCCTCTATTATCCTTTTCTGGTTCTTATGCACATCATAACGGGATACAGCCGCGACGATCGGCCTTTCCGGGTCAATATTGTGCTCATTGAAAAGTCCCCCCAGGACCTTGAGCGCCTCTTCCCTGGTCCTGAGCTTGTTCTTGCTGCGCAAGGGGTCGATCGAAGGGTTGATCTCATAGGTGGGCACCTGCACGTTCTCCCTCACGAACTTGTCGGATGTGAAAATGGCGCCTTCGAACTGGTTTATGTAAGGAAGCAGGAACCGCCATATCCTGCGGCTCGCGCTTGACGTGTCGATGTGACAGCGCCAGAAAATATGCCCGTAAACATTACCGTTCATTATCATGGCAGCGGGCTGCGGGTCATGCACCGTCACCATATGCCCCACCACTTTCACTTCCTGCGTGTTCTCGTCTATAGTATCCAGATAAGCGTGAAATATCTCCCGCAACGTTATGTCCTGATCTACTCCCTGGAGCAGATTATGGAACTTCTTGGTAACCGTGAAGAATTCGTCGCTTCCCTCGATAACGAACCACCTGGCATCTATGCCCAGGCCTCTTGCGAAAGGCAGCACGCTCTGGAGCATCTCGGCCACTCCCCCGCCTACAAAAGTGGAATTGACGTTCGCCCAGACCTTCCTGGCCAAAGGCTCCGCGAGGAACCTTATGTGGTCCAGCTTCTCTTTGCCTATAAAGGGTTCGTACAGACCCACATCTATCGGTTCCAGTGGCACGTACTGGTTGCTATATTTTCTGCTCCTGTCATCGAACATACACTTATGCCTCCTTTCGCAAAACCAGGACTTTCCGTAAAAGCGCTTTTACCTCCGTGACGTTCTTAAGATAATAACGCGCGCTGGTCTGTTTTTTCCCGCTTCCTACCCTTATCGTGTAGGCGTCCTTGCCCATCCTCTTGAAGACATCTTCGTCCGTCCTGTCGTCGCCTATATAAAATGGCGTTATTTTTTTTCTGGCCTTTTTTTTCTGGCCGTCCAGGAGCCGCAGCACCATGGTCCCTTTATCCCAGTCGACCGGGGGGCGTATCTCCCATACCTTCTTGCCGGGTGTCACCCTGATCTGGCTCCTGAACTTATAAGGAACTATAACGCTGCCGAAGAGCATCTTGACCTCCGCCAGGTCCCTCTTTTTTTTCACCATCCTGAAATGCACGCTTAAGGAAAGACCCTTATCCTCTATGTACACGCCTTTAAAAGGCTTGAAGGCCTCTTGCAATTTACGGCTTATCTCTTTCATGGTCCCTTTGGCCTTCAGCGCGCCCGGGACCGCGAAAGAGAATTTGGGCCCTTTCGCCTCAAAACCGTGGTTGCCCACATAGACAAGATCTTTCACTCCCACCAACTTCCTGACCTCCCCCAGATCGCGTCCGCTCACGATGGCCACATACACTCCCCTGTCAGCGGCAAGTTCTTGCAGTACACGCCGGGTGCCGGTGCTGAGTTTCACCATGCGAGGGTGTTTCCTTATGGGGGTAAGAGTGCCGTCGAAATCGAGAAAAAGACACAACCGGCTGTCCTTGAGCTCCGGTCTTATCCTATTCCATTGGTTTAAAAAATTCTTTTTCCCCGACCTTTTTTTCTTCACCGTTTTCTCCTGCTGTATACTCAAAACTCTTTATGCAGTTCTCCAGCCAGGTATCGATGCTGTGGGTCCTTATGTTATTCCGCATCTTCTTCATGCGTTTTTTTCTTTCGCCCTTCGGCATTTGAAGCGCCTGATGGATGGCGTTGGCTATGTCTTCTATGCTGTACGGATTGACCGGCAGGCAGTTCTTTATCTCCGCTATGGCCCCGGCGAACTTCGAAAGCACCAGGACACCGTCGTTGTCGGAATGGGCGGCCACGTACTCCTTGCATACCAGGTTCATCCCGTCCCTGAGAGGCGTCACGAGAGCCACGTCGGCGGCTGAATACAACGCGACCAGTTCGTTGAACGGGATCGTCCCGTAATTATAATGCACAGGCGCCCAGAGCCCTGTCGCGAACTTGCCGTTTATCCGTCCTATTATCTGGTCTATCTCTTTCTTGAGCTGTATGTAAGTATCCACCTGTTCCCGGCTGGGCACGACCAGCTGATAATAGAAGAACTGTTCCCTGAGTTCCGGGTGTTCGTCGAGCAGCATCTCCAGGCCCAGGAGCCGCTCCTTTATCCCCTTGGAATAATCTATGCGGTCGACGCCGAGGATAAGCTTGGGACAAGCGGCCTGGTGAAGTATCTGATTTTTCCTTTTCATGACCTCCGGTTTTTTCGACGTCCTGTCCAGAAGATCGAAATCTATGCTTATGGGGTTCGCGTAAAAATGGCTCTTGATGCTGTCCTCTGTGGTCGTTTCCCCGAACGCGCGTTTCTCTTTCCTGTAAAGCTCGACAGCTCCCATGAAATTACGCATGTACTGCCTATGATGGAACCCCACCGTATTACAGCAAAGGAGCGATTCCAGTATCTGCTTCTGCCAGGGAAGTATCGAAAAGATGTCAGTGTGCGGGAACGGTATGTGCAGGAAAAAGTGTATTTCCTGTCCCGGCCGTTTCTTTCTCAGATAATACGGGGTCATGAACAGGTGAAAATCCTGGATCCATACCACGTCGTCCTCAGCGGCGACCTTTAATATGTACTCGGCAAAGCGTTCATTGACTTCGCAGTACGAGCGCCATGCCGGATAATCGATAAAGCATTTCTCGAAAAAGTAATGAAAAAGCGACCACAGCGTGCCGTTGGAGAACTGGTTATAATAGGTATCGTTCTCTTCCCGGGTTATCGGCACGCATCCTATCTTGTAAGTACCCTGCTTTCTTTCTTCCCTGTGAGTCTCGCCCTCTATCTCACCGATATCCCTCAGCCGGAACTCTTCCCGGCCGGCGTCCTCCACGACACAGCCGTCCCAGCCCAGCCATGTACCGTTCAGGTCAAGAAGTATGGGCTCCATGGCGGTGATAAGGCCCCCCGCCGCCTTTCCCCATCTTTCCCTCCCGTCAGATTCAATATAACGGGAGAACGGGAGCCGGTTCGACACGACGATAAGCCCTCTGTCTTTTCCTTTTATACGTATCATATCTTATTTATATATTCCCTTAATATATTTCCTTAATATATATTGCGGCTATTCGGGTATTTTCTCGCCTTTCAATATCGGGGGTATGGGGGAGGAATCTATTCTCATCCCGCCGTCATTCTCTATCTTCAGGGTGTACAGGACGCCCGGGATGAACATCGTGCCCGGGGCTTCGATCTGCGCGTTCTTGACCCCGAGCTTGTCCGAATGTCGCGGGTCCAGCGCGTATTTCCAGAAGTTAGCCCAGAGTTTTTCCTCAAATGGATCACCTTCCTCTATCACCCTGTACCCGCCGGGGACCTCGTTCACCTCCGTGATCTCATATTCCTGCGTCCTCGGCCCGTCAAGCATGAAAACCTTCCAGAAAAGATACGCGCTTTTCCCCCTCAGCTTGTCGCCCATCCTCACGTGCACGTCGTCAAACCGCACCACAAGCGACTGGAACTGTATTATGTTCCCCGTGAAGGTAAAATACCTCGGCTCTAAGGGCTTGCCCTCGGCGTCGTATTCCAGGAATTTGATCGTGGTATGGGTCTTTTGCGTCTTCTCGTCGTAATTCACGCCGGTCACCAGCACTTCCGCGACCCTCGAATCGGCTTCGAGGCGGACGATCATCTGTCTGAGCACGGCATTTTCGCGGATATGCTTCAGTGTGATGGTATAAATAAAGAAGGCCGCAAAGACAACAAGGACCATCAAGAAAAGATATCTGAATGCTTTCATGGCATCTGCTCCGGCTATGGCGCGCACTTGAACCGCGCATCCGGGGGGATCTTTCTGTCTATCAGCCGCTAAACGGCGGTATTTTGAGGGAAGACCTGCTATACCCTGGTCACTTTCGTGGCCTGTTCACCTTTAGGGCCCTGCACGACCTCACATTCGACCTTCTGGCCTTCTTCCAGGCTCTTGTAGCCTTCACCCTGGATCTCGCTGTAATGTACGAAGACATCACGGCCGGAATCAAGAGCGATGAACCCGTAACCCTTCTGAGCGTTGAACCACTTGACTGTACCTTTTTCCATGCTACTCTACCCTCCTTTTCACGAAAATTGCAGCGCCACCCGGTAAAGATAAAAAAGCCGTAAGGACATGCCTCTGCCTGCCTTACGGCTTAAATCTTCCACTATCGTTTACCTTCCACCTTCTTCACTGCGAAAATTATTATACACCAACTTTAACCATTGTCAATAAAAAATAGGCAAAAGGGCTTTCCCCGCTACAACTTACCGCGGTTGGCCTCTGTGAACCGGATGATCTTCTCCATCATCCTGACCGACTCCACGGGATACTTGCCCGCTGCCGACTCTTCCGAGAGCATGACATAGTCCGTTCCGTCAAGTATCGCGTTGGCCACGTCGGTGACCTCGGCCCTGGTAGGCCGGCTGTGCTCGGTCATGTGTTCGAGCATCTGTGTCGCGGTTATAACGAACTTCTTCGCCTTATTGCACTTCTTTATTATCATCTTCTGTATCATGGGGATCATGTAGATAGGCACGGCCACACCCATATCTCCCCGCGCTACCATGATCCCGTCCGAGGCCGCTATGATGGAGTCGATGTTCTTTATGGCCTCCCTGCTCTCTATCTTCGCTATGACCTGACATTTCGGGTTGTGCGGTCCTATATGCTTTTTCACGTAGTCGATGTCCTTCCTCGTGCGGACGAAGGACTGCGCCACAAAATCCACCTTGTGCTCTATGCCGAACTCCATGTCCCTCTTGTCTTTCGGGGTGACCCCGGAAAAAGGTATGCCCACGCCCGGCATGTTCACGCCTTTACGTTCCTTAAGGATACCCCCTTCCACGACTTCCGCCTTGATCTTCTTTCTAGTGGAACTTTTCACCTTCAGGATAAGGTTCCCGTCATCGATGTAAATGATCTGTCCCGCGTCTATCTTGCTGAGGTCCCCTTTATAATCGAAGGGTATAATACTGTCGTCCCCGGTATCAGGTCCTTCCACGATCCAGACCGTGTCCTTTTTTTTGAGCGCTTTCTGGGGTTTCTTCCTGAACTTGCGGACCCTGATCCTGAACCCTTCAAGGTCCTGCATGATCCGGACTTTACGCCGGTATTTTTTGTTGATCTTCTTGATGATCTTGAGCTTTGCCAAATGCTCTTCGAAAGACCCGTGCGAGAAATTGAACCGTCCCACGTCGAGCCCTGCCATGACCATCTTGCGCAATACCGTATAAGTACAGCTGGCGGGCCCCAGCGTGGCGACTATCTTCGTTTTGGCCCTTTTCATGGTCTCCCCTTTCTTACTGGATTATCCTTATGCATAAAGGATAGCGGAACCTTTCCCCGTTATTGGCGCTGATGGAGGCCCGGATCACTTCGATCACGGCGAAAAGCAAAAGAACCACCAGCAATATAACGCCGATGAACACGAACACCAGCAAAAAGCCGACTATGCTGTAAAGGAAAATGCTTATCTGGAAATTCAGAGATTCTTTGCCCTGGTCATCAACCAAAAGATATTCTTCTTTTTTGAGCAGCCAGATCAAAAGCGGGACAAGAAAATTCCCGAAAGGCACGATCATGCCGCCGAACGTGCCCAGATGGCACCACATCGCCAGCATTTTTTCGTTCCCCTTAAGTCTTCCGTACTGTTCTTTGTCTTTTTCCGTCTTCGCCAGGATCTCCCCGCAATACCTGCACTTAAGCGCGCCGTCCTGTATCTCTTCGGCGCAATAGGGACACTTTTTCATAAGGCCCCCCCCCCCTTTTTTTTTAATCCTCGATATTGCCGATCTCTCTTTTTTGCTGTATATACTCTGTCCTCGTCAAGCCGCCCTCCTGGTAAAGCCGGTCGAGGTTACGCATCTCCTGCCTGTAACGCACGCTCTTACTCTTATCCGTGTAGCCGGGCTCGTTGCCGGCCCTGGCTTCGGCGGCCGTCGCGAACTCCTCTTCCACCGAGGTTTTCTCGCCCCTTTCGCCGCAGATCCCCGCCGGAACGAGGCCAAAGATCAGTACCGCTAAAACAGCTAAAGTGACGAGCGCCCTCAAACGCGTAAGAAAACTTTTGTGTTCTCCTTTCCCTATGCCCATCTTCCGTTTCACGAGTTCCAATCCGCCCTTCCGCATCAGGGCGATCCTGTGGCTCTCCTGCATCTCTTTCACGATCTTGAGAATGTCCTGATCAAGCGCGTTTATCTCTTCCCGCAATCCATCTTTTATCTTCATCGCTCGCCCTCCTTTAGGCATCCTCATCCACCTTTTGCTCGTCCTCTATTTCCTCCTGGACCTCTTCGCCGACATGCTCGTCCTCGACCGACGGCATCTCTTCGAGAGTCTCGTCGAGTATTTCTTCTTCCTGCACTCTGCCGGGCGCGGCACCCTCATCCTCAGACGCCTGCTTCTGGGCGAGGATAAAATAACTCGCGAATATAACAGCTACTATCAGAGCTATAAGCCCTACCTTCTTTAACATCACTCCTCCTTCCGGACAAGAGATATGAACGGGTCCCTTCCATGTAATTATAGCTGATAATTAGGTGCGCGAGAAGGGCTAAAACGTATTTCACAAACCAGTTGACGCCCGATTTGTTCTATGCTATAAAGATATACACTTCCGAAGGGGCGGTAGTTCAGTTGGTTTAGAACGTCGGACTGTCGATCCGAAGGTCGCGGGTTCGAGCCCCGTCCGCCCCGCCAAAAATAAAAAAAGCCTGTGACTTATTATAGTTGCAGGCTTTTTTATTTTTCCATGGGGGCTCGAAGGGAGCATTTGAGCCTTTCATTTAGCGAAGTTTCCGAGATGGCGAGGAAACGAGAACAAACGAAAATGCGGGTGGCCGACCGGAGGGCGTAAGTATTTTCTGGTACGAGCGATAGCGAGGACCAGTAAAATAAAACAAGCCCGGAGGCGCCGAGCCCCGTCCGCCCCGCCATTTCCCCTATGCTCTCTCAAGGGCGAGTTTGAGGATCTTTTTGAGCAGTTTATCGTAAGGGTAACCGCCTTTTTCGGCCGCTTCGGAGAACTCGTCTCCCTGGGCGAGTTCGGGATTGGCGTTCGCCTCGAGTATGTAGACCTCGCCTTCGGACGTGAGGCGCAAATCGAACCTGGCATAACCGTCGAGAGCCAGGGCCCTGTAAGCCCTCTTGCAGACATGTGCTACCTTCTCCGGTATGCCTTCCGGCAGGCGCCCGGCAAATTCGTTCTTAAGTCCCCACCGCTTCCTGTATTCCTGGTCCCACTTGGCTTTGTAAGTGGCAAGCCTGGGTTCGTCCTCGGGAACCTGGGTGAACTTCATCTCGCGCAGGGGGAACGTTTTGAGCCTTTTACACCCCAGAACGCCGGCATAAAGCTCTCTTCCGTCTATATATTCCTCCACTAAGGCCGCCATGTCGAACTTGTCATGGATGAACCGTATCCGGTCGGTCATATCGTTCTCGTTCTCCGCGTACGAGGCCTGCGCGATACCGGTCGACGCTTCCTCGCTCATGGGCTTGATTATCAACGGGAACTTCAGTTTGACCGGATGGAAAATACGTTTACCCTTATGGAATATGTGAAATCTGGGGACTTTTATCCTATGGTACGTAAGGATCTTTTTCGTGAGGGCCTTGTTGTTGCAGATCATCAGGCCCACGGGACTGCACCCCGTATAAGGCACCCTGACCAGCTCCAGAAAAGAAGGGATATTCTTGTCCATGTAGGCTTTCCCGAGAAAAAGCTCGGTAAGGTTAAAGACAACGTCAGGCCTGTTCTCGTCCACCTCGTTCCACAACAGGGATATATCATCGTAGATGCCGAGGGTCCTGACCTCATGACCCATGTGCCGGAGGTTCTCGACGACAGCGGCCTCGGTGTACCAGTCTTCCTGCTTGAACTCTTCGGTGAAATCCTGGTCGGCGGGAGGCGTGCCGGCTGAATCAAAGACGACAAGTATCTTCAGCTTCTTCATTTCCCTCCTTTATACCCGCCTGTATACAGATAGTGCATGATCTGGGCCGTGACATAGCTCGTGATGCTCATCACGGTCCGTATCTCGTCGGGTCCCGCCTCCAGTCCAAGATCCCTGCACCTGCCGATGAGATCCCTGAGCAGGCGATTGATGATGAACTTCTTCTCGCCGGTCCACTTGGAAACATGGTCGAGTATTTCCCTGCGGTATTTTCTGATGATCTTGTACGCTTTCTCTCCTTTTTCGCCGGCCGGCCTCTCGGGGCATATCTTCTTAAGGCAGAAGTCGTGAAAATCGGGGTATTCCTCCTCGTACAGTTTCCTCTTGCGTTTGTAGAAGGTCCTTAAGGTCGTTTTCATCCTTGAGATGTCCCAGTATTTATCCCCCTTCGCCTTTCTGGGCGGCCCGTCGGCTATCTCTTTCATGAGCTCATCCACATACTCGAGCTTTTTCAGCGCCTTCCACCCTTTATACTTCTCCTCCCAGTGGGACTTCGGGTTAAGCCATACCGCGAAGGTCTCGGCGAAATCCTCGTCAGGGTGATACTGGGCATACCATTCTTCGAGATGCCGCACGAAACTTTTGCTGTAAGGGCGGTACTTGTAACTGCCTCCGTACTCGGCGGAGAACGGCCCGAAAATTTCCCTCCACTTCTTCCGCCTGTAAAAACCGTAAGCATAGTTCAAGGCGTGGCCGGCCTCGTGACGGAGGAGCTTCATGCACCAGGTCTTGTTGCCGCCTTCTACTTCAAGCATCATCTTATGTTCGAGCCTTTTTAACCGCGGGTGGGCCAGGAAAAAGGCTATCCCTATGATCGGTTCCCCGTCGGGGCAGAGCCATTCGTCGGCAAGATAACAAGGCGGGTGGAACTTTATGCCTTTCGCGTCGAGTTCCCTGTAAAGCTGGTCGATGCAGCCCTCGAGCCACGTCCCTTCTATCTTGAGCCCCAGGTCGCATAGACGCACGGAAAGCAGCTTCTCCTCCCCCATCCTGCTGATACTGGCCTGTCTTGTCTGGTTCATGGGATATATTTTACCATAAGAGTTGAAAATTGGCAGAAATTACAAACGGTACATTATGTGGCTATGATAGATCCCTTTTGCTTAGAAGTGGTGGGCGCGACAGGGTTCGGCGCCTCCGTCCCGCTGTTCATCTTTTTAGCTCGTCTCCTCGCTCGCTAAAAAGATAGCGGGACTCCGGTCGGCCACCCGTCTGCTCCATCGTTGTCGCCGCTCGTCATCTCGCGGCTCCCTCTATTAAAGGCTCGCAGGCTCCCTTCGACCCCTGTCTCTACGAATAAAAAAACCACTTTTTAAGCGGTTTTTTAGTGGTGGGCGCGACAGGGTTCGAACCTGTGACATCTACCTTGTAAGGGTAGCGCTCTAAACCAGCTGAGCTACGCGCCCGTTATGTGGTTGCCTCATTATATACAAGACCCTCGAAAGGGTCAATAGATTCCCGCTTGCGCGGGAATGACATAGTGCGCTGAAATGACGGAATTGAGGAACAGTAAAGGATACCCCGCGCGCAGTTTTTTTGCTGTTGGAGATGGGCGAGGCAAAAACTGTTTGAGCACGGGGTGTCCTTTGCTTTTCTTGGATTCCCGTTGGAATCTTTACTTCGGCAATGCGGTCATGGCGAAGACCATGACAAAGAGCGCGACCGTCTCGACTACGCCGATGACCATTATGTAGTTACCGAAACCCTTCCCCGTTTCGCCGAGGGCGTCGGAAGCGCTTGCCCCGGCCTTCCCCTGCATCCACGCGGAAGCCCCGAGCGCCAGACCGGCGCCGAGACCCAGGATGGCCTGGTAAGGATACGACGTGGGATCGAGGTTCGCGCTTTTGATGGCATTCCTCAGTATCATCCCGTATATCGTCTGGGAAAGAGGCGCGCCCACGAACGCTATCAATATGAACGGGGCCAATTTGTTCTGGACAAAAGCCCTTTTCCATGCGCCAATGGCCGCCATGCCGGCTACTCCGGTGCCGAGCGCAGACCCGACGGCAGCCATCGTAAGAGAAAGCCCCATGTCACCCAAACCTGAAACCATAGCTACCTCCTAACTTAATGACAAATGACAAAATCCAAATGACAAAACTAGTGTTCCCCGAAAGGTTCGTATTGCTTGCCCGACCAGCTCATGCCGAGATGGCCTGAGAACTCGAGCATGTTAAGCCGTATGCCATGCACTATGACGGCCATGAATCCCAGCGTGATATTGAGCGCATGGCCGAAAAAAAGCGTGAGCGCCGCGCCCAGGCCCGCGACAGGCCCTGAGATCCCGGACTGGAGGGCCATGCCATTGAACGTCTGTGCAAGAACGACCGAAGCATATCCCACGGCGAAAAGCCTGAGGTAAGAAACAACGTCCGAGAACGAGCCGATAACACTGAGCGGCAGGTTTGCCAGGTTGCCAAGGGTCCTTTTCAGCCAGCCCTTCCCCGGCTCCTGCGAAAAGAGCATCACCAAGAGAACACCAGCGCCGAGGAGGTACAGCGTGAACGGCGGGAAGGGCCTGTTGATCACCAGTGTCCCCGCCCCGAAGAACATGCTCCAGACGATGGCCACCCATCCCAGCTGTGACAGGGCGACGAGCGAGTTCATCATCCTCACCGCCCGCATGAGATGCGCTATGGTGAGATGCACGACCCCCAGCACGAAAGAGATATATATGATCACGTTCTGGTTGTCCGGACCGAAACTGCTGATCTTTCCTATCGTCATGCCGCTGAAAAAAGGAAGCCGGGCGATCGTCTCGGACCCGAACCACGTTCCCGTTATCGCGCCCCACACGATCGTCGAGAAACTCAAGACGTACATCAAAAAGAACGGCTGCGGGGGAAGCTTGCGGAATTTCATCCTGGCAAGGAACGTAACTATGAGAAAAAGCGTGCCGTATCCGGCATCGCCGATGAGCATCGCGAAAAAGACGCTGAAAAATATAAGGAAAACGAAACTGATGTCGAACTCCTCATACCCCGGCACGGTGTTCATGAACTGGAAAACCGGCTTTATTATATCTATCCATTTCGGGTTGGTGACCAGTGTAGGCGTCTCTTCGGGGCTGTCGGGCTCCTCGACAAGATAACCCAGCCCCTGCTGCTTCACCATGCCGGTTATTTTCTCCATCCGCTTCACGGGACAGAACCCCTGGATGTACGAGAACCTGCCTTCTTCCTGCATACCGAATTTCACCGAGAGGAATTCGTGTTCCTTCTTCAGCCGTTCCCCGCATTTGCGGACCGATTCCGCCATTAAAGCCTTTTCCGCGAGGAACTCTTCCGTACCCTTGATTATCTCTTCAAGGGCCTCTATGTCCTCCTCCAGCTCATCGGGACTCTTGGATGGAGGGGGCACTTCCTCATAAGGGAGTTTCTCGTCGGAATGAAGAGTAAGATGCGCCAGGTATACGTAGCCCTGTTCTTTTTTTACCACATGGCACGAAAGCCCCTTGTCAAGCTCCTTGAACTGGTGCTTGTTGAGGCGGTAGAAACTTATATTCGCCCCTTTTTCTTTCAGGAGATCCAGGTCCGCGGGATCAAAAGCGCCCCAAAGGCCGAACCAGTCCTGCTGCCTTTTATGCGCACGGATATTCTCCCGGCATTCCCTTATTTCCCTGGTCGCCTCGCTTACCTTGTCGGCGATCATTACTATGTCTCTTTCATCGCAGACCAAACGCCCCTTTTGCCCCTCCGTTCTCCCGGAAAGAACGTACGGCCTGAGCTCGGCGAGCATTTTCTCTATCTTTGATATCCTGTCCTCCACGAAATTGATCTCGTGGGAGGCGGGCGGATTAACGGGCTTGACATGCAGGACGCCGGCCTCTCGGAGCCGGGATATGAATTTCTCCCTCTCTTTCTCGGAAACCAGCACTGTCACCTTTTTCATCCGTTGGATCATGCAATTGCCTTCACGTGGTTCTTCTTCTGGATCTTTTCTTTCGCTATTTTGCCCGTCACAACGGCCGCCGTCTGCATGTCGCCGAGATAGATCTGTATCTTCCGTATGTTCTCTCTGGTCTGGGGTATCATCACTTTCTCGAAAAGGTTCACCCTCTGCGTGGTGATCCTGAGCTCTTCCCTGACCAGTTCGTCCTGTCTTTCAAGCACTTCCATTTTGGCGTTCTCTACCTGCACCTTTTTGAGCGCCTCGATGCCGTAGTCGACCCATAATGGTTCCGTTAAAAAATCGTATCCTTTTTCCTCGAAAATAACCTTTTCGAACACGGGTATGTCTATCCCCGCGATGTTGCCGGTCGTTGTGACTATCTTTTCCAGTTTAAGCAGCTCCCCTATGCCCGCTTTCTCGCCGAATACATCCACCCACTTGTAGATCGTTGCTTTGGTGTACGCCTTTTCCTTTTTCAGGTCTTCCAACTGGCGGTGTATCTTGAGGACCTCCGACTGAAGCTGCTGTTTCTTCAGCTGCAGCGTAGGAAGAAACTGCTCAAATCTCTTGAGCGCGTCTTTCTGTTTCTTGAGTTCGTTTTTGGTCAGTCTTAACTTCGCCATTTTTTTGAGAAAAGTAAAAATATATTCTGGGGACATGTTTGGTCGTCTGCATGGTGTTGCCGCAAACGTGTCCCCAGAACCTCCGTTAGATGTTTCTAGTGCGGCCAGAATTCCTGTATCAGTTCTTTCCTGAAGTTGGTCTCTTCCGGTTTGAAACAGTCAGCAAGTATTTTCCACCCGTTGTCGAGCGCCTCTTCCAGCGGGACATTGACCTTGAGGTCCATCATCTTGCTCTCGAAAAGGCCCCCGTATTTCAGGAGTTTCTTATCCCAATCGCTCATCCTGAAACCCATGGACCTCTTCTCCTCGGTCTCCCTGTACTGGGCGTAAAGCTGGATCATGCCGTCCATTATGGCCCTGTGATCCGCCCTGGTATCCTTGTTGACCTGCTGCTTAAGACGGCTCAGTGAACCGAACGGTTCGATCCTCCCGTTCCTCAGATAGAACTGACCTTCGGTGATGTATCCGGTATTGTCCGGCACGGGATGGGTGACGTCGTCACCCGGCATTGTCGTCACGGCAAGGATCGTTATGGACCCGGCACCTTCGAAATCAACGGCCTTCTCATACCGCGCGGCAAGCTGGCTGTAAAGATCTCCCGGATATCCCCTGTTGGAAGGCACCTGCTCCATGGTTATGGCGATCTCTTTCAGCGCGTCCGCGAAGTTGGTCATGTCGGTGAGAAGCACGAGCACCCGCTGCCCGTCGAGAGCGAACTTCTCCGCCACGGCAAGTGAGAGGTCCGGCACCATCAGTCCCTCTACTATCGGGTCTGCCGCAGTGTGAACGAAAAAGATGGTCCTGGAAAGCGCCCCGCCTTCTTCAAGGGTATCCTTGAAATACATGTACTGGTCGTACTTGAGGCCTATGCCGCCGAGTATTATGATGTCGACTTCCGCCTGGAGGGCGATCCTTGCCAGGAGCTCGTTGTACGGCTCGCCCGACACAGAGAAGATAGGAAGTTTCTGCGATTCGACGAGCGAGTTGAAGATATCGATCATCGGTATATTGGTCCTCACCATGTTCTTGGGGATTATCCTTTTGGCCGGGTTCACGGCCGGGCCGGCGATCTCGATCAAGTTCTCGGTCACAGAGGGACCGTTGTCCCTGGGCTGGTCGCTCCCGTTGAATATCCTGCCAAGAAGGTTCTTTGAAAAACCGACTTCCATGGGCCTTCCCAGGAACCTGACCTCGTCCCCGGTGGATATGCCCCTGGCGCCCGCGAAAACCTGGAGGTACACTGTTTCGCCATCGAGGCGTATCACCTGCGCGAGAGACATCCCCATGGAGGTGGTGATCTGGGCCAGCTCTTCGTACGCTATGCCTTCGGCTTTCACGGTAACGACGTTACCGGCGATACTCAGTATCCTGGTACATACTTTTCTCATCCTGTTATCCTTCCAATGATTTGTTTATTTGCTGTTCCTCTTTTTTGAAGGTGTCGGATCCCCACTCTTTATAGTTCCAGTTTATAAAAGCGTGCCTCAGGTTGTAGAAGAAATCTCTCGCGGCCGATTTATCACGGAACGTGAACTCCTTGCGCAAGACCTCGACGACCTTCGCGAAGACGTATTTCTGCCTGGTAGCGTCGGTCGATGCGTCCACCTTATCGAACCCGTTCTGCTGGAGATAGACAACGTCCAGGAAATCCGATTTGAGGTACACGATAAAGTCCTCCAGGGATGTGCCTTCTTCCCCGACGACCTTCATCATCTGGCCGACTTCCCGGCCTTTCCTGAGAATGCTTTTTGCCGTCTCTATCTGGCTCCCGTCTATGAAGCTCCTGTATTTGCTCCAGCTCTCGAGAGGGTCGACGGAAGGAAATTTTCTGGCCTCGGCCCTCTCCCTGGAAAGGCCATGAAAAGCGCCGACCACTTTGAGGGTGCCCTGCGTGACGGGTTCTTCAAAGTTGCCGCCGGCCGGACTTACCGTACCCCCGATGGTCAGGCTTCCCATCTTCCCGCCATGGAGTTTTACAAGACCCGACCTCTCATAGAAACTCGCTATACGGGATTCCAGATAAGCCGGATACGCCTCCTCGCCGGGGATCTCCTCGAGGCGGCCCGATATCTCTCTCATGGCCTGGGCCCAACGTGAAGTGGAATCCGCCAGAAGCAGGACGTTCAAGCCCATCTGCCTGTAATACTCCGCCAGTGTAGTGCCTGTATAGACCGAGGCCTCCCTTGCCGCGACAGGCATTGAGGAGGTGTTGCAGATGATTATCGTCCGCTCCATGAGGGACTTGCCGGTACGCGGGTCGATGAGCTTCGGGAACTCTCTCAGCGTTTCGACCACTTCGCCCGCTCTTTCGCCGCATGCCGCGATCAGCACGATGTCGACCTCGGCATAACGGCTGGTAAGTTGCTGGAGGACGGTTTTCCCGGCGCCGAAGGGTCCCGGTATGCAGTACGTCCCGCCCTTCGCCACCGGGAAGAGAGTGTCGATGATCCTGATCCTCGTGACCAGGGGGTCCTTCGGTTGAACTTTTTCCTTATAAGCCTCTATCGGGACTTTCACGGGCCAGTCGAACGTCATCGTGATATCAACACTTTTCCCTTTCGTATCTTTGATCGTCGCTATTTTATCGGTGATCTTATAACTACCGGCCGCGGCCACATCTTCCACGATATATTCATCCAAAAGGTCGAAAGGCACCATTATCGAGTGTTCGAATATGCCTTCGGGAACCTTCCCCAGGACGCTTCCCGCGATCACTTTATCCCCTTTTTGCGCGACGGGCGTGAAGCTCCATTCCTTTTCCGCGGAAAGCGCGGAAAGCTCCACACCGACAGGTAAAAAGAACCCGAACTCTTCCGCAAGCTCCGGAAGCGGGTTCTGCAGGCCGTCATAGATCTGGCCCAGAAGTCCCGGCCCCAATTGGACCGAAAGCATGTTGCCCGAAAAATCCACCTCGTCCCCGACCTTTATGCCCTTGGTGTATTCAAAGACCTGCATGAAGGCGGTGTTACCCTTTATCTTGATAACTTCCGACTTAAGCCTCCTGCCTTTGCTGATAACATACCCGACCTCGTTCTGGATAATGTCCTTTTCAAAATCCACGGTTATCATATTACCGTTTATGGCGGCTATTTTACCCGATTGCTTGCTCATAATTTACCTCGCATAACTCATAAAAATAACTTTCGCCCTTATCCTTGTTGAAAAGGGCCAGCCGTTCAAGTATCTGCACTTTCAAAAAATACAGGATCAGGAAGTTGAGATCGAAAAAATATTTCGCCTCCTGCTCATCCAGGAACGCCCACCTGATCCTCTCGAAGGCCTTTTCCATGGCAAGAGGATTCTCCTGCTCCATCACCGGCCTCAGGCGATCGGATATCTTCCGGTCTTCTGCTCCTTTTTTGTCCGCGCGCGCTAAAGCCAGTTCTTTTTTCAGGCCGGCGCTGAATTCTCTCCATGCCCCCAGGACCTCCGCATCCCCGGCTCCCCGTTCGCTATACTCAAGGCCCGCCGAGCGGACCAGCTCAAATTCGGCAGGGGGAAGCCATTTTTCGCACTCCGATAAAAACCAGGCTCCGGAGACAGTCGCCTCTTGTCCGAATTTGAGATAGGGAAGAGTCGAGACCAGGTAATAGTATTTACTCTGCATTTTCCTTCTCGCCGGGGGCCAGGATCTCTGCTATTTTCGGGTTCAAATAAGAAATGAACGCTTCGGCCACGGCTTCGTCCGTAAAATCGTAGAAAGAGGTGCCGTCTTTCTCTCCGATAAGGAACCCGCGTTCGACGCTGGGTGAGACCTTTAACGTTACTGCCTTTTTTAATTTCTCGCCCAAGGCCGTGAAAAGCGTTTTTTCAAGATTTTTCCTGTCCTCTTCGCTGAGGAGGATCTCCACGTTGAAGGTCTTGTCTCTGGCGATATTCTCCACCAGACGCACTATCATGTCTTTCAGCACGTCCGGGGACATCTCGGCGCTCACCTGCTCCCTGAAAACCCTGTCGAAAAGCGTGGTGATGCTTTGTTTAAGGGCCAGCAGCGCGTCTCGCGAGGCTTGCTTTAGCGCCTCTTCCCCGTTCTTTTTCAGCATCGCGGCTTTCTTTTCGGCGCTTTTCAGTATTTCCTCTTTGTCTTTCTCCGCCCCGTTTATTATGCCTTCCGCCTTCTCTTCGGCCCGGGATATTATCCCGGAAGCCTGCTTTTCGGCCTCTTCGACCCCTTCGGATTTCAATTTTTCGATTATACTTTTTAATTCTACTTCCATAATGTGCGCTCCTTCACCCGATTATACATCGGGTGTGTACACTCCCGATGTATATACGGTTATTTTCTGGATCCGGGTTTATCTATCGGCATCCCTTCCTGGCAAAGGGGGCATTTGCCCTCTTGAAAGGCCGGAATGTTTAATTTTATCAAGCTTTCACACTTTATGCCACCAAAATCAACGGGCCTGGAGCTCCTGTCTACGAGGCAGGCGATCCCCGCCGGCTTCACGTTCTCTTTTTCAAGCAGTGCGATCACCTCTTTTACCGACTTGCCTGTCGTAAGAACGTCTTCCGCTACAAGGACCTTGCTCCCCGGGAAGACCTTGAACCCCCTGCGCAGCTTCATGACGCCTTCCGCGTCCCTTTCGGCGAATATCGCCCTCGCGTTCAGCGCCCTTGCAAGTTCATATGCCAGGACTATTCCTCCCATGGCGGGTCCGATAATGATGTCGGGGTTGTCGGCGCGGAATTTTGCCGCCAGGACGCCGCACATGCGCGCGGCAATGATCGGGTCCTGAAGGACAAGGGCGCACTGGAGGTAAGCCCCGGAATGCAGCCCGCTGGAAAGCTTGAAATGCCCCTGCTGATACGCACCCGTTTTGGTCAATATCTCCATTATCTCCATCTCTTGCATTGCGAGTCTCCCTTTTGTTAAAAGCGTGATGCCGTATCATAGTAACCAGTTTCCAGCAACCAGGTAACAAGTAACAAGGATAAAGGATAAAGTAACAAGTATCAAGTGTTGAGTTGTGAGTTGTTAGTTATGAGTTCTGGGTTGTACGACTAAGAACTAAAAACTAATAACTAACATCTAAAATCCTTCCCCCATTTCCTCAATGATCCTGCGCGCGGCTTCGGCCGGATCAGCGGCTTTTATTATCGGCCTGCCCACAACAATATAATCAGCGCCCTCGGTCATGGCCTGTTTCGGCGTCAGTACGCGCTTCTGGTCCCCCGCGGCGGCCCATTCCGGACGGACTCCGGGGGTAACCACTATAAAATCTTTCCCCAGCCTCTTTTTGATGGTCCGCGCCTCTTTAGCCGAAGCTACGACGCCGTCCAGTCCCGCCTGCTTTGCCGTCTCCGCAAGCTGGATCACTTTGTCTTCCACCTCTCCCGTCAGGCCGATCTCGGCCATCTCCTCGGGTCCCATGCTCGTAAGGATCGTTACCCCGAGAAGGATGGGCATTTCGTGCACGCCCTCTGCGCATCCTTCTTCCGCGCCTTTGACCGCGGCCTTAAGCATGTCCCTTCCGCCCAGACAGTGGAAGTTCATCATGCTGACGCCGTGCCTGGCTCCTGCACAGGCGGCGTTATACACCGTATTGGGTATATCGTGGAACTTAAGGTCCAGAAAGACCTTTTTGTCTTCGGTCTCCAGTTTCTGCAGGATCTCCTGCCCGAAACCCGTAAACGGTCCGATGCCCACCTTGAAGATATCGACTTCCCGTGAAAGCTCATTTATCAGTTCCGCCGCATCCTCGAACCTTTCAACATCCAGTGCTACAATCAGCCTGTCGCGCGCGTTTATCATTCCTTGATCCTCCCCACTAAAGAACCGGGATCTTTGATGCCCTTGCGTTCCAAGTAACGCTCGAACTCGCGTAGTATCCTTTTATACGAATCCGGATCGACGAGATTAGCCGTCCCGACCTGCACCGCCCGGGCGCCGCAGAGCATGAACTCCGCCACGTCCGACCCGGTCATGATGCCGCCTATCCCGACCACGGGTATTTTGACCTTTTTGTACACGTCCCGGACCGCTTTCAACGCTATCGGTTTTATCGCCGGCCCGCTCACCCCCCCCACCACGTTGCCGAGAAGCGGTTTCATCTCTTCCGCATCCACGGCCATGCCGGAATAAGTGTTCACGAGAGAAACGGCGTCCGCTCCTCCCGCTTTTGCCGCTTTCGCTATTTCCGCGATATCGGTGACGTTGGGAGTTAGTTTGGCGATAATAGCGCATTTGGCCTTGCGCTTCGCGGCCTTGACCGCGCTTTCCGTGCTTTTGGGGTCCTGCGCTATCAAGTCGTATCTTGTTCCTTTATGCGCCACGTTCGGGCACGAAAGGTTGAGTTCGATCGCGTCCGGCGCGTCCGGCCCCGAAAGATGTTCGGCGCACCTTGAAAGGTCCTCTTTGCGTTCCCCCGCGATGCTGACGATAATTTTCGTTTTAAGCTTTCTGAGAAAAGGATAATACTTCGCTTTGAAATATTCGACCCCCGCGTTCTCCAGGCCTATGGAGTTCAACAGCCCCGATGGCGTCTCCACGACCCTCGGCGGCGGGTTCCCTTCCCGCGGCCTGAGGGTCACCGTCTTCGTCACGACCGCGCCGACCTTATCCAGGTCGAGGAAATCCGTGAACTCCTCCCCGTACCCGAACGTGCCGGAAGCCACCCACACGGGGTTCTTGAACGTCACACCGCCTATCCTGGTCTTCAGGTCTATGCTTCTTCCCATACGATCTCCTGAGCGTCGAACACCGGGCCGTCCTTGCATACCATCTTGTACCCGTTTTTCGTCCGGATGGCGCACCCGAGACACGCGCCCGTGCCGCAAGCCATATACGCGTCGAGCGAGACCTGGGCGGATACCCCGTGTTTCTTGGTTGTTCCCGCGAGCGCTTTCAGCATCGGCCTCGGCCCGCACGCAAAAACCTTGATACTTGACACTTGATCCTTGTTCCTCCCCAGATATTCTTCCAACGGCTCGGTAACGTACCCCTTGCACGCGGTCGAGCCGTCCTCTGTAGCCATGCGGACCTTTACACCCAGCTTGCGGAATTTTCCGGCGCACACGATCTCTTTTTTCGTGCATGCGCCGACAAAAAGGTCCACATGTTTCTTCTTTTTCCTGATAACCGCGGCAAGCCCGTACAGCGGGGCCACGCCATGCCCCCCGGCCACCAGCACTGCGCGTGATCCCTTCTCGCCTAAAAGCGCTGTAAGATCATACCCGTTCCCCAAAGGACCCAGAACGTCAAGGTTCCCTCCCCTGCGCCTGGCGCTAAGTATCTCCGTGGCTTCTCCGACCACTTTGTAAAGCAATTCGATGCCTTTTTGCCCTATGGAATGGACCCCCAACGGTATCCGGAGCAAAGGATACCTGGTCCCGTTCCGCACTCTGACGTTGACGAACTGCCCGGGGGAGGAAGCGCGAGAGAGATAGCGCGATTCTATTTTCATCACAAAATGGTCCGGCGCTATTTTCCTGTTGCTGATTATCTGCGCTTTAACTACCTTTTTCATCCACCAGTCCCCTGTTCTTGAGCCAGTCGCCCACCATGTCCCAGTGCGTTCCTTTCCAGAAATATTTTCCGCAGGAAGGGCACAATTTGAATGTCTCTTGTGTCTCGAAAACGTACTCGGGCACTTTGCCTTTCACTTTTTCCTTTTCGATCTTTTCCAGAGGCGTATTGCACTCGACGCATCTCTCGAACATCGCCGCATCATCGAGCGAAAGACCCAGTTCCGCGACCACCTGCTCGAGCTGATCCTCCACGAGGTCATGCCTGACGACCACTACGCGCACCCCCGTGTATTTTGTAAGGGCGGCGCTCCTTGTCAGCAGCATCCGCTTGTCCCTCAGGGCCTGTATTATAAGATCCGCGACCTGTGTCCCGCCAAAATAGACGCAATCGTAACCCAGGATGCGCAGCCATTTAGCCAGCTTCCCCATTTCCCTGGTCACGATGAACTTCTTGTCCATGTCTATGCGATCTTGCCGTCCCTGACGGCGATCTTCCCCCCGACTATCGTATCCGTAACCGCGCCTTTCAGCTTCCATCCCAGAAATGGCGAGTTACTCGAACGTGATACGACCTTGTCTTTCGTATACGTCCATTCTTGTTCGGGGTCGATGATCACTATATCGGCGGCCTCTCCTTTTTTAAGCGTGCCTCCCGGGCATCCCAGTATCCTGGCGGGAGCAGCCGACAATTTTTCCACAAGACCGGTCCAGTCCAGATATTTTTCTTCAACGAGCCTGGCCGCGAGCGGGAGAGCCGTTTCCAGGCCTATCATCCCGAACGGAGCGTAATCGAACTCTTTTTCCTTCTCACTTTCAAGGTGCGGCGCATGGTCCGTCGCTATCGCGTCTATTGTCCCGTCCTTCAGGGCCTCTTTCAGAGCCTTCACGTCAGCCGCCGCCCTGAGGGGGGGATTTACTTTCATGTTCGCGTCAAACTCCTTAAGGTCTTCGTCCCGCAATGTCAGGTGATGCGGCGTTACTTCCGCCGTTACTTGCACGCCGCGCTTCTTGGCGCCTCTTATTATAGCCACGCTCTTTGCCGTGCTGACATGCGCTATGTGAAGCCGCGCGCCGGTCATCTCCGCAAGCTGTATGTCCCTTTCCACGATCGTGCTCTCAGCCTCCGCCGGGATGGGCTTCATCCCAAGCACGGTGGACCAGAACCCTTCATGCATGACACCATCACCGGCAAGCTCCCTGTCCTCGCAGTGTGATATCACCAAAAGGCCCACCATAGAGGCATATTCCATTGCCCTTCGCATCAGATCAGCGTTATCGACCGAGCTACCATCGTCAGAGATCGACAAACAGCCGGCTTCTTTAAGCTCCTCCATCTCCGTTAACTGTTCCCCGTTCCTCCCCTTCGTTATCGCCCCTACCGGCAGAAGGCCGGCTTTTTTTACCTCGGCTGCTCTTTCCAGCAGGAACTTCACCTGGGCCTGTGAATCACACACGGGGTCCGTGTTCGGCATAGCCGCGACCTTTGTAAATCCCCCTTTCACGGCCGCCCTGAGGCCGGTATCGATCGTCTCCTGATCCTCCCGGCCGGGCTCGCGAAGATGGGAATGCATGTCAATAAAGCCCGGGGCCACGATTTTTCCTTTGGCGTCTATGGTCTCGACCTTGTCCTTTTTTATAGTCCCGCCTATTTGTGATATCTTGCCTTTTTCGACAAGGATATCGCCCTTTTTATCTATGCCCTGCACCGGGTCGATTATTCTGCCATTTTTTATCAATATATCCATATTTACTCCACTTTTGTGCTTTTTTTAGCCTTTTTATGGGATAATGTCTTCATTTTTGCAGTAATATCTACGTTTTTCTCCACTTTACTTCATATGACTTAGCAGGAACAGCACCGCCATCCTCACTGCCACTCCGTTGGTGACCTGTTCCAGTATCACCGAGTATTTCCCGTCCGCTACGTCCTGGCTCAGTTCGACCCCCCTGTTGATAGGCCCGGGGTGCATGATCAAAACGTCTTTCCTGGCATACTTCTCCAGGCTTTCCCTGTTGATCCCGAAGACCTTTACATATTCCCGTATGCTCGGAAAGAACGCCTTTTTCTGCCTCTCGAGCTGGATCCTGAGCACGTTCAACACATCCGCGTCTTTAAGCGCTTCTTCCAGGCCGCAAGCTACCCGGACACCCATCTTCTCTATCCCGGCCGGTATCAGCGTTTTCGGGCCGCACACGGTAACGCTCGCCCCGAGCTTGGTAAGCGCCCAGATATTGCTCCTCGCGACCCTTGAATGGGCTATATCCCCTATTATCGAGATGTTGCGCCCCTTCACTTTGCCGAGTTTTTCTTTTATAGTGAACACGTCCAGCAAAGCCTGCGTGGGGTGTTCGTGCGCCCCGTCACCGGCGTTGATGACCGAGGCGTCGACCCACTTCGAAAGAAAGTACGGCGCGCCGGCGCAGGAATGACGCATGATTATCATGTCGATCTTCATCGCCTCGATGTTCCTGGCCGTATCCTTCAGCGTCTCCCCTTTCAAAAAGCTCGAGGATGACGCCGCCACGCTCAGCGTATCGGCGCTCAATCTTTTCGCCGCCAGCTCGAAAGAGGAACGCGTCCTTGTAGAAGGTTCGCAGAACAGGTTCACTATCGTTTTGCCCCGCAGCGTAGGCACCTTGGGTATAGGCCTTTCCAGCACCTCTTTGAACCCCTGCGCTTGGTCCAATATAAGGTTTATCTCTTCCGCGCTGAGCTCCTCGATGCCGAGGAGATGTTTTTTCGTCCATTTAGTACGTATTTTTTTCATATCATTATCCCTGTTTTTCCTCAAGAGTGACAACCTCTTCCACCCCGTCCGGCTTCTTGAGGCGCACTTCCACGCTTTCGTTCTTGGCCGTGGGCACGTTCTTCCCCACGAAATCGGGTCTTATGGGCAGCTCCCTGTGTCCCCTGTCTATAAGTACCGCCAACTGGATGTTGGCGGGCCTGCCGAAATCAACAAGTTCGGCCAGGGCACACCTCACGGTCCTGCCCGTGTATAGCACGTCGTCCACCAGTATTATCTTTTTCCCTGTTATATCGAACTCTATTTCCGTTGCGTGTAAAACAGGCTGTTCCGCTACTTCGGTCAGGTCGTCCCTGTATAAAGTGATGTCGACCGCTCCCACAGGAACGGCTGTCCCCTCTATATCCTTTATCTGAGCGGCGATCCTTTCGGCGAGAAACGCGCCGCGCAGTTTTATCCCTATCACCGCGAGGTCTTTCACACCCTGGTTCTTCTCAAGGATCTCGTGCGCTATTCTCTGCAGGGTCCTCTTTATCCCTTCCTTGTCCAGTATCCTGGATTTGACCTTCAGGTTCATGTCTCGTCCTTTATGTTGATGATGCGCTCCGGGCACCCCGCGAGCGGGCACAAAAAAAGCCTCCCTGTCACATGACAAGCAGGCTTCCGTACATAGTTTTCCACGTTACCGCTCCTTTTCCGGTCTCTCCGGACCAGTTTAAAAGGTCTAAGTTCTGATAGATAATACTACTTTTGTCGGGAGTTGTCAAGAAGTTAATTGCCGCAGGATGATACCCAGTAGCCTTTGCAGGTCGTCATTGGAAAAATACTGTATCTCGATGCGACCGCGCTTTTTCCCCTGATGTATGGCCACTTTCGTGCCCAGGTGGTGCTGGAGATCCTCTTCTATCCGCTGTATTTCCGGGTCTTTTACAAGACGTGTCTTTGTCCTGGTCTCTGTCAGTCTCTTCACCAGATGTTCCGCTTCTCTTACTGAAAGTCCTTTACGCACAATGGTCTTGGCTATTTTCTTGCGCTTCGCCTCCCCCGGCGCCGAAAGCAGGGCTTTAGCATGGCCGGTTGAGAGCTTCCCTTCTTCTATATATGTCTTTATGTCGTCCGGAAGCGACAGGATCCTCAGCGCGTTGGAAACGGTGGTCTTGTCTTTCCCGACCACTTGCCCGACTCTCACAAGCGTATACTCGAATCTATCTATCAGTTCCTGGTACGCGTTCCCTTCCTCTATGGGGTTGAGCTCTTCACGCTGGATGTTCTCTATAAGCGATATCTCAAGGCAGTTCGCGTCGTCAATATCCTTCTTTATGATCGCGTCGATCTCTTCTATATTCAGCTCCCGCGCGGCCCTCCACCGCCTTTCCCCTGCGATCAGTTCATACCGGTCTTCCTTCGGCCGCACAAGCACCGGCTGTATAACGCCCTTCTCCTTGATAGAATTTATCAGCTCCTCCATCTTCTCTTTTCCGAACCTCCTCCTTGGCTGGAACTCATTGGGTATGATCTCCGACAGCTTAAGTTTTGCGACCTTTTCTTTGGCCTTACTGGTGTCCTCGGGAATAAGCGCTTCCAGTCCTTTACCCAACCTCTTCTCCATAATATTCCTCCATGTTCTGTGTAAGTTCTTTCGCTTCAATAACTTCGGGGCTTACAGGCAGCCCGATTATCTCATCTGTAACGGCAGAATATTTTTTTGCTCCAAGAGAATGCTCAGCATAAACCGCTATTGGTGCACCAAATCCCGGGGCCTCGGTAAGTTTTATTGACCTTGGGATCACTGTATCGTACACCTTTCCGGCAAAGTGCTGCTTTACTTCATTGATGACTTCCTTTGTCAGATTGGTCCTGTAATCCGCCATGGTCATCAGAACGCCTTCGATCTCAAGTCGTTCATTCAGGTTCTCTTTTATCAGATTGAAAGTATTTACAAGCTGTCCCAGGCCTTCCAGCGCATAATATTCACATTGTATCGGTATGATGACCGAACTTGCAGCCGTAAGGCCGTTTATGGTCAATAACCCCAGGGACGGCGGACAATCAAATATGATATAGTCAAAACGCTGTGTCATGCCCAGAACGGCTTTCTTTAAGCGATATTCACGGCCCATTACATTGACCAGTTCGACCTCAGCGCCTGTAAGGTTTATATTTGACGGAACTATATATAAACCTTCTATTTGTGTTGTTTTGATCGCTTGTTCGATATCAACGTGTTCATGCAGCACATTGTAGATGCTATTATCGATCTGGGCTTTATCGATGCCGAGTCCGCTGGTCGCATTTGCCTGGGGATCAAGATCTACAAGAAGGGTTTTTTTGCCTTTTAAAGCCAGATACGCAGAAACATTGATGGCAGTTGTCGTCTTGGCAACGCCGCCTTTTTGGTTACAGATCGCTATCTTTTTCATAATTTCTTTCCGGTAGGCTTGGTATTTGATCGTTTCCACGTGGAAACCGACACTGCTACGAAGTTCTTCTACAGCGGTTCCTCGTATGAGTGTTCCTTGTTGCATAGAGAAACCGACACTGCTACGAAGTTCTACTACAGCGGTTCCTCGTATGAGTTTTCCTTGTTACATAGCGAAACATATGTTGTGTGAAATATATCACAAGAAATTCAAGAAGTCAAGTTTTCCGGGAAGTTTCCACGTGGAAACCGACACTGCTACGAAGTTCTAATACAGCGGTTCCTCGTATGAGCTTTCCTTGTTGCATAGAGAAACCGACACTACTACGAAGTTCTTCTACAGCGGTTCCTCGTATGAGCTTTCCTTGTTGCGTAGAGAAACCGACACTACTACGAAGTTCTACTACAGCGGTTCCTCGTATGAGCTTTCCTTGTTGCATAGAGAAACCGACACTACTACGAAGTTCTACTACAGCGGTTCCTCGTATGAGCTTTCCTTGTTGCGTAGAGAAACCGACACTGCTACGAAGTTCTACTACAGCGGTTCCTCGTATGAGCTTTCCTTGTTGCGTAGAGAAACTTCCCGGGGAACTTAGAATAGGGGGGGGGTTAATTTTTTTTGTGCTTGAGGGTAACCCGTATCTTAGCCAGCTCAGCGCCTTCCATCCCGAACAGGCCTTTATGTTCTTCTTTAACGACCTTTATCGTTACTTCTTTCTTGGTCGCGTGAAGAGCCCGAAGGGCTTTACGGATGGCTTGCTCTACAGTAAGGTCTTCGACTTCTATCGTCTTTTCTTTGTTCTTTCCCATCTTGATCAGGTATGGCTTAAACGTTTACCGACTATCGTCTGTTCGCCTGTCATCAATATCGTGTTTGTCAACCAGTAGAGAACCAGCCCGGAAGGCATATTGTAGAAAAGAAACCCGAAAAGAAGAGGGAACATCACCATCATCATTTTTTGCTGACTGGCCTGGTCATCGGTCGCCGCGGCGCCGGCCGCTCCTTGCGATATCTTTTGCTGGAGCACCATCATTCCGACCATGAGCAAAGGCAGGATATTTATAGTGTTCCCCAAAAAAGGCAGGGAGAAGGGCAGCGGGACCGCATCCGGTTTGGCCAGGTCTTTGATCCACAGAAAATGCGCGCCTTTGAGCTCTACGGACCGGACAAGCCCCTGGTATAGAGCGATAAAGATCGGCATCTGCAGGATCAGCGGCAAACACCCTCCGAGCGGATTAACATTATATGTCTTATACAGTTCCATCATCTCTTTGTTGAGCTTCTGCGGATTGTCCTTATGAAGTTCTTTAAGCTTCTGCATGTGCGGTTGAAGCTTTTTCATCTGCTGCATAGAGATGAAGCTCTTGATCGTAAGAGGGAAAAGCAGGAGATTCACCGCAAGAGTGAGCAGGATGATCGCAACGCCCCAGTTCCTGACTACCGTATGAAAAAACCTTAAGACCTTCAGCAATATCTTGCTCACGCCCCCGAAAAAGCCGTAATCGACTATGGCCTGCATGTCATGCCCGAGCGCGGCGAGCCTTTCTTCGTCAAGGGGGCCCGCATATACTAGATACTCGTCCCTGGTCACTCCGCCAGGCACGATATCATGGCGTTGGCTGTGAATGCTTGTCGTGAGGTTCTTCCCCGGCGCCTCCGTCAACACTACAGACCCCGGCTGGCCCAGGGGTTTGAGCATCATCGTGAAGTACCTGTTCTTGAGAGCGACCCAGGAAATATCGCCGGCCCTTTCCTGTGCACCCTTGACGGACCTGGCCTTCCAGACCTTGCCGTCGATCATTATATCCGATTCCAGGAAAGACCTTCCGGCGATCTTCGAAGACCTCTGCATCCCGGCCGGCCCTGTCAGGGTATAAGAGAAGGGGAGCCGGCGTGATGACAAGTTCTTTATGGCAATCTCTAAGTCTATATAATTAAAAGGCTTATGAAAAGTGTACTTCTTTGTTATCCTGACAACTCCGGGTTCCTCAAAGACATATTCAAGATACCCTGCTCCTTGTTGCGCTTTGTATTTAGCGGTATCAAGGCCAGGCACGACCGGACTTCGCATGAGGAACGGTCTGCTCTCGGGAGTCTCCGCGAAGATAAGTGTCTCTTCTTTTTCTTCCCGCCCTGTTCCGGATTCGCTCAGGGCGATCTTCGTCAGGGCCCCGCCTATGTCGGAAAAGGTCATCGCCATTTCCTCCGTCCTGACCTCGGTCTCTTTTTCTTCCGAGGGGAAACTGCTTTTTTCCTGCCGGCCGGGTGCGGGCGTTCCCTGAACCGTGAATCCGGCGCCCGCGGCTTTTTCTTCCTGTCCTTCCTGGACCGAGCTCGTTACCGGTGTGCGGGGGGCGGGCTTCACATAGAACTTCTGGAAGACGAGAAGCACGATCAACGATAAAGCCAACGTTAAAAGCAGTCTTTTTTCCATATGTTTATCTCTCTCTCATTTCCTTAATGACCGGATCATACCCTCCGCCTGAAAAAGGATTGCACCTTAATATCCTCCAAACAGACAGCGCTGTGCCCTTGAAAATACCGAACTCGTCGAGGGCTTCCGCGGCATACTCGGAACAGGTGGGATAAAACCTGCAACTCTTTGTGGCATAAGGACTTATGAATCTCTTGTAAGCTTTTAGCAGCTGGATCAGTACCTTTTTCATTTCAACATCCCGGTTTTCGTGATAAGCTTTTCCAGTTCCGTCCGGACCTCCCCCGCCAAAGACTTTTTCCCGGGTCCCGATACCTGGCCGACGACCCTTACCACGATATTTACCCCCTTTTGCCAGGAATCCGCCCGCCCGCTGAAAAAGTTATATATCACGCGCCTCAGATAATTTCTCCTGACGGAAGACGGTACGACTTTCCTTGATATTATCAGCCCCACGGAAAGGGGGCCTTCGTCCCCGGCCTTCAGGCAATGAAGAACCAGTTTTTCCCCGCGTTCTCTTTGCCCGCCCTCAAGGACTTCAGCGAAATCCGCAGATCTTTTCAAATGCCTTATGTTCACGCGGACAGAACTTTACGGCCCTTGTTGCGTCTCCGCTTCAGGATATCCTTGCCGGAGCGGGACTTGCTTCTTGTGCGAAACCCGTGTTTTCTCTTACGTTTTAAGTTAGATTTAGCTCTTAGGTTCTTTTTCACCGAAAACCCTCACAGTTTATAGTGCTGCATCTTGCTTTGCCCAAAAAGTGATTTATGATTATAGCATACATCAATGCTAAGTCAAGCGAAATGAATTTGGTTTTGCGTAAAAACTGCTTGCATTGTTTTCTCGCAGCATATATAATGCTTTTTAAACATCAGGATCGCCGTATATACGGCCTTATCGTGTCTGTGGATAACTTGTTAGTATCTCGTTTTTTTAGTGTGGAAAATCCCCTGATCTCTGTTAATATCTTTTGAGGGTCTCACGTCCGTAGAAATGGAAAATATCTGGGAAAAATCCTTATCCGCTTTAAAATCCGAAGTGAACGAGCAGGTCTTCTCCGCGTGGTTCCTGCCGCTTCAGCTGATAGCGATCGACGACGATCATATCCGCCTGGGCGTGCCGAACAAATTCTTTGAGAACTGGATCCGGGAGAAATATATCAGCCTCCTCAAGACCGCCGTGCAGCATGCTTCCGGGAAGACCCTTGCCATAAGTTTTGAGATCATCGTCCCCCCCGAAACGAACACCCTTGCGGCAGACGAAAAAGCACAGCCGGAAGACGTGCCCAGAAAAGAGCCGCGCGGCGATAAAGATAAAAGGGTGGGATGGCTCAAATCGGTGTTCGGAGGCACCCGCCAGACCCCGGAAAGCCGGTATCAGGAGATCGGTCTTAATCCGAAATATACTTTCGAAAATTTTGTCGTCGGGCAAAGCAACCGTTTCGCGCATGCCGCTTCCATGGCCATCTGCGAAAACATAGCCAAAGTGTACAACCCCTTCTTCATTTACGGGGGCGTAGGCCTCGGGAAGACCCATCTCTTGCACGCTATCGCGCAGGAGATACTTGCGTCGCACCCGAAAGCGAAAGTCCTTTACATGTCCAGCGAAGAGTTCACGAACCAGCTGATAAACGCGATCCGCACAAAGACCACGCCAAAATTCCGTGCTATGTACCGCAACGTGGATGTCCTTCTGATAGACGATATACAGTTCATCGCGGGCAAGGAATCCACCCAGGAAGAGTTCTTCCATACTTTCAACGCGTTGTACGACGCACATAAACAAATAGTCATTTCCAGCGACCGTTCTCCCCAGGAAATAAGGAATCCTGAGCTGGAAGAGCGGCTCGTATCGCGCTTCGCGTGGGGTTTGATCGCGGACATACAACCCCCGGACTTCGAGACCAGGATGGCCATTATGTCCAAGAAGAGCGAGCTGGCCGCGGCGCAGGTCCCGCAGGATGTCCTTTATTTCCTTGCGGAGAACATCAAGACGAACATCCGGGAGATGGAAGGCGCACTGATCCGCGTCGTCGCCTACGCGAACCTCACCGGGCGGGAGATGAGCGCTTCTCTCGCCAAAGAAGTCCTCAAGGACATGATAACGGCGGAAGAGAAAAAGATAACGATAGACCTGATACAAAAAGTAGTGTCGGATTATTTTTCCATATCGATGAACGACATGAAAACAAAAAAGAGGAACCGTGCCATAGCTTATCCCCGGCAGCTCGCGATGTACCTTTCAAGGGAGTTGACCGACCATTCCCTTCCGGATATAGGCAGCTCTTTCGGGGGGAGAGATCATACAACGGTCCTCCACGCGTGCGACAAGATAACAAAAGAGATGGCCGCGAACGAGAACACGCGAGACACTGTGGGCAAACTATCTTCGTTAATAAAAAAATAGTTCTATCCACAGGCTTGCTTTGGTTTAAGTTCTTTGTTTATGGTGTGTTGTGTGGTTATCAACATCTTAACAGGCCCTTTTATTATTTCTACTGTTTTTATATAACTTAGTAAAGCAGTAATAAACCTTTATTGACAGGAGGGCAAAATGGATCTTACGATCAACAAAGACACGCTGATGGAAGGGATACAGACCGTACAGAACGCTGTGTCTCAAAAAAGCAGTCTTCCGATATTGAGCAATGTGCTTCTTGAGGTCGAGAAGAACACGTTAAAACTCACGGCTACGGACCTTGATATAGGCATATGTTCTACGATCGGGATAGATAACGCCCAGGACGGCGCGATAACAGTGCCGGCGCGGAAGTTCTTCGATATAGTAAAAGCGCTCCCCGACGGCAGCGAGATAAATCTTGCGATCAAAAAGAACAACTTCATGACCATAAAGAGCGGAAAGGCCCAGTTCAGGATAATCGGCCTGCCGAAGGAAGAGTTCCCGCAGCTGCCGGTCTTCAAAGACAAAGACTCGATCACGGTCGACCAGGCGGCGATGAAAGGCATGCTCAACCTGACGGATTTTGCCATGAGCAAAGACGACTCCCGTTACGTTCTCAACGGCATACTGCTTTCCATTAAGGGCGACAACATGACCATAGTAGCGACGGACGGCAGGAGGATGGCGGCGATGAACAAGAAGCTTCCGAAAAAGACGCTCGTTGACAGGGAGGTCATAATTCCCACCAAGACCGTGCAGGAGCTTAAGAGGATGCTCGGCGAAGAAGGAGAGATCAAAATAAAGTTCAGCGACAACCAGGTGCTTTTTTCTTTCCCGCAGAGCTTTATCCTGTCCCGACTGATCGAAGGGGAATACCCGAATTATAAAAAAGTCATACCGGACAGGTCGCCTACGGAGATGAAGGTAGGGAGGGAAGATTTCCTGTCGGCCGCGAGGAGGGCGTCGATCTTTACGGACCAGGACTCAATGGCGATAAAGCTGAGCATAAAGAAGACGAAAATGACGATCTCCAAGAACACTCCTTATCTTGGAGAAGCAAAGGAAGAGATAGATGTTGATTTCAGCGGCGAAGACCTGGAGATAGGGTTCAACCCCAGGTATCTGATCGACGTGCTGCGCAGCATGACGGACGAGGAGATCGTCTTCGAAGTGAACGATTCGACCAAACCCGGCGTTATCCGGCGCGGAGAGGACTATACGTACGTTGTCCTGCCGATGCAGCTTACGACATGAAGAGAAAAGAGGCGGGGCACGTAAGGGGCGTGGTAGACGGCCTGCTCCGCAAATGGCAGGACGGGACGGCAAAAAAAGGGAACGCCGTCATGGAGGCCTGGATCGCCGCGACGGGGAAAGAAACGGCGAAAGAAGCGTTACCCGTCAATTACAAGAACGGCATATTGACGGTCGTGGTCGAAAATTCCACCAGGATGTACGAATTAACACTGGAAAAAAGGAACATCTTGGCGAGATTCAACAAGGATTATACGGGCCGGAAAAAGGCCACAGATATAAGGTTCAGGATAGGAAGGCTGGGAGAGGGGTAACATATTGAAAAGGGGACCAGGGACACTTGCAGTTATAGAAAGGAAAAAAATGGGTAAAAAGAAAACGCCGAAAAAGACGCCCGAACCGGTAAAAAAACAGGCGAAGGAGCAAAAGCCGGACAAAAAGAAATATGACGCGAGAACGATACAGGTGCTCGAAGGCATCGAGGCCGTCAGGAAAAGGCCGGCCATGTATATCGGCGATACCGGCAAGAGAGGCCTGCATCACCTCGTTTACGAGGTAGTGGACAACTCCATCGACGAGGTGATGGGAGGGCACTGCGACAGGATCGACGTCGTGATCCATGCCGATGAGAGCATTACGATATCGGACAACGGCCGCGGGATACCGGTCGACATGCATGCTACCCAGAAAAAACCCGCGGTGGAGGTCGTCATGACCACCCTGCACGCCGGCGGGAAGTTCGACCACAGGGTGTACAAGGTGTCGGGCGGCCTTCACGGAGTAGGCGTGAGCGTCGTGAACGCGCTGTCCGAATGGCTCGAGGTCGAGGTCAAAAGGGACGGGAAGATACACCACCAGGAATATAAAAAGGGACACACCGCGTCGAAGCTCAAGTCCCTGGGAAAGACCAAGTCCACGGGCACGAGCGTTACCTTCAAGCCGGACGAGGACATCTTCAAAGAGGAGATACCCTTCAGCTATGATATACTCGCGGCAAGGCTCAGGGAACTGGCATTCCTTAATAAAGGCGTGAAGATCTCTCTCCAGGACGAACGTACCGAAAAGGAAATAGAGTTCTTTTACAAGGGAGGGATCGTTTCTTTCGTGGAGCACGCGAACAAGAACAAGAACGCGCTGCACAGGAAGATAATCTATTTCGAGAAAGAAAAGGACAAGATACAGCTCGAAGTGGCGATGCAGTATAACGACGGGTACGCCGAGAACATCTACAGTTTCGTGAATAATATAAGTACCACGGAAGGGGGCACGCACCTTACCGGGTTCAAATCCGCCCTTACCAGGACGCTCAAGAGCTATGGAAGAAAACGCGGCATCCTGAAGGGGGAAAGCCTCTCCGGCGACGACACCAGGGAAGGGCTCACCGCGGTGATAAGCGTGAAGATCCCTAACCCCCAGTTCGAAGGGCAGACAAAGACCAAACTCGGCAACTCAGAGGTCGAGGGGATGGTAGAGGCCGTCGTTAACGAGATGCTCGGTACTTACTTCGACGAGAACCCCGACGTGGCGAACAAAGTGGCTAAAAAGGCGACGATGGCCGCGCACGCGCGCGAAGCCGCAAGGAAAGCGCGCGAGCTTACCCGGCGTAAGGGCGTTCTTGAAGGCGGCTCGCTTCCGGGTAAACTTGCCGACTGTTCGGAATCGGACGCGACAATGACAGAGATATATATCGTCGAGGGAGATTCGGCCGGAGGCTCCGCGAAGCAGGGGCGGGACAGGAGATTCCAGGCCATTCTGCCGCTGAAGGGGAAGATATTGAACGTTGAAAAGGCGCGATTGACGCAGGTATTGAACAACGAGGAGATAAAGACGCTGGTAACGGCTCTGGGGGCCGGGATAGGCGAGGAATTTAACATCGAGAAACTGCGTTACGGGAAAGTGATACTCATGTGCGACGCCGACGTGGACGGATCACACATAAGGACCCTCCTTTTGACGTTCTTTTACAGGCAGATGAAGGACATCCTCGAAAAGGAATATATTTACATAGCCCAGCCGCCTCTTTACAGGGTGAAACGGGGAAAGAGCGAGCAGTACATCAATACCGAGCAGGAGATGAAGATGTTCCTCGTCGAGCAGGGTTCGTCCGGCATCGATGTGGAGCAGGTAACAGGGAAAAAGAAATTGACCGATAGGAAAATACAGGATCTTATGGAGCTTCTGTTGCGTCTGGACAAGTTAAGCCGGGCCATAGAGCGCCGTGGAGTGAAACTGCCAAAATATCTCCAACTATGGGACAAAAAGACCAACAAACTGCCACTTTACCGTGTAATAGTGGAGGGAGAGGTCCAATATTTGTATACCGACGACGAGCTGGCCAAGCTGAGGGCGAAGAACAAGAAAACGCGGGAAAAAGAGCTGAAAATGGAGACAAAGACAGAGGCGCCGTCCGGGGAGGTATCCGCCATAACGGTCCAGGAGTTCTACGAGGCCAGGGAGATCGAGAAAATAACGAAAGAGATCGGGAAATTCGGCCTGGATATCGCCGATTATGAGCAAAGGAAAGAAGAAGATCAGGAAGAGAAGCCCAAGGGCAAAGCAAAAGGCAAAAAGAAGGAAAAAGAAGAAAAGCCGCTCTTCGTGATCAATGGAGAAGCCAAGATATATTCCCTTAAGGGCTTCATGGACCACGTACTCAAGGAAGGCGAGAAAGGGATGACCATCCAGCGGTACAAAGGCCTTGGCGAGATGAACCCGGAACAGCTCTGGGAGACCACGATGGACCCGGAAAGGCGGACGCTCCAGAAAGTAACGGTGGAGGACGCGGCCGGCGCGGACGAGATGTTCACGATACTCATGGGGGATAACGTGGAATCGCGCAGAGGGTTCATTGTCGCGCATGCAAAGGACGTAAAGAACCTCGATATTTAGTTATGAGTGATGAGTTGTTAGTTGTTAGTTGATGGATGGAGGAAAGAACATGTACACGCAGAACGAAAAGATAATACCGGTCCACGTTGAAGAGGAGATGAAAGATTCCTATATCAATTACGCGATGAGCGTGATAGTGGGACGAGCGTTGCCGGATGTCCGTGACGGGCTGAAGCCGGTGCACCGCCGGATCCTTTACGCGATGAAGGATATGGGGATCGTTTATAACAAGCCCTTCAAGAAGTGCGCGAGGATAGTCGGTGAAGTCCTCGGAAAGTATCATCCGCACGGGGACATGGCCGTGTACGACGCGCTTGTCCGCATGGTCCAGGATTTTTCGCTCCGGTACCCGCTTGTTAACGGGCAAGGGAACTTCGGCTCAATAGACGGCGATTCGGCCGCGGCGATGAGGTACACGGAAGCGCGCCTGCAGCAGATCACGGAATGGATGCTGCTGGACATCGAAAAACAAACGGTCGATTTCAGCCCGAACTTTGACGGGTCGCTGAACGAACCGGACGTCTTACCGTCGGTGTTGCCGAACCTTCTGCTGAACGGTTCAAGCGGCATCGCCGTGGGGATGGCCACCAATATCCCCCCGCATAACCTGGGGGAAATAGTGGACGCGACCCGTTACCTTATAGAGAACCCGGACTGTTCCGTGGACGATCTCATCAAGATCGTAACGGGGCCGGATTTCCCGACGGGAGCCATGATCTGCGGGAAAGAGGCGATAAAAAAAGCCTACCGGACCGGGCGGGGATCCCTTACTTTGCACGCCAAAGTGCACGTGGAGCAGAAAAAGCAAGGCAAGGAAAGCATCATCGTTACCGAGGTCCCGTATCAGGTCAACAAGACCCGCCTCATAACGTCCATAGCGGACCTGGTGAAGAACAAGAAGGTCGAAGGGGTCGTTGATATCCGCGATGAGTCCGACCGCGACGGGATGAGGATAGTCATCGACGTACGCAGGGGGTACAACACGGAAGTCATAATGAACCAGCTCTACAAGCACACCCAGATGCGCGACACTTTCGGCGTGATCATGCTGGCTTTGGTGGACAAGCAGCCCAGGGTGCTGAACCTTAAACAGATGCTCCAGTATTTCATAGACCACCGCAAAGAGATCATTATCAGGCGGACGAAATTCGACCTGGCGAGAGCGGAAGAAAGAGCGCATATCCTCGAAGGCCTGAAAATAGCGGTAAAGAACATCGACGAGGTCATAAGGATCATCAAAAAGTCGAAAGACCCGGGAGCGGCCCGCCTGGCGCTAATGAAGAAATTCGGGCTCTCGGAAATACAAGCCCTGGCGATACTGGCTATGCGCCTCCAACAGCTCACGAATCTCGAGACGGAGAAAATAAAGAACGAATACCTGGAACTCATAAAGCTTATCGAGAAACTGAAGGGCATACTGGCCAGCGAGAAGAAGGTCCTGGAGATAATAAGCAAGGAGTCCGCCGACCTGAAGGAGAAGTTCGGGGACGCCAGAAGGACGGAGATCACGAAGGCGGCCGAGGACATAGACATCGAGGACCTGATCGCGGAAGAGGATATGGTAATAACCGTCAGTCACGCCGGATACATAAAGAGGTTCCCCGTGAGCGCTTACAAGAAACAGCGGCGCGGGGGCAAAGGCGTCACCGGCGCGGAGACGAAAGAAGAGGATTTCATAGAGCACCTTTTTATCGCCTCGACGCATGACTACATACTTATCTTTACCAGTGAAGGGAAGGTCTACTGGCTCAAGGTACACGAATTGCCGCAAGCGGGACGCAGGACCAAGGGGCGGCCGATAGTCAACCTCATCGGGGTGTCGCAGGACGAGCAAATAACGTCAGTCGTGCCCGTGCGCGAATTCAAGGAAGACATGTTCGTGGTAATGGCGACGACCCAGGGGAAGATAAAAAAGACGCCCCTCCCGGCGTTCAGCAATCCCCGCAAGGGGGGGATAATCGCTCTTACGCTGGGCAAGGGAGACCATCTGGTGGAGTCGGTGCTTTCCTCGGGCCAAGACGAAATATGTCTTGCCACCGCCGGCGGGAAGGCGATACATTTCAGGGAAAAAGATATCCGCGCGATGGGCAGAAGCGCCCAGGGGGTCAAAGGGATATCGCTCAAAAAGAAAGATAAAGTCGTCGGCATGGTGAAAGTAGCGACCGATGGCGCACTCCTCACCGTTACTGAAAAAGGGTATGGCAAGAGAACGGAGTTCAGCGCCTACCGGCTTCAGTCACGAGGGGGAAGCGGCATAATCAATCTCAAGGTGGTCGCCAAGAACGGAGAGGTCGTCGGGATCAAGACGGTACGCGACGGGGATGAGATCATGCTGATCTCCAAGAACGGCATGGTAGTGCGCGTGGCGGTGAAAGGAATAAGCAAGGTAGGAAGATCCACGCAGGGAGTAAGGGTCATCAACCTTAAGGCCGGCGACAAACTGACATCAGTGGCAAGTGTCGTGGCCAAAGAAGAGGAAGAGGCCGCGGAAGGATAGAAAATATTTGCAAACGCAAAAAGTATTTTGTACAATAGGCACCTTAAGTGCGTCCCCATCGTCTAGCCTGGCCTAGGACAACAGATTTTCGATCTGTCGACAGGGGTTCGAATCCCCTTGGGGACGCCAAAAATTTTGCCTTCGGCAAAATTTTTAGAGCATTCGAGATCCGAAAGCCGACATTAGGAGAAAACAGAAAGAACAGAATCGAGAATGCGACCGAGGACGAAATGTCCGAGGAAGCGCCGAGGCCGGTCCAATTTCGAATATCGACTTTCAATGTTTCACAGCGGGAAGTAGCGCAGCCTGGTGAGCGTATCTGCTTTGGGAGAAGGAGGTCGTAGGATTTAATCCCACCTTTCTGGCCGAAGTCGTTCACACAGTATACGGACAGAGGGGCAGCAATTTCGCATATTAAATTGCACACTACCTTAAATCGAGAACGAGCGTAGAAAATGGATGTTGAACAGCTGTGGGAAAAAGCGAAAGAAAAGACCGAGGTCATCCGGGGCCGCGCGAAAGAGCTTTCAACGTTCGCGAGCACCGAAGTGCCGTATATCTTCCTGGCCGAGTCTGTAGTCAACGAGGGGCACACGGTCATCAGGAAGGGCAAGGTGATAATCGAAAGGCCCATGATCGTCCTGCCCGACAACATGCCCCAGTTCGAAGGCTTCGAGTTCGAGAAAGAAATGGCAATAGACCAGGACGTCGTCCAGATGTTCTTCCTCATGAGAGGGATAAAGTTCCCCTCTTTGAAATACAACAACACCGTGGAAGAGCTAGACCTGGAAGAAGGGGCGCTTTCAAAGACGACCGGCAAATATAAAAAGCAGCTCGAGAAAGAGGAGAACGTCAGCAAGACGCTCATACTAGGCCCCGAGGACTGCTGGCAATTCTCCATACTTCTTTACATGGCGTCCCTTATCGGGCGCTGTGCGAGGAACGACATAATCAACCTGATGGACAGGATGAGCCAGGAAGACTAAAAGAACATGTGCGGCATTATAGGATACACCGGCCAGAAAGAAGTTTCCAATATCCTCCTCAAAGGGCTTTCCCGCCTGGAATACCGCGGATATGACTCTGCCGGCGTAGCTATCCTGAGACACGGCAGCGTCAACGTAAGGAAGAAGCAGGGGAAGCTCCGCGTGCTTGCTGAACACCTCCAAAAGGTGCCGGTCAGAGGCACGACAGGTATAGGGCATACCCGTTGGGCGACGCACGGCGTGCCTAACGACGTTAACGCCCATCCCCATATGGACGACGGAGAGGGAATAGCGCTCGTCCATAACGGCATCATCGAGAATTTCCAGGAGCTCAAAGATAGTCTCATCAAAAAAGGGTACGCCTTCAGGTCGGACACCGACAGCGAGGTGATCGCGCACCTTGTCGGCGATAACTACAAAGGGGATCTCTGCGCGGCGGTCAGGTCGGCGGTGAAACGCCTGGAGGGATCTTATGCTATCGCCGTGGTGCACAGGGGCGAACCCGACCGGATAGTGGGGGCAAGGAAAGACAGCCCCCTCATAGTCGGGATAGGGAAGGGGGAGAACTTCCTGGCCAGCGACAGCCCGGCGATACTTGAGTACACCAAGGACGTCATTTACCTTGAGAACGGGGACGTGGTCGACCTGACGAGCAAGAGCTGTGTCATTTACGACGCCAGGGGAAAAAAGGTAAAAAGGGAAAAAGCGACGATAAAATGGGACCTCTCCCAGGCGGAGAAGGGGGGCTACACGCATTTCATGCTCAAGGAGATATTCGAGCAGCCGGAGGTCCTGCGCGATATATTCAGACGGAGGCTGAAAGACGGGAATGTCGTTTTCAAGGAACTGGCCATCAACAAGGCCAGGTTGAAGAGGATAAACAATATAGCTATCGTGGCATGCGGCACCGCTTATCACGCGGGGCTCGCGGGCAAATACGTGATAGAAAAATACGCGCGTATCCCCGTGTGGGTGGACAATTCTAGCGAGTTCAGGTACCGTGACCCGCTAGTGGACAAAAACACGCTGGTCGTGGTGATCTCCCAGTCCGGGGAGACGGCTGACACGCTCGCGGCGCTCAGGGAGGCGCAGAAACGAGGGGCGCCCGTCCTGGCGATCTGCAACGTCCTCGGCAGCTCTATCGCCAGGGAAGCGGACGGAGTGATATTCACGCATGCCGGCCCCGAGATAGCCGTGGCCTCGACGAAGGCGTATACCGCGCAGATAGCGATCCTGTATCTTTTCACGTTCTACCTGGCGGCGATAAAAGGGAAGAAAATAGAAGGGCTCGGCAAGCTCATCAAAGAGATGAAGCGCCTGCCTTCTCTTGCCGCGGGCATCCTGCAGCAGTGTCACTCGCGGCGGAGCAATATAGCCAGATACGCCGCCGAGTTCCACGAATATTACCTGGCCCGGAACAACAAGAGCTGTTTCCTGTACCTGGCCAGGAACATCAATTTCCCCAGCGCCCTCGAAGGCGCGCTGAAGCTGAAGGAGATATCCTATATCAGCGCGGAAGGATACCCGGCCGGTGAGATGAAGCACGGGCCCATAGCCCTTATCGACGAAAACCCGTGGGTGGTGTGTATTGCCGTCGAGGCGGCCACGCACGAGAAGATGTTGTCGAACATCCAGGAGATAAAAGCGAGAGGCGGGATAGTTATCGCCGTCGTCACAAAGGGCGACAGGTCGTTCAAGAAGAGCGACGGCAAACACGTTATCGAGATCCCGCGGATATCGGAGGTGTTCTCTCCCATCCTGGTGATCATACCGCTGCAGCTATTAGCCTACTACGTGGCTGCGGACTTCGGCTATGATATAGATCAGCCGCGGAACCTCGCCAAATCGGTCACGGTCGAGTAGTCCATGTCGACGACACATTCCAGAGAACAGAGGACAGATAACAGATGACAGAAAACAGATGTCAGAAGCCAAGTCGGCGGCGTGTTACAAAAGACAGAAAACAGAGACCAGAAAACAGAAGTCAGATTTTGTACAGTTCTGTCCTCTGTCTTCTGTCCTCTGCCTTCCGAGATTTGTCTTATTCTGGGGGAAGCTAAGAACATGGCCAAAGGCACCCTGTACGTGGTAAGCACTCCGATAGGGAACCTCGAAGATATCACTCTGCGCGCTTTGCGCATGCTGAAAGAAGCCGATCTCATTGCCGCGGAAGATACAAGAAGAGCGAAGATCCTCCTCAACAGGTATGACGTTAACACGGCCATTACCAGTTTCCACTCCTACAACAAGGGCAAAAAGACCCCCGGGATCGTCAAGGTCCTTGAATCCGGCAGGAATGTGGCCCTTATCTCGGACTCGGGGACCCCGGGCATTTCCGACCCGGGAAGCTCGTTGATAGCAGAATGCATAAGAAAAGGCGTTCCCGTGACCACGGTCCCGGGTCCCGCGGCCTTCGTCGCGGCCCTTGTCCTTTCGGGCAAACGCACCGACAAATTCGTTTTTGAAGGGTTCCTCTCCAACAGGTCCGCGAAAAGAAGAAAACAGCTCGAGCGGCTGAGGGAAGAAGAGAGAACGGTCATCGTCTATGAATCGCCCCATCGTATAGAGAAGTTCCTTAAAGACTTCATGGATATCATGGGAGACAGGGAGATCGTGCTCGCGCGCGAACTTACCAAGAAGTTCGAGGAAGTAAGAAGGGCCACGGCGGAAGAACACCTGGCGCATTTCTTTGAAGCCAAGCCCCGGGGCGAATTTATCGTCGTTTTTTAGCATAATTTGCCGCAGCCGGGCAAGAAATATTGACTTTTCTTATTTAGCTGTTAAAATAATTAACCATATAATATAAAAAGGTTAAGGCGTCTTTGCCCGGGAAACGAGACATGGTAGAACAGACACTGATATTGATAAAACCCGACGGGCTGAAAAAGTCCCTCACGGGGAACATCCTCACGAGGCTGTCGGAAACAAAGCTTGATATAGTGGGGGCGAAGATGGTTCGCGTGCACCGCGAACTGGCGGAAAAACATTACTGCCACCTGAAAAAAGAGCCTTTTTATGAAGAACTCATAAAATACATCATGGGGGAGTACCACAAGAGAAAAGTGATGGCCCTGGTGTACTGGGGAGAAGAAGCGATACAGAAGGTAAGGGATATCTGCGGCAAGACCAATCCCGAGGAAGCCGATTCCGTTTCCATAAGGGGTGCTTACGGTAGGATAACCACCAAGGGCGTGTACGAGAACGTTATCCACGCTTCCGCGAACACCGACGAAGCGGAAAGGGAGATAAAACTCTGGTTCGAACCCAACGAGATCATAGTGGACATTTATCCCGTAACTATCGTTGAGGAGAACGTATCGACAAGACGATGGGCATGACCTTCCGGAAAGAATTTATACCTCGGACCGCGAGAAAATCATGATAAGATCGATGACTGGTTTTGGCAAAGGGACGGCGAAAAGCCCTTACGGGGCGATAACGGCCGAGGTCAAGACGCTGAACCACAAATGTCTCAGCGTGTCGTGCGCCTCACTTAACGGGTTCTTCACGCTCGAAGAAAGGATAAAGACCCTTTTTGAGGGGAAGGTCCACAGGGGCAAAGTGTACGTCAAGATAACGATAGAAGGCGGAAGCAGGAAAAAACCTTTACAACAGGTGGAGCTCAACGAGGCGGTAGCGCGCGAATACATGAAAAAGATCAACAGGGCCAGAAAGCGTCTGGGCGTGGGGGGCGATATCGACATCAGGGACCTCCTGTCGTTCCCCGGGGTCATCGAAGCGAAACCCGAGAAGAACGAAGAGAAGGTCTGGCCGCATGTCAAGAAGGCCCTGCTCGCGGCCATAGGCCGGCTGGCGGATTACAGGCGTAAGGAAGGGGCGCGTCTCGCGAAGGATTTCATCGCCCGCCTGGATAACATCAAGAAAGACATGCGCCAGATAAAGAAGTACGGCAAGCAGAGCGTTGCCGCGTACCGCAAGAAGCTCGTACAGTCCGTTAAGGAGCTTGCCGAGAACGCCGAGCTGGATAAGGGAAGACTCGAAACCGAGGTAGCCCTGTTCGCGAAGAACTGCGATATAGCGGAGGAGATCACGAGGCTCGAAGGGCACATCGTCGCGTACAGGGACGCGATGAACAAAGCCAGAGCGGATGTCGGCAAAAAGCTTGATTTCATCGCGCAGGAAATGCAGAGAGAGATCAATACCATAGGGGCAAAGTCCGGAGATTTCAGGATATCGAAAGCCGTGATAGAGATAAAAAGCGAAATAGAGAAGATGCGGGAACAGACAAAGAACATAGAATGACGCTCCGGAGGATGCGGGGATGCAGGGCAAACAAGAGTCGCTCGTTATCATAGTTTCAGCGCCGTCGGGCAGCGGGAAGACCACCATGGTCAAACTTCTTCAGGAGAAGCTGCCGGGGGTGCGAAGGTCCATCTCCTGCACGACGAGAGCGCCGAGAGGGGACGAGAAAAGGGATGAGGATTACATCTTTATTTCCGAAGAAGAATTCCGGGACAAAGCGGGAGCGGGAGAATTTCTGGAATGGGAAGAGAACTTCGGCAAGTGTTACGGAACTCCCAGGTCCCAGGTGGAAGAAGCTGTCGAGAAGGGGGAGGATATAATCCTCAGTATCGACGTTAAGGGCGCCAGGGCGGTCAAGAAAATCATACCGGAAAGCATCAGCGTGTTCGTCATGCCGCCTTCGGTCAAAGAACTGGAAGAGCGCCTGAGAAAAAGGAACACCGACCGGGAAAGCCAGGTGGAAGTGCGGCTGAAAGAAGCTAAACGGGAGCTGGAAGCCGCCGATGAGTATGATTATCTTATAGTGAACAAGGACCTGGCCGAAGCGGTCGCGGAATTGAGAACGATAATAGAGAAAGAAAGATCTAACCGGAAGAAGATGGGCCAGAAGAGAGAGGAGCAATGGAAGAAGTGTCGCGGGACGAATTGATGAAAAAGGTCGGGAGCCTTTACAAGCTGTGCAACCTGGCGGCCCAGAGAGCGATAGAGCTCAACAGCGGCATGAAGAAACTGGTGGACGCCGAACCTAAAGAAAAGGTAACGACCATCGCGATCAAAGAGATCGCGGTAGAAAAGGTCAAACTTAAGAAATAGGCCGATAAGATGAACAAGAACATCCTGCTGGGAGTGACCGGCAGCATCGCCAGTTATAAAGCCTGTGACCTGATAGGCCTTTTGAGGAAAGAAGGGCATTCGGTCCGCTGTGTCATGTCGAAGGACGCGAAATGGTTCGTGACGCCGCTTACACTCGAGACGCTCACGGAGAAAAAAGTCGTCGATAAGATGTTCCGCCTTCCCGACAGGAGGGACCCTGTTCACGTCTCCCTGGCCGACGAGGCCGATCTGGTCCTTTTAGCTCCCGCGACGGCGGATGTGATCGCCAAAATAGCGGCCGGCATCTGTGACGATATCCTGACATGCGCCGTATGCGCTACTGACCGTCCGGTGATAATCGCGCCGGCGATGAACGACAAGATGTACAACAACCCCATAATTCAGGACAAGATCTCTTACCTCAGGGAAAAGGGATACCATTTTGTCGACCCCATACGGGGGCGGCTGGCGTGCGGACGCGAGGGAGTAGGGCATCTGGCTCCGCTGGACAGCATCGTCAAAAAAGTGGACGAGGTCCTGGCCTTGTAGTACCGGCGCACATCCTTTATGAGTATTCCGCAGACAGAACATAGTTCGATACCCCGCGCGAAAGTCCTGGTGACAGCGGGGCCTACCATCGAGCCGCTGGATCCGGTAAGGTTCATATCCAACCGTTCTACGGGGCTCATGGGGTATAAGATAGCTGCGGAATGCGCCGTGAGAGGGTTCGAAGTCTGTCTCGTCAGCGGGCCGGTAGCTCTTGAGCCGCCGCGGGGAGTTGAGACGGTGAACGTTTTGACCGCGATCGAGATGCGGGACGTTGTCCTGAGAAAAGTGGAAGAAGCGGATTGCCTTGTGATGACAGCCGCGGTCTGCGATTTCCGCCCTTACAGGGCGGAACCCGGGAAGATAAAGAAAAAAAGAGGACTTACGCTGGAGCTCGTGAGGAATCCTGATATACTGGCGGACGTGGGAAGAAGGAAAGGGCTGGTGAAGGTAGGGTTCGCCCTTGAGACAGAGGACGCGGTCACGAACGCTGCGGAGAAGATGGCGGCGAAAGACCTCGACCTGGTCGTTGTCAACATGAAGACGGGGGAGAACGACCCCTTCGGCCCCGGGGACAAGACCGTCAGCATCATCGACACCGAAGGCAGGATAAGCGAGTTCGGGGACAAGACAAAAGAGGAGCTCGCGGCGATAATAGTGGACAGGATGGAGGAGTTGATCGGATGAGAAGGTTTTTCACCGGCAAGAGGGGCTTTACGCTCGGGGAACTTCTGGTGATCTTCGCTATATTGATCATCGTGGGGAGCGTGATGTTTCCCTTTGTCAAGAAGGCTTCCGCAAAGAACAAAAGAATAGTCTGCGCGAACAACCTGAGGGAACTGGGACTGGCCTCTTACGTATACGCGGAGGAACACGAAGGCAAATTTCCGCCCACGTTGAAGACCTTGTACGACGAGCATTATCTTGCCGATGAACGGCTCGTGGACTGTCCCGCGACCAAATCGGTGGGAACGCCCGGGGCGCCGGACTATATTTATACCGGAGGGCTCACGGTCAGGGACCCGTCCATGGAAGTGCTCGCGAGGGACAAGGCGTCCAATCACCCCCAGGGCGGAAAGAACGTGTTATATGTCAACGGGGCGGTGGCCTGGGAAGATTAGGGGCGAAAAGGCGGGGGGAAGACAATTGACTTTTTCCGGCTGGTATGATAACTTATGACCCTGCTTTTAGTTAAGTAAATATGATATGTCACGGGCGCGGTGGCCGAGTAGATAGGCAGCGGTCTGCAAAACCGCGTACACCGGTGCGATTCCGGTCCGCGCCTCCAGAGCTAACAGGGCATGAAGGCTTTTTAGTGTCAGAGTATCATCGCTCACTGCGTTCGCTAGCGTCAAAGTGTCATAGTGCTGTCTTTGACACGCTGACACTAGTAAGCGAAGCGCACGATGACACTCCGACACTATGCTGGCGGGCTTATGAGGCGCGAGATCAGGGGCGAGTGGCGGAACTGGCAGACGCAAAGGACTTAAAATCCTTCGGCTGAATAAGCTGTGAGGGTTCGACCCCCTCCTCGCCCACCATGGTAAAGGTGGAAAAGAAGCACGATCTGTGATATAAGTCTTATTATTATACGGTGGGCGGTTAGCTCAGATGGTTAGAGCGCCACGTTGACATCGTGGAGGTCACCGGTTCGATCCCAGTACCGCCCACCACTTTAGAAACGAATGATGGCAAGGAAAAAAGACGAAAATCTGGAAAAACTGCGGCACAGCACGTCTCACGTGATGGCTGACGCCGTCAAGAAGCTGTACCCGGGCGTGAAGGTCGCGATAGGCCCCGCCATAGAGGACGGGTTCTACTACGATTTCGACTTCAGCGGATGTAATCTCGCATCCGGCAAAAGATCCAGCCATTTTTTGACGCCTGAAGATCTCCCGAAGATCGAAAAAGAAATGGACCGCATAATCAAGGAGAACCATCCTTTTACGTGCGAAGAGATCACGAAGGAAGAGGCGAGAAGGATCTTCGCGGACGAAGCGTACAAGATGGAACTGATCGATGAACTCCCGGACGGGAAGATCACGGTCTACAAGCACGGGGATTTCGCGGATCTGTGTAAAGGCCCTCATATCGCCGCGACTGGAGAGATCAAGGCGTACAAGCTTCTTTCCGTAGCCGGCGCGTACTGGCGCGGGGACGAGACTAATCCCATGCTGCAAAGGATATACGGGACGGCTTTCGCGGACAAAAAAGCCCTCCGGGAATATCTGGCCCTCAGGGAAGAGGCCCAGAAAAGGGACCACCGGAAACTGGGGAAAGACCTGGACCTTTTCAGCTTCAACGACATAATGGGGGCCGGGCTCGTCCTGTATCATCCGAAGGGCGCGATGCTCAGGCAGATCATAGCGGATTACATAACGGCGAAACACCTGGAGAAAGGATATCTGTTGATATCCAGCCCGCATATACTGAAGAGCGACATATGGATCCAGTCCGGCCATTACGATTATTACAAAGAGCACATGTATATATTTGAAATAGAAGGGCAGGAAGCCGCCGTTAAGCCCATGAACTGCCCCGGACACATTCTTGTCTATTCGTCAAGGAACAGGAGCTACAGGGAATTCCCCATAAGGTATTTCGAGCTGGGGAGCGTGTACCGGCACGAGAAATCCGGCGTGCTTCACGGCCTTCTGAGGGTGCGGGGTTTTACGCAGGACGATGCCCATATTTTCTGTCTGAGGGAACAGGTGGAGAGCGAAGTAATGGGTGTCATCGATTTTGTGGTGGAGACGCTCAAGGTCTTCGGGTTCGAGGAATTCGAGATCGAGCTCAGCACCAGGCCGGAAAAGTTTATCGGGAAAATAGAAGAATGGGACGAGGCCACCGACGCCCTGAAAAAGGCGCTGGACTTAAAAGGGTTGGCGTATGACATAAACGAGGGGGACGGCGCTTTTTACGGACCGAAAATAGATATCAAGCTCAAGGACGCCCTGGGAAGGGCCTGGCAGTGCGCTACCATACAGTGCGATTTCGCGCTGCCCGAGCGCTTCGAACTCACTTACACGGACCGGGACGGCAAAGAACAAAGGCCGATCGTTCTGCACCGCGTGATACTGGGGAGCCTGGAGCGGTTCATAGGGGCGCTGATAGAACATTATGGAGGGGCGTTCCCGCTATGGTTGGCGCCCGTGCAGATGAAGCTCATCCCGATAACCGGGAACGAGGTCGGTTATGCGAAAGAGCTGGAAGAAGAACTTCGCGCGGCCGGTTTCCGCGTCGAGCTCGACAGCCGGGACGAGAAGATGCAGAAGAAGATACGCGACGCCGAGGTGGCCAAGATCCCTTACATGGTCATCATCGGCAAGAGAGAAGCAGAAAAGGGAAACGTTTCCGTCAGGAGCAGGAAGGACGGAGATCTCGGAACGCTCGGACGGAAAGAGTTCATAGACCGTGTGGCTGAAGAAGCAGAGAGCAGAAAGTAACATCCGGGAAAAAAGGAGGGGACTATCGTATACAAGGGTGGATTCAACAGGCAACACAGAGGCGGTTATTCGGGTACAAGGGTCAACCAGTTCATAAGGGCCGCCAGGGTGCGGCTGGTCGACGACGAAGGCAACCAGCTGGGAGTGGTGGACATAAGGACGGCGGTCAGCAAGGCCCAGGAAAAGGGCCTGGACCTGGTGGAAGTGGCGCCGAACAACGACCCGCCGGTCTGCCGGATAATGGACTATTCCAAATACAAGTATGAGCAGGAAAAGAAAAGAAAACTGGCAAAAAAGAAACAGCATGTTACGCATATAAAAGAAGTAAGATTCAAGCCCAGGATCGAAGAACACGATTATCAGGTAAAACTGAAACATATAAGAGAATTCCTGGAACAGAAAGACAAGGTGCGCATCTCTCTGCGCTTCAGAGGGAGAGAGATGGCTCACAAGGAACTGGGGTTCGAGCTCTTGAAAAGGGTCGCGAACGACATTGCGGCGCTGGGGGAGATGGAATCGGCGCCGACGTCGATGGGAAGGACGCTGCAGGTGACCTTGATCCCCAAAATGGACAGGGAAATAAACGTCGAAAAGGATAAAAAGGGACAGGACAAAGACAATGCCTAAACTGAAAACTAAAAAGGGTGTGAAGAAGAGATTTAAGCTGACAAAGACCGGGAAGGTCAAGAGGCAGAAATCCGGCAAAAGGCACATCCTTACGAAAAAATCGCGTAAGAGAAAACGCTCGCTGAGAAAAGCGACAACGGTGGACAAGACTTTCCAGAAAAAGGTGAGAGCCCTTCTGCCGTACGCGTGACTTTGCGCGGAAAAAACCAAAAAAGAAGTGAGGAGTAGGAATGGCTAAAGTAAAGCACGCGACAAGTTCGCTTGCTCGTAGAAAGAAGGTCCTCAAGGCCGCGAAGGGACAGCGCGGCGCCAGGTCTAAATTGCTTCGGACAGCCAAAGAGGCCGTGAGGAAAAGCAAGGCTCTCAGCTATGGCGATAGGAGAAAGAAAAAAGGCAATTACAGGGCGTTGTGGATCTCGCGCATAACCGCGGCCTGCAGGGCGGAGGGCATTTCTTACAGCAAGTTCATGTCCGGGTTGAAGAAGGCAAAGATAGATCTCAACCGGAAAATGCTCGCGGACATAGCGGCACAAGACGACAAAGGGTTCAAATCGCTCGTTAAGAAAGTCCAGACGTAAACTTTTTTATGGGAAGACTGCGGCCCCCGCAACTTTTGATATTGAGTTTTTTGTGCGCCATCTTGATGGGCACGCTCTTTTTATCCATGCCGTTCGCCACAAAAGAGCCCGGGAGGCTTTCGCTGGTAGACAGCCTTTTCACGGCGACAAGCGCCACCTGCGTGACGGGGCTGGTAGTAAAAGACACCGGTACGTTCTTTACGCCTTTCGGTAAATGGGTCATCTTTGCCTTGTTCCAGGCCGGCGGCCTGGGAATAATGACTTTTTCCACGCTGTTCGCCGTCATGCTCGGGAGGAAGATCGGGTTCCAGCAGACGGATGTTATACGCAGCACGCTGGGAAAGAACAACATACTGGGCCTGAAGAGACTGATAGGGTACATACTCGGCATCACGGTGTGCGCGGAGGCAATAGGAGCGGGGTTCTTTTTCCTAAGGTGGAGAGCAGTGACCGACTGGGGCGTCCTGGAGACGGTCGAAAGAGCGGTGTTCCACTCGGTGTCGGGGTTCTGTAACGCGGGATTTTCGCTTTTTCGGGACAGCCTGATGCGATTCGAGTCCGATCCGGTCATAAACCTGACGATGCTGTTTCTCATTTTTTTCGGGGGGATCGGGTTCGTCGTCATCGTGGACATGCTGGGGCTTTTTTATAAAAAGGGCCCGGACAGGAGGCTAAGCCTCCAGGCTAAGGTCGCTTTAACGGTATCGGTCTTTCTTATATGCGCGGGAGCGGGACTTCTTCTTTTCTTTGAAAGAGGAGGCCTGATGAAGACGATGACGTGGGGAGAACGGTTATGGGGGGCGGTGTTCCAGTCCACCACGGCGAGGACCGCGGGGTTCAACACGTTACCTGTCGGCAAACTCTCCATTCCGTCTTTGCTGTCCCTGGTGCCCCTTATGTTCATAGGGGCGTCCCCCGGTTCTACGGGAGGAGGCATAAAGACCTGTACGTTCGCGATACTTTTCGTTACGGTCCTGGGCATGTTAAAGAACAGGCGCCGGGCTATGCTCTTTGATCGTTCGGTCCCGAAACAGGTGGTGAGAGAGGCGCTTGTTATATTTTTTCTTGCGATAGCCTGGGTGTTCATATTCACGCTCGCGCTGACGTACCTGGAAGCGGGGCGGCTGGGGGGAACGGCGCTTGTGCGGTCGCTGTTCGAGGTCACTTCTGCGTTCGGTACCGTAGGCCTTTCCACCGGTATCACGGGCGGTCTCTGCGACGCCAGCAAACTTTGCATAACGGCGACGATGTTCGCCGGCAGGCTCGGTCCGCTGACCCTGGCTCTGGCCGTGGCGTTCAGGGAAAGACAGGACAGGTACGTTTTCCCCGAAGAGAACATAATGGTCGGGTAAGGCCCTGGAGGAGAAAATGAAAAAATTCGCCGTTATAGGTCTGGGAAGATTGGGAATGAGCGTTGCTACCACGCTCTCGGAGAAGGGCCAGCAGGTGCTGGCTATAGACAAGAACGAAGAGCTGGTGCATGATATAATGGACGTGGCCGCGAAAGCGGTCTGTCTTGACGCCGCGGACGAGAAAGCGGTAAGGTCCGTGGGTCTGGCGAACGTGGACGTTGCAGTATGCGCGATCGGGACCAACATAGAGGCCAGCATACTGGTCACGCTCCTTTTGAAAGAACTGGGTGTGCCCGTCATAGTATGCAAGGCGATCAGCATTGAGCATAAAAAGGTGCTCGACAAGATAGGGGCCGACAAAGTGATCCTGCCCGAAAAGGACATGGGGGTGAGGATCGCCGACATGCTCATATCATTTTCGGATAAGGTCCTGGACCACATAGGCCTTTCGGGAGACACCAGCATCATAGATATCGTCGCGCCGGATGAATTCGTGGGAAAGAGCCTGAGAGATCTTGAAATGCGGGTCAAATACGGCCTGAACGTCATCGCGATCAAGAAGAAGATAGAAACGACAAGGGATGGCGAGACCGTCGAAGAAGAAAAAATGAACGTAAACCCTCAGGCGGACGACACCGTGGCCAAAGGCGATATACTCGTCGTGTTCGGCGAGAACGAGAAAATAGACGGCCTGAAAAAACGCAGCAAAGAATAAGATGAGCGTTCTTGAGAGATTAGAAAAAATACGGGAAGAGTTCGATAAAGCGCTGGAAGCATGCGCGGACGCCAGGCAGGCTGAAGAGCTGCGCGTGAAGTTCCTGGGACGCAAAGGAGAACTGACCGGTATTCTCCGGTCGCTTGCGGGCCTTTCCGTCGAAGAAAAGAAACAGGCCGGCCAGAGGGCCAACAAGCTCAAGGAAGAATGCACCGAAAAGATCAACGCCGTCGCGGTAAAGCTCAGAGGCGAGCAATATGCGAAAAAAAGAAAAGCCGAAGACGTCACACTGCCGGGGGTCAGGCAAAGGCGCGGCACGCTCCATCCGCTCACGCTCACGACGGCGCGCATAAACGAAATATTCGTCTCGCTCGGCTTCAAGATCGCGGAAGGCCCTGAAATAGACACGGAGTTCTATAATTTTGAGGCGTTGAACATCCCTCTCGACCATCCGTCACGCGATGCGTTCGACACTTTCTATATAGAAGGGCAGCACCTCTTGAGGAGCCATACTTCGAACGTCCAGATCCACCTTATGCAGGGCCAAAAGCCGCCCATACAGGCCATAATGCCGGGCAGGGTGTACAGGCCGGATGCCGTGGACGCGTCGCACTCTTTCATGTTCCATCAAGTGGAAGGGCTTGTGGTGGACGAGGACGTGAAATTCTCTGACCTCAAGGGCGTGCTCACGCTTTTTTGCAAGAGCATGTTCGGCGAAGAGGTCAAATTGCGTTTTCGCCCGCATTTTTTCCCGTTCACCGAACCCAGCGCCGAAGTGGACATCTCCTGTTTTATCTGCAAAGGCAAGGGGTGCCGGGTCTGCAAGGGTAACGGCTGGCTGGAGATCCTGGGCGCCGGGATGGTGGACCCCACGGTGTTCGAAGCTGTCGGGTATGACGCCGGGAAATACACCGGGTACGCTTTCGGTATGGGCGTGGAGAGGATAGCCATGCTCCAGTACGGTATAGAGGACATAAGGCTGTTCTTCGAGAATGACGTGAGATTTTTAAGGCAATTTAACTAGTTATGAGTTATTAGAACGCTCGCTTTGCTCGCTTTAGTTGTTAGTTCCCAGGCGAGCGACTGACAACTAATAACTAAAAACTAATAACTAAAATGAAACTGAGTTTTGAGTGGCTGCAAGAATACGTGGATCTTGACGTGAGCGCCGAAGAGCTTGCGAGAGGGCTTACCATGTCCGGTTCGGAGGTGGAATCCATAACCGCGCAGGGCGCAGACAAAATAATGAGTTTCGAGATCACTTCCAACCGGCCGGATTGCCTGAGCGTTACGGGGCTTGCCAGGGAAGCATCCGCGGTATTCGATAAACCTCTCCGTCTTCCTGCGGCGAAGATCAACGCAAAAAGAACACACAAGGATCATCCCGAGGTCGAATGCGTGATCGAGAACGCCGCGCTTTGCCCGCGATATACCGCGAGGGTGATCACTGCCGTCAAAGTGGAAGGATCCGGCGAATATTTCAAAGACCGCTTGACCGCGATGGGCTTAAGACCCGTCAATAACGTGGTGGACATAACGAATTACTGTCTGATGGAGGCCGGGCAGCCGCTCCACGCTTTTGACATGGACAAGATAAGAGGCAACAGGATAATCGTCCGCCCGGCGAAAAAAGGGGAAAAGATAACCACGATCGACGGGGTGGAAAGAAAACTTGAACCGGGGATGCTGGTCATAGCGGACAGTGAGAGACCGATAGCCATAGCCGGAGTGATGGGCGGACTGGACACGGAAGTGGGTGAAGGGACCGGCAATGTGCTTCTGGAAAGCGCGTATTTCGATCCTATATCGGTCAGGCAGACCGCGCGCAGGCTCGGGCTTTCAAGCGAGTCGAGTTACAGGTTCGAACGGGGTGTGGATAAGGGAATGATAGCGAAAGCCTCCGACAGAGCGGCGGAGTTTATTGCCAAAGAGGCCGGCGGGAAAATAGGCAAGCTCTATGACGCGGGCGGCCTGAAGGCAAAAGGCGCACGCGTCAAGTTCGACCTGCAAAGAGCGGAAAAGGTGCTCGGCATCTCGCTGGATAAAAAAGGCGTGAAAAATATCTTTGAACGGCTGGGGATGAACGTCGCCAAAGCAGAAGGCGGCAAGATGACGGTGGCAGTGCCGACGTTCCGCGAGGACCTGACGAGGGAGATCGACCTTATAGAAGAGGTGGCACGGATACACGGATACGACAAAATACCCTTGACCCTCGGGAAGATGATACCCCAGGTAACAAGGAAGGAAAGGTCCCGCCTCGTGGAGGAACGGCTGAGACAGGTGTTGCCGGCCCTGGGGCTCAACGAGATCATGACATATAGCCTGATCAGCGAATCGGCCGAAGAACGGTTTAGCGCGATATCTTCGAGAACCGTTCAGCTGAGCAATCCGCTGTCGGAAGAGCAGAAGGTCCTTACGCCGCAGCTGGTGGACGGGATGCTAAAGGCGATCTCTTACAATATTAACAGGAAGAACAGGGATCTGGCCTTTTTCGAGATAGGGAAGATATATGCCCGGCGGGGGGAGAAAGGCGCTTTTCTGGAGACGCCCGCTTTATGCATGGCGCTTACCGGTGCCCTGCTGAAAAATTGGCGCGAGGGAGAAAGGAACGCGGACCTTTTTGATCTGAAGGGCATGGTGGAAGATCTTTTTGGTGATCTAAAACTGGGATCCGTGTTCGAGAAAAAAAAGGTAGACGGCTTCACGGACTGCGCGACCGTGAAGATAGCGCAGGAGAAGGAAGCATCGGGGTTCCTCGGCGAAGCCGGGAACGAACTCCTTGAGGCGTATGATATAGCCCAGCCGGTGTTCATCGCGCAGCTCGCGCTCGGCCGGGTCATAGAAAAGGCAGGGCTTAAGGACCATTATCATTCCATCCCTAAGTTCCCCATGTCCACGAGGGATATATCCGTTCTGTGCGATAAGGATCTCGCGGCAGCGGACGTGCACGAGGTAATAACGGCTACCGGGGAAGAGATCGTCAGGCGGGTGGAACTCGCAGATGTGTACGAAGGGGAACAAATACCGGCCGGCAAGAAAAGCCTCACCTACAGTATAGAATACGGGATCGATACGCGCACGCTGACGGACGAAGAGATAGAAGCCGTTCATTCGAAGATCAAAGAAGCTCTTGTCAATAAATTCGATGTCGCTTTCCGTTGACGGCCATTTTATGGCGGTGTTATAATAGAGGTGTAGGCGCCTGTTGGGTTCGTGAAGCGGAAAAGAGAATTTTGCCAACACCATTTTATCGGGAGTCTAACTCTTGCGGCTCCTTGGAGCTGTGAGGAGGGCACCCACCTGGGGATACCAGGCTTAATATTCTCATATCCGCGCACGGCTTGACGGGTCTTTAAGGCCGGATGAAAGTCCGGCCTTAATTTTTTAACAGAACATATTCCCGAACTTATGGATCTCTTCGAACCGACACAGAAAAAAAACGCAGCGATGCCGCTTCCCGTGAGGATGTGTCCGGAGAAACTGGACCAGTTCTACGGCCAGGAACACATCATAGGGGAAGGGAAACTCTTGCGGCGCGCGATAGAAGCTGACCGCCTCAGTTCCGTCATCTTTTACGGTCCGCCCGGCGTGGGGAAGACGGCGCTGGCCATGGTGATATCCAGGAGGACGGGCGCGCATTTCCTCAGAAGAAATGCGGTTTCCAGCAACGTCAGCGAGATCAGGAAGATAATAGACGCGGCAAAGAAACACAAGCAGCTTGACGGCCGCCGGACGATACTTCTCTTGGACGAGATCCACAGGTTCAACAAGGCGCAGCAGGACGTACTCCTGCCGGAGGTCGAAGCGGGGAGCATCATTCTTATAGGAACGACCACGGAAAACCCGTTCTTTACCGTGAACTCGGCGCTTCTTTCGCGGAGCCAGATCTTCGAGTTCAAGGCCCTGGACGAGGATGTGGTAATGACCATCCTCAGGAAGACGCTCGAGGACGGATCGCGCGGATTGGGCGGGAAAAAGATCCGCGTCGATGAAGAAGCCCTTCGCCATCTGTCAAAAATATCCGACGGCGACGCCAGGAGAGCGTTGAACGCCCTGGAGATAGCCGTGCTTACCACGCATCCCGCGAAGAATGGAGAGGCCCGCATAACGCTGAAAGAAGCCGAGGAATCGATACAGAAAAAAGCCATCGTATATGATCGGGACGGCGATTCCCATTACGACACGATAAGCGCTTTCATAAAGAGCATGAGGGGTTCCGATCCGGACGCGGCCCTTTACTGGCTGGCCAAGATGGTCGTCGCGGGGGAGGACCCGCGTTTCATAGCGCGCCGGATAGTGATATGCGCCGCGGAAGACGTGGGCAACGCCGATCCACAGGCACTGGTCGTGGCGAACGCGGCCATGCAGGTGGCGGATTTCGTGGGGTTCCCGGAGGCCAGGATCCCGCTGGCACAGGCGACGGTCTACATAGCCTGCGCCCCCAAAAGCAACGCCGCGTATATGGGCATAGAAAATGCCATGAAAGACGTCGAAGAGAACCGCACCCAGGAAGTGCCCGACCACCTGAAGGACGCGAACTATCCCGGAGCGAAGGAACTCGGAAGGGGCGAAGGGTACAAATACGCGCATTCTTATGACGCGCACTATGTTGAACAGGATTATGTGAGGAGGAAGAAAAAATATTATATTCCTACAAACCTCGGGCATGAGAAAACAATACGGGAATGGATGACAGAGCTTAGGAAGAAAGATAACGCAGGAAACTGAGGTTCTGGGGACACGTTTCTGAACGCGCAACTTAGACGACGAAACATGTCCCCAGAATATACTTTTATTATGTTTGAAGACACTAAAGCGATCGCATTGATATCGGGCGGGCTGGATAGCTTGCTTGCGGCACGGGTAGTAATGGACCAGGGCGTAGAGGTTGTCGGGGTCACTTTCGTGATGGCATTCGCTTCGCGCGACACGGAAAAGTTCAAGGCGAACGTTGAAGAAGCGGCTCGCGGGGCGGGGATCCCCGTCAGGATCGAGGATATCTCTGACCGGTTCCTGGAGCTTGTAAGGTCGCCGAGGCACGGGTTCGGGGCGAACATGAACCCGTGTATCGACTGCAAGATACTCATGCTCAGGAGCGCGAAGAAAATGATGAAAGCCGAAGGAGCCGATTTCGTGATGACCGGGGAAGTGCTCGGCGAAAGGCCCATGTCCCAGAACAGAGACGCGCTCAACACAATAAAGAAGTATTCGGAACTCGAAGGATATCTTCTCAGGCCGCTTTCGGCGAAGCTTTTGGATGAGACCGTGCCCGAACGGGAAGGTCTCGTCGACAGGGAAAAGCTCCTGGATCTGCAGGGACGGTCGCGCAAGCGGCAGTACGAACTCGCTAAAGAATACAACCTGACAAAGTTCTTCGCGCCGGGCGGAGGGTGTCTTCTGACCGACCCGATCTTCGTTCGCAAGCTCAAGGACCTGGTGGCGCACGACGGCCGTTTGGACCCGGACGAGATCGCTTTGCTCAAGTATGGAAGGCATTTCCGGCTTGATGCGAAGACCAAGGCAGTAGTGGGAAGGGACGAGCGCGATAACGAAGAGCTCCTGAACCTGAAGAAGGATAACGATGTCGTTCTCCGGCTGCAGGAGAAAGCGGGACCTTATGTTATTCTCAGGGGGGACCGGAGCAAGGGGAACATAGAAAAAGCCGCTTCTTTGGCCCTGAGCCATTCCAAGTTCAGGAACGGCGGGGATATGACGATCGAGTTCTGGTCAAAGGATGGCGCCCGGGACGCTGTCGAGGCGAAGCCGATGACAAAAGACAGGATCGAGAAACTAAGGATATGAGAAAAAGCGCATGAAGGAAAAAGGGCGGATAGTCGAGGCAGAGGACAATACGGCGACGGTCGAAATAGTCCCGTCACTTGAATGCACGAAGTGCTCATCGTGCGGGGCCGGTAAGCCGCGGCGTATAACCTTGAACGGCGCGAGGGCGAAAGGCCTGAAGGTCGGCGACCGCGTGGAGATAGACATAGATACTTCGTCCATGATGAAGGTCTACCTTCTCTTGTACGGAGCGCCCTTGGCGGCTTTTGCCGTGGGCATATTCTTGATATACGGTATATGGCGTTCGCCTGTCGCAAGCTTGATCGGAGCGATGATTGCCACGGCCATTGTCTATATGGCGGTAGGTATATATATTAAATACAATACCTCTTTATGGTCCGAAGTCACCGTTAAAAAGACCCCTTCATAAGATCTTCGTTCCGGGAACCCCTGCCCATATTTATGTTGACTTTTTTAGTAGGGTATAGTAGTATGTCCAGCGCGACAATAACAATAAGCACTCAAGGGGGGAGCATGGAAGAGAAAGTCAAAGAAGCGATCGAAAAGATACGTCCTTATCTGCAAAGGGACGGAGGGGATATTGAGCTCGTAGCGATCGAGGGCAATATCGTGAAAGTCAGGCTGCGGGGGGCCTGCAGCGGATGTCCGATGAGCCAGATGACGCTCAAGGCGGTAGTGGAACAGACGCTGAAAAAAGAAGTCCCCGGAGTGGAAAGCGTCGAAACGGTATAAAAGGACGGGGGAAAATGCGCCTTACGACAAAGACCTCTTATGGGATAAGGGCCCTTATCGATCTTGCTGTTGTGCACGAGAGCGGCGGGCCCCTCTCTATCAGGGAGATATCACATGAAGAGGGTATCTCCGATATATACCTCGAACAGATATTCCACCGGCTCAGAAAAGGAGGTTTCATAAAGAGCGTGAGAGGCCCGAAGGGGGGATATATACTCTCCAGGGATCCCGCGGGGATCAGCGTATATGAAGCCGTCATGGCCCTTGAAGGGAGCATAGCCCCGGTGAGATGCAGTTACGATAAAAAGCAGTGCAAACCGTGCAAGAAAGCCACGAGGTGCACGTCGAAAGAGGTCTGGGACGAAGTGGCCAGACAGATACAGATCACGCTCGAGAAGTTTTCCCTGCAGGACATGGCCGGAAGGGCCCTCGAACTTGATCCGGACAAACTTAAAAAAATAAGATCCTATGGGAAAAATATATCTTGATTCTAACGCGACCACGCCCGTCCGCCCGGAAGTCGTGGAGAAAATGCTTCCTTTTTTCAGCGATAAGTATGGTAACGCGTCAAGCGTTCACTCCTTCGGGAGAGAGGCGCGGAAGCATCTGGAAGGGGCCAGGAAGCAGGTGGCCGGCTTGGTGAATGCCGCATCGCCTGATGAGATCGTATTCACCTCCGGCGGGACCGAGGCGGATAATCTTGCCATAAAAGGCACAGCCCGTGCTTTGAAAGATAAAGGGGCGCATATAATAACTTCCTCCGTAGAGCACAACGCGGTCCTGAACACGTGTAAATATCTTGAGGGACAGGGATACCGCGTGACTTATCTGGGTGTCGACGAAAGCGGCATTATAGACCTTGAAGAGCTCGAGAGCAGCATATCGGCTGACACGATCCTGGTAAGCATAATGGCCGCCAATAACGAAACGGGCACGCTCATGCCGGTAGCGGATATAGGTAAGATAGCCGCGGAGAAGGGCGTAGTGTTCCATACCGATGCCGTGCAGATAGCTGGGAAAATGCCTTTTGACGTTGAAAAAGCGGGCGCGCAGCTTGTTTCTCTTTCGGCGCATAAGATAAACGGCCCCAAGGGTATAGGCGCGCTTTACATGAAAAAAGGCACAAAATTGGAGTCCTGCCAACACGGCGGGCACCATGAAAAGAAAAGGAGAGCCGGGACGGAGGACGTGCCCGGGATAGTCGGTTTCGGGGAGGCATGCAGGATCGCCGCTGAGCGGGGTCCGGAAGAATACGGGCATGTGAAGAGATTAAGGGACAGGCTTTACCAGAGGATACGAACGGAGATAAAACAGACCAGGCTGAACGGCCATCCCGAGAAGCGTCTTCCCAACACGGTGAACGTCAGCTTCAAGTATATCGAAGGGGAATCCATAATATTGAACCTGGACCTGGAAGGGATAGCTGTCTCTACGGGGTCTGCCTGCACCTCAGGGAGCCTGGAGCCTTCACACGTGCTCCAGAGCATGAAAGTGGAACCCATGTTCCTTCAGGGGTCGGTAAGGTTTTCTCTCGGTGTGTTCAATACGGAAAAGGATATAGATCATGTTATGGAGAAACTGCCGCCCATCGTAAAGAGGCTGCGGGAGATGAGCCCGGTATATGAACCGGAAGGATAACGACAGGTTTCAGAATACAGAAGACAGAGGACAGAAGACAGAGGACAGATGGAAGAATACACGGATAAAGTAATGGAGCATTTCAGGAACCCCAGGAACGTGGGCGAGATGAAGGACCCCAGCGGCAGAGGCAAGATAGGCAACCCCGTCTGCGGTGACATCATGGAACTATTCATCAAAGTGGACGAACAAGGCACCATAACTGACGCTAAATTCAGGACTTTCGGTTGCGGGGCCGCGATAGCGTCAAGTTCCGTGATGACCGAGATGATAAAGGGTATGGCCGTGGAGGAAGCCGCCAAACTCAAGAACGAAGCGGTCATCAAGGCCCTCGGGGGACTTCCCCCGGTGAAGGTCCACTGCTCCGTGCTGGCCGAGGAAGCCCTGAAAAAGGCCATAGATGACTACTATGCGAGGGTAAAAAAAGGCGATGGATTTTAAGGCTTTTGGTGTATAATATATGGGTTCAAAATTGGATCGCATAAGAGAGAGTAAAGAGGAAATTAGAAAGGAGATACTCGGGCGATTGCGCGGCCTGGAGCCCTCGATCAGGGAGGAAAGAAGCCGGATAATACAGCAGAAACTTCTTTCCAGCGAAGAATTCCGGGCCAGCAAGACCGTCATGACATACGTGTCTTTGCCTTCGGAAGTGGACACTGTCTTACTGAACACGGAGGCTTTAAAGCGGGGTAAAAGGGTAGCGGTTCCTTACGTAGACACGGACAATCAAACGATAATAGCCGCCGAGCTTATTTCAATGGATCGCCTGGCCAGGGGTCCTTTAGGCATATACCAGCCGGAGGACGGCCTCGCCAGGGCGGTGGCTTTAAAGGAGATAGATCTAGTCGTGGTACCGGCAATTGCATTCGACAAAAAGAACATGAGACTGGGCAGGGGAAAAGGTTATTATGACCGGTTCCTCTCCTGCAGCGATCTGTCTTCAGCTAAGACTATCGGATTGGCCTTCAGCACCCAGATAGTGGACCTATTACCTTCTGATCCTCACGACAGACCCGTTACGAGAGTCATAACGGACTAGTCCTGCCGGCGGAAGCGAAACCGTTCCCGCCGTTATTATCCGCGTCGCCGCGATATCATACCTCTAAGAAGGAGGAATATCATGCAGGGAAACTCGATGTCTTATATGGGCTTCGCGTTCCTCGGGGGCGTATTTTTCTTTGTCCTGGGGTACGTGTTAAGGAAATACACGGCCAAGATGAAGGTCAAACGCGCCGAGGATAAGGCGAAAAACATCATCAACAAATCCAAGGTGGAGGCCGAGCGACGGAAGAGGGAGTCGGCCCTCGAGGCAAAAGACCTTCTCCTGAAGATGAGGACGGAGTTCGAGGAGGAATCCAAAGAACGCAGGAAAGAGCTTTTCGCCATGGAAAAACGCCTTATACAGAGAGAAGAGAACATCGACAGGAAAGTGGAACTTATCGAGCAAAAAGAAAAAGAACTGAAAAAGAACGAAGAGCAGATGAAACACAGGAACCAGGAACTTCACCGTAAAAAGGAGGACCTTGACAGGAAACTCCAGGAAGAGATAACGCGTCTCCAGGAGATATCCGGAATGAGCAGGGAGCAGGCCAGAGGCCTCTTGATGAAGAAGATGGAGGAGGAGGCCCGCAGGGACGCCGCCTACACGATCAAAAAGATACACGACGAGACCAAGGAGAAAGCGGACAAGGAGGCCAGGAAGATAATCGGCCTGGCCGTGCAGAAATGCGCGGTAGACCATACTGTGGACACGACGGTCAGCGTCGTGAACTTGCCGTCGGAAGAGATGAAGGGAAGGATAATAGGAAGAGAGGGCAGGAACATAAGGGCCCTCGAGATGGCGACGGGCGTGGATGTGATAATAGACGACACGCCGGAAGCGGTCATCATATCGGGCTTTGACATGCTCCGCCGAGAGATCGCCCGTATTTCCCTTGAACGGCTGATAGAGGACGGCCGTATTCACCCGGGCCGCATAGAGGAGGTCGTGGCCAAGGTCAAAAAAGAGATAGAAGCTACCATCAAGGAAGAAGGAGAGAACACGCTCCTGGACCTGGGCATCCACGGCGTACACTCGGAATTGGTCAAGCTCCTGGGGAGATTGAAGTTCCGTACCAGTTATGGACAGAACGTGCTGCAGCATTCTAAAGAAACGGCGCATCTGATGGCCGCGATGGCGGGGGAACTGAGGCTGGACGTGAGCCTGGCCAAGCGCATAGGGGCCCTTCATGACATAGGTAAGGCCGTCTCTCACGAAGTCGAAGGCACTCACGCGAAAATAGGCGCGGACCTGGCGCGGAAATTCGGTGAACCGGACATAGTGGTGCACGCTATCGAGGCGCACCATGGCGACGTGGAACCGCGGACGCTCCTCGCGGTACTGGCCCAGGCGGCGGACGCCATAAGCGCCAGCCGTCCCGGAGCGAGACGCGAGACCCTCGAGTCATACATCAAAAGGCTGGAGAATCTCGAAGCTATCGCCAACGAGTTCGAAGGCGTCGACAAGACTTACGCCATCCAGGCCGGCAGGGAGATCCGCATCATCGTGCAGCCGGAGAAAGTAGATGACGCCGGTGCTATAGTCATGGCGCAGGAGATAACGAAGAAGATAGAGGAAGGGATGCAGTATCCCGGACAGATCAAGGTCGTGGTCATAAGAGAGACCAGGTCCATAGAATATGCGAAATAGTTATTAGTTATGAGTTGTTAGTTCTTAGTTTGTGGACGAAGGACTCACGACTCAAGCGAGCGTTCTAATAACTGAAAAGGGGTTTTTGTGAGGGTGCTGTTTTTGGGGGACATAGTCGGCCAGCCCGGCCGGGATATAACCGAGAAGGTTCTCCCCGGCCTAAGGAGGAAAGAAAAAATAGACCTGGTCATAGCGAACGGCGAGAACGCCGCCGGCGGCAGCGGGCTTACCCCCAGGATCGCGGACGAGCTTCTCGGGAACGGAGTGGACGTTCTTACTTCCGGGGACCATATCTGGAAAAGACGGGAGATATACGACTACCTTGATACCACGGAGCATCTGGTACGCCCCGCCAATTATCCCGAGAACTCCCCGGGCAGGGGCTCTACGCTCGTAGAGACCGGGGACGGGATAAAGATAGGCGTCATCAATCTGATAGGGCGGGTTTTTATGGAGGCGGTGGACTGTCCTTTCACGATCGCGGTGAAAGAAGCGGACCGTCTACGCAAGGCCACGCCGGTGATATTTGTGGACATCCACGCCGAAGCCACGAGTGAAAAGGTGGCGATGGGCTGGTACCTTGACGGGGTGGTCAGCGCGGTCATAGGGACCCATACCCACATACAGACCGCCGACGAAAAGATCCTTCCGAAAGGCACGGCTTATATAACTGATTGCGGGATGACGGGCCCATACGATTCCGTTATCGGCAGGAAAAAAGAACAAGTACTGACCCGGTTCCTTACGCAGCTGCCCACCCGGTTCGAGATGGCGTCGGAGGGCGTTGAGATGCACGGCGTAATAGTAGAGGTCGACGAAAAGACCGGTAAGGCGCAGGGGATCAGCAGGATCCAGAAGAAGTTATGAGTTCTTAGTTATGAGTTGTGCGTCGGGAATTGAGGGCTAACAACTAAAATGATACCGCGAGAAGCGAAGACTAACGGAAGCACACGGATGCCGGAAGGGACTCATGTCTTCACGGTTACCGAAGTTACCAGGGATATCAGGTCCGTCCTTGAGGACACTTTCGGTGACGTCTGGGTGGAAGGGGAGATATCGAACTTCACGCTCTCCTCCTCCGGACACGCGTATTTCAGCCTTAAAGACAAGAACAGTTTGCTGAACTGCGTTCTTTTTAAAGGCAACTCAAGAAGCGTTGCCTTTACCATGGAAGACGGTCTGCACGTACTGTGCCGGGGGAGAGTAAGCGTCTACGACAAAAGGGGACAGTACCAGCTTTACGTGACCAGGGTCGAGCCCCGGGGCAGGGGCGCGCTCCAGCTGGCGTTCGAGCAGCTTAAAGCGAAGCTTTACAAGGAAGGACTTTTCGATGAAGCGCGAAAGAAACCGTTGCCGTACCTGCCGGTGCGCGTAGGAGTGGTAACGTCTCCTACCGGCGCGGCCATACGGGATATCCTGAAGGTAGCCCGCAGGCGGTTTGCCAACGTGGAGATCACGATATGTCCGGTCAAGGTGCAGGGTGACGAGGCGAAAGAAGAAATAGCCGCGGCGATACGAACACTGAACGATTATAATCGCCACCTTGCCGGGACGGGAGCCGTGGAACATCCGATAGATGTCATGATCGTGGGGCGGGGCGGCGGCAGCCTGGAGGACCTGTGGCCTTTTAACGAAGAAGTGGTCGCGCGCGCGATATCCGCATCGGAGATACCCGTTATCAGTGCGGTAGGGCATGAGGTCGATTATACGATCGCCGATTTCACCTCGGACATGCGCGCGCCTACGCCGTCAGCGGCGGCGGAACTGGTCATACCTCTCAGGGAAGAGCTGGCGGAAAGGATAAGGACCTTTGGTGGCAGGATCTACACCGCCGCGAAAAAGAGGGTGGAAGAGCTTGAAGGGACGGTCGGTAGATTGAGGTCGAGTTATGTGCTCCGCGCTCCGTTGAACGTATTCCTGCAGCTTGGCCAGCAGGTGGACGATCTGGCTAAAGCGGCTACCTCGAGCGTGACCTACACGATGGAGTTCAAGAGAAAAGAATTTGAGGGGATCAGGGGCAAGCTCGGGGCTTTAAGCCCTCTGGCCGTCCTGGAAAGAGGGTACAGCATTACCTTTAAGGGCGGGAAGATCGTAAAGGCGGCGGGAACCCTGAAAAAAGACGATATTATTCGGACCCGTTTTGCGCACGGCGAGACCGAAAGCACCGTCGAAACCGTTCATACACCCGATGTATAATTCATACATCGGGTGTATGTAGGGGGTAAGGAGGGGATATGGCGAAGAAGCCAGGGAAGACAGAAGGCAAGGCAAAAGGCATGACTTTCGAGAAAGCATTGGACAAACTTGAGGGGATAGTGGGGGAGCTCGAAACAGGCGATCTTTCTCTGGAGGCTTCGCTTGCGAAATACGAAGAAGGGATTAGACTCGCCTCTGCGTGCCAGGAGAAACTGGATAAGGCGAAAGCGAAAATAGAGATGCTTATCAGGAAGGATAACGGACGTTTTGACCTGAAAGATCTTGACGAAGGAAGCGGAGAATGACATGGGCAGTGTATTGGACCATATCCGGTCGCCGAAAGACCTGAAAAAGCTGAAGACAGGCCAGATGGAACAGCTGGCGAAAGAGATCAGGGAGAGGATAGTGAAGGTGACCTCCGACAAAGGCGGCCACCTTGCCGCGAGTCTCGGTGCCGTGGAACTTGCCATAGCGCTGCATTACTGTCTGGACAGCCCCAGGGATAAGATAGTGTGGGACGTCGGACACCAGAGTTACGCCCACAAACTGCTCACCGGCCGGGAAAAGCATTTTGACACCCTCAGGGAAATGGGGGGATTGAGCGGTTTCCCCAATGCCGGCGAAAGCGCACACGACCCCTTTACGTGCGGGCACAGTTCGACCTCTATTTCGTCCGCGCTCGGGCTGGCATCGGCAAGAGACCTACAAGGAGAGGATTTCAAGGTAGTCGCTGTCATCGGGGACGCTTCTCTTTCCACAGGACTGGCCTTCGAGGGAATGAACAACGCCGGGCATATGAGGACGAACCTGATCGTGATCCTCAACGACAACGAGCATTTTATCTCGAAACCGGTCGGGGCGATGAGCCGTTATCTGAACACCGTCATCACCAATCCCCTTTACAATAAAGTAAGGGACGAAGCCGAAAAAATAGTTAAGGGGATCCCCAAACTGGGCCCGGGGGCGTACAGGACGGTTAAAAAGTTCCAGGAAGGATTGAAGAACCTACTGGTGCCGGGAATACTCTTTGAAGAACTGGGGTTCAGGTACTTCGGTCCTATCGACGGGCACAATATCGACCAGCTGATCAAGATGTTCCAGAACATCCTGCCCATGAAGGAGCCGGTCTTTGTGCACGCGATCACCAGGAAAGGAAAGGGGTACAGGCCCGCGGAGGAAGACCCCGAAAGGTTCCACGGCGTCACGTCTTTTGATATCGTCTCGGGGAGAACATCCGACAACGGGAGGCGGCATCTGACCTTTACCGACCACTTCGCGAAAAAAATAAAAGAGCTGGGCCGTAAAAATGAAAAGATCGTGGCGATCACTGCGGCCATGCCGCGCGGCACCGGGCTTCTGGACTTCGCCGAGAAGTACCCGGAAAGGTTCTATGACGTGGGGATCACCGAAGGGCATGCCGTTACGTTCGCCGCCGGCCTGGCAAAAGGGGGAATGAGCCCTGTGGTCGCTATATACTCTACTTTCCTTCAAAGGGCATATGACGGACTCATACACGATGTCGCGCTTCAAAACCTGCCGGTCGTTTTGTGTCTGGACAGGGCGGGACTCGTCGGACAGGACGGGCCCACGCATCACGGGGTTTTCGACATGGCATATATGAGAAGCGTCCCGGACTTTATCGTGATGGCCCCTAAGGACGGAGACGAGCTGGAACACATGCTCGAAAAGGCGCTGGAATGGAAAAAGCCGGTCGCCATAAGGTACCCGAGGGACGAAGCCCGGCAGCTGGTGGGCGCGTCTTCCTGTGAGCCGCTCGAGATCGGCAGGGCGGAGCATCTGAGGCAAGGGAAGGACCTCATCCTTCTGGCCGTGGGAAGCATGGTGAATATCGCCCTTGAAACCGCCGAGCTTCTTTCACGGAAAGGCGTAGAGACCCAGGTCATTAATGCAAGGTTCATAAAGCCCCTCGACAGCCGGATGCTGGAAGAGATCGCTCACAGCGGGAAGAAGATATTCATATTGGAAGAAGGCGTGGTTAACGGCGGGTTCGGTAGCGCCGTTCTCGAGTTCTTCGAAAGAGAGAACCTGAAAGACGTACAGGCAAGATGTTTCGGACTGCCGGATGAATTTATCGAGCACGGGGCAAGAGAAGAGCTTCTCAGGAAATACCACCTTACACCGGACGAGCTTGCCTCGGTGCTGGAAGCGGAACTGTGAATACCATGAAGAAAAAAACCGGAACAAAAAAACTGGTCATAGACACAGAAAGGTGTAAGGGCTGCGTCTTCTGTGTGCACGCCTGTCCGCAGGGAGCGCTCGGGATGTCGGACGAGGTCAATAAAAAAGGACATCAGTTCGCCGTTCTTAAATATCCCGATAAATGTACGCGCTGCGGGTTTTGCGTGCTCATGTGTCCTGACTGCAGCATAGAGATAATTGAGGGCGAAGAGAAACAGTAAATAGTCCTTAGTCGATAGTCGATAGTGTCTAGGGTTGAAAAAACAAGTGACCAGCTATCAACGACTAACGACGAACGACTAAAGACTAAAGACCGACGACTAATAATGAAGAAAAAATATCTTTCGACCGGCAACGAGGCCTGCGGAGAAGGAGCGGTAAGAGCGGGTTGCCGTTTTTACGCGGGATATCCCATTACGCCGCAGAACGAGCTTACCGCCTACATGTCGCGTCGCATGGAAGAGGAGAACGGGATTTTTATCCAAGCGGAGAGCGAACTGGCCGCCGTGAGCATGGTCTTCGGCGCGGCAGTGACCGGCGCCAAAGCCATGACGACCTCGTCAAGTCCGGGGATAAGCCTCAAACAGGAAGGCATTTCGTATATGGCGGGGTGCGAACTCCCGGGTGTCATAGTAAACGTGGTGAGGGGCGGTCCCGGACTGGGGAACATATCCGGCGCGCAAAGCGACTATTTCCAGTCGACAAAAGGAGGCGGGCACGGCGATTACCGGATGATAGTACTTGCCCCGGCCAGCGTTCAGGAGACGTTCGATTTCACGTACGAGTCGTTCGGCCTGGCGGATAAATACAGGATGCCCGTAATGGTGCTTACCGACGGTATTCTCGGGCAGATGATGGAAAAACTGGAGTTCGATGACGATATACAGGCGGTGCCGGAGGGCGACAGGTCCTGGGTCCTTGACGGGGCCAAGGCGCGGGAAGCAAGATGCATAAAAAGCCTCTTTCTCGGGGACGGGGCCCTGGAAGCGCATAATATAAAGCTCCAGAAAAAATACCGCAAGATCGAAAAGGAAGAGGTAAGATACGAGACGTACAAACTTGAGGATGCCGATAAGGTGATAGTCGCTTACGGCAGCGTGAGCCGCATCGGCAAGGCATGTGTAGACCGTTTGAGGGAAGAAGGGGTCAAGGCGGGGCTTTTCCGGCCCGTTACGCTATGGCCTTTTCCTTATAAGGAGCTTTCGGACCTGGCGAAAAAGGGTACGCGTTTTCTTGTGGCAGAGATGAGCGCGGGGCAGATGGTCGAAGACGTGCGGCTCGCCGTCCAGGATGATATGAGGGTCGCTTTTTACGGCCGCATGGGCGGTGAAGTACCGACGGAAGAAGAGATAATAGAACAAGTAAAAAGGATCAAAGAAAAAGAGAAAAGGAAAAAGTAACAAGGAAAAAAGGAAAAGGAAAATGGTGGGCAGGTTCACAAAACCCAGATCGATGAAAGACGTGACGACGCATTATTGTCCCGGTTGCGGCCACGGGATCATTCACCGTCTTATCTGCGAGGTCATCGATGAACTGGGCGAGCGGGAAAACACCATAGCCGTAGCCCCGGTAGGGTGCGCGGTCCTGGCTTACGATTACTGGGATTTCGATACCATGGAAGCTGCCCACGGAAGGACGCCCGCCGTAGCGACAGGCGTTAAAAGGGTCCTCCCCGACAGACTGGTGTTCACTTATCAGGGGGACGGCGACCTGGCCGCGATAGGGACCGCGGAGATCATCCACGCGGGCAACAGGGGCGAGAAAATATCGGTGATATTCGTCAACAACGGTGTGTATGGGATGACCGGCGGGCAGATGGCGCCTACCACGCTGCTCGGGCAGACAACAGCGACGTCGCAATTTACGCGGAGGGCCGAGAAGGAAGGGTTCCCTCTTAAGGTACTGGAGATGATGTCCGTTCTTCCCGGGGTGGCATACCTTGAGAGGACTTCCATACATTCCCCGAAGGATGTAATGAGCACCAAAAAAGCGATTAGAAAAGTGTTCCAGACCCAGCTTGACGGGAAAGGGTTCTCGATGCTCGAGATCATATCTCCTTGTCCGACGTACTGGGGCCTTACGCCCGTTAAGTCCCTGGAGAGGATCGAAAAAGAGGTTGTAAAAGAGTATCCCCTTGGGGTTATCAAACAATGACGAATGACAAAACCCAAATGACAAAGGTCAACGAATCGATACTATGCGCCGGGTTCGGCGGGCAGGGCATCATGGTGCTGGGCAAGGTACTCGCCGAAGCCGGTATGATGAAAGACCTCAATGTTACCTGGCTCCCCTCATATGGCGCGGAAGTGCGCGGCGGAACGGCGCACGCGATCGTCCGTATAAGTACGGATGCGATAGCCTCTCCCGACGCTTCCCGCGCGGATAGCGCTATAATAATGAACGGTCCTTCGCTGGACAAGTTCGAAAACAAGATAGCCGAAGGGGGCCTTCTTATACTCAATACGTCGATGTCGGGACGCACGACGAGCCGTAAGGATATCGATGTGGTCGAGGCACCGCTCACCGGGGAAGCCATAAAGCTGGGGAACATCCGTGTCGCCAACATGATAGCCGTGGGGATATACGCCGCGAAAAAAGACCTTTTCGATAAAAAGGTACTTGTGAAAGTCATAGAGAAGATGGCCGAGGGAAGGGAGCACCTGATACCCGTGAACGTGAAAGCGATCGAGAAGGGTATGGCGATAGGGGAAAGTAACAAGTAACAAGGAAAGAAGGCGGACAAATGACGGTCGTGAGATTCGCACCGAGCCCGACGGGATTTTTACACCTTGGAAGCGCAAGGACCGCGATCTTTAACTGGATTTACGCGAAATGCGCGGGCGGCAAATTTTTGCTCCGCATAGAAGACACCGACCGGGTAAGGTCCGACAAGAAGTTCCTGGACGAGATACTCGAAGACCTTAAGTGGATCGGTATCGATTGGGACGGGGATATTGTCTTTCAAAGCGACCGGTTTGACGTGTACCGCGAAAAAGCCGGGGAGGTCCTTGCCGCCGGGAAGGCGTACAAAGAAGGGGATGCCGTCATATTCAAGGTGGAGAAAGGCCGGACCATCGAGGTAGACGATATGATCCACGGCAAGATCTCTTTTAACACCGATGAGATAAAAGACCAGGTGATGATAAAGTCCGACGGATCCCCCGCGTATAATTTCTGCTGTGTCGTGGATGACGCCGAGCTTGGTATAACCCATATCATAAGAGGGGACGATCACGTTTCAAACACCCCCAAACAGATCATGTTCTATGAAGCCCTGGGGCTGGAACCCCCGCGGTTCGGGCATATGCCGCTCATGATGGGAACGGACGGCGCGAAGCTCTCCAAGCGGCATGGCGGGGTCTCGGTCGAGGAGTACAAAAGGGAAGGTTTTCTGCCGGAAGCGCTGGCGAATTATCTGATGCTTCTGGGATGGTCCCCGGGAGAGGACAGGGAAATAATCTCCCTGGAAGAGGCCGTTAGGGTCTTTGATATAAAAGACATGAGCGATGTCCAGGCGAAATTCGACGTGCAGAAACTCCGGTGGATAAACGGCGAATATATCATGGCAAAACCGGACGAGGAACTCCTTCCTCTTATAAAGGAACAGATGAAAGCTGCAGGGCTTGACCCGGAAGGGGTCGGAGACGGGAAGCTGCTCAGGCTGATCGGTCTTTACAAGATACGGATAAAGACGCTTTCGGAGTTCAACGAGCTCGCCGACTGTTTTTTCGGAGATGATTTTACCGTGGACGAGAAGGGGAAAAAGAAATACCTCGCAAAAGAGGACGCAAGGAAAAGCCTGAACGAATTCGCGGACCGGCTTGAGGGAATGGAAGATTTTTCCCACGAAAGGATAGAGGAGGTTTGCCGGGCATTGGCCGACGAGAAAGGCATCAAGGCCGGACAGCTCATACATCCGGCCCGCATGGCCATAAGCGGCAAGACCAAAGGAGCCGGGCTTTTCGAGATGATGGAACTTCTCGGGAAAGAGACAGTAATAGAAAGAATGAGGAGAGCGGCAAGTTGAACACACCGAAGGCGCCTTCGAACTTTGTCAGGGATATCATTGACGAAGACAACAAGACGGGCAAATACGGAGGGCGCGTACACACCAGATTCCCGCCGGAACCCAACGGATATCTGCATATAGGCCACGCTAAATCCATCTGTCTGAATTTCGGTATTGCGGCGGACTACGATGGGCTGTGTAACCTGCGTATGGACGATACCAATCCCGCGAAAGAAGAAGAGGAATATGTGGCATCCATCCAGCAAGATGTGAGATGGCTTGGGTTCGACTGGGAGGACCGCCTTTTTTACGCCTCCGATTACTATGAAAAGCTGTATGAGTACGCGGTGCAGCTGATAATGAAAGGAAAGGCGTATGTCTGCGACCTGAATGCCGACGAGATCCGTCAGTACCGTGGTACGCTGACGGAACCCGGGAAGGAAAGCCCCTACCGCGAGAGACATGTGGAAGAGAACCTCGATCTTTTCCGGAGAATGAGAGCCGGCGAGTTCGAGGACGGTTCACGTGTCCTCAGGGGAAAGATCGACATGGCGCATCCCAACGTTCTTATGCGCGACCCGGTGTTTTACCGCATAAAGAGGGAACATCACCATCGTACGGGTGATGAGTGGTGCATCTATCCCATGTATGACTTCGCTCATTGTCTTTCCGATTCCATAGAAGGCATAACGCACTCGATCTGCACACTGGAGTTCGAGAACAACCGCCCGCTTTACGACTGGATACTCGACCAGCTGGGGGTTTACCATTCCCAGCAGATAGAGTTCGCACGATTGAACCTGAGCCATACCGTCCTGAGCAAAAGAAAACTGCTGGAGCTTGTGGAAGGCGGATACGTAAGCGGGTGGGATGACCCGCGCATGCCCACGATATCGGGCTTCAGAAGACGCGGGTATACCCCGGCATCGATACGGAATTTCTGCGAGACGATAGGAGTAGCCAAGATGAACAGCATAGTGGACGTCGTCCTTTTGGAGAACAGTATACGGGAAGAGCTGAACAAGACGGCTCTGCGCGCCATGGTGGTTTTGAAACCCCTGAAAGTGGTAATAACGAACTATCCTGAGGGCAAAGAAGAAGAACTGGACGCCATTAATAACCCGGAAGATCCCGATGCGGGTACGAGAAAAGTACCCTTTTCCCGGGAGCTTTATATCGAAGCGGAAGACTTCCGTGAGGAGCCGCCTAAAAAATTCTTCCGTCTGGCGCCCGGACGGGAAGTGCGCCTGCGGTACGCTTATTTCATAAAGTGCGAAAAAGTGATAAAGGACGAAAGGACAGGCGCGATAAGAGAGGTCCGTTGCACCTATGACCCGGCGACGAAAGGTGGGGATGCCCCTGACGGGAGGAAGGTCAAGGGAACGCTTCACTGGGTGTCCGCTAAACACGCTATTAACGCCGAAGTGCGGCTTTACGATCACCTTTTCGTGAAGAGGGACCCGGCGGAGACGGAAGAGGGAGAGGATTACAAGCAGAATCTGAACTCCGGTTCTATTGAGGTCCTGACCGATTGTTTTCTGGAGCCCGGCCTCAAGGACGCCGCGCCAGGCAGCCGTTTCCAGTTCGAGAGAAAGGGATATTTCTTCGCTGACCCGATCGATTCGACCAAGGGCAAACCGGTATTCAACAGGACCGTGACCCTGAAGGATACCTGGGCCAAGATAGACAAACAAGCATCGCGATAGTATAATAATTCCACGGAATTTCAGCGCTGGGATGTAGTGTAATGGTAACACGACTGCCTCTGGAGCAGCTGTTCCTGGTTCGAGTCCAGGCATCCCAGCCAAAAATAAAGGACAAGCAGAGCTTGTCCTTTATTTTTAGAGCATTCGAGATTCGAAATTCGATATTTGACGAGAATTGAGAATACAGTCGACTATCGAATTTCTAATTTCGATTCAGGCGTCCCCCTAGAGTTATTCGCAGTGCACAAAATCTATCACCAAAAAATAAGCCCGTTCGGGTAAACGGGCTTATGCTTATTTTTTGGTGCGCGAGGCGAGAAAACCAGCCCCGAGCTGGATGCGAGGGGCGCAGGATCCTCGGCTCACGCAATAACGGAACGAGAAATTTTGACGCAAAGCGGGATTTTGCAGGCAGAATTTTGAGTGAAGTTATAGATAGATTTCCTTGACTTATAGCTCGAGCGTAAAATCTATCTACAAAAAATAAGCCCGTTCGGGTAAACGGGCTTATGCTTATTTTTTGGTGCGCGAGGCGAGATTTGAACTCGCACAGGATTGCTCCCGCTAGCCCCTCAAGCTAGTGCGTCTGCCAGTTCCGCCACTCGCGCAAAAAAGTCATAGATGAACTGCTATATTTTATTTCAAAGCATTGATTTAGTAAAGGGGAAAAACCGGCAAAATTACGATTACGCTTCATAAGGCACCATGTATTTATCCAGAAATTTGACTATGTAATGCAGGACTTCCTCCTTGGCGTCGCCGGGGCTTCCTGCTACCCACATCGCAAAATTGTATAATATTTTTAGATCAACTTTTATCCACTTGTTGTTTTTCGCGAGAACGACAAACAAGGTTGTCATGGCGATCCTCTTATTGCCGTTTTGGAAAGGGTGATTTTTGATCATAAAGTAGAATAAAGCCGCGATTTTAGACGCGAATGCGGGATATAAGTCAGTTTTACCGAAGGTCGCAAAAGGAGCCGCCAGACAGCTTTCCAGGACACTGGGATATCTTGTGCCAAAATCCGGGATCGGTTCGTTAAAAGAGAGACGTTTACGCGCTAAGACAAAAGCCATATGTTCTACTTCATGTAAAGTTATTCGGTTCATTATTCGTTACCCAACCATTTTAATACATCGCCGTATTCTTTGATGGTTTTATCGATGATAGAATCTATTTTGTTTTTTTCATCCTCGCTAAGCATATGTCCGTAGATGTCACCGACAATCCGTTTTACCTCGTCCCTTGAGATGCCAAAGGCGTGCCCGATTTTAATCGTTTTTATTTCACCATTTTTTATTTTTTTATGTACAGCCTGACGGCTCATTCCTAAAAGGTTTGCAACTTGAGTTACTGAAAGATACTGTTTTTTTTCGTCTTTTGTCATTTTTTCTCCTAAAGTTGATAATTGTAAACCAAACACTTTTGGTTGACAGTTGTATTACTGTTAAATAATACCACATCCAGTTGACAGTTGTCAACTTGATTCATTGTTTTTTCGAAAGAATTGCAAGAAAACGGTCCTTTCCCGTGTCTAAGATGGTAGGAAAGGATAGACATGAAGCACGGGTTCGGAAATGACAGGGTGTATATAAGGGCCGTGGAGTTTGCCGATAAGGTCGTATTTCTTGAAAGGGGAGCGAGAGGCGATCAGGGATTTCTGGCCGGCAGGCTCGCGGGAACGGCCGTGACCATACTTGAGAATATTACCGCAAGCGCGGGGACAAGGGGAGGACCCGACAGGGCCGGGGGCCTGGAGCAGGGACGGAGGGCCTGCCTCAGGTGTATACCTCTGTTGGTCCTCATGGGGCGCAACGGTCTTATAGGCAAGCTCACGCTCGCGGCTTTGAAGGCCGAAGCGGAAGGGATCGCGGAAAGCCTGGCTGTCATGATAAGCCGCGAAAAAAAGAAACATTGGTACCGGTATCTGGTTCCCGGGAGCCGGCATGAGAGGCAGCCATTTGGAGGAGAGGAGTTGATATGATATAATAATTCAGTTCAGGAAGGTCTAATATGAGAAGGTCGGTCATAATACTGCTGCTTTTATTTTTTGCAAGTATGCCTGTCGCGGGGCAGCCTACGAGCCAGCTTGCGGGGCAGACCAGCATTAATATGTCCGAAACGGGAGATATCGCTCACCAGCTTGAGCTGTACCAGCAGACCACTAAATATCTTGATGAGATCTTCCAGCAATTCAGCGAGGGCTATCTTTTTGCCGATCCCGCGCTAAAGAAGGTAAGCGTGCTGAAACACGAGTATGAAAAGCAGTCCCAACCGGTCCCGCCTGAAACCCAGAGGCTGCATGAGCTCATGAAGCAGCTTCTTTCGCAGGTCGAGAATTATTTCATATATCACAAGAAGATCCTCCGGGAAAATCCTGAACTGAACCTCAAGATAGCAAAGACCACCTATGAGCTTTCCATGGAAGCCGACAAGCTCCAGAGCATGTACCTTCTTTAACTCTTGTAAGGATACTCTTTCAGCACGTCAAGTATACCGTCGGCGCAATCCGGCATCTTCGGCGGTTTGTCGACGAGGATGTCATCAGCCGACAGCGATTTACCGTAGAGCGTTTCATTGCCGTCCCAGTGCTGAGTGATAACGGTGCCTTCGAGGTTGACGCCTATAAAAAGCCCGCGGTTCCTTGAGTAGGAGAGGATGCCTCCCAGCCGGGTGTCAGTCGCGGCTTCCGCGGACCTTCCGACCGGGCCCGCCGCAACGGCCGCGTCAGCGCCCAGTTTTAGCTTACCGCGCAGTATGCCGTCAATGCTCCGGCGGTTCATAAAAAGAAGCACTATGTCCGTGGCCTGTCCGCCTATCTGCCAGCCGATACTTCCTCCGGCTATTGTGAAAATAGCGGGAGGGGACCATTTCCCCGTTTTTGTGTCGCGGGCCATTATTATACCCTGACCGTATTTGCCACCGAACCCGAAAGCGGCGGATACGGTGTTGGGGAATATGGCTATGGCATAGGTCTTGCGCATGAGGTCTTCGGGGATGCCCCCGTCCGGCATCTCCTGAACATCGTGGAGGATCGTGCCGCAATCTTCGACCATGCGGGTCCACTTGTTCGATTTGGCAAGAGCCGGGGTGGCAAGAAAACACGTGATGATGAGAAATACAAAAAACTTTTTCATAAGCATGATTACCTCCTTAAGGCTAAAAGTGTGTGTCCGGATTTAACTGATATTATACCTTATAATATTATCCCCGCCAAAATATTTTGCGTCTTAAGTTACAAGCGCGGCAAGAGGGGATTCGGCGCCTCCGGCTCATAGAAGTTTCTTAAGCCTTCTCTGTAGCTCGGCTTAAGAAACTATTCGCCTCCGGTCGGCCACCCGCCGCTTCGGTTGTTGTCATCGCTCCTTTTCGTCGCGATTCCCTCCATTAAGGACTCAGCGGCTCCCTTCGAATCCCCTACTCGCGATATAGCGTGGCCGAAGGCCACACAACTTGAGGGGGATATTATTCCGGAGAAGAAGGGGGATATGCTTCCCCCTTCTTCTCCGATCTAGGAAGCAGGCATAATTTCTATGGAACCTATGGGAAGGGGGTGACAGGGAGCGTCTTTTCTTTAACTTGGCGGCATAGCGAACGTCAAGAGGGGGAAACCCTAGTTTCCCCCTATGAAAACCCTAATTAACAAAAAATCCGGTTTTAACATCAACCGGATTTTTTAATTTAGCTGGCAGCCCCAAGGGGATTCGAACCCCTGTCGCCAGAATGAGAATCTGGTGTCCTAGGCCAGGCTAGACGATGGGGCCGCCTGTGTGAAGATAAGATATCACACCCGTCTTTTTTTGTCAACTTTCAAGGCCCCGTCAGCCTGACCCGTGTTAAACATTGAACTTAACGTGGATTATGTCGCCGTCCCGGACCTCATAGTCCTTGCCTTCGAGGCGCATGTGACCAGCGTTCTTCGCTTCGCGTTCGCTTCCGGCCGCTTTCAGGTCGTCGTAGGAGAAGACCTCGGCACGGATAAAGCCCCGTTCCATGTCCGAGTGTATCTTTCCCGCGGCGTGAACGGCGGCGGTCCCCTTAGGTATCGTCCAGGCGCGCACTTCGTGTTCCGCTATCGTGAAGAACGATATGAGGCCGAGCGTCTCATAGGCCTGCCTTATGAAGGCGTGCAGGGAAAGTTCCTTTATGCCCAGGTCGTCAAGGAAGGGTTTTCTATCCTTTTCCTCCAGCCGCTGGATCTCCATCTCCAGATTGGCGCACATGGCTATACAGTTCGGCAGTCCGGCCACGGACCTGTCCGTTTTTTCGCCTTTCAGGGCATCGTCGTTCACGTTGAGAAGGGTGATGTACGGTTTAAGCGTCAAAAGCTGGAACGATCGTATTATTTTCTCTTCCTCCGGCTCAAGAGACGCTTCTGAAGCGGGTTCTTCCGCTTCAAGCTGTGTCATGATCTTTTTCAGGACCTCAAGCTCCTGTTTTTCCTCTTTCAGCTTATCGGTGGCTTTTTTGACCGACGCCTCCAGTCTCTCGATCCGCTTTTCCGCGATGACCATATCGGCCACTATGAGCCCCATGTCGATATAGCCCAGGTCCCTTAAAGGATTGACGGTCTCGTGGGGATGGGGCACATTGGGGTTGTCGAATGCCCTGATCACATAGACGAGCGCGTCGACCTCACGCGCGGTCGCCACTATCTTTGGATCGGAAGAATCGTTGATGCTGCCGGGAATGTCCACGAACTCTATATCGGCATGGACCGCCTTCTCCCGGCCGTAGATCTTTGCTATTTCGTCGAGCCTTTCGTCAGGGACCTTCACGGTGGCTATGTGGCACTCGAGTTTGCCGTATGTGCCGACCTCCTTGTCACTGCCGGTCAGGGCGTTGAACACGGTGGTCTTTCCCGATTGCTCCAGGCCTATTATACCCAGTTTCATGTTAGTGCGTTTCCCTTACGATGATCCTTCCGCGTCCGGTGATCTTAAGCCGAACAGTATGCGATCCTATCTGCAGACTGGCCGATGAGCTTTTGCGGGGGAGCTCTATTGTCTCTTTTCCCACGGATCCTCCGCTATCGGACCTGGTGGTCTTCTCGATGTATATTGTGTCGTCGTCGACCCCGCCGAAGCTATACCTTGTGGAGATGAGATCCTTTTCCCGATATATGTAATGGCGGATCATCCCGCCGCCGACCGCTACCGGCGCCTCGGTGACTATATAAAACTCCTCGCGGTCACAGAACGCAAGCGGCGAGAACATAAAAAAGAATACTAAAAAAGACGTGAGAAATCTATCCACTAAAACCCATAATAACATGAAAACCGGCTTATCGCAATAATCGGTTATTTATGCTATACTTGACAAAAGCGCGGCATTAAAAGAGCGCGGTGTACAGGTTGACCCGGCGAGGGCAATATTCTGGTTGAAAAAATAGGAATAAAAGATTAAATTAAGGCAAAGGGCATAATACTCTAAAGGAAGAATGGAACAAGCGCGCTACGACAAGAAATGGGTGATCGCCGTTTGCGTGATGGTGTTCATAGTGGGGTTCCTGGTGTACGCCAACACGATCGGCAATGATTTTATATGGGACGATGAGTACCTTATCCTCAACAATTCCCAGATAAAGAGCTTCATCCACATCGGTAATGTTTTCAAAACGTATGTGGGATACGGCAGCGAAAACATAAATAATTTCTACCGGCCCATACAGGAAATATCCAATATGATAGATTATTTCCTGTGGGGAGAATACTCTTTCGGGTTCCACCTAACGAACGTGATCCTCCATGCGTTGGTCGGGGTCATGGTCTTTCTTTTTCTTTTTTACCTGGCGGGGGACATATTGACCGCCGCCGTGGCGGCTCTCTTCTACGTGGTGCACCCCGTGCATTCCGAGGCGGTGGCGTATGTGGCAGGCCGGGCCGATTCCCTTTATTCTCTCTTCATGCTCATTTCGCTCGTGTTCTTTATAAAGTTTTCCGACAGCGCCCGGTCAGGCAAGGCCGATTACCCGAAATACGCGCTTTCTGTTTGCTTTTTTATCGTCTCTCTGCTGTCAAAAGAGATCATCATAACGATGCCGCTGTTGATCTTTCTTTATATGTTCTATTTTCTCAAGGGCACGGAAGCCGACGCCGTGTACAAGAAACTCAAATGGTACTGGGTGCCGTATGCGGCTATTGTCGTGGTGTACGGTTACCTGCGTCTCACGGTCCTGGACTTCTCCGACATAGCCCCGCAGTCGGTGTTCGTCAAGATACCGCTGGTCTACCGGCTCCTTACTTTTTTCAGGACCATACTGGTATATTTCAGGTTAATGCTATTCCCGACCGGCCTGCACATGGAACGGGCGATATCGATATCACGAGATCTGCTGCACCCGCAGGGGCTCTTCGCCCTTGCCGTGATACTGGCCCTTGTGGCCGTGGCTGTGGCGACCTACAGGAAGAACAGGCTGGTATCCTTTTCCATAGCTTGGTTCTTTGCCAACCTGCTTCCGGTATCCAACATAATCCCGATAAATAGTTTCCTCGCGGAACACTGGATATACACGGCCTCTATCGGGCCTTTTCTGCTCTTGGGGATGGCGTTCTCCCGGATCTACTACGGTATTGTCCCCGCTAAGGTATGGTACCGGCTTGCAACGGTAGTGTTTCTCGCGGTGCTGATCGGGGCCTACGCGCGCGGGACCGTTCTGCGTAATATGGACTGGAAGGACGAGATAACCTTCTTTAACAGTACGCTGAAATACCATCCGCGGAACGCCCGCCTTTACCTGAATCTCGGGAACACATATTATGAACGGGGGGAAATAGACCAGGCGATAGAGCAGTACCAAAAAGCGATAAATATTAATAAAAAGTACGCGGTCGCATACGGGAATATAGGAAGTGCCTATCTCCACAAAAAGGACGCGGATAAGGCCGAGGAATACCTGACCGTCGCGATAAAACTTAAACAAAACTACCCGATAGCCCACTACAATCTGGGGATCGTCTATTTTCAAAAGCGTAAATACGAGGACGCCCTGAAGGAGCTCCAGATAGCCACGGAACAACTGCCCCAGTTGTTCCAGGCGTGGAACATGACGGCAAGGACATACCTAAAATTAAAGGATCGAGAGAGGGCAAAAGAGGCCTTCAGCAGATCTCTGGCGATCATGCCGGATCAACCACCTGTGAAAAGAGCGTTAGAAAAACTAAAATAGACACTATCCCATATATTGGCGATTTTATGGCATAAAGTGGAGTAAAATAGAAGATTATAGCCACAATTTCATGCTTACATCCTATAAAACCATGAATATTGAGAAGATCATACGTTGCCTGATAGGTTGGATAGAGGTACTGATAGGCATTATTACGGTCCTGGGATGTACGGTTGTGCAGACCTGGAGGGTATATTCTACTCCTTCCAAGCCGTTAAACGTGTATGTTTTTGTGGTCATAACGGCAGTTGCGGCAATTATCCTCGGTGTTGGCCTTATTGCAGGGAAGACGTGGGCGAGAATACTGCTCATCGTCTTCTCAGGGTATGTTATAATAACAAAGGGTCTAATATATACTGGGTTAATGGCTTTTTCGGGTGCGATGATAACACTGGTTCCCAGATGGGGGATCGATATAGCATCCGTACTCTATCATATGCTCGTAATGATCTTCCTGTTGTTGACGAAAGAAAAAACCGCATAAAGCAGACCTTTTCCTTATCCACAATAGAAAAATTTAAAGTCAGATTTGACATCTGACTTTTATTTGTGTATATTAAATCCTTGACGTGTTAAAAAAAGTTAGCTTGTAAGATTTTCTTGTGATATGTGAATTTTTATCATTTACGCGGAGGAGAGATATGACCAGAAATAAGAAAAGTATCAAGTATTGCAGATTACACCCCGACAATGAAAGGGAGCAACAATCCCTGCGGATCTTTGACCTGCTGAAAAAAGAAACGGACCAGTCGGTCAAAGATATAAGCAGAAGGACGGGGGTACCGGAATCGGATGTAGCGGATTACATCAACATCTGTGTCAAAAAAGACCTTTTGAAGATATCCGGTGAAGGGGACAAGGGGATGGTGAGCTTCAGTGCCGAGAACGGGAAGTTCCTGGGGGTCGGGTTCACGCCGCTGGACTGCGTTCTGACGGTGATGGACCTTTCCGGCAGCATAGCGGCGAAGGAGCACATCGAGATCGAGTTGCTCATGAAATGGAAAGGAAAGAACAAGGAACTGAAAACTATCGTAGAAACAATAGAAAAAGGGACAAAACTTGCCGATGAAAAATTCACGTGTGCCGGAGTAGCCGTCCCGGAAACCATGATCGACGCGAATGCCAAAAGTATGACCATACTCGGGGAGGGCATTGCCCGTATTTTTGGCTGCGACGCCCTTGTGTCGAAGGCCGCCACGGCCGCCGGATACGGTGAGAGTGATTACGGCAACGGTGCTGAGATGAAAGATATCCTGTACATGCATTCCGACCTGGGCGCGGGAGTTATCATTAAGGAGGGGATGCTTTTCGAGGCGGACAGTTCTGGCGCCGCAGCTGATTACCAATACCTGCGTCCGTGGAAACAGTTCGGGGTGGTGGTTACGGCAAAGAGCCTGGTGAACAAGGGGCTGGGCACGGATATCGTGAAAATGGTGAACGGTGATATAGAAAAGATATCGCTGGACGTGGTCATTGACGCGGCGGGACGCAAGGATGAACTGGCGGGGGACCTCGTGAAAAGGTCGGGACTTGCGCTTGGCGTCAGGGTGGCGTATCTGATCAACATGTTCAATACTTGTAATGTTATCCTGGGCGGAGGGATAGAACGGAAAGAAGGGGGTTTCATAGAACTTGTGAAGGAAAGTTCCGGCAAGTTCTTGCTGGATAATCTGGTCAGTAAGGTAGAGGTGATCCCGGGCAAACTCGGAAGAGAAGCGTCGTCGATCGGCGCCGCTTCTTTATGCCGTCGGGAATCGTTCATGGAGGTATTGGAGGTATAGTTATGGAAAAGAAAGCGAGAGTAGAGAAAAAATGCAGTGTGTGCGGGAAGTCGTTCATTGCGAACAAGTACAGGCCTAACCAGGAGGTATGTTCAAGCCTGGAGTGCCAGTACCAGAGGCAGCTTACTAACATGAAGTCCTGGCGGGATAAGAACCCGAATTATTTCAAATACAAAGAGTCCCAGGATAAGTCATGGAAGCAGGCCTGCCGCGAAAGGTCCCTCGAGTGGCGCAGAAAGCACAGGGAGTATCTGCAGCTTTACAGAGAGGCCAACAAGGAACGGCATCGGGAATACATGCGGGACTACATGAGGAAGTACCGCAAGAAAAAGAAAGCCGAGCAGAAGAAGGAAGAGGGGTAACTTACGCCGGGTCACATCTTAGGGCGCGGTTTTTTTAAGAGTAAAATACCTCCTGCCATCCGAGATTTTAGTGTAGACGTTCGAAATCGAATTAAAGAATAACCCGAGAATCATTCTTAGAAAACATATGAGAGCAAAGTGTTTTAGATGCCTGTTCGCTGCGATATTCTTAGTGTTTGTTTTTTGCGCGACGAGCATTGTTCTGGCTGATACAGCTTCCGGACGGGACGGGGCAACAGTCCTGGCCGCGGCGGATACCAGGATCATCACGTCCGCTGAGGATAAGGAGATGTCCGAGACGGATCGTCTTCTTTCGCGGGCCAGGGATTACCTTTCCAGGGGGCGGTTCGATAGCGCCAGGAAGCTTGTCAAAAAAGCACTGGAAATAGACCCCGTTAATACCGAAGCACAAAACCTTCTCAAATATATAGGAATATCAGAAGAAAAGGCACAAAAAGCCGAAGAAGCGGACCGGATCGCGCGAGAAAAAGCCCGTCAGGAAGCCGAAGCTAAGAGGCAGGCGGAACTTGAGGCAAAGCGCAAAGCGCAAAGCGCAAAGCAAGAAGAATTGAGAAAGACGAGAGAGGCAGAGCGCGCCGCTAAGG
>Ga0180432_10000031_pt1 | contig 197677 bp, 142 predicted proteins | sample SS_ome_10_FD_132414 | JGI IMG/M metagenome (GOLD analysis project Ga0180432, IMG submission 132414) | Hypersaline lake sediment archaeal communities from the Salton Sea, California, USA - SS_1_MS_2 metaG | ecosystem: Environmental > Aquatic > Non-marine Saline and Alkaline > Hypersaline >... | reverse complement strand
TCTCCCAGCCGATCTCGAGAAGCCACTGCGTCGAAGGCGCGGGCTCCGAGGGCGGGCGCAAGTTCGGCGGGAAGCGGATCGCCGCCGCGCGTCCTGGTCCACGGTTTCTACGGTGCGGGCAATGTCGGCGACGAGGCCATTCTGGCCGCTATGGTGGCCGATTTCCGTGGCCGGTTCAAAGACGTGGAGCTGATGGTTGTCTCGCAGGACCCCGGCGAGACCGAGCGCGTTCATCCGGTCAGGGCGATCGACCGACACGACCTGCACGGTCAATCGGCCTTGCTGTCACAGGCCGACCTGTTGGTCTTCGGCGGCGGGGGGCTGTGCAACGACTACTGGCTCACGCGGCCGGCGGACGTGTTGGACGACGCCTGGGGCGGGTTGCCCTACTACCTGCGACTGCCCTTGCTGGCTTGCCTGTGCGACGTGCCGGTGGCGGTATACGCCCAAGGCGTGGGTCCGTTGGTGACGCCTGAAGCCCGGCGGATGGTCCGTTACGTCTTCGACCAAGCTGCCGTCATCACCGTCCGGGACAGGTATTCAGCGAAGCTCTTGCGTGATCTCCAGGTGTCCGTTCCCGTCACGACGAGCGCGGACCCGGCCTTCTCGTTGGCGCCCGACGACGATGAAGGCCGGGCAGTACTGAGGTCGTGCGGTGTACCGGAAGGACAGGTGCCTCTGATCGGCGTGTCGGTCCGTCCGTTTGCGTCCGTCACGGCGGGTCGGTTGAGCTTGTTGGCGCGTAGCGTGGGGGAGCTCGCGGCGTCACTCGGTGCCCACGTGGTGATCCTGCCTTTCTGCAGGCGGGGCAACAGCGCCGATTTTGACTGCTCGCGGGCGTTCGCGGGCGCGCTTCCGGAGAACGTGGCTTCGACCATCGTGGAGGCGGAGCTCACGCCGCGAGGCATGTTGGGCGCGATTGGCGAGATGGACTACATGCTGGCCATGCGGTACCACGCGTGCATCTTCGCGATTTGCCAGCACGTGCCGTTCACGGCCGTTTCGTACGATCCGAAGGTGGATTCGTTGCTGGCCGAGACCGGTATCGAAGAACTCGCCCCGCTCAATCCCAACGCACTCGACCGCGAACTGGTCATTGCCAAGCGGGAGCAGGTGTGGAACGCTCGCGATGGGATAGGTAGGGCCCTGGCGAGGGCCTCGGATCGGCTCAGGGCTCGCGTGCCCAGGACCGGCGACGAGATCTGCAAGCTTCTGGAGCAGTCCCCCCGACGGCTCGGTCCTGCTGCCTCGCGCGGGTCCGGGGCGCTTTGGGTCCCCGACGTTCATCGCAAGAGCGTTCGCGCGCAATTGGAGGAGGCTCAGGAGCAACTTGCCAAGGTCAGGGGCCAGCTCGTCGGAACGCAGGCCCAACTGGCCCGAGGCCGGGAGGAAATGGCAGAGGTCCGAAGGCAGGCGGATACCACCGGCAAGCAACGTGAGCAACTGCTGTCCGAGGCGCGGCAGGCCGTCAAGGAGGCGGACGAGAAGCTCAATGTGCTTCGGGAGGAGAAGACCCTACTCCAAAGTGAACTGGGCCAGGTCGAACGTCGCGTCGCCGAAGTCCGACGGGCGTTGGAGCAGGCTGATCAGACGCTCAACGATCTGCGAAGTGAGAGGAGCAAACTCCAGGAGCGATATCGGAAGGCGGAGCTCCAAGCAGCGAAGGCCGAGGCACAGGTGGAAGGTGCGAAGCTCGCCATAGAGGAGCTCGGGCGTCGCGCCGAAGCGGCAGAGGCAAGAGCCAAGAACGCCGAGGGGCAGAGAGATCAGCTCCAAGACCGACTCAGGCAACACGAGCAGCGACTTGAAGACGTTGGCCAGGCGTTGAAGAAGGCGGACGAAACGCTCAACACTCTGAGATCGGAAAGGGACGAGCTGCGCAGGGATCTCAGGGAGGCCAAGCGCCAGATCCAGGCGGCAGAGGCGGCGACCGAGGCCGCCCAGAAACAGCGTTCGGATCTGGAGCAGTCGCTCACCGGGGAGCTTCGCACGGCCCGGCGCCAGGCCGAGGCGGCCAACACCGAGAGGACGCGACTCGAGATGCGTCTCAGCGAGCGGGACCGGGAGTTCCAGAGGTCGGCGAAGGCGGCGGACGATAGGGCCGATGCCTTGCGATCGGAGCAGGAGAGACTGGGCAGGGAACTCGAAGAGGCCCGACGTCAGATCCAGGCGGCGGCGACGCAGGCCAAGGTGGCCCAGAAGCGTCAGGCCGAGATCGAGGCGCAGCTCAACCAGCGGGGCAAGGAGCTGACCGAGGCGAAGCAGAACGTCGAGCGGCTCCGGAAGGAGGGCGAAGCGCTCGACAGGAAGTATCGGTTTGCCGACGAGCGGGCGCGAGACGTCGCCGAGCAGCTCCAGCAGCTCTGGGATTCTCCGACGTGGCAGCTTCTCAACCGCCTGCACAACAGCCGAGTCATCGGAGGCACCTGGCGATTGGTCAAGCGCGCGGTCCCCGTGCGGGCCAAAGAATCTGTGAAGCGGCGGATCCGAAAGTCGTCCGACCAGCGCGCGGATCCGGTGGTCGCCGAGCCGCCGACCCGAGAGGCGCCGGGTACGGTGGGGCCTCAGGCCGAGAAGGCATCAGGCCCGGACGCTCAGTCCACGAAGCCCGCGCCGCCGAAGCCTCGCACCACGGGACAGGTGATCCGGGATCTGGGGGAATTCCTCGATCGGGTGGAGCAGAGCGATCGGCCTGACCTGGTGGTCTTCGTTGCGGGCGTGAAGTACGTCCAGAGCGAAGGACAGCGTGTGACCCAAATCGTCCGGGAGTTCATCCGGAACGATGTGCCGGTGCTGCTGTTGTACTTCCGATGGCAGAGCGAGTATCAGCAGGCCGTGCCCGTCAGCGACGAGCCCCTCTTCTTCCAGTTGCCGATGGACCTGTTCGAGGCACACAAGAAGGTGGTGCTGGCGTATCCGTTCCGATCCTCCCTCCGGCGGACCTGCGTCCTGGAATTCCCCCATCCTTGGACCTTCCAGTGGGTCAACGAGTTCAACGCGGCCGGCTGGCGGACCGTGTACGACATCATCGATGATTGGGAGGAGTTCCACGAAGCGGGCAAGGCCATCTGGTACGAACCCGCCGTGGAACAGTATCTCTGTGCGAACGCCAGCGCGGTGGCCGCGATCGTTCCTTTGCTGGCGGAGAAGGCCCGGGGTTGGGTGCCCGATCTGGAGGTCGCGACGGTCCCGAACGGGGTTTCGCCCGACTCGTTCGACATGTCCCTGCCGCCCAAGCCGTTGCCCCGAGGCAAGTTGACGGTCGGCTATTTCGGGTACCTCGCCCAGGCCTGGTTCGACTGGAAGATGGTGGCCAAGATTGCCGCGGGCCGTCCCGACTGGATATTCCACATCGTCGGGTACGGTGAGAAGATCCCCGTCAAACTGACCGACAACGTCCATCTGTTGGGCAAGGTCCCGCATCACTTGCTATACAGCTACGCTCAGAACTGGGACGTGGGGATCGTTCCGTTCAAACCGACGACGCTGAGTAAGGGGGCCGATCCCATCAAGGTCTACGAGTACCTGACGTTGGGGCTGCCGGTCGTCACGACGGACATCCCACACCTGCGAGACTACCCCGGCGTGTATGTCGCCGAGTCGACCGAGGAGTTCGACCGATACCTGGGAGTGGCGGGCACCGGCGGGAAGCTGGGCAGCGACGTTAGGTCGTTCCTGGAGAAGTGCACCTGGTACCGACGGGGACTGGCGCTTCTGGAAGCGGCCCATCGAGGCCGGTGCGAGCGCGTCTTGGCTGCAGGGGGGGCCTCCAGGTGATCAAGGCCCTGTTCGTTTACCGCTACTGCACGATGGGCGGCGTGGAAACCGGCATACGGTTTCGCATCCGAGCCCTGCCGCAACACGAGGTCGAAGCCCATGCCCTGTTCCTGAGAGACTACGGAGGGAGATCGGCGTTCGGCGACCTCGACGGGCGCGTCTTCTTCGGGCCGACCGAGAGCGGCTTCGCGGATCTGGTCCGTACGCAGGCGTACGACGTCATTTCCGTCATCGATTCCTTCGACGTGCTCGAGTGGATCGACCGGATGGACTTCGCCGGAAAGGTCATGGTCGAGCTGCGAAGCACCTACGAACACACACTGGTGCATCTCAAACGGCTCGGCGACCACCGATTGGACGGCATCCTTGTTCCCTCGAGTTTCCAGGCGGACAACATCCGCCCTTACTTGCCACGCAAGCTCCGCGACGCCATCCCCTGCCACGTCGCCCACAACTTCGTCGACGTCGAGACGTTCCGCCGCAATCCGCAAGCGGTCGCCCAGGACGACCGGAAGATCGTATGCTGGATCGGACGGATCGATCCGCTCAAGAACTGGGCCGACTTCCTGCGCGTGGCCGACCTGCTGGTCGACCGGGACGACGTGGTGTTCTGGATGGTCGGCGGCGGCGGCTCGAAGGAGGATGAACGCACGAAGTTCCGCAAGGCGCTGGGCGAAACGCGGATCGCGACGCGGCTTCGCTGGTGGCCGCTTCTGCCCAATGCCAAGATGCCGAGCCTGTACAGCCTGGTGGTCAACTCGGGCGGCCTGGTCCTGCTGACCACGAAGTGCGAATCGTTCGGGTTCGCCGCGCTCGAGGCGATGGCCTGTGGCTGCCCACTGATCGCCCCGCACGCGGGCGCCCTGCCCGAGGTGATCGAAGACGGGACCACCGGTCTGCTGTACCGGTCCGGCGACGTTCAGCAGGCCGCCCACCAAACGGGCAAGCTGCTCGACGACGACGACGGCCGAGCCCGCCTGGCCGACACCGCCGCCAGACGCACGCGAGAACGCTTCTCCCCGAACCGTTGTGCCAAGAGCTTCGCCCACGCGGTTCGGAGTGTGGCCGAGCTCCCTGCGGGAACTGCCCTCTGAACAAACGTCCCAGGAACGCTACTGAGCTCCGGGGCGCGTCCGGATGGCGTCGCGAACGTACGCCGCCAGCGTGTTCATGCTGCGCGTCCGCGCGGGCGGGGCTTCCTGGAGGAAGGAGTACATGTCGACGCAGATGCATTGCTCTTTGGGACACGCCGCCCAGCCGTCCAGCCGATCGGGGATCGGCCCGCCGAACAGGTGTCCCTTCCTTGTGCCGTAGCAGGCCACGGCGATCTCGCCTGCGACGTTCATCATGTAGGCCACCGTTGGGTATCGGCAGCGCTTCCCCTTGGTCTTGCCCGCGCCAGAACGATAAGTGACGTCGAACTCGCCGAGGTGCTTGCGGTAAGCCGCCATCTCGGCCTCGTTCCGCTCGTATCGGTCCTTCTCGCTGGGTGTCGGGATGTAGACGGAGGGATTCACCGGCACGCCGAGCGGGGCGACGGCCTCGGCAAGTTCCTCGTACATCCCGATCTGGTCCGCTTGCATCACGAAATTCACCATCGTCAGGCGCAGCCCGTGGTCTCGGTACCGAGCCAGGTTGCCGACGAAACGCTTCAGCGGGATCTGCGTCGGATGCCACGCGGCGTTCAGGTTCACCTTGTACAGGCGGTCCCCCCGGAACTCCGGCGGTGGGGTCCAAGACGCGTTCGTGTCCACGCGGATGTTGTCGACGTTGTCCCAGCCCGTCACCTCCCAGAGGAAGCGGCACATGTTCGCCAGGTCCCAGAAGGGCTCGCCGCCGTCGAGGGTCATCGCCAGGTTCCGATGCCCGAAGCGCTGATACAGCGCCGCGCACCAGTCCTCGACAGGATAGTTGCCAAACGCATGGCCCTGGACACGCTCCTTGGCGAGCGGAGCCGGGAGCGATCGATTCAGATCGAACGCCTCGTCCCTTACGCCGCCAAGGGCAGACGCGGCCTTGGCCTTGTCCAGGGGATCCGTGATGGGCGAACAGCAGTACGTACAGTCGAAGTTGCACCAGTGCGTCAGCTGCCAGCGGAGCAGAATGCCCTTGCGGCGCGGATCATCGAAGTGCCATTGCCGTGAGCTGCCCTGGCCGGTAGGGGGAGGCGAGCCATTTGCGTCTCTTCCTGACGGTCTCACGAGTGACCTTTCAGGTTGCGGCTCGCAAGACGTTCGTCACCTTCTGACGCCACCGCCTTGGCGCTGCCGGTTTCTGGAACAAAGAGCAGTAGCGCACCCGCCAGTCGTTCTGCGATCGATCCAGGGGTCCCAGACCGTGCTTCGCGTTTGGCTGATTGCGGCGGGCGCGCCAGCCATCATGGATCTCTTCCAGACGGGCCTCTATCGGGTCGAGGTGATGTTCTCTTGCGAAACCAACGAGGTGATCTAGATCACATCCGCCGACGGCCAAGACGCCCCCCGCAGCAGTCTGAGCAACAACGTTGCGGAAGGCGGCGGCCGCCTGCTCGGGCTCCAAGTGAATCAGCACGTTCTGCGCGAGGACAACGTCTGCCGGCGGGAGCTTCGTGCACCGGTCCGAGAGGAAATCCGCAATCCCGAACAACACGTTGTGGCGAACGCGCTCGATTAGGAGGTAGTTGCCGTCTTCGTTCCTGGTGAAGTACGGGCCCAGCAGTTCGCGCGGCATATGCCCCAGACCGTCGTAGAAGATCTCCATCTCGTTGAACTCGGCCTGGATGGCCCCCTGGATCAGCTCCGGATCGCGGTCGAACGCCTCGATGGCCAACGCGTAGTCGCTGATCTTCCGCCGATCATGCTCGATCGCCAGCGTGTAGGGCTCGGCGCCGATCGCGCACTCCCAGCAACGAACGCGGATCGTCGATTGGTCCTTGAACTGCGGGAAGACCTCATCGAACAGCGCTTCCACCTGGGGGCCATTTCGGTAGAAGAACGTCGTGGCCGACATCCCCGCGCAGCTCGGCTTGAAGCGCGCGGAGGGGGCCCCCTTGATCGGCCGGATTCTTGACGGTTGCGGCTTGTCGGGTGCAACCTGCGCCGGGGTCTTCTCGGGTGGTTCCTGCGCCGGTTGGCTGGGCGGCGCTTGTCGCTCTGCCGGCGCGGTTTCCTTTCCTTTTAGGGCGTCCGTCGAGGGGGCGGCTGCTGCGTTGCGCTGCGGATCAGGGGAGCTTGCTGGCGCAGCATGGGTGGGCTGCGTCGTCGCTTCTGCGATGTCCGGCTTGGTCGGGGGGGGCTTTGGCGCCGCTGCGACCACGGCGCTGGCAGGCTTCGGCCGAGCCGTCGGGCCGGATTGGGCCCCCGTACCGATCGTCGGGCGCTTGTCGTCTCGCGCGGCGTAAGCGGCCAGGACCTCGTCCGCGTCGCCGAAGGCTGCGAGGTCTCCCTGCTCGAGGTAGAGCACCTTGTTGCACAGCTTGCGGACCTGGGCGGCCGCGTGCGATACGAACAGGATGGTCACCCCGCGATCGATGAAGGCCAGGATCCTCTCGTGGCACTTCTTCTGGAACTGCTGATCGCCCACCCCCAGGACCTCGTCGATGATGATGACGTCCGGGTTGACGTGGATCGCGATGCTGAAACCCAAACGGGCCAGCATCCCGCTACTGTAGCGCCGGATGGGCGCCTCGAGGAAGTCCCCCAGTTCGCTGAATTCGGCCACGCTCGGGTAGATCTTGTCCGTCTCGCGGCGATTGAATCCCAAGACGCCTGCATTGATGTAGACGTTCTCGCGGCCCGTGAGGTCCGGGTGGAACCCGGCGCCGAGTTGCAGCAGGGCGGAGATCCGTCCCTCCGTCCGCACCGTGCCCTCGGTGGGTTGCGTGACCCCGCTGACGATACTCAGGAGCGTGGTCTTGCCGGAACCGTTGGGTCCGATCACGCCGAGGCTTTCGCCGCGCTCGATGCTGAAGCTGATATTCCGCAGCGCCCAGAACTCTTCCCAGCGGTTCCGGCGGAAGAGGGAGTCCAGGACTCCCGTCGCCAGAAACTCGCGCGTGTACCTCAGATAGAAGCGCTTGGACACGTTGTGGACGTCAATCACCGGCACCGGCTGCCTTCTCCGTCACAAGGTCGGCTAGACGTAATCCGAGAACGTTCCCTCACGGCGGCGGAACAAAGACACACCGACCAGAACCAACACGACCGAGACCCCTGCCCCGACGGACAGGAACGTCAGGTCGGGCGGCAGCGTTTCCATCAGGATGCGGCGATAGCCGATCACCACGCCCGCCATCGGATTGAACCAGAAGAACGGCTCGAGACGTTCGGGGATGAAGCTGGCCGGGTAGAAGATCGGAGTCAGCCAGTACAGCACGAGAATCCCCGACCGCAGCATGTACTGGATGTCCCGGAACCACACGTTGAGCGTCGCGCAGATGAAGGCCAGGCCCGTCATGTAGCTGATCTGCACCGCAAAGACGACCGGCAGCCAGATCATGGCGGAACTCACCTTCAGCGAGCCCGGGTACTTCAGGCTGACCAGGATGACCAGGCACAGCTCGATGAAGAAGTGCAGCAGGTGACTGGCCAGTACAGCAAGTGGCAGGAGGTGACGGGGAAAGGCCACCCGCTTGACCAGCGGGCTGTACTCAAGCAGCGAATTGGTCGCGCCCGTCACCCCGTTGGCGAAGTACCTGTGTGGACACAAGCCCAGGAGTAGCACGACTGGATAGGCGGGGACGTTCTTTGCGAACATGTACGTGAAGACCAGCGTGTAGACGAACATCATGACGAGCGGATCGCCGATGGACCAGAACACGCCCAGGATCTTCGCGCGGTAGCGTGCCTTGAAGTCGCGCGACACGAGGCTCCGAAACACGTCCCAGTATCGGAACATGTCGGTCAGCTCGCGAAGCAGGAAGGGGCGCCTGCCGCCGGGGCTCACCGTCAGATTCGCATCCGCTACGGACATCAACGCCTCCAGACCGTCACCTGGGGCGGCCGCCGGACCGGGCAACCGCCGTCCCAATCCTCAAGACTATCAGTATCTCGCAGCCCTCGCCAGAGGGGGCATCATGGCGACGTCGGATGAGGTGCGTAACAAGACTCGGCAGGTTATCGAAGGGGCCCCATCCTTCGCGCTCCTCCGCGGGACGCGGTGGAGTGCGAAGGATGGAGGACAAGCGGCCTGGGGTGTACAGCTACCCCTGGCCTACGCTATTCTTCTGACGAACGACACGACGCCCAAGGCGGCGGCGACGATCAGCAGTGGCAGTCCGGTGCCGACGCCGCACGACAGATAGCGGAGCATGCACTCGACCTCGTAGTCGCCATCCATGATCAAGGTCAGCTCTTCGCCTGGGTAGTCCTCCGCGTAGTTCCAGTCGCCGGGGTGGTTCGGGTCGTACACGAGCCATCCGTCACAGGCAACCCTCTGGTAGCAGGTGACCGAGAGGGTCACCTCCGTGCCGTCGGGGTAGCAGGCCAGATCGGGGACGATGTCCACTTCAGCCATGCCGTCGTCGTAGTCGACCGTCAGCGTGTAGCAGGCTTCCCCATCGGCAACGGCCGGGCTGACGAGCCAAGTCAGCGACGCCAGGGCGACAACAGCCAACACGTCTCGAATCGAGAGGGCCCTACATCCACTCATATCCTTCCTCCTTTGGGTCTGGCGTCAGCACCTTCCGCCATGTCACTCGTCGTGCCCGAAACCTAACGGGCTCTGCCGGAGGCAGTTGCGTGCTCCTCCTGGCGGAACAGACACGTGTCCGGCAGTGCGGTCCGGCTAGGTATCAAATACGACATCGCACAGACAGACTATCTTACCTGGCGGCCGAGGAATCGTCAACGCCGGGGAAGTTCTGGCGCGACGCCGAAACGCTCGCAGTACGGGCCGAACATCTCGTTGATGGTCGTCGGGGCTAGGCCAAACTGCGCCAAGTCGTATCGATGGGCGGGGTGCTTGTTTTGGCCGTTGTCGGCGAGCCATGTCGCCATGGCCGCGTCCATCCGGTCGCTCCGCTCGTAGCCGAAGCGCTCGTAGATGCGGTGCACCGTCTGAATCGGATCGCGCACGAGGTCGGGGTAGTGGACGTCGAAGACGCGATCAGGGAAGGACTCTCTGGCGCTGGTCGCTCGGTCCAGGAGATCGGCACAGATCTCCACGGCCCGGGCGCCGAGCGCGTGCAGGTCCAGCTTGTCGGTCGCCATGCCGCGCGTGATGGCAAACAGGCTGCAAACGGAAGGCACCGCCTTGGCCGGGTCACGATGCGCCTGGACCACACAGGCATCGGGAATGGCCGTCAGCAGCGCGTCCAGCCCGGCCAGGTGCACGGGGCTCTTCAAGACCCAGTGGTCGGCCCAGCACCGCCACTGGAGGAGCTGCAGCTGACGCCGGTAGTACTCGTAGGCGGCAACCTTGCTCTCGAAGTCCAGGTCCCGAAGCCACTCCTCATAGCTGCTCACGTCCGCCAGCATCGAGAAGGCAGGCGAAACGAACGAGTGCAGCGTCAGCGACAGGCATTCCTCCGGACCGTTGGGCTGCAGCTCATGGACCGAGGGGAGTTGCGGGGCCAACCGATATGCCATCTTCACGAGGGATCGGGCCTGCTTGATCCGTGGGTCGGTGTCCCGCGTGGCCCGATCGGGCGGCGGCGAAGGCCAAGTGGCTTCCCAGAACAGCAGCGGTCGGCCCGCGGGGTCCTGCGCCAGCAGATTGTACAGCAGCGTTGTGCCCGTCCGCGGCAGCCCCGTTACGAGCAGCGGCCGATGGATCTGCACGTCGAGGATCTCGGGATGACGCCTGATGTCTTCGTCGATCTTCAAACGGTTCACTGCGATCTCGATCAGACGGCGTCGTGCCATCAGGCGCCCGAACGGGCTTAGCCGTCCGGTCTGGTGGCACGCATCAATGATCCGCCTGAGTGGATCGCGGAAACGCTCGTCACTGAAGTCGGACAGCTTCGCCTGCCGCCGGGCGGCCTCGAGAATCGACGCCTCCGTCAGCTGGCTTGGCCGGATCCCGCACACCTCCAAGCACCCGACTAGCAGGTTGTACAACCGGACGAACAGCGGACGGTGGGGACGCTCGAAGGTTCGCTCAGATTCGGCCACCATGATCATCCTACGCAAGCGGACCGCGCCTTGCCACGCATGCGCGGTTAGCGGATCGGTTCGGTTTCCTTGTTGGGGTCAGGCAGCTCGTTGGGGTCAATCGGCCCGAGGATGTCGTTTGGGAATGAGCCCCGCGCTCCCAGGGATTCGTTCGGGTCGGCTCCGTCATCACACAGGGCGCAAAGAGCGCAGCACCCCACAACGGTCAGTACGGCGATGACCGCGACCGTCCACCCGAGCAGGAAGACTGTCTTGGTTGGAGCGTTCACAGGAATGCCTCCTGGCTATCTGCAGCCTGGCCGTCTCCCCTTCGTCCTGGCCCGACCACGCGACGGCGTCCCAGATGGACAAGCGACATCTTACCATGGGGCCGCCTTCACCGACGCACGCGGACGTTGACGAAGGGGGCATCGACGTACACGCCGTCATCCGTGACGTCGACGGCCGTACCGGGCGCCCTGACGGCGACGTCGTCGCCTTGCGGCACGCGCCCGACGGTGCAGGCCCGCTTCTCCTGCGACTGGCAGCCGGCGACCAGTATGCACGCGGCGATGAGTCCCCCAACGATGCTCGCCTCCCGCCTCCTGCTCGGCTTGCTCGTCATCATCGGCCTCCGCAACGATGACCCCCAGACGCGGCGCTGGCGGTGTATCTACAGTATACCATCAGTAGACGGGATGAAAGCCCCTGGTCTCGGGCTAGCGGCACCCGCTGCCCTTCTCGCCGTGGACTATTCCTCGGACCCGCTTGACGCCCGAGCCCGATCTGTGTACACTGTATCTAAGTGTATTACATTGTAGGACACGAGGTGACACATGGCTACGATTTCGGTCCGCCTATCCGACACCTTGGCCGGGAAGCTCGCCGAGGTGGCCAGGGAAGTGGACAGGCCGAAGTCCTTCATCGTGCAGAAGGCGATAGAGGCCTACCTAGAGGATTTCGCGGACCTCCAGATTGCGCTCGACCGTCTCCGCGACCCTTCCGACGCCGTGGTGAGTGGTGAAGAGCTAAGGGGCTCGCTTGGCCTATAGCATCGTCTACAAGCGTTCGGTTAGGCGCGACCTCAAGAAGCTGAGCAAGACCGTGGCCAAGCGCGTCCTTGATCAGCTCGAGGAGGACCTCTCGGACACCCCGGAGCGGTTCCCACCTCTCAAGGGCGAGTTTGCTGGACTGCGCAAGTATCGTGTCGGGGATTCCCGTGTGATCTTCGCCATCGTCGAGAGCGACGTCCTGATCCTGCGGATCGGCCACCGCAAAGACGTGTACAGGTAGAAGCGTCCCGTCAGGCCCGGTAGCGGACGTGGTCCCCCTCGTTCCCAGTGATGCCAGACAACCTGTTTGAGCCGAGCAGCCCCGCAGCGCGCTTCTTGACACACCATCTCACTAGGTGCGTCGCTTCCTTCTTGCGACGTAAGCCTTGGCGCGGAAGGTCTCGGTTCCTTCGCGGTCCATCGGCATGGTGAATTCGAGGCTCCGCACCAGCACGAATTCGTGATCGCCCACGAGCTCGCCAATCTCCTCCGTACCGTGTCGGTACATCGTGACGCTCGAACCCGTTTCCGTGTACTCCGGGCCCAACACGTACTCGGCCTCTTCTGCGGGGGCGCGATCTTCTACGATGAAGACGAAGATGCCGTCGTCGCGCACAATGCGCGTGACCTCTCCGAAGACCGGGCGCAGATCCCCAAAGAAATGGAGCACGCCGATGCAGATCGCGTGGTCCATGGACGCCGTCTCGTAGGGATAGGGCCGGACCGTCAGGTCGTGCTGTTTGAGGTCGGTCGCGAACTGCTTCTGTCTGCAGGCGTCCAGCATCTGCGCCGAGTGGTCCATGCCGTACACGCGCAGGCCGGCTTCGTGGAACAGAAATGAACCAAGGCCCGTGCCGATGCCGACGTCGAGCACCGACTCTCCGGGCCGAACAAAGGCGTACGCGAGGCCAAGCGTGACTTCAGGCCCCCGCCAGTTGTACTCCTCCGCCTTGCGGTCGTAGTCGCTTGCGTCTGACATGGCGTCTCATGCGCCTTGACCGACCATGCGTCGTGACGCTCCATTCGGCTATCCCGACCGGGCAATCCCTCGGAGGAAATCGGCGTCCTTCTTCAGGACCTCACGCTGTTGGGCCTTGGGGAACGTGCCGATCGACTCGTCGTCGATGCAGAGGTCGCCGCGGTAGTTGCTCTTGCACAGGATGGCGACCACCCGTTGGTAGTCGATGTCGCCTTCGTAGACCGGGCAGCGGCACTCGCGGTACTTCCAGCCGGGCTTGCGCTGCCGTTCCCGATCGGCCTGCGGATAGCGGATGCTCTTGGCGTGGAAGTGGCATGCCCACGGGGCGAATTCCGTGTAGATGTCGTAGAGCTTCGAGAGCGGGTGCCCGAACCAGTAGAAGTTGCCCACGTCCAGCGTGATACCGAACCGCTTCGTGCCGACGCCGTCAAAGACCCTCCGCAGGAAGTCCGGCCGGTTCGTCGTCGTGCCGTGGTTCTCGACGCCGAACCGCACGGGCAGGTCCTTCGTTGCGTCGACGAGCTCCCTGCCGACCGCGATCGAGAAGCGGACGAACGCGTCGGCGTCCTTGATCTTGCTGGGGACCAGGTCGATGCGCACGACGGGGACGCCGATCTCCGCTGCGGCGCGGGCCGCCTTGATCGTGATCGCGATCTCCTGCTCGCGATGCTCGTCGTAGCGGTTGAGCGTGCAGAACGCCGCGATGTGCTGCTTGTGCCTCCGGACCTCGTCGCCGAGCTTCTTGACGCCGTCAGGGCCAGCGATCGAGTGAACCGTGCCCTTCGGCCCCACGTAGGGCAGCGAGCCGTCCAGTCGGACCATGACCTCCGCGCCGTCGACGCCCGTCGCCCGCATCGCCGACCACATGTCCGGCTCGCCCGCGTGGCGCAGGATGGCATCGCGGCAGGCGATGGGCCATTCGGGCTTCTTGGCCGCGTCCTGCGATTCAGCCCGCAACGGTGCGCCCACGGCGCCAACGGCCGCAGCCGCCGCCACATCGCGCAGAAACTCGCGTCGGCTCGTCCCTTCGGAGGTGTGCATGGTCGCGTTCCTTTAGCATGTGTCGGATAGCGCTGCCATCGCCCTGGATTGGCCCCAGCGGCGCGTAGCGCAGGAGGCCCTCGTCGCCTGCCCCACGGATGATACCAAGTCCTGCCAGAGTTTCCTCCCCTTCCTCGATGGTGCAGCGCGAGGAATGACTCGAAGGCCGAACGTGCCGGCATGTTGTGTGAGCCGGGGGCGAATCCCTGTTATCATCTCTGTCTGTTGACCGCGTGAGGGCAGCGATTTCGGAAGACGGAGGGAAACGTCCCGGATCAGAGGGCCCCTTATCCAGCGGCAGGGAGAGTGTCATGTTCAACGTGCCTGGGCGTCTTGTGTGTGCGGGGGTCCTCGTCGCCGTGTGGTCTGCGGGGGCAGCGTCCGGCGAAGGACGCCAAGCGAAGAAGGCGGCCAAGCCGCGAAAGGACACTGCGATGGCAGAGATATGGACGCAGAAGGGCGTCATGCTCTGCAGCCCGAAGGTGGCGCATCCGTTTTGCACCGGTGGCGCGTCGGCCCTGCTGAGCGATGGGCGGATTCTGACCACCTACTCGGGCCCGGTCACCCCACACGGGCAGAAGCCCGGCGCAACCCGAATCTACGCGTGTGTGTCGGCCGACGGTGGCAAGACGTGGGGACCTGAACGCGAGATCATCCACCATCCCGAGTGCCAGGCCTGCGGAGGCTCGATCCTGCGGACGCGCGACGGAACGCTCTGGGTCTTCTACATGGGCTTCTATCGCAGCGCGTGGCGCGGCGGCCAGCCGGACATGGAGGCCACCCGCAGCGATCTGTGGTGCACGCGCAGCACCGACGACGGCAAGACGTGGACGAATCGTCAAATGATCTGGAAGGGGTACACCGGCGCGACGAACGGTGCGCTCGAGACCACGGCCGGGCACATCGTCGTGCCGTTCAGCTACGTCGTGCCGAACCCAGGTCGCCTGGTGAGTGCCTGTGTCGTGTCGGCCGACGCCGGGAAAGACTGGAAGCTCAGCACGAACATCGACCTCGGCGGACACGGCGACCACGCCGGTGCGATCGAGCCGACCGTCGTGCAACTGAAGGACGGCCGGATCTGGATGCTCATCCGCACGGCGAAGGGTCGGTTCTGGCAGTCGTTTTCAACCGATAACGGGATGACCTGGTGCGAGGCCACGCCAACGCCCATCGGCAGCCCGAGCGCGCCGGCCTACATCACCCGTCTGAAGAGCGGCCGGCTTGTGCTGGTCTGGAACAACACGATGGCCACCACCCGCGGTCGGGATACGCTTTCGATGGCACTGTCCGAGGACGACGGGGAGTCCTGGACCCGGCCCGTGGAATGTGCCCGATCGATGCAGCTCTCATACCCGTTCATCCTGGAGCACAAGCCCGGCCAACTCCTGGTCGGCTGCAATCACGTCATGGGGGGGTGGAAGCGCGTGGCTCCCGTGCTCTTCCGCGTGAGCGAGCAAACGCTTCTGGGTCAATGAGTTCTGGGGCCGTGCCCGGTCAGCGGCGGCGCGCCTCTGCGTCAGCGAGTTAGTAAGACGTTTCCAAATAATACGTTACGGGTCTCCTCGGATTTGCCGCTTGCTTCTTCGAGACCGTGTGCTATACTGTACTAGGTATCTAATACAGTAGGTCGGTATCCAGGAGTTCCCCCGCCCATGTCTGTCGACCCGAATCTTCACGTGCCCATCTACGAGCAGATCGTGGAGCACATCCGCGGGTCGGTGGCTGCGGGGGTGCATCGGCCCGGCGAGGCGCTCCCGTCGATTCGGGCGCTGGCGGTCGAGCTGCTGGTCAACCCGAACACGGTCCAGCGGGCGTACCAGGAGCTCGAGCGGCAGGGGTTGGTCAAGACCCGTAAGGGCCGCGGGGTGTTCGTGACCGAGGACGGGGATGCGTCGGCCCAGAGCAGATCGGCGGCGGCCGTCCAAGCCAGATTCACCGACGGCATCCAGGTCGGCAAGACGGCCCGCCTGCCGGACGACCGGATCGAGTCGATCTTCCGCAACGCCATGGCCGCCGCCGACGGGTCGGAGCAAACCGACCGGGCCGATGCCCGGGGCGATACGTCGCCCGAAGCGAGGGACGAGTCATGACAACGGGCGAGTCATCGGAATCCACCGTTGAGTTGGCCGGCGTGACGAAGCATTTCGGCAAGCAGACGGCCGTTGCGGATCTGTCGTTGCAGATTCCCAAGGGCACGGGTTTCGGCTTCATCGGCCCCAACGGTGCGGGCAAGACCACGACCATCAAGATGATCATGGGCCTGCTGCAAAGCGACGCTGGCCGGATCGTCGCCCTGGGCCTCGACCCGATCGCCGACGGTCTGGCGCTCAAGCAGCGCGTGGGCTACGTGCCGGAGCAGCAGGTGATCCACCGGTGGATGCGGGTGCGCGAGGCGATTCGATTCTGTCGCTTGTTCTATGCGACGTGGGACGACAAGCTCTGCGCGGACCTGCTGGGCCAGTTCGACCTCGACCCGGACAAGAAGGTCAAGCAGTTGTCCAAGGGCATGGTGGTGAAGCTGTCGCTGCTGCTGGCGATGTCGCACGAGCCTGAACTGCTGGTCCTCGATGAGCCGATGGCGGGGCTCGACCCGGTCGTCCGGGAGGAGTTGCTCGACGGGATCCTGCAGACCATCTGTGACCGCGAGCAGACGGTCGTGTTCTCCAGCCACACGCTGAGCGACGTCCAGCGTCTGGCCGATGCGATCGGCATCATCAACGAGGGGCAACTGAGGGTGCACTGCGCGGTGGACGACCTGCTGAGGCGGACCAAGCGGATCCGAGCGGTCCTGTCCGATGGCAGCGCGCCGGAACGTCCGCCGGAAGGCATGATCTGGCAGCGGGTGCGAGACCGCGAGTGGCTTCTGACGGTCGAGGACTTCTCGGATGAGACCGTAGCGGGTCTGCGCGCAACGAACGCGTTGGAGCGGGTTGAAGTGATCGATCTTGGGCTCGAGGACATCTTCAAGGACTATGTCCGCGGATGGAGGGCGTCGGCATGAAAGCGCTGCTCTGGAAGGACTATCGCCAGAACCGACGGATCCTGGTTGGGGTGGCCATCATGTTGCTGATTCCCTACGTGTTCGTGACGGTGGGGGAGCTGGGGACGCGGCTGTGGCACGTCTACCCGAGCGAGAGCTGGGCCGAGCTTCTCCGCATGGCAAGCATCGCGAGCCTGTTCCTGACGGTGCTCGCGATCGGGTTTCTTGGCGGCAACGCCATCGCCGGCGAGCGGGTCGATCGCTCAGCCGAGTTCGTAGCCTATCTCCCAATCGCGCGCCGCCCGGCTGTCGCCAGCAAGGCGATCGTGGCCATCGGGGCGTGTCTGGCCTTCTGGTTCGTCAACGCCTTGGTCGCCTGTGTGAGCAGTTGGGTCATCGGCGACCGGTCCCTGGACAGAACGTTGGGTCTCGTGTTTCCCACGGCACCGAGCTCCGTGTTGATCTTCGGTGCGTCGTGGCTCTTCTCTTCGTTCATGAGCAGTCCGCCCATCGCCACCATGATGGGCCTGGCCACCGTCGTGGTCTACGGGGTGACGATGGGACTCATCGACCAGGCCAGGGGACTCGAAACCGCCGGCAAGGAATCCTCGTACTTCGTGCTATGTGCTGTGCTGTGTGTCGTGCTGGGGATTACCTGCTTCGTCTCCGGCGTTCTTCACTACATCCGTCGCATCGAGCCGTAGTGGATGGATGAACGCATGGCGTGAGTTCTACGAAGCTGGGACACTGATGTACTCCAAGCAAGATGGTTCCTGCTGGGGGCCGTCTGGGAGGACAGCCATGATCGCTCATGCGTGTGTAGCCGTGGTGTCCTGCGTGCTCGGCGGCGCGGCCAGCCAGCCGAGCACGCTGTCACGCGAGCAGCTGCTAGCGGGCGTCGAGAAGGCCCGGGGTCGGATCAAGGACCTGGACGTCACCTTCACGTACAACGTTTCCGGGAAGCCTCCCAGGACCATCGTCGCGCGCAGCCGGATGCGCCTCGTCCTCAAGGGCGAGATGTGCTACATGGAGCATGCCTACAGGTTCGGTGGGCCGGATGGCGACGAGAAGCGCCTCCACCATCGGCGGGCCGCTTACCGCGGCGGTTTCAGTACGATCGTCTTTCCGGACGACAAGACGGCACTGATCCAGCCCGATCAGACGCGCGACGCGGATCCCAGCACGTCCGGGTTCTTCCAGGTGTCGCAATGGACCGATCCGGAGGGCAACGTCGGGAGCTACAAGGACAGCCTGCTGGCTGCGATGCGGGATCCCAAGGGGCGCGTTCGACCGAAGCTGGACACGATCAACGGCCACGCTTGCCACGTGTTGGAGGTTCCGTTCCATCAGGGCGAAGTGGCCGTCGGGGCCACCTACTGGATCGACGTCCAGCGCGGCTTCAGCCTGCTCAAGACCGAATACTGGCGTTATCCGGGCCGCGGCGTCCGGAAGACCTGCAAGGTGACCAAGCTGGCCAGCGTGGCGAAGGGCATCTGGCTTCCGGTGGCGGGGACCGTGAAGGTGAAAGCCCCCTCCTATGAGGGCACCATGGTGATGCAGGTGGAGTTGGATCGGGCCGGCAAGCCCAAGCTGAAGGTCAACACCGGTGTGCCCGATTCGTTCTTCAGCGCCGAGACCGTCATCCCCGTCGGATACCGCGTGTACGACAAACACAAGGACAAGTCCTACAAGATGCCGAAGCACGTTAGGAAGCCCGCCTAGGAACGGAGGATCCTTGGCCTGGCGAAGCGTCGTTGGTATGCTTCGGTACCAGAAGGTCCATCCTGCCGGAAAGGAGGTGCACCATGACAGGCAGACGAATCGCGTGTTGTGGGGACGCCTCGGTGCCGGATGCATCCGTGGCGTAGAGCGAGCGAAGCACTCGACGTGCCCGTCCTCTTCGCTGAGCGTTTGAGTCGATCAGACGGTCAGCGGTCCCCTGACTGAGAACGCTATCTTGCTCGTGCTGGACCCCCGCCGGATCCGGTTCCGCACGCCCGCGGATCGCGTCGGTGCCGGATCGCGTAGGGCCGGTCTGCGGGAGCGCTTCGAAGGGAGAACGCCGATGGACAGCAGTCTGCGTATGGCAACGCGACGCGACTACCACGGATGCATCAAGCTTCGGGCGGAATGGCTCGATCGGTTCTGTGCCGCCCATCCGCCGGCGGAGCGATGGTGTCCCGCGAACTGTCGCGTGCCCAACGTCGAGGACGAGGGCCTGCTCCGGCAGCACCTGCATCTCCCGGAGCGGATCGATCTGCAGACGCTCGCCGGGGACAACGACCGATCCGCAGTTGTTTTGCCCGGACCAGGCGGGATCGATGCGTATCTGCTGTGGCGCGTCGAACCGGCCGAGCGGAGGCTGTCGATCGAGGGCCAGACGCCGCGGGTCTCCCGTCACACGCAGGCCCGTGACGCAGCGGACCGACTCCTGGCGTTCGTCCTTCGGCACGCGGCCAAGCAGGGACTGACCGACGTCCGGATGTCATTCCACGGATTCCCCGATGAGGTGCGTCCGCTGATCGACCTGTATCGAAAGCACGGTCTCGAGGGCGATCCCCGGCGGGAGATGCTGAGCCGGCAACTGTCCATCGATTCGGGCTTGGGACAGCTTGACTTCCGATCGGCCGAGGAGGTCGGGCTGGACACGTTCCACGAGATGAACGCCGCTGTCCGACGCATCACCGCGGCAGCGTCGAAGGCAGACCTCGCCTTCTCACAGAAGATGTGGTCCGTGGACACCGCTACAGATTGGTTGGTCGCGTACGACGGACAGGACCTGGCGGGGACCGTCCAGGTCGGCGTGCTCCGTGAAGGCGTAGGGGTGGTGGACTACATCGGCATTCTCGAAACGTATCGCGGCCGGGGGTTGGGCCGCTGCGTGTTGGCCCGCGGCTTGTCCGCGCTTGTGGGTAGGGCTGACGTCGCCTTTCTGGACGTCGATCACGACAACGTCCCGGCCATTCGGCTCTACGAGCGGGCCGGGTTCTGTGTCCACCACCACCACGGCCAGATGACAAGAACGCTGTGAGTCGCGGCAGCCCACGAGGGCCGACTCAGAACGTGCTCCTGTCAGACACGATCTCGGCCACGGCCAGCCCGACGAATCCGGACGTCCGAACGAGCGTCTTGACCCCGTACGCCTTGCTGTTCTCGGGATTCAACAGGAAGCGGCAGTACTTCCGGACCGACTCGGCCGCCTCCGGGCTCGGGTCCACGTGCCGGTAGAACCAGCTCAGCAAGGTCAGGCTCCGCGGGCTTCTCTGCTGGTCGGCGCTTCGGAGCTTTCCCCACGAGCCGTCCGCGTTCTGCCCTGCCAGGAACCACCGCACGGTCGGCTTCAGCTTCTTTCGCAGAAGATCCTGGAGACCTGGATCCTTCAGGTACATGTCCGCGGCCACGAATGCCTCCGTACAGTAGCTGAGCGTGTCCAGCGGCCAGCAGGTCAGCGTCTTGCCGGCGAGGGTGTACGGCAGCTCGCCGTCTTCCTTGCGGATCTTGACGAGCCACCGCGTCGCGCCGGCTGCGATCTCCTTGTATTTGGGTTGGCCGGTGATCGCGAACAGCTCGGAGAAGAACGCGCCGCCGGTCGTAGCGGTCGAGATCGTGTAGGGCTCCGGGCTGAGCTTGCCCTTGTAGTATCCGCAGCCCAGGGCGCCGCGGTCCTTGCCCTGTTGGATCACCCATCCTGTGGACGCCTTGCGCCCGCGTCCCTCCGGGGCCTCGGCGCACCCATGCATCACGAACCGGGCCTTCCGTTCCATCGCGGCCAGGTAGCGCGCCTGCCTCTGCTTGTCCGCGAAGCGATGCCCGACGGCGAGCGCCGTGGCGGCTGTGCCCGCGTCGCCGAAGTAGATGTTCCCCCGGGGGCCGCAGTCCGGCCAGTATCCCGCCTCCTGGCCGGTGGACGTGGTCGTCATTTGCTGCTTCTTGCAGAACGTGTCGCACCACCGCAGCGCCTCGGCCAGATGGGCCTTGTTGCCCGTGATCCTGTAGGAGGCCATCAGCATCCTGGCGAAGTTGCCGTTGATGAAGACCGACGTCCGCGTGTCCTTGGTGTTCTTGAGTGTGCCGCTTCCCACGTCGAGCGTCATCACCCAGGCGTTGAGGTCCGCTAGGTAGGCCAGCAATGCCTTCCTGAGCGCCTCATCCACCAGGGGGCGGGTCCCCCGCGTCTCGGCCCGCGCTGCACGCGGTGCCCGCGCCACGCTCGTTGCCGCCAGGGCACTCGTGCCGAGCTTGATGAACTCGCGTCTGTTCATGTCGGTTCTCCTGGTCGGGCCCGCAGCCTACTTGCCGAGACGCTTCATCCAGGCGTCGAACGGCGGCGTGCTCGCAGACCACGCATACTCGGCCGTCGTGGTCAGCGCCTGCCACGGATCGACCGACTTGTTGTCCTTCCAGCTCGTGTAGATCTCGCCCAGGGCGTGCGGGCTCCGTTTGCGGCGCTCGCTGAGGCATTGGGCCCAGGTGTGGGCGTTGGCGTACTGAAACCAGGGCGAACCCGTGACGTCGAAACCGAGGTCCGTGAAGTACGCCACCGACCTTCGGATCGCCGCGTCGTTCTGGGGACTGCTGTAGAACCACGTGCTCATGACGATATCGCGGGGAAGGCTCTGGGCCGCCTTCTTCATGCCGGCGTGCGGCTCGTTGTGATACGGGTTGACGGCGTCGGCCCACATCATCAGCCGGACGTTCGGGTCGGCTTCACGCGCGAACTGACGCATTCGCTTGATGTCGTCCACGAACAGCTCGGTGTTGCTCAGGCCGCGGCGCTTGCATCGGTCGTCACGATTGAAGACCCGCGGCTCGTCGTGTCCGATGTGGATGTACTTCGGCTCGAGGTACCGGACGACGTTCTGGATGGACTTGCGCATCACCTCGCGGTAGAGCGGCTCGGAGGGGCAACAGGTAATGCTGCCCTGCGGGGCGTAGGTGAAACTCACCAGAAGCTTGTCGCCGTCCCTGATCCGACTCCCGGGCAGCAACGTCAGGCTGAGGGGCTTGGCGCTGGCGGGGTACGAGGTCCGACTCAGATCGTGCCCGGGGCCGACCGGGGGATCGCCCGGGACGACGCGGTAGTCCTTGCCGGCTTCGTACGTGATCGTGCCCGTTGCATTGGCGACCGTGAGCGGCGCGGCTTGGGTGATGATGACGTTTCTCAGCGGATCGGCCGGCGCGTGACGGGTGCCAACCAGCGAGACGTCGTCGAACAACGCGGTCCCGGTCGCGTCTTGGATGCGGACGTACACGCGGAGGCGCTGGTACCCCCCGCTGCTGAGACCCGCATGCTCCGCCCGCCACGCCTGGCTTCCCTTGCGCATCGCAGACTTGGCCAGCAGGGCCCCGTGCCCGCCGTTCGGGTGAAGTCCGTAGACTTCGATGTAGGCGCCGCAGTCACCGCTTCCCTTGATGTCCCGGGTCTTCAGGTAGCAGCCGATCTCGTACCCCTGGTTGGGGAGGCAGGCGACGTCCTGCCACGCGCGGATGATCCCGCGCCGTGTCCGCGTCAGCCGCAGGCTGGCCGTCCCGCTGTGCTTGTCGGCCTTGTCCACGCAGATCGTCGGCTCCACGGTGTCCTGCCCCCAGCCGTGCGCGTCGTTGCCTTTGGCCTGCTCGAACCCCGGGTTGACCAGCGCGATGGGCGGCGCGGGTTCCTGTACCCCGGGCACGATCCGGCCGTCTTTGGCCTCGAAGGGCTGCTTGGACAGCGTGACCCCTTCCACGGTGCGCGGGTCGAGCGACAGCACCATGTGACCCCAGCCGAGGCTCTGCAGTTCCGGTACGGGCTCAATGCAGTGCTTCCGGCACAGCGCAAAGAGGTCCTGCCACCGCGCGCGGACCTTGGGGTCATCCAGGCGATACAGGCCGTAGTATTCGAGCACGACCAGGTTCAACTTCAGCGAGGCAAGGTACGGGATCTTCTTGCGGGGATCGTCCCCGAAGTGATGCTCGCCGATGTAGGTGCCGCGGACGGGCAGGTCCGGCCAATCGGAGATCGCTACGCACGGGATCCGCCCGTCCGGCTGGATCAGCTGCCGCAGCGTCGTCAGTCCGTAGTAGAGCCCGGAGACGTCCTTGCCGAGAATGGCCACGCCGTCTGCCGTGACGACGAGGCGGTAGCCTTCAGCCTTGGGCTTCGGCAGCCCCACGACCAGTCGCTCGATCTCGGACGACGGCTCAACGGTCAGACAGACCGTACCGCGTGGCTCGCCACGGCTCTTTTTCTCGGCCAGCTCGAGTGTGGGCTTCTTGAGCTCCGCCAACCGTGCGTTGACCTGCTCAATCCCTGCCACCGTGGAGGAATGTGCCTTGTCCATGATCACCACGCGTCTGCACGTTCCCGTCGCCAGCGAGCCCGGCTTGCCTGGCGCGGCCCATGTCATATGCTGCGGCGTGGGAAGCACCTGCGGGAGTGCAGCCTCGCCCTGCGCCGTCCGCAAGATTGACGACAACACGACCATGGCGGATACGCCCAGCACGGTGCTTCTGATGTGGCTCATCCGAATGGGCTCCTTCGGCTACCGGCGGACCCTCCGCGAAGGTGATCAGCTCCGCTTATCCGATCTCGAACCGGGCGTAGTCGAACTTCCTGGGCGACCAGGGGTGATGATAGGCCTTCTTGGCCACGCGGCGGACCTCGGCGGCCAGGGGCGGGGCAATCTTCCTGGGAAACGGCATCCGATCCGCGGCGATCGCCTCGCTCAGCATCGCGTGTGCGCTGTCCACGGTCCGGGCCAGAATGGGCGCGGAGACGTTGTCGAGGTTGTCATGTACGCTATGCAGCGTCCAGTATCCTCCGCCCATCATGCTCGGTCGCGACAACCACACCGACGGCGCGCCGGCGATGTTGAACGGAAAGTGGTCGCTGTAGGGGTTGACGGCCGGGTCGATCCGGATCGGATGGCGGCGCTTCTCCCAGTGACGACGGACCAGGCGCTCGAGCGCGGGCGTGCCGGTCACGACGGCCACGTCCTCGCCGACGTGTCCGCCGCCGGAGTCGACGTTGAGCGCCATCACCACGCCCGTCAACGCCTTTGCCGACAGCGACCGCATGTACATGTACGCGCCTACGCTGAGTCGTTCCTCGACGCCGTAGCTGACGAACCGCACGGTGCGCTTCGGTCGCCGACGCGCCAACACCCGGGCCAGCTCCAACACGCAAACGACCCCGCTGGCGTTGTCGTCGGCGCCGACGTTGCCCCGAACCGAGTCGTGGTGGCCTGAGACGATGATGACCTGCTCTGGGTGTCGTCGGCCGACCACCTCCCCGATCACCACCTGACTGGTCGCCGGAAACGCGCGCGTGGCCACGTCGAGCCGTGCGGTCAGCGGCAGATCACGCACGAGGCGAACCGCCTCCATGTAGGGAACGGCCACGGTGGGGACGGCGTACCCCTCGGTCCATTGCGGGGCAGCCCCGATGGGGATCTTCCAGTCGAACGGCACCCGCGCGTCGACGGTGATCAGCGCCGCCATCTTCGAATCGATGATCCGTTGTTTGGTCTCCGGATCGCCGAGGCTCAACGATCCGATCAGCAACCCCACCTTGCCGCGGAGGTCTCGCTCCAGATCCAGAGCGCTGCCGCCCTGGAGGTATACGATCGGGCCCTGCACGCCGCCGGGCCGCGTTCCGACCGAGTACTCCATCGGCATGGCCTTGCCCATCGATCGCATCTGGCGACCCCGCCCGATCCGCAACCTGCACCGCGAGAAATCCCAACCGGGGAACTCGAACCGGTACTGATGCACGTTGGCCAGGCCCAGCTTGGCGAATTCCCGCTCGACGTAGTCGTCCGCCGCCTGTTCTCCCGCCGTGCCCGCGTACCGGTTGCCGATCCGCTCGCACAAGACCCGCCAATGCCTGTTGATCTGCCTGACGTCCGCGCCGCTCTTGTCTGCCATCATCCGGTTCCTCGTCTCGAAATGCCCATCACCCCGCACGGCCTCCCGGGCGGACGTATCACCATATCACTTGGCAGCGTCGTTGTCCCGCATCAGGGACGCGATTGACGCGATTCGCGGCGTGGAGTAGAAACGCCCCATCTACGATGGCGCGCAGCGCGTCTCTTCGAGGGGTGCCTGTTTAGCGGGGCCGCGTGCGGCCCCTTCCCCGCCGCACGCGGCGGGGCTAAACGTGGAATGCGGAACACCTACTCCGACGGATCGCGCCGACCATGTTCAAGGAGAAAGCCGAATGTCTCTGAAGCAACAGCAAGTCTCTCGTCGTCAGTTCCTGGTTCGAGGTTCCCAGACCGCCGCAGGTGTCCTTGCCGCCGCCACCGTCCCCGGCAGTGTCGTGCAGGCCGCACCGGCGGGCAAACCCGGATCGAAGATGCGCTACGGGCTGGTCACCTATCAGTGGGGCAAGGACTGGGACTTACCGACGCTCATCCGAAACTGTGAGACGGCCAAGGTCTTGGGCGTGGAGCTGCGGACCACGCACGCCCACGGCGTCGAGCCGTCGCTCAGCGCCCAGCAGCGCAAGGAAGTCAAGAAGCGGTTCGCCGACAGCCCGGTCTGTCTGGTCGGCCTGGGTTCCAACGAACGGCTGGACAGCCCCGACCCGGCCGTCTTGAGCAAGGCCATCGAGGCCACCAAGGCCTTCGTCGTGTGCAGCCGCGACGTCGGCGGCAGTGGCGTGAAGGTCAAGCCCAACAGCTTCCACAAGGGCGTGCCCCGCGAGAAGACGATCGAGCAGATCGGCAAGTCGCTGAACGTCCTGGGGGCCTTCGGCGCCGATTACGGCCAGCAGATCCGTCTCGAGGTCCACGGCCAATGCGCCGAGCTGCCGATCATGAAGGCCATCATGGACGTCGCCGATCATCCCAACGTTGCGGTGTGTTGGAACTCCAATCAGCAGGACCTCAAAGGCAAGGGCCTGGTCCACAACTTCAACCTCGTCAAGGACCGACTCGGCGCGACGACGCACGTCCGCGAGCTGGAATCGAAGAGCTATCCCTACAAGGTCCTGATCGGCTTGTTCGTCAAGATGGACTACAAGGGCTGGATCATGCTCGAGGCCAGCAGCAAGCCGAAGGACCGGGTCAAGGCCCTGGCCGCCCAGGCCGTCCTGTTCAAGAAGATGGTCGCCGAGGCGCAGGGGACGTGCTGTGACCATTCTTGATCTCGGGGGACGCTGGCTTCTGCGACACGGCCGGCGCATCGCTGCATTCTTGGGGATAGCGTGGGGGTCCTGCACGATGGCGGCGACGGCATCCGGGCCTGTCGGCCCGAAGCCCGATTGGCCGGCGGCATGGTGGCAAGCATGGTCCAACCCGTCGGCCGATCTGCGCCCGTTGCAGATCGTCCACGGCGTGCCACCGCGTCAGGCCACGCCCGCGGCGATGGCGGCCGTGAAAGCCGCCGGGCTGGGTGGCATCGTCTGCAACGTCGCCTTCACCGACTACATGGCCTCCGACGAGCACTGGGCCACGCTCGTTCACGCCGTAGAGGCCTGCCGACAAGCGGGCCTGGTCGTGTGGATCTACGACGAGGACGGTTATCCGAGCGGGGCAGCCGGTGGGTGGGTGCTCAAGGCCGACCCGGCGTTTGAGGCCCTCGCGCTCGTCTACGATGCGTCTCGTGACGACCCGTTCTCGCTCCGTCGCGCCTACGAACACACGCACGCCAGCAACAACTTCTACGCCGCGCGGCGCTACCCCAATCTGATCGATGACGCCGCCATACAGTGTTTCGTCGCCAAGACGCACGAGGCCTACCGCCGTCGCGTGGCCCCGCACTTCGGCAAGACGATCCGCGCGTTCTTCACCGACGAGCCGTCGCTCATGCCCGTCAACCTGGGCCAACTCCCCGAGCACGTTCGCAAGCGCGTGCGGGTCGTCGACCCGCTCGACGCGTCCGTCAAGCCCCTGCCCGGCGTGCCCTGGTGTCGCGACCTGCCGGAGCTGTACGGACAGCGCTACGGGCAGGACATCATGCCCCTGCGCCGCAGCCTCTTTGTGGGCGACTCGGAGACGGACCGCAAGGTCCGCCGACAGTTCTGGGCGCTGATCGCCGACCTGATCACCGAACGGTACTTCGGCCGCATCCAGGATTGGTGCCGCCGTCACCATGTCGCCTCATCAGGCCATACGCTGTGGGAGGAGCAGGTCATCCACCATGTGCCCCTCTATGGCAACGCCCTCAAGGCGCTCGGTCGGATGGACATCCCCGGGATGGACATGCTCTCATCGGACCCGTCGGCCGTGCTGCACAGCGGCTGGCTGACGGCGTCGCTGCCGGCCTCGGCGGCGTTGCTGAACGGCAGGCGATGCGTGATGACCGAGGTCAGCGATTTCTCCCAGCGGATGGCCAAGCGCGGGCCCGCGTCGTTGGCGTGGATGCAGGCGACGGCCGCGTGGCAGGCCGCGCTCGGCGTCACGGAATTCACGTCCTACTACGGGTCGATCGGGCGGATCGTGCGGGGCGGGTCATCGGGCAAGCAAACATCGGGCGACGAGACGTGCCGGGCCTACTGCGACTACGTCGGGCGACTCAACGCCCTCCTGCGCGATGCGCGACTCGACCCGGACGTCCTGCTCTACTATCCGATCTACGATCTGTGGGCCGAGTACCTGCCCGTCGCCGATCGACTGACCCTCAAATCCCAATCGACGCGCGCCCAGCGGATCGTCCGGTCGTTCCTGCAGCTGGGACGGCGGCTGTTGAAGGCCCAGATCTCGTTCGCCCTGGCCGATCACGAGCTGCTCGCCGCAGCGAAGATCCGCGACGGCCGGATCGCGATCGGGTTGCGCGGATTCGACGCGATCGTGTTGCCGTCGGGTGTGGCGCTGCCCGCATCGGTGACCGGCGTCGTCGATCGTTTCCGGGCCGCCGGTGGGTCCGTGATGTGTGACGGAGACGCCGCCAGATCTGTCGACTTGGATGCACTCGCGAATCGGCGAAGCGCCGGTCACCTCCGCCCAGCTTGCGATCATGTCGTGGTCGGGCGTTTCGTCCGCGACGGCCGACGGATCCTGTTGGTCGTGAACGTTGGCGGCAAGCCGTATGCGGGACGGATCTGTCCCCCCGGCAAGGAGCGCTGGTGGCTCGCAGATCCCGCCAGCGGTCAGATTACGCCGAGTCGCACGAGCAGCGGCCAATGGACCGCTCTGTCCATACCCGCGCATTCTGCGATCCTGCTGATCGGCGGGCCAGAAGCCCGTCAAGCTCCCGGCAAAGGAGAATGACCAGTCCACGACCGAGGCGAGTGATTCAGCATCGCGTGCCCCAGCGAATCTCAGACCCGGACCCCTGAACCCGGAACCCGGACCCCGGTCGTCAAGAATTCTCCTTCCCGTGCCGTTCCCGCCAGCGCTCCTCTGCCTCCGGGATACGGACGTAGATGGGCAGGAGCTGATTGATCGCGACGTAGGCGCCGCGCCCGGCGAGCCATCTCCCGACGCGCAGCACGTTCTCTGCGCGGGCGGGCCACAGGGACTCCGGTAGGATCTCGAGCCCCGCGGCTTCGATCGCTTGCCGGTGGTAGGCGATGCCCTCGCCCAGTGCGGCGCATGGTCTGGGCAGCCGGGCGACAAGCGACTTGACGTCTCCCATCCGGACCTCATCCTCGCGACGATAGGCGTCTTTGGCCAAGTCGAAGCGGGCCATGTACGCTTGGTGGCGTTGGGCATCGAGCAAGACGGCCAGGTGCTTCGGCGGGGCCGGACGATCCAGCGCGTTCCGGGCCAGGACGTCGACCGTGGGAACTCGGACCAGCCGGACCCCCACCGCCTGAGCCAGTGCTCGGGCGAGCGCCACGCCGATCCGGCAGCCTGTGAAGCTCCCCGGACCCGCCGATACGTACACCTCGTCAATCTGGCCCGGACGCCAACCGACGGTTTCGCATAGGCGTCCAATCGACGGCAGGAGCGCCACGGCGTGTTGATGGTCCGACGCGAAGCGGGTCATGCCCAACACGTCATCGCCGGCGGCCACGGCGACGCTTCCCTGCCGGCCGCTGGTCTCAATGGCCACGATTCGAGGCTGGTCGTCAGACCCGTCCATACACGCGATTGTAGATCCGGCGCCGTCTTACCGGAAGGACGAATCAGCCGCGAAGGGCAGGCGCCAGTGTACAGCGCCTGAATCCCGGCGCCTGAGGTCTGAGGTCTGTAGCCTGAAGCCTGTCCCCGTCATCGGATTTCCAGGGGACGACCTTGCGGACGGACGTGATATAATCACGACGCCTCACGCGAAGGAGAACGCGCCGGATCGGCGGCGCGATCGTGTGGGCAGGGCCGAGGCACCCGCGTGCCGATCGCAGGAGGGAACATATGATGGCCAGGACAGGTTTCCTATCTCGCATGCGGGGCTGGGTCCGCACTCGCGGCCATCGACCCGACGTTGCGGATGGTGTGGGCGATGAGAATTCGACGGCGATCGCCGATGACGGGAGCGTCGTCCGCTCGAGTGAGGATGGTGATCGCGCCCCCGGGGACGAGGCCCCCGCGGCAGCCGACGCGGGCAGCAGTGCGCCGCCGGAACGGGCCACCCCCACGCTGAGCCGTAGATCGCGTCGTGAATACAGCCTCGGCAAGCTCCAGGAGGGCTACGATCGCGTGCTCGAGATGATGGACGAGATGCACAAGCACATGCGGGTCCAAGAGGACCGGACCCAAGAGATCGCCGGGGCTATCACACAGCTTAGCCGATCCTTGGCCGATGTCCCCAAGGTGGATCAACAGCAGGTCCAGCTCCTCTCGACCATCGCCGCACAGCTGGAGACCACCACGGTCCGGACACAGCAGCTCGGAGACGCCATCGGCGAATTGCCCCGAGTCGTCCGCCAGCAGACCGATACGCTCTCGGGCATCGAGCGTCAGTTGGAGATGGGCTCGGAGAGCGATGCCCATATGGCCGGCACGCTGCAGTCCCTGTCCCGAAGCGTGGATCGGCTCGGCGAGTCGTCCGACAAGCACGCCAATGCGCTCAATGAGATGCAGGTTGCCGGCGACGAGCACCAGCGGCGCTTGGACGAGATTCTGCACCGCCAGACCCGCCAGTTCACGGCGCTGGTGGTTATCACCGCCGTGCTTGCCGTGGCCGCCGTCGTCATTGGCACGGTCGCCACGGTCCTTCAGGTCAGGTAGGCGGATGCCAGGCCAGAGCAATGTCTGCGCCGAAGCGAGGGGGAGGCGACAGATCTGCGAGAGAAATGACGATACTCTGGGTAGGGCGCGGCGCGGTCGTCAGCCGGGATTTCGGCGAAAACGTGGTCTTGACCGCTTGATGTGGGGAACTTCAAGGCGTATAATTTGACGCGGCGCGGTGGGAGGTCCCGCGTTGCATGGTCGTTACGTTGGTGTAGTGCAACCGAAACTCGTCGAGCGTCCTCGGCGGACTCCCAGAAATCTCATTCCTGTGTCGTGGGCTCACGAAGGAGTCTTTCCGTGAAGAAGGTGAGCTGTTTCGTGGTCCTGGTCTCGGCAGGCCTGATCGTGTCAGGCTGCGAGCTCCTGACGACGTTGAAGTCGTCGCTCAATCCGAAGAAGACGGGCGCAGCGTCCCTGTACCGCTTCAAGTCGCCCGAAGAGCTGAAGGAGTATCTCACCGAGCAGGTCCGCGCCCAGTCGAAACGGCAGGGAACCTGGTTCCTCGAGGACATGATCTCGCTCTTGCCCGTGGCGCCAATGGCGTTCGATGGCGCGGGGGGCGAGCTGGGCCTCGCCAGGGACGGCGCTTCCCAAGGGAGCAGCAACGACGACGGCTACTCGACCACCAACCTCCAGGAAGAGGGCGTGGACGAAAGCGACGTCATGAAGAACGACGGCGAGCACGTGTATCTGCTCAAGGGGGGTGAGCTCCGCATCGCCAAGGTCCAGCCACCGGACGCCCTGGAGGAGGTCGGGAAGCTCGAGCTGGACGGGCAGCCGCAAAACCTCTACCTCCGCGGCGACAAGCTGGTTGCCCTCTCGCAGAACCCGTCGTGGTACGGCTACGCCGAGTGGGATGACGTACCTATCGGCATCGCGAAGTCGGCCACCTACAAGGAGGACTGGGAGAACGAGACGATCGTTTCGCTCGTCGACGCAACCGATCGGTCGGCGCCAAGCGTGATCAAGACCTACCGCTTGGAGGGGTATCTGGTGGCCTCGCGGATGATCGAGGATCGCCTGTACCTGGTCTTGACCGTCTATCCCGATCTGCCGCCGGTGCAGGACATCCCCGAGACGCCCCTGACCGAGATCCTGCCGGAATACGTGGTCGTCGACGGGAATGACGTGCCCGGCTCGCCCGCACTGATCACCAATTGGGAGGGCTTCTACCGACCCGCCGACCCGGATGGGTACGCCTTCGTCACCGTGGTGACGATCAACACGGCCAATCCGGAGGCCGACATCGACACGGTGGCCCTGACGGCCGACGCAGGTCTCATCTACGCCTCCACCGAGGCCCTCTACTTGACGGACACGGAGTGGGGCTACGGCGCGGGGCAGACCGAGCAGACCGTCCTGCACAAGTTCGCGTTCGGGCAGAACGGTGCAGAGTACACCGCCAGCGGCAAGGTGCCCGGCAGGCCCCTCAACCAGTTCTCGCTCGGCGAGCACGAGGGACACCTGCGGATCGCCACGACCATCGGGCAGTTCTGGCGCGCCCAGGGCGGCCCGACCAACAACGTCTTCGTGCTCGGCGTGGACGGGGCCACCCTCAAGATCGTAGGGGAGGTCCGCAACATCGCCCCCGGTGAGGAGATCTACTCGGCCCGTTTCCTGGGGCCGCGCGGGTTCCTGGTGACGTTCGAGAAGATCGATCCCCTGTTCACGCTGGATCTGTCCGATCCGAACGCGCCGAAGGTGGTCGGTGAGCTCAAGGTTCCCGGCTACAGCAACTACATCCACATCCTGGACCCGAATCACCTGCTCACGATCGGCAAGGACGCCGAGGATGTCGGGGACTTCTCCTGGTACCAGGGCGTCAAGCTCAGCATCTTCGACGTGAGCGATTTCGCCAATCCCGACGAGGTCCACACGCTCGTCATTGGCGGGCGGGGCACCGAGTCGGAGGCCCTGCACGATCACCGGGCGTTTAACTACTTCGCGCCGCAGAAGGCGCTGGCCATCCCCCTCGTCCTGTACGAAGGCGGGTCCGGAGGGCCGACCTATGGCCAGCATACCTTCACCGGCCTGGGGGTCTATCACGTGTCTCCCGAGGGCGGCATCAAGCCGATCGGGCGAATCCCCGTGGTGGACACCGTCGGGGCCCAGGCGGGTTGGTACTACTACAACAGCTGGATGCGTGGCGTCTTCATGGACGATCACGTCTACGCGGTGACGGCCAGCCTGATCCGGTCGGCCGCTCTGGCTGACATGAGCGCAGTTGTTGGCGAGTTGGAGCTCGAAGAGTAGATACCGAGGATATTGAAGCCGGACTCGTCGTCGCCGACGAGCCCGGAGGCCAGTGGCGTTAAGCCATCCGTCCATGGGTCGATCCCGGTGGGGTCGACCCATGGCTTTTCATGCCAGAAAGCCCGCGCAGAAAAAAGGGCCCCGACTGGGGCCCGCGTGAGGGAGTAGGAGGTCCTTGCGAAAAGGTTCTTCTTGGTGCGTTGGTTTCTCTTCTGTCCTTCACTACGTCGGCGAACGGTCGCGGGTTCGCTGGAAGCGCGGTCTTTCTGACCTGCCCGAGGCGCTGTGGGCCGCATCCCATCGGAACTGAGGCGCAAAAAAGTAGGGCCCCGAGGAAGGGCCCCAAGAGGGAGTAGGAGGTTTTGGGAGAAGGTTTTGTGCGTTGCCTTCTGCTACCTAATAGGCTCGCACCTCGCTGAGAGTCCAGGGGATTCCCTGTTTTTTTTTCGGCGCCGGTTCTCCCTCGACGCCTCCCAGCATTACTTGTTGCACTTCAAAGACTTGAGCTTCAAGCCGTCCTTCGGACGTTGCTGGCGGGAAGGTCCCTTTCCTCCCCGCAGCGTGACGGGTAGCCCTACTACCGCAGTTGAATTGCCGCAGAGACGACCTGCCGGGCCCCCGGGCGCGCCACGAGGTGATAGGTGATACGCACGCTCCGCATGGGCGGCTCTGGTGCTTGACGGCCTGCATGACGTGAATGTATAGGGTATGTTCTGGCCTTCGGCGAGCCATTTCGGATGCTGCGCGGCCGGTTGTGCTGCCCGTTGGGCCGCGGGCTTGAGTCTGGTTGTCAGGCGCAACGCACCGGATAGAGTGACGGCACCCATGGACCCGCTCGTCTTCCCAAAGTGGTCCAATGCGGCGATCAAGGCGGCGCCACTCGTGGCGGGTGCAGGTGCGGTGTACGTGGGCTTGGTCTTTGCGCTGGCGGCCTCGCCGCAGACGACCGACGTCGGGTACGAGCCCGTCCAGCCCGTGCCCTACAGCCATCGCGTTCACGCAGGCGAGCTGGGCATCGACTGTCGCTACTGCCACACCACCGTCGAGCAGGCGGCCCACGCCGCCCTCCCGCCTACGCAGACGTGCATGAATTGCCACAAGCACATTCGCGGGAACAGCGAGAAGCTCCTGGCGGTTCGCGAGAGCTATGCGACCGGCATGCCCATCTCGTGGGTCCGGGTGCATGACTTGCCGGATCACGCCTACTTTGATCACAGCGCCCACGTTCGTCGCGGCGTGGGCTGCGTTTCGTGTCATGGTCGGGTAGACAAGATGGACGTGGTCTACCAGGCCGAGAAGCTCAGCATGGGTTGGTGTCTGGACTGTCATCGGCAACCCGAGTTGCACCTGCGGCCGGTGGAATACGTGACGGCGCTGGCCTGGGTCGCGGGAGAGGACCAGCTCGTGCTGGGCCGTCGGCTTCGCGATCAGAGCCAGATCAACCCCTCGGAAGACTGTTCGACATGTCATCGGTAGATGCGGACAACCCGGGCACGCGGTATTGGCGGAGCCTGGACGATCTGGCCGGGACGCCCGATGCCCGCGCACGTCTCAGCGAGGAGTTTCCCGGCGGTACGGAGACACCGGTTGACGGGGCATCTCGACGTGAGTTCCTCAAGCTCATGGGCGCGTCGCTGGCGTTGGGCGGGATGGCGGGATGCCGCTGGCCCAAAGAGACGATCGTTCCGTATGCCTATCGCCCGCCGGGCCGGACGCCCGGTCAGCCCGAGCGCTATGCCACGGCGATGGAGATCGGCGGCGTCGCGACGGGCCTGCTGGTGACCAGCTACGACGGCCGGCCGATCAAGGTCGAGGGGAACCCGTCGCACCCCTTCAGTCTGGGCGCGACCAGCGCGATCCATCAGGCAAGCGTCCTGGAGCTGTACGACCCCGACCGCAGCCGAACGGTCGTTCGGCGCGAGGGCGGTCAGACGATCCGGCAATCCTGGGACGACTTCGCGGGGTTTGCCCAGTCGCACTTCGCTGAGCTGCGACAGCGCAAGGGCAAGGGGTTGGCGATTCTGAGCGAGGCGACGTCGTCGCCGAGCGTAGCTCGTCTGCGGGCACGCCTGGCCGAGGTCATGCCGGACGCGAGGTGGTACGAGTACGAACCGATCTCCTGGGACAACGAACGCGAGGGCACAAGGCTGGCGTTCGGTAAGCCGCTTCGACCACAGTATCACTTCGATCAGGCGGACGTGATCGTCTGCCTGGACGCCGATCCGCTCCTGACGCATCCCGCGGCTGTCAGGTACGCCCGCGACTTCGCCAAGGGCCGGCGCGGCGACGACGGCAGGATGAATCGGCTGTACGTAATCGAGAGCGCGCACTCGATCACGGGCAGCATGGCGGACCATCGGCTGGCCGTGTCGTCGAGAGAGGTGGGCAGGCTTGCGAGCGTGCTCTGTAGCGAATTGCTTCATCTACACGTCAAGCTCCCGCGCACGGGGGAGGAAGCCGTGTTCGGGCTGGCGGAGCCCGCGCGTCGCTTCATCTTGTCTCTCGCCCAAGAGCTCGAGAAGCGCGAGGGGGCCTGCCTCGTATTGGCCGGGGCGCGACAACCGGCAAGGACCCACGCGCTCGCCCAGCTGATGACCGTGATGCTGGGAGAGCTGGGCAAGACCGTGACCTACACCGTCGACCCGGAGCCGGCACGGCCCGCGCAGGCTGAAGCGATCAAGGCCTTGGGAACGGCGATGGCGGAAGGCGAGATCGAAACGCTAGTCATTCTGGGCGCCAATCCGGTGTGCAATGCTCCGTCCGACGCCGCAGTTGCCGACAACCTGGCGAAGGTCAAGACGAGCATCCATCTGAGCCTGTACGACGACGAGACATCGAGCGTGTGCACCTGGCACGTGCCCCGGGCACACTATCTGGAGTCGTGGGACGATGCCCGCGCGTACGACGGCACGATTAGCATCGTCCAGCCGCTGATCGCCCCGCTGTACGGCGGCAAGACCCCCAGCGAGCTGATCGCCATGGTGCTCGGCAAGCCGTCGCCGAAGGGCCATGACATCGTCCGTCGAACGTTCCAGCAGATCGTCAAGCAGACGGATATGGAATCGGCGTGGCGCGGGGCCCTGCACGAGGGGATCATCGCCGGGACGGCTTGGCCGGAGGACAAGGCCCCCGCGGCCCACAAAGCCGACTTCGAGAAGCTGCTGTCGAAGCCCTCGGCCGAGGCACCTACCCCCGGATATGAGCTGGTCTTCTGTCAGGACCACAGCGTGTATGACGGCCGGTTCGCCAACAACGCTTGGCTGCAGGAATGGCCGGACCCGATGACGAAGCTGACGTGGGACAACGCGGCGCTCGTCAGTTCGGCCACGGCCAAGCGGATCGGTCTGGCCAACGGCGACCTTCTTCGCCTCAAAGTCGGCGATCGTCAGGCCGAGTTGCCGGCGTTCATCCTGCCGGGCCAGGCCGACGGGACCATCGCTGTGTCGCTCGGCTACGGGCGTCGCAAGAGCGGCCGCGTCGGAGACGGCGTGGGCGTCGACGCGTATCAGATCCGCACGAGCATCACGATGGGATTCGCCACAGGCGTCCAGGTCGAGAGGGTTACAGAAGCCGGCGCCCCCAAGAAGCACGCGTTCGCCACGACGCAGGACCAACACCCGATCACGCCGATCGGCCAGAAGGAGAAACACAAGCGGATCAGCAAGCTGATCCTGGAGGCGGACCTGCGTGAGTACAAGGCGCATCCGGACTTCGCCAAGCATGCCGTCCACCATCCGCCGCTCGAATCGCTGTGGACCGAGCACGCCTACGGTCCGCACCGCTGGGCGATGGCGATCGATCTGTCGGCGTGCATCGGATGCGGCGCGTGCGTCGTCGCCTGCCAGGCCGAGAACAACGTTCCCGTCGTCGGCAAAGCGCAGGTGGCCCGGGGGCGCGAGATGCACTGGATTCGTGTGGACCGCTACTTCAAGGGCGATCCGGACACGCCGACCGTGGTTCACCAGCCGGTGATGTGTGCGCACTGCGAAAACGCGCCATGCGAGCAGGTCTGCCCGGTTGCGGCCACCGTCCACGACGCCGAAGGCCTGAACGTCATGGTCTACAACCGCTGCGTCGGCACGCGGTACTGTTCGAACAACTGCCCGTTCAAGGTCCGGCGGTTCAACTACTTCAACTACCGGACGGACCTGTCGGACACCGAGAAGATGGCCATGAACCCGGAGGTGACCGTCCGCAGCCGGGGCGTGATGGAGAAGTGCACCTACTGCGTGCAACGGATCCAGGCGGCCAAGATCCAAGCGAAGAACGAGCGCAAGCCGATTCGCGACGGCCAGATCGTCCCGGCCTGCGCCCAGGTGTGTCCGACGGGGGCCATCGTCTTCGGCGATCTGGCCGACACGAACAGCGAGGTGTGGCGGCTGCAGAACGCCAATCAGCGGGCCTATCACATGCTCGCCGAGCTGAACATCAAGCCGCGAACGGCGTACCTGGCGAAGCTGCGGAATCGCAATCCGGAGCTCGCTCGCCCCGACCAAGAGGGTCATTCGTGATGAGCGTGACCGTCATCGACGAGATCGACAACACGATGAAGGACCCCAGGGACCGTCCGCGCCTCGTGCTGGGCAAGCACGACTTCGCGTCCGTCACCGACAAGGTCTGCGGCATTGCCGAGCGGCCCAAGCCGCCCAAGGCATGGTACGTCGCGTTCGGGATCTCGCTGATGATGCTGGGCCTGCTGGGCCTCAGCGTTGCGTATCTCTTCTTCGCCGGCGTCGGCGTGTGGGGACTGAACGTGCCCGTCGCGTGGGGCTGGGCGATCGTCAACTTCGTGTTCTGGGTGGGCATCGGTCACGCCGGCACGCTGATCTCGGCCATCCTGTTTCTGTTCCGTCAGAAGTGGCGAACGAGCATCAACCGGTTCGCCGAGGCGATGACCATCATCGCGGTGATGTGCGCGGGCATCTTTCCGGCCATTCACGTCGGGCGCGTCTGGGTCGTCTACTGGCTGTTCCCGTATCCAAACCAGATGCAGATGTGGCCCAATTTCCGAAGTCCGCTGCTGTGGGACGTGTTCGCCGTCAACACGTACATGTTCGTCTCGGTGATGTTCTGGTACACGGGGATGATCCCTGATCTGGCGACGCTGCGGGATCGTGCAACGAGTCGGATTCGCCAGATCCTCTACGGTATCGCCGCACTGGGTTGGCGCGGCTCGCACCGCCACTGGCACCGACACGAGTGTGCCTATCTGATCCTGGCCGCGCTTGCGACCCCGTTGGTCGTCAGCGTGCACTCGGTCGTCAGCTTCGACTTCGCCGTCTCGCAACTGCCCGGCTGGCACACCACGATCTTCCCGCCGTACTTCGTGGCCGGGGCGATCTTCAGCGGCTGTGCGATGGTGATCTCGCTGATCGTGCCGGCCCGACAGTTCTTTGGCCTCAAGGAACTGGTCACGCTGCACCACCTCGAGAACCTCAACAAGCTGATCCTGGCCACGGGCAGCATCGTCGGCTACGCGTACATCATCGAGTTCTTCATCGCGTGGTACAGCGGGAACCTCTACGAGCTGTTTGCCTTCACGAACCGGGCGTTCGGCCCCTATGCATGGGCGTATTGGATCATGGTCGGCTGCAACGTCGCGGCGCCGCAGCTGCTCTGGTTCAAGCGGTGTCGGACCCACGTGTGGCTCATGTTCGCCATCTCCCTGGTCGTCAACGTCGGGATGTGGTTCGAGCGATTCGTGATCATCGCCACGTCACTGACCGGCGATTTCCTGCCGTCGAGCTGGGGCTACTACTCGCCGACGTGGGTCGACGTGACGACCTTCATCGGCAGCCTGGGACTGTTCTTCACGCTGTTTCTGTTGTTCGTTCGGTATCTTCCCGTCGTGGCGATGGCCGAGGTGAAGACCGTGATGCCGCAGGCCCAACTGAGGCATGGCCGGCACCGAATCGTCGGCGACTACCATGGCGAGATCCCCGGCGCTCACGACGAACCCGACGGCGGCGGATCAGACACGCAATCGGAGGACGCTGATGACTGACGATGCGAACGTCACAGCGACCGAAGAGACGGCCGGGTCGTCGGAGTTGTTCGGCCTGTTGGTCGAGTTCGACAACGTCGACGCCCTGGTCGCGGCTGCGGGACGCGTCCGCGACGCGGAGTACACCAACTGGGACGTGCACTCGCCGTTTCCCGTACACGGGTTGGACGACGCAATGGGCATTCGGGCGACGATGCTGCCGTATATCGTGTTCATGGCCGGGGCGGCTGGTGCGGCCGGGGCGTTGCTGTTGCAGTGGTGGACCAACGCGTTCGACTACCCACTGATCATCAGCGGGAAGCCGCTGTTCAGCCTGCCGGCGAACATCCCGGTGACGTTCGAGTTGACGATCCTGCTCGGAGCGATCACGGCCTTCGTCGGCATGCTGGCCTTGAATGGGCTGCCGCAGCTCTACCATCCGGTCTTTTGCAGCAAGCGGTTCCGACGCGTGACGACCGACAGGTTCTTCATCGCGATCGAGGCGAGCGATCCGGCGTTCGATGAGGAGCAGACGCGGGCCTTCTTGGGGTCGCTGGGCGGTACGGCCGTCGAAGCGATAAGGGAATCGAGTTGATGCCGCGCCGATTGCGGAACATCCTGATCGCCGTCGTTGCGGTCCTGATCCCGTTGAGTCTCCTGCCGCCGCTTCTGGTAGGGATGGCCCGGGTCACGCGATCGACTGAGCCGCGCGTCCATCTCATCCCGGACATGGACAGCCAGCCGAAATTCAAGGCCCAGGCCCGCAATCCGTTGTTCGCGGACGGCCGGGCCATGCGGCCCGTGATCCTCGGCACCGTCGCTCGGGATCGACTCCAGGAAGATCACGCCCTCTACTGCGGCAAGACGGACGGTCAGTGGGTCAAGACGTTCCCGATCGCCGTGACGTCCGAGCTGATGCGCCGAGGACAGGAGCGGTTTGGCATCTTCTGTGCGACGTGTCACGGCCTGGTCGGCAGCGGAGACGGGCCGACCGCGATGCGGGCGGATCAGCTGCAGGAGGGCACCTGGATCCCGCCGCTTTCGTTCCACACGGACACCATCCGGAACCGGCCGGTGGGACAGCTGTTCAACACGATCACGCACGGGATTCGCAACATGCCCGCCTACGGTCCGCAGATTGCGGAGAAGGATCGTTGGGCGATCGTCGCGTATGTTCGGGCGTTGCAGCGCAGTCAAAACGCTCGTATCGAAGACGTGCCGGACGCGTACCGGCCGACGCTGAGGTAACCGACGGAGCAGACGACTTGGCCAGGCTCGAGCCATCACAGATCCCAGACGAACCCCACTTCCTGGGCGAGTTCGGGCCCATCGTCTACAGGCGTTCGGCCCTCATCGGAGGAGTGGCGCTTGCGGTGAGCTTCGGTCTGGGCCTGATCCTGCGAGACCTGGACCGCTTCTGTCATGCCTATCTGGTCAACTACTGCTACTTCCTGAGTTTGTCGCTCGGCGCGTTGTTCTTCGTGGTCCTCCAGCACCTGGCCCGGGCCGGCTGGAGCGTGGTCGTGCGACGTCTGGCCGAGATCCTGGCCGCCAACCTCCCATTGATGGCCGTGCTGGCCCTGCCGGTGCTGTTTGGCACGGGCGTCCTGTACGATTGGGTGCACGCGTCAGAATCGGCCCATGCCGAGCTGATCGAGGCGAAACGAGCCTATCTTAATCTGCCGTTCTTCCTGGTGCGGATCGGCGCGTACTTCGCGATCTGGACGTGGCTGTCGCGGGTCTTGCTCAACCGCTCGGTCGAGCAGGACGCGTCGGGCGACGTCGACATCACGCTGCGGCTGACGCGATTCAGCGGCCTGGCCGTCGTGCTCTTCGCCCTGACGATCACGTTCGCCGCTTTCGATCTGATCATGTCGCTGACGCCGCAGTGGTTCAGCACGATCTTCGGCGTCTACTACTTCGCCGGCAGCATGGTCGGCTTCGTCGCCGTCATCACGCTGGTGGCGATGCTGTTGCAGGCCCGTGGCCTGCTCGCGCGGGCGATCACCATCGAGCATTATCACGACCTGGGCAAGCTGCTGTTCGCCTTCGTCTTCTTCTGGGGCTACATCGCCTTCTCGCAGTACATGCTCATCTGGTACGCCAACATCCCCGAGGAGACCGGCTGGTACCTGGTTCGCCAGAGCGGATCATGGCTGTGGGTGTCGCTGGTGCTGCTGTTCGGCCACTTCCTGCTGCCGTTCCTGGGACTGTTGCCGCGTCGGGTCAAGCGCCGCAAGCCGACGCTGGCCTTCTGGGCCGTCTGGGCCCTGGTGATGCACTGGGTGGATCTGTACTGGCTAATCATGCCCACGCACAGCCCGGAGCGTCTCCCGTTGGGGCTGTTGGAGATTGGATGCTTCCTGGGATTGGGGGGCCTGTTCCTGGCGGGTCTGGTCCGTGCGGCCGGGCGCAGCGCCCTGATTCCCGTGAACGACCCGAGGCTCGCGGAGTCGCTGGAGTTCGAGAACGCCTGAGGACCGCACATGGACACGTCTGACGACATCAACACGCCGGTCATCGCGCTCGTGGGTGTGGTGGGCGCGCTGGTGGTGCTCGTCATCATCGTCGGGCTGATGGTGTGGTTCTACAGTCTTCAGGAGGTCGAGACGTACAAGAAGGACATCTCCCAATCGCCCGAGGAGATCAGCAGCTTGATCGCCAAGCAACAGGCCCAACTCCACAGCTACCGTTGGGTCGACGCCAAGAAGAAGACCGTCAGCATCCCCATCGATCGGGCCATGGAGCTCGTCGTTGGCGAGCTGGCGAGAGAAGCGTCAACACAACCCACGACCCGGCCCACGACGACCCGGGCCCAAACAGGGACGGGCAGTCATGCCAAGTGACCCCGCATCCCCCAGATCGACCGATTGCAGCGGCATGATCCAGACTGGTCTGAGCGTGCTGCTCGCCTTGCTCACATCAACCGCCCTTGCCGAGCGGCCCGAGCAAGGGGCGTCGATGCTCAAGCAGTTCGTCGGCGTCTGCCAGGCGCAGGCCGATCCGAAGAGGCCGGAGCTTTGGGACCACATCGGCTTCGTGCGACACGACCTGAGCTGGAGCAAGACGCAGCCAAAGGGCCCCCACGACTGGAACGAAGCGTACCTCGAAGAGTGGGGACGAATGGTCCTGAAAAACCGCGAGTACGGCGTTGAGGTGCTCCCGACGCTGGACTACATGGCGCCTTGGGCGGCCCGAAGGCGGGCTTGGTCGTTCACGATCGGGCAGTCGCGATACGACGTGGCGGCCGCGAACGACGACAAGGCCCGGACCGCAACGGTCACTGACTTGAAGACCGGCAAGACCACGTCGGTGAAGCTCGATCCCGGACGCCTGCCGCCGGAGGACGTCGCGGACTGGGAACGGTTCGTCGACCGCGTCGTCGGATTCCTGGCCAAACCGCCGTACGCGGTCAAGTACTTCCAGCCCTGGAACGAGGCCCACGATCAGTTCACCGGCTTCTGGTGCGGCGGCATGGACGAGTACATGAAGACCGTCCATCTGCCGGCGGCTCGCATCATCCGCAAGCACGGTGGCAAGGTCGTCTTCGGCGGGTACCCGTGCTGCGGCTCGATGCGGCGCCTGATCGACGTCTGCGAGAAGCACAACGCCTGGGACACGCTGGACGTCGTCGACATCCACTACTTTCCGTTGTCGGCCTGGCAGTACCTGTACGACCGCGTCGTCGCGACCGGGAAGGTCGAAGGGCTCTGGCAGACCGAGGTCGGGTTCACGAAGGACACAAGCTGGGTGCCGAACGCCTACCCGCGGTTCTTCTGCTGGGCGCTTCGCCGCGGTCCGTGGCAGCCGCGGCGGTTCATGATCTACCAGTTCGCCTACTGGTCGCCGGACGATCCGAAGGCCTACGGATACCTCTGCTGCTTCCTGCGCAGCGAGACGCTGAGCCATCATGGCAAGGCCTTCGCAGTCTTGGGCCGGCTCCTGGGCGGTGGCGTCGTCGAGCCCTTCGCCGATTGGCGGACCGACCCCGTGCTCCGCACCGAACTGAACGAGAACGCCAGCAGCGTCGAGGGGTTCTCTTTGGGCAAAGGCCGGCGAATCGTGCTGGCCGTGCACCTGATGAAGAACAACGCCGCGGCGATCTTCACCGACTGGAACCTGACGGGCGACAGCCTTCATGTGGACTGGCCCTACACGACGATGAGGGTATTCCTGCCGACGACACCTGCTGTGCGGATCAAAGCCGCGTCGCGGGTGGGCATCTACGGGAGCCGATTGCCGTTGCGAATCGAGCCGGCCGGGAAAGGCGCATGTCTGATCGTACCCGTCTGTGACGGCGATCGCGCCGAACGGACGGACAATCGCGCCGCCAAGGCAGCGACGTTCTACGTCGATGTCGAGCTTGCTGCCGCAGAGGCGCCGCACGACGCGAGGCCCCGAGCCCTGCACGAACAGAGGGTCCCTGTGCGCCCGCGGTTGACCTCACCCGTGAACGCCGGGCCCTTGCGTTTGGGCGCTTTTCGTAGAAGATGAGCCCGATCTTGGGTTCTCAGATACGCCGGCAAGACGATGAGTTGGTGACAGTTGGGCTGATGTACTGAGGATTCATGTAACGTGAACTCTACCCGAACCACCAACGTGGCGACGGCGGCGCTCGCGCTTGCCATCGCTGGCGCTTCTCTCGCCCGGGGCGAGCAACGCAAGGAGCTCCCGCCGCCGGAACTGGAAGGCGTCGAGATCACCGAACACCTCAACGGGCAGATCCCGCTCGACCTGGAGTTCGTCGACTCGGACGGCAAGAAGGTCCGGCTGCGCGACTACTTCAACGGCCAGAAACCGGCCATCCTGACGCTCGTCTACTACCGATGCCCGATGCTGTGCTCGCTGGTTCTGAAGGGCATGATCGAGGCGATCAAGGAGATCCCCCTGACGGTCGGCGAGGATTTCGACATCGTCACGGTCAGCATCGATCCCCGCGAGATGCCCCCGCTCGCCAAGCTCAACAAGCAGAGCCACGTCAAGGAATACGGCCGGCCCGAGGCGATGAAAGGATGGCGCTTCCTCACCGGGCGCGAGGAAAACATCAAGAAGCTCGCCGACGCCGTGGGGTTCGGCTACAAGTACGCCGAGGATCGCCAGGAGTACATCCACCTGGCCGTCATCTTCGTGGCTACGCCCGAGGGCCGCCTCAGTCGTTATCTATACGGCATCAAGTTTAACCCTAGCACGGTCCGCATGGCATTGGTCGAGGCGGGCCAGGGCAAGACCGGATCGACCATGGATCGGATTCTGCTGTCCTGTTTTCATTTCGACGCCGAGGCGGGCAAGTACAACGTGGCGGCGATGCGGATCATGCAGGCCGGCGGTCTGATCACGTTGGTGGTGCTCGGCACAGTCCTGGGCCTTTACTGGCGGCGCGAGTCGAAGCGGCGTCGGATGCGCACCGAAGGCGCCGACGGTCCTGATGGCGAATCATGACAGAGCTTCTCGGCCAACTTCCGCTGGCTGCAGGCGAAGGGTCCTTCTGGATGCCGCCGAAGGGATCCACCGTCGCCCTCGACGTCGATCGTGTCTTCTACTTCATCTTCTGGACGTCGGCTTTCTTTTTCTTGCTCATCGTCGGGCTGGCGGTCTTCTTCGTGATCCGCTACCGCCGACGCGAGGGCGTCGAGCCGGGCGAGACCGCCCACCACAACCTCGCGCTCGAACTGACCTGGAGCGGCATCCCGCTGATCCTCGTCTTCGTGATGTTCTACATGGGCATGAAGGCGATGATCAACATCGAGACGCCCCCGTCGCGCGCCTACGAGATCCTGGTGACGGCGCAACGCTGGAGCTGGCTTTTTACCTATCCGAACGGATACGTCGACAAGGACCTGCACGTGCCGCTCGACGTGCCCGTCCGGCTGACGATGCGCTCCGAGGACGTGATCCACAGCTTTTACGTTCCGTCGTTCCGGCTCAAGAAGGACATCGTGCCGGGCAAGTACACCAAGACCTGGTTCTGCGCGACCAAGCCGGGCAGGCACGTCGTGTTCTGCGCAGAGTATTGTGGGACGCAGCATTCGGACATGCTCGCCGACGTCGTGGTGCACCCCGCCGGCGAGTTCGAGAAGTGGCTGGCCGACGCGTCCAACTTCGCAGACAAGCTGCCGCCCGCCGAGGCGGGCAAACGGCTGTACGAGGTTCGCGGCTGCATGCAATGCCACTCGATCGACGGGAAGGCCGGCATCGGACCGAGCTTCAAGGGCGTGTTCGGCAAGAAACACGCAATGACCAACGGCGATATGGTCCTGGTGGACGAGAACTACATCCGTGAATCCATCATGGAGCCGCAGGCCAAGGTGACGGCAGGCTATGATCCGGTGATGCCCACCTACAAGGGGCGACTCAAGGACGCCGAGATCACGGCCATCATCGAGTATATCAAGACGTTGGCAGAGCCCGAGAAGTAGGCCCAAGCGATGACGGCAACGACGCTATCCTATGGAAGCCACGACCCCGACGCGCCGAACGTCCACGACGCGTCAGACAACTACCTGACGCACGGCCAGGGCCTGAGGAGCTGGCTGACCACGACCGACCACAAACGCATCGGGGTGATGTACCTCATCTCCGTGCTGACGGCGTTCTTCTTGGGCGGCGTGTTTGCGCTCCTGATCCGCACCGAGCTGCTCGGCCCGGGCCGGACGATCATGGACGCCGATACCTACAACCAGATGTTCACGCTGCACGGCGCGGTCATGATCTTTCTGTTCATCATCCCGGGCATGCCCGCGATATTTGGCAACTTCGTGCTGCCGATCATGCTCGGCGCCAAGGACGTGGCCTTCCCGCGGCTGAACCTGGCCAGCTGGTACTTCTACATCGCTGGGTCCGTCTTCGCGCTTCTGGCGATCGCGCTGGGCGGGGTCGACACCGGTTGGACCTTCTACACGCCCTACAGCACGCAGTTCGGCGGCCAGGTCATTCCGATCGTGTTCGGCGTCTTCATCCTGGGCTTCAGTTCGATCTTCACGGGGATCAACTTCATCGTCACCATTCACAGGCTCCGGCCCCAGGGCATGGGCTGGTTCAGGATGCCGTTGTTCCTGTGGGCCATCTACGCCACCAGCATCATCCAGGTCCTGGCTACGCCGGTGCTGGCCATCACGCTGCTGCTGCTGATCGCCGAGCGGACGTTCGGCGTGGGCATCTTCGATCCGGCGATGGGCGGCGATCCTGTGTTGTTCCAGCACTTCTTCTGGTTCTACTCTCACCCGGCCGTCTACATCATGATCCTGCCGGCGATGGGCGTCATGAGCGAGGTGATCTCCGTCTTCTGCCGAAAGCACATCTTCGGCTATAGGTTCATCGCCTACAGCAGCATCGCCATCGCGGTGATCGGCTTCTTCGTCTGGGGCCACCACATGTTCACGACGCAGTCGGCCGTTGCGAACGTGATCTTCAGCGCCCTGACGTTCGCCGTGGCGATTCCGTCGGCCATCAAGGTCTTCAATTGGCTGGCGACGATGTACAAGGGATCGATCAGTCTGGACACGCCGATGTGCTATGCCCTGTCGTTCATCGGGCTGTTCGCCATCGGGGGCATGACGGGGCTGTTTCTCGGCTCGCTCGGGACGGATATTCACTTGCACGACACGTACTTCGTGGTCGCTCACTTCCATTACGTCATGATGGGCGGGACGGTGACCATGTTCATCGCCGCGCTACACTACTGGTGGCCCAAGATGTTCGGCAGGATGTACAGCGAGAGGTGGGGGCGTTTCGCGTGTCTGCTGATCTTCATCGGCTTCAACGCCACCTTCTTCCCGATGTTCGTCATGGGCAGCCAGGGCATGCCCCGACGCTACTACAACTACATGGAACAGTTCAAGGCGTTCCACCACTCGGCGACGGGCGGTTCGTACTTCCTGGCGGTCGGCTTCGTCATCATGGCCGTCTACCTGTTGCATTCCCTGTTCCGCGGCAGGCCGGCGCCGGCGAACCCCTGGGGAGGCGCGACGTTCGAGTGGCGGTGTTCGTCGCCGCCGCCGCATCACAACTTCGACGAGCCCCCGTCCGTCGGGGATTGCTACGACTTCAGCAATCTCGTCTACGACAAGCAGGTCGGCGGATACGTTCTCAAGACGCCGGATGGGGCCGGCGACAGCGAAGCCGGCAGGTAAGCCCGGGCGCCAGGCATGAGCGATTCGGACAGCCAACGCGACCGCGACGCATCGCACCAGGTGCCGCCGCGCCCGCCGCACCTGGCCCACCATTTCGCCACGTCCAAGCAGCAGTTCAAGTCCGGCAAGCTGGGGATGTGGATCTTCCTGGCCACGGAGATCCTCCTGTTCGGAGGCCTGTTCTGCGCGTACGCGGTCTACCGGTCCAACCATCCCGAGATCTTCGCCTACGCCCACGCGTACCTCGACAAGACCTTGGGCGGGGTCAACACGGTGGTCCTGATCTGCAGCAGCCTGACGATGGCCTGGGCGGTCCGATGCGCTCAGCGTGATCAGCAGCGAGGCCTGGTCGTGCTGCTGGCCCTGACGATCCTGTTCGCCTTCGGGTTCATGGGAATCAAGGTGGTCGAGTACGAGCACAAGTGGAAACACGGGCTGCTGCCCGGCGAGCGGTATAGACCGCAAGGCCTGGATGACACGCCGGAGTCGTCGGCGGAGACCACGGCCGCGGCGGCGTCGAAGCCGGCCAGCACGACCGCCGCCAGTCGGCCGGCTACGAGCAGGGCAGCCGGCACGTTCGAGGAGAGATCGCGGATCGCGCCGGCGCCCCGCGGCCCGGCGGGCCTGGCCGACGACGCGCCGGACGCCAAGCCACGCCGCCCCGAAGTCAGGAACGTGCACATCTTCTTCGGCGTCTACTTCCTGATGACGGGCCTCCACGGGCTGCACGTGCTGGGAGGGATCGTGGCCATCGCCTGGATTCTCTTGCGCGCACGGAAGGGGCACTTCTCCAGCGCGTACTTCACGCCGGTCGACCTGGTGGGGCTGTACTGGCACCTCGTCGACATGATCTGGATCTTCCTGTTTCCGTTGCTGTACCTGATTCACTAGCGCAGTCGTCGCCCGGAAGCGTGCAGAATGGATAGCGTCAACTCGACAGACTCGACCCCGACCACCACGTCAGCCGCCAGGCAGGCTGACCGGGGCGTCGCGCACGTCGTCCCGTTGTGGGTGCTGCTGGCGGTGTGGGCGGGACTGCTGGTGCTGACTTACCTGACCGTGACGGCCACCTACGTGGATCTCGGCAAGCTCAATCTCTGGATCGCCATGATCATCGCGACGGTCAAGGCCTCGCTGGTCGCGCTGTATTTCATGCATCTGCGGTACGACCATCCCTTCTACGGGCTGATCCTGATCGCTGCGCTGTTGTTCATCGTCCTCTTCATCGGTCTGGTGCTCGTGGACACGGCGGCCTTGCTGCCGAGCGAGATTGCAGAGACCGGGTCGGCCTGACCGGGAGGGCAGGACGCTTGACCTCGCCATCCCGGCCACCCCGAGTCGACACGACGCCTCCGTTCAGTCTCCGCAAGGATCAGCAGGTTCCCGGTGCGGGCAAGCTGGGCATGGTTCTGTTCTTGATGTCTCTGTCCGTGTTGTTCGCCGCCGCCATGGTCGGCTATCTGGCCATTCGCCTGCGAGCCGACGCCTGGCCACCCCCGGGCATGCCGGGTCTGCCGGCCGGTCTGTGGCTCAGCGCGGCCCTCTTGCTGACTGGCAGTGGCTCGGTTCACTGGGCGCTAACGAGTGCTCGCGGCGACCGCCAGACGATGTTGCTTGCAGCCATGATCATCACGTTGGTGCTCGGTGTGCTGTTCCTCATCAGCCAGGCGGTGAACTGGGCGGCGCTCATGGACCTTCACGTCAGGCCCGCGACGAACCTGTATGGCTTCACGTTCTTCATGCTGACCGGGTTGCACGGTGCGCACGTGGTCGGCGGGCTTGTCTTGCTGATCGTCGTGACGACAAGGGCGTTTCGCGGACGGTACGGCGCCGAAGCGCACGCGGGCGTGGTCTACTCGGCGATGTATTGGCATTTCCTCGACGCGGTTTGGCTGGTGATGTTCGCGACGATGTATCTGGCCGCCTGAGCGAGCCCGTGAATCCGCGCCGTCTGCCAGGGGCGTTGGTCGGCTACCATCAAACCGAGGACGAGCGGCAAGTAGACCATGCTGGCCAGGAACAGATGCCGCGCGCTGGCCAGGGAACGCAGCCAATACAACCTCAATCCCAACGCGAGCAGGCCCAGCCCAGAGGCCGAGGCGCCTACGATGTAGACCCACCCGACCATGCCGGCGAACGCCGCGGTCAAACTCAGCGGCAGCAGCGCCAGGCAATAGAGCACGACCACCTCGCACGTGGCTCGCCCGGACGGATCGAGCGCGGCCAGGATGCGAAAGCCCACGCGCGCATACTCGCGACGGTGCAGCCACGCCAGCGCCAGCGAATGCGGGATCTGCCAGACGTAGAGGATGGCGGCGAGCACCCACGTGCCGTAGTCGAGCCCGTCGGCGGCGCCGGCCCACCCGATCATCGGCAGCAGGGCCCCACACGAGGCGCCGATGAGCGTGCAGAGCGACGTTCGTAGCTTCAGCGGCGTGTAGATCAGGACGTAGATCGCTTCGGCGCCGACGGCCAGCCCGGCTGCGAGCCGACTCACCGCCACGGCCAGGATCACCGGACCCGCGACGGCCAGGGCGATCGCCCAGCACCATGCGCGCCCGGAATCCAACCGGCCAGACGGCAGGGGCCGGCTACACGTCCGCGCCATCTGCGCATCCAGCCGGGTTTCGCGGCATTGGTTCAGGGCGTTTGCGCCGCCGGCGGCGATCGCCGTCCCGACGAGCGTCAAGGCCATGCGCAGCCAATCGACCGGTCCGTCGCAGGCCAGCCAAAACCCCACCGCTGTCGGGAACAGCGCCAACCCGACCAGCCGGGGTTTGGCCAGCTCCAGATAGGCGGTCCAGCGCCGTCGAGCGGTTTGTCCGTTCGAAGACGGCAAGATATCCGCAGAGGTGTCAGGTTGGACCGCCAACGCGATCTCCTGAAATGGGCTCGGGCACATTGTAACTGGCCTGGGAAGGTGGCGTCACGGTCCAGGGATGCGACACGAAAGGCTGTGGCTCGAATACGAGTGGGGACCTATGATTTGAGGAGGTCGCTCGGCATGTTTCGGGCCTGGACGCCGTGCGTCTGCCGACGACCATCCAGAGGCCAAGCTGATGTCGGATCAAATGACGACACGACCCAGAAAGTCCGTGATCGACATCATCGCCATCGGTTTCGGACAGACCGTGGTGATGTGGGGCTTGGGATACGTCTGTCGCCTCTCACCGACGGCGATCCCCAGTTGGCTGGTGTTGGTGTTGATGTTGACGTGTATGTTGGCCGGGGGCGTCGTCGCTGGACGATTGACGCTTCGCGGTTGGCGCGGCGGCTCGGCCGTCGGCGCCCTGTCTGCGGTCCTGAACATGATGATCCTGGGCAGCCTGCTGGGCGGGGACAGGCCCAACCAGATCGTACCTTCCGCCCTCTGGTGGGTCCCTGGATCCGTGCTGGTCGGCGGCGTCATCGGCGGCCTCGGCGCGATGTTCGGCGGCGCGGTCACCCGGGAAAGACCAGGCCGCGTCAACTGGCTCTCGGCGCTGGCGACCACGGCGACGGCTGCCTGTCTGCTGCTCCTGACCGCCGGGGGGCTGGTGACCAGCAAGGAGGCAGGGCTGGCCGTCGTCGATTGGCCGAATTCGTTCGGCTACAACATGTTCCTGTACCCCCTGAGCCGGATGACCGGCGGGATCTACTACGAACATACGCATCGACTCCTCGGCTCACTGCTTGGCCTGACGGTCATCACGCTGACGATCTGCGTGTGGCGGTCGGAGCGGGGCAGCGGCGTCCGGTGGCTCGCGGTGCTGGTCCTGCTATCGGTGGTCATTCAAGGCGTGTTCGGCGGGCTGCGCGTGACGGGACGGTTCACGCTGAGCGCGTCGCGTGCCGAGATGGCCCCGAGCATTCGATTGGCGATCGTCCATGGCGTGCTGGGTCAAGCGATCTTCGCCGCCCTGACGGCGATCACCGCGGTAACGTTCACGCGCTGGGCAACGGCCCGGCCGCCCGTCGTCAGCCGATTCGCTGCCACCGATCGGACCCTCAGCGTTGCCCTGCCCTGCCTGCTGATCCTGCAACTGATCTTCGGGGCGGTGTTGCGTCACACCTACGTCGGCATGCCGGTCCATATCGCCATGGCCGTGATCGTCGGCGTGCTCGCCTTGGCGCTCGGCCTCCGCGCCTGGGGCCTGTACGACGCCGGGCAGCTCCGGCGACTGGGGATCGGATTGCTCGTCCTGACGGGAGTTCAGGTGGTCCTGGGCGTCGCCGCCCTCATCGCCACCGGTGCGCTGGCCCTTCGCAAACCCCCGCCGACGACCGAGGTCGTCCTGGCAACCGCGCATCAGGCGGTCGGGGCCGTCCTTCTCGGTTGGGCGGTGCTGTTGCTCCTGTGGAATCGTCGCCTGGTCTCACCGATGACAAGCGACCCCGGCGAACCCCCTGTTCAGATGTAGCGTCGGTCTCCTGGCCGGTTCCCGGGCCGACTCACATGTACATCCCACCGTTGACGGCGATGACCTGCCCCGTGATGAAGCTGGCGGAAGGGCTGGCCAGGAACGCGACCGCGGGGGAGATCTCCTCCGGCCAGCCGGTCTCCTTGTCGATCTTGACGGCCTGGACCGTGTCGCGTTCGCGCGGGTATTCTATGCATCTGCACAACCAACGCGCCCCCTGGCGAGGTCTTTGAGGCATCATGGCGAGCGGGTGACACGCTTCGCCGCAATACCCAAGCGGCTCTGGAGGCCGACGCCAAGGCGGCCGAGAGATGGGCAGCCCTGGCTGGCAAGGGATCGAACGGCCAGCCGGAGACATCCGAGTGAGTGCGAGCGTCTTGTCGCGACGATCCACTGAGTGTTTGATGTCTTTGGTCCGCGGGTCGAGGAAGGACGGGTCTTCGAGACAGGGGATGACATGACAGCAAACGTGTATCTGGCGGGTGGAGCGCGCACGGCGATCGGCGGGTTCTGCGGCGGGTTCGCCGAGACCCCGGCAACGGTTCTGGGCAGTGTGGTGATCAAGGCGTCTCTCGATCGCTCGGGAGTCCGGCCGGATCGCGTCGACGAAGTGATCTTCGGGAACGTCATCGGCGCCGGTCTGGGGCAGAACGTGGCCCGTCAGTCGGCCATCGGGGCGGGATTGGACGTCCACATCGGCTCCACGACGGTCAACAAGGTTTGCGGATCGGGACTCAAGTCCGTCATGCTGGCCGCACAAGCGATCCAGTGCAACGACGGTTCGGTGATCGTCGCCGGCGGGACGGAGAACATGTCGCGGGCGCCCTACGTGCTCGAGAAGGCCCGCTCGGGATACCGGATGGGCGACGGCAAGCTGATCGACACCATGATCAAGGACGGCTTGTGGGACGTCTACAACGACGTGCATATGGGAACGTTCGGGGATCGGTGCGCGGTCGAATGCGGTATCTCTCGCGAAGAGCAGGACGACTTTGCCGTCGCCAGCTACACACGGGTGCTCTCGGCGATGGAACGGGGGGTCCTCGCCGAGGAGATCGTCCCGGTCGAGGCGCGTGCCGGCAAGAACGTCGTCACCATCGCCGAAGACGAGGAGCCCAAGCGCTTCAACGAGGAGAAGCTTCGCAAGCTCCGACCCGCCTTCGGTCAGGAGGGCACCGTGACGGCCGGCAACGCGTCGAGCATCAATGACGGCGCCGCCGCGATCGTCGTATTATCCGAAGATAGCGTGCAGTCTCTCGGGGTACGTCCTCAGGCCAGGATCCTCGGATACGCCAGCGCCTCTCGCGAGCCCGAGTGGTTCACGCTGGCGCCGATCGACGCGCTGAAGCGCCTTATGGACAAAGTGTCATTGAGCGTCAGCGACGTAGACCTGTTCGAGATCAACGAGGCGTTCTCGGTGGTGGTGCTGGCGGCGATGAAGACCCTCGAGATCCCGCACGAGAAGGTGAACGTCCACGGCGGGGCCGTGGCGATCGGGCACCCCATCGGCGCGAGCGGCGCGCGAACGCTGGTAACGCTGCTCAATGCGATGAAGCACACGGGCGCCAAGATCGGCATCGACGTCTTGTGCGTCGGGGGCGGAGAGGCGGTTGCGATGGCCGTAGAACGCTGTTGACGCGCGATTCGCCGCACCAGATGGCCAGGGACGACCACCTGGTTCCCTGTTCGCAGAGCATGCCCTTCAACGATCTGGTCGGATCTCAGGACCGCGAATCCATCCTGTTTCCCGCGGGTCACATCGGGATAGCAGTGGGGTCCAAGGCGCATCGGGAGCTCTGGCCCAAGGCATGTCAGTGGCTGGCCAACCGTTCAGAAGGCAGGGCAGGACCCTAGGCCCTCTCGGTCAGATGGGCCTTCACGTCGGCGGCGCTGGGGCGCTTGCGCAGCAAGGCGGAGAAATCAGCCCTGCGTTCCACGGCGGCCTTGGTCGGCGCGGTCAGCGTGGTGTCGCCGAGCAGGATTGCGCCGACCAGCGCGTTGTCCCGAAAACAGAAGCGCCAATACCTGTCTTCGAGTCTTTCGTCGCACACCTCGAAACTTGCGTCGGTCGGCTCGAACTGACCGATGCTGAAGAGGTCCAAGCCCAACACTTTCAGCGTGTTGGAGCGCGGGATGCCCCCGAACTCGTTGGTCCGACCGGCCGCGTTCATGCCTGCGATGCTTCCCTGATACTGCGACGGGTTCCACAGGCCGTAGACGACCCCGCGGTGTTCCGCCACGTCTCCGGCGGCCAGGACGTCCGAATGAGAGGTGACCAGGTGGTTGTCCACGACCACGCCCTGGTTGACCTCCAGGCCGGCCTGTCGCGCGAGGTAGCTGTTCGGTCGAACGCCCGTGGCGATGATGACCAGATCGGCAGGGACCGTCGCTCCGTCCTTCAATTGGACGCCGCGGACCCGCTCGTCACCCAGGATCTCCGCGACGGAGGCGCCCTTCAGCAGGTTGATGCCGAGCTTGGCGACGTGTTGCTCGACAATCGAGGCGGCAGTTTCGTTGAGCTGGCGTGGCAGCAGCCACCCATGCCCCTCCAGGAGGGTGACGTTGGCGCCTCGGCGCGCCAGGCCGCCCACCGCCTCGAGGCCCAGGATGCCGCCGCCGATACAGACGCATCTCGGGCCGGCCGGGATGCTCTGGAGGATCTGACGGGCGTCGTCCAGGGTCCGAAGGCTCGTGACGCCCCCTCGGGTCGCTCCGGGAAACGGCGGCACGAACGGATGGGAGCCCGCCGTCAGGATGAGCTTTTCGAATGGGACGCTCTCTCCGTCGCGAAGCCTGACGACGTGTTCGTCCAGGGCAAGGTCGGCCACCTCAGCGCCGTCCTTCAGGGCGATGTTCTGCTCTTCGTACCAGCCCTCCGGCCGAAGCGGCAGCTCCTGCTCGGCCACCTCGCCCGCCAGGTAGCGGGTCAGGTTGAGACGGTAATAGGGCAGTCCCTTCTCGCGTGAGATCAGCACGATCTCGGTCGAGGGCGAGGCCGCTCGAAGGGACTCGGCTGCGGATATCCCCGCGATGCCCGCGCCGACGATGACGACCTGCTTGGGCTGAGAGGTGCTGGCCGCTTGCTCCGCCGGGACATCGACGGGTTCAAAGCGATCGGTGCGTGCGCCGCAGACGGGACACCGTTCGGGCGGCTGCGATCCGACATGAACGTGGCCGCAATTCAGACACTTCCAGCGTTCGGCTCCGTCCCGTGCAGAGGGTCTTGTTTCGTCGACGTAGGGTTCGAAGTCATCGCGTGACGCACCGCAGATCGGGCAGACGTCCGGCGGCGAGGCGCCCTGGTGAACGTATCCGCAGACTGAGCACCGCCAGGCATTGGGTGTTTGGTCGGTCATCGGCGTCTCCTCCGGCAGTGAGAGATCGTATGTGAGCTGTGTGGTGCACTGAAGAGACCTGTGACTCTTGGAGCATCTGGTCTGACATCACACGTCCCGCGGGGCCAGACCGTGGCCTGGCTTGTTGGCGTACAGCAACCAGTACGTCACGGGAATGACGAACAACGTGAAGATCGTCGAGGCGAAGAGCCCGAAGATGAGCGCCCAGGCCAACCCCGAGAAGATGGGATCGATGGTGATCGGCGCGGCCGACAACATGGCCGTTCCCGCCGTCAGCAGGATGGGGCGCAGCCGTACGACGCGGCTCTCCATGATCGCCTCGAACAGCGTCCGTCCCCGAGCCAGCGACAGGTGGATGAAGTCGACCAGGATGATCGAATCGCGCGTCACGATGCCGGCCAGCGCGATCATGCCGATCATGCCCGTGGCGGTGAAGAAGATCGGGTCGGCGTACGCGCCCACCTGCCCCCCGGCGATGGCGTTGAGCAGCCAGAACCCGGGCATGATGCCGAGGATCGTCAGGGGGATGGCCAGCATGACCACGATGGGAATCGCGAACGAACCGGTCTGGCTGACCAGCAGGATGTAGATGCCCACCATCGCCGCGGCGAACGCCAAGCCGAGGTCACGAAAGACGTCTAGTGTGATTTGCCATTCGCCTTCGCCGGAGAACACGACGCGGATTCCCTGGGGCACGGACCAGTGGACGTCGCTGCCGTTGTCGAGGAACGTGCGTTCGTCAAGCCCGCGCGGGGTCGCGTCGGCCAGCCAGCCGTTGCCAACCGGTTTGAGACCGGATCCCGCGCCGGACGCTTCCGGTATGAGGTCTGCCTGGATGTCGACCACGGCGTCAGCGGGCGGACGACCGGCCGTTTCGGCGAAGACGTAGACCACGCGCTTCAGGTTCTTGTGGTAGATCGTTTGGTCGACGAGCGTCTTCTCCCATTTGCCTAGTTCAGCCAACGGCACCAGATCACCCGTGCTGGCTTGGACCGTGATTCGCGACAGATCGACGGTACTGGAACGGCGCGACCGGGGCAGGCGCAACTGGATCCGAAGCGGCTTCCGCTCGTCGGGGAGCTGGACGAGACCTGGGGTCGCACCTCCCAGCGCGATCTGGATCGTCTCGGCGATCTCGGCGACCGATACGCCGTTGAGGGCGGCCTTCTCCTTGTCGGTGACGAACACCAGCTTGGGGCTGTGTGCCTCGACCGTGTCATCCACGTCGACCACGGCCGGCTCAACCTCCATCCGCGCCCGAACCACCTTCGCCGCCTCGGTAAGGTCAGCGTACGCGTGATCGGGCCGACCGAATACCTCTGCCGTTACGGTGGCGATCACCGGCGGGCCGGGGGGCGTCTCCACGATCGACAGGTTCGCGCCGTGACGCGACGCGATCGCCGTCAGATCGTCTCGAATCCGCAGGCCGATGGCGTGGCTTTGTTGATGCCGGCTCTTCTTTCCGACCAGGTTCATTCGGATCTCGGCCACGTTGTCGCCCTGCCGAAGGTAGTAGTGGCGGACCAGGCCGTTGAAATCCATCGCCGACGCGACGCCGACGTAAGACGTGAAATCGGTCAGCTCCGGCACCGCGGCGAGGTATTGCTCGAACTCGCGGACGACGGCGTCCGTCCGTTCCAGCGTCGTGCCCTCGCCGAAGTCGAGCACGAGCAGCAGTTCGTTCTTGTTGTCGAAGGGCAGCATCTTGAGCGGCACGCCCCGAACGGCCGCCAGCGCGATCGCGCCGATCGTCAGCCCGCCCATGACGGCCAAGAACGCCCACGCCGCCCGCCGCGAATGCAGCAGCGGCGCCATCAGCGGATAGAACAGCCGATACAACGGGCTGCGCTTGACGGCGGCGATGTCGTCGGGATCGTCGTGGGAGTTCCCAGAATCTGCCTTTCCCTCGCCGTGGCGACGCCTCAACAGGTGATACGACATCCACGGCGTGATCGTGAACGCGACGACCATCGACATGATCATCGCGACGGGCACGTTCAGGGCCATCGGTCGCATGTAGGGGCCCATCATGCCGGTGATGAAGAACATCGGCAGGAACGAGACGATGACCGCCAGCGTGGCCGTGATCAGGGGCGGGCGGATTTCGGCCACCGCCTCCAGGACGATCTGTCGCGTCGCCTTGCCCCGCAAAGAGAAGTGCCGCGAGATGTTCTCGACGTCCACGATCGGGTCGTCCACCAGCAGACCCAGCGACAGGATCAATGCGAACAGGGTCACGCGGTTGATCGTGTAGCCAAACAACAGGTTGACCGTCAGCGTCAGACCGAACACCACCGGAACGGCCACCGCGACGATCAGCGACTCGCGCCACCCCAAGCCGAGCGTCAGCAGCGCGATCACGATGAAGACCGCCACGCCGAGCGCCTCGACCAGCTCGTTGACCTTCTCGTCGGCGGTCAGGCCGTAGTTGCGCGTGATCACCACCTCGACGTCGTCGGGGATCACGTCGTGTTTCAACTTCTCGGTCGCGGCAATGATGTCCTTGGCGACCCAGACGGCGTTGGTGCCCTTCTTCTTGGCCAACGCGAGGGTGACGGCCGGCCGGGAGTCCTGGGAAGCAACAGCGGCCGGACGACCCGATGTCGCCGGCGGACCGATCAACGTTCCGGTGGCGTTCTCGTGGTGCTCGAAGCCCCGCGCCGGTCCCCAACCGTGACGGACGTAGCTGACCACTTCGTCTGGGCCGTCGACGACGTCGGCCACGTCCTTGAGGAACACCGGTCGCTCGGCGAAGACGCCCACGACCAGATCCCTCAGCTCCGCTGGTCGGACGAACGCCCGCCCGGCCTCGACGCGATAGACGGCGTCGTTCCGCGCGAACTCGCCCGCCGTCCGCGTCACGTTCGCGCCGCGAACGGCCCGCTGGACCGCTAACGGGGACATGGAGTAGGCCTGCAACCGATCGGGGTCGAGGTAGACGTTTACGGCTCGCGGCTGGCCGCCGATCACGTAGGCGCGGGAGATGTCCTCTACCGCCGCGAGCCGGTTGACCATCTCCTCGCCCACGCGGCGGAGCATGTGCGGATCTGCGTCCGGGCCCGTCAACGTCAGCGTGACGATCGGCACGTCGTCGATCTCGACCGGTTTGATCACCCACCCGTCCACCCCGGGCGGCACGATGTCGATGTGTTCGTCGATCCGCTTGTACAGCTTGACCAGGCTGCGTTCTCGGTCCTCGCCTACGTAGTAGCGCACGGTGATGACGGCCTGGCCCTCATGGGACATGGAGTAGACGTACTCCACGCCGTCGATCTCATAGAGTAGCTTCTCTAAGGGGGTCGAGACGAGTTGCTCGACCTCTTCGGCCGAGTGGCCCGGGAAGCTCACATAGATGTCGGCCAGCGGCACGACGATCTGCGGGTCTTCTTCCCGCGGCGTGACCATCAGCGCGGTGATCCCCACCGCGGCGGCCAGGATGATCAGGATGAGCGACAGGTTCGAATGGAGAAACGCCCGAACCACGGCGTTGGTGAAGCCATGATGCGTCTGTACGGTGCCCCCGCTCGGTTGTTTCTGAGACGTGCCATCGGCCATGGTCAGGCCCCTACCTTGCCGGGGCGGGTCGAGGCGGCGACCGCGACCTTCTCGCCCTCACTCAGGCCGGACAGCACCTGGACGTCCTGCCCGAAGGAACGGCCCAGCTGAACCGCTCGGCGACGGAGGACGTCCCCGTCGGCGGCATCCACGAGCGTCACCTGACCGACGCGGCGAACCGCCGCCCGAGGAATGACCAGCAGCTCCTCCTCGTCCAATGGGATCAGCATGCGTCCGAACATGCCCGGGTACACGCCCGGCGGACACGGCCCGGTGACCTTGACGGCGAACGTACGGCTGGCGGATTCGGCCTCGGGAACGATCTCGCTGATCTTGCCCTTGCAGGCCTTGGCCAGCGATTCGAGGCTGACGTCGATCAGCTGCCCGACCTTCAGCCGTTGCGTCAGCGACTCGCGGACGCTGGCGACCAGCTGCATCCGCGTGTGATCGTACAGCGTCACCAAGACCTGGCCCGGCACGACGGTATCGCCCATCTCGATCTTCTTGTCGATGACCTTGCCCGTGATCGGGCTGAGGATGGTGGCGTATCCCAGGATCGTCTTGGCCTCGCGGGCGGCTTGCTGAGCCTGCTCGAGTTGGGCCTCGGCGGTCTTCAGCGCGGTGACGGCTCGGTCGTGTTCGATCTTGGCCGCTGCGTCCCTCTTGAACAGATCGTGGATTCGGTCGAATTCGATCTTGGCCTGGTCCCGCGCGGCGGTGGCGGCGACGACGGCGGCCTGGGCCTGTTGATCGCGCGCCCTCAGATCCGCATCGTCGAGCCGGATGAGGACCTCGTCCTTCTTGACGATTTGGCCGGCCTTGACGTTTGCTTCGACCACGTTGGCGCGGATCTTCGAGGCCACCGCCGATTGCTGGACGGCCCGGATCGAGCCCACCGCCGATTCGGTGGCCGGCACGCGGATCTTGCGAACGGTCGCCAGCGGGATCTTGCCGACGGGCCGACCTACCGGTGCATCGCGCGCCGCCGTTCCGACCTTCTGTTGGAACGTGCCCATCAGCCACATCATCAACAGCACGACCACCACCAAGAACCCGATCGCGACGACGCCCCCCTTCACGACACGCAACCATGGTGAAGCCTTCGCGGACGTCTGGCTCATCGCCTGCCTCCTGAGCCCCCAAGTCAGCGGAGCACGCCTCATCTGTGTCGACCCGGCAAACACAGATTCTACGGAGCGGGCCCTCCCGCGTCGATGGCTTAGACGGGAGCAAACCACTCGAAACGGGCTCACTTGCGACCCGTCAAGCCCGGGCTTCTCCAGAATCGACGGGGGCCAGCACTCGCGCTGAATCCGTTCTTGGGGGGCAGACCACTCGGAAAACCACGGTGTCGATAGGCCCTACCTGTAGCTGACCCCCAGTTCGACGCGGTCCAGAGGGACCGATTGGGTGAGCGCTCGCACGGTGGCCAGCCTCACGTCGACGTGGTTGACCCCCGCCCGGACGAGATTGGGGGCGACGGTGAACTCGAACCAGGCCGTCGACGCCTTGGCCGTTGGCGGCTTGGTGGGGGGGATGCACCCCAGCGCTTCTCCATTCAGCCTCACAGCCAACTGTTCGTCGGGTGTCAGGTTCCGCAGCCGAAGCTTCAACCGCACGTGGGGTGTCTTGCCCTCGGGCGCGTTTGCCACGATGTCTTCGCCGACCGGCAGCTTGACGACCGCCGAACCCGTGGGTGCAAGCTCGATCGGCAGGCGGTCCGGCAGAACCAACCCCGCACGATTGAAGCCCCACAGGTTCTTCGGCTCGATGGGATCCACCGCGTAGAGCTTGTCCAGGCCCTTGAGTGTCTCGACCGACCCGATCCGACCGAACCGCTCATCGGGTTTGCTCGGGAAGACGTTAAACGTGTAGATGCCGTCAACCCCGGCGTGATAGGCGTTCATCGCCGCCGCCCACCAGGCCTCGAGCGACGCATACCCTTGCCCCTTCTGCATCCCCGAACCACCGATGTTGGCCGCGACATGGACGCCGTAACTGTGCGCCAGCGTGGCCATCTCTCGCAGTTGTGGGGCCATCGCCATCGGAGCGAGGTCGCCGCCCAACACGAGGATGTCGACCAGGTCCTCCTCGAGCCACGTGGGCACGTCCAGCCCGATCGCCCGGCATCGCTCGACGCTCAGGGGAACCCGACAGCTCACCAGAAGCGGACGACCGCGTTTGGCCGCCACCCGCTCGGTCATCGCGCGGACCTTGCGGACGAAGTCATTCATCATTGCGATGTGTTTGGCCTCGACCGGTTTGCCTTCCGTCGTGGGCCGAAAGAACCGCGGGCTTCGGAACCAGTCCAGGTCGATCCCGTCGACGTCGTATCGCCCGCAGACGTCGGCGAAGATCCGCAGGATGTATCCCCTGACCTCCGGTACGGCGTAGTCGAGGCCTGCCCACCACCTCCGCGGATCGGTGTACGGGTACTTGCCCCAGTCTGCGGGCTTGCCGAAACAGTACTCGGGGTGTTCACGCTTCCAGCGCGACCACGACCAGCCTGCGAACGAGTCCTCGATGTTGTTCATGCGGTAGGACCAGAAGACCTCCATGCCCTGTTCGTGGCCGAACGTGACGGCCACCTTCAGCGGGTCGGTGCCCATCTGTTTGAGCGCGGCCAGGCCGGCGCAGATGTCTTTGACGTACTTGGCGTCCTTGTCGGCGACGTATTCGCCGATGAGCTCACCCACCTGGGGCAAGTGTCCCCAAAAGAGCCCCCCACCGCCGGTGCAGTAGCAGATCGTGTCCACTTGGGTGCCAGCGACCTGCTTGAGCCGAAGCGCGATCAGCTCCTGGGGCGTCTTGTACGGCCGGGAATGACAGCCGTCGTCGTTGTACATGATCCGCCGCCGGCGCTGGATCGCTCGCCTGCGGGCCTCCTTCATCGCACGCGGGTCCGACGGGCCTGCGCGACGTTGGCCCTGTCCGGCGCTCGCCAACGTCGGCGGTCCGAGCACCAACACTGCTGCGACCCAGATTCCCGTTTGCCTGTTGCACATCTCTCGCTGCATCCTCCACATCTTCTGCACGGGCACGTCCTCCCGATCGGGGTCATCTGTCCGGCGTCTACCGCGCGCCCGGGAAGTAGGGTGCGTCTTGACGCACCATCTCGTGCTACTTGCGCACTTGAGACAGGAACGCCTTCTCCGAGATCCGAACGGCCAGCGGGGGAACCGATTTGCGGCCCTTGCCGACGTGGCCGTGTGTGGTGATCCAAAGCTCGCCGGGCCGGCGTTCCAGCATGTAGGGATAGCACAGCTTGCCGCCCGGCTGGCGGGCGACGACGACGGGCTTCGTCCACGTCGCCCCGTCATCGCTGGAGAAGGCAAGCGACAGCTCCTCACGATGCCACGACGCGGGGAACTCCGACGCCGGGCCGGTGTGCGCGCGACGGGGCGCGGTCCTGCCCTCGGGGTTCAGACGGTTCCAGACCAGCGCCAGCCGGCCGCTCCGCAACCGCACGAGCCATCCCGGCGAGCTGCTCGCATCGAGCCCGGTCGGTTTCAACGTCCGCCAGTATCGGCCGCCGTCGGTCGACCCCGCCTGCCAGAGCCAATCGAGGTTCGTGCGAATGAGCATCAGCAGCCCCCCGTCGCTCAACTCGGCCACCATCGGTTCAACCGCGCCGTCGTGATGGCCGTGACCGCCGAGATCGATCAGGTTGCTCTGCTTCCAGGTCTTGCCCTCGTCGGCCGAGACGAACGAGCACGAGACCCACCGCCGCAGCTCCGGGCTCAGGTGCTCGACGGTCACGACGAGCGCACCCTTGCGCGTCTGGATAAACCCCATGAAGTCGGCGTTGTAGCCGCCCAGCAGCCGCTGCCGGTCGACCCAGGTCTTGCCGCCGTCCGTGCTGCGGATGCACCACAGCTCGAGCTTGCAGTCCGGTTTGGGCGCGCCCTTGGCGTTGTCCCAACTGAACTTGTAGCCGTCGAAGTCCAGGTAGACGATGACGATCGTCCCGCGCGCCGTCCGCACAAACTGCCCCGGATGCCCGCCCCCGCCCATCCGAATGCCCGAATGGATCGCCGAACTGATCGCCGCCCACGTCTTCCCGTCGTCCTTGCTAACGGCCAGGACGTTCCGGTCGACCGTCATCAGGTTCCCATCCTCGAGCACGACAAACGGCCCAGTCTTGGTAATCCCCACCGGCTCGCAACAACCATGAACCCACCGCCCCGCCGGCCCGCTCCCTACGGCTGTCGAGGACGAGACAAACATGGACAGCAGTGATCCCGCGATGGTTAGCTGTAACATGGAGCGATACCTTTCAGTTGGGAGGGTGGATCAAATGACCCAGCCCGCCCCGCTGGTTGCTGGGCACTAGTCGCTACTCAGGGTCCGCTGGCGTCCTGCCAGACGTTCATCCCTCGAGTCCATCGATTACCCGTCGAAGCTCAACTACTTCCAGCGGACACTCCGGCCAGTTGTGCTCCCAGCAGACGATGAGATCGCAGCCGTCGGGGTCGTGGCCGTGCTCCTTGAAGCTGCGGCTCCGAAACTCGAACTCGATTCTCACACGCTGCCAATGCTGATTCGTCGAGTCAATGCACCGCTTCGCCTCGCAGTCTGGAAAGGACGCGTGAACAGCCTCGACGATGAATCCGAGCTCGTAACTGACTATGCCGAAGAGGAATACGACCCCCTGCTCGTTGATGGGCGCGTGCCGAAGACCACGGAAGTCGATGGGTGGGCCGTACTCTGGTCCTTCGATCTTGGTCCATGTCTCGGAAGGCCTAGGCGCCGTATCCGTGGACACACCAGGCGGAGGTGGGACCTCGTGCCTCGAGTGAGCACGCAACTCGGCAAGTAGCGTGGATTCAGGATGATGTGCCTCAAGCCAAGCGCGGTATTGCTTCAGGGCGCCTTGCAGCCCACCAAACCGACGGCGGACTACGTCCGAGGAGACCTCGGCATGATGACTGAATAGTGCCCAGGTTGGGATTCGCCCAATCTGGGTGGCGACCTTGTGGAATTCCTCGAGGAGATCGTCGTCGGTCAAGGGCAGGTTGTCCTTCGGATGCCGCTCCAGTCCAGCGACCCGCTTGAGTTCCGACCAGCCCCCTTCAGGAAACAGGCGGTAGATGTGGTACTGGCTGATTCCCGTGATGCGCTCGAAGTCCGGGCGCGATAGAGGCCCATCAGCGCGAGTGGCGGCGCTCTTCGCGGCCTCGATCAGGTCATCACGGGTTAGTTCTGCCATCTTGGTCTGATACGTTCAGCAGTCGATACGTAGTTCCGCGTAAGACCTCGAGCTCCATAGGATGCGTCTTGACGCGTCATCTCACTCAGTGCGGGGGAGGATTCCCGCACCAGTCTGGCGCTGGCGACCCGCCGGTCGTGAGCGTGGCGGCCCACCCCAGCGTCAAGCGTCGCGATCCGAGCGGGTCAGCCTATCGGCTTCGTTGACCATGTCGGCCACGCGCCATGCGGGCAGGAACTGGTGGCGGTCACGGGTGTAGTCCCCCTGGCCGGTTTCGCACTGAAGCAGGAAGCGCATGGCATCCGCGTAGCCCAGCTCGCGCACCAGGACCTCCAAGGCGCGTCGGCGGAGTTCGGCCGGATTCAGAATCGTGCTCATGCGGGTAGCTCTCCTGCCAGGGCCACGGGATTCATGACCCTTACACGAATTATATCGCCAAGCCGCCCGCATTGCGACGCGAAGGCGTCGTCGGTTGTCACCAGCACATCCGCCCCCATGTGTTCGGCCCAGGCCAGATGATAGGCGTCCATCACCCGAAGCCCCGACGCGGCAAGGCGCTCCACGTGCTCGACGACCGATCGCGGCGTCGACTCAACCGGGTTCAGCGTGTTGAGCCAGGTATCCACCGCTCGGGCGCGCCGGGCATCGGGGTTGCGTGAATTCTCCAAGTCATGGGCAAGCGAGCGGATCACCTGTACGCGTCCGTCGGCCATGGCTTGCAGGATGGCCAACACCGCCGAAGTCTCCACTGCGATACGAGGCTGTGTTTGATCGTCGAATGGGCGCTTCAGACAGCACAGGTCGAGATAGATCCTCATGTCACACCCCGCGCACTGGCCTGCCTGACGCTGCCAGGCGAATCACGTACCGCCCGGGGAACTCACTCCCCCGCATCGTCACAGCTCGGCAGGATGCGTCTCGACGCATCATCTCATCGCACAGGGGCAGCACGTCATGTCCGCCAGATCTGAGGACCCGTGCCACGTCCAATGCGATGCCCATGTCAGCCACGAATCGCATGGGAACGCTCTTCGTAGGGCATTACCTGTTCCTCTGCCAGCCTGGCGGCGTAGCGTAGACACTGACAGATGTCTTCGCGCTGGAGGTCGGGGTAGTTGCGGAGGATCTCGTCATGCGTCATGCCGTTGGCCACGAGGTTGACGACCAGCCCCACGGTGATCCGCATACCGCACACACAGGGCTTGCCCTGCATGATCGTCGGGTCAATGGTGATGCGACTGAGATCCATCGTTCGCGTCCTTCTCCCTGATCGTACGCGACGGCGGATGGGAGTATCAAGGGGGGGACCGCGGGCCTCATAGGTCGGGTCTGCGGTTGTACGCTCCGTCTCGACCCGTCACAAGCCATGATGGCTCACAGCGACATCGCAAAGGGCCAGGCCAGTTGCGTCAGGACGAGACGACTTCGGCAGCTTTTTCTGCTTCCGCGGCGATCTGCTTTCGCAAGAGGCGAAGGTACAAGACCAGCAGGGCCAGCGGGCCGAAGAGGATCCCGCCGATCAGGTGCAGTGTCTGACTGGCCTGACCGAATCCCAGCTCCATCGCCCACTTCGCCGAAACGATCCCGCAGGCGACAAGGGCGATCGCAAGCGCTGCGCTATCCATTGGCTGTCTCCTTGGCGTTAGGGTTAGCCGGTTGCCTGCCGGTTGTCTGCCGCGGCGGATCCGCTCCGTCGCCCGGCCCGGGCCACCGGCATCGCACGAGTTTGCCGCTCCGACGAACCGAGGTCCTGATCACGTCCCTCGTGTCCGCAAGTGGCAAGGTGCATCTCGACGCATCTTGTCATTCCATCCCGACACTGTCAATCAACTCCAAAGACTTGCGCTTGGTGAAGCGTTCCAACTCAGTAGGATGCGTCTTGACGCGTGTTCGGCTGTTCGCTTACCGTTCGGTGGGATAGGTGCGAGCATTCAGGAGCATTTGCTGTGAGTCATCAGAAGCGAACTCGGCAGATCGGTCGGCGAGCGGCGCTCAAGAGGATCGGGGCCGCCTCGGCCGGGGGCGTCGGGCTGACCCTCTTGTCTCGACCCAACGCGGCGCGCGGGGCGACGCGAATGAAGTGGAAGGCCGCCGACGGGGTGGACGTCTGGCAGCTGACGAGCAAGGGCTACTCTCAGGCCAACATCTACTGCGAGCACTCCTACTGCTCCGCCGATTCGCGGCGCTTCGTCTATCAGTGCAAGAACGAAGGCAAGACGGGCGGCGCCAACCCGGCTGAGTATCGGGTGATGGCGCTGGGTACCTGGCAGGAGCGCCGGCTGGACGAAGGCCTGGGACGGACGGGCCTGGCCATCTCCCGCGACGGCGTCTTCTACTACCTGAAACGCTTCCCCGCCAACGGCGGGTCCTATCTGATGCGGGCCAACCTGGCGAAAGGAAAGCCCGAGAAGCTTCACCGTCTGAAGAGCCCACTGTGGAGCATCGGCACGGTATCACCCGACCATCGCTACTACGCCTGCGGCAAGATGCTCGAGGGCGAAGTGCAGGACGGCCAACAGGTCTTCGGCGTCTGGCTGGTGGATCTCGAGACGGGCGAGGAGCGGATCCTCACCCGAGGCAACGACATCATGAACCCGCACCCCCAGTTCTCGCCGGACGGCACGAAGCTGTTGATCCAACACAACCGCGGCGGCAAGGTCCTGCCCGGCGGCAAGTACGTCCGCCTGACCGGCCCGCAGGGGGCCACGCTCTTCCTGCTCTCCATCCCCGACGGGAAGCGAACGACGCTGCAGATCGGGACGCCGCATACTTCGCCGATCACAGGACACGAGACCTGGGTCGACCCGACGCGCGAGATCCTGGCCTCGGTCGTCTGCCGGGACGCGTACACGGCCGACAAGGGAAACCTGCTGGCGTTGCGCGAGGGCGCTCGCCCGCGCCGCGTGGCCAAAGGGTATCACTTCAACCACATCCACGCGTCCCGTTGCGGCCGGGTCTTCCTGGGCGACGACTGGAAACCCCCGTACCAACAAGTCGTCGGCTCGATGGCGACCGGCAAGACGCGCGTGCTTCTGGATATGTACGACACCCCGCGCCCGATGCCCAAGGCCGCTCATGCCCATACATACCTCTCTCGCGATCTGAAGTGGGCCATCTTCAACTGCGACCGGTCCGGACCGATTCTCCTGTACGCGGCCCGCGTCCCCGACGCGTTCCTCGCTGATCTGCTCAAGGCCTGACGTCGACGTGTCGACGCGCGTGGGCCCCTCGGGGCTTCGGCCGAGGGTTCGGGGTCCGGGTTCAGGGTCTCGGGTTCGGGGTGTAGGGTAGGTTCTGCCCGCCGAGGGTCGGGATCGCGCGCCAACCGACACCCGCAGGTGGGGGGGCGAAGAAACGTCCATTCTTGAGCTTCCTACTTCCAAAGCAAATTATTATTTTCTAGACTCGGAGTAATGCCCACCGGGGAAAGACGGCGGATCATGTCTGCGCATGCCCACCCGGTGAGGGGAAGGCGAATACGGCGTAGGGCGGGCTCTGCCCGCCGGGAGTTGCGATCACGAGCGAACGAACGACGGCGGGCGAGGCCCGCCGTACGATCATTCACCGGGCGATAGGTCTGGGTGGCCAGGGCCCTGAACCCTGAGCCCTGAACCCTGAACCCTAGACCCTAAACCCTGCCCCCTGCCGTCAAAGGAGGCGAGCCATGAACGTACGAACCGTCGTGCTGGTAGGCGTAGTGTGTCTGTCCGTCGCGGGGTGGCGGGCCTCGGGGCAGGAGTGGATTGCACCGGAGGGAATGCGGCAGATCACGCAGCTCACCGACAACGGGACCAACGATGCATACCCCCAGATCTCGGGCTCGAGCGTCGTGTGGGCGGGCGATGACGGCGGCGACACCGAGATCTTCCTGTTCGACGGGGCCACGGTCACGCAGCTCACCGACAACGCCCACGACGATGAGTCCCCCCAGGTCTCGGGCTCGAGCGTCGTGTGGGTGGGCCACGACGGCAGCGACGATGAGATCTTCCTGTTCGACGGGACCACGGTGACGCAGCTCACCGACAACGCTTACAGTGACGATGGACCCCAGATCTCGGGCTCGAACGTCGTGTGGGCGGGCTATGACGGCAGCGATTGGGAGATCTTCCTGTTCGACGGGACGACGGTCACGCAGCTGACCGACAATGCCTCCAACGAGTGGGACCCCCAGATCTCGGGCACGAACGTCGTGTGGGAGTGCTACGATGGCAGCGACTTGGAGATCTTCCTGTTCGACGGGACGACGGTGACGCAGCTCAGCGACAACGGATACCAGGATGTGGATCCCCAGATCTCGGGCACGAACGTCGTGTGGGAGTGCTACGATGGCAGCTACAACGAGATCTTCCTGTTCGACGGGACGACCGTGACGCAGCTCTCCGACAACGCCTACGACGACTGGGACCCGCAGATCTCGGGCGCGAACGTCGTGTGGGAGGGCTGGGACGGCGACTCCGAGATCTTCCTGGCCACGCCCATGGTGCTCCGCACCACGCAGCTCACCGACGACGCATACGAGGACTGGTACCCCCAGATCTCGGGTTCGAACGCCGTGTGGTATGGCCGCGACGGCAGCGACTTCGATATCTTCCTGTTCGACGGCACGACCGTCACGCAGCTCACCGACAACGCCTACGACGACTCCTTCCCCCAAGTCTCCGGCTCGAACGTCGTGTGGGTGGGCGATGACGGCAGCGACGACGAGATCTTCCTGTTCGACGGGACGACGGTCACGCAGCTGACCGACAACGCTTACAGGGACTATGGCCCCCAGATCTCGGGCTCGAATGTCGTGTGGCATGCCGACCACGACCACTGGGACCCCGAGATCTTCCTGTTCGACGGGACGACCGTCACGCAGCTCACCGATAACTTCAGTTGGGAATACGATCCCCAGGTCTCGGGCTCGAACGTCGTGTGGTATAGCGACGATGGCAGTGACGCCGAGATCTTCCTGTTCGACGGGACGACGGTCACGCAGCTGACCGACAACGCCACCAACGAGTGGGACCCCCAGATCTCGGGCACGAACGTCGTGTGGTATGGCGACGATGGCAGCGACACCGAGATCTTCCTGTTCGACGGGACGACGGTCACGCAGCTCACCGACAACCCATACGACGACCGGTATCCCCAGATCTCGGGCTGGAACGTCGTGTGGCAGCGCGGCCCCTATCCCGACGAGATCTTCCTGGCCGAGGCCCAGTTGGCCCCCTACGCCCTGACCGTCACGATCGAAGCCCATCCGGAATGGGGCGAGGTGACCGCGGAGCCCAACTTGCCCGGGTATCCGCCGGGCACGACCGTCACACTGACGGCCACGATCACCAGTTCGGGCAAGTACTGGAGCGGCTGGCGAGGCGACGTCCCCGAAGGACAGGAGCTTGTCAACCCGCTGACGATCACGATTGACGCCGACACGAGGATCGGGACGCACTTCAAGTGCGGCTTGGGCCTCGAACCGATGCTCCCGATGATGATGGGCCTCCTGGCCCTGGCCGCGATCGTTAGAAGAGGGTGTAGGGTTTAGGGTTCAGGGCTCGGGGTTCAGGGTGTAGGGCGGGCTCTGCCCGCCGGGAGTTGGGATCACAACCGAACGAACGACGGCGGGCGAAGCCCGCCCTACGTTGATTGTTCACTGGGCCACAGGTCTGGGTGCCCGGGACGCTAGACCCTGACCCCTGAACCCTGAACCCTAATCCCCAGCCCCTGAACTCCCCGCCGAGCGTCCGCTGCGGCGCGACCTGATGCGCTGTCTCTTTTGTGATTCCCCGCAAGAGGCCGTATGCGGTTATGATAGAGGGAACCGGAGCGAGCCCGAGTAGGATGCGTCTTGACGCACCATCCGACCGAGAGACACGATGCCGATTGACCCTCGCAACGAGCGCCTTCGCGAGCGGATCCTCTCTGCGCCGTATGAGATCTGCATCGAGCGGGCGCGGTATGTCACGCAGTCGTACCGTCAGACGGCGGGCGAGCCGCCGGCCCTGCGGGCGGCGCGGGCGTTCGCGCATACGCTGGAGCACATGAGCGTCCACATCACAGACGACGAGCGGATCGTCGGCAACCGATCGTCGAAGCTGCTGGGGACCCTCATCCCGATCGAACGGGGCGACATCAACACCGTCCTGGACCTCGAGCTGGAGCTGCCCCCGCCCGCGGACTGCAAGCCGTTCCAGATCTCGCCCGAGGACAAGCGAGAGCTCCTCGACGAGCTACTGCCCTATTGGCAAGGCAAGACCGTCCGGGACCGCAAGAAGGCCCTGTGGCGGGCCAACGGGTTGTTTACCCGACCCGCGTATACGCCCTCGAGCTGGTGGCGTCGGGCGCGGGGGTTGGACCTGATGCGGATCCACCGGGCATTGGCCGCGCCGAAGCTCAGCCTGAAGTACATCCACAAGGGGCTAGACGAGCTGATCTACAACAACCCGGCCTTCGTGATGAACGTCTTCGACGTTCAGGGCCATCTGATCCTCGGCCACAAGCAGATTCTGCGAGAGGGGTTCGCCGGCGTGCGATCACGGGCGCTGTCGAGACTGCCCCAGGTGCGGCAGGAGAAGGACGCGGAAGGGCAGGCCTTTCTCGAGGCGGTGGTGCTCAGCTGCGACGCGATCCGTGACTTCGCGGCCAGGTACGCCCTAGAGGCGGAGCGTCTGGCCGCCGAGACGGCCGATCCGACGCGCCGGCAGGAGCTGCTGGCGGTCGCCGAGCGATGTCGGCACGTCCCGTTCGACCCGCCGCGAGACTTCCGCGAGGCCGTCCAGGCGTTCTGGCTGACCCAGGTGGGGGCGGGGGTGGCGTATGGCATGGGGGGCATCTTCGCCGTCGGCCGGTTGGATCAGCACCTGTATCCGTACTACGCCGCGGACAAGGCGGCCGGACGCCTGACGGATGAAGAGGCCGTCGCGTGGATCGAGGAGTTGCTCATCAAGCTCAGCGCCAACCTGCTGCTCCTGCCGGCGGTCGGCAAGCGGACGAGCAACGAGCTGGGCGCCGACAGTTGCACCCCGACCATCGGCGGCGTCACGCGCGACGGCGACGATGCCGTCAACGAGTTGTCGTATCTGATTCTGGACGCCTTCACCAACGTCGAATCGCTGGGCAATTCCTTCACGATCAGGTTGGGGCGGCAGTCGCCCAAGGCGTTTTGGGTCAAGGCCCTGGAGGCCTATCGCCACACGTCCGGGGCGGCGCTGTTCTGCGACGAGGTCACGATCGAAGCGCTCGAGCGGTGCGGGACAAGCCTAGCCGACGCCCGCGACTACGGCGTCATCGGCTGCGTCGAACCGACCGGCGACGGCAACACGTTCGGGTGCACGTCCGGCAACGACATCTCGTTGGTCGGTGCGCTCGAGATGACGCTCCTGAACGGGACGCTGCGGATCATGGGCAGACGCGTGGGGCCCAAGACCGGCGATCCTCGGCGCTTCGCCACGTTTGCCGAGTTCATGGCCGCCTACAAGCAGCAGGTGGCCTTCATGATCGCGTTCGTCGTCAAGGGCACGAACTTAAAGGACCAGGTATACGTGGAGGGATTCCCAAGCCCCTACGTCTCCGCGACGCTGGACGGATGCGTCGCGAACGCCCGGGACATGACGGCCGGGGGCGCGGCCTACAACTACGGTTCGGTGAGCGCGCGGGGACTGGGCACGGTCACCGATTCGCTCGCAGCCATCAAGCACGTCGTCTTCGATCGGCGCGAGATGTCCATGGGTCAGCTGATCGGCGCGCTGAACCGCAACTTCCGCCGGGCGGATCGCGTCCGACGCCGGCTGGTCAACGAGGCGCCCAAGTACGGGTGCGACGACGACCGCGCCGACGCCATTGCCAAGGACGTCGCCGAGTTCTTCTGCCAGGAGGTCTCGCGTCATCGGACGATTCGAGGAGGCGTGTACAGGCCGAGCTTCTTCTCCTACGGGATGCACGTTCTGGAGGGGCTGTTTCTCGGCGCGACCCCGGACGGCCGGCGGGCCGGCGAGCCGGTCAGCAACAGCTTCTCACCTGCCAACGGCTCTGAGCGCAAGGGGCCGACCGCGATGCTGCGTTCCGTCGCCAAGATCAACCACACGCTGATCTCCAACGGCTGCGCGGTCAACATGAAGCTGATGCCGTCGTTGCTGAAGGACGGCCCCTCGGTCGAGAAGCTGCTCGCCTTAGTGAGGGGCTACTTCGCGATGGGTGGGATGGAGGTGCAGTTCAACGTCGTCTCGAACGAGACGCTCCGCGACGCACAGCATCATCCCGACCGACACCGCGGCCTGGTCGTCCGCGTCTCGGGCTACTCCGCCTACTTCACCGACCTCGGCAAGCCGCTCCAAGACGAGATCATCCAGCGCACCGCCTTCGGCGAAATGTAGAACGGGCTTCGCCCGCCGCAATTCAGGATGACGAGCCGACAACGTCGGGTGCGGCGGGCGGAGCCCGCCCTACGCCCCTTCACCATGCAGCACCTTGGCCAGCCACGGGACGGCCACGTTGCCCTTGAAGTGGTGCATAGGGGCGTCGACGTTGGCGTAGCGGAAGTACTCCTGCATGGTCAGACCCTCAGGCAGGTCGACGTCGTCGTACGGACGCTTGTCGGGCGTGGCGTACTTCGGGTAATAGGCGACCGCCATCTGGTCGGCGGCGCCGAGGAGCCTGTAGGCCTGACGGACGCGGTTGATGTCCCGGGTCCGGCCGCCTTCTGTGACAAGCAGCGGACGCGGGGCCAGCGACGCCTCCAAGTCCACGTAGTCGAACCACCCCAGTATTCCAGGAACGTACTGCCAGACCGCAATCCGCTCCAAGTTCATGGCGACCGCCCGCCGACCCCAGTCCGACAGGAAGTCGTTCCACACGACCGCTCGGATCGTCGGATCGAGGACGCCCAGGATCAGCGCCGGCTTGGCGCCCAGCGAATGACCGCTCGTGGCGATGCGTCGGACGTCCACGTAGGGCCGCCCCTTGAGCCATCCCAGGATGCACCGCTTCTGAAAGACGGAGATCCCCTCATACGATCGCCCGGCCCAGATGGCGTGCATGCTCAGCTCGTATCGCCCTCGACGGATCGAGTCAGCGGTCTCGCACGTTCCCGGGTTGTCCACCGCAACCGTCACGATGCCCCGCTGCGTGTACTCCAGGGCCATCCGATTCCGCAGCCAATGACGGTGCGACGAGCGTTTGCCGTCGAGCTCCACCTCGCCCGCGAGGCTTTCCTTGCTGGACGAGGAACCCGGAAAGCACATCGCCGCAGGCGCCGGTGAGGACGCGCTCACACCGTCCGGGATCAGCACGAGGAACGGTACGACGCTAAACGGCTCGGGATAGGTCTCCCACTTCTCGAGTCGGTGGCCCTCCCGCTGCTTCGTCCACAGGCGCTTGGGAGGCGGCTGCTTGTCTACATCGGGGAAGCACATGAGCTCCAGCAGCTTTTCGCGGACGCGCTTGCGCCAGGCATCGAACTCGGCGGGCTTCATGGTGGGATCGAACGCCAACGCGCGTCGGCGGTGCTTGAGGTACGCATGCAGGAACCCGTTGGTGCTGACGAACCGCCCGTCATCCCGCCGGCTGACGTAGAGACGTCGCTTGGGTTGCGAGGTTTGGGGGACCGTTGCCTTGGGGGGCCCTGGCCTCTGATCGCCCCGCCCGGCCCGGCTCGACAGGAGCCCCGCCGCCCCGGCCCCAAGTCCGCTCAGGAAGTGCCGTCGTTTGATCTTACTCATCGTGGAAATCCCTTGCGTGTACGTCCAACTCGCGTCGCATACGTCACCACGAGGTAGGGCGGGTTTCACCCGCCACTCTTGCTCGCGGCGTTCGAAGCCCGCCCTACGTCCTGCGGATCTCTTGGCCCCCTCCAGTTGGGGTTGCGCTTGGGGATGCGGGCGCCGGTGGCGGCCCGCCAGGCCTCGAGCTTGGCGTGGAGACGCCGGACGGTCTGCGGTTGGGACGCGGCCAGGTCCGTGCGCTCGCTGATGTCGGTCCGAAGGTTGTAGAGTTCGAGCGACCCGTCCTCGTAGTTCTCGATCAACTTGAAGTCGCCGCAGCGAATCACCGAGGCCGGCGACTGCCTGCCCGGCAGGTAGCCCGGCATGTGCCAGAAGATCGCGTCACGCCGAAGCGCCTTGGCCTTTCCCGTCACCAGGGGCAGCAGGCTTTCGCCGTCCAGGGGCTGACCCGCCGGAGCGGGCGCGCCGGCGAGCTCGAGAAACGTCGGGTACAGGTCGACGCCGATCACGGGCACGTCGCACGCGCTGCCGGCGCGGACGCGGCCGGGCCAACGGATGATCATCGGTACGCGAATGCCGCCCTCGTAGAGCATTCCTTTCATGCCCCGCAGCGGGTGGTTCGACGTGATCTTGCCGCGGTGCTCGAGCCCGCGGTTCTTGTTGCTCGCCACCCCGCCGTTGTCCGAGTAGAAGACCACGAGCGTCTTGTCGGTCAGGTTCAGCTTATCGAGCCTCGCCAGCACGCGGCCGAAGGAATGGTCGAGGTGCTCGATCATGGCCGCGTAGACGGCGTTGTGGTGGTAGTCGGTCGGCTTCTTGCGCTTGTACTTCTCGATGGTGGCTTCCTTGGCCTCGAGCGGGACGTGCACGAGGTAGTCGGGCAGGTAGAGGAAGAAGGGCTCGTCGCGGTGGGCGTCGATGAATTCGAGGGCACGGTCGGTCATCCAATCGGACCGATACGTCCCCTTCGGCGGCTTGGATTCGGGTGGCGGCTTGGTCTTGATCTTCCAGTGCGACCCGCCGGTCTGATGAATGGCCACGTCGAAGCCCTGCTCCTTCGGCGACTGACCCGGTCCGCCGCCGAGGTGCCACTTGCCGAACATGGCGGTTGCATAGCCGCCCCTTTTGAGCGATTCGGCGATGGTGATCTTCCCGGCGGGGATGCCTTTGGCGTTGTCGACGGCCAGCAGCTTGCGCTGGTCCCAGCGGAGCAGATGGGGGTAACGCTTGCGATCGTCGAAACGGCGCTTCGACCCGACGGTGTAGACGCCGTGGCGGGGGACGTACTGACCCGTCATCAGACACGCCCGCGACGGGGCGCAGTTGCCCGCGCAGGCGTACGCGGACGTCAATCGCACGCCCTGTGCGGCCAGCCGATCGAGATGCGGCGTCTCGTAGAACGGACTGCCGAAACAGCCCAGATCGGTCCAGCCGAGGTCATCGGCATAGAGCAAGACGATGTTCGGCTTCCGCGCAGCCGCTGGTCCCGCGGCAAGCAGCATCGCCGACAGACAGATCGATCCAACGCACATGATGCGTCTCCGGTCCTCTGGCGTGACGCCATTCTTTCAGACCCCGAGCATCTTCGCCAGCCGCGGTGCCGAGGAGTCGGCTACTTGCCTGCCTCGCGCTCCTTGGCAAGCGCCTTTGCGACGTCCTGCTTGTAGCGTTCCGTTGGCAGGTTCCACTCGTTGAACATCCGCAGACCGATCCGGTCGGCGAGCGCAAAGAGGTCCTGGGCAATGGCCGCTCGCTCGTCGACATTCCCGTAACCGAGTTGGAGCTGGGCGTACATGAGCGGCATGCGGGCGGTCCGGACACGGAGCAGAAGGTCGGCGTCATCGGCCACGAGCCGCTCGGCCTCATCGAAGAGACCCTTGTATCTGTCCATCAGTTTCTCGGAGAGGTAGCCATCACGGTGGTCTTGCGGATTGCCAAAGATCCGCAAGGCCTTTCCCGATTTGGCCAACGCGTCGTGCATCGCGTCGATGTACTTGCCGATGGGCTTGCCCGCAGGGCCGTAGTATCCGGCCAGGAAGTCGTTCATGATCCGCTCGACGTCGCAGTTGGGGTTCCACTGCAGCTTGGCCAAGAGGTAGGCCCGTAGTTCGCAGAACTCACCGCGTATCTCGCGATTGCCCTGGGAGAAGACCCCGACCACGTTGTTGGCTGCGAACGACTGCATGTCCGGCTGCAGCACACGCAGGTTCGGGAAGGGGCTCACGAGGTTCCTGAACTGCACGACGTAGTCCCACACGAAGAGCCGGTCGCAGATGGCAGACCAGCTCTTGAGGTCCCTGCGGAACGAGGCGCTGCTCCGGTCGGTCCGAATGGGTTGGCTGCGATTGCACTCGATGCTGCACAGGTTGATGAGCACGTTCTTGGCCGGCCGGACGGACTTCGGCGGTCGTCGGGTGTATTGGTAAGCCAACGTCGAGATCGTCTTGTCGGGGAAACGCGCAGCCACCTTGTTGATGAACGCCAACACCGAGCCCATCGGCGTGCCCTCCCGGGCGTCGATGGCCCTGCAGTGCTCGCACGTGCAGTACCCCTGCCAGTCCATTTGGCTTACCGACCAGTAGTGGGCGTCCGGCGCCTTTGCCATCAGGCCTTTCAGCGAAGCGACGGCGGTCGCGAGCACGTCCGGGTTGGTCAGACAGAGCTGCTTGTTGGCCACACGCTTGCCGCCGACGAGGGAGAAGTACTCGGGGTGCGACCCAAAGTACTCCTTCGGCGGCACGAGCGCAAAGAACGAGTGGCACCAGAGGCCCCAGCCGCGATGACGCTCCGAGATCAGCTTGCCGTTGCGGATGACGCTCACGTTGCCGTTGAGCTTGTGACGCGCCGCGAACGCCGGGTCCATCGCATCGTGGTAGTACACCTCCCGGTACTCGAAGGCAGGGGTCTGCGTGTCGTCTATGGGCCCGAGCGAGATCGTTCGGCGCTTGGGAACCCGACTGACCTTCGAGCTGTACCAGCGGCAGCCGAGATGGTCCTCCAGGAAGCCGTAGACCCCGTATAGCGTTCCGCGAACGGGTCCGCCCACGATGACCAGATGCGCCCCCGACGTACGGATCGCGAACCCCTCGTCGCCCAACCGCTCGAGCTTGATGCCGGCTTTCAGCGCGCGGGAATGGGCGTTGTCCCCCACGATGATCTCGTGGCTTCGGACCGGGCCCCCGTCGGTATCAATGGGCAGCTTGGCCCCCGAGATCTCCACAACGAAACGCTGCAGTTCCGATGCCGCGCGGGTCACGGAGTCAGCAGCGCCCTGGGCGATCACGATTCGATAGGGGGACCGGCCGTCTTCGACGAGCGTCAACGATTCTGCGAGCGCGGTGGCGCTGCCCAACCACGCTGCTGTGAATAGAACGCACAGGCTCTGCGGAGCGATTCGCATGGTGCTATCCTCGCTGGTTCTTCCTTCTGTCCTCTTCAAGCCTACCAGCCGGTGCGGAACCCGTCCAATCAGCGGCGCCTTGACGAACGTTCCAGGTATTGACAGGCCGAAGCGCCAATGCCCTCGGTCAGCAGGTGGGCTGCCGCGCTCGCGTCGACGTGCGAACCGACCAGTTGAAATCGAGGGGGAACGGGCTACCCTGAGCATAGGGATCGGTCTGCCCTTCGCAGTGCAGCGTCGTCATTTCTCGGAGCGACCACGGCGCCTACGGAGGGTCCTCCTACCGGTTCGTTTCAGTCAGAACGGCGAGCGTGGCGGGCTGACGAGGAGGAGATCACATGACGGGTCATGCCAAACACACGCCGGATCGGCGGCTCGGCTCCTCGGGATCGGTGAACAGAACGAAGCCTCCTAGCACCTGTCGCTCGAACCCGAGGTTGTTCATGGCTTGCGTGATGGCCTCCAAGTCGGAATGTTGCACGAGCAGGTCGACATCGCTCGTCGCCCGTGTGGCGCTGGGATCAACCCGAGCCACCCAAGCGGGGACAGCGTTTCCACCCACGACGGCGTAGCGGATCTCCGCTGCGTCGAGGGCGGCCGTGACACGTCTCAGCCGCTTCTCGACACGATCCACTGCCATCACATGAATCCGGAAAGAAGCCTGCTTCATCATGCGAGATTGTGTGGCTTGCGCGATCTGAGCGTCAACGACGGCCAAGCGCCAGTGATGTCCGTTGCACTGCTCTGTTTGCCTGGAATTTGCTTCGTACCTCCTTGCCAGCGCTTGACTCGGCAAGCGACAGACAGAGCTGGGTCAGCTGCTCAACCTGTCGCAAGCGCCGCGTCACTGCCGCCGGGGACATCTCAATCTTCATCTTCATCGGCGATGCTCCGAAGATGGTCGATGTCGTCCCTGTCCTGGCCGCTCGACCGCAGCGTCTTCAGCTTGACAAGCCCTTGTGGCGAGACGACACGGAGGACGCCGCCTTCCCACTCGACGCTTTGCCGGCTCTCCCAAGCTTCGCGTGTTTCCGGCGTGACGACAAGGAAGTCCAGGACGAGTCCCTCATGCGAGCCAGGATCGACCTTGCAGAGACGGAAGATCTGCACCCCCCCGCCACGGAACTCCATCGGATCGGCATCGAGGACGAATCCGAGCTCCTCCGCCGCACGTCTGGCTGGTTGGACCGAGTCCATCTCGATCATCATATCGATGTCGAGCGTAGCTCGCGGCATGGCATAGACAGCCATGGCCAGGCCGCCGCACAGCGCATACTCGATTCCCTCTTCGTCGAGCTTGGCCACGATCTGTTTGAGTTCCTCGAGGATGTGCATCGCGCGTCTCGAACGAGCCGCCTTCTGGTGTGAAACGTCTTGGCGACCGTGCTTGCTGACATAGCCTACGTGCGACTGGCATGCCAGTCAATTCACGGGCAACCTGCACCGGCCCTGCGCGTCGTGTCCCTCGACAGAGTGCAGGCTGATTGGGGCGATGTGCCTCATCGATCGGCGAGTTGGCGGATTCGCTCCTTGATCGCGCGGATTCTCGACCCGAGCTCGGCGACAATGGCCAACCGCAGCTCCGACGATCTGGCCATCAGATCCTCGACGGCGCGTCGATCGATGCGCAGGGCCAACACGTCCGAGACCGCACGACCTCCTGCCGTTCGCGTCCCCTTGTCCAGGACAGCGATCTCGCCGAAGCTCTCGCCTGGTTTCATCCGGTTCACCTCGTGACCGTCCAACAGGATGGCGACCTCACCATCCAGAACGACGTACAGCGAGTCGCCCACGTCGCCCTGCTGGAAGAGGTCCTCGCCGGGCTGGAAGGTCACCTCCTCGGCAATCGCTGCCAGTTGGGTCTGACTGTCGAGACCGAGATCCGAGAAGAGGGGGACCTTCGCAAGGAAGAAGATTCGCTCGGTGACGCTCAGCATCGGGGGGCCTCCTGATCCTGGCCGCGCAGACGGCTTTCTTCGTCGCTGCTGGCCCGAAGCGCTGCGAGCAAGAACGCGATCACCGCAGCGGCGAAGTTGGCATGTTGGGACATGAGCTCGTCAAGGTCCTCGCGAGTCAGTGCCATGCACCGCGTCTCCGCGACGCTCCGCACGGTGGCCGGACGAGCATCGTTGGCGAAGACCTCAACGTCTCCGAATCCCTCGCCCGCCGCGAGCGTCCCTACGACGAGGCCGTTCGAGACCATCTCGAGCTGTCCACTCGAGACGAAGTAGTAGGTGTCGGTTGGCTGGCCCTGCTCGCAGAGAACCTGCCTGGCCGGCAAGTCCTGGAACGTGCCGCGTTGGGCGACCGCATAGAGCGTCTCGAGGTCGAGCGTTTCGAACAGGGGGTGGTCCGCAAGCCGCAGCGCCGTCTCGAAGCGCTCGGGATCGATCTCCGGACCGGGCGCCTCATCCAACAGCAGCTGAAGCCACGCGTCGTGGCGGGCAAGCTCGCGAACGTCGTTCTGCTCAGACGGCGGCAAGTTCAGGACGGGCCTGGCCTTCTCATAGGCGGCTGCAATGGGCAGTCTCTCCAAGAGCGGGATCAGGAGCTTCTCTCGAGCGTCGCGGAGGGTGTTGTCCAGAAACTCGAGGGCGTTCGCCACGACCCTTTCCTCCCCGCTGATGATTGCGGTTTGGGCGCCGTCCACGTTGCGTGACTCGTACATCAAGCCAAGGACGAGGAACAGGCGATCAATGCATTGGTCAAATCGATGGTCGAGCTCTCTTCGCACCAAACCGGCTTCCCGTTCAGCCGCCGCCTTCAGCGCGTACGCGAGCCGGAGTTCCGAGTCGAACGCCTCGCGGACGGGCGCCCAGTCAAGCTGGACGCCCGCATCCTTGAAAACGCCAAGTGTCTTGAGGGCCTCGCGACGGACCGCACTGGCTTCGGAGGTCATCCATTTTTGCAGCAAGTCCAGACAGGCCTGAGATGGCGAGGCTCGAAAGATCCGGGCGGCGCTTGCCGCGAGTGCCGGCGTCACGGCCTGCTTCGTCACCGCCTGCTCGACCGCTTCGACCCCGCGAGGACCCGCCGAATACAGCGCCCGTTCGCAGGCGTCGCGCGGTTCCTCGCGCTCGAGCATGTCGGCAACTTCGCGCAACAGTCCCTCTGACCCGGCGGCGGCCGCCGCGGTCAGCGCGGCGTCGCGCACCTCCGGCTCGGGATCGTGCAGCAAAGCGGACAGCGTCTTGTCCAGGTGTTCCACGCCGAGTCGCCCGACGATCCATGCCAGCGACGCACGCGCTTGCGCGTCCCCGCGTCGAAGGGCGGATATCTGCTCGCCCGCAGCGATGATGCCGTCCAACCCACCCAACCGAAACAGCATCACCAGCGCTTCGGATCTTACGGCGAGCTCGCCGCGCTCGACCAACCGGTAGGCCAATTCAAGGGCCTCTTCGTCCTCAGCCTCGGTCAGGCATCGCAGCAGGTGAGCCGAAAACGCCGGAGACACATCGTTTTGCCTCAGCCGATCGCGAAGCGCGGGACAGGCTCGATCACGATCCAGCTGAATCAAGGTGGTTGCAGCAGAGGATCGGACGTCGTCGTCCGGGTGATTGAGGCAAGTCTCGACCGGTTCCCACAGTTGCTGACTGCCAGCGTCTTGCGCGATGGATAGGGCGAACTTGATCTGCTCGGCGTCCCCGCTGGCGAGGGCCTTCGAGACGCATTCGACCGTCTCGACGTTGTCGACTTGGCCGAGCCGGGCGTCCTGGTCGGCGGCGAAGAGGCGGGTGTCCATCGCGTGTGCGAGCTCACGAACGTAGAGCTTCCTGATTCGCAGGCTGCAGATCAGCCAGACCACCGCGGCGCCGATAGGGATCCAGGTGAGCTGCGCCAAGGGCAGATGCGGCGCCAACCGGGCGACCAGGCCCAACGTCAGGGCGGTCACCAGCGGTTTGATCGCACCGTCCTGGGTGAGCTTGATTCGGTTGCTACGCTCGGCGGGAATGGGCGCGAACGTGATGTTGGCACCCAACTCAAACCACGCGATCATCAGGACCCAATCCATGAACCGCAACACCACGAACGACCAGAACCCCGGTGAGAAAACGGTGACAAGACCCAGGACGATCACAACGACGGGACGTACCGCAAACGATCCGGTGAGGCCAAACCGGCCCATGAGCCAACCGCTGACGAAGATCTGGATCGAGAAGGTGACCGCGTTGGAGAAGGAGCGGTAATCGCCGAGGAAGCTCGTGATTTCGTCCTTAGCGAATCGGGCCTGTACGTTGGCTAGGAACTGGTATTCGAGGACGGCGACCACAACAAAGGAGAAAACGATGGACAATGTCGTAAGTCGCATCAGGTGATTGCGGTAGATGAGCCCGACGCCTTCTTTCGTGGTCTGCCAGAAAGCGGGGCGCCTGGGCTTGCGATGTCCTGTCGCTTCGAACGCCCGACTGCTGGCGCGGGTGAAGACGAAGAAGACCCCGAGCAGGAGCGCGCCGAGGAACAAGAGGTTCTCCGTGCCCAGTGGCTTCGACAGGGCGGAGATCAGTTGACCGGCCACAACGGCCCCCGCGGAGGCCGCGCCGCTGAACAGGGGGATCAAGCGTCGAAACTGGCGGGGGTCCGATGCGTTTCGCACGGTATTCCATGCGAGGATCGGCGTCAGGTTAGCGATGATAGCGATCACGATGTACTGGGCGAACACATAGCCCGGCAATCCCACGAACACCAACAGGCGGCAGACGACGAGGATCAGCGCGAACAGAACGGGCGTCGTCAGGCCAAGACGTCTGTGGCCCAGGCGTTGAGCCAGCGACCCATACAAGATCGACGCGGCGGCCATCCCCAGGGACGCTGCGGCGAGACCATACGGGACGAGGGACCGATCATAGGCGGCGAGGAACATGGATTTGTTGATGGCGGTCAGGGTGACGGTCGCGGCGATGGCCACGGCGGCGAAGCCGGCGGAGACGGCGGCGAGTCGCCATTCTCCGCTTCGAACCTGCAGTACGCGATTCACTATCGAGAGCACACGCACCTCCTCGGTGTCTGTCGCGATGACGTTCCTCGTGTCTGCTATCGAATCTGCCCGCCGCCGCGCTCCTCGTCGGCTGCGCCGCGCGTTGCCGCAGGTCCCGCCGGGCCGCTTGTGGCGGTGGTGGTGGCCGGGGCGCTCGTCGGGGTTTCTCCCGGAGGACTGTATTTTTCCAGAGCAGCGTCGCATGCTTCTGCTGACGCCGCGATTCCCTCGAGGAACTTCAGGAGTGGCTCGGTCAGCATGTTACGCTCGCGCATCTCGAGAAAGATGTCGCGGCTTCGCCGATACCAGTCGCGGGCCTCGCGAAGACGCTGGAGGCGTTCACCCGGGGGGCGCGCCTCGTCACGGGCCAGCGCGGCGCAGGCATCGCCCATGCCGCAGTACGCCATCGCGACGTGGCGCAGCTTCGTGGCGTTTGTCGGATCCGCCGACGAGAGGGACTCGGCGAGCGGCAGTTGCTTTCGAAAGGCTTCCATCGCTTCGGTGGGTTTGCCGGCCTGAAGCAGGACGACCCCGATCAGACTCAGGACGCCCTCAATGTCACTGCGTCCCACCGCGCTGTGCGGGTCCGCGGCAGACAGCGCTTCGTAGATTTCCAACGCCCGACGAAGGTCACGCACCGCCTCGTCGAGCCGACCGGTCATCTGGTTGAACCCTCCGAGCTTCTGGTATCCGATGGCCACGTCCCGTCGCGCCATGGCGTTCTTCGGATCCGCTTCGGCGAGGGCCTTGAAGCGCTCGAGCGCTTTGACGTAATGCGGCTTCGCTTCGTCCTTCGCGCCGGACACCAGCAACTCATGACCGATCTTGTAGTGGAGGATGGCCACGTCTCGCGCATATTGGGCGTTGTCGGGATTGGCTGCGGTCAGCTTCTCCTGAATGGCCATGGCCTTTCGGCACTCGGCCAGGGCCTCTTTGTGCCGAGATTCGCTCGTGAGTAGCTCGCTGATCCGGACGTGCCCCAGGGCGACGTCCCGGGTGAACTCGTCGTCGTCCGGGTCCGCCTCGCTCAGCGATTGGGCGATTCTCAGCCCCGTGTGATAGCTTTCCAATGCGTCGTGCGCGCGCCCCATCGCCTGGTACCGCTCGCCGATCTTGTTGTGCAGCACCACGAGCGAGCGGCGGCGCTCGGTGTCGTCGGGAGACTCCCGGGCCAGCTTCTCGGTGATCTGTAACGCCTTCAGCAGGCTCTTGAGTGCTTCGTCGGTCTTTCCGAGCACCGCGAAGATGTGGCTCATTCGTCCGTGGCAGATACTCAGATGTCCCCGAGCGGCGGGGTTGTTCGGATCATCGCGCAGCCACGTTTCACAGATCGCCTGCGCCTTGTGGTAGCTCTCGCCCGCCCCTTGCGTCTGGCCGAGGTTGCCGCCGGTGACGCCGCCCTGCACGTCCCCGACCTTGATGTAGGCGGCGATCAAGTCTTGGCGAAGCTTCGGATCGTCCGAGGCCTCACGGGCAAGGCTGTCGAGGTACTTCAACGCCGTCGTGACCAGGAACTCCCTGACGGGCGTCGAGCCGGCAAGCGGCGAGACCTGTTGGTGGAAATCGAAGATGAACGATTGGGCGAGCTCGTGAAGCTGGTCGAACCGGCGCTTCGCCCGCGCTTCGGCCGCGACGGCGCGGTCGCGTTCCGCCGCCGCCTGCCGCTCCGCGCGGACCGCTCGCCAGTACCCGACGCCGGCCACGGCGGCCACGAGGCTGACGACCGCGGCCACGGCGCTCGTGAGGCGGAGGAGACGCCGGCGTTGAAGCTCGCGTCGAGCCTTGTCCTGAGCCGCCTGGCGGTCGGCATTGCGCTGCTCGAGTGATCGCAGACGCTTCGCCAACGTGTCGGCCGTCGGCAGGCGGTCCGCCGGCGAGCCCGCGATGCACGCGGCGATGTCTTCGCGCAGGAGTTCCTCGGGCACCTCACGCTCCCAGCCATGCGCGATCGGACGCGTCAGATCGCTGACGACCATCTGGTAGAGCATGACCCCCAACGCGTAGATGTCGCTCTGGATACTCGGCGCCTTGCCGGCTGTGACCTCCGGGGCGATGTAGAGCGGCGTTCCCGTCGGCGCCCCGGTCTCCCCTTCCGTCACCCCGGGCCTGGTGTCGAACGACGTAAGCGTGATCCCGGCGTCAGCGGCCGATTCGCGCTCGAGGAGCTGTCCGATGCCGAAGTCGGTCAAACGTGCTTGCAGCGAACCATCCTTGCGCTCGTCGATCAGCACGTTGGCGGGCTTGACGTCTTTGTGGAGGACCCCAACGGAGTGGGCGGCGGCCAGGGCATCGGCCACCTGGGCGATTAGTTCGAGCCGCGTGTCGAGGGCCACGTCCGCGATGCCCCCGCGGTTCTGGGACCATGTCGCCAGATCCCCGCCGCTGGTGTATTCCATCTCGAGGAAGTAGGGGGGCTTCTCGAGTTGCACCTCGTACAACCGTGCGATATCCGGCCGCTCCCCGAGGACTTCCTTCATCAAGCGGAAGAGCGTCAGTTCCCGCTTGAGCGAGCGGAGGCGATCGGCTTCGAAACAGAACTTGAAGGCCCGGACCCCGTGCGTCTCCCGCTGTCGGGCGAGCCAGACCTCGCTGAAACCTCCGTGGCCGAGCTTCCGCTGAAGCACCCACGATTCGCGCCCGGGTACCGGCAGGGAGACCGCTGGCCGCCAGCCGAGCATGCTCTCATCGCCGGGCGTCACCGCCCGTTTCGCTTTCTCCGAATCCGGTGGCGGCGTCCTCGGGGAGATCCCCGGCACGCCCACCTCGAACACCTCCATCGGATCGTCGACGCCCTTGAACAAGTACGGTCCGTGAGCGAGCCACTCCACGGGCGAGCCGTCCGGTGCCGTCACGTTCTGCTGACGAACGGAGTCGAACGCGTGCCGTGTTAGCAGCACCTGCATGCCCTGCGCGAGCCCCATCACGCGAGCCGCCGTGTCCACCGCAAGCCCGACGAGCTTGTTGTGGTCGCCGCCCACCTCCTCGGTCGAGACGCTCACGATCTCGCCCATGTGGATGCCGACCCGGGACAAGAGCGGCTCGGGCACGTCTAGCGAGGCAAGTCCCCGGAGGAACGCCAGCGCGCAGCGAACGGCCTCGGATGGTACGTCGAAGGTCGCGAAGAACCCGTCTCCGGTGTCGTCCCGCTCGACGCCCCGGCATTGGGCAAGACAGTCCCGGAACAGCCGGTCATGCTGGGCCACCACCCGTGCGCATACGACGTCGCCCAGACGTCGCTTCAGATTCGTCGACCCGACCAGGTCGGTAAACAGAAGGACGCTCAGAACGCTTTGGGACGGGGGCTCAGTCATGTCACCTACGGATCGCCACGTTGCTCCGGTGGAGACGGTTGACCCCGGCAGCAACCGAAGTCGACCGGCCTTGCACCGGGAGAAGGGCCCTCGATCTGCGGCCGCCTGGGGGGACCCCGGGCCCCAGGAGCCGCACGCCAATGTGCCCCACAGCGGATATTTCTAACCGATCCGGGCGTATCCGTCAGCGCCCCGAATCCGGAATAATCGCCGCTCGGCCCAAACCGGCGCTTTCATTCGACCGCGATTGGCGGTAACTTTTCGTCTGGACGGCCCGTAGGGCCGTGGTGGAAATGACCCGGGGAAGCGCAGGCGAGCGAGTCCCCTGATGGCGAGGCCGAGCGATGAACAATGTACTGCGTGTGGTCGGCGTACTCATGGTCGTTGCCGGATTGGTTTTCGGCGTGTTGGCCTTGACGACCGGCGGGGGCGATGGGTCCAAGCCCAAGCCCGCGGGGGGTGAGATTACCTACGAACTCCGCGTCAAGGACAAGCTTATCAGCGGGGTGTACAAGGCCTACGGCATGCTCGACTGTATTGTGCCGATGTGGTTGGCCAAGACGGTCTTCAAGAACGACACCCCCGGGCGGATCACCGACCTGCGGATCCGCTACAAGCTGGGCGAGTTTGCAGATTGGTCCAGTTGGAAGAAGTACCCCGCGGTCGACCCGACCCAGACCGTCGTCGACCTGTACCACCCAATCCTCTCCAAGAAGTGCGCCGAACTCACCAGTCGCGCGCCTGCCGAACTGCAAGTAGAGATCGAGTACACCGACGCGGCAGGCGAGAAGCGGACGCTGAGCGACGGCAAACGGATCATCCTGCTCAGCCGTCATGAGTTCATCTTCTCGGACCTGACCGCGGGGGAGAGGACGGCTGCTTTCCAGGATACAGATACCCTGTCGCCGCTCCTGGCGGCCTGGGTCTCGCGCAGCGACGAGCCGGTGGCTCGTCTGGCGTCCATGGCCAACAAGAAGGCAGGCGGGGTTGGCGCGTCCGGCAGTCACGAGAACTGCATCAAGGTCATGCGCGAGCTCTACGAGATCATGAGGACCATCCAGATCACGTACCAGCATCCCGCGGTCTTGGCGGACAAGACCCTCTCCTACGACATCAAGTCGGTGCAGTCGCTCCAGTACCCGCGCGACACGATCCAGAAGCGGAGCGGCACGTGCATCGATTTGGCGATCCTGTACGCGGCCATGCTGAACTCGGTGAACATCAAGCCGATCCTCGTGTCGATGGACGGGCACTGTTTCCCGATCGGCGTGAGTCCCAACGGGAACTTCATTCCGGTCGAGACCACCGGGGTCGGGGGCGGCGGCAAGAACAGCGTCGGCTTCGAGAAGACTGTGGCGTTTGCGGAGAACACCCTCAAGAAGCTCTTCCAGAACGGCAGATACACCCTGATCGACGTCCGCCAGTGCTGGACCAGCGGCGTCTCGAACCCGGAACTGACGCCGTTGCCGCCGGATATCCTGGAGAAATGGGGTATCGTCAAGCTGGTCGAAGGCGGAGGTGGCCCCGCGCCAACCCCGCCGGTCAAGAAGGAGAAGCCGAGGCCGCCACAGCCGCCGCCAACCGTCCGTCTGGTCCCGGGGAACTGGCAGTTCGTAGAGACGTTGCCTAACGGTACGAGCAGCACCGGCGCCTGCCAGATCGGCGTGAATGGGAATCAGGTGCAGATGGTCGCCACGGCAGCGGGCCAGGTGATGGGTCAGGACGGACTCGCGCACCAGGCCCAGAGCCGGTGCACCTATGTCGGCGTGCTGACCGGGTCGAACCTGACCGCCACCTGCAACAGTGCAAGCATGACGGTGGACGGCAGCCCGATGCCTGTGCAGGGCCTGCCGTTCAGGCTCGTCGGTACGGTCTCGCAGAATGGCCGTGCGATACAAGGCCGGATATCGAACGCGATGGGGATGACCTCGCAGGTTGCCCTGCAAGCGCGATAGGGGCATGACCCGGGTGCGAACGATCGTCTCCGAATGCGGAGCCGGCGAATTCAGGAGTGAACCGATGACGCGTCCACACGTGAGAAGAGTTGGCGTGCCTGCGGTGTTGGCCGTTGCGGCGGTCTTGCTGGCGGTGCCAGGCGGCCCCACGGCAAAAGGCGAAGAGAGCCGGTATGAGGGCGTCTTTGAGGTCAAGGTCAATGGAGACGTCCACGCCGATATGAAGCTCACGCTTCCGATGGCGAAGTACCAGATGATGCGCGACAGCATCTCGAACCTGTACCTCCTCCTGCGGAATCTCTCCAGCAGTCGCGCCGACACCGAAGTCGTCGACAAGAAGGCCGAGTGGGACGACGCCGAAAGGACCATCCACTTCACGATGACCTGGCTGGGTGCCGCCAAGAACCTGGGCAAGGGTTGGCAGATCGAGGTGCCCAAAGGGACGACCTTCTCCAACCTGGACGAAGGAAAGAAGACGCTGTTCTTCTTCGCCAATGCCACGAGCCAACTCGGCAAGACGAGTGGCATGGAGAAGCTCGTCTTGCCTCCCGAGGCGGAGAATCCCAAGTGGGACAACGACAAGAGGATCGTGAGCTACGAGATCCCCGTCGCCGCTCCCGTGGTCGCCAAGAGCGGCGGCGGCACAGGGGTCTGGTGGATCCTGGCGGGGGTGTGCCTGGTCCTGGGCGTGGTGTTGGTGTTGGCGTCGTTTGTCGTCAAGCCCGCTTCTGCAACGACATCCTGAGTTGCCCACAACGAGGATTGAGCCATGTGGCCCGGTTGCCTTCGAGCGGCGACTTGGGCGGTGGATTCCCGGAGCGGAAGGCCCGGGGCGTTGAGGATGGAGGAAGCCGATCATGCCCGCGTATCGGCGTATTGTGATGACCGGCGGACCGGGAGGGGGCAAATCGAGCCTGATCGATGAGCTCCGCGCCGAAGACCCCCACGCCGAACGGTGGCTGACGGTCCCCGAAGCCGCAACGCTGTTGATGTCAGCCGGGCTCGTTGCCGGGGAGAAGCCCTTTCAGATCGCCGTGGTACGCATGCAGATGGCCCTGGAGCAGAACATCATGGCGGGTGCGGGCGGGACGGGGAGTCCTGAGCGTGTCCTGCTGTGCGATCGGGGCACGATCGATTCGCTTTCCTATTGGCGGCTTGCGGGTTGGGACGAGCAAGAGTTCTTCGACGTCACACAGATGAGTTACGCAGAACACCTGCGACGCTACGACGGCGTGATCCATATGCAGACGACGGCCATCGGGACCGAGTCGGCCTACAAGAGCGGACCCGACACGCCTCGATTGGAGCCGCCTTCAGAGGCCGTCGAGATCGACGCCCAATGCGCGCGGGCCTGGCAGGGACATGAGCGGTGGGCTCTCATTGAGAACGCCGGACGGGATTGGCAAGCCAAGTCTCAGGCCGCTCGTGAGGTGTTGAATCGCTGGGTGTCCGGAGCAACCGACGCGTCGGGAACGGACTCGGGGGCGGCTCATCTGCCGTTGACCCCCCCCCCGGCGTGAGTGCCCTGGGAATCCTGTACGCTGCGCTGCGCGTCAGGGGTGCATTCGATTGCGGGTCGGGCCTTGCCGCGGATCTCCATCGGTCGGCAAGCTCTTGATCCACGCGTGCGTCTCAGGACGGTTCATCGGACAGGTGTCGGCCCCAGACGCGTAGAAGGGGTGCTGCCACATGCGGTCGAGGATGTCCTGCAACGGTTCGTCCCGCAGATTGCCGAAGGCCGCTGGGACAACGCAGCAGGGCTGAACGTCCCCATAGGGCGAGACGAAGAAGTGCCCCTTGAGCATGCTGAAGCATCTGAACTTGTAGTTCGGGGTGTCAATGGCGGGCGTCTCATAGTAGGCGAAGCCGGGCTCGAGCAGTTCATGCAGCTTCTTCTCGGACTCCGTGCTCAGCGGTCGAAGGTTGGCAAACGCACCACTGCAGATCGTCGACAAGATGCGCACGCCATTCAGTCCGTTCTCACGCGCGACCCGTTTGAGGTCCGCTACCTCGCCCGACTCGATCTTCTCCGGCGTGCAGAACGTCGAGAGCTCAGTCCATAGCCCGCGAGCTCGTGTGAGCCGCGCGCCCCGCAGGGCCTTTTCGTACAGGCCCGGCATTCCCCGGTTTGCATCGTGATGCTCGGGGATCGCGGAGTCCAAGCTGACCCGGACCCGCTCGACCCGCGCCTCGGCAAGCCGATCGGCCATCGCTTCATCCAGGAACGCACCGTTGGTATCCAGGACGATCTTGAAGCCGTGATCCTTCGAGCGGTGGATGATGTCCATGAGGTCGTGCCGCATCAGCGGCTCCCCGCCGAAGAGGTAGACCGACCCGATCTTGGTTCTGAGTTTGCCCAGCTGGTCCACCAGGCGCAACATCTCAGCGGTATCCATCTCGTCCCGGGCGTTGTCCCTGCTTCCCTGAACCCCGCAGTGCTTGCACTTGCAGACGCAGCGGTAGGTCACCGCGAGCATCACCATGACTCGGCGGATAATCAGGGGACGTAAAACTCCAAAGAGCTTGTTGCCAATCCACGTCGAGTAAATGAGATGCTTGACCAGCCGCTTCGGACCGAACCCCGGCTGATCCAACATGGCCGGACCGGACCGACGGTGGCCGACGGGATCGGTCCGTTCCGCTCGGTCTTTCTGTTGCGCTTCCTGGGGCATCTCCTATGCCTCTCCAACTGCACGGCGCACCACCAAGGCTGCTGCGGACCGAAGGACAGGCAGGAGCCCCCCTGCCAGCGGCGAGGCAAGCGCGACGTTTAGTCTGAGCCAAACGGCTACTTCCACAGTCTGCGCTCGGCGGGACAAGACGAACCCCCGTTTCCGGACGACCCGATGAGCGGAGTGTCAGCGAAGTGATTATTCACATCCAGATGGCTGGAGTCAAACGGCTCGTCGCAGGAATCGGCCTCGTGACCGCCCTGACGCAGCAGGACCGCAGGACCAGAGGCAAGGCAGTTCACTGGGCGCCACAACGCGAGTGCCGCTAACGTGCCGAACACTGGGTAGCCGCGGGGAGAGAGGGCGTTCCAGACTCGTCTTGCGCCTTCAGCATGACCAGATGCGTCTGGCGATGCATCCTGCTGGATGTTATGGGCGGTTTCCATTGAGACTGAAGCGAAGGTCGTCCAGCCGGTCGCCCGTCGTCGAGGTGATACGGAGATAGAAGCCCCAGTCGCGACCGGTTTGGCCGATCTTGAGCAGGAGGGCGTTTCGTCCCTTCCAAAGCTCGACCGGGACGATATCTTCGTCCACCCTCGCTACCCGGGCGACCTTGTGGTCGTGAACCCGCTTGCCGTTGAGGAAGACGACGACCGAATCGTTGCTGCCGAGGCGTAGCTGAACGCGTCGGGTCGATGGGGAATCGACGTAGGTCAGCGCGTAGGCGCACACCCAGTCCTTCGGTTTCATCGCGGCGGCGAGATCAACGTAGCCTTTCCATTCCGGTCCCTCGAAACGCTGCCAGCGGACCTTGCCGGCCTTGCCTGCGTGGACCGCGTCCAGCTTGATTTCGTTCTCCGGCGGGTAGACGCGGGCGTGGCCGGCCGTGTCGGTGTTGTCGAACGGACCGATCAGCCACCAATTCGTGACGAGCCCCATGTCCTTCGAGAAGCACGTGGCTGCGGTGTTTCCCAGCCCGCCCCTCAACTTTTCTTTGGCCACCTTCGCCAGGATGAAGTCCTCGTTCGTTTGGGCCATCCGGTCGATCAGGGCCTCAGCAGCGTCGCCTGCGCGGCGAAAGGCCGCGTACGTCCCGCCGACGGCCTGCCTGCGGGCCGTCAGGTAGTGCCTCAGATAGTCGTACCCCATTCGGACCACACCGACTCGGCCTCGATAGGGCGCCTGACCGGCCGCCGATTCCGCCTGTTTCAAGTGCCGATGCATCTCGGAGATGATCTGATCGGAGAATGCGTCGGGGATGTCGCGTTGGGACCAGCGGATCTCGCCAAGATAGTCGCCAAAGGCCCGCTCCTGCGCGGTGTAGTAGGCGAGCATCGCCTTGCCGGCCGGGCCGAAGAACGAATCGCAGTAGTCCTCTAGCAGTGCGGCGCCGTCCGCGCCGCTGTTCCACATCATCTTGGCCGCGACGTAGTAGTTGGGCGAGAGCGTCGCCCACGACTGATGCGATTCGAAGCTGAACCCCCGGATCCCCATCGCCTTGTAGACTGGCATCTCGCGGATCCGCGCTCCATACAGCGGGCAGGGCAACTCCGCGTTGTATGGGATGGGGTCGTACTCGTAGATGTAGACCTGGCTGGCCTTCTGCGCCCATTCGGCCAACAGCGTCTTCATTCGCATGCGGGACTCGCAGTGCCCGTCGCCGATGCCGTGGATCGAACAGAAGACGCTCGTCGTGAACACGACGGCGACGTGCGGGTCGATCTCGACCTTCTGCGGTGGGATCGAGTAGTTCACGTAGGCGTAGGTCGACACCATCTTGCCGGGATGTTTGGCCTGGATCCCCCTGGCCACCGCATTGAGGAAGTGCATGTAACGGTCCGTGACCAACGGTTGCTTGGTATACGGGTCGATGCCGCCGACGTCCAACGCCCGGCATCGATCGCATTCGCAGAAGTCCGTGTTGTCGTCCGGGCAGAGCGAATAGGCCAAGGTCTCGGGGTGTTGGTCGAAGTACTTGACGACCTGCTGGGTGACCAGTCGGATCACGTCCGGATGGGTCGTGCAGAGCTGCGACCGTTCGCGCCGGCCGTTGACGAGGGCGAAGTACGTCGGGTGCGACGCGAGCGTCACGTCCTTCGGCAAGGATGCGCACAGGTTGTGGCCGTGCTGGACGAGGGTCCGGCCGACCTTGTTCCGTCGACACCACTCGGCCAGGCGACGCCCGCCCTCGGCGCTCTGCGCGCCGTAGGCGTACCAGATCTGACGATATGGGAAGTCGGGCCGTTCGATGCGCTTGCCCGTCGGCGCGGTGAGCCCCCGCCGGTTTGGGACGACCTCGCCGAAGGCGCCGGGCATGATCCACCGAACGCCCAGGTCTTCGAGGAACGAGGTCACGGCGTACCGAACGCCCCGGTCGTCGCCGCCGATCAGGCGGATCGACTTGGGGGCCACTTCGATTAGCAAGCCGTCAGAACCCAGCGTTTCGGGACTGACGTCCGCAACGCGATCGGACCGCGAGACCAGGATCGCGGGCCCCTCGGATCGGCCGTGCTTGATGGCGAAGTCGCTACCGCAGATGCGCTTCAGGTAGCGCCGTAGCTCCTCCGCGGCCGCCTGCTCCTGCGCGGAGGCCTGCACCGGCGTCAGCACACTGAAACGGGGGCCCTTGGCGTCGTGCAGAACGACATGATCGTCCCCCGCAAGTGCAGGCGATAGCGAGCCGAGCCACCCCAAGACGAACAGTACGCGCATGGCTTCGTCCCTCTATTCCCCCTTCGGACGCAGCACGAGTCGCCGCTCCCCCACCTTCCCCATGGACGGGATCGTCAGGCAACCATTCTTCGTGTCCGGCGTGATCGTCTTGAACCGCGCGCCGGCGCCGGGCGGCGTCAGCTCATAGCTATGGCCCTTGGCGTACCATACCGAAGGCACGTAGATGACGCTGGGCATCTTGACGCTCGGGTCTTCGCGCCACGAGCACTCAAACACGGAGGTTTCTGGGCAGAACCGATAGCCGAGGATCTCACCGGCTGCGCACATCGGGTACGGACGCTGCAGGACACTCTTGAAGTAGGGTTGCTTGTCGAGTCTGTCCATGTAGTACCAGTAGGTGTCGCTCGCCTTCGCCTCGTCCAGCATCTTAACGACGACCTGTGTCGGCGGGACGGGGTCGGACTGGAAGATCTTGTCGGAGTTGGTCAGGTTGCCCCATTCGCCGAGCAGCATCGGCGTGTCGAGGCGCTTGGCCGACGCGATCAAGCGGCCGAGGATCAGCTCGATCCGCTGTATGTCGTCGTCGTAGGCGTGCGGCGCGAAGACGTGACCCGGGTCACGCTTGCCGGCCTGGTCGAGAAGATTCGGTATCCCGTTGGCGACGCCGAAGTTCGCGGTGAGGGTCGGTGAGGTCAGGATGAAATGCCGCCCGTCCACCTTCCGGATCGCCCGGGCCACTCGTTGGTACATGGCACCGACGCGCGTCCGCTCCAGTTCGGGCATGATCTTGTCACCCGCCGACAGCCACTCGCGGTAGAGCTCGATGTTGGTCTCGGCCAGGGCCATCGCCTTCGACGCCAGCTCAAAGAGATCCAGGTCGGTCGTGTCGATGCCCTTGGCCAGGAGCCGCGGCGTCATCTTGAGCGTCATGGCGATCATGGCCTTGCTGACGGCCGTCCCCACGAACGGCTCGTTGAACAGATCGTATCCGACGACCATGGGGTCGTCGGCGTACCGCTTGGCCACGTGCTGCCACGCCATCGCGAAGTGGTCCTGGATCCCCACGCCGTCGGGGGCCGGGGCGTTCTTCCAGAAGTTGTCAAACGCCGTCTGGATGACCGGGCTTCGGAAGTAGGCCTCCGACCAGACCTTCTCGCCCTTAACGTGCGGTTTGTCCTTGTCCACCAGCGCCCATTCGGGCGCCCCGCGCCCGTGCGAAGCGCCCTGGCCCCACAGGTCCTGGTGCATGTCGATGATCACACGGATCCCGTTGGCCTTGGCCCAGCCGATCCTCTCGTCCATCCGGCGCAGGAAGGCCTCGTCGTACCGGCCGCATTCCGGCTCGACGGCCGACCAGAAGATCACGAACCGCACACAGGCGTATCCCCACTGCTTGATCCGGACGAACGCTTCCGGCCCGCCGTGACGCCAGGGAGCGTCCTTCTGCCGATGCCGCCTCGGGCCACACGAGAAGCCGATGTTGATCCCGCGAAGGATGACGTTGCGGCCCGCGGCGTCGTAGAACTGGCGGTTCTTGATCGTCATGAAGCCGGCAGCTGACCGATCGCGCTCCGCAGCCGGTGTCGCTGCAGAAGCCGTCGAGCCTACGAGAAGACCACAGAAGACCGGGAACGTGAAACGGTTGAGCATCAGATCCATCTCCCCATTGTGGCGCTGTCCGTGTCAGCGGCGTCGGTTCGGATCCAGAGCTGGCGTCTAGAGACTCCCGACCGGCGGACGCGACGGGCCCCTATACGGCGCGGCCCCTTCCCGCGCGACACGCTGGTTCACAGTCATCAGGTTCTTGTCCGTTGTGGTGGGCGGCGTGATGAAACGGTAGTACCGGCCCATCCAGTAGCTGTCCAACCAGCCGGACGGTTCCAAGATCCTGCGGCTGCCGCCGCCGTCCAATTGCTGGACATCCCGGTCCAGCCACCCGGGGCCCAGCTCTCGCCCGGTCATGGGCTTCCAGTCGGCGACGTAGTTGCGGTAGCCCTTCGGGACCTGCAGGTCGTGGCGATGGGAGTTCGTGTAGCGATAGTCGACAAGGTCGAGGGGCCAGGCGCGAAGGTTCCGGACGGCTTGCTCGTTCTGGCATTCGTTGCCCGTCAAGGCGCCGTAGATGAAGTTGAACCACGGAACGTTCTCGATGCGCTTGACCTCCCAACTTCGTTCCAGGCTGCGACAGAAGATCGAGCGTAGCTTGGGGTCCTTCTCGTATCGCAGCAGCGGGTAGTAGGTGAAGAACGCCAGCCGGTCATCGAAGTGGGTAACCTCGGGGAAGACGAGCTTTTGACGGAGCGACTCGTTGTGATAGCCCCAGGTCATGAGCTGCTCTTTGCCCTTCTTGAACTTGGGATCGCCGGTGATGGCGTGGGCGGTCGTGACGTAGTTCAGCGCCTCCATGCCGTTCAGGCCGCGCGCGTAGTAGCCGTACGGACGCTGCAAGTAGTCGGGGTCCCACCGCGCCCACCGCGTCGGCTTGCCGTCGACGTCGCGGAGCACCCAGCCCTTGTCGACGATGTGCCCGATGACGCGGCGCAGGTGCTCCCTGGCGGCGTCCTTCTCCTTGCCCTGCGCGACCAGCTCGTAGAAGACCGAGACGCAGTAGACGTGCGCGTCGACCTCATCGCTTGATGTGTCGCCCTTCCACTCCCACTTGCCGTCGGGCGTTCGATGCCATTCGGCGGGCAGCCCGCCCGAGCCGGTCGTCGACTTCACGGCGTCCTCACCGACCACGCGGATGGCGCGAGCCGGGAAGCCATCGATGGGTGTGATTTCCTCGCTCCACTTGACGGACTTGAAGACGTGGACGGCTTCGGCGCGTACCTGGGGGTCCTTCGTCACCGCGTACTTGAAACACAGCGCACTTAAGTAATGAGAGGTCCAGCCGACGTCGTTGTCGCTGAGAAAGCGGGTGTAGGTACGGCGCTTCTGATCCCAGAGCAGGCAGTGGACGAAACCGAGTCGCTTCTGACCGGACTCTTCCAGCCATCGCTCATACCAGGTGGCCTTCTTGAGCAGCGTGTACGGCTCGTACGCGATGATCCCCAACCCGCCGTCGGTGGCGATGTAGACGACGCGCTCGCCGCAGGCGATGGCATTGACCTTGTCGTGCGGGATCCAACGATCGCAGCCGAAGTAGTGATAGTCATCCCCCACGGCCCGGATCGCCCCGCGGGTCGTGCCGATCCAGACGTCGCGATCGAAGCCGGGCGCTACGCAGGTCGTGTCTTCGTAACAGAGCCCATCTTCGCCGAGAACGTGATACCACGACATGCCACGGAGGACGGCCAGCCCCCTGTCGGTGGCGACCAACAGCCGGCTGCCCAGGCTCAACATGTCACGGGTCGTCGAGCCCAACGGCAGGTGGCCCCAGTCCTGCACGTTCTCGTATTCAGGCCGGCCGTCCTGCACCAGGCCCAGGCGATTGGCATGGCGGACATAGAGCGTCTCGCTGTAGGACGCGATCCCGGCAATCGGTGCCTGGCTTGGCCATCGGCTGAGCCGAACCAGGCCCTTGCCGGTCCACCGATGGAGATGCGTCGCCGACGCCACCACAATCTCGCCACGATGGGTGCAGATGTCTGCGTATGCGTTCCCGTCTATCTGCGACCAGGCCCCATTGGCATAGCGCCACAGGCCCTTCTCGCCGAGCGCCCACAACGCGCCGCCCAAGACCTTGAGGCGCCGCACGGCGGCGCGGGGCCCCCCAGCAGGCACGAGCTTGTTGCCGTCCAACCGCTGGACGCCTTGCCCGTTGCCAGCGAAGAGGACGCCATCTAGCACCGCCACGGCCAGCACCGGCTCAGCCGTCTCGATCTTGCGACCCACCTCCTGCAGATAGACCGCGTCCTCGATCGGCCGCCAGCGAGGGTTCTTGGGGATTGGGACGCCGGCGAACACGTGCGAACAGAAGCCGACCAAACACGAGACCGCAATCACATGCTTCGTCGCACCCAACATCGGTCAGACCTCCTCAGTTGCCGTCACCACGCTCAAGTAGACGAGCGCCAAGTCGCAGCCCAGAAGTCGGAAGACGCAGTCCGGACACGCAGATCACCAACGCTCCCTTGATCCGCAACCTTGATCCCTGGACCCTGACCCCTGACCCCTGACCCCTATTCCCTACCCGCTATCTGGAGGGGCATCAAGCAGCCGACGCGCCTGTCCGCTGGAGCGCGCCGCCCACAAACCTGAGACTAGAGAGCCTGTATTCTAGGAGTCAGACTCCAGGCATCTGCCTCCTGCGCGCCGTATAATGATCGCAACGCCCCGAGACGGACACCGACCGCGGCAGGCCCGGGCGCGTCTGCAGGGCCGTGAGGGGCGAGCCATCTCTTTGGTTGGAAATCTGCAGTGATCCGGGGGCTGACCCGGATGCCGCAATCATCTCAGAAGGTGACACATGGATACCAAGATCGAGATGACGGTCAACGGCAAGCCTGTGACCGTCCAGACAGCGCCTCGCCGATCGCTGCTGGAGGTGCTCCGGGAAGACCTGAAGCTGACCGGAGCGAAGTACAGTTGCGGCGAGGGGGAATGTGGCGCCTGCACGGTTCTGCTCGATGGCGAACCGGTCCGATCGTGCGTCACGCCCGTGTCCCATGCCAACCGACGGAAGGTCCAGACGATCGAAGGGCTTGCCACTGACGGGAAGCTCCATCCGGTCCAGGAGGCGTTCCTGGCCGCCGGGGCGATGCAATGTGGTTACTGCACGCCGGGCATGATTATGTCGGCCGTGGCGCTCCTGAGACGTAACCCCGCACCGACGGACGCCCAGATCATCGAGGCCATGAACGGGCACATCTGTCGGTGCTGTGGCTACCCGGAGATCCTGACCGCAATCCGCCGCGCCGCGGCGCAGTTGAGGGAGGGTCCCGCGCGATGACACGTGACCTGCAAACCTACCGACCGGTCGAGCCCGAGCAAGACGAACCGGACCTGGATACACCGTACGACGCCGGGATCAGTCGCCGTGAAGCCTTGCAGCTTCTCGGGGCGGGGCTTCTCGTCTCCGTGGCCGACGATGTGGCGATCGGCCAGTTCTCCTCGCGGATGCGGGGGGCACGGAAGCTCTCGGATCGGTTGCACATCGGCACGGACGGCGTCATTACCGTGATGACGGGCAAGGTCGAGGTCGGCCAGGGCACGCGGACGTCCCTCACGCAGGCAGCGGCGGAGGAGCTCCGTGTTCCTGCAGACCGAGTCCGGCTGGTGATGGGCGACACCAGCGTCACGCCGGACGACGGCATCACCGCCGGCAGCCGGAGCACGCCGAGCACGAGCCCGGCGATCCGGAAGGGGGCGGCTGCAGCCCGCGAGCTGCTCGTCGAGCTGGCGGCGCAACGGTGGAAGATGAGCCCGGCTTCGCTGACCGCGCGCGACGGCAAGATCAGCGACTCGGCGGGCAAGCGCGTGATCGGCTATGGGGATCTCATTCAAGACAAGGCATCCGCCGAGTCGTTCGATCGTAAGATCGGTCAGGACGTGACGATCACCCGCGTGAGCGAATGGCGCGTGCTGGGAACGTCGGTTCCCCGGCCCACCGGCGTCGACCTGGTCACGGGCGCGCACCGCTATCCATCAGACACGGTCCGTCCGGGGATGCTGTACGGGAAGGTGCTTCGCCCCCCGTCGTATGGCGCGACGCTCACGTCGATCGATCTTGGCCCGGTGCGGGCGATGAAGGACGTGGCGGTCGTTCGGGACGGGGACTTTGTGGGGTGCGCTGCGCCTACGTCCGCCCAGGCTGACGCTGCCCTCGACGCCCTCCGAAAGACCGCCCGCTGGGACCGCCCGGCCCACCCGTCGAGCAAGGACCTGTTCGCGCATCTCAAGGAGCACGCCCGACCGGGCGGATCGCGTCGCAGGCGACGTCGCGCGCCCTCGAGAGGATCCGTCGAGAAGGGGCTGTCGACCGCCAGCAAGGTCCACCGCGCAAGCTATCAGATCGCCTACATCGCGCACGCACCGATGGAGCCGAGGGCGGCCCTGGCCGAGTGGAAGGACGGGGCGCTGACGGTCTGGACGGGATCGCAGGCGCCGTTCCGCGTTCAACGTGAGCTGGCCCAGGCGTTCCGCACGTCGCCGAGACGCATTCGCGTGATCGTGCCCGACACCGGCGGCGGGTTCGGCGGGAAACACAGCGGCGAGGTGGCCGTGGAAGCGGCGCGACTGGCCAAAGGAGCCAGCAGACCGGTCTCGCTGACCTGGACACGCCAGGAGGAATTCACCTGGGCGTACTTCCGGCCGGCCGGCCTGATCGAGATCCAGGCGGGTCTGGACCCGCGCGGTACGATCGTGGCCTGGGATTTCGTCAACTGCAATTCGGGATCGGCGGCCGTCGGCACGCCCTATAACATCCCGAATACGCGGACAAGGCACGTCCCCAGCGATTCACCGTTGCGGGAAGGGTCGTACCGAACGCTCGCCGCGACGGCCAACGTCTTTGCGCGCGAGGCGTTCATGGATGAGCTGGCCGCTGCGACCGGAACCGGTCCGCTCGAGTTCCGCGTCAAGCATCTCAAGGACGCGCGGCTTCGTGCGGTCCTCGAGAGCGCCGTGAAGGGCTTCGATTGGAAGCGTCGGGCGAGCGTCAAGCGGCCTGACGGGCGGGGCATTGGCATGTCGTGCGGCACCGAGAAGGCGTCCTACACCGCCGCCTGTGTGGAGATCGAGGTGGATCGCAGCACGGGGCAGGTCAAGGTCCTCCAGGTCTGTCAGACCTTCGAGTGCGGCGCGATCCACAATCCGGACAACCTGCGCGCTCAGGTCGAAGGCTGCATCATCATGGGGATGGGAGGTGCGCTGAGGGAGGCCATCGCGTTCGAGAACGGCCAGATCTCCAACGCGAGCTTCTCACAGTATCGCGTGCCCCGCTTCAGCGACGTCCCGAAGATCGAGACGATCCTGCTGAACCGCCCGGACATCCCGTCCGCCGGCGGCGGCGAGACGCCCATCATCGCGATCGCGCCCGCGATCGCAAACGCCGTCTTCGATGCGACCGGGCGCCGAGTCCGCTCAATGCCCATCAGCGCCAGCCGGATCATTGGCTAGGGGTTCAGCTCGCGGCGGAACTTCTCGACGTAGCGATCGCCCTCCTTGCTCTTGGCCAGCCCCCACGCGCGGATCCCCTGAAACACGAGCTGCGACATGGTCGGCCGGTACTTGACCAGCGAGGGCGGGAACTGGCTGACGTGCTTGGCCGCGGCCTTGATCTTCACCTCGATCACCTTCGTGATGTCAACCGTGTAGTCCGGCTCGGTCGAGTAGTAGTAATAGGCCACGGGAACCGTGTAGGGTTTCAGCCGCTCCACCAGCCAGTGCTGCGGGTAGTAGAGATGCCATTCCGATGCAAGAAACGCGTCCTTCGTGATGAAGGCCGCCATGCGATGGTCCGTCTTGTGCCATCGCTCATGCGTCGATCCCGGATCGATGCTGAACACGGCATCGGGGCGGTGGATCTTGATCAGCCTGCACGCCTCGCCACGGAGCCGACGGGGATCGGCGTACTCCAAGTCGCCGTCCTCGTATCCCAGCCAGATGATGTTCTCCTTTGGGATGCCCAAGACCTGGCACGCTTCCTCTTCCTCGGCCTTTCGGATGCGCGCCAGTCGCTCTCGCGTCATCTCCAAGTCGCGCGACCCCTTGTTGTCGTTCGTGTAGATGACCACGATGACCTTGTTCTCGTTCTTGGCCAGGATCGTCATGATCCCGCCACACCCGAACGTGTCATCATCGGGATGCGGCGTGAAGACCATGACCGTCTTGCCGGTCCAGTTCTCGATTCGGTCCTTGTCGTCCACCTTGCTCTCTTGCGCCAGGGCGCAAGGTGTGTGGGCAACCGAGAACAGCACAGCGATACCGCACGTGATCGATCTCATGACAGCTCTCCTGGCGAACGCGAACGACCTGATCTTCTTGCCTTCAGCCTCGTGACGAGACGCCGGATTCCCTTCTTCGGTGCGGGTCGGGGTCCGCGAATCGGTACGAGTACAGTTTCGCTTCCCCGCGCAGATAGAACCGTATCACCACAGCCCGGCCGGCCAGGGGCGGAACGTCCGTCACGTCGCCCCATCGAACCGGGTGACGCAGTGCGTCCGTCGTCAGTGGCTTGCAGGCAGCACCGTCATAGCCGGCCAGCGCCTTGCCGTCTGCGTCGCATAGCTCCACTTGCACGGACCCCTTCGTCGCGTCGGCGTTCATGAACAGCCGCCGGCCGCGAAACCGGATCGGACGCGTCGTCACGACGCCCACGTCGGCCGAACCGTCTTTCTGAAGGCTCACGTAGCCGTCCCGGCGGAGGAACGCCACCCCCAGGTTGTACACAGGCAGCTCCTCGGGTTTAGCGCCGTCGACGCGGTCATGCCGACGCCGCGAGCCGGTGTAGTAGAGGTAGGTCCTGTCCGACCCCGGGGGGACGACCGGCTGGGCGTAGAGCACCATTCCTGCGTCCCAGCTGCCGTCAGGCCCGATCGGGAAGAACGTCTCCTGATCCGCCACGTGCTGCCAGTGGTATCCGTCGCGCGAGCAGACCAGCTGGAAGTCGATCCATCGGCCGGGTCGCTTGCCGTGGTAGGCGTCCGTGATGCCGACCAGCACGCTCTCCTCATCGCGCGTCTTGATGCCATACCAGCCCTGGTCGTTCCTCTCCGTCGCCTTCAGCTGAGTCAGGTACGGGTCCTGCCAGCACGTCAAGGCCCAGCCGATCCGCGCGAACTGCTTGAACTTCGTGGTGTCCGCCTCGCCCTCCTTGTCGATCACGACCAGCTTGTCGATCTTCGCGAAGTACGTCGGGTTGACGATCAGCGGCCGGTCGGTCGCCATGATCGCTTCCATCCGCCGCACGCGACTGTAGGGATAGCCCTGATAGCCGCTGGTCCCTTTTACCTTGCCCCAAGGCCATTGCAGCCCGTCCGGCGAGCGCATGAGCACCTGTTTGAACGTGCCGTGGCGGGATCCATACCGCATCTTGGCCGTCGCGCAGACGTTGCCCTCGTCCGGCCGGGCCAGCGGGTCGAGGAACATGAAACACGAGCGACGCCGGGCCACGATGTTGTTGCGCTTCGACCCCTTGTATTCGGCCAACCCCAGGACCGGCTGCTCCCAATGCAGACCATCCCGGCTGAAGGCGTAGCACATGTTGGCCTCGGTGTTGGCCCGGTTGAAGGCCCGGTACCACGTGCGGAACAGCCCGACCCGCGGGTCGTAGACCGTCCCCATCGGCTGGATGATCCGCGCGTCCCAGTCGCCTTGCGGACGCAGCAGCGGATTTCGTTCGCAGCGCTTCGGTTGATGAACGACCCGTCGGACGCCCGCCCTGCTCGCCACGAGGTGGTCGTCTAAGAACAGCTCCTTTCGGCTCCCGATCATGACCGCGGGGTCGGGCTCGAACGTTCGCGGCGCGGTGGACAGTCGCAGCTCGTCAATCCGTCCGTCGAAGAAGCCGCCGCCCGCCGCCGGCCCGGGCCCGCCGATACAGATCGTCGTTCCGTCGCTGCCCGGTTGCGCGATCCGCTGCGCCGCCGCACGCTTCATCGGTCGGGCCTCGCCGGCGGCCGTTCCGTTCAAGTGAATCTGAACGTTGCCCTTCTCGCAGACCACCGCGACGTGCGTCCACTCACCGACCGGGACGGTCCGGCCGCTCGTCATCGAGAAGCGATGAAGCCCGGACCCGCACGCAAACTGCACCTTGCCGTCGGCGGTCAGGCCCACCTCCCACGACGGCTTGGGTACGGTCGTGCCCGTGTTCATGCCGGCCACGACCGTCTGTCGCTGAAGGGCTTGTGCGAGGATCCAGCATTCGATCGTGTATCCGCGGGCGTTGTCCATCAGCACGACGGGGACGTCGAGTTCGGCGAAGACGCTCGGGTCCTTGCGGCTGGTGTGTCGGACGTGCTCGAGCCGCTGGGGCAACGGAATCAGCATGCACTGTTGCGATCCCGGCCGGCCGACGAACTTGAGCGCCCCGCCGAACCGCCCCTGTTGATGCTTGGCGACCCTCCCGACGAAGATCGGGTCAACCGTTAGCTTCTCGGCGATCAGGACGCCTTCGTCCGGCTCGTCGAACCGCACGATCAGCAGCGTGTCGGCATCGCGTTCCGGAGGCCGATCGAGGCGTACCGTCGCCAGCGAGGGAGTTCCCGCACAGCACAACAGCCCCAGCATCCCCAGACGCTTAAGCATCCGCACGCGTCTCCCATCGACGTGATAAAGCGTCGCCGACGCTAACACCCCCCAACGATAGCGCTCCCTTGCGCTGCGCAGCATACGGGAATGCTCACCGCTCTACCAGACAGGCGTCACTTCAGTCGTGTAGTCGTGTAGGGCGGGTCGTTCCGACCCGCCATCTTCACGATGCCCCTCTTGAGGACGGTTCAATGCGGCAGGATCGAAAGGCGTCCCGCACTCGGGACAACGGGCGACGGTCAGCTCGCACAAGGCGTAGCCACAGTTGGGACAGCATCCGGGCTTCGGCTTCGGACCGGGCGGCCAGGCGAACATCGAAAGGAAGATGGTCAGAAGGGAGACCAGGATCACCAGGCCCTGGGCCCCTCGGGCGAACGGGGCGTACTGGGGGAATATGAAGTAGAAGTAGGCGTTCACGCCAGACCCATAGGCATATCCAAAGAGAGTCCAACACACGATTCGTATCACGTCCCCAACGACCATCACGCGCTTGGAACGAGCCCTCACGATGCAGGTGATCCCCAGCGCCAGTGCCCCTCCTCCAGTCCCGAACGGAATCAGTTGCCAGATTGGGCTAGCAGCGTGCTCGCTGAAGAGCGCCCAGACCGGGAGGAGGAAGAACACCGCCGCGCTCAGCACGATCGTCCAAAGCCTGAGGCGGCTTGCCTGGCTTGCTGCGTTGCTGATCATGCCGCTGTCGCTCCGACTGGGGCCTTGCGACCCGCGACGGCCCATGCTCCCACGCCGCGCGGCTGTGACATCGAAGCCCAGTGGCAACCTACGCCTCTCGGTCTTCGTGCTCCTTTGCCTCGCCCACGGGTCTCGCGCGGATCGGCGTTCCGCATTCCGGGCAGCGAGGCGAAGGCAGCCCCCTGAGCGGATAGCCGCACCGCTTGCAGTGCCCCGGGGGATACTCCTGGCTCCTGTATGTTCTGTAAGCGACCAAGAACCCAATGAGCCCGGCGGGAAGCCAGACGGCAACGCCCACGAGAAGCGATTCGACAGCCGGCCCAGGTGGGTACGCGTCAGCCAGCTCTGGAAAGAAGAAGGTCACCGCGCCGCTGATGATAAACGCTGCCAGCAGCGTCGCGACCGCGCCTCGAACGCACGCGTGTCTTAGATCTTTGCCGGAGCCCATCGCGAATCCCCTGGTCGCCTCTCTTTCTGTCATACTCCCGACAGGCCTGAGTCCTTTAGGCGTGCGATCCTGACCGGTCCCTCTATAGCTTGCGCAGCAACCGCACGTACCAGATCGCCCACACCACGGCCGTCAAGGACCACACGACCCACGTAGGCATCCAGATCGTGGCCTGCCATTCCGAAGGCGTTGTCAAGGAAACAGGCGTCTTGACGCCCAGCTTCTCAAGTGCAGCCACCCACTGGCCTTCCTGTGCGAGCGGGAAGAAGGCAGTGGGCGGCGGATCCCAATTGGGATCAAGCGCCGCGGGGACCACCCCGATGGCCGCCAGGCGATCTGACCAGGTCATGTCCATGATGAAGAACCCCTCGCCGAAACCCAGGCCCGACACCCGCCGCCACTTCCGACCGACCGAGGCCTTACCGTCCTCGTCGACGAAGGGAGCGGGGTCCGCCACCCATGCTCCCGGCCCACTGCCATGAGACAGGACGTCCAGCGTCCCGATCAGCAGGCCATCCACGACGGCGTATTCCTTCACCGCATCCACCACCTGCGATCCGCCAGTGCCGTCGCCTTGCCACAGTGCGTGGAATTGTGCCGAGTTGGTGAGGTAGAGATTATCGCTCAGAGGTATCACATAGTCCATAGATGTGCAGCACTGTCCGAGCGCAAGCAAGGGAACAAGAGCAATCATGCCCAGAACTGCGCGCGTGACCTGCTTGGCTGATCTGCGCGGCTTTGACGGAGAAGTCAGTCTACTCTCCATGGGTACCCTCACGAACTTCGGCGGCCACGTGCCCTGGACGTCAGCCCTGCTTCCCTCGAAGCGCGCATGCACCAACGCCTCCTCCCCCAGCGATACAGGGCTGCGCACGATCCCCCATGGCCCACCCACTGTCAGTGCGGGGCAGACTCACTGCCGCCACATTGACGGAATCCTGCCATTGCGGATGCAGTCCCTTCTGGGTAGTTTACACCCGCGCCGGCCGAGGCGACATAATCGTGCGCCCCAGCGTTTAGGGTCCGCGATGTGGCCGCCCCGATGTATTCGCGGACCCGTCCCGTTGAGGGAACATCGTCGCAACTCGACGCCCACAGGACAGCAGGAGGCCTGAGCGATGTCCCTGAACCGCGACGTGCTTCATTCGGAACGGTGCGCAAGTGCTTTCGGTCGCATGTTCTGGGCATTCCTTTTCTTCCTAGACTTCCGTCTGGGGTACAACGAGATACACGTCGATATCCTCCCCGATTTCATTGGGTGGATCCTGATCGCAACTGCATTGACATCGATACTGGACTTGGCCCAGGTTGTGGCCGGGGTACGGATTCTCGCTTATTGGCTGGTCTTTCTCTCTTTGTTCGACCTTGTGGAAATCCACATTACGCTGAGCAGGTCGGGCAACATGACAACGTGGATCTCGCCCACGTTCCCCGTCCAAGTGGTTGTCGCGGTTCTCGACATCGTACTTGTGTGGAGACTATGCGGGCTGATCATCGAGATGGCCTTGGCGGCTGAGAACACCACGATCAGAGACAGGGCGAGCTTTCGTAGAAAGCTGTACGTTGCACTTGCCGTTCTGGCCACGTTGGCAACCCCGGTTCTCTTCGTTGCTCCTGGGCTCGCACTTGCGGCGGTGATCATAGGACTTCCGGTTGCCATCACCGTCTTCTGCCTCATGATGGGCCTCATGAGAGGGACAGAGAAGATGTGTCGCGGCGCCCCCGTCTAGTGCTCTGTCAACGATGATTGTGTCGCTACACGGGGCCCCACCGAGCCGGCCCATCCCCGGGCCGGTCTTGAACCGCAGGGCGTTCTTGACCCGGTTGACCGGCTTGAGGACAGGGCGGCTCGGTATGGCATCCGCGTTCGGCGTCAACCCACAGGAACAGGTGTGACCAAACACTAGCCTCCGACGCCCTCAGTTGGCAGCTGCGTTCCGTGCTGAAGGACGTACTGCGCGAAACTGGCCCGGGGCGGATCTTCGTACGACGACGCTGGGAATATGTGCATCTCGATGTCCAGACCGGCTCGGCGCTGCACAGCGCCGCATGCGCGAGACAGCCGCTCGAAGTCCCATTCCTCGGCGCCTTCCACGAATGCGGCGATGTCGATGTCGCTCCACTGATCGGCCGTCCCTTGCACGTGGGACCCGAACAGATACGCCGCACGAACGTGTCCCCACTCCTCGATTACACGGACGGCCTCCATGGCCCTGTCTGTGATCACAGCATCGACGAGAGCCATTGCAGTACCTCCTCCGTCTGATTCAGCACTTGCTCACATCGTTCCCGGTCGAGACCCCGTGACAGCGCGGGAATCTCCTCCGGATACCGGCTCTGAACGTAGTACCGGGAAAGGTCCTCCATGAGCACGGTCTGGTTCTGGTCAAGCTGGACCCCAGCCTGTTTGGCCAACCTCAACAGATTATGCAACCGTGGCGGGCACTGCCCGGAGCGTTCGGCGATCACCGCCTTGAGCATCTTCTCGACCGCCTGTTGGCAGCAGAAGAGGACATAGAGGAACCGCCCGCTCTCCTGCATAGCACGGGCGGTTTCCAGATCGTATCGAGCTCGTTCCACCCATTGCTCAGGAACCGGCCTGCCCATGTCGGGCTCCTGCGGACGAAGGGTCGGGAGCCTTTGTTTGGCCACGGCTCCCTGTTCTCGTTCATTCTACCAGGCGCCATCCCGATCGGTCCACGCTCAGGGCGGTGTGGCCCTTGTAGCGCTCGTACACCTCGTGCATGTCCTCGATGGTGTCGAAGTAGCCGACGATGTGGGCGGCGCCAAGGGAATTGCTCCCCACGTGGCCTGCGGGTACGCGAAAGGGTCGGCCGAGCGTGCCCTTCCTACCGGAGTTCCCGCAACACGGCCTCCAAGCCTTACACGCCCGCGGAGCATGCGGTATGATGTTCGGGAGGATGCTTTGGGCATGCCCGAGATCAGCCGATTTTATGGCATCGTCATTCGCATGTACTGGGCCGATCATTCGCCGCCGCATTTCCACGCCGAGTACGGCTCGGATCAGGCCCAGATACGTATCGATCCCGTCGGGGTGCTGGCAGGGCGCTTGCCCCCAAGGATCTTGGCCATGGTGGTGGAATGGGCGGCCATCCACCGAGCCGAACTGCTCGCCGATTGGGAACTGGCCCTCTCTCGGCGGGCGCTGAGTCCGATCGAGGGTCTGCCATGAGTCCGCAGAAGAACTGGCCTGAGGAATCGCCACGGGTTACGGCCGTGCGTCCGCTGGACGAGTATCGGCTCGAGCTCACGTTCAACGACGGCTTCACTGGCGTCGTTGATCTGGCCGGGTGGGTTGTCCCCGGAGACGGCGTCTTCGAGCAGCTACAGGACGAGGCCTTTTTCGGGCAAGTCCGTCTCAGCCGCGAGGGCGGCACGATCGAGTGGCCCAACGGTGTCGACCTCTGCCCCGACGTTCTCTACAGTCGAGCGACCGGGATCCCGATTCCGTTCGCCCAGCCCGGGGCTCCGGCTTCGGCTGACACCCAGGAGCCCCGGAAGGTGAAGGCGGGCGGTTAATGGGGTCGGGAATCCTTGTCTGGCCAGGACCCTCTCCTCTCGCTCATCTTGCCAGGCGCCATCCCGATTCGTCAACGCTCAGCGCGGTGTGGCCCTTGTAGCGGTCGTAGACCTTGTGCATGTCCTCGATGGTCTCGAAGTAGCCCACGATGTGGGCCGCGCTGAAGGAATCGCCCGCCTTCACCGGTTTGCCGTGCATCTCCAGGATCATCACGATGATGTTGCCGGGCCGTTGGCTGCACCACGCCTCGTACACAACCGAGGGTTCGAGCGTCAGGCCGGCCAGCCAGGGGCCGACTTTGCCGGTCTTGGCATCTCGCAAGTGGTAGGCGCGAATGAAATGCTGCGGCGTTCGGTGCGTGTCGCGGCGGTAGCCGAACTTCAGGTCGGGCGGGAACGGCGTGAAGAACTCGCTGGACGGGATGCGCACGCCCTTGGGGCCGCTCAGGTAGCTGAGGTAGATCTCGCTGAACGTGTCGCCCTTCTTGTGGCGGACGCAGCCCGGCGTGTCGTTGCGGAGGAACATCTCGGCAGAATCGTTGACGCTGTCGATCCGGTCCATCAAGACGAAGAACCGCTCGCCCTTGGGAAACACGATCAGTTGCGTCCATCGCGAGCCGGCCTTGCGACCGGGGGCGGCGTATTCGTATGGGTAGGTCGTCTTGACCGCGACGAAGTCCTTGCCGCGAATGACCTCGGGCTGGACGGGTTTCATCCGGTGGCAGAGCTGCGGGCCCTCGACCACACGCTTGCGATGGCTGCTGCCGTGGGCCATGAGGGCGTAGTGTCGCTTCACGGGGTTCGTCTCGTTGGTGTACCAGGTGTATCGCCCGACGCCGTGGCCGTCCGGGGCGATGACCTGATCGTGCCAGGCTTCGTCGCTGCCCGCCTCCATGAGCCAATCGATGACCATCAACCCGTCGCCGACCTCGCGGAACCCGGTCTTCTTGTCGAGGAACGACCCCTTCTCGATGCCGGTCATCCAGTGCTTGGGGTTCTTCTTGGGGATGGCGGCTTCGAGCTTGTCGGTCTCGATCTTGATGGCGGTGTCGCTCTCAGTGACACGTGCCCACGGCGCGTCGCCCGCCGACCCGCCCAGCGCCGATCCGGCGCCCGCAAACGCGAAAAGCGACGGAGCCAACGACAACTTGCCCAGAACAACTTTGTCGAAGAGAGTTCTCATCCGGCATCCTCCATCTACACGGTCGTGCGCGAATTCGCGCCATCGTAGCACGGGCGTCTCGCCCGTGAGGGTCCATGGTTAAGCGTCCGGAATGGTCCACAAGCAAGCTGCCGATGAAACATGCTCCCCGTGGCCTCGGCGCCTGATCTCGCATGGTCATTCAGGGGCGTACGTGGCCGAGCAGATTCTCCAGATGACCTCCGTTCTGCGGAACGCCCCGGAATTCATTATCTTCACGCCGCATCACCCCTTCGTGCCCGTCAGCAGCAATCCTCGGACGAAGTAACGCTGGGCGACGAGGAACAGGATCGCTAGCGGCAAGAGCGAGACGAGGCTGGCGGCCATGAGTAGGTTGGCCCAGCTGCCGCCGATGTTCTGGAACATCCGCAGGCCGAGTGAGATCGGGTACTTCTCGAAGTCCGACAGGTAGATCAGCGGCTGCATGAACTCCTGCCAGTGGTGGATGAAGGCGAGGACGGCCACCGTCGCGACGGCGGGCTTGGCCAGGGGGAGCATCAGCCGCCAGTAGATCTGCCAGCGGCTGGCGCCGTCGATGAGGGCGGCTTCCTCCAGCTCGGTCGGGATCGCCTTGAAGAACTGTCTGAACAGGAACACGAAGAACGCCCCGCCGCCCAGCCAGGCGGGGACGATCAGCGGCTTGTACGTGTTGACCCAGCCCAGGTTCTTGTAGATCAGGAAGTGGGGGATCAGCAGGACTTGGCCGGGCAGCATCATCGTCGCCAGCAGGACGATGAACCAGAATCCCCGCGTCCGCCAGCTCAGCCGGGCCAGCGCGTAGCCCGCCATCGAGCTGGTCAGCACCGTGCCCACGACGGCCGACACCGTGATGATGACGGTGTTCAAGATGAAGCGCGGAAACGGCAGCCGTGCGGTGCTGGGGTCGAGGACCTGGCGGTAGTTGTCCCACAACGGCTCAGACGGCCAGAACTGCGGCGGGAAGACATAGACCTCTTCCAACGGCTTAAGTGATGCGCACAGCGCCCAAAACAACGGTAGCATGAACCCCGCCCCAACGACCACAAGGATCAGTAACAAGAAAAGGGGACATTCTACTTTTCTGGCCATCCCGCGCGCCAGAAATGTAGAATGTCCCCTTTTCTTGCGACCGGCTGAAAAAGTAGAATGTCCCCTTTTTTTCATCGTTCGCCCTCGTAGTAGACCCAGTATTTGCCTGTGACAAGCACGATGGCCGTTAGGAGCATGATGATCACGAACAGGATCCACGCCAGCGCCGAGGCGTAGCCCATTTGATAGTGCTCGAACGCGCGGCGGTACAGATACAATACATAGAACAGCAAGGCCTTGCGCTGGCCCGGGGCCTCCAGCAGGTACGCCTGGTGGAAGATCTGCAGCGTGCCGATGATGCCCATGACCAGGTTGAAGAACATCGCCGGGCTGATCTGCGGCAGCGTGATGTGCCAGAAACACCGCGTTCGGCCCGCCCCGTCGATGCGGGCCGCCTCGTAGAGATGCTCGGGCACGTTCTGCAGGGCGGCCAGGAAGATCAGCATCGCCCCGCCAGCCCCCCACAGACTCATCAGGAGCATCGACGGCTTGGCCCACGTCGCCGAGTACAACCAGGCCGGCACGGGCCAACTCGCCGCCTGCTCGATCCCCAACGCGGCGATGACGCCATAGACCCCGCGGATCATCGAGTTGAGCAGCCCGAACTCCGGATGGAAGATCCACCGCCAGATCATGATCGTCGCCACGCCGCCCAGCACGTGCGGCATGTAGTAGAGCGTGCGGAAGAAGCTGATCCCCCGAATGGCCGTATTCAGTAGCATCGCCAGCATCAACGAGCTGGCCAGCCCCAACGGCACGGCGAAGATCGCGTAGACCAGCGAGTTGGCCAGCGAGATGCGGAAGTCGCCGTCGTCCGTCAGGATCTGGCGGTAGTGCGATGGTCCGACCCACTTCATCCCGGACAAGGCCACCCCGTCCCATTCCACCATCGATAGCGCGATCGACCCGACCATCGACAGGAGCATGAGCACGATCACGCCCACCAACCATGGCGAGGCGAACAACCAGCCGGCGTACCGGTCGGTCCAGCCTTCCCAAGATGGCGTGCCGCGATCGCGCGTCATGGCCGGGCCCTCCCGGTCGTCGGGGTCGGCTTGGGGGCATCGGGAACGCGGAACAGCTGTCGCAACTCCGGGTCGGCCGCGAGCTGCTCGACGAACTGCTGCCCGCTGATCTCGTTCTCCCGCAACAGGTCGACGTAGTCCCTGATCTCGCGGTCCATCGGATACCAGTGGCGCGTGACCGGCTGCAGCCGGCAGTAGTCGAACGCGTCGACGAACCGGTACGCGCCGCTGCCGGTGTCATGCTGCTTGAACGTCTCAGCCGAGGCCTTCAGGGCAGGCACCGATCGTTGGCAGCGCGAGATGATATCCTGACCGGGCCGCGTGCAGCAGAAGTGGATGAACGCCCAGGCCTGCTTCTGGCGCTCGGGCGTCAGGTTCTTGTACATGCACAGCGCGTCCCACGTGACGCGAGTAAACCGCTTCCCCTTGGGCCCGAAGGGGATATGCGTGATGGCGTACTCGGGTGGCTTGCCGTCGCGCGGGCCGAGCGAGGTGGCGTTCAGGAACGGCTGCAGCCACGGGCCGTTGACGCACATCGCGATGCGGCCCGTGAAGAAGGCCGTGTCCGTCAGCATCTCGCTCTGCTCGATCGGCGTCGGGCAGATGCGGTCGTCCCATCGCATCTTGCGATACAACTCGAACACCTCGGCAGCCGCCGGACCGGTCAATCGCCACTCGGTTCGCGTCTCGTCGAGGACTTCCACGCCGTAGCCCCAGATGAACGGCAGGTAGTAGACCCATCCGGGCAGCATGAAGCCGAACTGATCCATCCGTCCGTCGCCGTCCTCGTCGATGGTCAGCTCACGGCCGATCTGGATGAAGTCCTTGACCGTCCAGTCATCCCAGGGCCGGCGGATCCGTCGACCGTGGAACCGGTCGGCACGGGTGAAGCATCGCTTGTTCCAGACGATCAGCACGTCCCCGCCGAACAGCGGCATGCCGTGGGGGCGTCCGTCCAACATGAACGACTCGACGGCCGTGTCGAAGTAGTCCCGACGCAAGTCAGCCGACAGGCCGGGCGTGTCCAGGAATGGCGTCAGGTCTGCGAAGCCACGCGGCGCGAACGTGACGAACGGTTCGTCCTGGAACATCATCACGTCCGGGGCGTCGCCCGAGACGATCTGCTGTTGGATCTTGGTCTCGTACCGAAACCCGACGATGTATTCCTGCTGGACGTGGATGTCGGGCCTCGTTTCGTGGAAGGCGCGGATGATCTCCTGCCACATCTGATACTCGCGGAAGTCCCCCCAGTGGGTGAATCGGACGACGGGCTCGGTGAACTGGTCGGGGTAGTAATAACGCAGCGTATCAGCGAACAGCCACCATCCCGCAGCCATCACGACCGCGCCGGCCAGCAGGATCTTGAGCGGGCGGAGACGCATGCCGGGGAGATTCCCACCTCGCGAACGACGAGAAAAAGACCAGCAGGTGCGTGTCCCCCGTTCAGGGCAGCGCACCGGCCGTCCCTGTACTGGGAGTCATTATAGTATCCGCCCCGGGGATGAGAACCGGGACGGGACCTGGCCAGCGGCACCGGAAGGGAGAGAATATGGGACGCTATGGCGTGTATATAATATAGAGTCTAGGCTCAATAACTCAACAAAGGCCCATCAAACCCCTTCCCAGGCAAAAAAAGTGTCCCCAAAAGTAGTGTATGCACTAAGTTATGTAACGCCCGACTTGACTTTGGCACCCACCCCCGTGATATAATAGGCACGCACCCATGGGAGGGCCGAGCGAGAGCCGTTGGTACCTGAGCGCAAGGGTCAACGTCTAGGATCTCAATACGGATGGAGCCGGTTGCTGGGGCAGGTTCCGCCCCCGGGGAGGGCATTTCATGTCCAAATGGCAGACCGCGCCGAAACGGCGCACCCGCTTGTCCATTGAGCCCCTCGAGCCGAGACGGCTACTGGATGTGTCGGGGGTCTGGCAGGAGTTGGGGTTCCGTTCCGCCAGTGGGGGGGGGCTGAGTTACGACGGACAATACATGACCTCAGGGGACCCGGTGGTCGCGGTGACGGCCCAAGGGCATGCCGTCGTGGCCTATGAAGGGGCCGGCGGCATTCAAGCCAGGATCTACGACGGCGCGGCGTGGGTCAGCATTGACGATCCCACCCAGCAGATCATCCCGAACACCAGCGGCGGACAGGATCCGGACATCGCCACGGACGATCTCGGCAACGTCTACGTCAGCTGGCGGAAGGGATGGGGATCAGGCACAGATGTCTATATGACGCAGGGCTTTTTGGATCCCACTACAGGCGAATGGGCTTGGAACGGTCTGGGGGGATCTGATACGGGCACCGGCGTGAGCGACGATGGGGTCGTCAACGGGACTCCGGCGATTGCGGTTGGCGTGGACGGCTTGCCGGTCATGGCCTACGCCGCTTACGACGACGGTGACAACGACATGGACGTCGTGGCCAAGAAATACATCGCCCAGCTAGACGAATGGGTGGAGCTGTGCAACGCGGACGGCCCAGACTTCCTCAACGGCGGGGGCGGGGTGAGCAACGACGATCTGGCGTCGGCGGGGTGGCCCAACTCACCGCAGGCCGTGGACATCGCCATCGGCGGGGACAACGCGCCCGTCGTCGTCTGGTCCAGCACGAGGGATGAATCCCACGAGGCGGAGATCTACGGCCGACGCTGGAACGCGATGACGTCGATGTGGGAGGAAGTGGGTGAGGACTCCGCCAGTGGCGCGGGGATCAGCCAATCAGCCGACAACGCCGTCGAACCCATTATCCAAATCCGTCAAGATCCGGATGATCCCGATCAAGATATCACGATGGTCGCCTGGTTCGACCACGAGCTGAACATGCCCGAATCGGCGGTGTTCGTCAGACAGCTGAACGAATCGAGCGGCCAGTGGGAAGCGGCCGTGCCGGGCTCGGCCGACGGGGATGGCATCATCGGACGGGCCAACCATCGCAACCTGTCCATGGTGATTGACCATAACGGACTGCCCTTGTTGGGGCTGAGCCGTTTGCAGACGATGCCCGACGAGTATGCAATCGACACCACCGAGCCCTGGAGCGAGGCCGATGACAGCTGGTTCGCCGCGGGGCTCGAGTATGACACCGATGCGGGTGCGTGGGCGTGGTTGGGCGACGAAAGCCCGAACTATGGTGTCAGCCAGGCGATGGACACGGCCGTTGTCGAGCTCCCGCCCAACGACGAGTCCTCGGAGCCTTCGCCCCTGCTGGTGTTTGCCGAGGACGTGGACCAGATCAACACCGACGCCTACATCAATGGCGGTCCCTATGATCCCAGCTACTACCCGGTGGGTGCGGACGACGCCGAGATCTACGCCCATCGTTTCGACAGGGACCTGGGGGAATGGACGAACTACGGCGAGGGTTCGGGCGATTCCGGTGGGATGGACAACGATATTCGCTGGAACACCGATCCGGTCCTCGGGACTGACGAGGACGGCCGGGTTCTCGCCGCGTTCGCCGAGCGGAGCGGACAGGAGATATTCATCCGCGTTCGCTACTTCGACGAAGAGACAGGCGCCTGGAAGCCCTATGGCACGGGCCTGGAATCGGGGATCCCGTTCGATCAGACCGAGGTGGGCAACCATTCCTATCGTTGGGACGAAGTCGTGATTGGCTCGGATCCCAGCCAGAGCGCTGGGACGGAAGGCCGACCGTTCGTTGCCTACCTCGACTACATCAACACGACCAACCCAAGCGATCCGGACATCTACAACCGCGCCACGATCAGCGTATGGGCCTATGACGAAACGACGGGAACGTGGGAATCGGCGGCGCCCGGGACCAGCGGCGTCGACCAGTACGCCTACGTAATGGCCGATGCCACCGTTCAGGTGTACGACGAGTACGGCCTGCCGGTCGTAGATCCGTTTGGCTTTCCTGTCACTGAGACGGTCGAGGGCACGGTCTGGAACGGCTTCCTGATCGACCAGATCGAGCTGATCGCTGGTCCGGGCGACACGACGTATCTGGCCTGGCGCCATGTGGATCCGACCGTAGACCGCGATCCAGACGATAATAAGGATCCGACTGATCCTGACTATCCGTACGAGACCATGGTCCACATCGAGGACGTGAGCGAGGGTGGGCGGCTCCCGTACGACAGCGACCACGGGGGGAGCGACATCTACGTCTACAAGGGGACCGAAGGCGGCGGGACATGGACGTGGGAGGTCCTGGCCGACAAGGACAATCCCTTTGGAGCGATGCCTCAGTATGAGAGCCTCAACTTCGACCCGTCGTTGGTGCTCACGTCGGATGGGCACGTGTGGGTGGCCTTCACGGCCGGCGATATCACAGGAATCAGCGATGGTGGCGAGGCCACCTCCCTGCTCCTGACCGATCTTTCCGTCTACGAATACGATGATGCCAACAACCTGTGGGAGAACAAGAGCGGCGGGCTGCCGTCAGCGGACTGGGGCGCGGGGGGTTCGTACGGCCACCCGGAACTGGCGCTGGGAGAAGGGGGCCTGCCCGTTCTGGTCTGGGAGTCCCAGACGTGGACAAGGCAATCCTTGCAGTCCATGGGTTTGCTGGGAGGATGGAGCGCATACTACAGCAACGACGTCAGTCAGCGGCCGCTCTGGGGAAACGATAACGGTGTGGACCCGCAGTGGCGGATCAAGATCCCGGAGGCTGCGGTCTACGACGAGCCCCTGGCCGACGACAACGAGACCTACAGCTCGGCTGACGTCATCGACGCGGCGTCCATCCACACCAGCATCGCCGGTGAGATCCGGGCGGTCCACGCCTACTGGGACTCAGCCAACATGGAGTGGAAGGACCTGCAGGATATCGACTTCTACAAGGTCCAGGGCCTGCCGCCCAACGCCTACGCGGTGGTGGCGGTCACCGGAATCCCTGGTGGCGGCAAGTGGACGCCCACCCTCGATGTCTACGACGAGGCCGGGAGGTTCGTCCAGACGGTGACGGCCTCCGCGGCGTTGGAGGGAGACCCCCTCGACACGCCCCTGGAGGTGGACGGCATGCGGGCCGACGCGTCCGGGACGCTGGTGTTCTCTATTACCGGCAAGGAAGGGGACGTGGGTGCCTACACGGTTGAGGTCTACACCGATCCGTCGGCGCCGTATGGACCTGACGTCTACGAGGAGCAGGAGGTCGCGGGCGCCGACGCCAACAACGTCTACGGCGACGCGGAATCCTTCGCTCCCGGGGACTACATCGTCCTGGACGGGACGCTGGATAGCAGCGACGACGTCGACTTCTTCGAGCTGACCGGCCTGTACCAGGGCTCGGACAACCTCCCGTACTACTACGAGGTGATGGTCCTGGCGACGACGCCGGGGTTCGACCCATTGCTCGGTGAGTTCGACGTCTCCCAGAGCCTGGGTGACAGCGGGACCGGATCCATTCTGGTGGCGGTTGATCGCGACACGAGCCCGGGCACCGCGTGGTTCGCGGTCACCGGTGAGGGCGACGACCTGTTCACGGGCGCCACGCATCCCTACGGAAGCTACCTGCTGGCGGTTCGTCCGTCGAATACCTTCATCGTCCCGTACGAAGAGCAGGAAGAGGAATTCGCCGACACCAACAACGAGTTTGCCGACGCGGAGTCCTTCGCGCCCGGGTTCTACATCGAGATGGACGGAACGCTGGACAGCGAGACGGACGTCGACTTCTTCGAACTGACCGGTCTGTTCGAGGGAACGGACCTGGATCCGTCCTACTACGAGGTCACCGTTGAGTCATGGGTCCCGGAATCCGGTTCATTGTCCGGGGATCCGTTGCTCGGGGAGTTCGATGTTTCCGGGAACCTGGTCGCCAGCGCGACAGGGACGATTCTGATAGAGGTTGACCGTCACACGGAACCGGGCGAGGCGTGGTTTGCGGTGACCGGTACGGGGGACGTCGATTTCGATGGTACTATCGCCCACGCCCACGGTAGCTACACGTTGTCGATCCGCCCGATCGTGGACGACAACGACACGCCGGGAACGGCCCAGGAGATCTGGTCGCCCAATCCGCAGATCACCAGCGAGTTGGCCAGTGGCAGCGACCAGGACTTCTATCTCGTGCACGGGCTGGAGCCTGGGAAGCTCTACCAGGTGACGGCGGATCGCGACATCCTGCCCTACGACACCGGAACCCTGGCACCCCTGCCCGTGACGGCCGCCATGAGCCTCGTGGCCGAGGCCGACGGCAGTGGCAACATGCTATTCTCCGTCTCGGGTGCGGGGGGAGTATATACGGTCTCGGTCGAGCAGATCGCGGATCGCGGCAGTACGCTCGGCCCGCCCGTCTACTACGAGCAAGAGGCACCGGGCACCGACTCGAACAACACATACAACAAGAGGGATGTCCTTACGCCCGGGTACCTTCGCCTGGAAGGAAGCCTGGATAGCCCGACGGACGTTGACTTCTTCGAGATCCCCGACATCTATCCGGGGACGATCGATGCACCTCAGGAGTGGGTGGTTGAGGTCATCGACAGTCCTGGGTGGGGGCCGCTGCTCGGCGAGTTCTACTTCGGGATCCCGATAGAGCTCGCCAGTGGGGAGATCTCGCTGTTCGTTTGGGGCTCCGGAGATACAGGAAGCGCCTACTTTGCGATTTCCGGTCCTCCCGACATCGACTTCGACGGACAGCCCGACCACCAGTACGGCGACTACGTTCTGGAGATCCGCCCGGCGACCATGCCCCAGGACTTCACCGAGATCGAAGTTGGGGTATCGGGGCTGAATGATTCGGGCGCGTCGGCGGACCACTTCTGGTCTCCCAACCCGAAGATCGCCGGTGAGCTGCTGCCCGGCGCCGGCGACGTGGACTTCTTCCTCGTTCACGGGCTGACCCCGGAAGGGATCTACGAAGTCAAGGTCGGCGACTACCTGATTCTCCCATACAACCCAGAGAACCCGGCGGCCGAGGAGGTGCTGGGGGTCGCGCCCGCGGGCACGATGTACCTGCGGGCCAACGAAGACGGCGAGATCCTCGTCGCCGTCTTGGGTGGGGAGGGGACCTACAACCTGGAGGTCACCCCGATCACCGCCATCCCCGAGGCCGAGGCCTTCACCGAGGAGTTGTTCTACGACATCAACGACACTTACGCGCTGCGCAACGTGATGCCGCCTGCGACGCACAGGTTCGAGATCCACGGGGCCATCGGGGGACCGGACGGCCAGTTCGATCCGACGGACTACTATGAGGTCCGGCTGCCGAACTTCCCGGATAGCCTCTATCCCGACGGGGGGTGGGTGGAGATTACCGTTACTCCCACGAGCGGGAACGTGAAACCGTGGATCTTCGTCTACCACGACGATGGCTTGGGCAACCCCGTCCCGTCGGACCTCTACGGATACAAGACAACGGAAGTCAAGGTGGAGATCGACGCGGACACCGATGAGTTGGTCGTGAGGTTCGAGATCTGGCCGGAATCGGGCACGGGCGATTACACGGTCGAGGTGGCCTGGCTCATTGACGCGTTGACCGTTGAGGACGGCTTCCAGGAGCTGACCGACTCGTACATCCGTACCGCCCGCTTCAACGGGAGCTCGTGGCAGAGCACGGGCGACATCACGCCCCCTGCGGGTGTGGACTACGTCTTGCCCGACGTGGTTTCGGCTCCCGGCGTCCTGCCGATCGTGACCTACACGAGCCTCGAGCTCGACAACGCGGGGTTCCCGATCACGGAGATGCGGAGATGGCGGCTCGACCTCGGGAGCGGGAGCTGGGGCCTGGCGAACACCTACGAGAGCGTCGACGTCGGCCTGCGGAGCTACTTCAACGGCGAGTACGGCCAGGCTGGGGATGGCGCCAGCGTGACCGGTACGTACAGCGACTTCGTCGCCAGCTACTTCAACCCCCGGATCATGTACGGGGCGCGACAGCTCGATTTCGAGTTCACCTGGTGGCGGAACATGTGTGGGTATGGGAATCCCTATGAGTACTGGGTGATCGATCCCGAGAAGGGCTCCGCCTACCTCTATGATTTCTACCGGGGGTCCGGCCAGCAGGCGGGGCCCACCACGTGGGGCGACTACCACACGCCCCTGCCCTATACCTCGATCACGAATCCGGCCCTCATCGGCTGGGAGGCCGAGGGGCACGTTGCCGGCACCAGCTACATCCATGTGATGCGATACGGCGCCGGGGGATGGGAGCAGCTCAACTCTCAGGACGTGCTCGGCCAGACGCTCGACTCGGCTGCCGACGAGGGCCTCAACGCGATGGTGGACGGGTTGGCCTGGGGGCCGGGCTTCATCTCAAGCGTCGGCATCCTCGGTGCCCAGCCGGTGGTGGCCTGGAACCACATCGAGAAGAACCTCATCCAGGTTCGCGGCTTTTCGCCGGAAAGCTCTCTGCCCGACCTGGAGATCACCGAGACCAGCGGTTCACTCAACGACGACATGGTCAACTTCGGGACCGTCGAGACCGGTACCACTCTCATCGAACAGATCACGCTGAAGAACGAGGGGATGGCGGATCTGGTCATCGACGACATCTTCGTGGTGGGCTCGGATGCCTTCACGGTCAGGAACGAGTTGGGCGTCGAGATCCTGCCCTGGGACTCGGTGACGATCGAGCCGGGCGGGGGCGAGACCATCTACGTCCACTTCGACGCCGACGCGCCTGGCGTGGCGTATGCCAGGCTGTATGTCTCGAGCAACGATCCGCTGGCGGCGCCGCTGTTCAACAACTGGTCCGTCGTCACGCTGGTGGGCAGCGTCTACAGTGGGGCGGACATCCAGGTGACCGAGGAAGCCGGGATTCCGAGCGACTACGTGGTTCCCTTCGGCCTGGCAGCAGTGGGCGAGGCCAACACGCGGACGGTGACGATCGAGAACACCGGTACGGAGGTGCTGAACGTCACGTTGGAACTCCGCGGGGGTGCCCACGGGTTCACGCTGAGCGGCGATTCGGTCCTGGCCATCCAGCCCGGCGAGAGCGAGGACGTCGAAATCGTCTTCGAGGGCACCGCCGACAACGCCGACGGCGCGATGGGCTACCTGATCATCCGCCACGATGACTACGGCGACGAGTCCGGGCCCGACGCGATCGCGGACCGTCAGCCCTACCTCGTCACGCTGGTGGGCAACGATCCTCACCTGGTGGACTGGACGGTTGTCGGTGTGGGGTCTCTCCCGACCGTCGCCGACGACACGGTGGCCTACAGCACCGCGGTGAGCGGGATCGATCTGTACGACATCAGCGATGGCGGGTTGCCCGAGAACGTCGTGCCGAGCGGCGCGGGCCGGGCGCGGAGCGACGGCGACTTCACCGTCTACGCTCTGGGCGGGACGGTCTACCTATACGACCGGACCACCGGCGCGACGGTCGACCTGACCAGCGGGCTGGGCCTGTCTGGGGCCCAGAATCCCAACATCGAAGGGAACCGCGTGGTCCTCTCGGCCATGGGGCCGTCGAGCCGGGACATCTACTTGATCGACCTGAACGTCGATGAGCACGGCAGCGTCGACGTCGACGACCCGGTCTACAACGATGACGACACCGTCGAGGACTACATCACTCCGCTGATCCAGGACATCGACCCGTTCAACCCGGACGTGGACGACCATCCCGACGTCACGGGCGATTGGGTGGTCTGGCGCCGGGGCAACGCCGAGGGCGACTATGTCGTGTTCGGCAAGGACGTGGTGACGGGCCAGGTCCGTCAGCTGAGCGGCGACGAGATCGACGGGCCGCTCATGCCGCGGACCAGCGGCGAGCACACCGTCTGGGTGGAACATGCCGACGGCGGCAACCGAATCGTGCTGTTCGATCGCGCCGGATCGGGATCCACCCAGATCTTGCTCTGGCAGCAGGCGGCGATGTCCGATGAGGCCGCCATCGACGGCGACCTGGTCGTCTGGGCCGACAACCGCACTGGCAACTACGATCTGTACGGCTACTTCTTCGACAGCGCCTGGGACACCGGCCAGCCGGTGGACCTCCGCGACCGGCAGTTCCGGATGACCTTCAACCCGGCGACGGATGAGACCGCGCCGGACGTCTCGGGCAACTGGCTGGCCTGGGAAGAGGGAGTCGCTGGATCGCAGCTGTCCACGATCACCTACGCCAGGCTTGCGGCTGCGCCGAACATGGAGATGCCCGTCGGGGACGTTGCCTTCGGTGACGTGACCGTCGACGTCGACGGGACCTACATTGCCACCGAGGCCCTGTCGCTCTGGAACCAGGGCACGGGCCTGATGGTCATCTACGACGCGGTCGCCGACGTGACCTCGGGCAGTGCGGAGGTCGAAGTCGCCTTCCCGGACGGAATCCTCCTGCATCAGGGCGCCGGGCCCATGGACGTCGAGCTCGCTCTGAGGGCGACCGACGACGATCCGGCGGCGATCACAGGGACGCTGGCGATCTACCTCGACGATCCGGGCACGCCCCAGCCCTTCGACGAGGTATACAACTACGCCTTCACGGCCAATCCGGTAGAGCCGGAGCTCGTCATCTACGACGAGACCGAGATCACGGTCATCACGGACCTCGACCTGGGTCAGGTCGAGATCGGCAGCGACGGGCAGGGCGAGTTCTACATCTACAATGAGGACAGTGTTAACCAGACGCCGCTGGTCATCAGCAGCATCGTGGCCAGCGACCCGAACGTGACCATCGTGTTGGACATGACGCCGGGCTTCAGCACGGGCGAGTTCAACGAAGCGGGTCACTACGTGCTCGCCTATGACCAGAAGGCCCACTACCAGGTCATCTGGACGCCCACGACGCCGGGGGATCTGGCCGGCACGACCATCACCATCGAGAGCAACGACGTCGAGGACCCGCCGCACGCCCTGAACCTGACCGGTACGGCCATCATCGCACCGGACTTCAGCCTGTGGAACGAGGCGGGCACGAGCGAGATCGATTCGCTCGACTTCGGGGCCATCCTCAAGGGCGACACCGCCTATCTGAGCTTCCGAGTCCGCAACGACTCGCTGACGGACGTGACGCTCGAGTGGACCATCGACGACGCGGCCTACACCCTCATCGCACCGACCGGCACGACGCTCGATTTGGCACAGGGTGCGTCGGCGGTGTTCACCGTCGCATTTGCGCCGGACGACGCCCGGACGTTCCCCGCGACGCTGTCGATCACGTCGACCAACATCTACGACACCGTGACGCATGACCTCGCTCTCGAGGGTGAGGGCCTGATCGAACCGGATGTCGCCCTGTTCGTGGGCGGCGACGAGTTGGAGACCGGCGATCTGCTCCAGGCCGTCGCCACCGACGTGGGCGACTCGTGGACCACCTCGCTGACCATCCGCAACGATGGCGAGGAGGAGCTCGTCATCGACAACTGGCAGATCTCGCCGGCATTGGGGACGCCCTTGGGCGTCTTCGTGATCGATGACATCGCCGACCACGCCGGCCCGGACGGCAAGGTCCACCTGGGATACCAGGAGTCCATGCAGGTCACGCTGACCTTCACGCCACCCACGGAAGGCAACTGGCCGGACCTGACGGGCCTGGGGACCTTCGAGGCTTCGCTGGAGATCTACAGCAACGATCCAGACGAGCCGACCTTCTCGCTTTCCCTGACCGGGGACGGCCACGCGCCGGTGATCTCGGTCACGCCGGCGTCTCTGGCCTTCGGCAACGTCGAGTTCGGCGAGACGGCGAGTCAGACGCTGAATATCACCAACCTTGGCCTGGGCGCCCTGGTCCTGGAGGACTGGTGGCCCAAGGGCCAGGCCCAGGATGGCTTCACCGTTACGCAGCAGAGCGCAACGTCGCTGCTCGTGACGTTCTCGCCGAGCGACGTGGGCGAGCACTCGACGACGATCTCGCTGTTCAGCAACGATCCGGCCACGCCCGAAGTGACGGTGCAGGTGACCGGGTTCGGCGTGGCGGGTGAGATCGCTCTCGAGGGGGACGACATCAGCGGCGAGGGCATCATCAACTTCGGGAACGTCAGCATCAACACGACCGTGACGACCACCGTGACGATCCGGAATACCGGGGAGGGCACGTTGGCGCTTGGCTCGTGGGTGTCGAGCGATCCGTCTGTCACGCTGGTGCCGACCAAACCGGGGGTCACGTCTCTCGCCCCTGAGGAAACGACGTCCTTCGACGTGATCTTCAGCCCGACTTCGCCGACGCCCTACAACGTTACCATCACGATCAACAGCGACGATCCCGACACGCCGGTGACGTACGTGCACGTGGTTGCCGAGGGCGTGTCCGGCCGTATCGACGTGACGGAGAATTCGGGCAGCTTGCTCAACGATGATCGACTGGAGTTTGGCAACGTCTCCGTCGTCGACGGGGAGGTCACCCAGACCTTCACCATCCACAACGTGGGCCAGGACGATCTGACCATCGACGACATCGAGATCGACTACGTCGGTACGTCACAGGACCTGGGGGTCTACAGTCTGAGCTTCCCGGGCAGCGTGACGCTGTCGCCGGGCGGGTCTTTGGACGTCGAGGTGACGTTCGATCCCAACCAGGCGGGGGATTTGGATGCCGTCCTGAACGTGCTCAGCGACGATCCAGACACTCCGTCCTATGCCATCGAGCTCATCGGGCAAGGGATCGAGCCGGACATCATCGTTCTGGAGAGCAGCGGTCAGTACGACAATGACGACGTCGTCGGCTTCGAGCAGGTGAAGGTCGGTGTGACCGAGAGCCTGGTGATCACGATCGAGAACGGCGGCGAGGATACGCTGATTCTGGACCACTGGACGACGACCCACAGTGCCTTCGCCCTGGTTCCGACCAGCCCGACGGTGAGCTCTCTGGCTCCGGGTGCGACCGTTCAGCTGACCGTGCAGTACACCCCGGCCACCGAAGGGCAGCACTCGGGCAAGATACGGATCTACAGCAACGATCCGGACGAGGCGACCTACGAGGTCCAGGTAACGGGCACGGCGGTCGGTCCGGCCATCCGGGTGACGGAGCAGAGCGGCACGTCCAACGACGGCCTGCTGGAGTTCGGTGACGTCTACATCGGCCAGACGGCCGTGATCGCCGTCACCGTCCACAACGATGGCGATGCCCCGTTGGTCCTCTCGGGTTACGAGTCCAACAACGAGCTGGTCGCGGTTCAGCCGGACACGGCGATCACGATCCAGCCGGGCCAGAGCGAGACGGTGAACGTGACCTTCACGCCCGCCTGGGAGCTCGACGAAGCCGGGGTGGTCACGTTGCTGAACGATGATCCGACCAATCCGCGTTACGAGATGCAAGTGACGGGCCGTGGCGTGCCCGAGCCGGCGCCCAGCGACTTCAACGGCGACGGGCAGACGGATATGGCCGACTACGAGCGGCTGCGGGCCGCCTTCGGGTTGAAGACGGGGGAGCCGGGCTTCGATCCGGCGCTGGATCTGGCCGGGCCTGACGGGGTGATCAACTTCGCCGACCTGGCAGTGTTCGCCGACTACTACGGTCGGTCGACGCGAGCTCCCGCCAAGCTGGCCGGAGCCGCGGCAGGACCGGCGCCGTCGGCATCGGCCGGTGCGTCCGCCAAGGCGATCACCCCGGGGAGTGGCACGTCTTCCGGCAACGCAACGAAGTCAGCGGGGTCGTCCAAGTCCATCCAGGCGGCGGACGAGGGCGATTCCGGCGCGGACCCGATGGTCCGGGAGAACCTCGCAGCGGCCTTCGACATGGGGGCACTCCCCGATGAGGCGCCCGGTGCTGGTGATCAGGGCCTGACCGAATCGGCCGACGTCGGGGAGACAGCGGCAGCCGAGGCAGAGAGCCAGCCGGCAGATGCGGCGGCTTCGCAGGCCATGAGCGTTGGGGTGGCTCCGACCCAGATCACGACGGGAATGTCGTCCGCTTCGTTTACGTTTGTCCTCGGCGCCGAGACGTCCGAGGTGAAGCCTATCGGGATCGATGACTTGGGAGAGCTCGATCCGTTGGTGGCGTCGTATGCGGCGGCGCTTCTACCTGGATAGATGACCGACCCTCGCGGGCGCGGGCCAAGCCCATCGCCGTCGGCCGCGAGGCGAGTATCACGGGGAGGGATCGTTCGATGAGACGAACCATTGCACTGGCGAGCATCCTGGGCTTGGCGTGGAGCTCCGGGGCGAGTGCGGCCACCGGGGTCCGTGTCGACGGGGTGTTCGTCGCGGAGGGGACCACGACGACGGTGACGGAGGTCGAGGTGGGCCAGACCGTCCAGCTCATCGTGCGGGTCACCGACATCAGCGACCAGGACCCCCAGGGGTCGAACGGGGGGCACGTCGACGTGACCTGGAACGCAGCGGTGTTGTCGTTGGTGGATGCCATCGACAACTCGGATGCGACCACGGCGGACGTCCGCGCGGTGTTCGACGACCTGTGGAACGACGACGAGCTGCTCGCCGGGAGGAAGACCGGTGCGGGGTCGCTGGAGGGCATGCGGGGGGCCCAGCTTCCTCCGGGCGTTCGGACGCTCAACGAGACGGTGGACTTCTTCACGTTGACGTTTGAGGCGATCGCAGCAGGCAAGGCCAACGTCACGCTGGACGGATACGACTTCGGTCTGTACGGCAAGGCGGTCCTTGCCGAGACCTATGAGGAGCTCCCGCCCTTGCTGGACGTGGCGGAAGCGGAGCCGGAGCCGCAGCCGAACCCAGAAGATCCGACCGGCTGCGGTTGTTCCGGACCGGCGCTGGCGGCGGGGATGATGATGGCGTTCGGGTGCGGGGGGCTGATCGGCCGCCGCCGCGGGGAGATCCGCCGCTAGGCACTTGGGCGGTGCAGGAGAGAGGACTGACGCCTCAACAGACGCCATCCTGGATGGGGGCAGGCGCCGAAGAGGCCGCCGCCTTGACCGGATGGCTGCTTTAGGGTGCAGGGGTGATTCGATGAAAGCGCTGGCAGGTCGTTTCGGGGCTCGGACGAGCTTGTGGCTCTGCGCTGTGACCTTGTTGGTGGTCGGCCCGGCTGCTCTGGCCGAGCCTGTGGACCCGGGTGCAGCCAGGGACATCGCCGGTCGATACCTTTCCCGACGGGCAGGGGAGTGGACGGCCCGGGCCAAGAAGGCCAGGACTGCGCCGCGGGCCATGGAGGTGGCCGCTCAGGCCGTCGCTGGCAACGCCGAGGTGATCCCTCTGATCGATCCCGATACCGGCGCGACGCTCGGCTACGTCATCCAGACGCAGCCGGTCGGCTACGTCGTGACCCCGGCCGACACGGACCTTCGTCCGGTGATCGCCTTTTCATTCGAGAGCAACTTCTCGTTCGAGGAACGCCCCGAGAACCTCCTGCTTCACATGGTCCGAGTGGATCTGAAGGGGGCACTGGCTGACCGAGCGGACGCGCCAGAAGAGAGGCGGGCGGCGAATCGGGCCTGGTGGGTCTCCTTAGCAGGCGACCAGGCCGCCGCAGGCGATGGAGGTGGCGAGGGGGGCGGCATCGAGGGGGACAGCGAAGGCGGCGAGGACACCGGCATCTGGGGGCCCTGGCTCGAGACCAATTGGAGCCAGGGGTATCACTACAACAAGTACTGCCCCATTGATCCGGTCACGGGCGATCGATGCGTCACCGGCTGCGTTGCCACGGCCGGCGGTCAGATCATCAACTACTGGAAATACCCCAGGTCGGTCACGTTCGGTGTATCTGACAGCTACTGGTCCATGTTCGATCCGTACCCGATCGACGACTTGGGGCTGCGGTCCATTTTCGTATATGCTCCGCCGCTCACGATTCCCAGCATCGAGTACTACGGGCACCCGGATGACCCCAACCAACCCCCCGATGACATGGTGGGGCGCCTCCTGGCGGCCGTCGGCTGTTCTGCGGGCATGGGGTACACGAGTGTTGCGTCCGGGGCGGGGGGAGTGCCGTTCCAGGGGAGCAAGTGGCACTACGCCTCGAGTTCCAGTGACCTGGCGGGTTCGATGAAGGCGGGTCGTCCGGCGGCTTGCTCGATTTCTTACCTCGGAGAAGGCCCCGGACACGCGATCGTGTGCGATGGATACTGGGAGGCGGGCAATCCGCCGGGCACGCTCGAGCTGTTCCACTTCAACTTCGGCTGGGCGGGCAGCACGAACGGCTGGTATTCGCAAACGTCGTTTGCGCCCATGTGGTATTGGGGAGGCGGTGGCTCATCGCCCATCCCGCCGGCGCCCGAGATCGTGCAGCTCACCAACGAGACGATTTCCGTGGGCGAGTCGTACACCGGGCCGACGCCCGAGATCAGTGCGGATACGAAGAGCCGACGGGTGATCTGGTCGCTTGACACGTTTCCCGCGGGGATGACGCTCGATCCCAACACGGGCGTGGTGACATGGCCGCTGCCCGGCCCCTCCGGAAGCGTCAATTCGGTGACGCTTCATGCCAAGAACGAGGCCGGCGAGGACGACATGACGTTCTACCTGACGGTCGGCGGTCCGCCGTCTGGCCCCCCGGCGATCAATGACATCGCCGACGCCAACATCCCGGGAGGAACGCTCTACAGTCAGCTCCCCACGCTGAGTCAGGGAACGTTCCCGATCGCCTGGTCGTTCGTGGATCCCAACGACGACGCCAACTACGCAGCTCCCCCTGCCGGCATGACCATCGATCCGGTGACGGGCCTGGTCGAGTGGACGCCGGACGAGGGGGAGGTCGGCAACCAGTACGAGATCGCCATCCAGGCCGAGAATGGGGAAGGCACTGACGTCGAGACCTGGTTGCTGACCGTCGGGTATCCTCCCCAGGGGCCCCGCATCGCCGAGATCCCGGACGCCAACACGGTGGCGGACATGCCGTACCTTGGTCCCACGCCTGTCCTCGAGCAGGGCGACCCGCCGATCATCTGGTCGCTGCCGGACCCGAACAACGTGGCGGCCGGCATGACCATCAACGAGAACACGGGCGTCGTCAGCTGGCAGCCCGGCTACGGCCCGGCGATCTGGGTTGAGACCATTACGATCAAGGCACAGAACGTGGCGGGCTTCTTCGACACGGAGTCCTACGCCCTTACGATCCAGCCCCCTGCCGGTCCGCCGGACATCGCGGAGATCAGCGACCTGCCCGTGGCGATGGGCCAGCTGTGCACCGGGCCGGGGCTCGATCCGAATCAGCCCGCGCCCATCTTGCTGAAAGGCAGCCCGGTCGTCACGTGGTCGTTCGCGGATCCCAACGCCGTTCCCGTGGGGATGGCCATCGACCCGGCCACGGGCATTCTGATGTGGGATGTCCCGGAGCTCGATCCCAATGACCCCAACACGTCGATCACGCTGAGCATCAAGGCCGAGAACGCCGACGGCAATGACGTCGAATCGTTCGATCTGATCCTGATGGCGCCCCCCGAGATCGGCGAGATCGTCGACCAGAGCATTCCGGTGGGTGTGGCCTACACGGGGCCGTCGCCCGATCCCAACGGGATCGATCCCAACGACCTGGACCCCAACGAGCCTGAGCCCAACTGGCCCGAGCCGAACATGGTCCAGGGCACGCCGCCCCTTACCTGGTCGTTCCCGGACCCGAACGACCCCAATTACCCGACTCTTCCGCCCGGGATGTCGATCGACCCGAACACGGGCGTGGTGACCTGGCCCAATCCGGTCAAGGACCCCAATGACCCGAACAACCCGCCGTACACGGTGACCATCCAGGTCAAGAACGCCGTCGGCAGCGACGAGAAGACGTTCCAGTTGACGGTGCTGGATCCGCCCGTGATCGACGACATCGAAGACCGGACCGTGGTGTCCGGCGAGCTCTATGTCGAGACGCCCAGCCTATCCAAGGGCGACCCGACCGTCACGTGGTCGTTCGCGGATCCCAACGAGGTTCCGCTCGGCATGACCATCGATCCGAACAACGGCGTGGTGGCGTGGCAGAACCCGGTCGCCGGCGCTCAACCGTACACGGTGACCATCCGTGCACAGAACGCGGCCGGTGCCGACGAGGAATCCTGGCAGCTGACGGTGCTGATGGCGCCCGTCATCAAGGACATCGACGATCACGGCGTGGCGGGTGGCGTGCCCTACACGGGGCCTGCGCCGACGCTGCTTCAGGGGAGTCTACCCGTCGTCTGGTCGCTGCCCGACCCGAACAACGTCCAGGCCGGCATCACCATCAACCCGGGCACGGGTGCGATCAGTTGGACCAATCCTACGCTCAATGAGAGCCCGCAGACCGTGACGATCCGGGCGGAGAATAGCGTGGGTGCGGACGACGCGTCCTGGCAGATCACGGTGCTGGATCTGGACGCGCCCGAGATCGACCAGATTCCTGCGCGATCGGTGACGGAAGGGGTCCAGTATGACGAGCTGCCCAACCTGTCGCAGGGCAGCCCGCCAGTCACCTGGTCTTTCGTGGACCCCAACGACGACCCGAACTACGCGCCGCCGCCGGACGGGATGACCATCGACCCGGACACCGGCCAGGTGACCTGGCCCAGCCCGACGGTGGATGGCAGCCCGTACACGCTGGGAGTCCGGGCGGAGAACTCGGTCGGCTTCGACACGGTTACGTGGGAATTGACCGTCACGACCATGCCCGTGCCGCCGGAGATCGAGGCGATCGCGGATCGGTCGATCGTCGAGGGCGGATCTTACAGCGAGACGCCTGCCCTGGCGCAAGGCACGCTGCCCGTGACGTGGTCGTTCGCGAATCCCGGCGGCATACCGGCCGGAATGTCGATCGATCCGAACACCGGCAAGATCACCTGGCCTGAATCGGTCGCCCATCCTGACGGCCCCGACGTGGTGTACGACCTGGCGATCCAGGCGGAGAATGCCGGCGGGACGGATACCGAGGTATGGACGCTTCACGTGATGGTCCCGCCGCAGATTGTCACGCTGGGTGACATCGAGCCGGCCGAGGAGGGCACGCCCTACGTCGGCCCCGTCCCCGAGGCGACCGGAACGACGCCCATCGAGTGGATACTGAAGCTAGGGCCGGCTGGGATGACGATCGATCCGGACACCGGACAGGTGAGCTGGCCGGAGCCGGATCCCAATGGCAGCCCGCGAACGGTGACGGTCGAGGCGCGGAACGCCGCGGGTGCCGATGAGGCAGAGTTCGAGCTGCCCGTCGAGGCGGCGCCGGTCGCGCCCCAGGTCGCGGCGATGGACGACGCGTCGACGACGGCCGGCGAGGCTTATGCGAGTCCCGCGCCGACGCTGACGCAGGGCTCCGAGCCGGTGACGTGGTCGTTCGCCCCCCCCGGCAGCGTGCCGGCAGGGATGACGATCGATCCGACTACCGGCGTGGTCAGCTGGCCCAACCCGACGACGGGCAGCAGTCCGTATGCCATAACCGTTCGCGCGAGCAACAAGGCCGGCGACGACGATGCCTCGTGGCAGCTGACCGTCTCGCCGCAGCCGGTGGCGCCGTCGATCGGGGAGATCCCCGATGACAGCATCGCCGAAGGGGACACCTACACCGGCCCGACGCCGACCGTCACGGGAACGGCGCCGATGACGTGGTCGTTGGTGGATTGGCCGTCCGGGATGACGATCGATCCGGCCACGGGCGTGGTCACTTGGCCCAACCCGACGCTGAGCGGCAGCCCGCATACAGTGACGATCCGCGCGAGCAACACGGCGGGCGCCGACAACGAGTCGTGGCAGCTGACCGTCACGCCGAAGCCCGTCGCGCCGGACATCGCCGCGATTCCGGACCGCGACGTCGTCGAAGGACAGGCCTACACCGAGACGCCGAGACTGACCCGGGGAACGTTGCCCGTGACGTGGTCGTTCGCGGATTCCGGCAGCGTACCGGCCGGCATGACCATCAACCCGAGCACCGGTGTGGTGAGTTGGCCAAATCCGACCGTCGCAGGGAGCCCGCACGCCGTGAGCATCCGTGCCACCAACGAGACCGGCACGCCGGACGAAGAGGGCTGGACGGTCACGGTCGCCAAGGCCACCGTCACCGTGACGATCGGCATCTCACCCGCCAATGTTGGGCTGGGCCTTACCGTCGACGGACAGCCCCGTACGGGCGTCAGCATCTTCAGCTGGGAGGTGGGCAGTACCCATCAGGTGTCGGTGGCCTCGCCCCAGACGGGCACCGACGGGTCCATCTACGAGTTTGAGGGGTGGGTGGACGGAGAGTCAGCGGCGGAGCGAACGCTGGTGGTTACGTCGACCAGTACCTACACCGCCGAGATGGCCAAGGTCGTTGCGGCTGGGGTCGCCATCCTGGGTCCGCCGACGGTTCCCGAGAACAAGGCCGTCCAGTACGCCTGCCAGTTGACGATGAGCGACGGCAGCACGCAGGACGTTACGGATGAGGTGTCGTGGCGGTTGACCTCGCAGGACGCGGCCCAGATTACGAAGGGGCTGGTCGTGGGGAAGGAGGTTACGCACGACGAGTACACCGAGATCCGCGCGACGTACACGGCGAACGGCGTGACGCTGCCGTCGGCCGGCCTACCCATCACGATCCTGAACATGCTCAAGACGTTCGAGCTGACGGTGACGCGCTCGCCTGCGGGCGCGGGTGCACCGGTGAGGTCAGAGCATCAGGAGAAGGAATTGGTCACCATCCCCGTTCCCGACCCGCCGGAGGCGGGCATGGTCTTCGTGGGGTGGGACGGCGACGCCAGCGGCACGGCGGACCCGCTCGTGATCACGATGAACCAGGACAAGACGGTCATCGCGCAGTTCGAGAAGGCTGACATCCCATCCACCGGCTTCTGCGGAACTCCCGCAGCCGCGGCGGGATTGGCATGGGTGGTTTTGCTTGCCATCTTGCGTGGACACGGCTCAACGCATCGACGTCGGGCGACCTCCCGCCGGCGTGAACGGTAGGACGGTGCGTCGATCGCGCAGATGGTGACATCCCGGTGGGTGTGCCCGATGGACGGGGGCGCCCGCCGGTGGTGCGTATGGGCCCATCTCCTTCCTGTTGGCTTGCCTGCCGTTTTCGGTTAGTTAGTCTACCGTTGCTGAAAGACGTGGAGCGTCGCGCGTCCCGTGCCAGAACAGGAGTGCTTGAGGTGAGATCGCTGGTCAGGACGTACTCGTTCGGAGTCGTGATTGGTTTGGTCGCCGTCCACGGCTACGCCGCGGACGGACCGCTGCAGAGCCGTCGACAAGGTGCAAGCATGAATCAGTTTGCAGGACTCAGCCCGGGCTTGGGGACGTTGCCGTTGTTGACCGATGCGCGGACGCGGTCGATCTCGGCCGAGAACCCGACCGGTGAAAAGGGCAAGGGGGGAATGGCGATCCCGAACCCCGCCGAGCCCAAGCCCGCCGCAGCCGCCAGGGCGGCCGACGATTTGGGTCAGGGCTGGAAGGTCCGGCCGTTCATCCGCGTCAATGCGGGCCAGACCGCCACACTGATGGACGTCGACGGGCCAGGCGTCATCCAACACATTTGGATCGCGGGCGGTGCGCCCAGCCGGGCGCACGTGTTGCGGTTCTATTGGGACGGCGAGGACACGCCGTCCATCGAGGTGCCTGCGACGGACTTCTTCGCGATCGGCCACGACCTGTTCGCCCCCGTCAACTCGCTCACCGTCATCGTCAACCCGCAGAACGCGATGAACTGCTACTGGCCGATGCCCTTCAGGAAGCACGCCAAGATCACCTACACCAACGAGGGCAACAAGGACCTCGAGCTGCTGGCCTATCAGATCACCTACGCCGAGACCGACGTGCCCGACAACGCCGGCTATCTCCACGCCCAGTGGCGCCGAGACGTGACCGACCAGCGGAATCCGTACGTCATCCTCGACGGCGTGAAGGGCGCGGGCCGCTACGTGGGCACGTTCCTGGCCTGGACGCAGATGGCCCGGGGATGGTTCGGCGAGGGGGAGATCAAGTTCTACATCGACGGGGACACGACGTTCCCCACGATCTGCGGGACCGGTACGGAGGACTACTTCTGTGGGAGCTACGGTTTCCCGGGCGTCTACAGTACGGCCTACGTCGGCACGGTGCTTCCGGGCGAGAACAAGGATCGCAAGCTGTTGGACCGGTTCCTCGCCGACCTGAACGGCCGCCAGCGGGCGGAGATCGAGAAGCTCATCTCCGAAGGCCCGCCGTTCTTCTGGAGCCTGTACCGCTGGCACATCCCCGACCCGATCTGCTTCGAGAAGGACCTGCGCGTGACGATCCAGGCGTTGGGATGGGGCAAGGACGGCAAGTACAAGAAGCTCGCCGCCGACATCGCCTCGGTGGCTTACTGGTACCAGACCGAACCGCACGCTGCGTTTCCGAAGTTGCCGTCGCTGAAGGAGCGCACCACGCGCCAGGAATCGCTGGTGGTGAAGGCCACGGTGAAAGGGGCGCTGGAAGGCGAAGACCTCAGGGTGATTGCCAAGTCCGCGGGCAAGACGACCAAGCAGCAAACGGGCCTCCACGGAAGGACGGCCTGGAGCAAGGGCGCACATCTGTGGTGGACCGACGCCAAACCGGGCGATACGCTCGATCTGGCCATCCCGGTCGCCAGGGCGGGCAAGTGCCGGCTGAAGGTCCGGCTCACCAAGGCCTGCGACTACGGCATCGTCCAGCTCTGCCTGGACGGCAAGAAGCTCGGCGATCCGATCGACCTGTACAACGACCAGGCCATCCCTGCCGATCCGATCGATCTGGGGGTGCATCAGCTCGAGAAGCGCGAGCACGTCTTGCGCGTCGAGATCGTCGGCACCAACGAGAAGGCCAAGAAGTCCTACATGTTCGGGCTGGACTACGTGCTCTTGGAGACGGTTGAGTAGCCCGTCGGATTCGCACACGCGGGTCCAAGCGCCTCGGGCTTCTTACCTGTCCGTCCCGCGGTTCTCCAGGTACAATCCGCCCCATCGCCATGACCGCCCTCGTCGCACGAATCGTGCTGGCCGTGCTGATGTTCCCGCTCGCCTTCTGCTTGGGCATCGCCATGACGGCGGCCCTGGGGAGCTCTGGCATCCTGACTGGCAGAGATGCCTTCATCGTAGGCCTCATTGCCACCGGCACCTTCGTCATCCTCTACTGGTTGCTGTTGTGGCACCGATCCATCCGATGGACAAACCGCCGGGTCACCCAGACCCTTGTCTCCATTCCAGGCTGCGCGCTTGCGGGTGTCATGATCGGCGTCATCGTGGCGGGTCCGGCGCCACAGGACGAGATTGGGGTCTTCATCGGTGGCGCGGTCGCCGTTTCGATCTGGCTTACGGTCACCGTCCTGATCTGGCGCGAAACGACGGCCGAACGCGTCGACCGCATCAGGCGGGCCACTGGGGATGTGCTCTTCTGCCCCAAGTGTGGCTACAACATGACCGGCCTGCATGAAGCCCGATGCCCCGAATGCGGAACCCGTTTCACGCTCGACCAACTCGTCGCCGCACAGAAGCAGGATCAACTCGACGCCTCCTCCTGATCATCGATCGTCGGGCCGTACCGCCGACCCGCTTGTTCGTACCGCTGCGGCAGCGTAGACTATGATACTCTTCATCTGCCTGCAGGGACGTTCCTAGAGGCAGGCCGAACAACGTCGTTGGAAGCACGCGATGGACCACTTTGTGTACCGTGATGGGCAGTTGTACTGCGAGGACCTCCCCGCGGTGGATATCGCCGAGCAGGTGGGGACGCCGGTGTACGTGTACAGCCGGGCGACGATTCTGGACCACTACCGGCGGATCGCAGAGGCGTTCGCCGAGCTGGATCCGGTGATCTGTTACTCGATCAAGAGCTGTTCCAACACCCATATCTGCCGGCTGTTGGCCGAGGCGGGCGCCGGGTTTGACGTCGTTAGCGGGGGCGAGTTGTTTCGGGCACTGCAGGCGGGGGGGGATCCGGCCAAGATTGCGTTTGCGGGCGTGGGCAAGACCGATCGTGAGATCAACGAGGCCATCGACGCTGGCATCGGGCTGCTAACGGTCGAGAGCGAGGGCGAGCTGGCCAACATCGCGCGGATCGCCGGCGAGCGCCAGACCGAGGTGTCGGCGGCGCTGCGGATCAACCCCGACGTCGATCCGAAGACGCACCGGTACACCTCGACGGGCAAACGGGAGACGAAGTTCGGCGTCGATTTGGCGCGGGCCCGACGTGCGTTCGAGGATTTCGGCCGAGATCGATACCTGCGGCTGAGGGGCGTGCATCTGCACATCGGGTCGCCCATCAACTCCGTGGAGCCCTACGTCGAGGCGATCGGCAAGGCGCTGCAGCTGGTCGACGAGCTTCGGGATGCGGGATTCCAGGTCGATTCGTTCGACATCGGCGGCGGGTTCGGCGCGGACTACCAGCAGAATCAGGCGCCGCTCGCGGCCGACTACGCGGGGGCCATCGTGCCGCTGCTCCGCGACCGCGGACTCCGTGTCGTTATGGAGCCGGGCAGGAGCATCATGGGCAACGCGGGCATCCTGCTGGCCAGAACGCAGTACACCAAGGTCTCGGGCGACAAGCAGTTCGTCATCGTCGACGCGGCCAACACCGATCTGATCCGGCCCAACCTGTATGGGGCGTTCCATTTCATCTGGCCCGCACAGCCGCCGGCGGGGCTCGAGCCGACGTGCCGGGAGGAAGGGCTTCGGATGGCGGGCACGGTGTCGGTCGACGTGGTCGGACCGGTGTGTGAGACGGGGGACTTCCTCGGTCTGGATCGGCATCTGCCTCCGGTGCAGCGGGGGGATCTGCTGGCGGTCTTCACCGCGGGGGCCTACGGCTTTGCGATGTCCAGCCAGTACAACTCGCGCTGTCGGGCGGCGGAGGTGCTCGTGGCCGGCAGCGACTATCGCATCATCCGACGACGAGAGACGTACGCCGATTTGGTTCAGGCCGAATGGTAGATGAGCGTCCTTGCCCCTGCCTGCCAGGAACGTCTATCCTCTGGGGGGTGTAGAGTTCGCGTCGCGCCGTCCAGGACCAGAAGCGATGGCCACCGACGATCGGCCCTGGGTCAAATCCTACGACGAATGGGTCAACCCGGATCTTCCTGTCCCGGATACCTCCTATGTTGACCTGCTGGAGCAGACCTTCTGCGATTTCCCGGACCACGCGGCGTACCATTTCATGGGCGTCAGCGACACGTTCGGCGACCTGGACGAAAAGTCCCGGCGATTCGCCGGTTTCCTCGCCGAGATCGGTTGTGAGCCGGGAGACGTCGTCGGGATCTGCCTGCCCAACACCCCCCAGTACATGATCGCCCACGCGGGTGCGCTGCGAGCAGGATGCGTGGTCAGCGGGGTGTCGCCCCTCCTGTCTGCCAGAGAGATGGCGTATCAGCTCAGTGACTGTCGTGCCCGGGTCCTGGTGGTCCTGGACGCGGTGTTCGAGCACAGGCTTCTGGACGTCCACGAGCAGGTGCCCGACCTCAGTCACGTCGTGGTGACCAACATCGCCGACTCGCTCCCGCGACTCAAGCGCCTCCTCGGCAAGATGCTGGGGAAGATCCCTACCGGTCGGACCGTCCCCGTGCCCGGCAAGACCATCGTCGGGTTCGGCGAGATCCTGCGAACGACCGCGCCGGGATGTCCCGAGGTCGAAGTAAGGCCCGAGGACATCTGCATGATCATGTACACCGGGGGGACGACGGGCCCGGCGAAGGGGGCCGAGATCACCCACCGCAACCTGTCGGCCTTCGTTCATCAGGGCGTCAACTTGATTAACGCAGACCCGGGGGCGGAAATCTGCTGCTCCGCGGCGCCGTTCTTCCATATTGCCGGATCGGCTGTGAACATGTGGTGCATGGCCATGGCTTGCGCGCAGGTGCTTATCCCGGATCCGCGGAATACGCGCCACCTCGCCCGCCAGATCGCACGGCATCGGCCCACGTTCATGTTCAACGTCCCGTCGCTGTACCAGCTGCTCCTGGCCGACCCCGCATTCACGTCGCTGGACGCCTCCGTGTTTGAGCCGCTGCGGGCCTGCCTCTCCGGAGCTGCCCCCTTCTCGATGGAGACCATCCGAGGCCTGGAGCGTACGGTGGGCGAGGGCAAGGCCATCGAGCTCTACGGGATGACCGAGGCGACGGCCCTCGTGACCATAAACCCCCTCGACGGGATCAAGAAACATGGCTCGGTGGGGCTGCCCATCCAGAATACGTGGGTCAAGCTGGTCGACCTGGAAACCGGCAAGCGGGAGGTCCCCCTCGGCCAGGAAGGCGAGATCATCGTCAGCGGCCCTATCGTCATGAAGGGCTACCACAACAGGCCCGACGAGACCGCCCACGCCCTGCGCGAGTTTCAGGGCAGGCGGTGGATGTTCACGGGCGACGTCGGCAGGATGGACGAGGACGGATACGTTTACATCATCGACCGGGCCAAGGACATGATCAACGTGGGGGGGTTCAAGGTCTTCTCGGTGGAGACCGAGGAGGTCCTGCACGAGCATCCGGCCGTGGCCTGCTGCGCTGTCGTGGGGCTGCCCAACCCCAAACGTCCGGGCAGCGAACTGGTCAAGGCCGTCATCCAACCTGCGCCCCAGTACAAGGATCGTGACGCCGCCGAGCTGAAGGACCAGATCATCGACCACTGCCGTCGAAACCTGGCCCCTTACAAGGTGCCCAAGATCGTTGAGTTCGTGGACGAGATCCCGATGACGCCCGTCGGCAAGGTGGACAAGAAGGCCTTGCGGTGATGCGTTCCTTGATGGCAGCGTTGCGCCAGGACGGCGTTTGGCTGGCTAGGCTACGGGTTCGAAGTGGCTGATTGCCAGGATGTTGTCCTTGGGTTCCTCGCTGAAGACCGCCTGGACGCGCATGCCGACGCGGGCGTTCTCGACCTTGCCGCACTCGAGCAGGTGGGCGACGGGCGTGTCGGCGCCGTCGAGCTTGACGAGGGCCAAGACGTAGGGGGGCGCCTTGGGCTGGTAGGGCTCGGCGTAGCGGATGACGGTAAAGCCGGTCACCTCGCCGGTGGGCGCGATCTCGACCCAGCGATCGGTCAGGTTGGAGAAGCAACGTTCACACGTCTGGCGCGGGGGAACGAACGTTTTGTCGCACGCCTCGCACCTGACGCCGAGGATCTTGCGCTCGTCGCGGAGCGCGACGATGAACTTGCTGCCGGTGGCCCCTGCGAAGTACTGGTAGGGCAGGGCCATCTTGCCTTCGATCACAAACGCGTCGCCCTTGTCCTCGCTCATGTCGCTAGCCTCGTGTCTTTCCGATGACCCGGCTCTGCCGTCTAGCCGTCGCCGCCCGCTGCATCCTCGATGATCTCGAAGTGTTTGATGTCTGTCATGGCCCCTTTGCGCTCATCTGCGTAGACGACGCGGACGCGGAGCCCGCGGCGGACCTTCTGTGGGTCTGGCGCGTCCAGCAGATGCCAGAGCGGTGCGTGGCCCTGCGTGCCGTCCAGGTGCGCCCAGCAGGCGACGTAGGGCGTCTTGCGCGTCTCACCCGTGAGCGGGTCGGGGCTGGCGTAGTAGACCACGTCGAACTCGTGGATCACGCCCTCGGGACCCAACTCTTCCCACTCGGTTGCCTCGACGCGGCAGACCGCACACACCTCCCGGGGGGGGAGTTGGTGGCGGCCGCACTGGGGGCACTTGTTGGCCATGATCCGCTTGTTGTCGCGGAGCTCCCGAAGGAACCGCCCCATCACCGGACCGGTCGAAAAACGCTGAGGAATCGAGAGGATCTGTCGCGAGACGATCAGTTCCTGATCGGTCGTGTCTTTACCCATGGCTCGCGGCTCCCAGTTGGGGCTTGTTCTTCGACAACAGCATCAACACCGTCCACAAGGTCCCGCCGAAGCCGGAAGCGAGCGCCAGGCGAACGGGCCCGGGCACCTGGTGGTCGCCGGCCGTCCCGCGAACTTGCATGGCCGCCTCGGCGACGCGGACCAGCGCGGTCGCGCCGATCGGATTGCTCGCCATCACGCCTCCGGAGGGGTTGATGGCGATCTTGCCGTCCGGGCCGATCTCGTCGTTCTCGACCATCCGGAGGTGTTCGTCGCCCTCGAGCAGCAAGAACTCCCGCATCCAGTCGAGGCCCCACCAGGCGGACGGGTCGTATACCTCGAACACGTCGAGATCGCGCACCGGATCGGTAACGCCGTTCCGGGCGAACAGCCGCTCGGCCGCCGCGCGATGCGTCGTCTGCTCCGGGGTGAACATCAGGGTCTCTTCGCGGTGTACGGTTTCGTGATCGACGACCCAGGCGGGATTGGCGTCGAAAGCGTCGACCTTGTCTTCCGATGCAAAGATCACCGCGCACGCCCCGTCGCTCTGCGAGCACATGTGCAGCATCCGCAGCTCGCCGACCAGGCGCAGGTCGGTGTCGGCGTAATCCTTGAGGTGGTTGCGGTCGAGCTGTAACCGGCGGTGCGCCTTAGCGTTGCGCATGGCGTTCTCGTCCATAATCGTTCGCAGCTTGATGGCTGCGAGCTTGGCCCGCTCCTCGCCGAACTCCTCGATGACCTGCTGCGCCGTCGTGCCGGTCAGCGCGCCGGTCTGCAGCCCACGTCCCCAGAGCGGATCGGCCATGTTGGTGATCCCGCCGGTGGTGTGGCCCTCCTGGAGCTTCTCGAAGCCGATGGCCAGGACGACATCGTGCAACCCCGAGGCCACGACGTTGTCGGCTGCGCAGGCCAGCGTCGATCCCGTCGTGCCGCCGGTGGTCAGACGGATCCCCGACTTGCCCCACGCCCCGCTGCCCAGGACGTGCCACATGTCGGGTTGATGCACCATCTCGAACAGCTCCATGTTCCCGTGCAGGACGCAGTCGACGTCGTCCAGGGCCAGCCGGGCGTCTTCGAGGGCCTCGACGACGGCCTCGTGGATCATTTCGGGTTGGTTGACCTCTTCGCGGTGGCTGGAGAACTTCGACATCCCACAGCCGATGACGGCCACGTTTCGGTTCTTGGTCTTCATGCCGTCTGCCTTCCTGCTGTCGTCCTCACTGCGAGCGCGCTGCGCAGCGTCTTCTTCCCTAGCTTTCCAGCACGACGACCGTCTGCAACTGTCCGGCCGGTCCGGTCGCGCCCTGGGCGACGGCGCGCTTGGCGTCGGCCACCTGCCGATCGCCCGCCTCGCCGCGCAGTTGAATGACGGCCTCGGCCATCCGGGCCATGCCGCCCAGCATGAGGGGGTTGCCGGCCAACATCCCGCCCGAGCGGTTCACGTTGTCGTTGTCCGGTCCGCCGTCGCTCAGCCACTGGCCACCGCCGCCGGCCTCGCATAGGCCCAACCCTTCTGCGTATTGGGGCAACTGGTGCGCGTACTGATCGGCGATCTCGACGACGTCGAACGCCTGCTTCGGATTATCGATTCCTGCCATGGCGTAGGCGCGCTCGGCGGCTCGCTGCAGGGCGAAGTTGCCCGCCAGGTCGCGCTCGCCCAGGAAGAAGCTGTCGTGGCAATTGCCGAGGCCCGTGACCCAAATGGGGCGGTCGGTGATCTCGGCGGCGCGCTGCTCGCTCGCGAGAATCATCGCCACCGCGCCGTCGGACACCGGGTACATGAAGGCCTCGCGGATCGGGTCGGCGAGCATGGGCGACGCCAGCGCTTCCTGTCGGCTGAGCGGCTTGTTGTCCTGGGCCACGGGGTTCTTGCTCGCCCACTGCCGGGCCCGAACGACCAGGTCAGCCAACTGTTCTTCGGTTACCCCCGACCGGGCCATGTAGGCCTGCGCCTGCATCGCCGCCGTCGCGAGATAGTCCAGCCCCACCGGCCGGGTGTAGAACGGATCAAACGCCAGGTGCGTCACCATGTTTCGGCTGGCCGGCTGCGACTCCTTGCAGTGTCCGGCGAGCAGCACGACGTCGTGGTGGCCCGACAGGATGACCGACGTGGCGTAGTACACCCCCTGCGCACCGTCGGCGGCGACCTTCTCCTCGCTCTGGAAATGGGCGCCAACCACGTCCGTCATCGCGCTGTCGGAGATCGTGCGGGCGTCGAAGACGTCGTCGGAGACCGTAACGGCCGCCTGGATGCCGTCCTCGCCGAACGCGAGGTGAGTCTGTTGGCGGACGGCGTCGACCACCTCCCAAACCATCCCCTGCATGCGGGCGTCCCACCTGTTGGTCTCGAACTTGGTTTGCGCGACCGCGCAGATAGCGACACGATTGGCCACGGGCCCTACCTCCAACCGATGTTCGTCCAATCGGACTGCGACGCCGTCGAATTATAGCAGATCCGGGCCTGGCCGTTTTTGATGGCCCGGAGGATGGCGTCTGGCTCCCTCTGGCAGTCTACCTCGACCCAGGCCCGGCCGCAGCCGTCGCGTGTGTGCGAATCGTCGGCGGTCACCTTGGGGCGGGGGATTTCGTCGACGTCGTACTCCGGCGTGTAGAAGCCCCGCAGCGTCACCTCGACGGCGTGGATGGGCAGGGTCTTCTCGATCTCGTTGATCCGCTCGACGACCTGATCGACGGTGAAGCCGTATTGCGCCGGATGGTTCAGGATGTTGAGCTCCTCGCGCTCGCCGCGGATCTGGCCTACGTGGAGGTAGCCCCAGGCAAAGACGCTCCGCTCGACGCCCTTGAAGACGAGCATGCCCTCGAACTCGTCGGGGACGTCCTCGTAGGCGTCAGGCCTGAACAGGAAGTCGTGATCGGTTAGGGCCACGAAGTCGAAGCCGAGATCGGCGTAGACCCGCAGGACCTCATGAGGCGACAGATCGCCGTCGCTGCAGGTGGTGTGTGTGTGGAGCGCACCTTTCAATGAGCGTGGGTTGTCGGTGGGTTGCTCCACGATCTACTCCGAGGGCGGCGTGGCGTCGCGCATCATGTACATGACCTTCCACTCGCCCTCCTGGCAGACCTCGTTGCGCTGATTCATCACCTTCACGTCGAACGTGACGATGCCCAGGCCGGGCTTGCTGGTGGTTCGCTTGCTGGCGATGGTCTGTATGACGTAGATGGTATCGCCGATGAAGACGGGGTTTCTGAAATCCCACGTCAGGCCGAGGAAGGCGACGATCCGGTGCTGATCCGCCCCGGGCATGCGCGCCGCCAGCCCCGACGCGAGCGACAAGCCCAGCAGGCCGTGCGCGATCCGCTGACCGAAGGGGGTGATCTTGACGAACTCGGCGTCGGTATGGATCACGTTGAAATCGCCGGACAGCCCCGCGAAGTTGACGATGTCCGTTTCGGTGACCGTCCGTGCCGGCGACGTCGTCTCATGCCCGACCGCGACGTCCTCGTAGTGAACACCATCTGAAACGTCCACGCGTTCGTCCTTTCCGTAAGTCAGGTCCGCCGGCCCAACGAGCCCTGGGTCGGGTAGGCTCACACGACGAATCGACTACCATACCCGTGTTGATAGGGGGTTTCAACGCACGCCGCCGTGTCCATGGGAGGTCTGTAGGTTCTCCAGGACGGATCGCTGCTCGGGTCAGCCGGCCACACCGAGGGAACCGGCTTGGCTCGCCACATCACATCGTCCGCTTGACGATCTCTCGGGCGATGATGAGGCGCTGGATCTCCGAGGTGCCGGCGCCGATGACGCCGAGCTTGGCGTCACGCATCATCCGCTCGACTTCGTATTCCTGCATGTACCCGTATCCGCCGTGAATCTGGACGGCTTCGGAGGCGGCCCGCATGGCCGCCTCGGACGCGAACAGCTTGGCGTGCGACGCCTCGGCCGAGCAGCGGACCCCGCGATCACACAGGTCGGCGGCTTTGTAGGTGAGCATCCGAGCGGCCTCGAGTTCCATGCTCATGTTGGCCAGCTTCTCGGCGACCATCTCGAACATCACGATGGGCTGCCCGAACTGCTGCCGTTCCTTGGCGTAGGCGATCGACTTGTCGAGCGCCGCCTGGATCATGCCCACCCCCAACGCGCCGCCGACTGCCCGCTCGACGTCGAGCCCGCCGAGCAGGATCCCCAGCGCTTCGTTTTCGCCCTTCACCAGGTTCTCGGTGGGCACGCGGCAGTCTTTGAAGAACAGCTCGCCCGTCGGCGATCCGCGGACGCCCATCTTGTGCAGCGGCTCGCCGACCGAGAATCCGGGAAAACACCGCTCGATGATGAAGAAGCTGATGCCGCGGGGGCCGGCCTCCTTGTCCGTCCGGGCGTAGACCAGAAAGACGTCGGCCACCGGGGCGTTGGTGATGAACGTCTTGCTGCCGTTCAGGACGTACTCGTCCCCTTGCCGGACCGCCGAGGTGGTCAGAGACAGCACGTCCGACCCCGCGCCCGGCTCGGTCATGGCAAGAGACCCCAGCTTCTTGCCACTGGCCAGGTCGGGCAGGTACTTCTGCTTCTGCTCCTCCGAGCCATTGCACGCGAGCGAATGGTTGACCAACACTGCGGACGCCAGGTACGACAACGCCGTGGAGGGGCAGGCGTACGTGACCTCCTCGGCGATCAGGCAGCACGTCAGAACCGATTGGTCCGTCCCGCCGTACGCTTCCGGCACCAGCACGCCCATCAGGCCCAGCTCGCTCATTTTCTTGAACGTCTCGACCGGGAACCGCGACTCGCGGTCGACCTCCGCGGCCAGCGGCGCGATCTCGTTCCTTGCAAACTTGCGGACCATGTTCTGGATGTCGCGCTGCTCGTCGGTCAGGCTGAAATCCATGGGTGTTGCTCCTTCCTGCCCGCCGCGAGACGGTTGACGGGGCATTGCGTGGTGACGTGCGGAACGTCAAGTGGAACCAGGGACGACCTTATCACGAGCCCGGTGGAGGGTCAATGAAGGTGGACGCTGTTGAAAAGCACAGAACGGGCCGTTACAACCGCCCTTGCCTTGGCCGTGCCGTCGGCCATGCCTTCGGGCACGGGCAACGTTTGGGTCGCAACAGGAGGAGATGACAAATGGCTGCCGAACCCCTTCGTTTCGCTCTGATCGGTGCCGGCATGGTGTCGGACGCGCACGCCAGATCCCTTGGCGAACTGCCCGATGCCGAGTTGGTGGTGGTCTTCTCGCGGACCGAGGCCCGAGCGAAGGCGTTTGCGGACAAGTACGGCGTGGCGTTCTCGACGGACCTGAAAGACGTCTTCGGCCGATCCGACGTCGATGCGGTGATCATCACGACCGCGCCCTACAACCACGAGCCACACGCCGTCGCGGCGATGCGGGCGGGCAAGCACGCGCTGGTCGAGAAGCCGATGGCCGTCACCACGGCCGAGTGCGACCACATGATGCAGGTCGCCGACGAGACGAGCCGGACGCTCGGCGTGATCTTCCAGAGCCGGTTCAAGCGGGACGTCCTGCGGGTCAAGGAGATGGTCGACACGGGGAGGCTCGGCGACCTGTTGCACGTCAGCGGCTACGTCAAGTGGTATCGCCCGCAGAGCTACTACGAAGCCAACGACTGGCGGGGCAAGACCGCCACCGAAGGCGGTGGCGTGGTCTTCTCGCAGGCCGGCCACACGCTGGATCTGATGCGGTGGATCGGCGGGCCCGTCGAATGGGTGTTCACGAACATGGTGACCGCGCCCGTCCACGAGGGCATCGAGATCGAGAACCTGGGCACGGTGACGATGCGGTTCGCCAACGGCGCGACCGGCGTGCTGGAGGCGGCGACCGCGCTGTACCCCGGCCTGCCGGAGACGTTGGCCGTGCACGGCTCGAACGGCACGGTCGTGCTCGAGGCCGGCGACGTCGTCACGTGGGAGATCCAGGACGCCGCCCCCGAAGATGCAGAACCGCCGAAGGAGTCCGACGAGGGCAGCGGCACGGGCGCGTCGGACCCCATGGCGTTCCCGATTACCTGGCACAAGATGCAGATCGCTGACTTCATCGACGCCGTGCGGACCGGTCGGCCGACTCAGATGGATGGGCATCAGGGACGGATGCTCAACGAGGTGTGCGAGGCCATCTACGAATCCGCCCGAACGCTCAGCGTGGTCAGGCTCTAGCGCGCGCCGTCCACGAGCGATGCCACGGCGTTCCTGCGCATCCCTTGCTTAACCCCCCGCGTGCGGCGGGGGAGTGGCCGCACGCGGCCACGCTAAACGCGGATCCCCTCACGTGTACCCCATCTATGCGTCTATGTCCGACTGCCAAACCGGTGCATGCCCTTGGTGGTGGAACGCCAAACAGATTGCCCTGCTTCTCTGATCCGCTACTTCACCCGCTCGGGCTTCGCGAAGTCGCTGGTCATTTCGACCGGTAGGCGGAAGACGTCGCCGTCTTTGTTGCAGAAGTACAGCCGGGAGTCCGATGGCCGTCGGCCGTGCCCGTCGGCCCAGAAGGCGTAGAAGTCCGGGTGGGCGTGGACGGGTCGGCGGACGTAGGTGTGGTTGTACGCGCTGTCCTGGGTCATCTGGCGCGTCATCTTCCAGTGTCTGCCCTGGTCGCGGCTGACCCACATGGCCACCTCACCCCCCGGGTTGAAGGGCTGCGGCCCGGTCTGCGTCGGGCCGATGATCCGCCACGCGTTCTCGGCCTCGATATAGATCGACCCGGTGTCGTAGTTGTTGTCCGAGATGATGTCACCGCCTTGCACGTCCCATTCCGTGCCGGTCCACCGAGCGGTGGTCCAGGTTCGCGGCATGTTTTTCGGGCCGGACTCATAGCCCTTGCTCGTGACGTAGAGGATGATGGGGTGGCCCTTGGCGTCGAAGTTGATGTCTTTCAGATAGACATTGAGCCGCTTGCTTTCGTACTCGCAGGCCAGCGCCGGATTGTCGGCCTTGGACAGCATCAATTCGAGCGCCTGGCCCTGAACGCTCTTCCAGGTCTCCCCGAAGTCGTCTGATTCCATGTAGTAGAGGTTGGTCCGCCAGTTCAAGCCCTTGGTATCCGGATGGTAGTTGAAGGCGATGCCGACCTTCTTGTCTTGGTAGCACCGGCTGATCTGGTAGTGGCCGCGGGCAATCCTCGAGAGGAACCGACGCTCGGACCAGTTCACCCCGTCCGGGCTGGTCATCATGCAATTGGACCGGCCCTCGGTGTAGTGCGTGTGGATGAACAGGAACCCCCTGCCCGGCAGGTACCAGGGATGAGGATAGGAGTAGTTGCCCTCCCAGACACATTCGAACTGATCGACGGCGTGCGGCTTGGTGCTTCTTGAGATGTAGGACGGCCGGCTGGTCCCGTGGCTGCTGGAGAAGATCCAGATCGTGCCCTTGTCGTCGACGCTGATGACGGGATTGTCGTGGGCGTCGCTGGTCTTCTTGTCCAGCAGGAGGGTCGGGCGGGGGACCTGGCCGGTCCTGTGGTCGTAGTAGGAGACCATGTGGACCAGCGCGGTGTTGCTGCCTTTCCTGGTTCCGCCGTAGGTGAAGAAGGTCTTGTCGGCCTGCTTGACGTACCAGGCATGGGGGATGTGCTTGGCGCAGTAGGTGCCCAGCCCGCCGCTGTACTTGTATTTGTACTCGTCGTTGGAGCGTTGGTTGTAGTACCAGATCCCGCGGTAGCCGTCGTCCTTTCGGTTCATGATCAAGGCCGCCTTCTTCGCACGCCTGGCTGTCAGCGTACCGGGCGCCTGACTGGCCCACGTCTGCCCGGCCAGCCCGGCCTGGGTCCATCGCCCGGCCAGTCCCTTGTCGAGATCTCCGTTTTGCTTGCCGGCGGCGACGGCGGCAATCTCCTCGTCACACAACACGCGTCGCCAGAGTCGGACGTCGGCCAACCAGCCATTCACGAAGCGATCGCTCTCGTTCAGGGCGCCGATGAACAGATCTCCCGACGGAACGGTCATCTTGCCCGGCGCCTTGGTCGTGGCCGTCAGCTTGCCGTCCCGGTAGGCCTTAATCACCTTGCCGTCGTAGCTGCCGGCGTAGTGCACCCAGATGTTGGCCTTGGGGGACGGGGCGGTGGCATGGGCGTAGGCGGGATCCTGGTGCCCGACGAGCATCCGCACGTTCCCTTTGTACAGATAGAACGTAAAGACATTGTTCGCCCGACCGCAGTTCAAGAAGACCTGTGATCCCCCAGCCGATCGCAGCTTGACCCAGGCCGAGACGGTGATGGCCTGCGGATTGAGGGCGACGGCCCTGGCGGGAACGTGGTAGGCCGTCCTGCCGTCAAACGCGACGCCGTCGGCTGGCGCCGCGAGTGCAGCCGCACACGATCCCATCACGGTTGCGCAGGCGAATAGAAGACGTGCCCACCATCGACTGCATCGATCCCTCATTGTGGTAGACCCCGTAGCTGAACTCACTGCTTGCAGAACTTGTACCCCTCGATCCCCCACGGCGGGAGGTTGGTCGTGGTGATCTTGCTGGTGCTCTTTTTGCAGGGATGAACCTTGCCCGTTGCCGCGTCGATCCTGCCGACCTGATACGCACCCGTCATGCCGAGCACGTCCGGGTTCAGGCCTATCTCGGCCGTGCCCGCCTTCTGTCCCAGGTTCGCCACGATCAACAGATAGGTGTCCTTGCTCGCCTTGTACACCACGCTGTGGAACGCTGGCTCCGAGGACGTCGCGGCGACGACGTTCTGCCCGGGCGTGTTGAACACGGCGGCCCGCTCGACGTCGATCTGGGCCAGGACTCGCCAGTAGGGCAGGATGAAGTCGTAGAGTGCGTCATCGGGTGCGCAGCCGAACACCAGGCCTTTGGTGTGTCGGGCCTTGATTCCCAGGACCAGGTGCGGGTAGAGACCCCACGCAGCCATCTTCGCCATGCCCTCGGCGTTCCGGTACCTGGGAAGGTCCAGCATCCAGGGCATACACACCCCGCCGCCCAGCATGCCCTTGTACGCCGCCTCGTCCAGACCGGAGAGCATCTTGCGGTCCGACCCGGTCTCGCCGGGCAAGTACGCATCGAAGCACAGATTGGCGAGCACGCCGGAATTGAACGAGCCCTGATGACCGATCAAGAACCCCTCGGGCCCGACGATGTCCCGGAGTTGTCTGGTGAACAGGAAGTAGGCCCGAGCGGGGACATGCGTGCCGGTCTTGGAGAAATGCGTGTCACCCAGTGGGGTCTCTGGTTTGTATCTATTGTCATGATAAGAGGTTGCGCCAGGTCCGTGCCAGTCGACGTAGATGCCGTCCCAGTTGCGCTTGCAGTACTTCTGGAAGAATCGGGTCTTGAGGGCGTACGGCTCGACGCCGCGCATGTAGAGGCCGACGCGGAGCCCCTTGCGGTGCGCGTAGTCGATCATGCGAACCATGTCCTTGTGGTTCCGGACCACGGCGTAGTCTGCGTGGGGATAACCGTTGCTGCCGCGCTGCAGCATCCATTCGTGGTGGAGGATCAGCATCGTGGCGTGCCGGGCGACCATCTTGTCGATCTGCTCGTTGCTGGGGTACCAGTCCTTCGTGTCGAGCCAGTTGACCCAATGGTAGACGCGCTGTCCGATGACATTGCTCTTGGGCTTGCCCGTGACGGCGGCGCCCAGGCCCAGCGCGATCCGGTTCTGGTATCGGAGCGGCGCGGCCAGGGCTGCGTCGCCCCCACCCAAGGTCCAGGTGACCCGTCCGTCCTTCTGCTGGAAGCCCACCGCTCCGCCGATGGCCTTCTTATGCTCGACGATCACCTCGATCTCGTTGGTGAAGCTCCGTGCGGGGTGCTTGCTCGTGCCGAAGGCCGCGCGGGCGGATGGGAATCCGCCGGTCTTGATGGACACGTTGCGGTCGCGGTACTTGGGACCCTTTCGGACCGCTTCAGACACGGCGAATGACACGCTTGCGCAGGATAGGGCAAAGGGCTTGTCTTCCAGGCGGGCGTCCAGATCGATGAACACCGCACCCTCGGGATGGATCTCATAGGACAGAGCGATCTGCCACGGACCTGCCGCGCCATCCGCGGTACGGGGTCTGCCCTGCACCGCGATGCTGACCTTCTCGGGCCTGCCCGACAGCTTGAGCAGCTTGGCCTCTGCGTCGTTGGCGAGGGCGTAGGTGCGGTCCTTGTCCTGCAGCTCGAGCCTGGGGAACGTGGTCTCGGGTGCTGTCAAGGCAGTGTTCCATCCGGATCCGTCGTGGAGCTGCAGTTTGGAGATCTCGCCTCCCCTTGCCAGATCGACCACGAGGACGAAGTGATCGCCGCGCACCTTGACGGCTCGCTCGTCCCGCTGGACCGACAACCCGCCGCGCGCAGCAGGGGCAATCGCCATTACCGCGAACAGCAGCGCAACCGGTGTTTTCATTGGAAGCTCCTGAGATCAACCGCATGCCCGCGCGCCGAACGTGGCGCGCGAAGCCGACCCTTCCGTATTCGTGTCCGACGACTATACCCACGCTCGGGTCGAAGCGAAAGGCGACGCGGCGAGCGGATCCGCCGTGCTTACGGATGACCTCTCGCAGATCCCATGGCGCCCTTCTGGTAGACTGGTATGGCGCCCTGCGGCGGCTTGGCCGGCTGTGTCGGATCGGGCACCGCCGGAGGGCCTTGGCACGGTGAGTCCCGGGCGAGGCCGGGAGGCAGGTTGCCGCATGAACACACAGACCCCCCAGCGCATGGGATTCGCCTGCGCCTACACGCCCCTCCCGATTATCGATGCGGCCGGCTTCGTGCCCTTTCGCGTGCTGCCCATGGGCGACGCTCCGGATCAGGCCGGATCGTTCTTGCACGACAACATCTGTCCCCATGTCAAGCGGGTCCTCGACCGCGCGTTGGGCGGCGACGTGCCCGAACTGGCCGGCGTGGTCTTGATGAATAGCTGCGACGCGATGCGACGGGTGTCGGATGCCTGGGCGACGGCCCGACCGGCGGATCGGGTCATCACGCTCGACCTGCCCATCGCATGCGACGACACGTCCGTGGCCCACTTCAAAGCGGAACTCGCACGGCTGATGGAGCGCCTCTCGGAATGGTCGGGTCGTCCGGTGACGGTCGAGGAGGTCGTTCAGAGCGTTGATCGCTACAACGCGTTGGCAGCCGGGCTGGAGCGCCTCGCTGACTACGCAGCAGTGGGCGCTCTGTCCGGGGGGCACCGGGTCCTCCAGGAGATCTTTAACCGATCGGTGACCCGGTCGGTGGACGAATCCCTGACCGAACTGGACCGGTTGGCGGCCGGGCAAGGCGATTCTCAACAGACCGATCCGGGCGTGCCGGTGCTCTTGTTCGGCAACGTGCTGCCGGACCCGGAGGCGCTTGAACTGCTCGAGGCCTGTGGCTGCCGTGTCGTGGCCGATGACGTCTGCACGGGGTCGAGGCAACTGGTGTGCTACCAGCTCGACGGCCAGGAGGACCCGTTGGCGCAGCTTGCCCATGCGATCCTGTCCAGGCCGGCGTGTGCGCGGACGCTCGTCAGCCCGCAGGCGGGACTCTTGGCCGGGCAGGTGGCGGCTCGGGCGAGAGAATGTGGAGCGAAGGGCGCGATCGCCCACGTGATGAAGTTCTGTGACCCCTATTTGGCCCGGCTACCGGCCATCCGAGACGCGCTTCGTGAGGCCGGCCTGCCCCTGCTCGTGCTGGAGGGTGACTGCACGCTGCGGTCGCTGGGTCAACACCGAACGCGGATCGAGGCCTTCGTCGAGATGCTGGGAGGGTCCCCGCCATGATATTGCCCTACATCAAGGAGCTGGCCGCCGGGATTGAGGCGTCGCTTCGCTCGGATCCGAACCAGGACAGCGCTCGCAAGCGATTCACGCTCGAGATCGCCCGGCTCGGCATCCGGTTGTTTTCCGGCGAGGAGCGGGTGGCCTGGTGTGGGGTCTTTGCGCCCTTCGATCTTCTGACGGCCGTGGGGGTGACCTCGTGCTTTGCCGAGTTCGTGGGGGGCTGGTTGGCGACCATCGGGGCGGTTCAGCCCATGCTGGAAAAGGCTGAGCAGGCGGGGTACTCGACGGACTCGTGCAGCTACCATCGGGGCGTCATCGGTGCTGCTTTGGAGGGCATGATGCCCGAGCCGGACTTCCTGATTGCCACCTCGACGCCGTGCAGTGGCGGCATGGCGACCACCGAGAACCTTTCGCGGCATTTCAGCAAGGACCTGTTTACGATCCACATCCCGCGTGACGACGGCCCGGAGGGCGTGAAGTACTTGGCTGATCAGTATCGCGCCATGGTTGACTTCGTCACCGCGCAGATCGGCCAGCCTATGGATGCGGCGCGCCTGCGACAGGCCATGGAGAAGACCAACCGGGCGCGGGCCCTGCTGGACGAGGCGTACGCGTTGGCCCAGGCGGTGCCCACGCCAGCCCGCCGCCGCGATATGAGCAACCTTGGCATCGTGCTTCCGCTTCTGTTTGGCTCCGAGGCGGGAATCGAGGTCGCCCGAGCCTACCGCGACGAGTTCGCCCGAAAGGTCAAGGCCAAGATCGCCGGTGTGCCCGGCGAACGGATCCGGCTGATGTGGTTGCAGAATCGCATTCAGTTCAGCAACCCCCTGGAACAGTGGCTCGAAGAGGAGCATAAGGCGGTGCTGGTCTTCGACGAACTCAACCAGATCTGCTGGGACCCGATCGATCTGGAGGATCCCTACATCGGTTTGGCTAGGCGGGCGCTGTCGATTCCCTTGGGCGGTCCGATCGAGCGCCGGATCAGGAACCTACAGCAACACGCGCGGGCCTACCGGGTGGACGGCGCGATCAACCCCTGCCATTGGGGGTGCCGTCAGGGCACCGGCGGCCGGGGCCTGGTCGAGCGGGGCCTAAAAGAGGTCGGCGTGCCTGTGTTGAACCTGGAGGTCGACTGCGTCGACCCCAGGCATTTCTCGGAAGGTCAGCTCAGGACTCGCCTCGAGGCCTTCATCGAGATGATCGAAGGCAGGGGAGCGGGGGGCGCGAGACTGGAGGTGGCGAGCTGAATGGGGATCGGGTTTCGGGGCCCGGGGTCCGAGGCGAGTGGGTTCGACATGTATTATCTTGGCGTAGACATTGGCAGCTTGACGTGTGATGCGGTCCTGATCGACGAGGACGGGTGGGTGATGGCCTGGTCGGTGGTTCCGACGGGCGCGAGCAGTGTCCGGGCTATCGATCGTGTGCGGGCCGAAGTACTCGGCGCTGCTGGGATCAGGTCGGAGGATCTGGGCGCCGTGATCTCGACCGGCTACGGCCGGGATCGCGTTGACGGACGATTGGCGGCGGTGACCGAGATCACCTGCCACGCCCGGGGGATTCAGAGGTTACTGCCCGGCACCGAGATGTTGGTGGACATCGGTGGCCAAGACAGCAAGGCCGTCCGCCTCGACGGGGAGGGGCGGGTGGTGGAGTTCGCGATGAACGACAAGTGCGCGGCCGGGACGGGGCGATTCCTGGAGGCGATGGCCCGCGCGCTGGAGGTGGAGGTGGATCAGCTAGGCGGCCTGGACGACGGAGCGCGGGGCAACCTGACACTGAGCAGCATGTGCACGGTATTCGCAGAGAGCGAGGTGGTCTCGCTGATCGCCGAGGGGACCGACGTGTCCGAGATCGCGCGGGGCCTACACCGAGCGATTGCTTCGCGGACCCAGGCGTTGGTCAAGCGGGTCGATCCTGCGGTTTCGGGTCTCCGTGTGGCGATGTCCGGCGGCGTAGCGCGAAACCCCGGCGTGGTCCGGGCGCTCGGCGCCGCCTTGGACTGCGACATCACCGTGCCCCCCGAGCCCGACATCGTCGGCGCCCTGGGCGCCGCCCTCATCGCCCGAGAGCGCGCCGGCTAGTCCGCGTGCACGAGACCCGGAACCCGTTTACCACGCATGCGACCAATCACTGACTACAGCAAGCCGCCTTGTTATCAGTCCGGGATTCTCCGCGCGCCCGCGACCGCATCCAGCTCGATCTCGAAGAGCAGGTCGTCGCGACAGATGTCGTCGTTGACGAGCACCGCGGGCAAGGCCTGGATCCCATGCTCTGCACAGTAGCCCCCCAGCGCTGGGATGTCCTCACTGTGCTTGAAGTAGGCGATGGCGCGCGAGACGTCGGCCCACCCCATGTCCCGCGACGCCAGGATGGCCTCGACCACCTCCATGGTCAGCGCCAGCTGGCCGGTCGCGTCGCCACCGTGAACGGTGTGTCCCTCGGGGGCGATACTGGCCGTACCGGAGACGAACAGGCGTCGATGATCGGGCGTGGCGAACTCAACCGCCCGACTGAACGAGCTACCGTACTCCAACGCCGGGCACTGGAGGGGAGACGGCACAGCGATGGCCTGCGCCTCCTGTCCTTTGGCCCTGACGGCCAGCAGCCCGCACGTCAGTGCGGCGCCGGCCGGATTCCGTCCGCCCACCCCCGTGCTGGCCGGTACCAAACCGTCGAAGACCCCCCGCTCTCGGAAGAAGGTATCTCGCGCCGTGTTGAACTGGCCATACCACGACAGGATGTCGTCATTGCAGAACCAGGTACGCAGCACATGTCCGAAGTTCATGCCCGTCGTCCGCAGGCCCGCCTCCATCTGTACGAAGACATCGCGGGCCTGCGCGTCCCGAGGCTGGGAGGCGTCCGCCGACACCAACCCGCCAAGACGGCAGTACTGTGCATGGTCATCCTCGAACAGACACCCCAGAACCCTGTCGCCCATCCGAAGCGGTTCGACCTGCGCGCCCGTGACCGCCCAGAGCTGCGTGCCGCCGACGTTGTCCAGGTCGCCGTTCTCGACCCAGGTCACGGGCCAGGCGACCTCGCCCAGCGTGGCGGTCAGCTTGCCCGTGCCAGAGCCGTTCCGCTCGCGCAGGCCGAAGACCTCCTGCGAGACGACGCCGGCGCGCCGGTCACGCACGGCGCCGGCGGCCCTCTCGAACATCGCCTCGGGGGGCTCGTCGCCGATGCGAACTGCGGTGACGAAGTGCTCCTCGCACGACGATCTTCGAAGCGTGACGATCTGGAGGTCCGCAGACACGCTCCGGTGCACTTCAGCCGTTGACGCGGCCTCATCACGTCTCATTCTGCTTCCTCTCCGACACACGCGCGCTCGCCCTGGTCCACCGGCAGAGAACAGCTTCGGTCGGATCGCGTGCGTGCGCCATCCTCGCGAGACGACGTTACTCCCTCGAAGTCAGGGGGGGCAGCGGGCTCATCATGGCGGCGAAGCTTGTCCTGCATCCGGAGAGTATACCACCACCCAGGTCCTCTCCCCAACCTTGGTGCTCGTCCGCTCGTCCCGAGCGCGACAAGAACCCACACATTCGGGCGAACCGCCCGCTCTGGTCGCATTCTACAGACTGCGGCGGATCAATTCCAATACGCCAGACGGTTTATACTGGCCGGGCGCCGCCTGCGGAGGTATAGATATTCATAGTCTGACATGTGCCCAAGAACAGATCATCGCCTATCCGACCAGAACGCGGGTGTCCGAGCCCGTCCTTCGCACGAGGCGGAGGGCGGGCACCCAGAGATGGATGCTTGACAGGCGAGCGGGGCTTGGTTGACATGGTTCGGCAAGTACTTTCCGCCGGCGGGTCCGGCTGCGAAGCGGGCTGACGCTGGCGCGAGGGCAGACGCCGATGTTTACAGTATATGCCGTCTGTGCCGCGGTTGGTGGGACGATCCTGGTGTGTCAGTTCGTCCTGACGGTTCTGGGCCTGATCGGGGATGGACACGACGTCGCCGACGGCGGCCATGACGTAGGCGACGTAGGGCATGACGTCGGTGACGTCGGCCACGACGTGGCCGTGGCCGATCACGATCTGGTCGACGTTGCTCATGACGTGGGCGACGCCGGTGTTCACGTGGCCGAGGTCGGGACCGACGCGGCTCACGGGGGAGCCGCAGACGCGCACGTCGACGCCCATCACCACGGGGCCGATTGGCACGCCCATCACCCCGGTGCGCAGGCCCAGACGCACGGCCCGTCGGCGTTCTTCAAGATCTTGACCTTCCGAACCGTCGTCGCTGGGATCGCGTTTTTCGGTCTGGCGGGCCTGGCGGGATCGGCCAGTTCGCTGGCGGGATACGTGACGCTTCTGGTCGCGGTGGGCGCCGGGTTGGGGGCCGTTTACCTAGTTCATGAGATGATGCGGGCACTGGCCAAGCTGAGGTCCGAGGGAACCGTCTACATCGGCCGGGCCGTCGGTGCGACCGCGACCGTCTATCTCACCGTCCCCGGCAACAAGGCCGGCATGGGCAAGGTCACGGTTGTCCTACAGGACCGCACGATGGAATATCAGGCGATGACGGAATACGAGGAGCTGGCCACCGGGACCGAGGTGGTCGTCACTGGTTTGCTCGGCCCGGGTACCGTAGAGGTCGAGTTGGCACCAGATGCCGGGAGTACTGAATATGTGTGAGTTGTTGGCCCAGCTAGAGGATCTTGGCGTCGAGAGCAACGCGTTGTGGATCGGCGTGATCGTCGTCTTCGTCGCGATTGTGTTCTTCACGTTCGTGTCGTTGCTGACCCGGCGGTACAAGCGGTGCCCCAGTAACAACGTCCTGGTCATCTACGGGAAGGTCTCGCGGGGCGTGAGCGCCAACTGCGTCCACGGTGGGGCCGCGTTCATCTGGCCGCTCGTCCAGGACTACGCGTACCTCAGCCTCGAGCCGATGCAGATCGAGATCCCGCTGAAGGGCGCGCTGTCCAGCGAGAACATCCGCGTCAACGTGCCCAGCGTCTTCACCGTGGCGATCGGGACGCAGCCCGAGGTGATGCAGAACGCCGCCATCCGGCTGCTGGGCCTCAACGCAGCCGAAATCAGCCAGCAGGCCCAGGACATTATCTTCGGTCAGCTCCGGCAGGTGATCGCCTCGATGCAGATCGAGGACATCAACCGCGATCGCGAGAAGTTCCTGCAGAACATCCAGACATCGCTCGAGCCGGAGCTCCAGAAGATCGGGCTGGTGCTGATCAACGTCAACATCACCGACATCACCGACGAGTCGGGCTATATCGAGGCCATCGGTCGCAAAGCCGCTTCGCAGGCGATCCAGCAGGCCCGCGGCGACGTGGCCGACCAGGAGAAGATGGGCGAGATCCGCGTCGCCGAGGCCGAGCGCGAAAAGGCCGTCCAGGTCGCCAACGCCCAGAAGCTCCGTCAGATCGGCACCCGCGAGGCCGAGCGCGACCAGGCAGTGCGGCTTGCCGAGCTGGAAAAGGAGCAGAAGGTCGGCGAGCAGACCGCCGCCTACGAGCGCGACGCCCAGGTCAAGGAGGCCGAACGCGAGCAGGCCGTCCGCATCGCCAACCTGGACAAGGAGCAGAGGATCGGCGAGGAGACGGCCGCCCTGCAGCGCGAGGCCCAGGTCAAGGATGCCGATCGGTCCAAGCGGATCGCCGTGGCCGAGGCGAACGCCCTGGCGGTCACGGGCGAGAACGAGTCGCAGGCGAAAATCGCGGCCTCCAAGGCTGATCTGCAGGTCAAGCAGGCCGAGGCCTACGAGTTGGGTGAGACCCGAAAGCGTGAGGCCGAGGCCGCCGTCCTCGAGGCCCAGAACCGCGCGATGGCCAAGGCCGCCCTCGCCGACGCTGAACGCGTCGAGGCCGAGAAACGCGCCGACCTCGAGGCCACCGCCAAGGCCGAGAAGGCCCGAATTGTCGTTCAGGCCCAGGCCGAAGCGGAGAAACGACGCGTCGAGGCCGAGGGCGAGGCCGCCGCCATCTTCGCCAAGCTCGAGGCGGAGGCCAAGGGCGAGTACGAGATCCTCGCCAAGAAGGGCCAGGGCCTCCAGCAGATCATCGACGCCTGCGGCGGGTCGCGCGAGGCCTTCCAGATGCTCATGCTGGAGCACCTCGACGCCCTGGCCAGCACGGCCGCCCAGGCCATCTCCAACATCAAGTTCGATAAGGTGATCGTCTGGGAGAACGGCAGCCCCAACGGGAGGAGCAACACGGCCAACTTCCTGAGCAACCTGTCCCACGCCCTGCCGCCCATGCTCCAGGTCATGAAGGACATCGGCGGCGTGGAGCTGCCGGAATCCCTGATCAAGCTGAGAGGCGACGCCGAGCCCGACGTTGCCGCCGACAGCTCAGCGCCTGCGACGCCTGCCGAGGCCGAGGGATCGGCCCAGGACGGAGACGGGAAGGCGTGACCCCATCGTGACCCCGCGCGAGCTGGCATCCTGTGCGAGTGGCGTAACGATGGAGTGCGGCGGCTTGACGCCGCTTTCTCATCGCTAACCGCTGCGCACGCGCCAGCTCGCTCCGCGAGCCGACAAAGCGGCGTCAAGCCGCCGCACTCCAAAGTCAATGGACGCCGCGATCCACAAGGCATACTGCAAGAAGTCCGAGAGCGTCCGATGGGCCAAGCGGAGGATCGCGCTGGACATCCCCGTCGACGTCTTCAGCTCACATCAGCTTGACCTTGGTACCAGCTTCCTGCTTCGAAGGATGGCATCGGCGGGGGCGAGATGGCCAACCTCGCTCGACCTCGGCTGCGGCTATGGCCCCATCGCGCTGTTCCTTGCTTCCACGGGCCTCAGCGAGCACGTGTACGGCATCGACCGCGACGCCCTGGCCGTCGCCTTCGCCGAATGGAACGCCCGACGCAACAGCGTGGACGGGGTCACCTTCGAGCCGGGCCTGGCCTATGACGCCGTCGGCGAGCGCAGATTCGATCTGGTCGTCGCCAATATCCCTGCCAAGGCCGGCGACAGCATGCATCGGTTGTTCCTCTTGGGCGCACAAGAACACCTCACGCCTACGGGCGAGGTCTGGATCGTCGTCGTCCAACCCCTCGAAGACGCCGTCGACGAGATCCTGGCGCACGAGAACGTCGAGCTGCGTGACAAGGCTGCCCGCCCGGGACACGTCGTGTACCGCTATGCCTTCAAGGGCCCAGTCCCCATGCCTGCGGATCCGTACGACCGTGGGCTCAGGTCGTTTCGCTGGAAGTCGATCCGCTATCAACTGCAGGCCTGGCACGGCCTGCCGGAGTTCGACACGCTCGCCATCGACACGGAGCTCGGCTTCTCGCTGCTGGCCCAGTACACGAAGCGCGAGCAGGTCAGGTCTGTCGCGGTCTGGAACCCCGGCCACGGACATCTACCCGTGTTCTTGAGCAGGGTGGTCGCGCGCCCCTTCGATCTGCGCATCTTCGGGCGTGATTGCCTTGCCATCGAGGCGACGCGACGCAATTTGGCATTCAGTGGTTTCGCGGGCCGGGTCGAGACGTGCGTTTCGATCGACTCGGCCGTTGGCGATGACGCCTGTAGGCCGGATCTGGTTGTGGGCCGGCTGAATGCTGCGCTGGGGGACCGACTGTCCAGCGAGATCGTCGCTCGGTGGTTCGCCGACCATCCCGACTGCACGGTCATCGTGTGCGGGCGTGCCGCCTTTGCCGCGCGCGTCGAGCAGCGACTCGCGCCACATGGCGTTGAGGTCGTCCAGAGGCTCAAGCGCAAGGGCTTCAGCGCCGCGCGACTGCGACGCAAGCGAGCGTGAGGGCTCCGCACGGAGGTCCGACCCTATCAGAGGCCCGACCTTATCAGAGGCCCGACCGTGAGGAAGGGCTCCGGGATCGATCGCCGATCGATCCTGGGATCGCTCCCTAACGGTCGCGGCTCTGATGCTCAGGCGTCCAGATCGTCGCGGCGATGTACCGGTCCTGGTCGGCGCGGTCATTGAAGTAGTAGACCGTCACGATCCTGCCGTCCGGCGTCTGGACGGTTCGCGGATAGCCCAGATCCCGACAGCCTCCGTCGTCGCGCAGGATGATCTCCGGTCCCCAGGTCTTGCCCTGGTTTGTGCTGAGTCTGGCGCGAATGCCGAAGGGCGCGGCGCGGTAGCCATAAGTGATGCACACCCGGCCGTCCTGAAGCACGATCATGCTGGCGGGATTTCCCTCGCCGGTGTCGGGAGCGGGCGTGCTGAGATGCCGCCAGGTCTTGCCGTTGTCGGTCGAGACGTAGGCGTCGATCCAACGCTTCGGCCCCTCGCGTCGCCGCACGGCCGTCAGCAAGCGCCGCTGCGACAGGCGGACCGTCGAGGGCATGATGCCGAATCCGTCCGGCTCCGGACCGATCCACGACACGAAGTCCCACGTTTTGCCGCCATTCGTGGTTCGGACACACAGCGGCCGGCCCTCCCGACCGTTCGACTTCGCCGCCGTCAAGAACAGCATGCAGTCTTTCGGACCGTTGACGATGTAGTCCGTCCGCGCGGCGATCCCCTTCCGACCGAAGAGGGGCAGCTTGAACGGTCCCGACCACGTGACGCATCGGTCGGTGGACCAATAGAACCGGGAGGCGCCGGTGTGAACGCTCCACATGCGAACCGTCATCGCGAAATCGGGATGGGTAAAGTCGATCCCGCCCGGACAGTCGATCGGCTTGGCCTCGACAAGGCCCGGGGGACGCGTGCCGTGCAGCCCCGGGCCTTGCGGAATCAGCACGCCCTTGGCCGAGGGGTTCTCGATCCGCCACGTCACGCCGCCGTCCCGGCTCCGGGCCAACAGGTGTTCCTCCGGCCGCTTGCGATCGATGTGGTGCCGCGTCGGTCCCAGGTCCTTGTAGTAGCCCGCGCTGAACCCGACGACGATCTCGTTGCCCCACGACCAGATCCCGTGGTTGGCGGGCCAACCGCCGAAACGTCCGGGCTTCTTGTAGACGTCCACGTGCTTCACGATCGCTGCCCCCTTCGAACCGAACGCCCCCGCAGGGACGGCCACCATCGTCATGACGGACACAAGTGCGAAACGCATGAGAGAAACGCTACCTCCCGCAAGCGGAACCCCGCCCGCGCTACTCCGTCTCCAGCCAGTTCTCCCCGTAGGCGACGTTGACCTTGACGGGCACGTTGAGCGTCATGGCCGACTCCATCTCGTGGCGAACCATGTCCACCTCAACGTCGACGGCGTCCTTGGGCACCTCGAAGACGAGTTCGTCGTGCACTTGGATGAGCATACGGCTGGGCCGGGCCTCGTCGCGGATGCGGCGGTGGATGCTGATCATCGCGCGTTTGATCAGGTCGGCGGCGCTGCCCTGGATGACGGTGTTGACGGCCAATCGTTCGGCCGCCGAGCGGGCGGGTCGGGTGCGGGCGTTGATGTCGGGGATCGCGCGCCGCCGGCCGAGGATCGTCTCGACGTAGCCCTGGGACTTGGCCTGCTCGATGCATCGATCGATGAAGGCCCGCACGCCATGATAGCGCATGAAATACATGTCGATGAAGGTGCGGGCCTCGCCGACGCTCATGCCGGTCTGACGGCTGAGCCCGAACGCCCCCTGTCCGTAGAGGATGCCGAAGTTGACGGCCTTGGCCCGGCTGCGCTGCTCCTTCGTGACGTCCTTGGGCTCGATGCCGGCCACCTGGGCGGCCACGAACCGGTGGATGTCCTGGTCCTCGGCGAACGCACGGCAGAGGTTCTCGTCGCCGCTGAAGTGGGCGGCCAGCCTCAGCTCGATCTGGCTGTAGTCGGCCGTGAGCAGGACGTGGTCCTTTTGTCCGGGCACGAACGCGCGGCGGATCTGCCGCCCGATCTCCGTGCGGATGGGGATGTTCTGCAGATTCGGGTCGCTGCTGGACAATCGGCCGGTGATCGCGCCGGTCTGGTGGAAGCTGGCGTGGATCCGGTCGGTTCGAGGGCAGATCATGTCGGGCAGCGTATCGACGTACGTGCCCTTCAGCTTGCTCAGCTCACGGTAGGCGAGCACCTCGCGTGCGATCTCGCTATCGTGCCGTGCGACCAGCTCGGTCAGCGTCGCCGCGTCGGTGCTCCGACCGGTCTTGGTCTTGCGGATCACCGGCAGCCCGAGTTCGTCGAAGAGCACTTCGGCGAACTGCTTGGTGGAGTCGATGTTGAAGGGCCGGTCGGCCAAGGCGTGGATCCGGTCGGTCAGCCCGGCCAGTCGGTCGGCCATCGTCTTGCTCATCTCGCCGAGGAGCTCGGCGTCGAGCGTCACGCCGTTGTACTCCATGTCCGCCAACACCTGGACCAACGGCATCTCCGTTTCCGCGAACAGCGTCTTGAGCGCCGCGTCCTCGCCTAGCTGCTGACGAAACAGCTCACACAGCCGCCAGGTGAAATCGGCGTCTTCGGCGGCGTACTCGGCCACGCGGGAGATGTCGACCTGATCGATCGAGAGCTGGTCCTTGCCCTTGCCGATCAGGTCGGTGATCGGGATCATCCGGTGGTCGAACAGCTCGGAGGCCAGGGCGTCGAGCGAATGGCTTCGGCGGGACGAGTCGAGCACGAAGCTGGCGATCAGACTGTCGAAATCCGCGCCGCGGACCTCGATGCCGGCCGTCCGCAAGACGGACAGATCGTACTTGAGGTTGTGGCCACACTTGGCCACGTCGGGATTCGCGAAGACGGGCCCCAGGATCGCGATGACCTTCTCTAGGGGCACCGTCCGCCCCGCCAGGCCGCGAACGGGCACGTAGCAGGCCTTCTCGGGCTCCCACGAGAACGACAGACCCACCAGATCCGCCTCGACGGGCTGCAGGCTGGTCGTTTCGGTGTCGAAGGCGAACCGGTCGAGCTTGGCGAGCTGCTTGGCCAACCGTTTGAGCTTCGGCTCGGTATCGACCAGGTCGTACGCGCCTTTGGGTGGCGCGGTCATGTCGATGCGCGTCCCGGTTCCCTCAGTCGTCTCGTCTTTGACCTCCTCGTCCTTGGCCGGCGCGGGTTTGGCCGGCTTCTTCGGGGCGGCCTCGGCTTCGCCCAACTGCTGCAGCAGCCGGGTGAAGTTCAGCTCCTCGAAGATGGGTGCCAACGCTTCCCGTTCGAATCCCTCGAACCGGCACGCGGCCAAATCGAAATCCATCGGCACGTCGTCGCGAAGCGTCACCAGCTGTCGGGTCAGCGGCATCTGCTCTGCGAAGGCCTGGACGTTCTGGCGCTGCTTGGGCGTCAGCTCGTCGGCGTGGGCCAGGACACCCTCGGCCGACCCATACTTGGCGATCAGCTTGGCGGCCGTCTTGACCCCGATGCCGACCACGCCCGGGACGTTGTCCGTGCTGTCGCCCGTTAGGGTCTGGATGTCGATGGCTTGCTCGGGACGGTAGCCCTTCTTGGCCTCGACGGCAGCCGCATCGATCTCCTCGTCCTTGCCGGGGTCGTATAGGATCACGCGGTCGGTCAAGAGCTGCTCGAGATCCTTGTCGCGGCTGACGATGACGACCCGGAGGTCGGGGTGTTCGTCGGCGACCCGTCGCGCGATCGTGGCGATCAGGTCGTCGGCTTCGAACCCCGGTTTGACCAGCAGCGGGATCCCCGCCGCCCGAACGATCTCGAGCATGCGATCGTGCTGCGGGCCGAAGTCGTCGGGAGGCGGTTCGCGGTTGGCCTTGTACGCGTCGTACAGCTCGGCGCGAAAGACCGGCGCCTCGTCCGTGTCGATGACCATGGCCAGGTAGTCCGGTTTGCGAGCCCGCACCAGGCCAAACAGCATCTGGCAAAAGACGTAGGTTCCCCGGGTTGGCTCGCCGGATGGGGCGCTTAAGTCACGAAACGGGGCGTAGTAACAACGGAAGATCTGCGCGTGGCCGTCAATGAGGTGGAGCGTTTCAGGCATCGTGGGTTCCTTCCCGGACGGCGCTGACGTGGCCCGATGGAGCCTACCCCCACAGGAAGGTCGGGTCAAGGTCGCCCCTTTTCGGCCCCCTCGGCGAGGCTATAATACCCACAGGATGGTCTTGTGCCTCCTGCGACACCGGATTCGATCGTCGGGGTCGCTGATCTTCCGTAGCCGTTCACGTCTGCGGTGATGCGAACAAGGGATTGGGTGCTGGAACGGGGACGAGCCGAGATGATCCTGGGACAGTGGGACCTGAGGTCTCAAGCCCGTGTCCATTCCCCGGCAGGGCCGAAGCGGGGATTCACCCTCATCGAGCTGCTCGTGGTGGTGGCCATCATCGCGTTGCTGATCGCTATCCTGCTTCCGTCTCTGGCCGGTGCACGCGCCCAGGCCCGGACGACGGTCTGCGCCTCGCGGATCAGCCAGCTCGGCAAGGCTCTGTTCAACTATGCCGACCACTACGACGAGTACCCACCCTTCATGGGCTGCACGCCCGGCAAAGGCTGGCCGGTCCTGGACGACCACGTCGGGGGGATCTGCGACCCGAACGAAGACTGGATCTTCTCGCTGCCCGGGATGTGGACGACCAAGGAGGAATGGCAGGACAACTTCTACCGCGCCCGGGAGGAGGAGTGGGTCGACGTCGTTCCGGTGCCCCAGAGCGGGACATTGTTCAAGTACGCCCGATTTGCGGCCTTGTATCGCTGCCCGGACTTCGAACGGGTCAGCGATTCGGATAAGACGCAGAACGCGTTCAACTTCACACGTCCGGAGTGGGGCAGGAAGTTCCGGTGCCCGGGGGGTCGGCCTGGAGAGATCGGTTGGGCCGGTTTCCCGGAAGAGGGCGGGTGGGTCAGCGACGCCGGGATTCCGTACGGCGATTTCAAGGGGCATATCCTACGACTGAGCGCCGCCTACGCCCCGGCCATGCTACCCATGCTCATCGACGAACAGTGGGACCGCCACGTCGCCCGGCCACCCGCCATGTTCGAATCGCCGATCGAGTACTTCAAACACCACTGGATGGACACCGATCCGCTCATGTGCACCGACGACGAGGTGGCCCAGTATCACGGCCAGCCGGTCATCGAGTCGGAATTCTACGATCCGGAGAAGCCCTTCAAGAGAGGCAGCATCTTCTACTACGATGGACATGTGGATCTCCGCCGCGATCCGGCTCCCTCAGACGATCCCGGCAAACGCGATACCGAGACCAACCTCCGCAAAATGCCCGGCGCTCTGAAGAACGTGGCAGAGGCGGTCTTCGCCCAACGGGGGTTGCAGTCGCCGATTCCGATACCGAAGCTGTGGTAGTCTTCATGCAGCAACGTTCTGCCCCAGCCGCTCTGGGGCACCTCCCCGGGGCATCTGGGGCTTTGTGTGTTCCGGAGGCGCGCCTCCGGCTTGGCCCGCACTCGAGAATCGAGTAGGTTTGGGGTCACGCTCAGCCGCTTGCGGGAGTCCGTGCGTGGCCGTCATGTGCCAGATTGCCCTGCTTGGTGCCGTCCCTGGGTCGACCGCGGTGGGGGTGCCTTCCCCCGGATTCCTCCTGGGGCTGATGTTGTTCGTGGGGATCGCCTTCGGGGCGGCCGCGCGCTTCGTCCATCTGCCTCGCGTCATCGGTTATCTGATTGGCGGCGTTTGCCTCAAGCTGGCGCTGGCGGCGTTTGTGTCGTCATCTGCCGCCGCGGGGGGGGCAGGCCCGGCGGATGCGTCCAGTCCGCTGGCGTTTGCCGAAGCGATCCGGGCGGTCGGGGGAGGATCGGCGCCGCTCGCCCCGGTCTATGACGTCGTCCTGGGTCTGATCATGTTCACGCTCGGCGGCGTCTTCGAGCGGAAGCACCTCTCCCGCGTGGGTCACCGTGTCAGCCGTCTCAGTCTGGCCGAGTGCGGCGTGACGTTGGGGTGTGTCGGACTCGGGTGTTTTGTCCTTCTGCTGCTAACGGGATCTGGTCGGATCGGGGAGCGGTGTGCGTTCGCTCTCCTGCTGGGCATCGCGGGCATCGCCACGGCGCCGGCCGCTACGCTGTTGGTTCTTCGGGAGTACCAGGCCAAGGGACCGATGACGGACTCCACACTGACCTTGGTCGGGCTGAACAACATCATCAGCACGGTGCTGTTTCACGTGGCGTTTCTGGCCCTGGCGGGAACGGGGGTGATCGAGTCGAGCCTGGCCCCGGATCGGGCGGTATGGCTGGACCTGATGATGGTGACGGTGGGGAGCATCGTGCTCGGCGGAGTGCTGGGTTTGCTGATCAGCGTTGCCCACGCCAAACTGTCGATCGGCGAGACGATGCTGGTCTTCATGGGGATCGTCCTGGCGTTGGGGGCGGGGCGAAACTGGTTGGCCGACGAGCCAATCGGTCTATCCTTCAACTTCATGCTGACCGCGCTGTTCATGGGGGCGACGTTTACCAACGTCGCCATTGACGGCGAGCGGCTGACCGAGGCGTTGAGGCCCATCTCCACCCCGCTGTTTGCGGCCTTCTTCGTGCTGGCCGGATACGACCTGCATCTGGATGAGTTGACCCGCCTCGGCTGGTTGGGGGGTGGGTACGTCGTCCTCCGCACGGTGGGGAAGATCGTCGGTGGCACGATCGGCGCGCGGTGGGCGGGGGAGTTGGAGAACGTCAAGCCAACCATCGGCGCCGCCCTAGTCTGTCAGGCCGGTGTCGCCATCGGGCTCGCCGTCTTTCTGGCCGAACACTGGCCCAGCCCGTTGGCTGACACCTTCACGACCGTCATCTTCGGATCGGTGGCCCTGTTCGAGTTGACGGGACCGCTCGGCGTCAAGTGGGTCGCCGTGCGAGCGGGCGAGGTGAAAGCCGTCACGTTGCTCAGGCGAGCCAAGCCCGCGCCGGTCGAGGGGGTGTCTTCGACGCTGACCATCGTCGGATCGATGCTGCGGCTGCTGGGCGTGAAACGAAAGACCCCCAGCGCGTCGAGCGGGCAGCCCAGAACGCTTCAGGCCGGCGATATCATGCGGACAAACGTGAAGTTCATCCCCGCTGACGCGACGATGGATCAGGTGATGGCCTTTGTCGAGAGGAGCCGGTTCAACCACTTCCCTGTTGTCGACGCGGAGGGGCACCTGTTGGGCATGATTCGCTTCGCCGACATCCGGGACGTCATCTACGATCCGCTGACCCGCGACCTGATCACGGCCGTGGACATGGCCAACCCGGACATCCCGTTGGTGACCGTCGACCAGAGCCTCGACGGGTTGCTCGAGCTGTTCGGCAGCGGGCACTACGAGACGCTGCCCGTGGTCGATCGGCCTGGCTCGCGCAAGGTGCTCGGCATCGTGGAACAGCGCGACCTGCTCCACGCCATGCATTACGCGGGGAAAGACAACACGAAGGCTGAGGGGTGACGCGTCTTGTGCTTCTTGCTGAAGGGAAACTTGGGCAGTATGATCATGGTATGGCTAGCAAGAAGAAGACGACCCGCCATCATCTTCCTGTGGTGATTGAGCAGGATGAGGACGGCGTCTTCATTGTCTCTGTGCCGACGCTCCCGGGCTGTCGCTCTTGTGGCCTGACGATCGATGAGGCGATGAGGAACATCGCTGAAGCTGCATCGCTGTGTCTTGAGGACGATCCCCCGTTGAATCAGGCGGCCTTCGTTGGCGTGCGAGACCTCGAGATCACCTCATGAGCCCGACGCCCGTCACTTCGGCGCGTGCCCTCATGAGAGCCCTTCGCCGCCTCGGCTTCGTCCAGACACGCTCACGTGGTTCCCACCGACGTTTTGAGCATCCCGATGGGCGAAAGACAACCGTTCCCGTTCACAAGGGACGCACCATTCCGCGCGGTTTGCTCCGACAGATCGTGACGATCGACGTCGGCATGGACATGGATGAATTTGCGAAGTTGTTGTGAGCTTCGGGGCGGCCGCACTTGCCTGCGACTCCTTGCGGTGATACACGGCAATGACGATGGCTGATGAACGTAGCATGGTGCGCCCGCTGCTTGCGGTTTCGATGGGCGATCCGGCCGGCGTCGGTCCGGAGGTATGCGTCCAGACGCTCGGCCGGGCGGACGTTTTCCGCCTGGCCAGGCCGTTCGTCGTCGGCGACGTGGGTGTGCTCCAGGCGGCTACCGAAGTCCTCGGGGCGAAGATCTCGCCGAATCGTATCGACCGACCAGAAGTGGGGCGGTTCGAGCCCGGGCAGATCGACGTGATCGATCTGGCCAACGTCGATCGGGCCTCCGTGCAATGGGGACAAGTGAGTTCCGCAGCCGGTCAAGCGGCGTACGAATACGTGATTCGGGCCGCCGAGCTCGTCACGTCGGGTCAGGCCGACGCGCTGGTCACCGGTCCGATTCACAAGGAGGCTCTGAACCTGGCCGGCCATGATTACGCGGGCCACACCGAGCTGCTGGCCGAGCTCACTCACACGCGAAGCTACGCGATGATGTTGGCCGTGGGGCGTCTGCGCGTCTCCCACGTCAGCGGCCACGTTTCGCTGAGACGCGCGTGCGAGTTGGCCAGGCGCGATCGTGTGCTGGAGGTGATCACGCTGACCGATGCAGCCCTGCGGCGGATCGGCATCGATCGACCGCGCCTGGCCGTTGCGGCCCTCAACCCGCATGCCGGCGAAGGTGGGCTCTTCGGACGCGAGGAGATCGAACAGATCGCCCCCGCAGTCGAGCACGCCCGCCGACGTGGCATTGACGCGGAGGGTCCATTGCCGGCCGACACGATGATGGCCAAGGTCGCCGGCGGCGGCTACGACGCCGCCGTCGCCATGCACCACGATCAGGGCCACATCGCCGTCAAGCTCCTGGGATTCGCCTACGACGACCGCGCCGAGGCGTGGTCGACGGTCCGCGGCGTGAACGTCACGCTGGGTCTGCCCATCGTCCGGACGTCGGTCGATCACGGCACGGCCTTCGACGTCGCCGGCCGCGGCGTGGTCAACCCGTCCAGCATGCTCGACGCCATCGACTGGGCCGTCGCCCTGGCCGGCGGGGACGTCGGCAAGATTCGACAAACGTGATCGCTCCGCACTCCCCCCATGGCGTTCGGCGGCAAGGAGCAGTGGGATTGCGCGTACCCTCATGATATGATGAGGGGCGAGGTGCGCCGGTGCCGAAACGTGTCTATCTCGAAACCACCATCATGAGTTACCTCACTGCTCGCCCAGGTCGCGATTTGATCAGGGCCGCTCGCCAGGAGGTGACGCGCCTTTGGTGGGATGAGCGAAGCCCTGACTTCGATCTATACATCTCGCAGTTCGTCCTCGACGAAGCCGGAGAGGGTGACGAGGACGCAGCGCGTCGCCGACTACTGCTCCTGGAGGAGTTGCCGCTTCTCGAGACGACCGAGCAGGTCGTGGCATTGGGGCAGGCTTTCGTTCAACAGGACATCATGCCACAGAGGGCCGCGACCGACGCCCTTCATGTCGCTGTGGCAACGGTTCACGGAATGGACGTTCTACTCACGTGGAACTGCAGGCATCTGGCCAATGCCGAGTTGCTGGGGGACATCGCGCGGCTGATCCGGTCCAAAGGCTATGAACCACCGGTCATCTGCACCCCCGACGAACTGATGGGAGAATGACCATGCGGGACGATCCGATCGTGGACGAGGTCCGCAAGTTGCGCGAAGCGCGTGCGGCCCGATTCGGATTCGATATCCAGGCCATAGCGGCCGATGCCAAGAGACGCGAAGGCGAGGGGGACCGCAAGGTGGTCTCGCTGACACCCCACCAGGCGGCGGCTCCCAGCCTGGATACACCCCGGACCCGGGAGTGAGTAGCAGTACGACCGTCGCTGAGGAACACAAGCGCCCTGAAGATCCCCTCAAATCCATCCACGGCGCAACCGGGATGGACCGATCGACCTGAGACGCGAGACGTTCCTGTCGCGGGGCCTCGGACCGGCATATAATGAGATCCCTTTGGTATGGATGGATTCAAGCGGCTGGTCCGCAGGGCGGACCCTACAGAAAGGTGACTTCGGATGCGCAGCGATCAAGTCAAGAAGGGCAAGGAACGGGCTCCTCATCGCAGTCTGCTGAAGGCCTGCGGCGTGACCGACGCCGACATGGACAAGCCCTTCATCGCCATCGTCAACAGCTACATCGACGTCGTGCCCGGACACGTTCATCTGGACAAGGTCGGCGAGTACGTCAAGCAATGCGTCCGCGAAGCGGGCGGCCTGCCGCTGGTGTTCAACACGATCGGCGTGGACGACGGGATCGCGATGGGCCATGCCGGCATGAAGTTCTCGCTGCCCTCCCGCGAACTGATCGCCGACTGCGTCGAGACGATGATTCAGGCGCACTGCTTCGACGGCATGGTCTGCATTCCGAACTGCGACAAGATCATCCCGGGCATGCTGATGGCCGCGGGTCGGTGCAACGTGCCGGCCGTCTTCGTCAGCGGCGGACCGATGGAGGCCGGCCGGACCCCGTCCGGCAAGGTGATCGACCTGATCTCCGTCTTCCAGGGCATCGGCGAGCACCAGCAGGGGAACCTGACCGACGAGGAGCTCAAGGAGCTGGAGGACTACGCCTGTCCGACGTGCGGGTCGTGCAGCGGACTGTTCACGGCTAACAGCATGAACTGCCTCAGCGAGGCGCTGGGGATGGCGCTGCCGGGCAACGGGACGATCCTGGCCACCAGCGAAGATCGGCGCGCGCTGTATCGAAAGGCGGCGGAGCGGATCATGGATCTGGTCAGCCAGGACATCAAGCCGCGCGACATCATGACTGCCGGGGCGTTCGACAACGCGATGATCCTCGACATGGCCATGGGCGGCTCGACCAACACCGTGCTCCACCTGCTCGCGATCGCGCACGAGACGGGCGTCTCGAGCTTCGACATGAAGCGCATGGGCGAGTTGGCCGCTCAGGTCCCCAACATCTGCAAGGTTGCACCGAGCTCGGCCTACCATCTCGAGGACATTCAGGCGTCCGGCGGAATCATGACGATCCTCGGCGAGATCCGGCGGGGCAAGCCCGGACTCATCAACGAGGACTGCATGACCGTAACCGGCAAGACGCTCGGCGCGAACCTGGACGCGCATGACATTCGGGCCCGCGGGGAACGGGTCCAGACGTCCGGCCTGAGCCAAACGAAGCGGGCCGAACTGAGCACGGCCACCGAGCGCGCCGCGGACGGCGGGGCGCCCGTGACGGCGGTCCTGGACAGTACGTTTGACCCTCAGGACTGCGTCCGCACCGTCGAGAACGCCTATTCACAGGAGGGGGGCTTGGCGATGCTATACGGCAACCTGGCCCCCGAGGGGTCGGTGGTCAAGACGGCCGGCGTCGACGCCGAGATGCTGCAGCATGAGGGCCCGGCCGTCATCTTCGAGTCGCAGGAGGAGGCATGTGAGGGCATCCTTGGCGGCAGGGTCAAGGCCGGCGACGTCGTCGTGATCCGCTACGAGGGACCGCGCGGCGGGCCGGGCATGCAGGAGATGCTCTCGCCCACGTCCTATATCCGGGGCATGGGCCTGGGCGGGACATGCGCGCTGATCACGGACGGTCGATTCAGCGGCGGGACCGCCGGCGCCTGCATCGGACACGTCAGCCCCGAGGCCGCCGCTGGCGGGCCGATCGCGTTGCTTCAGGCCGGCGACGTCATCGCCATCGACATCCCGGCTGGCAAGCTGGACGTTAGGCTCTCCGCGGACGAGCTCGCCCGGCGTCGAGCCCAGTGGCAGGCGCCCGAGCCACGATACAGGACGGGCTGGCTGGCCAAGTATGCGACGATGGCGACGTCGGCCTCCCAGGGGGCCGTGCTGAAGTGGTCGTAGCGGACGCGGGCGAGGCGGTCGGTCGTCAAGAGCGCGGGACCCACCGTCGTTTCCTAGAGGGTCAGGACCGTCTGGAATCAGACGCCGATGTCAGCGTCTGATTCCTTCGCCATGGCCACTGCCAGAGGCAGAGGCCATGGAACGCTCCCGAACGGTCGCGTCTCTGATTGGGTTGATGGTCTATGCTTGCCCGCCTATAGTCGCTGCCGTGTCGGACGCCAGACATTTCGTCTCCGCTGCTCGAATCGTCAGCGGCCTGACGCTGCTATCTCGCGTTCTGGGTTTGGTCCGGGACGCAGTCTTTGCCGGTGTCTTCGGGGCCGGTTGGGCGGCGTCGGCGTTCTCGCTGGCGTTTATGGTGCCCAACCTTTTCCGCCGGCTGTTCGGCGAGGGGGCCTTGTCCGCCGCCTTCATCCCCGTCTTCACGGACGTCCGTCAGCAGGGGGACGGTCGACGCGCAAGCCGATTGGCGGGCACGGTCCTTGTCGGCGCGGCGATTCTGCTGGCCGTCCTCGTCTTGCTTGGCGAGGGCGTCGTGGCAGGCCTGAAGCCCCTCGTCGAGCCCACGCCGCGTAACGCGCTGACACTGAGACTGGCCGCTGTCATGCTGCCCTACGCCCTGCTCATCTGCGCGGTGGCGTTGATGAGCGGGTTGTTGAACGTGCTCGGGCACTTCGCCGCGCCGGCCGGCGCGCCCATCGTCCTGAACCTCTGTATCATCTCCGCCATTGCCGCCGGTGTCTGGGTCGGTGGTCTCGACGTCGAAACGCACCTGACCTGGCTGGCCGGGGGCGTCCTGATCGCGGGGGTCCTGCAGCTCGCACTGCAATGGTTGGCCGTCCGCGCCCGCGGATTCCGGATACATCTAGCGCTCGACGTTCGCGATGAGGCTGTCCGCCGGATCGCCTGGCTGACCGGGCCGATGGCCCTCGGCCTGGCCGTCGTGCAGATCAACGCCCTGGCCGACGTGCTCATCGCTTACGTCTTCGTTCCGCACGGCGGGGCGCCCAACAAGCTGTACCTGGCCCAGCGGCTGTACCAGTTTCCGATGGGCGTGTTCCTGATCGCCCTGACGACGGCGATCTATCCGCAGTTCAGCCGCATGGCGGCCGACCGGGACATGGTCGGCTTCGGCGACAGCATCGTTCGGGGCTTGCGGATGGTCATCTTCATCGGCGTGCCGGCTTCGGTGGGCCTGATCCTCATGCGCGAGCCCCTCGTCGCGCTGCTGTTCGAGCACGGCAAGTTCCTGGGCGCCGACACGACGCGGACGGCCGCGATCTTGCTGTTCTATGCGGCCGGCATCTGGGCCTACGGACTGCAGATGATGTTGGGGCGTGCCTTCTACGCCCTGCAAGACAGCAAGACCCCGGTACGAATCGCCATGGCCATGGTCGTGCTGAATCTCACGTTGAACCTGATCTTCGTTCATGTCCTGCCCGAGCCGCAAGAGCGCGGGTTGGCCTTGGCGACGGCGATTTGCGCCGTCATCCAGTCGGCCTGGTTGGCGGCGGTTCTGTCGTCGAGGGTGGGCCACGTCCAGTCGGCAGGATTGTGGCGGCAGCTGATGCGCGTGGTGATCGCCACGATCGGCATGACGGCTGCCTGCGTTGCGATCGGGCGCTTCCTGGGCCCGAGACCGCTGGCTCAGGTTGCCGGTGTGCTCGTCGTCGGCGTGGGCACCTATGCCGTGGCGAGTCGGTTGATGAAGATCGAGGAGCTGCGCGACCTGCTCCGCCGCGATGTGCGCTGATTCGCGGGGTAGAAAGGGGTCAGGCAGCTTTCGCCTGGGAGGCACCTCTGAAGAACCGGTCCACTGTCGCGGCGAGAGCAGCGAGACGCCTTTCTACCCAGCCGCTTCCAGGTGGCGGACGACCGGTCTGACGCTATTCCCACTCGATCGTCGACGGGGGTTTGGACGAGATGTCGTAGACGACACGGTTGATGCCGCGAACTTCGTTGATGATGCGGTTACTGATGCGGGCCAGGACCTCGTGGTCGATGCGACACCAGTCGGCGGTCATGAAATCGCTGGTCTCGACGAAGCGGACGGCCACGACGCAGTTGCCTTCGTAGCTCCGGCCGTCGCCCATTACGCCCACGGCGCTGACGGGCAACAGGACGGCGAACCCCTGCGCGATTTTTCGGTACCACCCCGCGGCGCGGATCTCTTCGATGACGATCTCGTCGGCGTCGCGGAGCAGGTCGAGCCGCTCGGGCGTGACGTCGCCGACGACGCGAACCGCCAGCCCCGGCCCCGGGAATGGGTGTCGCCAGACGATCTCCTCCGGCAGGCCCAATGCCTCGCCGACCTGCCGCACTTCGTCTTTGAACAGGTCGCGGAGGGGTTCGATCAGCTCCAGGCCTAGCTCGCTGGGGTCGACCAGGTTGTGATGCTGCTTGATCTGGTCGGCCTGCCCGGCGGCGCTGCTACCCGACTCGATCACGTCGGGGTAGAGCGTGCCTTGGGCGAGGAACTTGACCCCGTCGATCTTGGCCGCCTCGTCGCGGAAGATGCGGAAGAACGTCTCGCCGATGATCACGCGCTTGCGCTGCGGATCGACCACGCCCTTCAGCTCGGACAAGAAGTTCGCTGACGCGTCGACGACGCGCAGGTCCACATGGAAGTGATCGCGGAACGTGGCCTCGACCAGCTCAGCCTCGTTCTTGCGCAGCACGCCGTTGTCGACGAAGATGCACACCAGCCGGTCGCCCAAAGCCCGATGCAGGAGGGCGGCGACCACGCTGCTGTCCACCCCGCCGGACAGGCCGCAGATCACCCGATCCTCCGGGCCGACGCGTTGGCGGACCGATTCGATCGTCGTGTCCACGAAGTTGCCGACCCGCCACGTTCCCCGGCAGCCGCAGATGTCATAGAGGAAGTTCCGGATGATCTGCCCGCCGTGCGGGGTGTGCGTGACTTCGGGATGGAACTGCACGCCGTAGAAGGGTCGGCTCCCATGCCGGACGGCCGCGTAGGGGCAGTTCCCGGTCGTTGCCAGCGGGAGGAAATCGTCGTTCAGCTCCGCGACGATGTCCCCGTGGCTCATCCAAACGGAGGTGTGGGCCGGCACGTGGGCGAGGAGTCGGTCGGCTCGGTTGATCTGCAGGTGCGTTCTGCCGTACTCCCGAGACGCCGTCGGCTGGACCTGACCGCCGAGGACCTGACAGCCAATCTGCATCCCGTAGCAGATGCCCAACGCGGGTACGCCCATGTCCAACACGGCCGGATCGCATCGGGGGGCCCCTTCGGCGTAGACACTGGCCGGTCCGCCCGACAGGATCAGCCCGGCCACGTTCATGTCCCGCAGCTGGTCGGCCGCGATGTCCGGTCGGCACAGGACGCTGAACACGTGGTTTTCCCGAACCCGCCGAGCGATGAGCTGGGCGTACTGGCTCCCGAAGTCGAGGATCGCGATGGTCTCGTCAGGTGTCGACGGGCCTGACATGGCAGCTCCCATACCTGGAAACGAATCAGTGTACCCGTTCGACGCTCCGCTGCAACCGGATCTTCGTCTGGAGTTTCCCGCCGGCGGAAAGGCGGAAACTCCAAAACAGACAGGTCTTGCGTCCGTCACCACGGTTCGTAGAATGAAAAGGTTCGGTGGCCCGATCCGTGGGGCCGGTCCCGGGGACGGTCACGCTAGGCCGGTTGCGCATTGATTCGATTCATGAGCGACCTGAAGATCCTCTCGACCGGGATCGTCGTGCTGCTGAGCGGCTGCGCGGGCGGCTTTCCTCCGGACCTGCATTCTCCCGATCCTGCCGCGCGGATCCGGGCGATACGACAGGTCGCCGAGCAGGAGGACAAGGCGGCCTTGCCGTTGCTGGTCGACCGTCTGGAAGACGAGGACGAGGCTGTCCGGTTCTACGCGATTGCCGCGTTGTTCAGGATGACGGGCACGGACATGGGCTACAAGTACTACAAGCCGTTGCGTGAACGTCTCCCGGCGGTGAAGCGGTGGCGGCAGTACGTTCGTCGGCGCGCCAAGGCGGAACCGAGCACAAGGGCGGCCGCGTTCGGGAGTTAGGCAAGCGTGCATGAGGCACCTGGCATGACGCAGGGAGCGGAGCAGAGCGACCGCCGAGCGGTGGACCTGTCGATCCTGAGCGATCCGAAGAACCTCGCGGTGGTCCGCGCCGCGGCCGAGAAGATGGCCCGGCAGGAGGGGTTCGCGCCGAACGATGTCGACGGCATCATGTTGGCGATTGACGAGGCGCTGGCCAACGTGATGAGGCATGGCTACGAAGGGCAGAAGGACTGCGAGATTCGCATCCGGCTGGAGGCGACGGACGACCAGAAGAGCGGGGCTGGCCTGATCGTTACGTTGCGGGACCAGGGGAAGCAGGTGGACCCGGAGGTGATCAAGGGACGCGACCTGGAGGACGTCCGTCCCGGTGGGTTGGGGGTGCACATCATTCAGACCGTGATGGACCACGTGGAGTACAGTTGCCTGGAAGAAGGCGGGATGCAGTTGCGGATGGTCAAGTACGTGCGGCGACCGGACGAGCCGTCGTCGTAATCGTCGCGGCGGAAGGCGGAGGCGATATGTCAATGGCAGGTGATCCACTGGTCAGGGACGTTCAGGAGCGCCAAGAGGGATCCGTCGTCGTGTTGGCCGGCGAGATCGACTACAACCAATCCCACAAGCTCCTGGAGGTTCTGAACGGGGTTATCGAGAAGCGTCCTTCGTGTCTGGTGGTCGATCTGGGCGCCGTTGAGTACATGGACAGCAGCGGGCTGGGCACGCTGGTCAAGATCTTCCAGCAGGTCAACGGCTACAAGGGCAAGATGGCTTTGGTGGCGATGAACGACCGCGTCCGCAACGCCTTCGAGATCACGCGACTCGATCAGTTCTTCGCGATCCATCAGACCGTGGACGAGGCGCTGCAGGCATGAGCTTGACGTCACCAGGCTCCGAGCCGGTCGTCGGCGGCCGCTCCCGACAGTGGGTCGAGCGGGTCGGGCAGGGCGTTCTTGACGCGGGCCGATTCGTCCGAAACAGCATCGGTCAGTTCGGGGGGCTGAGCTATCTGCTCGCCGACGCCGTTCGCTGGACGCTCCGGGGCCTGTTCGTACCCAAGGTCAAGCTCGGGCGGCGGTCGGTGGCGGCCCAGATGGTCCGCGTGGGCGTGCGGGCGATTCCCATCATCTGTCTGGTGCAGGTCTTCATCGGGGTCATTCTGGCGCTGTCGATGGCCCCGACGTTGGAGATGTACGGGCAGGTGGACACCGTGGCCGTCATCGTGGGGATCGCGGTCTTCCGCGAGCTGGGGCCACTGATATCCGCCATCGTCCTGAGCGGGTTCGCAGGGGCGTCCATCGCGGCGGAGATCGGGTCCATGGTGGAAGCGGAGGAGATCAAGGCCCTGCGAGCCCACGCGCTGAACCCGATCCACTTCCTGGTCGTGCCGAGATACCTGGCCACCGTGCTGATGCTGACCGGATTGGCCGTCATCGCCGACGTGATGGGCGTCGGGGGCGGCATGTTCACGGCCGTCTATGTGCTGGGGGTCGATCCAACGACGTACCTGCAGCTGACCCAGGATGCCTTGACGAACAAGGATTTCCTGACCGGATTGATCAAGGCAGCGGTGTTCGGGCTCCTGATCGCCATGCTCGCCTGCTACGAAGGGCTCAACGTGAGCGGCGGGGCGGAGGGCGTCGGGCGGGCCACGACCGGCACCGTGGTCAAGAGTATCGTGGCCCTGATCGCCACGGACTGCATCTTCACGGTGATCTTCTATGTGTATGAGATATAGACCGTGGGCAGACGGCGGCGGGTGACGTTCGCGGCGACCGGGCCGAGGTAGGGCCCGGCCTGGGCGATCTACGGTAAGGATCTCACATCGATGGCGGACCGGCCAACCGGAGAACCGGGGAATCTGTCGCCTGGCCCTGGCGCCGACCAGCGGGAGGTCAGGATCTCCGTACGGGAGCTCGTCAAGCGCTTCTGCGACGCGGAAGGCAACGAGGTGACCGTGCTGGACGGGGTGGACTTCGACGTCTACCAGGGCGAGACGATCGTCGTGATGGGCGGCAGCGGCTGCGGCAAGAGCACGCTGCTGAACTGTCTGATCGGCGAGTACGTGCCGGACGGCGGCAGCATCTGCTACAAGACGAGCGACATGGATGCGCCGGTCGACATCGCCCGGATGGCCGAGCACGAGCTGAACGAGGTCCGCAAGAAGTTCGGTATTCTGTTTCAGAGCGGGGCGCTGTTCAATTCGATGTCGCTGGCCGAGAACATCGCCCTGCCGCTGCGGGAACACAGCTACGTGGACCCGTCGGTGATCGACATCGTCGTGACGCTCAAGCTGCAGCAGGTTCGCATGCTGGAGCACCGCGACAAGATGCCGTCGCAGCTGTCGGGCGGTCAGAAGAAGCGCGCGGGCCTGGCCCGGGCGACGGCGCTGGATCCGGAGATCCTGTTCTACGACGAGCCCAGCGCCGGGCTCGACCCGGTGACGTCCGCCGCCATCGACGAGCTGATGATGAACCTGTCCAAGATGCTGTCGGTGACGAGCGTCGTGGTGACGCACGAGATGGACTCGGCGTTCCGCATTGCGGATCGCATGGTGATGCTGGACAGGGGCAGGGTGCTCAAGATCGGTCCGCGGAGCGAGTTCGAGGCGCTGCGGGACGCAGATCCTGCCTCGCTGTCGAATGACGCCGATCGGCTGATGAACCAGTTCCTCAACGGGCACAGCGAGGGACCGCTGACCGACGAGGCTGGCATGAGCGAGTTCGAAAAGCTGATTGTGCGAGGGTAGGTCGCGTATATCGACCGGCCCTTGACCGCCTCAATGAGAGGTCTAGACATGGCTAAAGGCCGCAACACGTTTGCTCTCGGGCTGACTGTCCTGGTGATGCTGGGGCTCTTCATCGGCGTGCTCGTGTTCATCGGTGTGAGCGACGTGTGGGGCGAGCCCGTGCGGCCGATTACGGTCCGTTTCGCCAGCACGCTGACGTTGCCGCCGCTCAAGACGGGCAGTCAGGTTCTGTTCGCGGGTCAGCCGGCGGGCCGCATCACCACGATGTGGTTCAAGAAGGCCGACCACGCCGACGCCAAGACCGGAAGAACGCGACAGATGGTGTTCCTCTACGTCCAGGCCGAGGTCCAGGAGCGCCTCGACCTCCGCAAGGATTGCGTGATTCTGCCCGAGGGTCCGATCCTCGGCGGGGCCGGGTTGCTGCGGATACAGGACCAGGGCCAGAGCGGCGACCCACTGGGTCCGGACGACGTCATCGAAGGAGAGGGCATGGGCGGGTTCGCGGCCGTCACCGAGCAGATCACCGAACTCGGCGGCCTGCTGACCAATGAGCTCGACGCCAAGCGGAAAGACAGCATCATGGCCTTGATCAAGCTGCAGCTCGACGCGACCGAGGAAGGCAGCATGATGGAAAGACTGCTCAAGACGATGACCAACCTGAGCGACATCTCGGCCAGCATCCGCAACGAGCTGGACCCCAAGCAAGAGAAGGTCCTGCTGGCGAAGCTGCATCTGACGCTCGACCACATCAACGCGATCACGGGCGAGCTGCAGACCCAGATGGACCCGAAGGCCAGAACGGCCCTTCTGGGCAAGTTGCAGCTCGCCATGGACGCCGTCAACGATTCCCTAGAGAACGTCAATGGCATGCTGAGCGAGAACCGCCAGACCATCCAGACCACGCTGGCGAACGTCAAGGAGACGAGCCAGACGCTCAACACCGGGATCGCCAAGGCCATCGCCGACGAGCTGGACGACGCCAACCCGCAGAGCCTGTTGGCCAAGATCCACGGGTCGCTGGATCGGATGGGCCACTCGCTGGAGGACCTCAACCGCATCACCGCGTCGACGAGCGAGGTCGTGACGCTGAACAAGGATTCGCTCAACAAGATCCTGACGAACTTCAAGGAGACGAGCGACCACATGAAGGCGGCCACGAAGGACCTGCGTCGGAACCCGTGGCGCCTGCTGTACCGACCGTCGCTGGCCGAGACCAAGGAGCTGAACATCTTTGACGCCGCCCGGTCGTTCGCCGAGGCCGCGACGCGGCTGGACGACGCAACGGTGCGCCTGAAGGGCCTGCTCGAATCGCGGGAGGGCAAGATCGCTGCCGATGACCCCAAGCTGGTGGAAATCCGCGCCGAGCTCCAGGAGACGTTCGAGAAGTTCACGCAGGCAGAGGAGGCACTGTGGCAGAACCTCAAGATCAAGCCCTGACCGCACGGCCGATCCATCCAGGCCATCGGGCTCGGGCCTGGCGGCCTTCACGCTCGACCATGCCGCTCGCACGGACACGGAGGGACGCTGGAGACGCGCATGACCGAGAACGATCCATCAGACACGCGTGACGTCCTCGTGGTCGGCGGCGGACCCGCCGGTGCGACCGCGGCGGCCTTGTGTGCCGGCAAGGGCCTGTCGGTCGGGCTGATTGATTGCCGGGAACGCCCCCGCGAATCGCCCGATCGGGTCTGGCTGAACGCCGAGGCAAGGAAGCTGTTCGAACCGTGTGGGGCTGACCCCGACGCCCTCTTCGGTCAGCCGCTGCAGGCCGTCACCTTCCATACGTCGGACTTCGCCAAGTCCATGCGATCGTCGCTCGCGCCATCCGCCGTTCATGTGATCGATCGGGCTGTGTTGGAGAACGCACTTCTGGAGGCTGCGGCCTCGGCGGGAACGTCGATCTGGGCCGGCCAGAGCGTCACCGCTTTGGAGGTGCTCGAGGAGCACGTCCGCTTGGACCTGGCGGATGACTCGCAGCTCGAGGCGCGGTACCTGATCGGCGCCGATGGTGCTGCATCCGGCATCGCCCGACAGCTCGGGCTGGTGACGCCGACGGATCCAGGTTGGTGGCGCGCCCAATGGGACGCTGACCTGACGCAGAAGAGCAAACCGAAGCCCGCCCAAGCCGAGCTGGACATGGCCATTGTGCTCGGACTGATCGAGGCGCGGGGCTTTGGCTACGTCCTGCATCAGCCTGACCATTACCTGATCGGTGTGGCCGGGCCCGGCACGGCCGATGAGATCGGCGAGCACTTCGAGCTGTTCGTCAGCGATGCTGAGGAGGCCGATCTGGTTCCTCGCGGCGTTCAGCCGACCCAACCCGTCGTCGTGCCCAGCCCGGCGGGTGCCGCCGTCGAGATGGAGACGCACGTCGGCAAGCGGTCGCTGTTGGTGGGCAGCGCGGGTGGCTTTGTCTCTGCCATCAGCGACGAGGGGATCTACCCCGGCATGTGGTCGGCCGCCATCGCCGTCGATGTGCTGGTCGACGCGCTCGGCAGCGAGACCGGCCAGGACGTGCTCGCCGAGTACGACACCCGGTGGCGGGTCGCGATGGCCGACTACCTGCGAATGCCCAACACCGATCTGCATTTCCTCCTGCCGCTGATCTTCAGCAACCAGCAGATGGCCGACCGAATGGCCGCCGCCTTCTTCTGCGGACAGAACATCTGATGCGGCGCTCGGGTCGGGCGGATTGTACCGACCTCGCCAGGGGACTAGGATGGACATTGACCGTGCAGGCTCGCCGTCGATTTCGTGAGAGATGTCCGAGACCCACACCACATCGGAGTCGTCTGGGGCGTCGGCCCTCAACCGCCTTCAGCTCGTTCTCTCCGTCGCCATCCTCGGCGCGCTGATCATCCTCCTGCTGGTCAAGGTGCTGTCGATGGCGACGCTCTTCGAGAAGCCCGGGGAGCTGCTCAACGCCACGGCGCCCAATCCCTACGTTGCGCGTCGGGTGCAGCAAGGCGGCGAGATCTACGGCGACTGGCGGGTCCGACCGCACGTCCTGGCCATGTACGGCCCGGCGCAGTACTGGCCGGTGGGACTCATCGGCAGATGGACCGGCGCCGACGTGCAGGGCTTGTACACGATCGGGCGGTCGATCTCGGTGCTGGCGACGGCGGGCACCGTCGTGCTGATCGTGTGGATGGTGTGGCGCGGGCTTGCGGTGCATCCTGTGATCGCCGTCGCGATGGGGTTGGTCTTCATCACGGCAGACGGCATCCTGGTTCGTTTCGACCTGGCGTTCCGGGCCGACGCGCCGGGCTGCTTCCTGACGATGTTGGGCTTGGCGCTGCTGGTTCGAGCCGACCGGCGCGCGTGTCTGTATGGGTCGGTGCTCGCGTTTCTGGGGGCGTTTCTGTACAAGCAGTCGTTCGTGGCCGGTCCAGTGGCGGCGGTGTTGTGGCTGGGGTTGACCCGTCGGCGTCGCGATGCGGTCACCTACGCCGTCCTCAGCCTGGTATGCCTGGGGGGCGCGGTGGCGTTGCTGAACGTGGTCACCGAGGGGCGGTACTACCTGAACACCGTCAAGGGGCTGGCCGGCAACACCACGCTCGCCAGCATTCCGATGCTGCTCCACGAGTTGATCCAGCAGGCCGCGGTTCCGGTGGTGATCGCCGTCTACGTGCTGGCGATCGAATGCTACCGTCGCGAATGGCACGTCGTCTCGGTCTTGTTGGCCGTGTCGATGATCCTGACGGCGGCATCCACGTATCGGGACGGATCGTGCATCAACTACTACATGCCGTCGGTGGCCGTGGCGTGCGTGGTCGCCGGTCGAAGCATGGGACGGTGGTGGCAGGAGCGGTCGACCGCGCCCGCGGGCGCGACCGCCCTGACCTTCGTCCTGGTGCTGGCCGCAGTGTGGTACGTCCCCGAAGCGGGTTTGCGTATCTGTCAGTTGCCCACGCGGTGGGAGACCTTCACGGAGCGGCACGAGCAGTTCGACAGGAGGGCGAAGTTCTTCCGGGACCTGGCCGACTACCTGAACGGCCTCGACGGGCCGGTGCTGTGCCAGTTCAGCGACCTCGGCCTGCACTGCCCTCGCTCGATCATGATCGACACGTCCACGTTCTCGGGGATGGCCGACGTCGGTGCGTTTGACGATCGGCCGTTGATCGAGGAAATCCGTCGCGGGCAGGTCGCAGCGATCGTCATCAACCCGCGGGCCGCGCCGGTCTACCAATCGACCGAGATGGTCAGCCGGCGGTGGCGCAAGGCGATGACGGGGCGATATCGTCTTGTCCGCGTGCCCGGTCTGGAGTGGGCCCACATCTACCGACCCGTCACGCAGCAGCGTCCGAAATCAACGGACCTGCTCGGACCGCCGCTGTAGGAGACGTGGGCGGGCCGCGTCGAACTTGATACCATCTGGGAAGAGGAGCGGGCCCCGCCGAAGTGTCTGGGCGGATTCCTGGGGACTAGCGACGATGTACCTACGAAGCCATCCCACCGGTGCCGTGCTGATCGGCCTGCTGGCGGTACAGGCCGGACCCTCGCGGTCCCCGGCCGCCAACCGGATCGGTTTGCCGGAGAACCTGGCGCCCAAGGCACAGATCTCGGCCGATTCCGTGTACAGCAAGGACTATCAGGCCCGGTTCGTCGCCGACGGGCACGTGCCCACCGCGGAGGGCCGCCAGGATGTCGGACGGGCCTGGTGCGTGAATGGCAAGACCCATCGCCACGGGGCGACGTTGACGCTTCGCTGGGCGACCCCGGTCCGCATCGCCGAGCTGGTTTACTACGGTCGAACGGCCTGGTTCGTCAACGAGTGCTGGAAGGGCTACGAGGTCTATCTCGATGGGGCGGCATCTCCCGTCGCCAGGGGACAGCTCGAGATGCGCCACGGCCCGCAGCGGATCAAGCTGCCCAGGCCGACGAACGTCCGGGCGATTCGGCTGAAGTTCACCAGTTCGTATGGCGGGTACAACCCGGGCGCATCGGAGATCCAGGTCTTCGCCACGTCCCCAACGGACCGGGCGTTGCGACGATTCATGAACGCGTCGGCCCAGGTCCTGGCCGGCATGCCGTGGGTGGATCGGGTGGACTGCGACGCGGTCGGGCGCCTCATCCAGGCGTTGCGGACGGCGCACGGCAAGGCCTACCCCCAAGCCGACGAACACCTGGCCAGGTTGAAGGAACTGGAACGGGACCGGCGCACGGCCGAGGCCGCCAAGGGCGATCCGGGCGCCCGGAAACGCCTGGCCGAGATCCTGGACGAGCTGGCACGACGCCAGCGCGCGGTCCTGCTGTTCGACGTCGACCGCCTCGTGGTCATCAGGCGACATGAGATCGTGGCGTCGCACGTGTACACGTATCACTACGAGGGGTTCCGTGCCGGCGGCGGGCTGTACGTCGTTTCCCCCGGCGGGCCCGGCCGTGACGACTGGCTTGACCCGCAGGCCGTCGAGCTCGTCTCGTCGCCGACCGGTCAAATCCTCGACTGCGACTTGTCCTACGACGGCGAGGCCATTCTGTTCAGCTGGCGGCGGAAGCAGGACGAGGGCTATCATCTGTGGACGATCCATGTGGACGGCACGGGGCTGACCCGCCTGACCGACGGGCCATGGCATGACTACAACGCCTGCTGGCTGCCCGACGGCGGGATCGCGTTCCTCAGCACGCGGTCGGCGCAGTTCGCCTACTGCTGGCATGCGCCGGTCGGCGTGGTTCATCGGATGGACGCGGACGGCTCGAACGTCCGACGGCTGTCGGCGAACTACCTGAACGATTTCACGCCGCAGGTCCTGGTCGACGGGCGGGTCATCTACAGCCGTTGGGAGTACGTCGACAAGCCGGCCATTCCCATCCAAAGCCTCTGGACGATCAATCCGGACGGGACGGGGCTGTCGGTCTTCTTCGGCAACGGGGTGCTGTCGCCGGGCACGTTCATGGAATCGCGGCCCGTGCCGGGCACGAACCAGATCATCTGTACGATGACGGGCCACAACGGACCGACCCGCGGCGCGATCGGTTTGATCGATCCCGCGCAGGGCGTCAACGCGCAGGCGGCCATCCGGAACCTGACGCCCGATGTCCCCCTGCCCCCCGTGAACAAGGGCAATGGAAACACGAGCGGGAGCAAGCAGTACAGCTGTCCCATGCCGCTGGACGCGAGGCGGTTCTTGGTTTCGATTCGCGGACCGGTGCTGGTGCGGACGATCTCGGGCGCGTGTCAGTCGCTGGCGCTGGCGTCTCCCGAGGACGGCATGCAGTACCTCAGCGCCCAGCCGATCCGGCCGAGGCCCCGCCCGCCCGTCATCGGCTCGACGCTCCCGCTCGCGGAGGACGCGCCCCAAACCGCCCTGGTCTACCTCCAAGACGTCTACAAGGGCCTCGAGCCGCACGTGACGCGCGGGCAGGTCAAGCGGCTCCGCGTCGTGCGGGAGATGCCCAAGACCGTTCGGATCGATCCGAAGCATCGTGCATTCGGGTTCCAGTTCCCCGTGATTTCGTGCGGGGCGACCTATGCGGGCAAGGACGTGCTGGGCGAGGTGCCGATCGAGCAGGACGGGTCGGCCTACTTCTGTGTGCCGGCCGGCGTGCCGATCTACTTCATGGCCCTCGACGCCGAGGGACGGGCGCTCCAGCGGATGCGGAGCTTCACGCACTTCATGCCCGGCGAGGTGCAGGGCTGCATCGGGTGTCACGAGCCGAGAGGGACTTCGCCGCCGCTGCACCGCGGTGTCGCGTGCGACAGGCCTCCCCGTGATTTGGAGCCGCCCGAATGGGGGGCCGGGGGGTTCGGATACGCGCGGATTGTCCAGCCGGTGCTCGACAGGTACTGTGTCCGGTGTCACGAGGCCCCCGACGCGCCGAAGCGGATCGACCTGACCGGCGGGAAGACCGACTACTTCAGCGTCTCCTATGACGTGCTGGCCCGGGAGAACCAGGGGCCGCGAGGCAGTCCCTACGTCAACTGGATCCCGACCTACAACGGACAGGAGCAGAATATCCTGGAGACCACCCCCGGGGCGTGGGGCTCGCCGAAGAGTCGGTTGGCCCAGATCGTGCTGTCAGGCCATCCAGACAAGAGCGGCATGCCGCGTGTGGAGGTCGACGATCCGAGCCGCCGGCGGATCCTGGCGTGGATCGACCTGAACGTGCCCTACTACGCGACAAGCGAGACGGCCTACCCGGACAACGTGGGCTGCCGACGGATCTACCCGACCGGGTTGGACAAGACGCTTGCGGACGTGGCCCGGCGGCGGTGCGCTGAGTGTCACAAGGACGGCAAGATCCCACGTCGGGTCTGGACCCGCATCACCGAGCCCGAGTTGAATAGCTTCTTGCTTGCCCCGTTGGCCCGTGCGGCAGACGGGACGCAGCGGTGTGGCAAGGCCGTCTTCGAGAGCCAGGACGATCCCGACTACCAGGCGATCCTGGCAACGTTTGAGGCCGTGCAGGCGCAGCTGGCACGAACGCCGCGCATGGACATGCCCGGCGCGAAGCCGGCAGCCACCGTCTGCCGGGCGTGTCAGTGAGCGGTCCGCGAAGGATGGTGCGGTCGATGGACAGAATGGGATGGTGGCAGACCTTGCTTGCCGAGTTTGTGATGGTCGTCCTTGCCGTCACCCCCGGGCGCGCGTCCGCGCCGGACGGGGCAACGACGCCTGACGCGTCTCAGGTCTATGCAAAGAAGTCGACCTGGCAGGAAACCATGCTGGTCTCGCGCGAGGCGCTGATGCGACGGGAGCGTGCGGCCGGCAAGGGCAGGCCGCTACCGAACTTCGGCGCGTCGGACTACACGGTGACCGCCTGGATCCGAACGACGGTGGGGGGGACGATCTTCTCGATGTCGTCGGCCGAGGGGGTCTGGGCCCAGCGTGGGGGGAAGGTGTTCTTCGTTCGCGGCGGCAAGTTGGGGTTTGACGCCGCTTACATCCGCGTGCTGGTCGGCCGGACGGTCGTGGCCGACGGCAAGTGGCACCACGTTGCGATCACGTTTCAGGCCAGCAAGAAGCAGCTGACGTTCTACGTCGACGGGAAGCCGGACGGCGGCGGGCAGGTCGCCGCTGAGCCGGACGTATCTGGGCACATCGTGCGGGTCGGCCTGGCTGCCCGAAACTTCTGGGCGCCGAACGGATTCAAGGGCGACATCGATGACGTGCGAATCTACGACAAGGTCTTGTCCCCGCCCGAGATCAAGGCCCGTTACGAAACGCCGCCGCCAAGCTCCGACGCCGCGTGCGTCGCGCACTGGCGACTCGATCGCAATGCCACCGACGCGTCGGGCAACGGCCACCACGGCACGTTCCATGGGGCGGCGATCGCGGATGGGAAGATCGGCAAGGCGTTCCGGTTCAACGGGCAATCAAGCGTCGAAGTGGCCGTCGGCACGGGCTTGCACGTCCGTCGGACGTTGTGGAAGCTCATCGAGCGGGACTTCATGGATCACGCGTCCCGCAGGCAGATCGCCTGGGAACGCTCGGACCCCATCTGGGATGCCGACTGGGAGCCGGGCGCGCCCGCGGGGCGGGCGGCGTTGGCGGGTCGGTATGCCGTGGCTTGTCGTCGTATTCCGGCGCTGGCGGCGCGGGCTCAGAAACAGGCGTCCGGCGTTCGCGATGCCGCAGGATTGGCGGCGATCCGCGAGGTCTACTCCCTGAGCCGACGGATCGACCAGACCCGGTCGGAGCTGCGGAGCGTCAACCTCGATGCGTTGCGGCTGGCGATCGACGACCTGATCAAGACGTTCGGCGGGCGGTATCCCAAGGGGCGGGAGTACCTGGCACGGATGGACGCGTGCAAGACGGGGATGCCCGAGTTGGTCAAGCGTCTGACCGCGGGTGACCGGGGCGCACTCGAGACGGCCGAGAAGCTGATCTCGCTGGCCGATGAGGCGCTGCTGGCCAACCCGCTGCTTGATTTCGATCGGTTACTGCTGATCAAGCGCGGCGAGAAGCGTCTGGGCCTGTCGCAGAATTGGCAGAGCAACTCGAGCCTGCCGAGGGCCGGCTACGACAACGAAATCGCCGTCTTGTCGCCCGTCCGGCGCGACGGCAAGCTGACCACGCTGTTCCGTCCCGAGGGCAACGGCGGCAAGTTCGTCGGCGACGTCGACCTGCATTTCGATGCCGACCGGATGTTGTTCTCCATGCCGGGCAAGACCGGCCGGTGGCAGGTCTTCGAGATCCGCGCGGACGGCGGGGGCCTGCGGCAGTTGCCCCTCATTGAGGAGCCCGACGTCGACAACTACGACGCCTGTTACCTGCCGGACGGCAACATCATCTTCTGCTCAACGGCGCCGTTTGTCGGGGTGCCCTGCGTGACGGGGTCGTCTCACGTCTGCCACCTGTACCTGCTGAGCACCGTGTCGGGCGACATCCGGCGCCTGACGTTCGAGCAGGATCACGACTGGTGTCCGACGGTTCTCAACGACGGACGCGTGCTCTACCTGCGGTGGGAGTACTCGGACATTCCACACTTCGCCTCGCGGATCCTGTTTCACATGAAGCCCGACGGCACGGCCCAGATGGAGTACTACGGCAGCAACTCATACTGGCCGAACGCGACGTTCTACGCCCGGCCCGTGCCGAATCATCCGACGAAGTTCGTCGGCATCGTCGGCGGGCATCATGACGTGCCGCGGATGGGCGAGTTGGTGGTGTTCGATCCCGCCAAGGGCCGGCACGAGGCCGACGGCGTGGTGCAGCGGATCCCCGGCTACGGCAAGCCCGTCAAACCGATCCTCCTGGACGGCCTGGTCCGAAAGAGCTGGCCCAAGTTCCTGCACCCCTATCCGCTGAGCGACAAGTACTTCATCGTGTCGGCCAGGCCGACGCCGACGTCGCGGTGGGGCGTCTACCTGGTGGACGTGTTTGACAACATGACGCTTCTCAAGGAGGTCGACGGCTACGCGCTGCTCGAGCCGCTGCCGTTCCGCAAGACGCGCCGCCCGCCCGTGATCCCCAGCAAGGTCGACCCGAAGCGGAAGGACGCAGTGGTCTACCTGACGGACGTCTACGTCGGCAAGGGCCTGGCGGGCGTGCCCCGCGGGACGGTCAAGAGGCTCCGCCTGTACACCTACCACTTCGCCTACCACGGCATGGGCGGCCAGGTCAACCGGGTTGGCCTGGACGGCCCGTGGGACATCAAACGGGTTGTGGGGACGGTCCCGGTCGAGGCCGACGGGTCCGCCCTGTTCCGCGTGCCGGCCAACACCCCGATTGCCGTCCAGCCCCTCGACGCCGAGGGCAGGGCGCTGCAGCTGATGCGGAGCTGGATGACGGGCATGCCGGGGGAGGTGGTCTCGTGCGTCGGCTGCCACGAGCCACAGAACACCAGTCCGCCGGTCACTGCGACGATGGCGTCGGCCCGGGCGCCGTCCGAGATCGCGCCCTGGTATGGGCCCATGCGGGGGTTCAGCTTCATCCGTGAGGTGCAGCCCGTCCTGGACACGTATTGCGTCGGCTGTCACAACGGTCAGAGACGGGATGACGGCAAGACGATTCCTGATCTCCGGGCCTGTCCGCCGGTGCACCCGAAGGCGCCCCACAAGGGCTACGAACGCGGCACGACGTTTACGCCCGCCTACCTGGCCCTGCGGCGCTTCGTGCGTGCGCCGACGATCGAGAGCGACATGCATCTCTTGCCCCCCTGCGAGTTCCACGCCGGCACGACCGAGCTGGTTCAGATGCTGGCCAAGGGGCATCAGGGGGTGACGCTCGACGTCGAGGCGTGGGATCGGCTAGTGACGTGGATCGACCTGGGCGCCCCCGCCCACGGCACGTGGCACGAGATCGTCGGCGACAAGAAGGTGGCGCACCAGCGCGACCGCCGCCGCGCCATGCTGAAGCGCTACGCCGGCCGCGACGAGGACCCCGAGGCCATTTATAAGCCCGAGCATGCCAAGGTCAAACCGATTGTGCCCAAGCCGACGGCAAAGGCACACATCAAGGACGTGTCGTGTCCTGGCTGGCCGTTCGATGCGCAAGAGGCGAGGCGCCGCCAGATCGCCGCGGGACGGTCCGAGCGGACCGTCGACCTGGGCGGCGGGATCAAGCTGGCGTTGCGCCTGATCCCAGCGGGTGAGTTCGTGATGGGTGACGTCGACGGATGCCCAGACGAGCGGCGGCCCACACGGGTCAAGATCGATCGGCCATTCTGGATGGGCGCGTTCGAAGTAACCAACGCGGAGTATGCCGTCTTCGATCCGTTCCACGACAGCCGTCTGGAGCACGGCGACTTCCTGCAGTTCAGCGTCGAGGAGCGCGGGTATCCGGTCAACGGACCGCGTCAGCCAGTGGCGCGGGTTTCGTGGCGGCAGGCGATGGCGTTCTGTCAATGGCTGTCCGCTCGGACGGGGGAGCGGTTCACGCTTCCCACCGAGGCGCAATGGGAATACGCCTGCCGGGCCGGAACGACCACGCCGATGGCGTACGGAGACCCGGCCACGGACTTCTCGGCGTTCGCCAACCTGGCCGACGCCTCGCTCAGGCGCGTCGATACGTTCGATCCGTGGAAGCTCCCATCCGGCGCGATCCACAAATGGCGACCCGCCATCGACGGCGTCAACGACAAACACCGCGTCTCCGCCCCCGCAGGCGGCTACCGGCCAAACGCGTGGGGCCTGCACGACATGCACGGCAACGTGGCCGAGTGGACCCGGTCGACCTACGGGCCCTACCCGTTCGATCCCGCCCACGCCACGGACGACCCGAACGCCCCGGGCAAGAAGGTCGTCCGGGGCGGGTCCTGGTATGACCGCCCCAAGCGGGCCCGCTCGGGGTTCCGATTGGCCTACCCTCCTTGGCAGCGCATCTTCAGCGTGGGGTTTCGCGTGATCTGTCTCGGCGGACCAAATCGGGTCGCCGGGAACACCGACTGAGGACGACGATGGCCCCGCCCACCTACAACGCCTACCTGACCGTTGGTACTGTCGAACGGGACTTGTCGACACCGGCCGGCGTGGACCTGGCCGTCGCTCGATGCCGGCAGGTCGGTGTGGGCAAGGTCATCCTCGAGGCCTACCGGGGGGGGACGGTGATCCCGGCCGAGAGACTGCGGGAGCTCCGTGACGCGTTCCGCGCCGCTGGGTTGGAAACCTCCGGCGGGCTGATGCCCGTTCACGGCGGGGATTTCGGCAAGCGGGGTGTGGGGGTCGAGACGCGGTGCGGGTTCTTCTGCTACAGCGACGAAGGCACGCAGCAGGCCATCGAGACGGAGATCCGAAAGCTGGCCGGGTTGTTCGACGAGATCATCATCGATGATGCCCTGCTGACCAGTTGCCGATGCCCGCAATGTGACGAGGCCCGGGCCGGACGGGATTGGGGGGACTTCCGTCGCGACCTGATGCTCTCGTTCAGCCGTCGGCTCGTCGCGGCCGCACACGACGAGAATGCCGGCGCCAAGCTCGTCCTGAAACTGCCCCAGTACTACGATCGGTACGGGCGATTCGGCTACGACCCCGTCCGCCAGGGACGGGTCTACGACGGCGTCTGGGTGGGCACGGAGACCCGCGACCCGACAACGTTGGCGTATGGGTACGTCGAACCGTATCAGCCGTGGTTCCATGTGGCGTGGATTCGTCAGTGCGTTGGGGAGAAGTTCCAGGGCGCATGGTATGACTACCTGGACTGCGACGAGCAGCTCTTCTACGAGCAGGCAGTTACCACCACGCTGACGCAGCCGGGACAGGTGACGCTGTTCTGTTACGGCGAGCAGATGTTCGCCGAGACAGACGGGATGGCCCGACGCGTGGCTCGGTCTCGGGATCTGCTCGACCGGCTGGCGGCGTTGGCGGTCGACCCGGTGGGCGTGGCGGCGCTCAGGCCGGTACACGCCGACGGTGACGGCGATCTGTTTATCTTCGATGCTCTCGGCATGCTCGGCATCCCGCTCGCTCCCGTGGTCGAGCTGGCACCGGACCTCCGCAACGTGATCGTCCCCGCCCACGGTGCGTCCGAACCGGACACGCCCGACCGAATCCTGGATATCCTCAGCCGGGGCGGTCAGGTGATCGTCACGCTGAACGCCCTGCATCGGATGCTGGCCGCCGACGGCCTGGCGGGGGCGTTTGGGTATGAGGCGTCGGGCGTGGCCGTGATCCCCTCGTCTGCCGATGGCGTGATCGTCGGCAACGAGCACACGCAGCTCGACAGGCCGTGTCGCATCGCGGGGGACTTGGCGCCGCACGATGCCGACGTGCCGGCCTGGGCCGTCGTCGGGACGTGCGAGGGCGGCCCGCATCGCGTTCCCCTCGTGACCGTCAGGCGACATGCCACCGGGGGTAGGGCGGTCGTCTGGAACCTCGACGGGTGCCGGCACGCCGATTTTCCGATCAATGAGCGCCTCAACGTGCCGATCCGCGCCGGCATGCTAGATCTGCCCCGTTCGGCCCTGAACGTCCTGCGGCACATCGCCTTGGAGCCGCTGGGCATCCGCGTTCTGGCGCCGACGAGCGTGGCCGTGTTCCTGTTCCGCCGGTGCTTGGCCTTGGTCAACTACGCTGACCACCCCGCGGAGGTCGCGTTTGAAGGCCTGCCAGTGCTGGCGGAGGCCGCACTATCCGACCACGCGCAGAACCGCTGTACGGCGAGGGCGGCCTTGCTTTCGCCGCGGAGTTTCCTGGCCGTGTCGCTTGCGGAGGCCCCATCGGCATGAGGGCCTTCGCGTGAGTCCGGAGCCCGAAATGGCGTCAGAATCAGGAAGCCTCCCTGGCCGGCCGCAAAGCAGCACCCCCTGAAAAATCCTGCGCGGCGCTCGACATCCCCCCCGTCGACCCGCCATAATGGCTGATCTTATAGTCAGGAATCGATGGGCTGCGATGTTGCGCTTCGAAGCATACACCAACGGGAAACCTGCCACGGGCCTATCACTGGACGGCGCTTATCTGGTCGGCAGCGATGGGGTGCCGCTCCGCGCGGATATCAGCTTCAAGAACGGTCAGGTCCTTTGTGCCAAGCGGGCACAAGGTCCGGCGGGGCTGTCGCTCCTGTGGAAGGTCGACGGCTTCGGCAAGATCATGCTGGAGACGACGCGGCTGCCGGACGAGGACAGGGCCTACAACCTGAACGTCGAGCTTACCCGGTCCCGGCTGATGCGGATCGCTCAGAAACGGGAGGACTGGGGACTGTTCGATCTGTCCGAGGTGCCCGCCATCGAGGCCGACTTGGAGCGGGCCCGGGTTGCGTTTGTCGAGTCCCTCAAGGCGACCGATCCCGTTCGGGCCTCAATCCTGGCGGATGAGTCGTTACGCCTGGCCTGTGACGCCGGAGAGAAGCTCAGCCTCTTCCACGCCGATGCCTTCCTGGCCCGTCGGCGCCAGGGCGGATCGTTCTCCCGCCGCGTCTTCGGGTGTATGGTCGATCTGGCCAGCTCGAGCGAAGACTATCGTCGCCGGATGCACGAGGCGTTCGACTTCGTCTCGGTGCCCGTCGTTTGGCGTCGGATCGAGCCCAAGGAGCAGGAGTTCAATTGGGGCCCCCTCGACGCGTGGATCGAATGGCTCACCGCCAACCGCATTCCCGTCAGGGCCACGCCGCTGGTCGCCTTCAACGAGGCCAACATCCCCGACTGGCTCTACATCTGGGAGAAGGATTTCGAGACCGTCCGCGACCTCGTCTACGATCACATCAATCGCGTCGCGGAGCGCTACGGCAACTACATCCAGGGGTGGGAGGTCATCAGCGGTATTCACGCCGATAACTGCTTCAACTTCAACTTCGAGCAGCTCATGGAGCTGACGCGGATGGGGGCCACCCTCACCAAACAGCTCAGTCCGCGCAGTACCACCATCGTCGATCTGATCGCGCCCTGGGGGGAGTACTACGCGCGAAACCAACGGACGATCCCGCCCTTGCTCTACGCCGACATGGCCGTCCAGAGCGGCATCAACTTCGACGCCTTCGGGCTGCAGTTCTACTTCGGGGTGGCCCGGGACGGCATGTATGTCCGCGACCTGATGCAGATCTCTTCGATGATCGACCGGTTCGCCCTTCTGGGCAAGCCGCTCCACATCACGGCCCTGCAAGTGCCCTCAGCCACCTCGACCGATCAGCTGGACGCCTGGGGCGGATCCGCGTCGGTCGAGGAGGGGGGACGCTGGCACGAGGACTGGAGCGAAGACCTCCAGACGCATTGGCTGCGCGACTTCATCCGGGTTGCTCTGAGCAAGCCGTTCGTCGAGTCGATCACCTGGCGGGACCTGGCCGATTACGAAGGCCACTACCTGCCCCACGGCGGCCTGCTCAATCGCGATCTGTCCCCGAAGAAGGCCTTCGCCGAGCTCGTTCGCCTTCGCAAGGGGCTCCCCAGGGCGGAGGACAAGCGGCGGCGGCGGTCACAGAACCGGCGCTAGCGGGCGCTGCCTCAGCGGATCATGTCCGGTACGTCAGGTTCATCCCGCGTTGACGACGGATGGCTGGGTCGAGCCGAGATGCAATGGCTTGGCTATAGCCTGGTCGCAGCAGGCTTCTTCGTGGCCGTTCTTATCGGTCGCGTGGGTACGGTGCCCGTCGGGGCTGCTGCGTCCGAAGGTCCTCGCTTGCAGCCGGCGTCACACCGCATCAACCCCAACACGGCTGAGTGGTCGGATCTGGCTGCTCTACCGGGCGTGGGGCGGACGCTGGCCAAGCGGCTGGTGGCCTACCGTCAGGCACAGCGGGCCAGGCTGTCCGACCCGCAGGCGGTCGTCTTCAGATCCGCTCAGGACCTGCAAGCGGTGCCGGGTATCGGGCCTAAGCGGTCTGCGTCATTGCAGGCCGTGCTGGTTTTATCGGACTAGGGAACCCGAGGAACTTACTCAATCCATTGCCAGACAATAAATTACGGTAATGGGGGGCTCTTTGGTGTTTTTCCAGGTTTCCGGTTGACACAGCGGGGAGCTTGGGGTTAAATGACGGCCGCTGGGGTGGTTCCCCCCCGGCGCGTCGGTTTCCCCCCCGGCCGACTCGCCACCCGCCCCAGTGTTTTTTTTGCGCCCATCTCTCCCGGATTCACGCCCTCTCCGACGGTTCATGGCGGTGGCACTGGATGCCCGAAGGCCGAGTCCCTGTGCGTGTTGGATTGAGGTGGGGCGGGTGCCGCGGCGGGCTTAGGACTGGGACGGCGGGGACGAACCGTTCTTGTCGTTGAGTTTCTGCTTGCGGTACCAGGCCCAGATCGGCATGCCCACCAGGAGGAAACTGAGGGCGGCGATGAGGATCAGTTCCTTCGCGCCCATGCTGGGGGCACAGCAGAAGAATGCCAACGGTGCGGACAATCAAGCCTCCTCGGCGGCGGCTTCGGCCTTGCCGGCCGCGGTATCTGGCGTGTTGGGGCGATGCGCTGCGGCTGCGGGGTCGCGGCCCGTCGGCTGCTCGGGCCCACTGCCGATCCATCCGCCGCCAATCGGCAGGATGCGGTTCTTGCCTTGTCGTTTCGCGGCGATCAGGGCGGCATCCGCACGGCGAATGAGCTCTCGAGCGTTGCCGGCCTCCCAGGGATAGGTGGCCAGTCCGCCGCTGATCGTCAGCCGCCCGCGGGCGTCGGGCCCGAGGCTCTCGAACGGGTGGGTCAAGAGGGCGTCGCGAAATCGATCCACCACCGTCAGCGGGTCGGTCAGGTGCTCCGACCCCGCCACCCGGGGCTCGTCGGCGTCCCAGAAGACCACCGCGTATTCATCCCCGCCAAACCGGACGACCATATCGTGGGCCCGGCAGCACCTCTGCATGAGCTGCCCCACCTCGCGGATGATCTCGTCCCCGGCGACGTGCCCGTACGTGTCGTTGTAGTACTTGAAGTTGTCGATGTCGAACATCAGTAGCGTCACGCGGAACCGTTCCCGGCCAGCCCGCGCGATGACCTCCGGCAGAAATTGATTCAGGTAGCGTCGGTTCCGCAGGCCGCTGGGTGGATCAGTCAGGGACTGATCGCGGGCCGTCGACTCCCGGCGGTGCGCGCTGAGGATCCCCGAGAACAGCCGAACGTAGTGCCGGAACTTCTCGAGGTGGGTTGCGTCATAGCCGCCGTCGCATCGCGGACCCAGCACGAGCTGGCCGATCTGCTCGTCGTCGTTCGTCAGCGATTCGATCAGGCGAGGCGAGCTGACTGGAGCGCCCGCGCGGGCGGTCTGTCCGTAGGCGGTGATCTCGACGCTGTCCGCGCCCAGGCTTCGACGGATCAACTCGGCCAGCTGGTCGAGCACCTCACCCAGCCCGGCGTGCAGGTGAGCGAAGGCGTCCGCCAGTCCGGTCAGCTCCTCGGGGCTGACCGTTTCGGCAGGCGGGGAGACCCCGCCGGCCTCGGTGTCCCTGGATCGGGTCGTCACGGCCAGAGCGGCTTCGATGTCTTCGGGGAGCGGGGGGTAGATGACGTAGTCGTCGGCTCCGGCGCTCATGAGCCGGCGCGCGATCGGTTCGGCGTAGGGAGGACAACACAGGATGACGGGAACGTTGCGATCGGCAGCGGCCCGCAGAGCCGCCACCGCGGCGTCCAGTCGGCGGGGTCCGGCTTCCTGGACACCCGCCAGAACGCCACGCACTCCCGGTTCAGCTGCCAGCGGAATGCCGCTGAGGAAGCTGTCGGTCGCGACCACCTCCAAGTCATCTTGCTGACGGCGGATGCCGGCGGCCAGCTCGCCCGGGTCGGCGATCACGACCAGCCGTTGTCTGGCGGCAGCCTGCTCAGGCGTGTCTGTCATGGGTGGCCTCTTGGTGACGGCTCCGAGACATCGTCCTCCGACAGGAGGGCGTCGACCTCTTGGGGGCTCAACAGCGGACCGGTGGACGACCGGCGCGGCTTGGCCTCGTGTGAAGCCCGTTCCGAGTCGCCGTCGTCTGCGAGGCGACCTCTGGTGCTCGGCGGCGTACGTTGCGGCCGGTTCGACGCCGGACGCCATGGTGTGGGGACGCTGGTCGGGCCGGTCGGTAGCACTTCGGTCGTCTTGGTCGGTTCGGCTTGGGCGGACGGTGGGGCGACGCGGACCTCGGTGGTCCGATCCTGCACCAGCGTGCCCAGCACGGTCGTCATCCGCGCGGCGGTCACCTCCGATCGCGCGCCCAAGGCGAGGGCCCGTTGCCGCCGATGGCCCTCTGCGGACCGACCATAGATGTAGAGCGGCACGTCCGGCCATCGCCGCGCCGCCAGCGTGAAGAACTCCAGTTCGGCGGCGGCTAGCGTGTCCACGCAGACGACGACCGCCCGCGCCATTTCGCTGACAGGGCGAACGAGCCTCGCCATTGCTTCGTAGACCGTCTCGACGCGATCCGCATCGAAACCCGCCTGCGCGATGGCGCGGTCGAGCTCGGTGCTGGCGTCCGTTGGCCGTTCCACCACGTGTAGGATCGTCGGATTGACCGGACGGTTCATGGCGACTTTGGCCCCTCGCATCGGCCTGATCAGATGCCCCCGCCCCGCTTCAAGCCTGCCACTTCGGGCAGTTTATCGCGGGGGATTGCGCAAAGTCAAACCCTTGGCAAACGCGCCGCCGCCCCTTACTATCCCAAGACACAGATGATGTGCGTTTGTTAGTTGTCGAGGAAAGGGGTCAGGCATCCTTCGCCTGGGATGCAACTTCCGGAAGCATCGGGGCATCGCCGCGGCGGAAGCAGCCAGACCCCTTTCTTCGAACGACGCGCGTCTGTGGGTTGGCGATCGTGGGCTGTGTGGGGTAGGTGGTATGCGGGCCGGGTCTCGGCGTCGGACACCAAGCAAGGGCCATCGATCACGCCGCGTCTTGCCGGGCTGCGTCGCAGTGCCCTTCGTCGCGTTCGCCGTTTGCACTGCCGCGTGTGCGGCGGACGATCTGGACAAGCGAATCGACGCCGCTGTCAACCGCGGCAAGAAGCCGGGCGTCATCATCGGGGTTCGGGCGCTCGAACTCCCCGCCGGCAAGTTGCTTTACAGCCTCAACGCGAACCGCGCCTTCAAGCCGGCCAGCAACATGAAGCTGGTGACCTCCGCCGCGGCCGTCGACATGCTCGGGCTGGATTTCACGTATCGCACCGTCCTAGCCCGGCGGGACGACGACCTGCTGATTGTGGGCTCGGGCGATCCGGGCACGGGGGATCCGCGGCTTGCCGACGCGCGGGGCGAGACGATCACGGCCATGTTCCACCGCTGGGCCGACGCGCTGCGCACCGCCGGCATCACCGAGGTCCCGGGGCGGCTCTTGTTCGACGACTCGATCTTTGAGGCGACGCGGACTCACCCGAGCTGGAATCCCGCCGAACTGGATTCCTGGTTTGCCGCACCGGTCGGCGGGTTGAATTTCAACGACAACTGCATCGATGCCGTTGTCAAACCAGCCGCCAAGTCCGGCAAGCCGGCCGTCGTCCAGTTGACGCCGCGGACCGACTCCGTCCGCATCGAGAACCGCTGCCGCACCGGCGGCAAGGGCCGGCCGCTGATCCATCGCAAGCCGGGCCAAGACGTGCTGATCCTGACCGGCCGATGCCCCAAACAGACGGGAATCGCGCCGGTGGCGATTCATGACCCCGGGAAGCTGTTCGCCGGGGCGTGTCGAATGGCCCTGGTTGCCTCGGAGATCAAGATCGGTCGCGTCATTGAACGCGTCCGCGTCCGGGCTCCCGACGGATCGCTGCCCGAAGGATGGACCGTCGTCGCGACGCACGCGACCCGCCTGCCTGACGTCCTGGCACGCTGCAACAAGCGCAGCCAGAATCTGTTCGCCGAGTGCCTGCTCAAGACGCTCGGGTATTGCCACGGCACGTCCGCCGACCAGCCCGGCTTGCCGATCGGAAGCTGGACCACAGGACGGGCTGCCATTCGCCGGTTCTTGATGAAGGCGGGCGTGCCGGCGCATCAGTGCGTCATCGACGACGGCAGCGGGCTGAGCCATGACAACCGCCTCTCACCCGCGCACCTGACCCAGGTTCTTCGCTACATGTTTGACCATCCGGCGCGGAAGCCCTTCATCGACAGCCTGGCCGTCAGCGGTCGGGACGGGACCATCAAGAGACGGATGCGAGACATCGCCGGGCAGGTTCACGCCAAGACCGGCTACGTCAGCGGCGTGCGAACGCTCAGCGGCTACGTCTCGGATCGCAAGGGGAAGGCTTGGGCGTGCTTTTCCATCCTCATCAACGGGATCCGCGGCAGCACGAGGGAATACGCCGCCATCCAGGACGACGTCGTCCGCCTGATCGCTCAGCAACTCGAAGGTCGCGCCGCCCGCGCCGGTTCGTGATCGATCCTGGCGATGCGGTTCCTACTTCTTGGTGATCATCGCAAAGTCGTCCGTCCGGAACGGCGTGGCCGGCAGGCCTTCCTTGTTCCACAGGTCGACCACCGGGAAGTTCTCCCATCCGAAGCGGACCGCGACGGGCTCGGAGACGTTCGGACTGCTGACGCTGACCTTGTCGCCGCGGATCTCCGCGCTGGCCGCGACGAACTTGCGGTCCACACCGGCGATCGTGAAGCCCTTGGGTTGGCCGCTCTTCGCCATCAGCCCCGCTCCGACGTGCTTGAAGCTTAGCACGATCTGGTTGCCCTGCACCTTCATGTCCGTGTACTCGGGGCCGGAGTAGACGATCTTCTCTCCGTACGCGATGGCACGGGCGGCCAGGGCCAGGCGGGCGCCGACGGGGGCCTTGCGCTTCGGATGGATGTCCGTCCGGTCGCCCACGTCGGTGATGACGGCCAGGCCGGCGTTTGGTAGCGTCTGGGACGCCAGGAGCTGGGCCTCGCGGAGTTCGGGCCAGATCGGGTCGGTCAGCCGCCCCACGAACGGCGCCAGCTGGACCGTCAGGAACGCAAAGTCGCCCTGCCCCCAGGCCCGACGCCAGCACGTGATCATCGCCGGGAACAGCGTGCGGTACTCATAGGCCCGGCCGGCGTTGGACTCGCCCTGATACCAGATGGCTCCCTGAATCGCATAGGGCAGGAGCGGATGGATCATCGCGTTGTAGAGGGACGACGGCCGGTGCGGGCCGTCCGGACCTCGGGGCGCGCGGGGCTTTCGGGGCACTTTGGTGCCCGCCTGCTTGGCTGCGGCGGCGGCTTTCTTCCATTTCTCCATCTTGACCTGGTGCGCCTTCAGCCGTTTGGGGTACTCCTCCTTGATGTACCGGTTCCATCTGGGGATGATGCCCTTCAGCTTCGGATTCGACTCGATCGTCTGGGAATCCGTCCACGCCTCGGCCGGCGTGCCGCCCCACGACGTGTGGATCAGGCCAACCGGGACCTTCAACCCCGCCTGCAGCTCCCGACCGAAGAAATACGCGACCCCCGAGAACCCGTGCACCGTGTTCGGGCCAGCCATCGTCCAGGGATGCTTGGCCGTAAACTTGGATTGCGGCGTGCGGGCCGTGGCCCGTTCGACCGTGAACAGGCGGATCATCGGGTTCTTGGCGCTGGCGATGGCCTGGGCGGCGCCTGCACAACCAGACAGGGCCATCGCCATGTTCGACTGTCCGCTGCAGACCCACACCTCGCCCACCATGACGTTCTCGAGGGTGATCGTGTTCTGGCCTTGGATGGTCAGCTCAAACGGACCGCCGGCTTTCATGGGCTTCAACCAGACGATCCACTTGCCGTCCTTGGCGGTCGTGGCGGCCTGCTGCTGTTGGATCCGGACGGTGACGGCCTCGCCCGCGTCGGCCGTGCCCCACACCGGCACCTTCTTGCCCTGCTGTAACACCATGTTGTCCGTAAACAACGCGTTCGGCTTGACCGCCGCCGACGCCGTTGCGCCAACCAGCACACCCCACGCCAAGACGATGACCATCGCCCTTCTCATGCTGCGCATGTCCGCTCTCCTCGAGTCTGTGCCCACATGGCTGTTTCGGATCTTCCCGTGGCTTGCCAGGACGCCTCAGACAGGCCCCTCCCCGGCGAGCCCCCACCTCTCCATAGCCGACGACAGCGGGGTCGGTCAATACCCTCCTCCGCAGGCTTCTCATGCGCCGAATGTCGAGAGAGGACCTCGCCGGATCGTTTGACAAGGGGAGAAATACAGTCGACAATTCATCATCAATCTACCCTCCGTCGGACCAGCCGAAGGGCCTCTGACGGCGTTCTGCTTTTCTGAATCCCTTTGCAGCAGGCAAAGGGGCGACCCATGCCCGCTGAATCCTCGATCAAGCGCACTGGGTTTCGAGCCGCCAAACACGGTGGCCTGGTGTAGAAGGGCCATCAACGGGAGGACTCAAGCGATGACGTGTTGGGTTGTCATTCTCGCTGGCCTCTCCCTCGTTTTCTGGGCTTGGTTCGTCACGTTGACATACTACCCTCCGAAAGGAAAAACCGTGCCAAGGGCATCGCTGAGCACCTATACAGCTTCCTGGACAATGGCTGATCCGAATCGGGAGAAGGGTCCCAAGCGGAAGGGCGATCGCGCAGTCTACGAGTATGTGCATAAGAACGTTTCCTTCGTACGCGGAATTGCCGGATTGGCGATGCTCTGGGGTTTGTGCGGTCGTAACACTTCAGCCGTATGCAATCTGGCGCGCATGGAAAAATGTTGAGAAGTTTCGTATTTGCGCCTTGCGCTGTCGCCTTTAATCTGGTATGCACAGGTGCATGGACGCACGCATCGGCAC